>OGRT01000001.1_pt1 | contig 411689 bp, 285 predicted proteins | sample 1553581 | NCBI WGS metagenome assembly OGRT01 (sample SAMEA2580113, study PRJEB22360) | human gut metagenome | biome: human gut; feature: human-associated habitat; material: faeces | place: Denmark | collected 2008/2010
ACATGGGGTTTAAAAACACCACGGGGGATACCCCCCGGCCAGCCGCTCTCTCAGCAGCCGTATAACCGGCAGGTCCTCCCCCGATTATAGCAACGTCGTATTTCATGTTTTCAGATTTAATTAAGTTTTATATTTGGATTTATTTCTAATAAAGTGGATATAAAAGTATCGATATCTTTCACAGCAAAGAAACGTTTCCGTTCAGCCTTACCTCCTGGCCAAGTATAGAATACCCTAATCCCTTTATCGATTTCTTGAATACGGTGAATCTGATCTACCTGAATCGTTCCGTTTCCTTGAAGTACATTTATATCGGTCAGCTCATAAGGTTTCAAATAGGCCACTATCATAAAAGGCAAACAACCTAGTAATCCTCCACAGTATGCAAATCTGAGTGAAGTCAACGCCACACAAAGTAAGACTAACAATAAAAAAACAGAAAATAAGACAATAGGAAACCATATCGCCTTGTGACTGAAATCTTTTTTAAATTTCGCTTTCATAATATCCCGGCATTACTCTTAATCTCGATATCCGGATTAATTTTCTTCAACAGCTTTACAAACTCTTTCTCGTTTTGCGGAGATATCAACATCCACATTTTTCCTTCTTTCCAGATAACGATCCTGTCCAACGATAAGGAATAACTAAATACAGGCAGAATGGAAGGTTGTAACGCCTCTATATCAGCGATGGCAATCTCTTTTTTAGGAAAGAAGCCGCAACGGAGCAGCAACATTCCGTCTGCCGTAATCACATAATAGGTATTAAAAAATACATGCAACGTCAATGCGCTGGCAACCAACGATGTAACAATAGCCGCTACATTCTGATGTAAGACAGATATTACACACAATACTGCCAGCACAATAATCAATAAATGATACCACCAGCCGATCTTAGATTTAAAGACTCTATCCATTTTACGAATTTTCGCGCAAGATAGTCATTTCTTCATTTACTTGTTGTAAAGCAGCCACAAATCCTTCGGTATCGACCGGATAGACCGTGTTGGTGTACTCCTTGTCTTTATAAGGTTTAGTGTAATAAATCACGACACTACCAGACTCTTTTACAAATAACTTCTCTATATCCTTGATAGGGATCGCCACAAAATTACCTTGCGTCAGATAACCTTTATCGATCTTATAAGGATAAAATACCGGTATAATGAAAATCAGGATCAAAATATAAGCAATCAACTGTATCTGGTTCAAATAGAACAATCCAAACAGGATTACTATGCTGACCGCTATCGCAACATGCTTCGGGGTCACTATTCTCTTTCCAAACGTCTTCTTTTCCATAACCTTATGTATTAAAGTTAGTAATAAGCAATATTACGAATTTTTGCTCACATTAAAAATGTTTACCGGACTAAAATATTATCATGCAGAAAAACAAATAATACAAAATAACATCAAACAATACGATATTCTAACAAAAATAGAAAATAAGCACTATTTCAGTAACTTCAATTAATAAAAAAAGAGTCGTTCCAGCATTCAAAAATAAACATATATTAACACCAAATCCTGCTTTTTCTCTTTTTTCCTACTCCCAAACAAACTCCAAAATTCGTCTAAAGCAAAATATAAATCCATTTAAAACGAAATAATATTCATTTTAAACGAGATATTATTTCGTTTAAAGGGGAAAAAACGTTCATTTAGAGTAGAAAAAAACTGCTATATAGCAGTTTTTACACTCTACAACAACATTACATCCTGTTAAACTCCAACTAACAATATGTCTACAAAAATATCATTAAGACAAAATAGCAATACAATCAGCAAGAAAACAGCAACATAAAGCAACCATTACGTCAAATATGCATCTTTACGATATTTCCTATCTCTCCGAGAAACGCATTAAAATCAAACGTTCAGACTCCGCACTTAAATATACGAACCACAGCCAGGGTAAAATAACATTTTGATAAAATCTCATTAAGAATAAAACAGACAAACTTCGGTGTGATCCTGATCACGACAAAAGGCGAATATCTCGGGAAACAAGAAGACAGATATTGGAAACGTTATCGGAATAGAATAAAAAAAGAGAGTGAATTCTAATATCCTTCAAGGAATTCACTCTCTTTTAAACAACACTCCCTATTGTTGTTTTAGCCTTTTAATCACTTTCTCCCTCAGGTAGTCGGGGAAATTCTCGTGAAAAGGAAATCCGGAAGTAAAATCCGGTTCTTTTTCGATAGCATTCCGATCATCCGGTTTATTTATAAAATTGCCGTAAAAGACATTTCCATCAAACTGAGTAGATTTACTGCTACCTGTTATGAACTTATATTCCAGATCATCGTTTATTACATAAAAAATATTTTTATTGAACACCGTATTTTCCGGCCAGGGTCCTCCCCAGTTATCCATGATAAGTACCGAACGGTCTATCTCCGGTGAAGGCTTTTTCATAATAACAATCACATTCTCTTCAATAGCGGTCTGTTTTGCCGGTCCGGAAATATGTATGACAGGAGAGAACCAGCCGGGACGTGTCGGATAAGCACGCAAACCGTCGTTGATACTTACATTATGACGGATTATCGTATTTTCCGTTCCTATATTATAAGGTTCACCCAAAGTATTGCCTTCGTTACACACCATCACAAAACCTCCGGCATTATCATGGCTGAAATTGTATTGGATAACGGTATTACGACAATTGTAATCCGAATCGAAAGCCTGCCCGTCCCATTTGGCATTCTGTCCGCTTACCTCATTAAACTGGATAATCGTGTTATCACAACTCCAGGGCCAGATACCCGCAGCGGCATCTTCTATCCGCAGAAGATCAGGACTATCCCTCACTATATTATGTTCTACCAATGCACCGTCGCAGGCAATAGGAACAATCCCGTCTCCCGGAACCTGCTCGATCAGGTTCCCCCTGATAACGACATTCAGACTGGGAAACCATTTGTCACGACCACTATTACCATTACCGGTTATTCCATTCCGCTGGCAACGGTAAATATGGCAATTCTCTATCAGCAAATCAACAAAACGGGTCGGCACTTCATCTCCCCCGTTATGCCAGTAAATTCCGTTTCCGGCTCCTTCATTCTTTATACAACTTCCGTTCACATCCCTGACAGTCAGGTTTTTCAAATGGATATGATGTACGTCACCTTTATCCCAGGCATAAATAATAATACCATTTCTACCGGGATCCGGTTTTTCCCCTTTATTGGTAACTTCCAGATTATTCAACTCCCAATACTCAAGTCCTTCCAGTAGTATCGTATGTTGTTTCTGACCGTCTCCATGCAGGATAGGTTTCCCTCCGTCTCCGTATTTATCGACCATCACCGGTTTTCCTTCGCTCCCGCTACCTTTCGGTTCAAACTGCCCGACATATTCAGTCCCCGATTTAAATAAAATCCTATCACCCGGTTCAAAGACTTGCTGGTTCAGTTTATCGAGACTTTTCCAGGCTTCTGTCGGTGAAGACCCTTTATTCGCGTCATCTCCGGTTATGCTATCCACATAAAAGGTTCGCTGTGTTGAGGTACAGGCACATAATAACAATGCCAGTACGAAAGTGTACATTTTCATTTTCTAAAGTTCTATTGTTTCTAAATCGAGGTATTATAAAGAGAAGCCACCGTAAACAGGTTTAGAGTGGCTTCTCTGCTCATTCTATTCTTACCAATCAGGATTTTGTTTCAAAAGTGGATTTTTAAACAATTCTTCATTGGATACAGGATACAGATACATCTTGTCACTCCATGTACGCTTGTCAACAAGCTGACGTGTATAAATCAACCCGTCGTCCTGTTTCTCAATCTTCACCCCATAAATATCCATTGTCTGAGGAGCGATTTTCCATCTTCTGACATCCCAGAACCGATGATCTTCAAAAGCAAGTTCCACCCGGCGTTCATTCCTGATCCGTTCAAGAAAATCATCCGAAGCAACTCCCGGCATTCCGACACGTGCCCTGACTTTGTCGATGGCTGCCCTTGGAGATAACGTAAACGTATTATCCGTATAGTCCGGATTGCCGTAGGCCTCATAAAGAGCTTCCGCATAGTTCAACAATACCTCTGCGTACCTGAAAAGTATCCAGACATGACGATCGGTAGTCGTATTGTTCGGATTCAGACTGATCGTTTCGACAACATATTTCTTCAAATAATAGCCTGTCGGTGTCGCACCATCCAAAGGCGCTCCGTTTTTACCGCCTACAAAAGTCTCAACAGCCGCATTCTTGAAAGTAGAGCCGTTCGTCAGAACAGTCTTAAACAAGCGGGGATCCCTCTTTTCCGGATTGTACATATTATCGATATGTTCCTGGTTTCCCCAGTCGAACCGGCTTCCATCCTTCATTTCAAAAGCATCCACCAGATTTTGTGTAGGACAGGTTCCGGAGTTTCCTCCCTCATAACCGATAGGAAAATTCAGTTTTTCAAAATCATTTGAATTACCTCTGCGCGTTTCCAGAATCAGTTCTTTGGAAGCCAGATTATTCCATATCTGTTCATCTACCAGTTGATACCGCCCGTCCGATTCAACCTTATCGATCAGTTGTTTGGCCGCTTTAGCCGCTGCAATCCATTTTTCCTGACCAGCCGTCCCGGCATATAAAGGGCTGGCTGCATACAGTAACGTTCTTGATTTCAAGGCCATCACAGCTCCCTGGGTGATACGGCCCGTTTCATATCCCGGCACATCTTTATAAGATACAGGCAGCTTATCCATGATCTCATCGCACTCACTGACAATAAAATCAATCACTTTATCAAAATCAGAAGGAGTCACGCTATTCGCCTCATCGAGTTCCAGGCATTCCGTAATCAGCGGGACGTTCTTATACCGTTTGGCCAACTCGAAATAGTAGAAGGCACGTAAAAAACGAGCTTCATACGGATAGTACTGATATTGCTGCATCAAAGTCTCATAATTATCATTCCATTCAATATTGGTGAAGTCTTCCTGATAATTATTCAAAAACATATTAGCAGAGCGGATTGCGGTATAGTAAGTGCCCCACACATTATCGATTGTCAGGATCGGACTCCACGAACCGTTATTATACCGGATGATGCCCGATGTATTCCAAGCATATTCCGCTTCATCGGTCGCCGCTGCCCGGGTCGCTCCGTCAAAATTACCGAAATCGGCGGGTAGATATGAATATACAGTGGTAAGCATACCTTTTGCTCTTTCAAAATAGGTGAACATATCTTCTTTGTCAAATCCGGACGATTCATTATAATCCAGATAATTGCAGGAAGACATACACACTGCAAAAGCAAATATGGCAGATAATATTTTCTTATTCATAATGTCTATTTTTAAAAATCAAGAGTTAATCCAATGTTATATGATCTGAAAGATGGATAAGTAGCATACATTTGCTCCGGGTCCATATCTTTCACATGGTCAAATGAAAACAGATTCATACCTCTGGCAAACAGGTTGATATTGCTGAGTCTGATCTTGTTTACCCATGATTTAGGTAAAGTATAGGCCAACTCCACATTTCTCAGTTTCAGGAAATTGCCGTTTTCAGCCCAGATAGAACTTTCCCTGAAATTATTATCATTCTGTTTAGTTGTCAAACGCGGATACCGGGCATTGGTATTCTCCGGTGTCCAGCGATTTTCCAGATAATGTTGAGAGACGTTCTTATTACCAACCAAAGGACGGTACATACTTGACATATTTCTAACTAACGTATAGTTGGCTACTCCCTGGAAATCTGCTTTCAGACTTACATTCTTATATCCCAATCCAATAGAAAACCCGTACATAATTTCCGGCAAAACAGTACTGTAACCGATAGCCACCTTATCATAATCATCGATCACCTTATCACCATTCTGGTCTTTATATTTTACATCGCCCGGAACTACATTGGAGAAAGACTGTGCAGGACTACCCGCTATATCTGCCTCATCCTGAAAGAAACCGATAGCCTCCAAACCATAATACTGCCCGATCCGGTTTCCTGTATTTTTCAGGTAATCATACGGTTTATATCCTTCGTCCATATTTACAATCTCATTACGGGCAAAAGTGAAATTACCAGCCAGCATATAGGTGAAATCTCCGATACGGTCACGCCAGGAAAGACCGGCTTCAAATCCATAGTTCTTAACTTCGCCATCATTCAAAATCGGTGTGCTGACTCCCAACACGGAAGAGTAAATAGCAGAGGAGTTCACCAGAATATTCGTCCGCTTTTCATAAAAGGCATCCGCTGATAAAGACAACCGTTTGAATACTTCCATATCGATACCGAAGTTAAACTTATAGGCTGTTTCCGGCTTCAACTTCAAATTAGGTAAACGGAACTCGCCATTACCGGATACAGAGTTATTATTATCTCCGAAAAAATAGGAGCTGATGCCCGTTTTGAAATAATATTTATCATAATCATAAGCAAACCGGTCACTTCCGGTAATACCCCATGAAGCCCTCGCTTTCAGATAATCTATCGCTGTAACTTCTTTCATAAAGTCTTCGGAAGAAATGACCCAACCGGCAGAAACGGCAGGAAAAAATGCATACTTATCAGAACTTCCCAATACACTCGATCCGGAATAAGTCAACACCAAATCGGCCAGATACTTGCTTTTATAAGCATAGCTTGCATTTCCTATATAACTCTGCCGTCTATACGTATTATTAATTCCTTTCAGGGAATTTTCTTCCTGATGATAAATGACCGCAGCATTCAGTTGATGCATATCCTGCCAGTTTTTTTCGTAATTGACTTTTGCCTCAAACGTTGTTACACGGTTCTGATATCCGAGGCTGGAACTGAAAGACAAATCCGTTTCCTGTCCGTAACGTGTACGGGTTATGTCGGTAATAGTACCTCCGTTATCCCTGACCGGCTGCAAACTTTCATACAGATAATTCTTTGTTTTATTATCCCAATAGCTGGCCCGGTTATCATAAGCAATAGCAAGCTCAGCACTCAAACCGGAAGTAAGAACCGACAGGTCCTGAATAATCCGTAAGTCGGCATATAAAGCCCGGTCATTTCCAACGGAAAAACCTTTAGCCACCGATTCTGCAACAGGATTTTTGCGTACATTATCACCGCCCCATACACCAGTACTCGTCTTTACCGGGAAAGCCGCTGCCGGAACATCATAGATCATCGGGAACAAAGTCGAATACTCCGTTGCCGGACGATTATGTTGCGACAATTCACCCAACAAATTCAATTTTACCAGCGTGAGTTTTGTCGCATTAATATCGAGGTTCGCCCTGGCACTCAGTTTATCCCACGACATCTGACTGGAATAATCCGGGCTGAAATAGTTCTCATTCATAAAACCGTTATCGCCGATGTAATTGATTGCAGCAAAATAACTCACATTCTTTCCCCCTCCGGTAAAAGAAGCATTAAACTGATGAGTCGTTCCTTTATTTTTCAATACTTCATCCTTCCAGTTCACATTCGGGAAAAGCTCCGGGTTGGAACCCGTACGAAAAGCTTCCAGATCAGAATTGCTATACAAAGCAGACAGTCCGTCCATCCGTAAAGCTTCGTTCATTGCCAATGCATACGTATATCCGTCCGCCATATCGGGGAGACGAAATGGAGTATTTATCCCGAACTGATAGCTTGCATGCACTTTCATTCCTTCCAAAATACCGCGTTTGGTAGTCACCAGAATGACACCGTTTGCACCCCGTACACCATACAAGGCCTGCGATACAGCATCTTTCAGAACCGTAACACTCTCTATCTCATCCTGTGACAAGGAACTGAGGGGGCGTTCAAAACCGTCGATTAGAACCAAAGGAGTTCCTGCCCCCATCGTGGCAAGACCTCTCACATACATTGTCGGATCATTATCCCATGCTACAGTCGAGCCTTGCAGACTGAACAATCCGGGAAGTTTTCCATACAGGGAATTAGCCGGATTAATATCAGACGTTTTAGAATCATCCATATATATCGTGGAAACTGCCGCCGTACTTTCTTCGCTACGCCCGGATAAATTGAATCCACGGTTTATCATTTTTGTATCCTGTGCATAGGAGAAAACAGACACAGACAAAAATGCAGCTACATATATTTCTTTTATTATTTTCATAACCTGCTTTTATGATTTATCAAATGAATTACCATCCCGGATTCTGGACCAATCCATAACCTTTATTAATCTCTTCAGGCGGGAATGCACACAAATACCATTTGGGCGACCAGTTCTTCTTCCAGTAACGTTCGGCCAACTGCCATTTTTCATATTTATAAGAACCGTCTGCCTGACGCCAGATTTTTACACCGTACAGAGGTTTGGTAAAATCTTCCGCACGTTTCCAGCGGACCAGGTCAAACCATCTGATCTCTTCAAAACCAAATTCCACGGCACGTTCATTCAGTACCATTTCACGGAATTGCTCCTGTGACAGATTACGCTGCAACTTCGGTAAACCGACCCGTCCGCGGACTTTGTCTACCCACTCATAAGCTTCGCCCGTACGTCCGAGTTCATTCAAAGCCTCCGCATAGCTCAGATAAATCTCAGCCAGACGCAAGTAAGGCCAGTGAATAACCGAACCGGTCAGAGTGGCATAATCATGTTCACGAAGGAACTTACGCATAACGGAACCGGTACGGCAACGCGTCGAATTTTCAGTATTCTGTTCTTGTCCGCCGATATAGGTTTCAGCCGTACGTCCCTGCCATTTGTCGCCGTTAATAACAAGAGTTTCATACAACCGGGGATCTCTGCCATCGAACGGATTGACGCCCTGCGGTATATTATCCCAGTCTATATTAAAAGACGTTCCGTCGGCATTACCGAACATATCCATATAATTCAATGTCGGACAGCTACAACCATACCAGCCGGCCGACTGCATAAAATAAAAGTTTCCATCCCAAATATCCGGGCAAGTATAAGCTACACGCGTAGATATCAGCACTTCACCGTTTCTTCTTTTATACCATGCATCCTGAAAATCCTGCCGGTAATCCCCTGTCTCAACCAACTGGTAGTTATAAGAACCCGAGTTGTTCGCCTGTTCGAATTCTTTACAGGCATCCACAACATCCTGCCAGCGTTGATCGGATTTATTTCCATACCAAACCATCAGGTTCGTACTGGCTTCGCCATCCAAATAAGGCTGGTTGTCATTAAACAAAGGACTAGCCGCAAATAATAGCACACGCACCTTTAATCCGAGTGCAGCAGCCTTGGTGAAGCGCCCGTCTTCTTCCACCGATACCTGCCAGGGAAGTACGGATGCAGCTTCATTACACAAATTGACGATAAAATTAACCGTCTTTTCAATGGTTTCACGCGGATAATTATAGTCATCGCCCGGATAAATAGCTTTATCAATCAAAGGCAAGCCGCCGAAATGACGCATCATTTGAGTGTACTGTACTGCTATCACCATCTTGGCTTCACCCTTACGGATAGCCTTTTCTTCTGCTGTCATATCCGGTACCCTGTCTACATTTTCCAGGAAAATATACGCTTTACGGATGGCTTCCCAACTGCGTTCTTTTGTGTAAGCATACATTACATCATAGGTGTCGGCAACCGAAGCATTATATTGTCCGTTATAATAATGGCGTTCCGCACCACATCCCCATCCCAGGTAAGACTGGCAAAGGTCGGTTGTCGATTCAAGCAGATCCACTCCCAGTTTGTCTTCGGCAGGGTCCCAACTGTACATAACCCCATAAGGTAAATGTCTGTAAGCCGCAGCCAGCGCACGTTCGGCATACTGCTTGGAGGCAAAAATCGTATCCAGGGTAACATCAGCTCCCGGAGCCTTTTCCAGAAAATCATCGCCTATCTTCAAGTCGTTACATGAACCGAAATAGAAAGAGGCGGCTATTATAGATATTGGTATTAATAATCTTTTCATACTATTTGTATCATTAGAAATTTACATTCACTCCAAAATTGTAAATACGCGTATTGGGATACTTGTTCTTATTACTGATTTTTGATTCCGGGTCGATAAATCCCAGATGGTCAAATGTCAGCAGGTTATATCCGTTGGCAAACACCCTGAGTTTCTGAATACCGACTTTCTTCAACACATCCGTATTCAACGTATATCCTATCTCCAGGTTCTTCAAACGCAGATAAGAGGCATCTCTCACCCAGAAATCCGACATTTGCGAATTATGCATTCTGTTGGTTTGAGTAAAACGCGGGAATTGGGCCGATTGTCCTTTCTCTTCTGTCCAACGTTCCTCGACCATCCATTTCATCAGGGGAGCGTCACCGGTATTGAACGGACGGGTAAAGTCTTCTTCCAAACGTCTGGAAACGTTAGTTGCCCCTGTCCAATTCATCGAGAAGTCAAAACCTTTATATTCAAATCCGGCATTCAGACCGAAAATATACTCGGGATTTTCTCCATAACCGAAATAAGTTTTATCATCCCCATCGATTACTCCGTCATTATTCAGGTCTTTGAACAGAATATCACCTGGCTTGAATGTTCCCGACTGCGTAGGGATTCCCGTGATTGTCGAACCATCCTCATTAAAGTCTTTTGCCTCGAAGAAACGATCGAAAACATATCCGTAATTCAAACCGATAGAACGTCCTGTTTCATACATATAAGGTTCATTCTGTGGAATTTCATCTTTATAAACAATCTCATTTCTGGAAAAAGAGACATTTCCTTTCAGCCAGTAGCGGAACTTGCTGCCAATTTTATCGTTCCATCCCAAAGAGATTTCATATCCTTTATTGTTCACTTTACCCAAATTGACAGCAGGCAGGTCGGCTGCAACGAATCCCGGAACTGTATTTTGCTGAATAAGAATATCCTTACGTTTCTCAAAAAATACATCCAGAGAGAAATTCAAACGCTGATCCAGCAGATTCATATCCAAACCGTAGTTTTGTTTGGCAGCCTTCTCCCAGGTAACATCCGGATTTCCCAAAATCAGTTCCGATGCGCCCGGATAAGCCTGCGGAGTATTCACTCCCCAATAATATCCACCCGAACTGGCTGAATATGAGTCCGGCAAATACAAGAAACGTTTATATTCATTCAATATGTCGTTACCTACCAGACCGTAAGAAGCTCTTAATTTAAGGAAGCTGATAAAATCTACCTGCTTCATAAACTTCTCTTCCGATATCACCCAACCGAGTGAGGCAGCCGGAAAAAATCCGTACCGTTTACCCGGAGCAAAGTTTTCCGAACCATTATAACCGGCATTGAAATCGACCAGATAGCGGTCTTTATAAGCATAGGTGACGCGCCCAACCAATCCCAAATATCCTTTCGGGATATCCGTATTAGCCTTGGGATAATACTGTTTGGTCATATTATACAAGAGCAAGCCGCCGACTTTATGATCCCCGAAAGTACGGTCGTAACGTAAGCTGGCCTCTACATACCAGTCACGCGTTTTGGTACTCCAGTCCTCCGACGCAGACAAAGCACTCGCTGTACCTTCAAGCTGATACACAATCGTATGATCAAAATTAGGATCATCAATAGCCAATCCCGGATCGGTCAGACTGGATTTGTAGACCGGAGTATACGATTCCATCGAGCCGTTCCATGATTTACTTCCCGTATAAGAGGTATTGTAAGCTCCTTTAATATTAAAAGAAAGACCTTTGGTGATGAAATCCAGTTTCTGTGTTAAATCCATATCCAGATTCATCGTATTTTGCGAAGCCTCTGTATATCCTTTTCCATAATACATGGAGAACAGGTTACGCATTGTCATCGGGATATAACGGTTCTTAATCTGAACCAGATTTCCATCTACAAAGCCCGGACTGGAGAATGGTTGTACACGGAGAATCTCCATCCATAAATTGTTTTGTTCGCCGAATTTAGGATCCTTCTTTGTTTCCAGACGTCCGCCCAACCCCAATTTCAAAGTAGTGCTCTTAGTTACGTTAATGTCGAGATTCGCCCGGTAGTTATAACGATTATTTTTATAGTTCGGATTATAACTTTCATAAAATCTCTTCAGCAAACCATCCTGATACAGATAACCCAGGGAAATAAAAAACTTCACATCCTTCGTTCCTCCCGAGATATTCAGGTTATGCTGGGTTTGCAAAGATGTTTTCTTAAACATCAAATCTTCCCAGTTCGTATTCGGGAACATGATCGGATCGGCATTCGTCCGGAACATATCCAATACATAAGGCGAGAATCTCAAATCGTTGGGACCTAAATCGGGATTGTCGCTCAATTGCATTTCATTGAAATATTTGGCATGGTCATAACTCCCCATCATTTCCGGAACACGCATCGCTTCACTGATACCGACTGAAGAAGACAGCGATATTTCCGTACGTCCTTCTTTTCCTCTGCGTGTCGTTACCAGGATAACTCCATTCGCACCCCGTACACCGAATACGGCCGTTGCCGAAGCATCCTTCAAAACAGTAATATTCTCTATTTCATTAGGGTCCATGCGGAAGAAAGAACGTTCCACCCCATCCACCAGAATCAATGGTTGTGAGCGGGCGCCATCCAAAGAAGCAATACCTCTGACAAATATTTCCGGGTCTTCAGCTCCGGGCTGTCCGCTATACTGAACGGTTGAAATACCCGAAACAGAACCGGCCAGCATATTACCGATACTGGACGTGGGCGATTTCAACAAATCTTTTGTGTCTATCGAAGAAACAGAGCCGGTCACAGTCAGTTTCTTCTGGGTTCCATAAGCGATAATTTGCACCTCTTCCAGCAATACATTATCGGAAGTCAAAATAACATCTATGACTTTTCGGTTACCAACCTTTATATCCTGAGGCGTATAACCCAGATAAGAAACCTGAAGAATATCATTATCCGTACATTCAATTTCATAATTTCCATTCATATCAGAAAGAACTCCCTGGGTCGTTCCTTTGATAGAAATCGTGGCTCCTATCATTAATTCGCCAGCATCGTCGCTGACCGTTCCCTTTACCAGCTTCTTTTGTCCTTTTTGCTGGGTTATAGACGGGACATTACTATCCGGACCGGAAGCAAAGGCTGGATTGTTAGCTTCAGCCTGTACATCTGGTCGTATAAACAAAATAAGCAGCAACAGTACGCCGACCTTTTGAAGGGGACTACCTACCAGCTTATACTTAGCCTGTACTTGATTCATAAGTTTAATCGTATTTTTAGTTTAAAGTCAAATTCACCAATCATTTTTCTAAGAGTCCGTCGATTAGACGGAGGTGGTCCTTTCTGCATAATAATTACATTTTTTTTCATCTGATTTCAAATTTAAGATATACCGACAAATGTATAGTCTGCTTTCAAAAAGGGCGTCAAATCCTGTCTAAAAGTATTCCTCTATCGTATAATCATTTATTAATCAGCAGATAACAATCAATAGTTTTGAGTACAAATTCACTCTTCAGGCTATTATCCTTGTTGGGAAATTCATTGTTTAGCCGTATATTTGTAAAAAAAGTAAAACTGAATTATGAAATTTTTTTCACACATAGCATATATTATTCTACTCTGTCTTTTACCTGGTATCGGACAATGTAACAACGCCAGCTATTACTTCAAACAAATAGCAATCGAGCAGGGATTATCACAATCGAGCATCAACTCTATTCTATGTGATCATAAAGGAATATTATGGATAGGAACAAAATCCGGATTAAACTGCTACGACCAACATGAGCTAAAAAGCTTCTTCAACGAAAAAGACAATAAATATTCGCTTCCCGGTAACCACATACAGTTTGTTGCGGAAGATTCACTCAATAATCTTTGGGTTTCTACTAACAAGGGACTGGTTAAATACAATCCGGACTACAACCACTTCGACCCGATCATAAAAGAAAAGATATTTTCTTATCTCTGTATACCCGGAGGGATTCTTTTCGGAGGAGAAAAAACACTCTACCGATTCGACTACAAAAACAAAAATACCGAACGTATCCTTCTCCATACGGAAAATCACCTACGGGAAACCGGAGAATACTCCATTCTCAACATATTAAAGATAGAAGGAAATAAAGTATTACTGAATACAAAAAAACATGGGCTGCTCACCTATAATTATACGACAAACGAAATTTATAAAGATAACTCGTTGCCGTTTACCAATACCGTATCCGCCATTTTTATCAATGAAAAAGGATATATTTACCTGTCACCATACAGACAGGGACTTTTCTGCTACGATCCGAAAGGAAAATTGATCGCCCACTATAAAAGTGAAAACTCTAAACTCAGTAACAATATCATTCTCAGTATTCTGGAAAAAGACGGAAACATATGGATAGGGACAGACGGAGGAGGAATCAATATTTATCATCCCGACACAAAAGATTTTACCGTCTTACAACACATTCCGGGAGATGTGAATTCACTTCCCGTCAATTCCATCACTGTTCTCTATATGGATAATGAAAATAACCTCTGGGCAGGGAGCGTGAGAGGCGGTATATTCGGAATTAAAGAAACTTATATCAAGACATTCAAAGACGTAGCCTTAAACAACACCAACGGATTAAGCGAAAAAGCCATTACCAGCCTGTACGAAGACAATGACAGTCTTTTATGGATCGGGACAGACGGCGGAGGAATCAATGTATACAACCCATTTACCGATACATTCAAACAATTCACCTCCACCTACGGCGATAAGGTGACTTCCATCACCGGTTTATCCGACACGGAGCTGCTGGTCTCGTTATTCAACCAGGGAATAGTTGTTTTCAATAAGAAAACGGGAAAATACACCCCATTTACCATTGTCAACAACCAGATCAACATAGAAGAATGTTATTACGGCTTTATGCCCCTGGCGCATAAAGTCAGCGATGACAAAATATATATTCTGTCGCTCAGTGCACGTATCTACTATCCTGAGACAAAGACCTTCTCTACCCTAAAAACAAAAGAAACCGATTTCTCCCTGGAAGCGCTGAACCTGACCTATGCGGACGATTCGCTTATTTTTATGATAAAAGAGAATTATGTCTTACAGACATTACAAAAGAACGACAGCCTGTCCCTTCTATTCACCACTGAACCAAGCGAAACGATCCATACCCTGTGTTATGACAAAAAAGGGACCGTCTGGATAGGAAGCGACCAGGGACTCAGCTATTACAATCTGAACGAGAAAGTATTACACCGAATCAATACCCGGCTTTTCAATAACGTGTCTTATCTTTTCTTCGACGATAAAGGGCGTCTCTGGATAGGTGCACAGAATATGCTCTTTTCGTATGTTATCGATGAAGGGAGATTTATTATCTGGAGCGAATCCGATGGATTTTCGCCGAATGAAATCCTGTTTATGTATCAGGAACAGTCCAAAACAAATAACATCTACCTGGCAGGAACCGACGGACTGGTAAAAATAGATAAGAATATTTCCTATAATGACGATCTTCAACCGGAAATTGATTTATCCGATATTCTATTCAACGGGAGTACCTATCTGAAACAATTCAACACGACTCACCGGTCGGTTGCAATTCCCTGGAATTATACATCTCTATCGGTCGTATTCAATATAAATCAGAAAGATATATTCAGAAAAACAATGTTCCGATACAAAATAGAAGGGGCAAACGAGCAATACATCGAATCTTATAATAACAAACTAAACCTACCGGTATTACTCCCGGGAAGTTATTCGATTATTGCATCCTACAATACGAAAAGCGGGATATGGAGCCAACCCAAAAAGATACTCACACTCCATATCACTCCCCCTTGGTATAAAAGTAACCTTTTTATTTTCAGCATAATTCTGTTAATCTTAGGAATCATTACCGCCACGGTATATATTATCCTGAAGAAAAAAGAAAACCGACTGAAATGGGAAATGAAAGAACATGAACAGGCCATGAACGAAGAAAAGATACAGTTCCTGGTCAATATAAGTCATGAACTCAGGACTCCCCTTACACTCATTTACGCCCCGTTGAAAAGACTTATCGACACCAGCCATGAGAATCTGACTCCCGAAGTTATTCACGGACAGTTAAATACGATTTACAAACAGTCGAGAAAAATGAAAAACCTGATTAACATGGTTCTCGACCTGAACCGTATCAAAACGGAGCAGAAGTCTTTACAGAAACAGCCTCATCCATTAAATAAATGGATAGTATCCGTCTCCGAAGATTTCAATACTGAATTAAAGGAAAAGAGTATCCAGCTGATATATCAGCTGGATACTCAGATTGAATCAATCTGGTTCGATGAATGGAAATGCCAGACTATTTTTTCCAACATACTGATGAACGCCCTCAAATTCAGTGAACCGGAGACACAAATAACAATATCGACCCAACTAATAGATAACTATGTCAGAGTCGCCGTCGCAGACCAGGGTATCGGTCTGCAAAATGTGGACCCGAAAAAGCTTTTCAACCGTTTCTACCAAGGTGAACATAATAAGAGCGGTAGCGGAATCGGTTTATCTTATGCCAAAGTATTGATTGAAATGCATGGAGGGCGGATAGGCGCCTATAACAATCCGGACAGAGGAGCTACATTCTATTATGAGTTACCCGCATTGACCGATAGCATCAACTCCGGACAGCAAGAGGTACAGGAAACAGAGATTAGCGAAAATCTATCTATACCGTTAGACTTGTCCGCGACCGGAATTTCCTGCGCGGGATATTCTTTACTCATCGTAGAAGATAAAGATGAACTCCGCCTTTTCCTGAAAGATTCGTTCAAAGATATATTCAAGCAGGTTTATACCGCAGAAAATGGTCTTGCCGCCCTGGAAATAACCAAAGCCAAACAACCGGATATCATCGTCAGCGACGTCATGATGCCCCAAATGGACGGCTATGAACTCTGTAAGAATATAAAAAACGATATTGAAATCAGCCATATCCCCATCATCCTGCTGACAGCCAAATGCGATCAGGAAAGCACTGCACAAGGATATAAGCTCGGTGCGGATTTTTATATCCCGAAACCGTTTGAGTTAGACTTCCTGCTGACTATCATTCTTAATTTGCTGAAAAGCCGGGAAGCCGTCAAACAAAAATATAAGGAATCTTCTACCCTGCTCCTGCCACAGGAAGTCACGATCAGCAATGCGGATGAACACTTCATGTCAAAGATGAATGAACTGATAGATAACAACCTAGCCAACCCGGACCTCGATGTAAGCTATCTGATGAAAAAGATGACCATGAGCCGTGCTTCCTTATATAATAAGGTAAAGGCTCTGACCGGTATGGGCGTTAACGATTACATCAATAAAATCCGTATAGAGAAAGCCTCTCTGATGCTTATACAAACGGATTTGACCATATCGGAAATATCATATGAAGTAGGTTTCACTTATCAACGGTATTTCAGTACCATATTTAAACAAGTTAAAGGAATGACTCCAACCCAATTTAAAGAAGAAAACAGAAGGAAAGAGAGCTGACAGGGGAAAAGAAAATACGCCGCCGCTTCACAGCAACAGCGTATCCACTTAAACCGGTCAAACAATTCCAAAAAGGAATATATTTTACTTATTTCACTTCTTCGAGTACGGAATAAGATTGCAATACATTATTATTATTGTATTGTTCCGTGCGAACTACCCCGATATTGGGAGCATACCATTCGTATCCGTAACCTTCGATCGTTTCTTTCGGGGAACGTGATTTGATTTTAAATTTTACTTTCGTACAATCGAATGTTCCTGCCGGAGTGGTGATCTCTTCGGTTTTCACATATTCGCGGTCGTAAATCGAAATGTTCTTTCTGTCTTTACGATTCTTCTTTGAATAAATGTTGATCACGGCATCGTCGAAATAGACATCATCCGAAGATGCTCCCTGCGCTACGCTCGGATAATTGATTACGGCATCTGTAGCCGCCACTGCAGTATTCGTTGTAGTAACAAAAGATGGATTGGACAGCACCTCTTTCATATCCATAAAGAATTCGCCATCCTGGCAAAAAGCCTCCAGTTCGCCTTTGTCGATAACTGTTCCGCCATTATTGACGAACACATAATCGGCTTCGACTTCCAGGCCGGATTGTTTACTTTCCACCTCATCCACTACATAAGTCATCACACCTGACAGGTTTCCTTTGCCGTCATAACTCTTTTTCACCAGTTTTGTACCTTTTGTCGTAGGGAAAAAGAATGTACAATCTTGTGCCATAGCCCCGCCTGCCAACATAGCGGCCAAAGCTACCAGTAAAACTTTAGATTTCATATTTCAAAACGTTTAAGTATTAATAATAAGCCGGATATCCAATGCGTAGTTAAAACAGGGGAAACCTGCGAATGTTTATGGCTTTTCTTTTAAAAATAGCAAAAGAATGCCTATTTCGCTCTTATTTATAAGGAAAGGGGGCATCGAAGGGTACAACCATAAAAGTTAATTCCTAACTTTGGCGATCTAAACAGTAATGTCTTATGGTACAAAGATTCGATTTCTTAGTGATAGGTTCCGGTATTGCAGGAATGAGTTTCGCACTTAAAGTTGCCAGCAAGGGAAAAGTAGCCCTGGTATGCAAAACTAATCTGGAAGAAGCTAACACATATTTCGCTCAGGGAGGCATCGCCTCGGTAACGAACCTGATTGTTGATAATTTCGACAAACATATTGAAGATACAATGATAGCCGGCGACTGGCTCAGCGACCGCGATGCCGTGGAAAAGGTCGTGCGCAACGCCCCTCAGCAAATCAAAGAGCTAATCAGTTGGGGGGTAGACTTCGACAAGGACGAGAAAGGCAACTTCGACCTGCACCGTGAAGGGGGACATTCCGAATTCCGCATCCTGCACCATAAAGACAATACAGGTGCCGAAATACAGGATAGCCTGATTCAGGCCATCCAAAAGCACCCCAACATCACCGTATTTGAGAATCATTTCGCAATCGAAATACTGACGCAGCACCATCTGGGTGTCACCGTCACCCGTCAGACACCGGATATAGAATGCTACGGAGCCTATATCATGGACCCGAACGGACGAATCGACACCTTCCTTTCCAAGGTAACGCTGATTGCAACCGGCGGCGTAGGTGCCGTTTACCAGACAACGACCAATCCGTTGGTAGCCACAGGCGACGGCATAGCGATGGTTTACCGTGCAAAAGGGACCGTTAAGGACATGGAGTTTGTACAGTTCCATCCAACGGCTTTGTACCATCCGGGCGACCGCCCTTCCTTCCTGATTACGGAAGCGATGCGTGGTTACGGCGGTGTTTTGCGTACGCTGGACGGAAAAGAGTTCATGCAGAAGTATGATAAACGTCTTTCACTGGCTCCCCGCGATATTGTGGCACGTGCCATCAAAAACGAGATGGATACCCGTGGAGATGACCATGTATATCTGGACGTTACACACAAAGACCCGGAAGAGACAAAGAAACATTTCCCGAATATTTACGAGAAATGCCTGAGCCTGGGCATCGACATTACCAAGGATTATATCCCGGTAGCTCCTGCCGCCCATTACTTGTGCGGAGGTATCAAGGTAGATCTGGATGCACGTTCTTCTATCGACCGTCTCTATGCGGTAGGCGAATGTTCCTGCACCGGTCTGCATGGCGGCAACCGTCTGGCCTCCAACTCACTGATCGAAGCCGTTGTCTATGCCGATGCAGCAGCCAAGCACAGTTTGGGAATCATTGATTCATTGAAGTATCAGGAAAACATCCCGGAATGGAACGACGAGGGCACGACCTCTCTGGAAGAAATGGTCCTTATCACCCAAAGTGTGAAAGAAGTGGGACAAATCATGAGTACATATGTCGGCATCGTCCGCTCCGACCTGCGCCTGAAACGTGCCTGGGACCGTCTGGACATCATCTATGAAGAAACGGAGAGCCTGTTCAAACGCTCGGTCGCTTCGAAAGATATCTGCGAACTGCGTAATATGATTAATGTAGGTTATTTAATCATGCGCCAGGCCATCGAACGAAAAGAGAGCCGTGGATTGCATTATACGTTGGATTATCCACCGGTAAAGAAATAACTATCAAAAATTACTGTCGGAAGTCTCAACATAATACACAGATTGAGACTTCTGACATATTTACTTATTCACTTCACCTTTTCCAGTTTGAGCGTCCAGGCATAATTACAGGAAAGTTCTTCAAAAGACAAAAATGGCATTGTTATCCGGATATTATCCTTTTCCTGTTTCCATTCTACCTCTTTATCACATCCCAGTAGTGATATTTTTGTTTGCGATGTAGAGTAAATGTCTTTTAAAACAATACTTTTGAGATACTTTGGCAAGATTGCATATATATTATCACCCTTAGATGTAAAGAAAACTTCTTGTACCGCATAACCCGGATCCGGATCAACAGTCTGCTTAAGTATAGCATTGCCACTTACATAATATTTCCCATTATATTTCCAGTTTCTGTCACCACTAGACCACTGATCTACATGCTTCCACCGACGTGTTCCATAAATAGCCTCTCCGTTAATTTTCAGCCATTCACCCATTTGGGACAAACGTTCCTGCATGATCGGAGGTATTTTCCCATTAGCTGTCGGTCCGATATCCAGAAGTAGATTACCACCTTTGCTAACAATATTAACCAATGTCAATATCAACGCCTGAGGAGTTGCATAATCTTCCAAATCTTCATTTTGATTATACCCAAAAGAAAATCCCATACCACGGCATTCTTCCCAAGGCTTATCAAAAACAGCATCATTGGCACTGTATTCACGCGTATAATAATCGCCATGTTTCTTACCATCCGAGAATTTAGCCCATCTGTCATTTACGACAACACTATCTTTTACAACAGATTCTGAATACAACCACGATAAAAATTCTTTTGTCTTCCAAACCGTATCACTAATATCGTCCGGACCATCAGACCACAGAAGATCCGGCTTATAACGATTAATCAGATCTTTCAACTGAGGATAAAAGTGCCTGTCAACATAGAGATCCATTGTCTCAGGGAAATATAAAGGATTATCCCACTCGCGACAAGAGAAATAACATCCTACTTTTATATCTGTTTTTCTAATAGCTTCGACATATTCTCCGACCAAATCTCTCTTAGCGCCAATCTCCATACTATTCCAAGGTCTCCCATAATCGCGAGAAGCCTCTTTGCTGGGCCATAAAGCAAAACCATCATGGTGCTTTGTTGTCAACACTGCATATTTGGCTCCCGCCTCTTTAAATAAAGCAGCCCATTCATTGGCATCATAGTCCTGAGCTTTAAACAACGGAGCAAAATCTGCATAAGTAAACCCCTCTCCATACGTTTTTACATGGTAGTCGTATATTTCAGTACCTTTAAAATCGCCATTACCGAACAATTTCTTATTATCCAACCAATACTTGTACCACTCCGAATAAGTGCCTTTAGGCGACCATGCCGGAACTGAATATAATCCCCAATGAATAAAAATGCCCAGTTTGGCATCCTCAAACCAAGAAGGAACAGACCGTTTATCTATAGACTTCCAATCCGGTTTATAAGGTTGGGCAGATATTATCATCCCCAATAAACAAAAAGAAAAAACGAAACTCAATCTTCTCATACTCATTCTTCTTTAACAATAATAATGAGGGAGGTGTCAAAAAAGTCTGTATTCGGTAATAGCTTTTTTGATTCACCTCCCTTTTTACTAATAAATAATTACATCAATTATAGAAAACTTATTTACTACCTGCAGGTTCATACCCCAGAGTTTGTTTCAAAGCAGTATTATTAGTCAATGTAGTTCTGTCAATCGGCCATAACAGCTTTTGTTCATTTCCTTTTTCAGCCCAGGTATATTTAAATACGTATTGACTTCCAAAACGACGTAAATCATACCAACGTTTTCCTTCCATTATAAACTCTTTAAAACGCTCTTCAAGAATAGCCTCATTGACATCTGAATCAATTGCTTGATGGGGATAACCATAAACAGATTCTTTATAATTTTTTCCATAAGCACGCATTCTCACCTCATTAATCTCTTTCGAAGGATCTTCACCCAACAAAGACTTTGCTTCAGCCAACAATAATAATAAATCGGCATAACGATAAATAGGGTAATCATCATTCAAAGACCGACTATCACCAACATCCTGAATTCCCTGATACTTGTAAGTGAAAACACCAACTAAAACAAAATTCCCGTTTTCATCCTTATTATAAACTCCTTTCAAGGTACCCTGTTTCCGGCTATCCGCATCATCATAACGGTCAAGATTGGCATTCCTTATACCCAATCTCACTAATCCAAATCGATTCTCCTTCACTATATCAAATAGTTCGCCTGTAGCTATATCGTAATAGGTATTCAATCCATTCGAATGAGGAAGAAAATTACCACCAAAATTCCCATTCCATAACGAAGTCTCATTCAATTTATTCCGAACGGCAAAAAGAATTTCTTTATTTCCTTTCAAACCATATGCAAAAGCATCGACAAAGTTATCCATAAGTCCGAGGTCTGAGATATTATTTTGAATATCGGTTAATGCATTCTTTGCGATCATTGCGTCATTCGTTCCTCCGTTCATCTGACGGCTGGACCATAAATAGACTTCCGCCTGCAACATAAGGCTGGCAGCCTTAGACCATTGAGATTTTTGATCTTTAATCGTATAATCAGTACCAAAACGTTTCAACGATGCGTCAAGGTCTTCCTTTATTTGTTTCATTACATCTACTTCCGATGAAGCCGGTTTTGCCAGGTTACTTACATCCAGGGAATAAGTCGGAGTTGTAGTAATTATAACACTTCCCCAGCTACGCAATAAATGAAAATAATAATAAGCTCTCAATCCGTATGCCTGCCCTAAATAATAATCCCTTTTTGCCTCTGATATAGCGGTCGTTTCAATAGCTTTATCGATAATCAAATTAATTTGATTGATATTTTCATAAAAACTCCCGTAGTTTGAAACTAAAGGCGTTTCTTCATTCATCGTATTAAAAGGAAGCCGCTCCAAATCCTGAGAAGACGTTCCACCTATTGGAGGATCTCCAAAAACATCACTTCTAGTTTCTCCCAATACAAAAAATGTATAAGAATGATCTCTGAAACGTGCATGGATACCCATCATAAAGGCATCATACTGATCATCCGTTTGCCAATATTGTTTGTCTGAAATAGAGCTCACAGGTGTTGTATCAAGCCAATCACAACTTCCCAACAACAGGAAAGCAATAAAAGTCAAATATAAATATCTATTTTTCATGTCTGTATTATTTTTATGTTAGTAATTAAAATGAAACGCTGACTCCTAAAAGAACCGTACGTGGCATCGGATATCTTCCCTCGTCCACACCGGCATTATCTTTTTTGATCGACGGTTCAGGAGACATCCCGCTATAGCCGGTAATATAAAACAGATTTTGTCCGGTAATGTAAATAGAAGCATCACTCAAAGTTGCCTTCTCTATCCAGTTTTTAGGCAAACGATAACTCAGAGTTATTTCTCTTAATGCCAAGTAGTCTCCTTTCTCGTAGAAACTGGAATTGTTGCTATTAATATTAGCACGGGCAACATTAGAACGTGTTATATTTCTTTTTATAGACTGATCTGCATAATAGAACCGGGGAAGATCACTATTCGGATTATCCGGACTCCAACTGTTTTTCACTTCTTTGATTATATTGAATGATCCTTGATACTGACCCAATGAACGAGCTTTAAGGTCATTATACAAAACATGGCCTAATGAATAATCAAAACGGGCAAACAAAGAAAAGTCTTTATATGACAGATTGGTAGAGAAACCGCCTGTCCATTTGGGGAATACATTTCCAATTTTCACCTGATCATATTGATTGATAACTCCATTGTTATCCAAATCTGCCCACAGTACATCTCCCGGCTCAATCGGACGCTTGCCTTTTCTTTCATCCTCACTCATTTGTGCCCATTTATTAGGACCGTACAATTCTGCAACAGCATCATAACGATCACCCGCATTTGCTTTTACATCATCCCAGTCTCTAAATATCCGTTCCTGCTTAAACGCATATACATCTCCTAAAGTCTGACCTTCCTGGTAACCGCCTACCCAAATATATTCTCCGGATTTCGGATCATATACTTGCAGGCCGCCCTGACGATTATTCTGATTACCATTCTCCGGCAACTCTATAATTTTATTTTTTACAAAAGAAGCATTGAAAGAAACATCCCAGATAAAAGCTTTCGGATTAGAAAGAATGTTAACTTTTACCTCTGCTTCAAATCCTTGATTACGTAATGACCCTAAATTTGTCCGAATACTACCAAATCCTGTATATCCCGGAAGAGCCAAATTAGTCAACAAATCAGTAGTCGTTCTATTATAGTAATCTGTAATGAAATTGACACGATTATTAAAAAGCCCGAAATCTAATCCAGCTTCAAACGATTTACTCTTTTCCCAACGAAGACCTCCATTAATAAGTTTTGTATTCAGAAAACCGATATTTCCATCATAAGCAGTCTGTGTCCCATACTCCCCATAGACTTCGTAATTACCTAATCCGGCAACATTCCCATTAACACCATAGCTAATACGAGGTTTTACACTTGACACAACAGAGGATAATTTTGAATCTTTAAAAAAGTCTTCCTCATGCAAATTCCATCCGGCTGAAACACCGGGGAAGAATCCCCAACGATTGTCACTCAATTTAGAGATTCCGTCATAACGAGCCACTACAGAGAACAAATATTTGTAATTGAAATTATAATTGATACGCCCGAAAGCAGACATCATACGGTAACCATCTTTATAAGAGTATACCTCTGTTCTGTCGCTGGAGGCATTTAAAGTAGGTATGTCATCACTCGGCGCTTTTTTTCCTTTTGCCTGAAGCTTAAAACGACTATAATCAAACAATTCACCACCGATCATTACATCTAAATTGTGCTTTTCAACAAATGACTTAGCATATGTCAAAGTTGCATTATGCTGTTGTTGAAACTGACGCTCATACATGGCACGCGCAGATCTTGTATCATTGGGAGATCCGCTACTTGACAACTTAAACTTTTTATCAAAATCTTCCTGTTCATTATCAATATAATAAATAGAACTATTTTCATTCAAAGACACGCCGGGAATAATTTCCCAGGTACCTCCTATATTGAAAGTTGTTTTACGTATATTGTTTATACGCTGCAATTTATTTTTCCAATATAGCGGATTACCATCAGAAGAGCCAATACCGGATGTCGGTTCTCCATTTTCATCGTATGGGCTTACAGTCGGCCATATACTCATAGTACGGTAAAATAACTGTGCCTCACTCATCCACAATCCAGGTTTCTTGGAAAAAGAATAAGTTGCTCCTGCATTTATATTGATATTATCACGAACTTTATACGAGCCGTTAACATTACCAGTAAACCTTTCATAAGAGGTACTTACAACCTGGCCATCCTCCTTATAATATCCAAAAGATGCCAGAAAAGAAGCTTTGTCATTTCCTCCTGTTATATCCACATAATGATCTTGGGTAAAAGAAGGATCGTTAAATGCTTCTTTCATAATCTGGCCACTATAGTCTTTGAATAATAACTGGGTAGTCTCATCATACGGGTCAGTCATTTGTTCCCAGCCCTCTTGCAAAAGATGCTCATTTTCATCCGACAAAAAGCGAATTGAAAACCAATCTCCGGCATTAGGTCCATATCCTGAAGTTCTATTCACATCCGCTAATGCTCTACCCGCATTTTTATTACCTAACCTGTTATAATGAATAAAATCTCTCGCGTTAAGGAACTCATAACCTTTACGAGCAAAGGTCAAACCTCCTTTAAATTTGTAAGACACAGTCGCTTTGCCTGCCTTGCCCCTTTTGGTAGTAACCAAAATTACACCACTGTTAGCACGTGCTCCATAAATGGCAGTAGAAGCTGCATCTTTTAAAACCTGGATTGATTCAATATCAGCCGGATTGACATCATTCAGGGATCGTACAATTCCATCGATAACAACAAGAGCCTGGTTATATGACGGATCATTTGTTATTGTTGCGCCACCACGCAAAACGATATTCGGTGCTTCCCCCGGTCTTCCTGAAGTATTCACAACACGCAAACCACTGACACCTCCCTGCAAAGCCTGGGCAGCATTTGATACCGCCACATTCTCCAATGCTTTATTATCCAACTTTGAAATAGCAGTGGTCAACGTTGTACGTTTTTGCATACCTCCATAACCGGTTACCACAACTTCTTCCAACTGCTCTGTATCTTCAGACAAAACAACATTGATGGTTGTTTTGTCTCCCACAGGGACTTCCTGTGGCCGGTAACCAATGTATGAGAACTGTACAACAGCATTATCTCCAGTAAGAGAAAGCTGATAGCTCCCATTCAAATCAGTAACGGTTCCGTTAGTTGTTCCCTTCTCTATAACATTCGCACCGATAACGGGTTCTCCAAACTGATCTTTTACGAGCCCTTTAATACTTCTGACATTTTGCTGGGGAGAGGATACTTTTTTCATTAACAAGATATTACTGCCTTCCATTGCATAAGTAATATCCGAATTCTCAAATATATTATTCAAAACCTCTGCAACAGTCTTATTACGGACGTTCAAAGAGACCGTCTTACTCAGATCGACCTTTTCGTTATTATAAACAAAAAGATAATCTGTTTGCTCTTCTATCAGCTTAATAACATCTTTCGCCTGTAACTTATTTGCCTCAATACTGACACATGCAGTCTGAGAGTTTACATTATTGGCAAAGATTGTTGAACCACATAATAGTAAAAAAATTAAGGATAACTTCATAACTCTAAAAATGTGTTTAAATTCGCTTAATAACAGGGCATAACATCCCCCTGTAGATTTTTTTTTCATAACTTTGTATTATCTGAAATGTTAGTACTGATTAATTTTTGCTAGGTTGTCAGCATGCTGACATTTTCGCCGGATTATGCGTCAACATAATCCGGTTTTTTATTCGTTTCTTCTATTATTTCATCATAGGCAATTCATTTTATGGTGATTTTATTTAATTCATTATCTTTTATATAGGTGAACTTATGTTCCAACTGTAACACTTTCAATATATGTTCAATACCATCTTTTATACGGAATTTCCCGGAATACCTTTGTTTTAAGAACGAACGGTCTGTTGTACTTATTTCGATGTCAAAATACAGGCTCAGTTCATCCATAATCTCAGATATAGGTTGGTTGCTAAAACATAAAAGTCCTTCTTTCCATTTAAAGTAATCCATATCTTTTATATCGGTAGATATATATTTCCCCTCCTTAAGGCGAATCTGTTCACCCGGCTTCATTCTATATTTCAGAGATGATTCCGAAGATTTCAGCTCAACACAACCTTTTAACAATGCAACTTTAAATTCCAGATTTTTTGAATAAGCGGAAACATTAAACTCAGTACCCAGTACTTTCACATCCATCTTCTCTGTCTTTACTATAAAAGGGGAAGTTTCGTCATGCTTCACATCGAAATAGGCTTCTCCGTCAAGTTCTACCCGACGATAGTTTTTATTAAAAGTAACCGGATAAACGATCCGGGAATGTGCATTCACCCACACTTTCGTACTGTCAGGAAGAATCAACTCAGCCCGCTGACCGGATGGGACATATAAAGTTTGAAATAAAGGAGCCACTTCTGCCATATCCTCCTTTTCTAATAGAAATTCAATACCCAATACCACCAAAACTATTGCAGCTACTTTTATAACTTCATTTATAATACGACGAAGCAGGGGCGGGCGGGAAGTTCCTGTTTTTTCCTGTGATAACACAGGTTGATTTAAAACAGAAATGTTATACAGTTTATGTAAAGACATGAGTTCCTTTACATGTTTTTCATTTGCATCCAGCCAATCAACAACTGTCTCCACCTCTTCCGGTGTGACGTTGCCTTCAACATATCTTTGTAATATATCTTTATTCATCTCTATTATACCGTTTCTAATATAGAGAGACAACACAGAAACAAAAATCCCTAAATAGTTTTGAAATTATTTTACTAATAAAGCATGAAATAAAAAACAAAAAGATATTCCTTTAATGATATTCGCAAATATTTTAATGATTTGGTTATATGATATTCGACGCTTTTGGGACTAATGGATAACTCTTCCGCTATTTCTTTTACTGAACGACATTCATAACGGCTCATCTCAAATACACGACGTGTTTGCTCCGGTAACGATTGTAATGTTTCCTGTACTATACGGGTTATTTCTGAAGAAAACATTTCTTCAGGATCACAGGCTTGTAAAGTTGACAGCCTATAATTCAAGTCGCGTGTCATTTTAGAAGAGATAGACTCCGATGCGGTTTGCTTGACCTCCAAATGTTTCAAATAATTTAAAGACTCATTTTTCAAAATAACTAAAAGCAATGACAAAGGGTGTTCCACTTTTTCTTTTTTAGTTGTTTCCCATAGATTAATCAGAGCATCAGACACAATATCTTCGGCCACCATATCATCTCTGACATACGACTTTACAAACAGAAAGGAGCGTTTGTAATAACTGGTGTATATTTCACTGAAACTAATGCTCATATCCCCTTTAGGCATCCTCAAGAGTTTTATCCATCATCATTATGCAAAAATAAACTTTATTCCTACATGAGACAATCTTTATTGAAGAATCTACATTTTAATCTTTCTATTACTTATCACAACTGCATTCCTTTCATATCACAGTTGGATTCCGTTTGTTTCACAGCTGTGATATGCAAAGGGAATGCAATGGTAAGGGAAACGATACACCGGGTTAACGACAGTCTCTCCCTGGTAACCGGCTCTACCCCAAGGGTAACGGAAACTATAAAGCATTATAACGGGAAGGCGATACACCAAACTGATTCGTAAAGTGCTTGCGGAATGTATTTATATCGTTATAACCGACCATTTCGGCCACCTCCTGAACAGAATATTTCTTCTGCATGATCAGGGAAGCTGCCTTGCTGATACGGATACTGCGGATCACTTCGATAATCGACAGGTTACTTTGCTGCTTCATCTTCCGGTATAAGGTAGGCTGGCTGAGATTCAATAGGCTTGCCAGGCTTTTGGCACTGAAATCCGGATTCGTCAGGTTGGCTTCGACGATACTGATTACCTGCTGCATGAAAAGACCGGCTTGTTCTTCTTCCTCCGGCTTCTCTACCGTATGTTTCAGCATCAGGGTTTTCGTATAGATGCGTTTCAACTGCTCACGCATGCGGATCAGGTTCTCTGTCTTGGCTTTGAGCACTTCGGGGTTGAAAGGCTTCATGATATAGTCGTCCACACCGATCCGGGTACTTTTCAGCAAATCCTCCTCCTCGGCTTTGGCCGTCAGCATGATGATCGGGATATGGGCCGTCTGCAACTCCTGCCTAATCTCCTGACAACAGGTAAAGCCGTCTTTGACCGGCATCATTATATCCGAAATGATCAGGTCAGGGATCTCTTCACGGGCGATCCGCACGCCCTCTTCACCGTCCCGGGCCTCCAGGACACGGTATTTCTTCTTGAATAGCGTATGGATATAATGTCTTATCTCATCGTTATCTTCAATAACCAGCAATTTCTTGCCTGATTCGGGGGATGTCTCTTCACGAACCTTTTCCGGGGCAATGAATGCTTCCTCCTTCTGTTCATCACGGGTATCCTCAACCAGTTGATATACATCTTCTTTAAAATGCTCGCGCCCCAACGGAAGGTAAAGGATGAACTCGGAGCCTTTGCCGGGAGCACTGTTCAGCAAGACTTTCCCATGATGGAGGTCCATCGTGTTTTTAACGATACGCAGACCGATACCCACCTTGGTAGAAAATGAGGGATCATTTTCGCCCGTTATAAAGGATTCAAAGATGCGTCCCTGCAAATTTTCAGCGATGCCGGGACCATTGTCTGCAACGGATAATAAACAGAACATTTTCCCGTCCACTTCCTTCTCCGTGATCGTAACCCTTATCTTTCCGCCCTTCGGGGTATATTTGAGCGCATTCGAAAGAAGGTTCTTCAAGGCTGATTCTATTTTTGGAGCATCCAGCCATAAATCAAGCGACGAGATACCGGAGTTCAGGACATACTCAGTACTTTTTATCTCGGCCATATGCCTGAAAGAAGACATTACGTGTTCAACCAGAGCAACGATCTCCACTTTCGACAAATGTAGCTGAACCATTCCGGCCTCGATTTTCTGGACGTACAGCAATTGGTTCACCAGGGTAGATAATGAGGTCGCATTATTATAGACCAACGATAACTTATCATGCAAAGTTTCTGAAAGACGCTCCGTCTGCAACAACTCCTGTAAAGGAGAAAGAATCAGTGTGAGAGGTGTACGAAGTTCATGGGATACGTTCGTAAAGAAGTTTCCGCGTTCACGGTTGATCTGCTTCTCTTTCTCGCGTTCCAGATTGGAAACAAACAACTCATGTTTCAGGCGCTCCTCCTGTCTCAGCCGGGCTTGCTCTCTCCTTACACGACGTATCAGGTAATAAATAAGAAAGGCAGCCAGAGTAGCTATCAGGAAACGGAACCAGGCTGTTTCATACCAGAAAGGCAAAATGTGGATTACCATCGAAGTCGCATTCCCATTGGAACCGTCCGGCATAATACTACTTACTTCAAAAAGATATTCTCCCGGGGGTAAATTGGCATAGGAAACCCTTTCCCCATCGGCAGCAATCAGCCAGTCCGACTGAGCCGGCGTTAACCGATAGCTGTACTTCTGTAACTCGTCCGAATAAGTCAGATTACTGAACATCAGTGAAAAGTTATTATTGGCAGCAGTCAGTGTAAACTCATTGGTATAGGGAATACCTTTCTCCAGAATGACCTGATCGTTCACCTTTTGTCCGATCTCGACGGATTTGTTATCGACTTCCAATTGGGTTATTACCACTTTGTCAGAGACTGGATGGTCATTCATGGCTTCGTCCGGAAGGAAATAGGTCATATTCTTGTTATTTCCCCAGAACAAGAAATTCTTATAATGCATTACCGAACGGTTATTACCCGATATATAATAGTTATAAAAGAGTTTCTGATGCTTGCTGTAACGCGAAATGCTGGAGTTGGAACCCAGCCAAAGATGTCCTTTCGAATCTTCGCTGATACAGCCGATAAAGTTGCTGCTCAACCCATCATGGGTTGTATAAAAACTCTCGATCGTATCAGAAGACAAATCCATTATACCAAACCCGTCTGTAAAACCGATATACAACTTTCCGTCAGAGGAAGAAAAGAGGGAACGAATCTCCTTGGCCGGGATATTAGTTTGCTTTTCAAATCCCGAACGGATAGTACCATCTGTGAAGCTAAACTTTTTAAGTCCGTATATAGTTCCTAACCACAGACATTCTCCAGATATCTCTGTCATTGCCCGTATAGCACCGGAACCGGTAGAATAATGCGTAAACAATCCCGTAACAGGATCGAAAAGTAACAAACCGTTTGATGTCCCTAACCATAAACGCTCCTGGCTGTCAAACAATAAAGTCCAGATCCAACCCGTCCATTGAGGATTATCGGATACACGAATAGGAAAAATACTCAGCTTACCGGTATCCGAATGATAGTGAATCAGTTCAGACCTGTTATTACCAAACCACAAATCACCCCGTTTATCAGTGGTAACACACAAGACCGTATTTCCGCTACCGGACGACACCGGTTCAAAAGACAGACGGCTTTGCGGGTCAAACGGTTTCGTACTTCTAAGGATTCCTTTGTGGAAAGTTGCCAGCCAGATATATTGCTTTTTATCGGTTGCCATTCCGCATATTTCATTATGCGTCTCCTGATGAAAACGCTGATAAAACTGCTTACGCAAATCAGAAGCATAAACTCCTCCTCCCTGTGTTCCCACCCAAATAATTCCTTCAGGATCATAATAAGCAGAGATCATACGAGTCTCCAGATTGCGATGTAACTGCGATGCTGTATTATTATATACTTCTGTCGTAAAACGGGTAGAATCATCTTTGTCAGGTACCATGATCGTATATCCATTCCAGGTGGCTGCCAGGTAACGGCTGTTGCTGATCGATACCATCTGGTAAACATCCCAATGGGATAATGTTCTTACTTTGTCCTCCGGATTATAAGTATATTGCGTATAAGTTCCCGATTCCGGATTATAGCGGATCGCCCCGTTCGCCCAAGTGGCGATCCACACATATCCTTCGGAATATAAAAGTCTATGTACATGCATTTTACTAACCTTCGGCAACTCACCTTTACTTATTACCTGGAATGTCTCCGGATCGAATGTAATGATATTTCCCCAATTCGTCCCGATATAGATCAAGTCTTCCGGCGACTGGCAAAAAGCCATATAATCGGTATCGTTTCCTCCTAAACCGGTAAACTCCATTTCTACCCTCAGGTCAACCTCTGCTATATTTCCATCTTTATTTTTTTTGTAATCGATCAGGACAAGGGAAAGAACATCAGGCGATATAGACCAGAAAGAAGTATCGTTTTGCATGAGTATGTCCTGAACTCCGGTATATTTTTCACTGATCCTCACCGGTATGAAATGCTCCATCCGGCGGTCGAAACAAAACAGTTGTCCGTTGGCTATCAGCCAAAGCAAGCCGTTCTCCGTCTCGCTGATATGAAACACCTTCATATAAAGGCTATCCGAACCGAAGTTCTTAATGTTTTTTCCGTCATACCGACTCAGTCCGTTATCAGTACCGAACCACATGAAACCATCCCGGTCCTTATGGATGCAGGAAACCGTATTATCGGCCAATCCATTCTGCATAGTAAGTACCCGGATATCCTTTTCAAAAAAAGCATAGCCTGTAAAGCTATAAAAGATAACAAACGATATAACTATAATAAATTTCCTCATTTCCACATTCACGTACCTCCCTGAGGTTAACATCAGGTTCATATACAAAGAAACAAAAAAAGAAGGAGAGTAAGGACAATTAAACAAAAGAAAAACCACCCGCATAGCACGAATGAACAAAATACCCACTATCCGTGAATAAAATACAAAGTATACTGAATATCAATAAGCGAAATAAAGAAAATACCCATTGTTAATGACTAAAACACTTGCCAGTCCATTCAGGCATACCCGATACTTTTGCTTACAAAGATTATTTAAAATTTAGTATTCACAACCTTAAAACTAAAAGAGGATGAAGAAGAGAGTCACATTATTAATTGCACTGCTGATGGCCAGTATATCCTATATATATGCACAGCAGTTAACCATTACTGGTACTGTTACAGACAAGGGTCTGGGTGATCCGGTTATCGGAGCAACCATTCTGGTACAAGGAACCACCAACGGAACTGTCACCGATATGGACGGTAAGTTTTCCCTGGATGTATCAAAAGGAGATATACTACATATTTCCTATATCGGTTACCAGCCACAAACCATCAAAGTTGACGGAGTACAGAAGGTGTACACCATCCAGTTGGGTGAAGATACACAGGCACTCGACGAAGTAGTCGTTGTCGGCTTCGGTACACAAAAGAAAGTAAACCTGACAGGAGCCGTTTCCACCGTCGACACCAAAGCACTCGAATCACGCCCGGTAGCTCAGGTAGGACAAGCCCTGCAAGGTGTTGTTCCCGGTCTGAACCTTTCACTCAACAACCAGGGAGGCGCCCTGGGTAACGCTTTGAAAGTAAATATCCGCGGTACAGGTACAATCGGTGAAGGTTCTAACGATGCCCCGCTGATCCTTATCGACGGCATCGAAGGAGATATGAACGCATTGAACCCGGATGATATCGAGAACATCTCCGTATTGAAAGATGCTGCCGCATCCAGTATTTACGGTTCGCGTGCCCCGTTCGGTGTGATCCTGATTACTACCAAAAGCGGAAAAAGCGGAAAGACACAGGTTACCTATAATAACAGCCTGCGCTGGTCTACCGCCACCAACTTGCCGGATATGATGGACTCATACACGTTTGCCAAGTACTTCAATGCAGCTGCCCTGAACAGCGGACAAAGTGCATCATTCAACGATGAAACTATCGGTCGCATTATCGCTTATCAGAAAGGAGAATTAACGACATCAACCATACCGAACAGTGCCAACGGAATGTACCAGTTCCACCAACTGGCCAATGACAACCAGAACTGGACCCGCAATCATTTCAAAACAGCTTTCAGCCATGAACATAATGTTAATGTAAGCGGCGGTACAGAAAAGTTGACTTATTTCATGTCGGGTGCCTTTATGGACCAGGGCGGTAACATGCGTTACGGCGATGATGACTTCAAACGTATGAATGCCTCGGCTAAGATCAACTCGAAAGTAAACGACTGGTTGCAGATTGGTTTAAGTACCCGCTTCATCCGTGAAGAACTCGATCGTCCGACTTATGCAAATGACGATCCGGACAATACGGCAAACAGTATCCAGGTCGGTTTATATTACCACGACATCTCACGTACCTGGCCGACCATGCCTTTCCAGGACCCAAACGGCCACTACATGCGTAACTCCAAGATCATCCAGATCAAAGACGGCGGACGTTATAAACGCCGGAAAGACATTATCTATACACAGGCCAACGTAACTATCACTCCGCTGAAAGACTGGAATATCCGCGGAGACGTTAGCCTGAAGGCAGAACATATAAACAAAGACGAAAACCTGGCTAAAGTGTATGAATGGAACTCAAAGAATGAACCGGTGCCTATGGCATTTGCCGGGAGTTATGGTCCGGGAGCAACCTATGCATGGTCTTCCGCACAGGACAATAACTTATTGACAACCAGCTTGTATACCGATTACTTCAAGTCGTTCAATAAGAATAACTTCAAAGTAATGGTCGGTTTCAACACCGAACTCTACAAGCAGAACTATGTGTATGCTAAACGTGACGATGTGATCAGCGACGAAGTACCGAGTATCGACACCAGCATGGGTAAAGATTATACTTCTGCAAACAAGAAGGAATGGGCAACTGCCGGCTTCTTCGGACGTTTGAACTACGACTACGACGGTCGTTACCTGGCTGAGATCAATATCCGCTACGACGGTTCTTCACGCTTCCTGCGTGATAAACGCTGGAATGTATTCCCTTCTTTCTCGTTGGGATACAACATCGCACGTGAAGCATTCTGGGAAGATCTTTCGGAATATGTAGGCACTTTGAAGCCCCGTTTCTCATGGGGTAAGCTGGGCAACCAGAACACGAAGGAATTTTATCCGTTCTATCCGGCACAGCCGCTGGGACTGAAAAACGGAAAATACCTGATCGGCGGACAGCAACCGACTACGGCTACTGCCCCATTGATGGTCAGCGACCTGATGACATGGGAAAAGATCACGACCACCAATATCGGTTTCGACTTCGGTGCCCTGAACAACCGCCTGACAGGTTCGTTCGAATGGTACATGAGAAAAACAGACGACATGGTCGGTCCTCCCGAAGAGAAATCCTCTATCATCGGTATCGACAACGACAAACTGCCGCGTATCAACAACGCTGCCATGCAAAGTAAAGGATGGGAACTGGCTTTAACCTGGAACGACCAGATCGGTAAGGTGGGCTATACCGTCGGATTTACCTTGGCAGATGCCCGTACCAAAATCACCAAATACCCGAATGATGCGCAAATCATCGACCGCAAGAATTCGGATGGAATCATGGAATATGTCCCTTATAACGGCAGATACATGGGTGACATCTGGGGATTCGAAACCATCGGTATTGCCAGGACAGAGCAGGAAATGCAGGATCATCTGGCAACGACAGACCAGTCACAGATCGGTAGTAAATGGGGGGCAGGCGACATCATGTATAGAGATATCAATGGTGACGGTAAGATCACAACAGGCTCCAACACGGTTGGCGATCCGGGCGACCGCAAAATCATCGGTAATGAAACTCCCCGCTATCAGGTAGGTATCACACTGGGAGCCGATTGGAACGGTTTCGACTTCCGCGCTTTCTTTCAGGGAGTCTGCAAACGCGACATCTGGCTGGACGGTAACTTCTTCTGGGGCGCTGTAGATGGCGGTATCTGGCAATCTATCGGATATAAGGAACATTTCGATTACTTCCGTCCGGAAGGTGATGATATGGGTGCCAATCTCAACGCTTACTTTCCAAAGCCCTATTTCGACGCTAATGCAACAAAGAACCATAAAACACAGTCCGGTTATCTGCAAAGTGCCGCTTACCTGCGCCTGAAAAACCTGCAGATCGGTTACACGTTGCCTAACCAGCTCACCTCGAAGATCGGTCTGAGCAAAGCACGCGTATTCTTCTCCGGCGACAACCTGTTTACCATTTCTTCCATCTTCGGTGTATTCGATCCCGAAGCAGTAGGCGGAGCATTGGGTAACGGTAAAATCTATCCGCTTTCAAGAACACTGTCATGCGGAGTAAATGTTTCATTCTAAAATATTAAAGCATCATGAAAAAGCAATCAATCATTATATTATCGCTGGTAGTCGGTTCCCTCAGTTTCACTGCGTGTAACGATTTCCTCGACCGTGAACCCCTGTCGTCCGTCACTTCTGAACATTATCTGAACACGGAAACCGAGTTAGCCAGTTTCGGAGCTGCCCAATACGACGCACTTCCGGCACACAAACCGGGTGAATACAGCATCGGCGTCTTCAAAACAGACAATAACAGCGACAACCAATGCGCTGCAAAAGAAGATGATAACTTCGTTCCCGGCGAACGTCGCGTACCGACCAGCGGAGAATGGGATTTCAAGAAGATACGAGATTGTAACTATTTCCTCGAAACCGTACTGCCCAAATATGAAGAAAGTAAGATCAGCGGTTTAGATGCCAACATCCGCCATTATATCGGCGAAATGTATTTCTTCCGCGCTTTCCAGTACTTCACATTCATGAAAAAGTACGGAGACTTCCCGATCGTAGATAAAATCCTGTCGGACGACTATGTCGAACTTGCCGAAGCCAACCAACGCCGCCCGCAAAACGAAGTGGCACGTTTCATCCTGGCCGACCTGGATAAAGCCACAGAGATGATGAAAGAAACAGCTCCCGAATCCAACCGTTTGACCAAATATGTAGCCCTTCTGCTCAAATCGAGAGTCGCTTTGTACGAAGGAACCTGGTTGAAATATCATGCAGGAACCGACCGTGTTCCGGGCGGACCAGGCTGGCCGGGTGCCAATGCCAGTTATCTGAAAGATTTCACCATCGACCTGAATTCGGAAATAAACTTCTTCCTCTCGGAAGCAAAGAAAGCATCCCAGGAAGTTGCCGATGCTTTCCCACTGGGAGATTATTCAAGCATGTTCAACAGTGTTGACCTGTCCGATATGAAAGAGGTTTTGCTTTGGAGACGATACGACATCAGCTTGAAAGTATTCCATTACGTTGTTTCTTATCTGCAAACGGTTCATCCCTCCGGCAACGGTTGCGGAAATACAGGTTTTACCCGTACGCTGGTTGAAAGCGTTCTGATGAAAAACGGGCTGCCTATCTATGCCTCCGGTTCCGGTTATAAAGGCGATAAGACATTGGAAGATGTAGTGACCGACCGCGACAATCGTTTCCGCGAATCAATAAGTATCCCGGGCGATCCGATCAACAGCCTCAACAACTTCACCCGCCCGGGCATAACTATCGTTACGGAAAACAAGAGTACCACCGGTTATTGCCTTCGTAAAGGATTGAACCAGGATATCAGCATGGGCCCGACGTTGCCGAGCAATACCGGATGCGTAATTTTCCGTGCCGCAGAAGCATATCTGAATTATATCGAAGCAAACTACGAACTCGACCATAATCTGGATGCCAAGAGTACCGCCTACTGGAAAGCCCTGCGCAACCGTGCCGGTGTGGATGAAGATTTTCAGAAAACTATTGCAGCTACCGACCTGTCGAAAGAAAACGATTTTGCCACTTATTCCGGCGAACAACTGGTAGATGCTACATTATATAACATACGCCGCGAAAGACGTATCGAGTTTTTGGCTGAAGGCTTCCGCCTCGACGACCTGTACCGTTGGAGAGCACTCGATCGAATGAAAGACTACCAGGTAGAAGGTTTCAACCTCTGGGATGAAAATTATAAGTTGTATGACGACCTGAAAGTGGAAGGTGAAACAGACGAACCGAACGTTTCCAGCCGTTACAACAAGTATCTCCGCCCGTACCAAATACAACGTAACAACAAGGCATACCTGGGATATACTTTCATGAAAGCTCATTACCTGGCACCTATCGCTTACGACGTGATCCGTCTGAGTACCCCTCAAAAGGGAGGTGATATAAGCACTGCTTACATCTACCAGAATCCGGGATGGGACGTACAACCGGGAACAAGTGCCAAGAAGTAAAGGACATAGTAGGCAGAAAGCTACAGCCTGCTAATACAAACGTCCTTATCTGATATACTTTTGACCTGGGTCAAACGGGTATTCGACCCAGGTCAAACACATAGTCGACCCAGGTCAAACATGTATTTCACCTGGGTCAACTATATAAAAGGTCCTATATTAAACATTACAAAGCAGATATGAAACACTTACCGGAATACTTACTTTTGATTACTTCCTGCCTATACAGCGGCACCATACAAGCTAAAGAGAAGCCATCTTCTCCTAACCTAGTATTCATTATGGCCGACCAATGGCGCGGACAGGCTATAGGATGCCTGGGATTGGAACCGGTCCGGACACCCAATCTGGACAAGCTGGCCTCCGAAGGTGTGCACTTTACGGATGCGATCAGCAGTTATCCCGTCTCATCCCCTGCCCGAGGCATGCTGATGACTGGCATGTATCCGGTAAGCAGCAAGGTAACAGGCAACTGTAATTCCAATACTGCCCCTTACGGAGTTGAACTTCCCGAATCGGCCCGTTGCTGGTCCGACGTCCTGAAAGACCAGGGATATGAGCTCGGATACATTGGAAAATGGCATCTCGACTCCCCCTATCAGCCCTACATTGAAACCAATAACAACAAAGGAAAAATAGCCTGGAATGAATGGTGTCCCAAAGAACGCCGCCACGGTTTCAGCCACTGGATCGCCTATGGCACATACGATTATCATCTGAAACCCATGTACTGGGATACGGATGCTTCGCGCGACGAGTTCTATTTCGTCGACCAATGGGGACCGGAATATGAAACCGACCGGGCCATCGACTATATCGCCAATCGAGATAATAAATTACGCGACGCAGGCAAACCTTTTGCCCTGGTCGTATCCATGAACCCGCCTCATACCGGATATGAGCTGGTTCCCGACAAATACAAAGAGATCTACCGCGACGTAGATGTCGAAACAGTATGCAACTCCCCCATCATCGCCCCCAAAGGGACAAAAATGGGAGACTTCTACCGCAAGAGTGTGTTGGATTATTATGCCTGTATGACAGGTGTCGACGAACAGGTCGGCCGTATCATCCGCCAGTTGAAAGAACAGGGATTGTTCGACAATACAATTGTGGTGTTTACTTCCGATCATGGCGACAGCATGGGGATGCACGAGCATATCGGTAAGAATATTTATTACGAAGAAGCCATGCGCATCCCGATGATGATTAGCTGGCCGGAAAAGATCACGCCGCGCCGGGATTCTACCCTGATGATTGCTTTCGCCGACCTGTATCCTTCCCTCTTGTCATTAATGGGATTCAAAGACCGGATACCGGCAGAGGTCCAGACCTTCGACCTGTCTGCTTCCATCCTCTCACCGGAGAATACACAGGAGATCGCACAGCCCTATTATTATCTTCTCCCTGAAAATTTAACAACCGGATACAGGGGATTACGGACGAAAAAATATACATTTGCAGTACACGCCACAAACGGCCGGACTGACGAATGGATATTATTCGACCGCGAACAGGATCCATTCCAGCTAAACAACATAGCCCCCGATCAGCCGACACTGATTAAACAGTTTTCAAACCAGTTGAAAGACTGGCTGAAGAAGACCAACGATCCGTTTATGAACTGTCTGTAAATTATATACACATGAAAACACATCTTTATCTGGCAATCTTACTGATAGCAAGTATTTTCCCGGCAACGGGACAAGAGGCGGATATCCCCCGTCCGGCCCCTCACCAGTTGAAATGGCACGAGTCGGAAATGGGCGTCGTCTTCCATTATGATCTCCATGTCTTCGATGGCATCAAATACGGTCAGGGCAACAACCGCGTCCAGCCGATAGAAGATTACAATATCTTCAACCCTACCCAACTAAATACGGACCAGTGGGTACAGGCGGCAAAAGCAGCGGGGGCCAAGTTTGCCGTCCTGACGGCCACCCACGAGACAGGCTTTGCCATTTACCAGAGCGATGTCAATCCTTATTGCCTGAAAGCGGTAAAATGGCGCGACGGGAAGGGGGATATCATCCGCGACTTTGTCAATTCATGTAGAAAATACGATATAATGCCGGGGATCTATGTCGGTATCCGGTGGAACTCACTTTTTGGCGTTCATAATTTCAAGGTACAGGGAGAAGGAGAGTTTGCCGCTAACCGTCAACAATGGTATAAGCATTTCTGCGAACGCATGGTTGAAGAACTTTGCAGCCGCTACGGTGATTTGTTTATGATCTGGTTTGACGGTGGCGCAGACGATCCGAAAGGCGACGGACCGGACGTATTGCCCATCGTCAGCAAGTACCAGCCGGAATGCCTTTTCTATCATAACGTAGACCGGGCGGACTTCCGCTGGGGCGGTTCCGAGACAGGGACGGTCGGTTATCCCTGCTGGTCTTCTTTCCCCTACCCTTACTCACACAGTAATAATACGGAAGGGAGCCGAAACCATAACGATCTGTTGAAACAGGGCGACAAGGATGGAAAATACTGGGTTCCTGCTATGGCAGACACTCCCTTGCGAGGCATGAACGGACGGCATGAATGGTTCTGGGAGCCGGATGACGAGAATACGGTTTACCCGGTTGAATCTTTAATGAATATGTATTATAAATCGGTCGGAAGGAATGCAACACTGATTGTCGGTCTGACACCCGATACAACAGGTCTGATCCCATCCGGCGACGTGCAACGACTGAAAGAATGGGGCGACGAGATAAACCGCCGCTTCTCCTCTCCGATTGCCTCTACCTCCGGACAAAAGAAAAGCCTGACACTGAAACTGGATAAGGCGCAACCGGTCAATCATTGCATTATCCAGGAAAACATCCGGAACGGTGAGCGTATCCGTCAATATAAAGTAGAAGCCAGGGTAAACGGTAAATGGCAAACCATTTGCGAAGGCGAATCGGTAGGGCACAAGCGTATAGAACAGTTCCCGGCAGTAGAGGCTTCCGCTTTGCGCCTGTCAATCTCTCAATCGGTAGCACAACCGGATATACGTAACTTCAGTGTTTTCAACGTTCAAGAAGTAAACAAATGACAAGAAACAAGACATATTTGCTGACATTGATCCTGAGTAGTGCGGCCTGGCTCAACCCTTCCCTCTCCGGACAAACAACCTTTGTCTATGAACGGGGAAAGATGTTCAACGATGTCGATGCTTTCCGGATGGAGCAGGCTATCGATCTGAAGAAGCAACAGACACCTGTCTATTATGAAAAGAACATACCGGAAGAGCAACAAACAGTCTCTTATAAAACGAATATACCCTCCTATAAACAAGGCATATTCTTTAGTCGCGACTCCCGCTCCGGCGATTATCAGTGGCCCAATAATACCAACCGGTTACTGACCTGGGTCTTTACCCGGCTCGACGATCTGGCGAAGGAAGATTATCCGGGTATCCCGTCTAACGGAGCGCCTTCCCTGCTGGGGGATGCCTTATTGCTGGAACTGGTTGACGGACAATATATGTTTGCCAAAGCTGTTGCCGGAGAGAATAGTATCAGCTGGTTCCGGGTGAACAGGGATGGTTCATTAACAGTCTTCCTATCTACTTTGGGAACAGACAATCTCGCTCCGCAAGCTCCCGTCCTGTTAATGAAAAAAGGGAAAACGGCCTATGAAGCCATTCATAAAGCATATATCGCTTTAACCGGCAACCGGGAGATTTCGGCATTGCAGAAGAGGACGGATAAAGATTATTTCGAAGCCTTTAAATACCTGGGTTGGTGTTCCTGGGAACATTATCATTACGATATCGACGAAACAAAGATACTGAACGACCTGGACGGCATCGAGGCTTCCGGCCTCCCCATCCGTTACGTCCTGATAGACGACGGCCATCTGGCGAATAAGAACCGCCAGCTTACCAGCTTCGTCCCGGATAGAGAACGGTTTCCCAACGGATGGAAGAACATCATCTCCCGGAAGAAAGAAGATAAAGTGAAATGGATGGGGTTATGGTATAACTTCTGCGGGTATTGGATGGGAATATCTCCGGAAAACGATTTCCCGGAAAAGGTGAAGCAATCGCTTTACCCTTACAACGGCAGCCTGTTACCCGGACAAAGCAGGGAGAATATCGACACGTTCTATCACTATTATATCCGGACATTGAAAGGATATGGTTTCGATTTCCTCAAGATAGACAACCAGTCTTTCCTGTTGCCTCTTTATATGGGAAACAAGGAGGTCATACAGCAATCTAAAGCATGTAACCTGGCATTGGAAGAGCAAACCCATAACCAGCAGGTCGGACTGATGAACTGCATGGCACAGAATATCCTGAACATAGACCATACACAATACAGCGGTGTGACCCGTGTCAGCATCGACTATAAGAAATATGATGAAGATATGGCCAAATCGCATCTGTTCCAGTCGTATACCAATACGTTACTGCAAGGACAGACAGTCTGGCCCGACCATGATATGTTCCATTCCTGCGATACGGTTTGCGGCAGCCTGATGGCCCGCTCGAAAGCCTTATCAGGTGGTCCGGTCTACCTGTCGGACTCTCCCGTCGATTTCACCCGGGAAAACATTCTCCCTTTGATCGACGAGGAAGGAAAGTTATTCCGTCCCGAAGCCCCGGCTATCCCGACACCCGAATCGATCATCACCAATCCTCTACAGGGTGGAGAGGCATACCGTGTATTTGCTCCGACCGGAGACGAGGCCGTTTCACTGATCTGCTATAACCTCAACACATCGCCTCAACACCGCAAGGTACAGGCTACGATCAGCCGGTCCGATTACCTGTTGCGTGAAACCATGACAGGAAAACCCATTCCTCAGAACAAACGGATCATCCTTTACGACTGGACCGGACAGACGGCCAGCGAACTGGATACGGACCTGCAGACAGAACTGGAAGGTTTCACCGACCGGTTATATCATCTCTGTCCGGTAAACAATGGCTGGGCGGTTATCGGAGTACAGGAGAAATTTCTGTCGCCGGCAACCGTCAGGATCATCTCCTGCAACCGGAAACAACTCACCCTCGATGTCCTCTGCCCCGGAACTGTCCGTGTATGGGTAGAATCAGGGAACAAAAAGGAATTACGCAGCATTCCGGTAACAACTCCGGGCACTATAACAATTAACAAATGAACTAAAAACGATACGAGCATGAACAAGAGACTATTTCTATCGCTGGCTACACTCCCGTTATTGGGAACAGCCGGGCAAGCCGAAGCGGCCAAACCGCAGGACCGGCCGAATATTATTCTCTTCCTGGTAGATGATATGGGCTGGCAAGATACTTCCCTCCCTTTCTGGAAGGAAAAGACACATTATAATGAAGTATACGAAACGCCTAACATGGAACGCCTTGCCCGCCAGGGTATGATGTTTACCCAGGCTTATGCTTCCAGCATCAGTTCGCCGAGCCGTTGCAGCCTCTATACCGGTATGAATGCAGGCCGCCACCGGGTAACGAACTGGACGTATCCCAAAAACAAATCGACAGACCGGCAAAGCGATGTGCTGGAATTGCCAGACTGGAATGTAAACGGTATCTGTGAGGTCGCAGGCATCGAACATACCTATCAGGTCACCTCCATGGCTCAAATACTGAAAGATAACGGTTATCATACCATCCATTGCGGAAAAGCCCATTGGGGAGCGGTAGACACACCGGGAGAGAACCCGTATCATTTCGGATTCGAAGTAAACATTGCCGGACATGCCGGCGGCGGCCTTGCCAGTTATTTGGGAGAAGCCAATTTCGGTAACCGAACAGACGGTAAGCCGAATCCCTGGTTCGCCGTTCCGGGCCTGGATAAATACTGGGGAAAGGATATCTTTATCTCGGAAGCCCTGACACAGGAAGCTACCAAAGCACTGGATAAGGCGCAACAATACGATCAGCCGTTCTTCCTTTACATGTCGCATTATGCCATTCATGTCCCGATAGATAAGGATATGCGTTTCTATCAGAAATATATCGACAAAGGACTGGGAGAGAAAGAAGCCGCTTATGCCGCCCTGATAGAAGGAATGGACAAAAGTCTGGGCGATATCATGGATTATCTGGAGAAGAACAAGCTGGCGGATAACACGATCATCATCTTCATGTCCGACAACGGCGGTCTGGCTGCCGAACCGGAATGGCGCGACGGCAAACCTCATACCCAGAACTCCCCGCTGAACAGCGGTAAAGGTTCCGCTTACGAAGGCGGCGTTCGTGAACCGATGATCGTCAGCTGGCCGGGCAAGGTACAGCCGCAGAGCAAATGCGATAAATACCTGATCATCGAAGACTTCTTCCCGACCATCCTCGAAATGGCCGAAATAAAGAAATACGAGACTATCCAGCCAATAGACGGCGTCAGCTTCATGCCGCTGCTGACCAATACCGGCGATCCCTCCAAAGGGCGCAGTCTGTACTGGAACTTCCCGAACCTCTGGGGCAACACAGGACCGGGTATCGGAGCCACCTGCACAATCCGCCAGGGTGACTGGAAACTGATCTATTATTATGAGACAGGAAAAAAAGAGTTATTCAATATTCCCGACGATATAGGCGAAAAGAATGACTTGTCCGCTTCCCATCCCGACTTGATAAAGAAACTATCCAAAGACCTGGGCAAACAATTACGAAAGATGGAAGCACAGCGCCCGTCATTCAAGGCAACGGGTAAACCTTGCCCCTGGCCGGATGAGATATAATTTTTAGCAGTTATTCCTGTACTCTTTCAATATTATACCCTATCTTTGCCTGTAACAAAATTATTTAACTATGAAGAACAGGCATAAGATAAGGATTGTACCTGTTCCTGTCATACAGGAGCAGATACGGAAAGAGGAAATCCGTTTCTCTAAAGAGTTTGGAAGATACTTATTGGATCTATCGAAGCTGATCATTGGAGGAGCTGTTATTACAACAGTTATACAGCTTAACTCCGATAAATATGTGGTAATAGTATCGCTATAGGTTTAGCCATTACATTATGTATTGTTGGGTTTATAGTATTAACTTTAAAACATAAATAATTATGGGACCTGCTATATTATTATATTCTCTTTTAGGAGGCGCTGTCCTTATAGCATATATTCTCCTTTTCAAAACTAAGAAAGGTAGGGATTGGGTAGACAAGAACAGTTAAGATCATACAGTTCAGGCACGAATTACACACAACTTATTAATAAAAGCATGTGATCCGTGCCTGATTATTTATATAAACCTTTCCCTCTTCTGCAAATTCAGCAACCCGATCATCATCCACACAATACCACCTATCAAAAGGAAAATACGGTTCTTGACGATCAACCCTTCCCAGATTACCGGCAGGAAGTTATCAGGTACTTTAAAAGGATTCAGGAGGATATTCCAGAATGAACGTTCTATTATTTCCATCTCGCTCGTTATCAGAAGGAGAATAGCCAGGATAATCGTAAACACAGCCGTGCCGTTACCACTGCGGGTGATGGTGGAGAGCATAAAGGCCAGATTCCCGAAAAAGACAAGGGGGAACATCAACTGGACAGACATCTCGAACGGATTGACCGGATATAACAATAATGTAGCCAGATAAGAAAAAGCCACCAGGATAAAGAATATAGCGACATAAATCATCAGCAGGCGTACTCCCCAGACTTTATATTTGTAGTCAGGGATACCGAAAAGGATTTCCAGTATCCGGTTATCCTCATCATTCTGGATGCCGAATACGGCAGGATAGAATACCAGCAGGACACAAGGGAACATCAAAAGGTTATAGATCAGTCCTTCGTTGATCTCCGCCCTATTCCAGGCAGCCTGGAACATGAAATAGGCAAAGAATGCGAATGCCGCCAGCAAGAACCAGATGAACTTGCCGGCGAAGATGATCTTCAGGTTATATTTTACCACCTTGGGTAATAAAGGTATCAATTGCTTTATCGTCATAACTATCTTTTTACAACATTAATCTACCACTTGAGTCTCGCATCACGCCTGACATTAGCAAGAAACTCATTGTCCGCTTTTCCCTTCCATATTTTTCAGCAAGCAGAGATAAGCATCTTCCAGGTTCGGCTCTACTTCTACGGCTCCCTCATAAGGCGAACCGACAGACAGGTAACGCACCTGTATCGTATCTCCATCCTGTATATGATGGACCACCATCGTTTTATCCAGCACCTGTTCGAACGACTCACGGTCGATATGGAACTGCCAGACCTTACCGGTAGCCATATCCACCATATCGGTCGGATCGCCGAAGTATTTCAGCTCGCCTTTGTTGATAACCACCACCTGGCTGCATGAACTGGAAATATCTTCGATAATATGCGTGGAGAAGATCACGATACGGTCTTTACTCAACTCTACCAGCAGGTTACGGAAACGGATACGTTCACGCGGGTCGAGACCGGCTGTTGGCTCATCCACCACCAGAATGCGGGGAAGATGAAGCAGGATGAGGGCTATACCGATACGCTGTTTCATACCGCCGGAGAAAGAACCGATCTTGTCGTCTTTCCGTTCGTACATATGAACTGCTTTCAACACATATTCCAGACGTTCTTCCCTCAGCTTATTATCGGTAAGCCCTTTCAGGATCGCCTGATAATCGAGAAACTCCCAGGAAGACATATTCTCGTAAGTTCCGAACTCCTGCGGAAGGAAGCCGATCAGGCTCTGCAATTCCTCCCGGTAAATGCGGGTATCCAGTCCATTGATCCAGATACTGCCGTAACTCTGTTCCAGGATACCGCAGATAATACGCATCAGAGTTGATTTACCGGCGCCATTAGGTCCCAGCAAACCGAACATTCCCGTACGGATCTCAAAAGATACGCCTCGCAAGGCTTTGAAAGGCCTGCGCTGTTTCCCGATCAACGGAATCCCTTTGACCATACGGAACCAGGAGCGGCGAAGTCCAGCCAGCCGTCCTTTGATACGTTCTATATTGACATTCTTTTCATACAAGTATTGCGAAGAAACATATACGGCAATACAGAAGGCCCACAGAAGGCCCACAACGGAAATCAGTCCGGTATTATCCATCTTCCGGAACAGAATAAACAGGATGATCGGAGGAATACTCCAGAATATCAGACGGTTTATATATTTCACCCGCTTATTTTCCCCGAAACGGTAGAACAGGTATTGACGGACCTTCCGCCACAGATAAAGGATCGTGGCATAGATGGCAAACGACAACAGGAATATCCACAGCCTGTTATTGATGAAGAACCAGGTGAAATACATACCGAAAAGCAACATACCGAACTGCCACAGAACGTTGACAAAGTCTTTCAGCGAACGATATTCATTGCTCAGTCCCAGATGCCGGCGGATATTCAGGCCGCTATTCCACTGACGGCTGATACGTCCCGGCCAGTCGTATATCTTCACCAGGTTGCGGACAGAGATATGTATATCTTCCCCGGGATCGATTACTTTCGAACGGGCACGCCTCAAACTGGTCTGAGCAAAATAAGTCACTCCCGGAATACCGAAAACCAAAAGAACCATGTAAACAGACTGCCACAGCATCCCGTCGGCATACAACCAAATACCAGCAACCCCCAACAGGAACAGTACCAGATGGAATATCCATATTTTACGGGACAGGCCCCGATACCACTGCAAGGTATTCTCCAGCCCCATACAAACAGTCGGTATCAGGATCAGCGTCAGCAACGCAGAGAATGTCAACCCGCCGATCACCGTAATGGCAAACGGTGCACCGATAGCACCGGCATATTCCGAATCTCCCATCGCCAACGGGAACATGGCGACAATTGTCGTTATCGACGTAATCAGGATCGGACGGATACGTGACAAGCCAGCCGTCATCAATGCCCTGTTACGCCTGTAGCCTCGTTTACGGAGGATATTGGAATAGTCTATCAGGATGATACCGTTATTCACGACCACGCCCAGCAGGATCAGGAAACCGGTCAGCGTATTCGCATTCAACAGGCTATTGCTTGTCAGCAACAACGCCAGCAAAGAACCGATAGCAGCCAACGGTATCGAGAAAAGCAGGACAAAAGGCGTCACCAGCGATTCAAAGACAGAGGCCAGTATCATAAAGATAAGGATGAAAGCTGCCAGTATCAGGAACTTAAAATCGGCAAACTCATCTTCTTCATGGAACACCTCCACGGCAACCCCTGACGGCAGATTATAATTGGCAACCAACTGGTCGATATCCGAGCGATATCCCTCGAGCAGGTCTTTCGACGATTGCACGTCTTTGGAGAAATTATAGAACACCTCTATCTGTTTATCCTGGTTGACCCGCATGATACGGGTACGTCCCCGGCCATAATTGACAGAAGCCAGGTCCTGCAAATCATGCAGTCCGCCGTTGGCATTCTGTATCTGTACACGGCGCAGGTCATCGACGGTTTTGTCTTTCTTTTCCGTCTCTGCCTCTTCTTCCTCGTTCTCTTCGTCGCCGGGGATATCGTTACGGATGATGATATCGTAGGTATCCTCCCCGATCTTGAAAGAGGTGCCCGAAGAATACTCCGGATTAAGCGCCGCCAGCCCGGAGGAAATATTGGCACGGGTAATCTCGTATGAAGTCAGCAGGATCGGATCGAAATCGAGATGTATTTCAGGCTGCCGGCGGTTGTAGGAGACGCGCGAACCACGGATAAACTCCTGTTCATCGAGGTAATAGCGGAAATCTTCGGCTACCAGTTGCATCACATCGAAATCGGAACCTTTTATCACGATCCGTTCACGGTTCTCACCGATACCCAGCAGGCGCATAAAATTGCCCAGGCCGGCCATGGCCCCTCCTCCTGCGCCACCCGACATTGATTCCTCCACGGAGATTTCCGCTCCCTGGATATTGGATACGGTGGCCTGCACCGTGGCTTTATATTCAGCCATTTTACTTCCCGCCTTCTTCACAAAGTCATCGGTGAAGTTAAGCGTGAGGACGGCATTCTTTTCATTTATACGACTGATCAAGTCTTTCCTGCCGGGAAAACTGTCCAGGCGCGCTTCGATCACCTTCACCAGTTTATCCGCATTATCGAGCGTACTGCCCGTCGGCATCGTCACATAGATATTGATACGGTCGGTATTCACATCTTTCATCTGCTGCACATTCATGTAGATGGAAAGGATCAGGGTGACGAACAAGACGATGATCGCTCCGAAGATCGTCACGCCCGGATTCCGCATACAGGTTTTCAGCAAAACCAGGTAGACCTGTACAGGACGCTGTACAATCGAAACCTTTTCATAAAAGACGCTCTGCCCGTTTTTCTTCCTCAGCAGCAGGTAAGTTGCCATCGGGATGAACAGCAGGGCGACAAACAAGGAGATGGTCAGGGTAGAGATAATCGAAACACCGACATGATGCCCGATCAGCTTGATCATAAAGTTGTCGGAGAAAACGAAAGGAAGAAAGACCGTCACCGTCGTCAGCGTAGCCGCCACGATAGAACGCCATACCTCCTTTGTACCCTGTGTAACGGAACGTTCGGGCGTACAACCGAAAGCCGAAAGGCGGTAGATATTTTCAAGCACCACCACACTATTGTCGAGCAGCATCCCGATAGCCAGCGCCATCCCCACCAGCGTCAGACTGTTGATCGTTATACCGAAGGCATAGAAGAAATTAAATGCCGTATAAACGGATATAGGGATTGAAAGGGCAATAAAAAATACCAGCCGCAGGTTCTTCAGGAACAGCCAGAGAATCAGTATGGCCAGCAGACCGCCCACCAGGGCGAGATTGATGATCTGGTCGATATTATTCTCCATCGTCTCGGCCGTATTCTCCTGTACCACCACTTCCACATCGAGATAAGCCAGCTTCTCGTTCAGCCGGTCGATAGCCTCGACGGCCCGGTGCGACAAGTCGATCAGGTTCGCCTGCGAATCGCTCATCAAGGCGACCGATACCGCATCTTTTCCGTTCACACGGCTATAGGAAGTCTCTTCCTTCAGGTCGAAAAAGACGGTGGCTACATCTTTCAGCAGTACAGGACCGGGGGCGACCACGATATTCTCCAGGTCGGACACCTTCGAATAGAGAGCATTGACATGGATAAAGTATTTGCTGTCCGGTTCATTGGCAAAACCGACAAAGGCCTTATCCTGCGTGTTCTGCGTCAGCAGGCCGCTGATGGAAGACGGCGTCAGGTTCAACGCCTTGCAAGCCTCAGGGTTGAGGCGTATCTCGATCGCTTTCTCCCGGCCGCCGTAGATATTGACGGAAGCAACCCCGTCCACATTCTCCAGGTCGGAACGAATCTCCTTATCCACAATATTACGTACCCTGTCGACACCGCCCGAACCGCGCACCTGCAAAACCATAAAGTTATTGGCCATCTGGCCGACATCGACCTTCTGCAACTGCACATTGAAGCCGTCGGGGAAAGTGGCTGCCAGTTCGTTCACCTTCTCCTGTAGACGGAGGGAGGTGATCTTGAAGTTCACCGTGTTTTTGAAATCTATCTGTATGGTAGACTGGCGGCTGTCGACGGTGGATTGTATCTTATCCACCCCTCCGATCGAACTGATCGCCCCTTCAAGCGGAATAACGATTTCCGATTCCACGTACGAAGGGTCCATGTCCTGCTGGGATGAAACCTGTACGAACAGCATCGGCAGTTCGGCATTGGGCAATAACTCCACCGGCAACTGCTTATACGACACGTAACCGAGCATGGTCAGTGCGATAAACAGCATACAGATCGTTATTCTTCTATGTAGTAAAAAGTTCATATTCTTTTTTTTATATATTACACCCTGTAAAATACCTTCGTATCGTGCGCCGGGACTTTGCAGGCCTGCAAAATGCTTTCGCATCGTGCGCCGAGGCTTTACACGTCTGCAAAATGCTTTCGCATCATGCGCCGGCATTTTACATTATTTGTTCCCTCTATTCCAGCTATTCTTGAGTCTTTCCAACACATAATAGACACATGGTATCACCATCAAACTCATCAAAGTAGATGTCACCAACCCTCCGATCACGGCAATAGCCATCGGCGAACGCAACGAAGCACCTTCGCCAAAGCTGAACGTCATCGGGAGCAGGGCAAGTATCGTAGTGAGCGTTGTCATAATGATCGGACGGATACGTTGTTGTCCGGCCTGTACGATGGCATCTGTCAAGCCGGTTCCGTCTGCTTTCAGCTGATTGATACGGTCTACGAGGATGATCGAGTTGTTCACCGCGATACCTACCAGCATCACGATACCGATCACTCCCATCATATTGATCGTCGTACCGGTCAGGAAGAACAACAGGATAGCACCAACCACCGCCAGTGGAATTGTCAGCAGGATCGTGAAAGGATGCAGCAGCGATTCGAACTGGGAAGCCAGCACCATATACACCAGGATGACCGACAGGGCAAGAGCAAACAGCAGGCTGTTCATCGACTCCTGACGCTTCTCCTCTTCTCCGGTTACCGTAACCGAATAGTTGACCGGCAGTTCGATGCCTTTCATCGCCTGACGGATTTCTTCCGCCACCTTGTCCAGCGACTTGCCGGCATCCATATTGGCCATTACCTTGCTGATGCGGTTCTGATTACGGCGGTATATTTCTTTCGGGGCCTGCGATTCACCGAAGGTGGCTATCTCACGCAGGCGGAACTCCTGTTCGCCATTCTTGATAACCAGGTCGCCCAGGGCACGCAACGGAATATCAGGAACCTTGATGACGATGTCGCGCATCTCTCCGCGATATTCCATCTTTCCGGCTTCTTTCCCGCTGAGTTGTTGTTTCAACTGTTCGATGACGGTCGATACACTCAGGTTGTTGATACCCGCGATCGTCCGGTTGATAGAGATCGTTATCTCCGGAGCACCGTCTTCAATGGAAGATACAATATTATAGAGTCCCGGTACCTCCTGCATCCGGCTTTTCACTTCTTCCGTAATATCGGCTATTTCATCCAGTTCTTCCCCTTTCACCTCAACAACGATAGGGGCACCTTCGCTACCCAGTAACGAGCTGAGAGAATTTTCCTCCTGTTTGATGGTCAGTTCCAGTCCGTCGGGATTCTCCGCCGTATGGACAAACTGCTCGATAACAGCCTCGGGAGCTACCCGGCACTCGGAGGAAAGGACTACTTTCATCATTGCCGTGTTCTCTCCTTCGAAGATGGCATTCTCCGAACCGCTACCCTCGCCGATATGGCTGTAAACGGTCAGCAGGCTATCGCCCGTAATGGTATAAAGCAATTCTTCCAGGTTCGCCACCGCCGAAGAAGTACGTTCCAGCTTTGTCCCTTCCGGCATCTTCACCACAACAGTAAAAGCCTTACTTTCCATGCGCGGCATAAACTCCGTCCCAATGAAAGGAAGCAGAAAAACCGTCAGCACCATCAACCCGACTGCCGCCGAAATAACAATCCAGCGATGTCCGATCAGACTACGCAACAGATGGCTGTACCCTAATAACTGAATACCTCTTCCAGCCTCATTACCAGCTTCTTTTTTAGCGTCCGATGGTATCCGGCTCCCCTCTCGAGAGGGGGCAGGGGGTGTGTTCATCAACCTATCATACAACATCGGTATCACCAAAATAGCCACAAACAACGACGATACCAGCGAGAACGTCACGGTCCAGGCCTGGTCCTTAAACAATTCCCCCGAAGCTCCATGCAGGTAAACGATCGGCAGGAAAACCACAATAGTCGTCAGCGTCGAGGCAATAACAGCCCCCGCCACCTCCGACGTTCCCCTGATAGCCGCTTCACGTATGGACAACCCTTTCTCCTGGTTCCGGAAGATACTTTCGATAACGACAATAGCATTATCCACCAACATACCGGCTCCCAGAGCCAATCCTCCGAGCGTCATAATATTCAGCGTAAGCCCGTTAAAGAACATCAGGTTGAAAGTCGCCACAATTGAAATAGGAATCGCCATACTGACAATCAGCGTCGTCCCGAACCGGCGAAGGAAAACGAACAGCACGACAACCGCCAGGACGATACCCAGCACGGCACTGTCTTTCACCTCCCCGATCGCATTCTTGATAAATGTCCCCTGGTTGGTTATCACTTTAAACTGATAACCGGGCAACGCCTGTTCGATAACACCCAGCTGGCGGGATACACCGTCCACCACCTTCACGGTGTTATAACGCATTTCTTTATAGATCGAAAGTCCTATGCTACGTTTGCCATTGATACGGACAATATTGTCGGGGCGGGCATTTTCAAAAGTTACGGTAGCGACCTCCCGCAGGAAAAGCGGAGCCTTGCCGCCCGAAGCCGTTGCCGTACCGGCGGAAGCATTCGTACCTGTTTCCTGTTTAGCCACCTGTTTATAACCGACTATCAGGTTCTCGAAATCTTCTTCCGAACCGAACAGACTGGAACTTTTCACCAGATACTGCAAGCCCAGTTCACTGACACGGCCTCCCGATATGCTCTGATTGTTTGCTTCGATACGCGAAGCGATATCTTCTATCTTCAAACCGAAGGCATCGAGTTTATAAGGATCGGTGCGGATCGTCAGGGTACTCTCCTCCTGTCCCGACAGCGTCACCTCGGCAACGCCTTCCAACCGGATTAGCTCGTTGCGGATATAGCTTTCCGCCACTTTCCGGAGTTCCGCCATATCGGTTATATTCTGATGGGACATTCCGATCAGGATAACCGGTGACTGGTTCGGATCATGTTGCGTGATCTTCAACTCGGTGATATCTTTATTCTGGGCAAACGGATTCATCGCTTTCTGCAAGTCGAGGAAAGCCTCATCCATATCTTTCGTCCAGGTATATTCCACTGTGATACGGGCCGAACCGGCTTTAACAACCGACGAAACCTGCGTGACATCGCTCTGACGGATAGCCATCGACTCCATGTTCTTCACAAACTGTTTCTCGATCTCTTCCGGCGGACGCTCGCCGGCCTTCAACTCGATGAACAGCCGGGGATTATTCAGGTCGGGCAGCAGGTCGACACTCAGCTGATCGTAGGAAATCTTTCCCAACAGCAGGATGGCCAGCACGACCATACAGATAGTGACCGGATTGCTTACCGCAAATTTGACAATGTTCTTCATAATGTTCCAATATTATCAGATATAAACTGTCCGATTATTGACCGGTTGTACCTGGCTCCCCTCTTGAGAGGGGGAAGGGGGTGTGTTATAGTTTCGCCCTATAACTAGCTTTAACACACCCCTTATCCCCTCTCAAGAGGGGAATTGGTTACTCCCGTTACTACAAACAGATAGTTCACCTTTTTCTATTTCTGTACTTTCACTTTACTGTTCTCCTTCAATGTTTCAAAGCCTTTGGTGACAAGGTTGTCGTTTTCGCGAAGGCCTTCCAGAACCTCGATATTGTTCTCGTCTTCCATTCCGGTCTTGATATTCCGCAGGATAGCCGTATTCTTATCCACGATAAACACAAATTTGCGGCGACGGTTGGATTGTACCACGTCTTTCGGAATGATGATAGCACTGTCGGCCCTGTCAACGACGATATCCGCCTTGACGAACATTCCCGGACGCAGTTTCAGGTCATTGTTCTGTATCATCACTTTTCCCTTGAATGTACGTGTTTCCGTACTGATAGCCGGCGAAAGTTCGCTGATTACTCCCTTCAATGTATCTTCCGGCAATGTATAATGCGTAATAAATACAGGCTGATCCGATTTGACATAACTGATAGCACTTTCCGGCAGGTTGACATCCATGTACATCCGGGCATAATCCATAATACCCACCATCGGTTTTCCCTGTTCTACCCGCACATCAGTCGTGTAATGAGGCAGATCGACAATAACACCGTCGAAAGGAGCCTTTATATTCATCTTCTCCAGATTGATCCGGGCATTCTCGAGGTCATAACGGGCATTCGTCACTTTCACTTCGGTATTACGCATTTCGCTCAGGGTCACACCGCCTTTTTCATAAAGGGCTTTCTGTTTCGACTGTTCCTGTTCCGCTATTTCCAGACTCAATTCCTTGGCATCTATGGCAATACCGTTCTCATATTCCTTATCTTCCAGATGGATAATCAACTGTCCTTTAGAGACCTGGTCGCCCAGTTTGAAAGGTCTTCCTGTCTTCGGGTTGATCTGGAGTTTGTACAGACCGCTCATTTCCGAGTTAAGATCGACTCCATATGTAGGCTGTGCCGTCCCGGTCGTGTTAATCAGTTTACTGATAGAACCTTTTTTCAGTTCCGTTACCGAAACCGGTGTGGCTATATCGCTGGGAGGATTCTGCGGCTGATTGTTACAACCGGTTGTTACTATGGCAAGTAATACAAAAGATACAAAGGTATGACTATACTGTTTCATGGCTGATTATTTTTCTGATATAAAGTCTTTCATCGGAACGATCGGAGCATTCAGCTCAAAGTCGTACAGGGAAAGTATTTTAAGATTCAACAATTCGATCTTGTAATTGATCAGGGCTTGTGTATAAGAGATCTTCTTATTCGACAACTGTGTCTGAAACTGACTCATTTCCATTCCGGTCAGATCGCCTTCACGATAACGGGTCAGGTTCAGATCGTATGTACGTTGTGCATTCAGCACGTTCTGTTCGGCAATCTCTATCTGTGTCCGTAAGTTTTCCAGGCTACGCCATACTTGGCGGATATTCAATTCGATATCGACTTTATCTTCATGGAAATCGAGTTTGTTGATATTCTGGGCCACTTTCTGCGCACGGACACGAGCTTTCTTTTCTCCCCAGTCGAAGATGGGCACCGTAAAGCTGATTGCCACCCGCGGGTTCTGTGTCGGGTTTTCATAGATATTCTGAAAACGTTTGTTGTCACCTATCAAACCAAAAGAGAGTGAGATATCTCCCTTAAATTCATTCAAGGCCTTCGTCTTGATCATATCGAAACCAAGTTCATCACTTTCAATTTCCCGCTGGCGAAGCTCCAGGCGCGATTGCAGACCGTGATCTATCGCTTGCCGGAGGTTAACATCGATCGGTTTGATATCTATCTCGGCAAAAACCATCAAGTCGTCATCCAGGTTCATACCCAATGCCTGTTTTAGTTTATCTTTTGCATTCTCCAGGGAGACTTGCTGTTCTTCTACCGAAGAGCGGGCGGTTGCCAGGTTCAGTTCCGCCTGAAACAGTTCGTCTTTGGCTGACAGATCAGCTTCCACCTTATTCTTTATAATATCGTAGCTTTGCTGGGCATTCACCAATTCTTCGCGGGTAATAGCCAACTGACTTTGCGCCATATAAACACTATAGAATTGATTGGTGATGTCTTTTTCGGTATTCAAGCGTTGGAGAGCATAGCTGATATGGGCATTCTCGTAATCATACTCGATCTGTTTCAACTCCATCTTTCGCTTATTGTAAGTAAAGATTGGTTGCGAAAGTTGCAGATAGAGGTTGTTGTTAAACGCCTTATTACTATTCTTGTCACCGTCGATATTCGAATTATTATCCTGCCAGCCGAACGTATTGATCAACGAAATCTCACCATCCGTCCACAAGATAGGCTGGTCCACCCGGAAAGTTCCGCTGGTACTGAGTTTTTCGTTTGTATACCATTGCGACAAACGATTGTCGAAACTCCTGTTCTTACTATAATCCAGGGGATTCAGGTTCAGTGAGAATTTGGATTTAAGGGAAGCCCGCTGGGCTATCAGCGTTTCCTGATACCGGTCCAGGTTCATGTGCGAACGGCGCAGGGTCGGACTGTTCTCTTCTGCTATATCCAATGCCTTCTCGATGGTCAGTGACAGTTGTCCGTGGGAAAACAGAGGGATTCCCGACAAGAGAACAACCACAAGGATCATCTTTTTCATCCATACTAACTCTCTTTGCATATAAGTAGACTGTTTTAATGATTATCGTTTTACCAGTTTGACGGCATCGGCCGTTACACTTCTTAATTTACATTCATTCGTCAGGGTAATGTAAGCCGTATCGGCCACAAAATAATAGACGCCCAGCTGTTCCCATCCTTCATTCGCTTTCCGGAGGTTGATATACGCATCTTCGCTTTCTTCCCCCTGTCTGATCCTGAAACGATATTCCCCCTGGGCCCGGTCATTATACCGGAGTTCGTTATCCTTACTTACATAATAATAGGCATCATAGGTACCCTCCGACGGGACAGGAATTTTCCAGGTTGCCGTCTGGCTACCGTTGCCGCTCTTTATCACATAAGCGGAACGAATATATTTACCGTAATAGTTTGCATTGGTGGTTGCCGTCCATTCCAATGGAGGCCGCCAGCTGGAAACACCTGAATACTTGAATGAAGTATCTTCCACCTTATCCAGCCATTTAGGTAATAACCCCACTACATCCGGTTCGGAAAGGATGAACAATGTACTGTCTTCATTATCTACAATAATTTCTCCCTCCGTCCCGAAAGAGGAATCGGAAATTATAAAATCTCCTTCTGCATCTATATTCTGCCTTCTCTCCTGTCTGATATTTCCGACAGGTTGATTGATCACACTCGGCAAATTACCGGATATCAAGGTATTGACGGTTACATCACGGGGAGCATCCTCCCAAACGGATACCAGTTCCTTTGTCTGGTGAGCTTCCAACGAAATCTTCCGGCTGGTACGCGGATCGATATCGTTCTGGCTGCTTCTTCCGACTCCCTGAATATCGATATGTATAATTCCATCATAATCCGAATTATTGCTGACCTGCATTTTCAGGACAAAAGATTCCTGTCCCCGGTTAGTGATTTTTGTCACTTCCGGTCGTCCCAGGCTATAAATTGGCAGAGGCGTAGGATGCGACCATTCCTCCAATCCCGACCGGATATCCGCATGGCTAATCATCCCCAACGTATCCAGTAAACTTTCAAACTGGATATTCCGGAAAGTATTCCGTTCGAGTAATGTATAAAGCGAATCCCTGAATGCATTCACCCCGATATTGATCTCAGGAATAGCAAACAACCGATAAGTCTTTAAACTGATAATATTCTCCAGCAAATCACGGTATTCCACATTACCCAGCAACTCCTTAAAGGTTTGCTTTTCCATCAGCAAGCTGGCTTTTTCATTGTTACTGATGCCATTGATCTCACGCTCCCAGCCATAGTTATCCGATTTCTTTTGCAGATAAAGTTCGATCGCAGTATTGGCGACCGGCCATTCGGGAGAAAATATATTGTACCGGTAATTATACAATTGCGGGAACAGGAAATAAGGGTTTGCCTGCGAACTGATATTATAATTACCACGGCCGCTGGATGAGAAATTATAGTTTCCTTCCGGCCGCTGGAATATCCAGAAGAAGTTGTTCAGTGTACGTATCTTTGCCTCTTCTTCCGTTATCTCACGTCCTCCCCGCTTCGACCACTTCACCTGGTTACGCCACATCTTGTCCACGTCCAGCTGGCCGAACATACATCCTTTTTCCGGGAACAGGACCATCTCGGGCTGTACAGCTTCCTGAGCCTGCGACCAGGCACGGGTATAGGTGGAGAACTGAACAGGCACTTCCACAATCGAGAAACGGCTGAACGGATAACTCAGTTTATAGTTACGTTCCAGATTATCTCTCATATTACGGATAAAGCTGGGGATGGTATCGAGTATGGAATCGAAAGTAGCCGTATAATAATCGTTTCCCTCAATGTGCCATATACTATATAATGTACTGTCCGATTCCAGACTTTGCTGTTTGTACTTACCCACAATCACGGAAATTGCCTGTGCCGGATATTCGGAGGCAAACGAATAAACGCCGTCCTCTCCTTTCACTCCCTCCCCTTGCGAAAGCGGGGTGAGACCCGGAAGAGGCTTTACTCGCAAACCGAATTTACTGAAATAAGTCTGCTGCCAGTCCGGACTCATATTGCTGTAGGAGGTTCCGGGGCGCGGATACCAGTATGTTTCGGGAGTGAACAACAGATAATCCGGTGTCTGAAACACATATTGCTTATCTATATTGAACAGGAAATCCCTGCGCTCTTTCTGCAAAACCTCTGCCGGAATATCCAGGTAACAGAACTTACTGTCAATTTTCCCGCTATACCTGATAGAGAAAGATACCGTATCGCCAGGTAAAACCTCCTCACCGAAATCGACCAGCAGTATCTGATTATCCCTCTTGAAATCAAGAGGCTTCCCTCCTCTTTTTATTTCCTCCACCTGCAAACCGGGATTCAGGCAAAAAGTGAAAACAGTCGCCGGCTGCAAAGCCATCCCTTTCATTTCCACCTCCGAAACCACTCGTTCCGGTTGCTGTTCGAGTGATATATCGTATTGATTGATTATCATCTTGGGAGTATTCACATACTTATTATTGATCTCGGTGTAAAGGGTACGCACCTCCCCTTCTCCCAGGATGGAATGAACATGTTTATATCCGGCCGCCCCACTTATCAGCAGCATACAAAACGAAAGGAACAACCACGGATAATTACTGCGCGACGAATTGGGCAACCGCCTGAACAGAAAGATCGTAAAAAAGATAAAAGCCAATCCGGCAAAGAAATAGATCGCCCGGTGATTCAATACAACTTCCAGATTGGTAAAGCCCACGATAGTCGATTTAACCAGCGGCAGACTATAAGCCATATAATCGAACAGGTAATAAAACTTATCGCTGATATAAAACAATGTCAACCCGATATATCCCAATAAGATAATAAAGGTCAGCGCCTGATTTTTCAGTACCAGCATCAGGAAGATGGACAATCCGATGATAAAGATCAGTGTCGGAATACTTATCAGCAGGAAATAAACCGGATACGATAGCCAGTCTACCGACATGCCCGATCCTATAAAATTAAATATCAGAGCCATTCCCATGACGATCAGGTTCAGTATCAGGAAAACCCGCAGGTTTCCCCATATCTTTCCGATCACATACTCCGCATTGCTCAACGGACGGACATAAAAGACCTCGGAGGTATCCAGCTTCTTATCCCTTTTCAAAAACTCCGAAGCAAGGAATATCGATATGACTGCCTGCCCGGTATTCAGTAAAAGCAGGTTCAGGTAAGGGAGATTGGAAGGGAGCGCTTTCAACATCCACATGCCTCCGCCATTGTCGGCAACCAACATACCAAAGTCAAAGAATCCGAGTATCAGAAGAGCCAGCACAGTAAACACCTTAAAGAACCAGCTTCGGATCAATATCTTGCTTTCGTATTTTGCTACCGATTGTATATTGTTGACAAACGACATAGGGGGTAAAGTAAAAGGTTACTAATCATTGGTCCAGAGATTCAATTTATTTTCCATATAATATACATAAGCATGTTCCAGATTGGGAGGATACGATTCAGCCTCATACCCTTCGATCTCGTCGGCCACCACCTGCACTTCCCAACCCGAACCGGAAGGAATCGTAGAGATAACAGGATATTTCTTATCCACCTCGTGCAGTTCATCACTTGTCACTTTAATGCGCCAAACTTTCCCTTCCGCCTGTTTCAACATATCCTGCGGAGAACCGTAAAAGGAAACCTGTCCCTTGTTCATCAACGCCATGCAGTTGCAGGTACTGGATATATCTCCCACAATATGAGTGGAAAGGATAATCGTCACATCATTCTCACTGACTTCCGACAGCAGATTACGGAAACGGATACGTTCTTCCGGGTCCAACCCTGTCGTCGGTTCGTCCACAATTATCACCTTCGGATGGTGGATCAATGCCTGGGCAATACCCAGACGGCGTTTCATACCGCCCGACAGTTTATTCGCATACCGTTCGCGCACATCGAAAAGACCGACATTTTCCAGCATGGCATCGACTGCCTGCTTGCGTTGCTTGCCATTCGTCATGCCTGATAAACGGGCCGCATAATCCAGAAATTCATGTGTCTTATATTTGGCGAAGAAACGGAAATCCTGCGGGAGATAACCTAATATTCCCCTGATCTCCTTCCGCTGTTTGAACAGATCGTATCCGCAAATATTCACCTGTCCTGACGATGGTTCCATTAATGCAACCAGGATACGCATCAATGTAGATTTACCAGCACCATTGGGCCCGAGCAGTCCAAACATGCCCGTAGGTATCTCCAGATTAATGTCTTTCAAGGCGTGGTTTCCGTTCGGATACACCTTATTTAGGTCTTTTATCGATATGCTCATTCTGCCAACTATTCAGAAGAAATTAGAATTAAGTATTAATAGGCTGGTAAAGATATATTTTATTCGCATGAATACAAATAAAAAACGCCCTTATCCCAAATATATTGGATAAGGACGCTTAAATTTTTTAATTAAAATCAGATTTTAATAGTTCTGCTTCATCGGTTCGAAGAATGCCTGCGGATGTTCGCATGCCGGACATTTCATCGGCGCTTTCTTGCCTTCGATCACGAAACCGCAGTTACGGCACTGCCAGAAGATAGCTTCGTCTTTTTCGAATACTTTGCCTTCTGTCAAGTTAGCCAACAGTTTACGGTAACGTCTTTCGTGTTCAGCTTCTACTTTAGCAATCATTCTGAAAGCAACAGCAATGTTTTTGAAGCCTTCTTCTTCTGCGATGTCAGCGAATGCAGGGTATAAGTCAGCCCACTCTTCGTTCTCACCGTCAGCAGCAGCAGCCAGATTTTCCATTGTTGTGCCGATCACACCGGCCGGATAACAAGCAGTAATTTCCACCATGCCACCTTCCAGGAATTTGAAGAAACGCTTAGCGTGTTCTTTTTCCTGTTCAGCTGTTTCCATAAATACACCGGCTATTTGTTCGTAACCTTCTTTTTTAGCTACGCTTGCAAAAAATGTGTAACGACTTCTTGCCTGAGATTCTCCGGCAAATGATTTAAGCAGATTCTGTTCGGTACGTGTACCTTTAATACTTTTTTCCATAATGCTAATTATATATGTAGTATAAAATGAGTTTGTAAGATCGCCCTATTGAAATAACTCTCAAAAGTAGGAAAATGTTTAATACTTTAATTCATTCTTTTACTTAAAATATATCTATCCACAGATAAATTCCATCTATTACTTTTCTCCCGAAAGACAAGTAATCATTAGTTCAGGACAGATACAGATACAATTTTCACCACATTTGCAATGTCGACATTACAATATATCCTATATTTTATGCTTTACGCTAAATATTATTGTATCTTTGCATCAAAATTTAACATACTAGGCAGAAAGATGGAACGCAAATTTGATTTTCAGCCCAAGTTGATCTCAGCGCTGAAAAACTATTCCAAAGAAAAATTCATGGCAGACCTGATGGCAGGGATCATTGTGGGCATTGTGGCCCTTCCGCTTGCCATCGCATTCGGTATTGCTTCGGGAGTTAGTCCGGAAAAAGGATTGATCACCGCTATTATCGGTGGGTTCATTGTCTCTTTTCTGGGAGGCAGCAATGTGCAGATCGGGGGACCGACGGGAGCATTTATCGTCATTGTATACGGTATCATACAGAATTTCGGTATCGAAGGACTTGCCATTGCAACCGTTATCGCCGGTATCATACTGGTAATCATGGGAGCATTAAAACTCGGCACAGTCATTAAGTTCATCCCCTACCCGATCGTTGTCGGCTTTACCAGCGGTATCGCACTGACTATTTTTACCACACAGATGAAAGACCTGTTCGGACTGACGATGGAAAAAGTGCCGGCCGATTTTATCTCCAAATGGATTGCTTACTTCGAACATTTCCATACGGTCAATCCTTGGTCGTTTGTAATAGGGATTGTCAGTATACTTATTATTGCCATCTCTCCCCGATTTTCCAAAAAGATACCGGGATCGTTGATTGCTATTATCGTCATGACAATCATCGTATATATTATGCGCAATCATCTGGGTATCGCAGGTATTGAAACCATTGGCGACCGTTTCACCATCAATGCTTCCCTCCCGCAACCGGAAGCTATTTCTTTCAATATGGAAACAATCAATCTCCTGCTTCCTGCGGCTTTTACCATCGCCATGTTGGGGGCTATCGAATCACTTCTTTCGGCAACTGTAGCCGACGGTGTAACGGGAGATAAGCATAATTCGAACACGGAACTGATCGCCCAGGGAGCCGCCAATATCATTGTTCCCATTTTCGGAGGTATTCCCGTTACCGGAGCAATTGCCCGTACGATGACCAATATCAACAACGGAGGCCGTACACCTGTTGCCGGTATTATCCATGCAGTCGTACTGATGCTGATCCTGTTATTTCTCGGACCGCTTACCAAGCATATTCCGATGGCTTGCCTGGCAGGGGTGTTGATTATTGTATCTTATAATATGAGCGAATGGCGTACCTTCCGTTCGTTGATGAAGAATCCGAAAAGCGATGTTTCAGTTTTGCTGGTCACATTCTTACTGACCGTTATTTTCGACCTGACCATCGCCATTGAAATAGGTTTGCTGATCGCCATGTTCCTGTTTATGAAACGGGTAGCGGAAACGACGCATGTGTCTGTTTCCAAAGACGAGATCGACCTGTCCGATGAAGGAGAAATCCATCATGATGAAGAAGTGCTGACTTTACCGAAAGGCGTAGAAGTGTACGAAATCGACGGTCCGTTCTTCTTCGGCATAGCAAATAAGTTCGACGACGTCATGAATATCATAGGTGACAAACCTAAAGTGCGTATCATCCGCATGCGCAAAGTCCCGTTCATGGATTCGACCGGTCTGCATAATCTGGAAAGCCTGTTCCGTCTGTCGAAAGCAGAAAATATCCATATGATATTATCCGGAGTAAACGAAGATGTACGCCGGGTATTGACCAAATCCGGATTCGACAAGAAGATCGGACCGGATAATATCTGCTCCAACATCAACGAAGCTGTCAGGAAAGCGGAAGAAGCTGTAAAATAATTTCTAAAACTGAATGCCTATGGAAAGGAAGAACGAATGCGTCATCTTCTTTTTCCATAGCATATCGTTCAACGGTTTCCGTTCAATCACGAGGTTACGGCGACCGCCATACACATCATAGTTAGAAATGGTATATCCGGCTGAAAATACCCAGCTTTCTACTTCGATCTGCATAAAACTCCTTACATTCCAATATAACCAATCCCCATTCAGGTTAGTCATATCTTCCGTATGCAGAGCCGGAGTGGGTTGTTTTTCATTTTCATAACCCACCCGAAGCGTTTCGTTGGCAGGAACAACCATATATACGCCGGGTTCCATATTGAACGTCACCTTCAGGTCACGATCTCCCCACCTGTTTATATTGGGTGTACGCAACCGGAGAGCCGGACGGAAAAGTATCCGTTTTACATTCGATTCATCCGAACCGATATACCATCTCATGTTTCCCGGAGCAGAGCCGGAATAATATTCATCGTAAAACTGTCCTGTAAAATTAACACCTCCTGTTATACCGACATACCGGCAAACAAAGAAAGTAAACGCCGGCTCCACCTCCCAGGAGTAGTTATTATTCAACCCTCCTGAAAGAGCAAATTCCCATCTCCTGAATGCCTCTTCCTCTTTTGCCCCGGCAACAACAGGGAGCAACAACACCATCCATAACAACAATCGTTTCATATCTTTTCCGTTTTCACTATTGTGAAGACATGAAAAACAAGAAATACCCCTATCAATAGGATAGAGATATTTTACTTAATCCACCTTCAATATATTAATTCTTATTCCATTTTATTCTCTATATAATCCTATTCTTTTTACTTACATTTGCGTTTTATAACCGAATAATCTAAAATTATGGCACAATCAGGAAGACTGCTCTCACTGGACGTAATGAGAGGTATTACAATTGCAGGGATGATCATGGTGAACAATCCGGGAAGCTGGGGATATGTATATGCTCCGCTACGGCATGCATCATGGAACGGCCTCACTCCTACCGATCTGGTATTCCCGTTCTTTATGTTTATTATGGGAGTTTCCATGTTCTTTTCATTGCGGAAATACGACTTCAAATTATCCGGAGAAAGTGTTACGAAAGTACTGAAACGGACCGTGCTGATCTTCCTGGTCGGATTTGCCTTGAATTTATTCGGACATCTCTGCTACAACGGATTTTCCAATTTCGAAAACCTGCGTATCCTGGGGGTTATGCAGCGGCTGGCACTGGCTTACGGGATCGGCTCACTGATCGGATTATCCGTTAAGCATAAATATATTTTACAGACAGCAGCCGGAATACTGCTGTTTTACTGGATACTTTTAGCCGCTACCGGCAGCCAGACGTTGTCGGAAGATAATATAATTGCAATAGTCGACCGTGCACTGTTCGGAAATACGCATATGTACCATGATTATCTGGCAGACGGAACCCGCATCGCCTTTGATCCGGAAGGGTTGTTGAGTTGCCTGGGAAGTATCGGGCATGTATTGCTCGGTTTCTATGTGGGCAAAATGATTCTCGACTGTAAGAAGAACAATGAATTAATTATCAGGAATTTGTTTATCTTTGGAACAATTATTATGTTCCTGGGATTCCTGCTAAGTTACGGCTGCCCGATCAATAAAAAACTATGGAGCAGTACATTTGTATTAACCACTTGCGGATTCGGCTCGCTGTTTCTGGCATTGCTGATCTGGATCATCGACATAAACGGCAAAAAGAAATGGTCGCTGTTTTTCGAATCTTTCGGGATTAATCCGTTATATCTCTATGTACAGGGAGATGTATTTGCAGTGGTACTTGATAAATGCGGAGTAACACCGTATGTATATGCAGATGTCCTGGTCCCGCTCTTCGGAAACTTCGGAGGTTCGTTGGCATGGGCTATTTTGTTTGTCGTATTGAACTGGATACCGGGATATTGGTTATATAAGAAACGTATCTACATCAAATTATAATGAATCGTTACAGACTGTTTTATCACTGCATTTATATAAGTATCATCTGCTTATTCCTGTTTTGCCCCGGCAAAGCAAAATCGCAGATAAGCGAAGGAGGAAAACCGGTTAGTTTCAACTATCAGAACCCGTTGAAAAGCTGGCAACCGGCTGTTCAGATACCGGTAAATTTCAGTGTGGAAGACAGGATAGCGGTCGATGAATGGCGGGTAAGCCAGGGAGCACCTCTGGCTGTTTCTGCATTGATAGATACGGATTTGAACATGGAAAATGCCGGAGAATGGCGGGTATTGCCCGGCGGAGAAAAAATCTGGCAGCTTCGCCTTCAGGCAAAAGGGGCGATTGCCTTAATGTTATATTATGAAACATTTTACCTGCCGGAAGGCGGAAAATTATTCATATACAATGTAGAAAAGACGCATTTACTGGGAGCCTATACTTCGCAAACCAATCCGGACGGAAAATCATTTGCTACGGAATTTGTGGTCGGCGATGATATCATTCTCGAATACGAACCGCCTGTTTCGGACGAAAAAGCCCGTATAGCCATTAATCAGATAGGATACGGATACAATCATCTGCATGTAACTACTGACTTACGGAGTACCGGTCCGGGAACTTCCGGTTCCTGCATGGTCAATATCAACTGCGAAGAAGGAGAGGAGTGGCAACACGAAAAGAACGGTGTTTGCATGATGGTTGAGAAAATAGGGAAGGCCGGATACCTCTGTTCCGGTTCACTGGTGAACAACACGGCGAAAGACATGAAACCTTATATATTGTCGGCTTTCCATTGTACACAAGATTACGATAACGGAACAACTGCTTCGGAAACAGATCTAAACCAATGGGTATTTTATTTCCATTTTGAACATACCGGATGCGAAAACGCTTCGCCAATAGCCGGACATAAAACAATGACCGGCTGCCGGCGGATTGTAAGTATTCCGATAGAGGGCGGTTCCGACGGACTGTTATTATTGCTGAACGACAAGATCCCGGCAGAATATAATGTATATTTCAACGGTTGGGACAGAAGTGAAACGGCTACTTCATCCGGAGTGAATATTCATCATCCTTCCGGCGATTATATGAAAATATCGACCTTCGGTAATCACCCGGTAAAAACAACGACCTGGATAGATAATCTATCCAAAGCCGGAGCTCTCAATGCCCATTGGAATGTCATTTTCGACAAAACAACCAACGGGCACAGTATCACGGAAGGCGGTTCTTCCGGTTCGCCGCTTTTCAATGAAAATAAGCAGATAGTAGGTACACTGACCGGCGGTAATTCTACTTGCCGCCTGACAAGCGGCAATAACTTATACGGCAAGTTTTCTTATCACTGGGATAAATACAGCCAAGCTGATACCGGACGTATGGATATCTGGCTCGATCCGTTGAACACCGGTGCAACAACAATTCCCGGTTTGTCGCAAACCGGAGAGGAGGGGAGCCTTATCAATTATAAGTCACCGACAAATGTTACTGCCCAATCCATTTCTTCCAATAATGTTCTTATTCAATGGAATGCACCTGTATATACACAGTTGATCAGCTGGGGTACACAAAATTCGGACGCACAAATCGGATACCATGGCACTCCTTTTTATTTCGGTCAAAGATGGGAGTCTAAAGAATTGATAAACATACATAAAAAGAAATTGGTAAACGTAAAATTCATTCCTGTCTACAGTGTGAATTATGCCATCTTTATCAAACAAGGAGAACGGACCTATCAACAGGAAATAACCAATCTGACGGCCAACCGGTCCAACACGATAGAGTTGAAAACACCTTACACGATTGATGCCAACCAGGATCTGATCGTTTCCATCTATGCCAGGAAATACGGACGTTCGGTTTATCCTGCTTTCGTAGATAATGGTCCGGCCATTAACGGAAAAGGGAATCTGGTATCTTTTGACGGAAACGAATGGGAATATCTGCTGGACGAAGAATTCAATATTAATTTTATCCTGTCTGCTACCGTCACTTCCGAAGAAGGTGAACTGACATTTCCCCTTCCCGTAGCAAACAGTGATATACAGATTCCGGCTTTCCCTGCTATTACCGGATATAACATATACAAAGACCAGATGTTACTAGCTTCTATCCCTGCTTCCACATTACAACACACAGATAAAAATGTCACCGGAGGCAAGCATGACTACAGTGTTTCTGCTCTATACGATTCAAAAGAAAGCAGAGCAGCCACAGCTACAGCAGAAACAAATGTAAATACGGAGAGTATACAGGAAACAACCGATTTCCATATCACCCCTGCAATATTCAAAGACCGGATACAGATAAATAATTACCAGCAAGTCAAAAGCCTTGAAATTTATTCATCCGACGGAAAACTGATCCGGAAATTAACCGATCCGGCAGAATGGATAGAGACAGGTAATCTTCCGCAAGGTGTTTATTTCTTCAAACTAAGCAATGATAAGACTTTCAAAACCATTCGCGGCATCAAACAATAATGAACAAACATTACTAATGTGTTAACGAATAGAGCAATTAGTTCAATTATTTCTATATTGGAGTTTCATAATAATGCTTCATCAAATGCACTGTCATACTATCATATTTTTATACAATACGCATATAATCAATATGTTATTCTATGACAGTTGCCATTTTCAACTATCATAATACTGTCATAAAACCATCATTTGGACTATATTTTAACTAAACAGACCTTGTTTAGGACCTAAAAAAGGCTTTATAAATAGGATATAATTGCATTTATATATCGCTTTCCCTTCTATATGTTTTGCAAAAATATATAGACTAATCTCACAGGAATACATACTTTTTGTTCTCAAGATGCCCTTCTCAGCCTGTTTTACACCCGGATGTTGACCGTGCCCAGACCCGGGTATCAATATTGTCGACATCCGGGTCTCGAGCAACATAAATAACTATTTCGCTGATAATAAGTCATATATTTCAGTAAAACAAGAAGCATATATTGGGTTTCAGGATAAGACTATGATAGTTGCATGATAGGTAAATGACGGTTGAAAACAGGAACTATCATAGGATAACATATTGATTATAGGTATATTATGTAAAAATATGATAGTATGATAGTTCTTTTATCCCTGTGATAGTTTTGAGAAACGCCTTTCATCTCTTTAATAGGAAACCGTCACGTCAAATCCTTCTTTCCGTGCCCGGTCGGCTATGGCGTCCAATGCTTCTTTGGGAACTTTTTTAAGTCCTTTCAAAGGAGTTTCACGGTCGATGGTATAGATCATTACCTGTTTCGGTTTGATTTGCTTCAAGGCTTCAAACCAGCCGGTTATTTCTACTTCGGTTGTATTATCCACTGATTCGCCGTTCACTTCGCCTTTCAGGAACATAGTCTGGATAATCAGATTTCCTTCGAAACGGCATAACTGTCCGAGCAATTTATCGAATGTAAAAGCAGGAGAATTGGGAGCATTCAACTGTTGTATCCGGCTGTCGAGCACAGAATCGAGTTTCAGGATATTATCTTCAATTTTATTCAATGCCCGGAATACTCCTTCCTTATGCAACATGGTTGAATTGGATAGGACAGCAATCTTGGTATTCGGAAAGAAACGGTCGCGGGTGGCAATCGTATCTTCTATAACACCTTCGAACTCCGGATGCATGGTAGGTTCTCCGTTACCGGCAAAAGTAATCACATCGGGAGCAATTCCTTCGGCCTGCATAGCCGATAACTTTTCCGTCAATGCCTCCTTCACTTCTGCACGGGTCGGTAATTTGGTATGTGTACGCCGTTCCCCATTCAGTCCGCATTCGCAATAAATGCAATCGAAAGAACAAAGTTTGCCGTCCACAGGAAGCAGGTTCATACCCAGAGAAACACCCAACCGCCGGCTATGTACCGGACCGAACACTATTTTATCAAAAAGAATCGTTGACATATCTAATACGTTTTTATCTATCAAGTTCTCTATATAACAAAGAACAGGACAATATTTCCTGAATTACGGATACAAAGCTACAAAAGACCTTATAATTACCAAGGAAGAAAAGCTAAAAAGAGGATCATCCCCCTTGCTTTATTGAAACATAATTTATTATTAATTAAATAGGCAATAAGCTATGTTTCACTACTTTTGCGACTGATCGATGATCATATATAGGCGATATTTATCATAGAAAGCGTCCGGCTTTATCCTTTTCAGTTTATATTTCATAGTTTATAGAATTTCGACACACTAGTATTTCACATTACCTGTTACGGGTAAGTAGTGATATACCAGGGTGCCTTATTGTGTGCTGTAAACTGTGATGACTGACTGTTGATACGATAAAAACCGGTAAATTCCTGCGTTTTCTTTTATAACAATTGTCACTTCAGGGAATCAGTGACATAACTTTTTATATTGTGCTGTTTAATTCCATAGAATTCATTTGCTTCCTGCCGATCGTTTTCATTGTATATTGGTTAGCAGACAAGCATTTGAAATGGCAGAACTTCCTTGTCGTAACAGCAAGCTATATCTTTTATGGCTGGTGGGATATACGTTTTCTTTCTCTGATCATACTGACCAGTTCCTTTTGTTTTGTCAGCGGACTTCTCATCGAACGAGCCGAAGGTAACCGGAAGAAACAGAAGATAATCAACACGATCAATATTTTACTCAATATAGGTATCCTGGGAACGTTCAAATATTTTGATTTCTTCAGTACCAATATTGAAACTGCATTACATTCATTAGGGTTTGAACCGGATTGGATAACACTGGATATACTTCTTCCCGTAGGTATTAGTTTTTATACTTTACAGGCTTTAAGCTATAGCATCGACGTATATCAGAAGAAAATATCCGCCTGTCATGATCCGATTGCATTCTTCGCTTTTGTCAGTTTCTTTCCGCAGCTGGTGGCAGGTCCCATAGAAAGAGCTACCAATCTGTTACCCCAATTTTATAAACGACGTACATTCGACTACAGTAAGGCAATAGACGGCTGCCGGCAGATGTTATGGGGATTTTTTAAGAAAATGATCATTGCCGATAATTGTGCGATGGCAGTCAATGAAATATGGGGCAGTTATCAGTATCAGAGTGGTTTTACTCTTTTACTCGGCGGTCTTTTATTCACTTTTCAGATATACGGAGATTTTTCCGGTTATTCGGATATTGCTATCGGATGTGCCCGGTTATTCGGAATAGATTTAATGAAAAACTTCAATTATCCCTATTTTTCAAGAGACATATCCGAATTTTGGAGACGCTGGCATATTTCATTAAGCACCTGGTTCCGCGATTATATCTATATCCCGTTGGGAGGAAGCCGTTGCAAGAAAACAAAAGTAATCAGAAATACTTTCATCATATTCAATCAGCGGACTCTGGCATGGGGCAAACTGGACGTTCATTCTATGGGGTATTTATCATGCCTTGTTGTTTATGCCTCTCTTGCTGCTCAATAAAAACAGGAGATATACGAAAAATGTAATCGCCGTAGGTAAACTTTTACCCTCTTTCAAAGAAGCAGTACAGATGTTTTCCACCTTTTTCCTTGTCCTTATCGGATGGATTATTTTCCGGTCCAACGACATCGGCGAAGCATCCGACTATTTAGCACGTCTTTTTTCCCCGTCTTTATTCGAGGTGTCCTTTCCGCACGGCAAAAGAGCGTTGATATATTGCTTAGTGCTACTAATCATTGAATGGATGCAACGGGAAAAAGAACATGCATTACAGATAAACAAAGAGATCAAATCACCTGTGGTCCGTTGGGGAATCTATTATATCCTGATTTTTATAATCGTCTTTCTGCAAGGTACACCGGCCGATTTCATTTATTTTCAATTCTAAACGATATGAAGAAATTTATAAAACGATTAATTATCTTTCTGATACCTATCCTGATACTGTTCATCCTGTTGGAATATGCTATTCGGCAAATACCGAACACTTACAAATATAAAAATGAGTGGATGTCACAGCATGCAGATAGCCTGAATACACTCATATTGGGTAATTCACATTGTATGTCGGGAGTCAATCCTTTATACCTGACCAACAGCGCTTTCAATTTCGCAAATTCTTCACAGGATTTGGAACGTGACTATTTTGTATTGACCAAATATGAGAATATGTACAATAATTTAAAATGCGTTATCCTTTCTTTTTCGTATTGTACACTTCAGGACAAGATGGATAATACGGATAAATCCCGGTTAAAATATTATGGTATTTATATGGGATATGAGAAATATAAATACAGTGTGGAAATAACGAGCAGCATTACTTATGAGAAAATAAAAGATTATCTGAAAGAGGGTACTTCACAATATTCTCCTTTAGGATTCAGAGTAAACAAATTTTCAAAAGATAATTTGGAAGTAAGTGGTATAAAAGCAGCCAAACGACATACATTAAATAACCGGAAAGATTTGGATGATAATCTGAAATATCTTCACAAAATCATTCAGTTCTGTGAAGATAAACAGATTCAATTAATTCTTGTCACCACACCAACCTGGCATAGTTATTATGAGCATCTGGATAAGCATCAACTCGACCAATTATTATCCACCGCAAAAGAGCTGGATAATAATCACGAAAATGTATTTTATTTCAACTTTCTAAAAGATGACCGATTCAATGATAACGATTTCAAAGACGGCGATCATTTATCAGAAGAAGGTGCTGAAAAGTTTACTAAAATACTAAAGGATTCCATCAGACATAAATTATATATTGAATTGTAAATATATATTCTAAAACTTATACCGTAAAAGCATATACATATCCGTTTTATTATGTCCTTTTATCTCTTCCTGATCCGTACCGATTAAGTCGCGGTCTGCATAATAACTATGTCCCAGTTTAGCAGAAAGAGAAAGTTTCTTTAGTATATCCCATCGGAAAGAAAATGACAACCTGATTCCTTTCCCATAAAACGAAGGCATACTGAAAGCATACAATATATTTTTCTCATACGAATTGATACGGCTGTAATAATCGTCCGTATGAAAATAAGCCAGGTAAATATCTGATTGGAATGGGAGAGAAGACGGCTTCCAGCCTGCACCTTGCGAAATCATCCACCCGAGACTTCGTTTTCCTTTTCCTTCATCATAATAAACACCGTCGGCCGATGTTTTCAACACCCATGTCGATTGTATTCCGTAAAGCAATTGCAGTCTGATACGCTGCTGGGAATAAGGCAGAATACTCAATGTCGATTCATTTTCCAATGTCCGGTTCTTTTCTTTCTTTCTGTATTTATAACGTAAATAAGTCGTAAAGTTCTTTCCCGAATTATAATCCAGCTGAACCATATATTCCTGGCCCGAAGAAGGAGCATCCACACCGTATTTCAACCAGGGGAAACGGAACAAATCCGCATACGCCGACAATTTGAAACGGGCAAACGGCGTCCACTGCATCCCGGTATAAAACCCCTGTTCATTCTGTACGGATGAATGCTGTCCGAAAGCATTCCCGAAAAAAGCCTGATACTTTTTGTCATAATAACGATGAAGCAACAATAAAGAAAAATAGGAGACAAGCGTTAATCGGATGGCGTTCAATGTGGCAACTGCCTTGTTTGAGGACATGGCTGTTTCTCCGTAAAACTTTATTTTCTTTGTTTTAAACATGTAATCGACGCTTATGTCGATATTATCGTTTCCACGGAAATAGAAAAGATTATAGGGTTTCGGATCCGGTTGTACCTGATATTTTCCGAAAGAGTAGGAGAGAGCTGTAAACCCAACGGAAAGATTTGAAGTCGTATAGTGTACATTTCCGCCGTATGTCTGCATAGGAACCGTATGTTTCTTTTCCCAATCCCGTTCCAGTCGGTGCAAACCATCTGTTTTAAATGTACTGACTTCATAGTTATCAACACCGGCATCTAACTTTCTATACGAATATAACAAACTGATATATACCTGTTTTAATACTAAAGTAGAAGCTACTCCGCGAAAGTAATCATTTTCATTTGTTGAAAAGTGACGACGGAAACCATTGCTGCGTCTTTCCGCCTGTGCCACTATCGAACTGCGGCCGGGAGTAAAATCATTACTGATAACCAGACCTTGCCCGAAAGAAACCTTATAATCACCGATGGCCAAAGTTTTCAACCATTTATTCATATCTTTGAAAAACAGGTGTACCGAATAAAAATCATAGCCTTTATGATGGTTATTCCAAAACGGTTCACCGACATCCTTTTCAGCTACCATTCCCCATTGGAGCCTGTCATCAAAAGTATACGAATAACGCAGGGAATGATAGAAAGGTTCCCCCAGATATTTCCGGTTCGGATATTGCTGCAAGATACTATCCGGATATGAACAATATCCCTTTTTCTGTTGAAAACACTTATCATATCTGATTTGCAACTCATTAGAACCATACTTCAACATGTTCTTAACAGAAAAGGGCCGCTTATTAACCGATATATCTCCGATATAAACAAACGGAAGCAATAAAGAAATCGTTGAAAAATCCATTCCTTCCACATTCTTCAGTTCATAAAGAGTGACCAGCTTTCCATATTTCACACGATAAGCCAACAGGCTGTTTATTTGTTGGTCGGACAGGAAAGGCAGGCGTTTCAGTTCAGTTTCGGTCACACTGTTCAGTTCAAAAGGGTGTTCCGACAGATAGGAAAGGTCCGAATACAGGTTTTCAATCTGTGCTTCATCTTCCGTTTCAGAAGCCATTTCTTCTATATATTCCATCCACTTATCAACAGAATATATAGTCTGACTATTAAGGTTATAACTATTTATAAACAGGTATACCAACAGAGTTGTCAACAATCTTTTCATAGTGATCATTCCGTTAAAAACAATACTTCAAACCAATACCGGTACTTATTCCCAAGACCGGGTGATAAAGAGCGGCCACATCTACAATAAAACCTGATAACCGGTATCCTATTCCCAAGGTAGGTAGGAGAGGGGTTGTCTTAATGCCGGTGCGTACATAAAAATGAGTAAGCAACTGATATTCCATGCCGATACAACCTGTTAATACAGTCTGTTTATTCGTCTCCGCATTTCCGGCTATTAACAGGTTGTTAATTACTTCCCATTGAAAACCTATTTGTAATGAATAGGATATAAAAGACTCTATATCAATCTCTTTTTCCTGAATGCTGACAGATGGAAAATCCTGTATCAACATACCAATCAACAGCTTTTCAACGGGAATAAACAAGATACCGACATCGGCGGACAAGTATTGCGGCTTTTCTTCAACCAGCTCGGTCTGAAGAAATGTATATTGAATACTGATACCGACCGTCCATTTTTCAGTCAACGATTTTCCCAGGAAAACACGAAACATACTTTCCCGGTATCGGTCATAACCGAAAGAAGAGATATTAACACCCGCAGAAAGTAAGTTGTTCGGATAACTGAACGACAAACCCACCGTTCCCAGTTCTTTCAGTCCGTAATAATTAAAGTAATTGATATCAAAAGACTTATAACTGTCCAAAGCAACTACCGCAGGATTAAAAAGTGCAGATTGCACAACACCACATTCGCCCATTCCCATACAACGAACACCGGGTAAACGAAGGTTATTAACAGCATACAAACAGGGAGAAATCCCCAACAGGAAGCATAAAAACAATTGTTTCATAGATAAGATATTTTTGGTTGTTAATAAATAAACGCTCTTTTAATGCAAAATACTATTCAATGTTCATAGTTATATAGTTTTGTCATTATCAGAATCGGAGCAAATATAATGATTCTTATTGACTTGACAACTTATTAACAACTAAATTATCATTTCCATATAATTAGTCAAATTCTGTAAAACCGGTACAGGCTATTGGTAAATCACCTACTTTTGTAAACGATGATAAAGAAGAGATGGTATAAAATCCTGATTTTATTTCTATTCTGTGCAGTCGGAAGCCAGGCGCAGAAGCTGAAAATAAATACACTTCCCGAAGGTGTACAAAGAGCGTATGTCGACGGGAAAGATACCATTGCCGTTGTTAACTTGCAAGAAGTCTTTGTCTTTCCGCAAGTTCGTTTTAAAAACAAACGGGAAGAACAAAAGTATAACAAACTGGTCCGCGATGTCAAACGTACGTTACCTTATGCCAAGATGGTCTACGAAACATTAATAGAAACGTACGAATATATGGAAACCCTTCCCGATGACAAAGCCCGCCAGGCTCATCTGAAGCGGATGGAAAAAGACTTGTTCAAAGAATATAAACCGGAGTTGAAAAAACTGACTTTCTCGCAAGGCAAATTACTTATCAAACTGATAGACAGGGAATGTAACCAATCCAGTTATAACCTGTTGAAAGCCTATCTGGGTAGTTTCAGGGCCGGCTTCTGGAACCTGTTTGCCGGTATGTTCGGAGCCAGCCTGAAATCCGAATACGACCCGAAAGGAAAAGATGCCATGACGGAACGGGTCGTTATCCTGGTGGAAAGAGGATTACTCTGACAACTGTTTAAAGAAATCCCAGATAACAATCCCGGTCGTTACCGACACATTCAATGAATGTTTTGTCCCGTATTGGGGTATTTCAATACACATATCACAGTTATCAACAACGGATTGTTGAACACCTTTTACTTCATTTCCCATGATAACAGCGTATTTTTTATTCCTGTCTAACAACAACTTATCTAACATCATGCTTCCCTCTGCCTGTTCAATGGCACATACGACATACCCTTGTTGTTTCAGGTTATCAACAGCCTCGTGTGTATCTTTAAAATATTTCCAGTCGACCGTTTCTTCCGCCCCTAAAGCCGTCTTGTGGATCTCTGCATGAGGAGGACAGGCTGTAATGCCACATAAATAAATAGCCTCTACCCGGAACGCATCGGAAGTACGAAAAACGGAACCGACATTGTTCAGGCTCCTAATATGGTCAAGTACAACAATTAAAGGTATCTTTTTACTTTCCTTAAAAGCCTCCGGCGTGAGGCGGTTCATTTCTGTTATCTTTAGTTTACGCATAGCTATTTTCTTTGGTTGCAAAAGTAGCGAATTAATGTGGATATGCCGTTGAAAAGGTATTGATAAGTAGTGAACACAAAATGAAAAAAAGTTCTTGCATTATTCAGAATCTCCGTTATACACCCCCTTGTTTTAATTATGCAACAATTATAACCCATTATTTATTACGAGCTATTAACAAAGGTTATACACGTTTCAACAACCATCCGGAGATATAAACTTTTACACACAACCAGTTATCAACATAAAACTAATAAAGTACGTAATACAAAGATATACAGCAATTAAAATATCATTATTCATGTTAGTATCCTCTTGATAACCGGTTCATATACTTTAATAACTCTCCAAACAAATATTGTAACATAAATGTATTAACTGTTTCAACAGGATATCATATTCATCATATTTAAATTTAAAATTAAAGATTAATAAGAATATAATATATAATTGTGGATAACTAATGGTTGATGAAACCTCTTGTCATTAACTCCTGTCATCGGATTAAGAATAGTGACAGCGAATGTCCCGAAGGGACTAACTGTGAATATCCCCCGGTGAAGCCGGGGAACCTCGGGATATTTATGACTAAGGTCAAAGGTAATAGACTTTAAGCGTAAAAGCAATAGGCTTTAATGATAAAAGCTATTAGTTTTGAATATTGTCGTCCCGGTGAGGCGGCATCAACACCGGGATGGCATTTCCACATCATCGGGATGATAATAAGCTACTTCTATTGAATGTATTCAAATGTTAACGGTGACAAACTCAAGGGCAAAAGTAGTATGTTTTTACCCCTGGTTGTAATCGTTTTTAAGGGTAATCATTTGATAATGAGGTGTGACAAACTCTCTGCTCGCCCCTATAGAATAAGGTAAATAATTTATACCTTTTTTGTCATCGGATAGCTAAGTTTTGCTTTAGTTTTTCGGCGGGAATGAATAAAGTTTTTACCTTTGCAGATTATCAACAAGAAGTTAATAACTATACTAATAGTAAGAATATCAATAATAAAGACTGGTGATAACCTTGTTGATAGGCTATTGAAATCAGGAATAATATAATAGATATACTATGTTGACGAATCAATCAATCGGATATATGGACGCACCGGTTCCCAAAGATATAAATCTGAAGGAGGCCATTGATAAGTTGCGTAAAGAGAAAAATGCAGTTATCCTTGCTCATTATTATCAAACAGGTGATATACAGGATATAGCGGATTATGTAGGGGATAGCCTGGCACTGGCTCAGTGGGCGGCTAAAACAACGGCGGATATCATTGTTCTTTGCGGTGTTCATTTCATGGGTGAAACGGCGAAGATTCTTTGTCCGGATAAGAAGGTACTGGTTCCCGACCTGAATGCAGGCTGTTCGCTGGCAGACAGTTGTCCGGCTCCGGAGTTTGCTGAATTTGTAAAACAGCATCCGGATCATGTGGTTATTTCTTATGTGAATACAACTGCTGCTGTGAAAGCGGTGACAGATGTGGTGGTAACTTCCACGAATGCCCGTCAGATTGTTGAAAGTTTCCCGGAAGGAACGAAGATGATTTTCGGCCCGGACCGTAACCTGGGTAATTATATCAACAGTATTACCGGACGTAATATGTTGCTGTGGGATGGTGCCTGCCATGTACATGAACAATTTTCACTGGAAAAGATACTGGATTTGAAGAAACAGTATCCGGATGCAGAAGTAATCACCCACCCGGAATGCAAACAGCCCGTTATACAGGTTTCCGACTTCGTAGGTTCGACTGCGGCACTTTTGAAGCACACTATCAAGTCGGACAAGAAACAGTTCATTGTAGCGACGGAAAGCGGCGTCATTCACGAAATGCGGAAAAAGAGTCCGGAAAAGGAATTTATCCCGGCTCCGCCAAACGATAGTACCTGTGCTTGTAACGAATGTAATTTCATGCGTTTGAATACGATGGAGAAGCTCTATAACTGCCTGAAATATGAGATGCCTGAAATATTTGTAGACGAAGAGGTGCAGAAAAAAGCTATTAAACCGATTCGGAAGATGTTGGAGATATCTGAGAAGTTAGGTTTATAATAAAAAAAATCAGCCCTGTTATTCATCATGATAACAGGGCTGATTTTTTATTTTACTACCATTATTTTAGTAACGACACTTTCTTTAGCTTCCGGTGTTGCTGATAATACCAGGTAAATTCCGGTAGCAACACGGCCACCACCTTTTCTTCTGCAATCCCATGTAAATGTTCCGCCGGCTGATTTACCCTGATAAATGATATTGCCTTTCAGGTCGGTTATTTTTACATTTGAATCATTCATCAGTCCGACGATGGTTACACGGTCATTCTGTTCCGGCCGAACGGGATTCGGATAAGCATATATATCCGAATAATCTTCACTGCCTTCCGTGGCATCTCCCATATAAGATACCAGTCCTTTTTCGGTACCGATGAAGACTTCCCCGGTCTGTTGGTTGATAGCTAGAGTATTAACCTGGTTGGATGGGAGTGGAGAGTTCGCTGTTGTAAAGTTAGAGATGGTTTCCATCCCGTCTTCACTGACTAAAAATACACCGGAACTTTGTGTTGCTATCCATTTACGATTTCCTCCGTCAACGGCGATAGCATTGATTTTTTCACCATCAAGAAGATAAAAAGGTTCTCCATTTTCGTTGTTTGTCCGGACAATACGTTCGCAAGATATTTTGTCGATGCTATTTCTTGGATTCCTGCAAATGATAGGGCCTCTGGATGTTCCTATCCAAACTTGTCCGGTTTTATCTTCAACTACACAGTAATAACCGCTGACGTCTATGCTTCCGTTGGCATCTGTAAATGTTGTATATAATTTGGATTCGTCATCGCTTTTATCGTCGATCGTTCCTTTTTCGTTGAAGATAAATATTCCTTGATCACAATTAATCCATTTGCGATTATCGGATGTTATTGTTATTTTGTCTGTTTTATAAGATATTGCAAGTTCAGAGGACTGGAATTTAACCCATTCCCCATTTGCTTTTAATACCTGAAGCAGGGATGAAACTTCACAATTGGTAGCCCATAAGTTTCCGTTTTTATCAAATGTGATTCCACCAATACGTACATAATGTAACGGATCTAATTTAGCAATGCTTTCCAATGTACTGTTTTGGGAGTCATAAAGTTGTATGGCTTCGTTATTTTTTAATTCGACTATGCCTTCTCCATATGAAGAAATGAAATAACGATCCGGATTGTTAGGATCAATGGCAATTCCGGTGTAGTCCCAAAAGTTTCTGAATTTGTTGTTTATTTCATTTTCATTGAAGTTATACCATTCTCCGTTTTCATATTTCATATACGTGCCGCGTCTACCCCAACGATCGGTATCGCGTCCTCCTCCGATAACTAATAATTTATTATCATGTATTGTCATGAAATAGTTATAATTCCGTTTAGGATACATTGTATCGCTATTGGTATTATCTAAAATAACTTCATATGAGTTATTTTTTTTTTGTATTCCTTTTATTCCGCTGGTTCCGGATGCTATCCAGAATGTATTGGGGTCTTTGAGTGAAGATACGTTGTTGACGGTTCCTACGTTTACCACGTCCCTATCAGTACCGGATAAAGATGAATAAATAAATAATTCCGAATACGTATAAGCTATTAATTTATCATTTTCAATAACCATATGAGTCAGGTTATTATTTTTCAGCAGGCTTCTTACGTTTCCTTCCGATTGCAGATAATAAATACCTTTGTTATTACTCTGATTGACAAAAAAGCATAGTTTGTCTTTAAAGAAAGATATTTGTCGAATATTGCTTGTATTGAATTCTAACGGTGAAGAAGATAATGAATAAGGATTCCATTCATTATAATCCAATAAATTACTATCTAATGAAGCATGTAACAGACCTCCGGATGTAGCAGCATAAATGTAATTTCCGTTTATGGCAACGGAATATACAGTTCTATTTAATTTATATGTATCCTTGATTTCTTTCTTATCCATATTTAAGGCTATAATTCCAAAATTAGTAGATAGATAAGCTAATTCTTTATAAAGATAGATATTATTAATTGTTTTATCTGTTACGTTTGAGTTATCCAGTAAATAAGAAAGATTGTAAATGCCATTTTCTCCTAATAAATCTATGTTACCGTTCGTATAAGTGATTAATAATGTATTTACTTCCGGATTGAAACTAATAAAGTTTATGTCGTTATCACTTAATCCTGTTTGTTTGGAATAATGAACAATACTGTTGTCTTCTTTATTATAACTATAAAGAGAACCATCAGCTACGGCATATATATGATTATTACCTTCGGCAATTTGAGTTGTTGTATAATAGGCCAGATAAGTACTCCATTCTCCAACACTTTTTTGAGCTATCAGATTGGATATTATCGTACAAAGTAAAAGAGTATATACAATTCTTCTCATAATTTATTCTGATAATGTAGATAAAAAAGCACTTAATTTCTTTACAGCTTCAGCCCGGTGGCTGATTGTATTCTTTATATCATTACCCATTTCGGCAAATGTCTTCGTATGATTGTCCGGCATAAAGATAGGGTCGTATCCAAATCCGCTTGTTCCACGTTTATTCTTTGTTATCTGACCGTTTACTATGCCTTCGAACAGATATTCCTTTCCATCCAGAATAAGTGCTATAACGGTACGGAAACGGGCTTTGCGGTTTTCCATCCCTTCCATTTCCCGGAGAAGTTTTTTCATATTGGCTTCCGAATCATGTCCGGGACCGGCATAGCGGGCAGAATATACACCGGGAGCATTGTTCAGCGCTTCTACTTCGAGGCCGGTATCATCGGCAAAGCAGTCGTAACCGAATTTATCTTTAATGTAACGAGCTTTCTGGAGCGCATTACCTTCCAGGGTATCGGCTGTTTCCGGTATGTCATCATGACAATCGATGGCAGCCAGGCTTACTATTTCTGTATGACCGGCTGTTATTTTTTGTACTTCATCCAACTTATGTTGGTTATTTGTTGCGAATACGAGTTTCATATCTGTAAATATCTAAATAAAAAAGCACTTCTGTACGATATATAACGTATGGAAGTGCTTTTAATTGTTTGAATGAATCTTTTATGTCTTTATCTGGTCAAATCCTTCTCCGTAAACTCCCCGGACAATACTTTGCGAGATGAATGCCTGGTGGTCTATCTGTTTTACCAGACGGAAAATGGATACTGATTCTGATTTTTTAGCTAATAATACGACAACTTTGACCGGTTTGCGGGAATAACCTCCGACACCGTCCAGGATGGTACATCCACGGTCCAGGTCGTGAATGATTCGTTCGGCTATTTCATCGTATTTCTGTGAGAAGATGAGGAATTGCACCGATTGACGGTTACCATTCAATACCATGTCGAGGACATAGTTGCTGATTATCATTTCTACGAAACCAAACACGATCTTATCCACATTATGGAAGAGGAAGAAAGAAGAACTGATAATGAAGAAATCGCAGAATAACAAGGCACGTCCGATGGATATGTTCTTGTATTTATTCACGATAGCTCCGATAATATCGGTACCTCCCGTACTTCCGTTTGCAGAAAAGACCAGTCCGAGTCCGGCTCCGCAAAGGAGGGCACCAATCATGATAGCCATAAACGGCTGGTCGTGCAGAATCGGGTTTCCTTTCAGCAGCCATTCAAAAAATGAAAGGGAAGCGGAAAGGGAGAATACTCCGAATATGGTTTTTATCAGGAACTTAAAACCTAATATTTTAAGTGCGGCCAGTAGTAAGACTACATTGATAACAAAGTATGAAACCGATACCGGTATGGCGCCGCCTGTGGCGAAGAATATCAGCGCACAGATACCACTAACGCCACCGGTAACAATTTCATTCGACAGGATAAATGCATTGAATCCGAAACCATATAATAAGGTCCCAAACAGAATCATCAGATAATCCTGTATTGAAAAATAAATTTTATAAAACTGAGCAGCTTTCATCAGATAACGATATTAACAATCTTACCCGGAACGACAATAACCTTTTTAGGTGTTTTGCCTTCCGTCCACTTAGCGGAACTTTCGTGGCTGAGAGCTGCCTTTTCAACCTCTTCACGGGGCATGTCGGCCGGAAGTTCCATACTGAAACGGGCTTTTCCGTTGAATGAGATAGCGTAGGTAACTGACTTTTCTTTCAGATACTCTTCGTTGTGCTGGGGCCATTGAGCATCGCAAACCGTAGTCGTATGACCGCATTCGTGCCATAACTCTTCTGCCGTATGAGGTGCAAATGGGGCAAGCAGGATAACCAGTTGCTCCAGGATAGCACGCTTGTTACATTTCAGGCTGCTTAATTCATTGACACAGATCATGAAAGCACTGATAGAAGTATTATAAGAGAAATGCTCGATATCGAATGTTACTTTCTTAATCAGTTTATGTAATGACTTTAATTCCTCAGCTGTCGGTTCGGCGTCGGTTATCTGAAGGTTGTCGGTATTTCCGTAGAATAAAGCCCAAAGTTTTTTCAGGAAACGATGAACACCGTCGATACCGTTTGTATCCCAAGGTTTGGATTGTTCCAACGGGCCTAAGAACATTTCATACAAACGTAATGTATCTGCACCGTATTTCTCAACAATCATATCCGGGTTTACTACGTTGAACATAGATTTTGACATCTTTTCAACAGCCCATCCGCAGATATATTTGCCGTCTTCCAGGATAAATTCAGCATTCTTATATTCCGGACGCCAGTTTTTGAACGCTTCGACATCCAGGATATCGTTGTATACAATGTTTACATCTACGTGGATAGGAGTAACTTCGTACTGGTCTTTCAGGTTCAGAGAGACAAATGTATTGGTATCTTTGATACGGTATACGAAGTTTGAACGTCCCTGAATCATACCTTGGTTAATCAACTTCTGGAACGGTTCATTCTCGCAGATAACTTCCATATCATACAGGAACTTGTTCCAGAAACGACTATAAATCAGGTGACCGGTAGCATGTTCCGTACCACCGATATACAGGTCTACGTTTTTCCAGTAATCATTTACTTGTTTATCTACCAAGCCTTTGTCGTTATGAGGGTCCATATAACGCAGATAATAAGCGGAAGAACCGGCAAAACCGGGCATTGTACAAAGTTCCAGCGGGAAGATTGTTTTATTATCTATCTTAGAAGTTTCAACTACTTCTTTATTAACCGAATCCCAGGCCCATTTGGTTGCATGTCCCAATGGAGGTTCGCCTGTGGCAGTCGGCAGGAATTTGTCTACCTCCGGTAATTGTAAAGGCAATGCTTCAAACGGTAACATCTGAGGCATTCCGTCCGCATCATAATATACGGGGAACGGTTCGCCCCAATAGCGCTGACGACTGAAGATAGCATCACGCAGACGGTAATTTATTTTTACACGTCCTAACTTCTGTTCTGCTACAAATTTCTTGGTGGCGGCAATAGCTTCTTTAACTGTCAATCCGTTCAGTGACAATTCGCAATAAGGAGTAACGTCCGGTCTCGGTGAGTTGCAGACGATACCTTCCTTGGCATCGAAACTTTCTTCGCTAACATCGCAACCTTCAATCAACGGAATGATAGGCAAGTTGAAATGTTTTGCGAAAGCATAGTCACGGCTATCGTGAGCCGGAACAGCCATGATGGCTCCTGTACCATAACCGGCCAGCACATAATCGCTAATCCATACAGGCACTGCATCTCCGGTAAACGGATTGATTGCGTATGAACCGCTGAACACACCTGTTACCTGGCGGTCGGCAATACGTTCACGTTCTGTACGTTTTTTGGTACGGTCCAGATAAGCGTCTACTTCTTGTTTTTGTTCCGGAGTAGTTAATTTCTCAACCAGTTCGCTTTCGGGAGCCAGTACCATGAAAGTAACACCGAACATCGTATCGGCACGGGTAGTGAAGATAGTAAATTCCAGGTCGCTGTCTTTTACCTTGAAATTGACTTCGGCACCTTCACTTCGGCCTATCCAGTTGCGTTGTGTTTCTTTCAATGAATCCGTCCAGTCGATGGTATCCAGTCCGTCCAGTAAACGCTGGGCGTAAGCAGATACACGCAGACACCACTGACGCATCATTTTTTGTTCTACCGGGAAGCCTCCACGTTCGGAAACGCCGTTTACAACTTCATCATTTGCCAGTACGGTTCCCAGTTCGGAACACCAGTTAACCATTGTATCACCCAGATAAGCGATACGGTAGTTCAGTAATATTTCTTGTTTTTCTTTGTCACTTTTAGCTTTCCATTCAGCGGCGGTGAAACTTAATTCTTCGCCACAGGCAACGTTCAGACCTTCAGTACCTACGGTTTCGAAGGCTTCAATCAGGCTTTCGATAGGAAGTGCTTTCTTTTCATCGTTGCAATAGTAGCTGTTGAACATTTTGATGAATGCCCATTGTGTCCAGTGATAATATTCCGGGTCGCAGGTACGGATTTCACGACTCCAGTCGTAGCTGAAACCTATTTTATCCATCTGCTCACGATAACGGGCGATATTTTGTTTGGTAGTTACTTCGGGATGCTGTCCGGTCTGGATGGCATATTGTTCTGCCGGCAAGCCGTAAGCATCGTATCCCATAGGGTGTAATACATTGAAACCCTGTAACCGTTTAAATCGGGAATAAATGTCAGAAGCGATGTAACCGAGCGGATGACCTACATGTAGTCCTGCACCGGATGGGTAAGGGAACATATCCAACACGTAGTATTTGGGTTTATCCTTATTTTCTTTCACTTTATAAACCCCGTTGGCAATCCAATATTCTTGCCATTTTTTCTCGATTTCTCTGAAATTGTACTCCATAATATCTAATCGTTTTTTATCGTTTTCAGTTTAAAGCCACAAAGTTAGTTATTTTATTTAGTTTTACTTCACATAACGAATCTTCGGTCAGGGTTTATTGTTCTTTTTGAACGAAGACTCGTACAAAATGAGCCTGCTTCGGCGGATACTTATTTGCCTCATTCTACCCCGTCACAATTTCCTTAGCAGGAAACTCTAGTTTCTTCCATAGGAAACACGTGTTTCCTGCCTGGGAAATTACAGTTCCCTGCGGAGGAAATTGAACCTTCTTTCCATCCTCTTTGTTATTGAATGACAATAAATTTGAAACGCCATTAATGCCTTTAACCCGACCTCTGACAAGCAAGCTAAATTTAAACTATAAAAATTACAAGTAATGAGAAGATGTACTATTGTTTTCCTGGTTGCCTTGTTGACAATGTCGATAAGCGCCGCCCCTGTCGATGTGGAACAGGCCCGGAGCGTTGCGCTCAGTTTTCTGAAAAGCAATCGTCCGCAGACCAAATCCTCGCTTACGAAACTGACGTTAGTCTGGTCGGATGGCGGAGTCGCTACCAAATCGGATGCCGGTTCGCAGGATGCTACTTTTTATGTGTTTAATCAGGGTGATGACAACGGTTTTGTGGTCGTTGCCGGTGATGATGTTGTTTATCCTATTCTGGGATATGGTATGCAGGAACCGTTCTGGAAAGATTCCATGCCGGTTAACCTGCGTTCATGGTTTGACAGTTATCAGCGTCAGATTAACTGGATGCGCGGAAATAAAACGGTAGCCGGTAAAGAGATAACTGCCGCCTGGAATCAGTTGCGGCAGGGCACTATGCAACTGAGTTCGGATGGGGTATTACTGACGACAGTGTTGTGGGACCAGATGACGCCTTATAATAATCTTTGCCCGGTGGTAAACAGCCAACGTACTCCGACCGGCTGTGTGGCGACTTCTACTGCTATTGCCATGCAATACCATAAATGGCCGGATGTAGGGCAGGGCAGTCATTCCTATACTTCACAGACGTATGGCTTATCTCTTTCCGCTACTTTCAATACGCCTTACCAATGGGATAATATGCCTTCTACTTATACTGCCGGACAGTACACTACCCAGCAGGCGCAGAATGTAGCCACTCTGATGTATGATGTCGGTGTTATGTCGGAAATGAATTACGCGCCCGGAAACAGTGGTGCGCTGACAATTACAGCAGCCCAGGGCCTTGTCAATTATATGAAATACGATAAGTCTCTTCATGTATTGCAACGTGAAAACTATCAGACGGCTGAATGGGAGTCTATCATCAAAGGTGAATTGGATGATAATCGCCCTGTCATCTATGGTGGTGAAAATGATCAGAACGAAGGCCATCAGTTTATTATCGACGGATACAATACATCCGATTATTATCATGTGAACTGGGGTTGGAGCGGACTGGCAAACGGTTATTACCTGCTATCGGTTCTCGAACCCGAAGAACAGGGAACAGGTGGCAATAGCGGTGGTGGTTTCTCCCTCGACCAGAATGCCATCATCAGCATGATGAAGCCGGTGGAAGGTTCGACCTATCAGGACGTACTGGTGTTTTTCTATGGTGAAAATGAGGGTACTGTATTCAATGGTCTGTCTGCTACGACTGACGATTTCGAACAGAACCAGCTTTTCGGTCTTCAATACGGTTATGTAGGAAATATGAGTATCCGTAATTTCACCGGTAACCTTGTTGCAGCCCTTGTGGATAAGGATGGAAATACAAAAGAATTTATTTCCAGCGAAGAACCTGTCACTATCGAGATAGAACGCGGAGTAGGGCAGGAAATACCTTGTACGATTACCAAAGCAATCGCTCCGGGTGACCGTATCCGTTTGCTTTATAAGAGTAGTGACGGTAGCGAATGGAAATGGGTAAGAGGCGGTGGTAATACGACCGGCGAAATTGTGGTGGCTGCCGACCCGACTTCGACGGAAGAAATCTCTTCGGATATGAATGTCTCTGTCTTCTACGTGGATTGTACAGCTTATGTAACTTCTCCTGTTGCTATTCTGGAAGTTGCTTTGTATGATATGAACGGCCGCCTGTTAAAAAAGCAACCGGGAAGCAATAACTCAACTGTTACGCTTTCTTATAGCGGATATCCGGCAGGTATTTATGTGATGGAAGTACAGACTGCGGAAGGAAGAAGCAGCCATAAGTTGGTAAAAAAGTAAATATATAATAGAAGTAAAAGGGATGTCCAAAAGTCGGACATCCCCTATTTTCAATGGTCTTACTTCTTCAGCAATGGCCAGTTCGGGTCTTCGATGTGTTCACGAACCATGATTTCTTTCAGTTCGGCTACTTTTTCAGGATATTTATCCAGGATGTTATGTCTTTCCGAAGGATCGGCTGCTAAGTTGTAAAGTTCATAATAAGGCTTATCGCCACGGATATTCATGTGAACCAGTTTCCACGGACCTTGACGGACAGCCTGACGACCGTTCATTTCCTGAAATTCGAAATACAGGAATTCATGTTCTTTCTGTCCTTTACGGTTTTGAAGCAACGGTAACATGCTTACGCCATCCATCTCTTTCTGTTTAGCTTTCGGGCTGATGATTTCTTCGAATGTAGGCAATACATCCCAGAAAGAACACATAAAGTTTGTTTCTGTTCCCGGTTGGATATGTCCCGGCCATGAGATAATCATCGGCACGCGGATACCGCCTTCATATAAGTCACGTTTGTAGCCACGGTACATACCGTTGCTGTTGAAGAAATCAGGATCAGCGCCACCTTCCATGTGCGGACCGTTGTCGCTGGCGAAAATAATGATTGTATTATCGTATAAACCTTTATCTTTCAGCTTCTGAACAATCTGTCCCACATATACGTCCAGACGATATATCATAGCAGCAAATGTAGCGTGCGGATGAAGCTGTGTGCAATAACCGCCTTTGCGGAAAGCCGGACTGCCCGGTTCTGTTCCTTTGTAAGCCTTTTCGGGATACATGCCACGGAATTTCTTAATGATACTGTCTTCCGGTACGATCAGTTCGGCATGCGGCAGGATAGTCGGATACCACATAAAGAAAGGTTCGTCTTCCTTGAGGTTATCCAGATAATCGAGTGCTTTTGAATGGATAAGATCCTGCGAATAAGTACCTTTTCCGTATTGAACTTCCAATACATTATCTTTTAGTTCCACTCGTTGGTCGTTATCCCACAGGTGGTCGGGATAGTAACTATGTGCCAGCAACTGGCAGTTATATCCGTAGAATGTTTCACAACCCTGTTTTTTAGGATCGCCCGAAGTACCGATATAACCTAATCCCCATTTACCGAAGGCAGAAGTCTTATATCCTGCATCCTGCATCACATGGAAGATGGTGCGGGTACCTTCCGGCAACGGGAATTGTCCTTCCGGGTCGAGTTCTTTGTTTCCCCGAACAGGAGTATGTCCGCTGTGTGTACCGGTCAACAGGCAGGAGCGGGAAGGGGCACTGACAGTCGTTCCCGAATAGCACTGGGTGAAACGCATACCGTTTTGCGCCAGTTGGTCGATGTTCGGAGTTTCAAACTTTTCCTGTCCGTAGCAGCTCAGGTCACCGTATCCCAGGTCATCTGCTAAAATAAATACGATGTTCGGTTTTTTGTCTTTGTTCTTTTGTGCTTGTACAAAAGGAACAGCCAGCATAAAGCCGGAAGCGAGTAATAAAGTTTTTTTCATGATTCTAAGATGTTTCTTGTCAGACATGCTGGCAAAGTTATATTTTTTATTTAAAAAGTGTAGGAAAGTTTTCTAATTAATAAAGAAGCTGATGCAAGAGGAGGTTATTTTTCTCTCATAAAAATTTGTACCTTTGTGCGGTTGTAAATAAAATGATAAAAGATATATCCCGTGGCAAAGATCGTTGAAACCCCATTGATGAAGCAGTATTTCGATATAAAGGCGAAACATCCGGATGCTGTACTTCTGTTCCGTGTAGGAGACTTTTACGAAATGTATGGCGAAGACGCCGTGATTGGTGCCGAGATACTGGGAATCGTACAAACAAAAAAAGCCAACGGGCCGGGCCAGTTTATTGAAATGGCCGGATTTCCGCATCATGCCCTCGATACTTATCTTCCCAAGCTGGTCCGTGCCGGTAAACGTGTTGCTATCTGCGACCAGCTGGAAGACCCGAAGATGACTAAGAAGCTGGTGAAACGCGGAGTGACGGAGTTGGTTACACCGGGTGTCTCTATCAACGATAATATCCTGAATCATAAAGAGAATAATTTCCTTGCCGCCATTCATTTCGGTAAGGATGTTTGTGGAATTTCCCTGCTGGATATTTCCACCGGTGAATTTCTGACTGCTGAGGGAACAATCGACTATATCGACAAACTACTCAATAACTTCTCTCCGAAGGAAGTTCTGATCGAGCGTAATAATAAGAAACGTTTCGAAGAAGCCTTCGGTCCCCGTTTCTTTACCTTTGAAATGGAAGACTGGGTATTCTCGGCCGATGCCGCCAACGACCGTCTGTTGAAACATTTCGAAACAAAGAATCTCAAAGGTTTCGGAGTAGAACATCTGAAACTGGGCGTCGTCGCATCGGGAGCAATCCTTTATTATCTGGATCAGACACAACATACACATATTTCGCATATTACAGCGTTGTCGCGTATTGAAGAAGACCGTTATGTGCGCCTGGATAAGTTCACTGTGCGCAGTCTGGAACTGGTCGGTACAATGAATGACGAAGGAACCAGCCTGCTGGACGTAATCGACAAGACGGTTTCTCCGATGGGTTCACGTATGTTGCGGCGTTGGGTACTTTTCCCGTTGAAAGATGTCAAACCTATTCAGGAACGGCAGAATGTCGTAGATTATTTCTTCCGTCATCCGGAGGTGAAGGAGATACTGGATGAACAAATCGAACAGATCGGTGATCTGGAACGTATTATTTCAAAGGTAGCGGTAGGCCGTGTTTCTCCCCGGGAAGTGGTGCAACTGAAAGTTGCTCTCCGGGCAATCGAACCTATAAAGGAAGCCTGTATGGCCAGCGACGAACCGAGCCTTTCCCGTGTCGGTGAGCAGTTGAATGCCTGTACCGAAATACGTGACCGTATCGAGAAAGAAATCAATAATGACCCGCCCGCTTTGCTGAATAAAGGTGGTGTGATAGCTAAAGGTATCAATGCAGAACTGGACGAATTGCGTGCCATTGCCTATTCCGGTAAGGATTATTTGTTGCAGGTGCAGCAGCGGGAAAGTGAGAAAACGGGTATTCCGAGTTTGAAGATTGCTTTCAATAATGTATTCGGTTATTATATCGAAGTGCGTAATGCGCATAAAGACAAAGTTCCCGCCGAATGGATACGCAAACAGACGTTGGTAAACGCTGAGCGTTATATCACGGAAGAACTGAAAGAATACGAAGAAAAGATATTAGGAGCGGAAGAAAAGATTCTCGCCCTCGAAAACCGCCTGTTTACCGAATTGGTTACCTGTCTGGCAGAATTTATACCACCTATTCAGGTGAATGCCAATCAGATAGGTCGTCTGGATTGTCTGTTGTCGTTTGCTAAAGTGGCGGAAAGTAACCGCTATATCCGTCCGAATGTGGATGATTCAGATGTAATCGACATCAAGTCGGGCCGTCATCCGGTAATCGAAAAACAGTTGCCGTTGGGGGAGGCTTATATTGCCAATGATGTGTATCTGGATAGTGAGAAGCAGCAGATTATTATTATTACCGGTCCGAATATGGCGGGTAAATCAGCGTTGTTGCGTCAGACGGCATTAATTACCCTGATGGCGCAGATAGGTTGTTTTGTGCCGGCTGAGTCTGCCCGTATCGGTATGGTAGACAAGATATTTACCCGTGTAGGGGCTTCCGATAATATCTCTGTCGGTGAGTCTACTTTTATGGTAGAGATGAACGAAGCATCGAATATCCTGAACAACATGTCTTCGCGCAGCCTGGTTCTTTTCGATGAGTTGGGCCGCGGAACAAGTACTTACGATGGTATCTCGATTGCCTGGGCGATCGTTGAATATATCCATGAGCATCCGAATGCCCGTGCAAAGACGCTTTTTGCCACTCATTATCATGAATTGAATGAGATGGAACGTTCTTTCAAACGCATCAAAAACTACAATGTTTCGGTGAAAGAGGTTTCAAATAAGGTAATATTCCTGCGTAAACTGGTTCCCGGAGGTAGCGAACATAGTTTCGGTATCCATGTAGCCAAGATGGCCGGTATGCCGAAAAGTATCGTGAAACGTTCCAACGAAATCCTGAAACAACTGGAAACGGATAACCGCCAGGAGGGAATCGATTGCAAGGAGAAAGCTAAAGGTAAGGTAAAGGCGAAACCAGTCAAGGAGATTGCCGCTGCTGCCGAAGGCTTCCAGTTGAGTTTCTTCCAATTGGACGACCCCGTATTAAGCCAGGTTCGCGATGAGATCAAGAATCTCGACGTAAACAACCTGACACCTATCGATGCGTTGAACAAGCTAAGCGAGATACGGAAGATCATTACAGGAAAGTAGGTTTACCTGTGGAATGTCGGATATTTATTATGGAACCGGTATCCGATACCCAGCATTAAGTAATTGGGAGTATGGAAATTTTGCAGGTTATATCCTACGTGGATAAATGAACTGCGGGTAACTTCTACTTTGAGGGCCAGTACCTGGTATAAACCTTTCAGGTCACCGCCACGATGTATGACATTTCCTCCCAATCCTATTCCGACTGTGAAATAAGGCATGACATATTCTGCCCGGGCAGAAAGTCCCAACGCCATTTGGTAGCTGAGAGGCGGCCTGTAGAAGCGGTCGGACGAAGAATATTCGTCGGCATAAATATTGGCGCTCTCATCATAAACGCCATCCAATGATACTCCGGCGCGGAAGTTATATCCGAAGTTGTACATCGGGTTTATATTGAATCCCGCTACTGCAAAAGCACCGGGGGCAGCAATTTGTCCTTCTCCTACATAAACTCCTTTCCGCCGCCAGGAACCGAATAAGACCACATCATAACTGATATGACGGGGAAAGCGGGGGACAGGAGGTTGGAATAAGGGACGGGAAAGACATTCATCCTTCCTGTTGATGTTATATACTAATCCGATTTTTAATCCGATCGTGTTCAGTCCGGCATTCGGGAATCTTGTGTTACCATTCGAGAAATGTGTTAAATCGACTCCGGCTGTCAGGTCTATTTCTTTTGAAAGGATATAGTCCAGATAGAAATTCGTATTGATATAAGCATTGATTTTCGAACCTATCACCTTATTGTACCGGTTTTCAACTTCATCGAAAGGTTTCCAGCCGAAAGATGCGCCGAAGTTCCATTCATAATTGAGTGACAAACGTGGATTGAATCGTTTGATGCGGGCTCCCTGGAAAACGTAGACAGCTATCGGATTTCCCAGTTCTTCCTTATTCTGGAACGAGTATCCCGATAATCCGATACCTTGGTAGGAGCCTCTGTAAATCCGGTCTGTGTAACTGTTCGGATAGTATTGGAACGAGTATTTTAAATGTGCAGAGACAGACCGCCGGATGGGTTCCATTTCCGTATTCTCTCCTTTCAGGAAAGAATTGGTAGGAAAAATATAAGTCGGCCGCACGTCGAAACCTAACCGATGGATTAAACGACGTGAATAGGATATGGAATCCGTCATATCCCCCGATGCGTTTTTATGTGCTCCTTCATCAGCTAATGCAATGGCGGATGGAAAACACATTGCAATCAGGATAATCAGTACATTCAACCTCTCTGTTCCACTTTTCATACGTTATTCTGCTCGTTTGTTATTTTAGATAATCAAGGTAAATCCTTTATATTTCGCAAATATAACATTTTAGAGCATTTACTATGGTCTATAATCGCTTCATTTTTACTTATTCATTTCTTTTGTGATCTCCTGGATGTCCTGGAGGGTGAAGTTACCCAATAACTGGATTACGTTGAAGCTATTGTCCGTATCGGCCAGCATGATCATTTCGCTTATCAGGTCTCCTTTCTGTTTGACATAGAAGGTGGCGCGTGTCTTGCCGTCTTTCACCCGCATCAGTTCCTGGTGGTCTTTACTGATCAGCTTTTTGAAATCATCACGCATTTTTTCCTTTATGCTGTTGTTCTCGGTGGTGAGGACTTGCAGACCTTCTATTTTCCCTTTCAGGTTCATCAGGTTGAGGCCGTTTGTTTCGATCTTGGGCATCATCTGGAACATGGCTTTTGAGATATAGACGGAGGTGACGTTATCCATTTCGGAATATTTGTCGAAAAGTTTGTTCTGGGCAAAGCAAATGCTTGTGCAGCACAGAAAGAGAATGAGCAATATATTTTTAGTTTTCATCTTGTTAATCTTTTAAATGTTTATTCAGTATTTCATTTACTTTATTCATTTCCTGCTGGGCTTCGTTCACTTGTTCGATTCCCTTATTCAGGTTTACAGACATGAAAGCGAGTGCTTTCTGGGCGGCCATGGCGGCTTCTTGCGGATTGGTATACGTATCTGCCAGTTGGTGTTCCTCATTGGGGGTAGTAAACTGGAAGATGCCTATGCATAACAGTGCTACGGCAGCGGCTCCGCTGAGCCAGTAGAGAGAACGGCGGCGGAAAGATGAACGGATCGTCTCCTTCTTTTCGGCGGCGGCCCAGGCATCTATCTGCTGCTCCAACCGTTCGGAAAGTCCTTCCGGTAACGTTTGATCCTCCCGGAGGACCTTGTTGATTAATTCATCTATCTGTTTATCGTTCATATTCGTATAATTTTTCAAATTGTTCCCTGATTACTTTTCGTGCCCGGGAAAGTAGCACACGTACATTTACGGCATTCAGGCCGGTTATCTGTTCTATTTCATCCATTGAGCAATCGTCGATTCCCCGGAGACGGAGTACCTGCCGCTGGTTTACGGGTAAACGGTTGATCAGCTGCCGGATTTGTTGTTCCTTGTCTTTCGTTTCCAGTTCCTTTTCCGGTGAAGAATCGGTTGCCAGCGTAAATACACTTTCTATTTCTTCTTCCCGCCGGTTGGCACGTGGGGAACGAAGGAAATCGAGAGAGAGGTTCTTGACCAGGGTCACACAGAAGGCTTCGGGATTCTCTATGTCGGGCAGTTCGTCCCGTTTGTTCCATAATTTGAAGTAAGCATCCTGAAGGATATCTTCTGCATCGGCTTTATTCTCAACAAGTGCGTAGGCGATCCGGAAAAGCTTGGGGTGGAAGGAGAGGAACTTTCGTTTGAAGTTCTCAGCATCCATTCCCATGATCTTTCATCACTTTTTCTATGTCGGATGGTTTGATCTTACCTTTGATGCGTACCAGGGCATTGCTGTTGCCGGTGGTGAGGACTACCATTTCGCGGATCATGTCTTTTTCGATACGTACCATGACCTTTGTGCGACTGCCTTTTTCGTTGGAGGTGACCATTGTCTCGAAGTCGGGGTCTTTCAGTTCCTTGATCGCTTTTTCGAAACGTTGTTTTACATCGCTGTTGCAACTGCCGAACTCGAGGACTTCGATGCCGTTTACCCCCATCGTTTCGGTGAACAGGCTGGCAAGTTTCATAGTGATATTGCCTATTTTGACATGGTTGATCTGTTCTATTTTCGAGAACTCGTTGAACAATTGGTTCATTGTCTGGCTGTTTCCTGCCTGGCAGATCAAGATCAGCGCCAGGATAACAAAGTATCGTTTCATCTTTCTATTGTATTAAATGATTACTAATTCTGTTTGTTTCCGCCTTTCCTCGTGCGCACTTCGGAGAGGCTTCATAAGGTAGACGGGAACAAATAATAAGTTGTTACAAAGAAAGGGAAAAAAATTATCTTTTATCCTTGCTTTCCGCTATTTCAACGAAATAGACGCTCGAACAGATCAGTGCGATGGCGATCATCTGATACCAGCTGAAACGGTCCTGACCGATGGAAAGGGAGACGATGGTGGCAACAATCAATATAATGTAGCCGTAGAGGGCAACCAGCGTAGTACTCAGATATTTCAAGCCTATCGGAATGAGTAGATAACTGATTGTGGTGGGAAAGATAAGGACAAACATCAGGACAAGGAAAGGCGTCCATTCGAAATGACTGAACAGATGTCCGTCGAAACCGGTAAAAGCCATCACGATCAGAGAGGAAACAGCTGCTCCGAGAAAACTATAGCGTAACATATTGAGCGAACTGACTTTTCCCAATACTACATTGCTTACGATCAGATAAGCAGCGTAGGCTATAGAACTGATCAAACAGAGCATATTACCCGTAAAAGCATCGGAAGCCAAATCGTCGCTTTTCTGCGTCAGGATACAGAGTAGTGCGCCGCCCAAGCCGATCGCGATACCGATTATCTTCATTGCCGTAATACGTTCCCGTAGGAAAATGACGGAAAGGATGAATACCCAAATCGGTTGCAGGCTGCTGAACAGCGAACTGGAGACCGGTGTTGTTTTGCTGACTCCAAGCAAATAAAAGAACATGAAACCATATAATCCGATCGCTCCCAGCAGGAACAGGGTTATCTTCTCCCGCCGGGTTGTTTTCTCTTGTTTCCAGAATATACTGATGATCCAGAACACAATGGCAGCGAATACACAACGAAACATAACTCCTGTCAGCGGAGCAATCCATAAGGGTAGGAGATATTTGAGGGCATTCGCATTCAAACCGCTGAAGGTTTTCGATACGATCATACTCAGGTTGGCTTCTGTCTTTTTATTCTTCATAAGCTTAGCGTTCTTTTATATTTTATCGTTAAACAGGAACGAATCCTGTTTGATATAAGCCCAAACAGCAGCAGCCAGTGCAATGATCATATTGAATATGAAAGCGAACTGTTGTGTTTCTATGTGGAGCATATCTTTGAATACATTGATGATAAACGGGCATAACAGGATGGCCAGGTAATTCATTGCCATCACGAAAGCCAGTGCCAGTGTTACTTTCGATGGAATAGCCGTGCGGGTCGTCTTGTCGTAAGCGATTGGCTGGATAACGCCATAGGCAAATCCGGTAAAGATACAGCCTAAGCCGATCAGCCATTCCGTTCTTGAAATCAGGATCAGTAGCATACCCAGAGCGATCGAGAGCAAACAATAGAATTTCGTCTTTTTGCCCAGGAGGTCGACGATCTGGTTCAAGATAAATCCCGGAGCCATGATAGCCAGGAAAAACAGCGAGATCATGATACCTGAATTACCGCTGGTGAAATGGTATTCTTTCATCAGGAAGGGCAGGTTGAAGCTGACTATGATGACCAAATAAGTCGCCAGTCCGTAGAACCCCATGATCTGCATCAGGTGTTTAACCTGTATGCCCAGTTTTCCGAATGTGGGATCAGCAGTAATAGTTTTGTTTTTCTCCGAAACTGTTGCATGAACGGGTAGGGGATCGATATTCTTTTTCAGATAGAACGACAGCACGATCGAGATCAACGGAAATAGATAAACCAGGAACGGCAGATGCCAGTTCACCTCCGCCAAATAACCGGTCAGGATGGTTGCCAGGACCAGTGTAACGTTGGTGATGGCGGAACTCAGACCGAACTGTTTTGTCCGGTATGCCCCGACGAAAAACCGTGAAATTAAGCCGGTCGATAGCGGAACAATCAGTCCCGAACCGATGCCCAGCAGGGCGCTTACTGCAATCAGCTGCCACATCTTGGTTGACAGCAGATACAATACTCCGCTGACGGCGAAGATGCTCAACCCGATTTGTAACAACCAGATGTTGTTGACCTTTTCCGTCAGCTTCCCCGATAATATAATAAAAGGTATAATCAGCAGCGAAGGCAGAGATGATAACATTTGTATATCCAGCTCCGTCGAGTGGGGGAATATGGCGGACAATTTTCCCAGGATAGGAGAGACCGCCAATCCCGGCAGTGCATTCAGCGCCGAAATCGACCATATACCTATTAATGTAATAAGGGGTATCGTCCCCTGTCCGGTTTTTATTCTCATAATTAAATAGCTGTTTTATAAGACAAAAAACAATTCTTATGGCTGAATGTTCATTTTAACAGAATTGTCATCTGCGTGCCATTAACGAACTTATTACTGTTTTCTCTCATTTTAAATAACATTGTTTTAATAAACCCCAAATATTCCCTCATTAACCAAAATCGAAGAACAATTCTTTTCAGAGGCTGTTTTTGCACTAAAAATCGACGCACGAATGTCGGTTGCGCCAATTCTTAATAATTTAAAAACAAAAAGACATGAAAGATTCAAGTTTTAGAGAAGGTGATGCCAAAACCGCGATTTTTGGCTCGAATGCAATGTTGCATCCCGCTCCAGTAGATGTAATCCCTGATGGTCCGACCACTCCGGAGATTGCTTATCAGATGGTAAAAGACGAAACTTTCGCCCAGACACAACCCCGTCTGAACCTGGCTACATTCGTTACCACCTGGATGGATGATTATGCAACAAAGTTGATGAACGAAGCAATCAACATCAACTATATCGACGAAACTGAGTATCCGCGTATTGCTGTGATGAATGCTAAATGTATCAACATCATGGCTAACCTGTGGAACAGCCCCGAACAGGCACAGTGGAAAGCCGGAGCCTTGGCTATCGGTTCTTCCGAAGCATGTATGTTGGGTGGTGTTGCAGCCTGGTTGCGTTGGCGCGAAAGAAGAATAGCACAGGGCAAACCGACCGACAAACCTAACTTCGTTATCTCTGCCGGATTCCAGGTAGTATGGGAAAAATTCGCCCAGCTGTGGCAGATCGAAATGCGTCAGGTGCCATTGACACAAGAACATATCACACTCGACCCGCAGGAAGCCCTGAAGTATTGTGATGAAAACACCATCTGTATCGTCCCCATCCAGGGTGTTACCTGGACAGGTCTGAACGACGATGTGGAAGCCTTGGACGCTGCACTCGACGCATATAATGCAAAGACAGGTTACGACATTCCTATCCATGTGGATGCCGCTTCCGGTGGTTTCATCCTGCCGTTCCTGAAACCGGAACTGAAATGGGACTTCCGTCTGAAATGGGTACTTTCCATCAGTACTTCCGGCCATAAATTCGGCCTGGTATATCCGGGTCTGGGTTGGGTTGTCTGGAAAGATAAAAAATACCTGCCGGGCTCCATGTCTTTCAGTGTAAATTATTTAGGTGCAAACATCACTCAGGTCGGTTTGAACTTCTCTCGTCCTGCCGCTCAGATTCTGGGACAATACTATCAGTTCATCCGTCTCGGATTCCAGGGTTACAAGGAAGTACAGCAGAACAGTATGGCTGTAGCCGACTACCTGCATGCTGAAATCGGCAAGATGGCTCCGTTCCAGAACTACAGCAAAGATGTTGTGAACCCATTGTTCATCTGGTATCTGAAACCGGATTATGCTAAATCAGCTAAATGGACACTGTACGATTTGCAGGATAAACTGAAACAGAGCGGATGGATGGTTCCGGCTTATACATTGCCTGAAAACCTCGAAAACTGGGTCGTTATGCGTATCGTTGTCCGTCAGGGCTTCAGCCGCGACATGGCAGACCAGTTACTGGGCGACATCAGCAATGCGATCACCGACCTGGAAAAACTGGAATATCCGACCCCGACCCGTATCGCACAGGACAGACAACAGGCTGTAAAAGGCTCTGTCTTCACTCATACCGGCTGTCCTAAATCAACTAAATAATTTGTTTGGGTATGGATAAAAAGATTTCCGTTTCACAAATAAAAGAAGTGGCCCAGGAAGCCTATGAAATGTTCAAGACGAACACAGGTGGTAAGAATGCCGATTACATTCCTTATCTGGCAAATATAGATAAGAACTTGTTCGGTATCAGTATCTGCCTGATGGACGGTACACTCATCCAGTTAGGCGATTCTGAATATCGTTTCGGTATAGAATCCGTCTCAAAGGTACATACTGCCGTGTTGGCATTGCGCCAGTACGGTGCACAGAAATTGTTGGAAATGATTGGTGCCGATGCAACCGGACTGCCTTTCAACTCTATCATGGCTATCCTGCTGGAGAAAGACCATCCGTCTACTCCGTTGGTCAATGCCGGTGCTATTACTGCCTGTAGTATGGTTCAGCCGATAGGCGACTCGGCAAAGAAATGGGACGCCATCGTTGCCAATATTACCGACCTTTGCGGCAGTGCGCCTCAGCTGATCGACGAATTGTACAAATCGGAATCGGCTACCAATTTCAACAACCGCTCCATTGCCTGGTTGCTGAAGAACTACAACCGTATCTACGATGACCCGGATATGTCGCTCGACCTGTATACCCGTCAGTGTTCGCTGGGAATCACAGCTGCCCAATTGTCTGTCTGCGGAGCAACGATTGCCAACGACGGCCTGAACCCGGTATCCAAAAAGCAGATATTCGACGGTTCATTGTCACCGAAGATTACTTCGCTGATTGCCACCGTAGGTTTCTACGAACATACCGGCGATTGGTTGTACACCTCCGGTATTCCTGCAAAAACAGGTGTAGGCGGTGGTGTGATGGGAGTGATGCCCGGCCTGTTCGGTATCTCAGCCTTTGCCCCTCCAATTGACAGCGCGGGTAATTCTGTAAAAGCACAATTGGCCATCAAATATATAATGAATAAACTGGGTCTGTCCATTTTCAATGGCGACCGGGTAACAATAACTGAATAACAAACAGTTTATTCTTTTAATTGGCAAGCCTCTTCGCCTCTCGTTCAGAGGGCGGGAGGCTTGTTTGGTTATGGATTTCGTCTAACACCCATCTTTATGGAATTGGAGGTCACGATTTGTGACTTCCAATTTTGAGTTTCTCCCCACTTTCCCCATGCCTATGGGGATTTTTCCCCACAAGCATGGGGAATATGTCCCACCATAGTGGGGAAATCCTTTCCCCCTTACCAAGCATGTCGTTCTACATATTGGTCGAAGACCGGTTTGGTGTCGATTCCGTATCGCGTAAGAATACAAAAAGTGAATCTGTTTAAGTATCTCACAGACGTGATAAACAGAACCGCAGAATGGTAACCTTCTGTCGGCAATGAAGATATCCATTCCGCTGGGATAGAAATAGCAATAAGGGGTTATAAACTCTGTATCAAACATCCTGAGATGAGAAATAAGCCTTTATATATCACTTCATTCAATGGAAGTATAATTAAGACAAACTTGTTGAACGGAACCTATACCGAAATAGATGTTCCGGCTAAAGGCACATATATTATTTTCTTTGAAGGATTTAGTCAAAAGATTGTAATAAAATAGTAGAATAAAACACAGGCTACAGGCATGGATTTCATACAATGAAAGAAATCCGTGCCTGTTTTCCTTTCTCAGTAAGGTAATATCTCTGTTTGGGATGATTAGATTTTGGATATTTAGGTGCAATTAGTTCGGCTTGCAATGCTGGGTTCAGATAATGTTTGCGGAAATAAGTGCGATGATTAAGTGAAAGTCTTTCCATTATTTCAGTAACCAATAATGTTTCTTGACCAATAATAGATAATAGTGATTTAACTTGGTCACTAACTTGGTCACTAACTTGGTCACTAACTTGGTCACTAACTTGGTTAGCATATCGGAATATAACCCACACGAAATTACCGTTTGTATGAAATTCAGGTTCCGGAAGTTCAACTCTTTTGCATTCGTTTATCATTAGTCCGATGCCACGTCCCCAACTTTCCAGTACTTTTCTTTTATATAGAACATCTGCGATCAATGGATTTTGAGGTTCGGAACGATGTTCGGATTTTAGATTCTCTATGCTTATATCTGTAGGGAAAGTACCTATGTTTTCTATTTCTATACGGTCATCATAAATAGCAATTCCGACAGATCCGCCCGGAGAATGGTATTGCCTGTGACAAAGAGCGTTGATAATACCTTCTCTTAAGGCTTTCACCGGGACATTTAATTCTTCTACCCGTTCTACACTATTTATCTTTCCGGATAAAGATAAATGTTTGAAAAAGAATGTCATTGCAGCATCTAGTAGTTTGAAAATATTACCGTATATGCGTTGATTGTCAATGAATTCATCTTTGTTTATACCTCTAAATCGAGCCATTCTCAATAGGCATTGTGGATAGTTGGAGGTATCATCAGCAAACAACACTGCAGCAGCGTTTTTTAGTTGTCCGTTTTTAGACAGTTTTAATTTCTCCAAAATAATAGATATATCTGTAAGTGCTGTAGATTCCGGTAATCGACCACTTTCAATACCTAATCGTACGGTTTTTAAAATCTCGTCTTTATCAAGATCTTCTTGTTTTAAATCTTCATTTATTAACGCTTCCCAGCCAAAACGAACTTCATCTCGTTGCATGAGTAATTGATTGTATGTAGACTGGGGCATTGTAGAAGTCGTACTTTCTATTCGTATATATGGACGACCTTTGTAGGTAAATGGGCGGGTATATCTTTGTTCTTCAACATGGATAACTATGATTTTCTTTTCAGAATTATCGGGTAGTGGAATATAACTTATTTCAACAGCTGCTAAAGGTTCAAGTCGTTGAAGCGCATCTGCAACTATGCGTTTAGTTTGATCGCTGACTTCCTGCCCGATAATTTTTCCTTTGTCTGTAACTCCGAATAGAATAGTTCCGCCTTTTCCATTTAAGAAGGCACATAAAGTCTCCATTGCCCGTTCTAATTGTCCGGTTGTTTCCTTAAACTCTATTTGCCCGGTTTCTGTTTGGCTAACTAATTCTCTGATATTTTCGAGTGTTAATATTTCCATGTTTGTGTATTTCATATTCTAATCGTTATAAAATGATTGATTTAAGTTGATTACAAAGATAACTTTTATAGTGAAGTAGGCTTGTTTTCTATGATGTTATTTTTCCCTCTTCCGCAGGTTTCGATGCCGTCTGTTTTACTGCTTCCGGTTGCGGTGCATCGTCTTCATTATATAATTCATTCTTCCGTTTATTCGCGTTCTGTACGAGGCTGGTTACATAAACGGTGAAGATCGGAAACATCATCATTCCCAGTGCTGCCAGTAGAACCGATAGTATCCGCCCTGTCGGTGTGACGGCGTAAATATTTGAGCCGACTGTCGTAACGTCCATAAAGGCCCACCAAAGAGCATCATCATAACCGGTGACCTGCGGATTTACCTTATGTTCGATCACGAAGAATATCAGGCTGGAGAAATAAACCGTTGCCAGCAACATGGTCAGGTAGGATATGAATAGTCCTGAAGCCTTGTTTGAAGATAGCCATCCTACTACGATTGCCAGTGCATATCCGCTGCGTGCCAACGGGATAAAACGCAGGAAATAGGTGATTTCCGGGGAGAATTCAATTCCGTAATAACTGATAATATTAAGATAAGGAATAGATACGATTAAGAAAATAAAGTGGGTTTGCAGATAATATAATTTACGTTTTGATAAGAAAAACTCCAAAACGAAATCGGCAATAAAGAACATGCAGATCCAGAACTGTATCTTCAGATAGGAACCCTGTGTCATGAAAGGGATGTTCTTAAATGTATCGACTGAGATGACTACAATAAGGAAAAGCGAGAGTAGCAAAATGATAACATGCAAGACTCCGTATATTCCTCTTTTCTCGTAAATAATGTCATTGAAAGCAGACTTCATTGCGTTTAATTATTAGGCGTTTAGATAGAAATATTTTAGGTTATCTAACAAAGGATACCGTGATTTTGTTTTTAACACTATTCTGTTAATTAACCTAGTTTGACATCTTGTTGACAAACTAACACAATAACGATTTGTTTTACTGACATATTTAAAGCGAAACTAAACAATACAAAATTCACATTTAAACAGTAAAATTCATGGCAAATGTAGGAAAAGCAGTAAAACTTGGAGTTTTTACTCTTGCAATTATGAATGTTACGGCAGTAGTGTCTCTCCGCGGACTACCTGCCGAGGCTGTATACGGATTAAGTTCAGCCTTTTATTACTTATTCGCGGCAATCGTATTTTTGATCCCTACGTCGCTGGTGGCAGCCGAGTTGGCCGCTATGTTCCAGGATAAACAAGGTGGGGTTTTCCGATGGGTAGGGGAAGCCTACGGGAAAAAATGGGGTTTCCTCGCTATCTGGGTGCAATGGATTGAAAGTACGATCTGGTATCCTACCGTGTTGACCTTCGGTGCTGTTTCCATCGCCTTTATCGGGATGAATGATGCGCATGATATGACACTGGCTTCAAACAAAATGTACACGCTGGCTGTGGTGCTGATCATTTACTGGCTGGCTACCTTTATTTCGTTGAAGGGGTTGAGTTGGGTTGGTAAGGTTGCTAAAGTGGGCGGTATTGTCGGTACGATCCTTCCGGCTGCCCTGTTGATCATCCTCGGAATCGTTTACCTGGCTATGGGCGGTCATTCTAACATGGACTTCCATGGTGATTTCTTCCCTGATTTCTCTAAATTCGACAACCTGGTGCTGGCCTCCAGTATCTTCCTGTTTTATGCAGGTATGGAGATGGGCGGTATCCACGTAAAGGATGTGGAAAATCCCTCTAAGAACTATCCGAAAGCCGTTTTTATCGGTGCGTTGATCACTGTTCTTATCTTCGTATTAGGTACTTTCTCTCTGGGTGTTATTATTCCTCAGAAAGATATCAACCTGACACAGAGTCTGCTGGTCGGTTTCGACAATTACTTTAAATTTATCCATGCTTCCTGGTTATCTCCGATCATTGCCGTAGCTTTGGCATTCGGTGTGCTGGCAGGTGTATTGACATGGGTTGCCGGTCCGTCAAAAGGTATCTTTACCGTGGGTAAAGCAGGTTATCTGCCTCCTTTCTTCCAGAAAACAAATAAGATCGGTGTTCAGAAAAACATTCTGTTAGTACAGGGATGTGCGGTTACTTTACTGAGCTTGCTGTTCGTGGTAATGCCTTCCGTACAGAGTTTCTACCAGATCCTGTCACAGTTGACAGTGATCCTTTATCTGGTTATGTATCTGCTGATGTTCTCCGGTGCTATCGCATTGCGTTACCGGATGAAGAAGGCAAACCGTCCGTTCCGTATCGGTAAACATGGCAACGGATTGATGTGGTTTATCGGTGGTCTTGGTTTCTGTGGTTCGTTATTAGCTTTCATATTGAGCTTTATTCCACCGAGTCAGATTTCTGTCGGTAGTAATACCGTCTGGTTTGCCGTATTGATTATCGGTGCCATTGTTGTTGTGGCTGCTCCGTTCATCATCTATGCTTCCAAAAAAGCATCCTGGGTTGATCCGAACGCACAGTTTGAGCCTTTCCATTGGGAAGAAGCTAAAGTACAGGCTCCTGTTGCCGGTGCAACAGCTACTACTCAGACTGCCAATACAAATAGCACAACTACAACAACGAATACAACTAAATCGAATAATACACAAGCATAATATATACTTATGTAATTTCTATTCTACGTACTAAAAAGAGGAGGGGCGGAACCGTGATGGTCTCGCCCCTTTATTATACAGTGCGGGTCTCGGATTAACGGACTATTTCGATGGATGCAGTACCCAACAGACCGGCTTTCGTACTACCCCGGTACATGGTCGGGACAGACAGGTAATAGTTGGCTGCGGTATTGTAAAGCAATATCTCGATTTGGTTATCTCCTTCCTTTATGTATTCTGTGATGTCGAAACGCCAGGGCGGGGTGAGCTTCAGTCCGGCTTTCTGCTTGTTTATCCAGACTTCTGCTGTGGAAACCACTTGTCCCAGGTTCAGATATACTTTATCTCCGTTATTCTTTTCCAAATGAATGTTTTTCCGGTACCAGGCACCGCCGGAGTAAGTGGAAAGACCCTCTATCTGTGTCCAGTCTCCTGCGGAAATCAGTCCATCCCTGCAGGTTTGTTTGATCGGACCGTCGATAGCGGCGCCTCCGGCATTTCCCCAGGGTTCTTTTATGGATATGGCTACGGTTGATATCCGTTTGGACGGATTGGTAACTAGGGCTTCATATCGGATCAGGCCGTCCGGACGTTTTTCTTTTACAGTTAGATTGCATAAGGTACCGTTTACCCAGACTTTGGTCTCACCGAAGGCCGAAAACTCGAGTTTCTTCAGTCCGGGAGCAGAGGTGAAGCGGTATTGGCCGTAAGTAGGCTCTTTGGTTCTGTTTATATCGAATGGCAAAAGGGATAAGTCCCCCCGGAAATTCGTAGCAAGAGGTTTTTCTGTGGTAACTTCTTTCAGTATATGAGGGGTATCTCCGGCTTTACGCACCACACAGTAGGTTCCCCCGAATGTATCGTAATGGAGAACGATTTCATTAGTTCCCCGGTTCAGAGTGACGGTAGAAGTGGAGGGACTGACCGCTTTACCATTGATGTAGATATCGGCTGGTTTTAGTTCTCCGAATATCAGTTGGTAATTACCCGTTTCGGGAGCCAGAACGTTTGAATAGAGGTAATAGTTATTGTTTCCGTTAGGATCTTCTACGCGGACTGTTTCCCTGAATTCTTTTTCAAGTTTACCCATGCGGATAAAATCATCGTGAACAGTGGCTTTCAGTCCATGCCATCCCTGATGGCCGTAATCGTTCTCAACACCCCAGCGCCATGAAAATTCATAAGGCTTCCAGGTATATTCTTTATTATCGATCTGAACCCTGTTGCTTTGATAGGGAAGATGGGTGAGAAGTTCTTTCTCAGATAATTCAGGAGTGGCATCCAGTATCATAAACTTGGTTCCGTAGGTGAAAGTCTGGCTTTTCCATCCTGAATCGTCGAAGGAGGGAGATTGCCAGTCCGCTGTTTCGGAAGAGGCCTGGTTGTATCTGGCTTTATAGATATAAGCACCCAGCAGTTCATCGGTTGCAGGCCAGTGGAAGTCTCCGAATTTATTATTTAAAGAAGGTTTGAGGTCGAATGACCATTCACCGTCGAGTAATATGGTTTTGGAGACGCTCGTTTGAGGTACTTCTGCAATTATAGCCTTTTTGGCCGGATCGAAGACGAATAGATGGAGGTCTTGTTTTTCCATCGGCATTTGGATGATAGTTCCTTTGTCTGTTGTTTTTGAGGCGGTAATTTCTTTTGTTTTACCTGTCCAGGGATCCCATAATTCGATTCCTCCGGTGGCGCGGAAAAAGCATTCGGTACCGGAAGGAACATTGTATACGGCATACAAGTCCTTATTTCCGAGTTTACGGTGCATGATGTATGGCATATCTTTTTGCGGTTGCTGCGACAGGATGCGGAAGTCGCGGGTAAGGTTTGTGTCGAGAATGTCGAGTACTTCTTGGTTCTCCTTGGCTACAAACGCGTTCTTGCTGTCGGGCCCGAACAGTTTGTTTAGTAACGAACGTACTTCGGGATCGTTCAATCCTTTCTTTTCCGTTGCTTCAGGTAGTTCTCCTAGGTTGATGACTATCCCGCCATTCTGTTTGAACTGCAAGGCTTTTTTCAATGAAGAATGACGGATTGCTTTCATGGACGGGATGATCAATACTTTGAATTCTTCGCCGGAGATATGGATCTTACTGTTTTTTATACTGGCTTTTGCAAGCGATTCATAATCCATAAAGTCGAAATCGACACCTTCCCGATATAGATATTCTCCCAGGCTGAATGCTTTTTGTACAGCTGTCTGGTCGTAGCCGGCTACAACTGATTCAACCGGATACAGGATAGCGACATCGGCCCGGTGGTATCCTTGGGAGAGAATGTAGCTGAGACGTTCGGTACATTCCAGGAACGGTCCCATTTCTTCCCAGTAAGGCATGTGGGTATGATTACATGGAGGCGCCCATTCCCACCAGCCGCCCATCGTACTGTAGTAGAAACCATGCAGGCTGAGCAGGTTTTGCCCCATCACGAAGTTGGCAAAGGTGGCATCGGTCAGATTGGCTGTATTGGTATCCCAGTTACTGCTGTGGAAACCTTCCAGCCATACCCTTGGACGTTTGTAAAGGTGGGCGATGGAGGAGGCTACTTTGTTCTTTATAATGTCTTTTCCCAGGTTTGGCTGGTCGCAACCCGGTGCCTGGTTCCATCGCTGGGTACGGAAATAATCGCCGAATTCACTGACATCTTTTCCCCGTCCGCCATGGTCGCAACCATAGATCAGGTTACGGTCTTCGTGCCATTGGTATACCGGAATAAAGAAGTTTTCTTCGCTCAGTGAAACCATGACATCGTTGTAGTCAAGCCGTATTTTAGGTGTGATCGGACCGATATGGGTGAACAGGGCGGTAAGATAAGGAACGATATCGTATCCCTTACGTTTCCGGAATTCGTCTCTGAAGATTGAATTCCATATATAACCATGCAGATTGAAGTTCAGCTCATCGGAGAAGAAGAAGTTCAGTCCTCCTTTGGATTGTTCCGGGAACCGGTCTTCAAACCGCTGGAAGAAGTGTTTGACATAACTTTTTCCGGAAAGAGGGTGCATCGGGTCGAGCGAAGGTTTTTTAGCTACGCTGTATACCTGGGTGACGATCCAGTTTCCTTCCGTGGGTGATTGCCATTCTATTTTGTTACCTGTAAGATTTCCGGACAGGTTTATGCCTGAGTTTTCGATGATTTTCCCATCTGTTCCCAATTGGTAGGCGTAGAGGGAGAGTAGCTGGTCGTGGCATGTTTTTGCATACTTATTCTGGATCGTATCGCTTTCGAATTTCAGTTCGGCTCCTGTCAGTTCGGGATTTTCATTAAGGGCGTCGTCTACATAGGAACCTTGTCCCACTCCTAAAGTATAATCGCTGAGGCTGACGGTCATATTCCGTTTCTTTGCTTCCTCCATGAACCATCCGAACAGGTCCCACCATTCTTCTGTGAACAGGGCCGGTTTGGAAGGGAAAGTCAGTCCATAGCTGACGCCTCCTTTGTCCGAATGGGCATAATTTACCTGTAGGCTGGTTACTTTTTTAGCTGCCATCTGATCCAGATGATAGGTAAGATGTTCTTTGGTTAGTGTATCTCCCATCCACCAGTAAAAAGGTACTTCACCATACCCTTTGGGTGGCGTTGCAAAACCTTTCTTCAGGTCTGTCTTAGCGGTGCGGTCCGGATGACCGGGAGATAATTGTCTCGTCTGTGCAGCAATGGACAGGGACAAGACAGATAGAATAAGGGTAAAAAGTTTTTTCATGGGTGATTAGTTTAGAATATGTATTGAAGCAAAAATAACTATTAATCAGAAGAATAATGTTTCAATAATGATATTAATGTTATGTGTTTTGGCTGAAAAAGCAGAGGGATGCCTTCGTTATGGCATCCCTCGATCTGTTTATAGTTGATTTGTTCCGGTATTTGCGATTCGTTCGTTGAGTATCGTTTGTTTGTTGCTGTCCCAGTACTTACAATCGAGTTCGAAGAAGGTGGAAGTATAGGGTTTTGTCAGTTTTGTTTTGATGATGACTACTTCAAACAGATTGCTGATGCTATCCAGCCGGGCTATCAGGTCATCATGCCTGATGCTCGTTATTTCAGTTGCCGGAAGGACATTTCCCATCTCTGTTTTCAGATCATTTATCCCCGGGCAAAAACCTTCTTCCAGAAAAGATAGTTCTTCGTCCTGATAGATATGGGCATACACATGCAAAGAGTTATCCACCATCTTTTTTACTGTGCCCAAAACTTCCGTATAAGGCTCGTTTGCATATAAAGTGGTGATACCTTCCCTGGTTTGTAACGGATAAGCCATATCTGTGATGACAATCCAGTTACGGTGTCCCAGCAGAGGGAGTTTGTCTTGCAGGACGGTTTGCCAGTTTGTTTTGTGTTGGGAGTGGTGGTTGGTTGCTTCTTTTGGGATACACCCTCCACTCAGGAACAAACAAGCGAGTAAGTAGTAGATAATGTTTGATTTACCCATGGCTTTATCGTTTTATGACTTGTTTGTCGCCTTCTATCAGGTCAAAATGCTTTAACCGTATTTCTTTTTCGCTACCGACGGTAAGGGATTTCAATTGGAGAGAACCGCTTATTACTTCGATTGTGATATCCTTGTCGCTGACGTCGATAGTTCCCCATGAATAGCCATTACTCCAAAAATAATTTCCCGGGTGTGCCGTAATTTTCATACTTTTATCAATGCCTGAATACTGAAAGTCGCTAAGTGCAATGATAGCAGACCAGCTTGCCATGGATCGGGCGTAATGATGACCGCATTCCGGTTCGCTGAATGGATTACGTTTTGCCCCATCATGGCGGTCGCGGATGGACCGGATACAGGTGAGTGCTTCTTTTTCCATTCCTTCGTAAATCATACCTACGGCTGCACAGTATTCAAATCCTGTCATTACCTCAGCAAAATAAGGAAACGGTACTTCCAGACGGCCTTTGGGCCAGGATGCCATAAGTAGCCCGGATTCATTGCCCATCACATATGAACGCATATTGTTGAAATGACGGCTGAAGTCTGATACGTAGTTGTATTTCATGATGCTGTTCATGGTGGTCTGAATATGATCTTTGTTTCCAAGATAACCCAGCCCGCATAAATGTGACATGTATTGGCCGACTAACTGGTCTACCAGACAGCCGGGGCCTAGCTGGAAAGATGGAATTTTGACATTCGGATTATTCATATCGAGGTATTCAAATGTCTCCGGATCGGTTATTTTGTGTTCATAATATTCGCCGTTGAATAAATTTTTGTCCATCCAGTTACTGCCTTGTTCGAACAGAGTTCGGCACTTTTGAGCGAAGCCTTTATCTTTCATCGCTATAGCCATTTTTTCCGCTGCTTTTAGTGCTCCCATATACCAGAAGCCCATTTGAGGGTTGGGACCAAAGTAATTCACGTCCATAGTGTTGTGTTGCGAACCCTCCATTACGCCATCCTGGTTGCCATCCCAACCCTTTTCAGTCCAGGCGTAAGAAAGTACTTTTTTGATCTGTTCCCAGTTATTTTTCAGGAAATCATTGTCTCCGGAAAGTTGCCATTCGCGGTATATCTTCATGATACAGCCCATTTGTCCATCGGCTGCGACACTGTTTCCTTTATTTGCTTCATTTAGTGGGAGAGAGGCTCTGAAGTTCATCAGGCCGTTCTCTTTAGTTGCGTAATTGAACTCTACGTCACGCATTGTTTTTGCCAGTTCTCCGAATAGATAAGGAGTAGCTGTTTCATAGTTCCAGACATGCGTACAGGAACCGGCGCAGGAACCGAAACGATCCATTACGCCTTCCCAACCCATCATATGACCGCTGGGTAAACGGAATACGGTTTGCGACCGTAAGGTTGCCAGGTTGAATAATGCTGCTTCTTTTACAACATCCGGATAAGAAGTATTGAGTAAGGCGTTTACGAAAGATAAGGTTTTTTTCTCCAGTCCGGGAATTTGCGGAATGATTGTTTCTGCCGCTTTCCAGGCATCTGTATATTGACGGCTGTAATAATTTCCGACAACTGTGGAGGACCAGGCTTTCCGGTTTGGAAAATTCCAGGTGATATAGAATGTGAATGTTTCCGTGCTTTGCGGTTTTACTGTTTTTTTTACGGAGAGTGAGGCCATCGGGTCTTCATCTTCCTGTTTGTTTCGCTCGGTTAGCATACCGTCGGCACTGAAATCATCCCAGAAGTTCAGGATACCGTTATTCCAGTTGTCGGCTTTCGATGAAGTACGGTAGCTTACTCCACTGGTTGCCTGTGTCGTGAGAGCGACTGTTCCCCAGGCAGGATCATTTTTATCCACTCCGTCTGAATAGAGATAGATTCCTTTTATTCCTTTGTTTTCAACGTATTTGTTTTTATTGTCTTTTACACCGGTTGGGATATAGTCTCCTTTCCAGTCGGTACGGAATTTGCTTCCGTCTTTCCCTATAAAATTGCGCATGGAGCCACAAATAGCAATTTCCATCGGTTGACTGGTTGTATTGGTCACTTCATAGGAAAGTACGGCAACAGGTAATCCGCTTGCTTCTGCATCCCCCGGAATAAGCGGGTTGAATCCTTTTATCGTGACTTTCACCGGTAGGTCTTTGTCTGATAAATGTACTTGTCCGAACGGATAAGCAGCATCAAATGAAGCCTGTGCAAAGCGAGGTAAGCCATGATGATTTACCGGACGACCTTCATAATGGAGATATTCCTGAGGGTATAAAGGACCGGCCAGTAGAGTGGTGGTGGCTTCCTGATTTTGTGGCTTCGCATAGATTGCGAAGAACGGGGCATTGTTTCCGGTTGTTACCGTACTGTATTTCTTGGCAGGTACATTCATGATCTCCCAATCCCGGAGTTCTCCGCGACCACCCAGCGATACCGTTCCGGTCCCGATGCCTCCTAATGGAAGTGCAATCTGGTAAAGGTGTTCCTGGTCGTAGTTTTTCAGTACCGGCCATTCTTGTGGCTTCCATTCCTGAGATGCAATGGCTCCGGAAACGAGTGTACAAATTGTTAGTAATATTAATTTGTTCATATTTTAAAGTTAGTATAAAAAGCCGATCAGACTTTATTCGGATCGGCTTTTTCTTGTTAATATAATTACCAATTCGGATTTTGTCCTAAGTTAGGATTCTTATCTCTTGCTGACTGAGGAATCGGCCACAGGTAATGTTTACTTGCGTCAAAAGTACGGTTTTGTCCCAGGAATTGTTCTACGGAATAATCTCCAATAGGAGCCTTTTCATCCTTATTGATGCCGTACCCTGGTTCGTTTAGAACTTTTTCTGCTGTTTTCCAACGAAGAATATCAAAGTAACGTTTGTGTTCCGCTACAAATTCATGCCGTCTTTCTTCCCGTATCTTTTCTCTCATTGCTACCTGGTTCCCTGTCAGTTGATCCACACCAGGCAAGCCTGCTCGTTCGCGCACCTGATTGGCAGCCCATGCTATCTGTGGGTTTCCCGGATCATATTCATTTAATGCTTCTGCATAGATCAAGAGGACTTCTGCATACCGGTACAGGCTGAAATTAGTCCAGGAGGCATCGGGTTTCACCAGTTCCTGATCATTGTATTTCAGATACATATATCCTGTAATACCGCCTCCTTCATGATTTATTCTCTCGTTTTTATTGTAAGCCGGATGTGGCATATAAGGTTCGTATGAACCGTTTGGACGCAAGCATTCATAACCAGGCAGGAAGAATGTTTTCTTCAGTCGGGCATCCCGGTTTTCCCACGGGTTGTTCATGTCATATAAATCCGATTCAAAAATGGTTTTACCGTCTGTCATTTCGTAAGAATCTACCAGTTGGCGGGTCGGACAGAAACTTGCCCAGCCTTGTCCGGTTATACCGGTTCCTGCCGGAGAAGCTAAAATCGGTAACATGTGAGTGATTTCATCTTCCTTATATTGGTAAGCCAAAATAACTTCCTTATTGTTATTATTTGCTGCTGATTTAAAAATGCTTGCAAAGTCATCTTCCAAACTGTACAGGTTCATGTCGATCACTTTCTTTGCAGATTGGGCGGCTTCTTTCCATAACTCTGTGCCGTCCTGGTTGTGATGGAATTTTGCGTAACTAGCCATATCCAGGTACATATCGGCTTTCAATGTCAGAGCTGCTCCCTTGGTTATGCGTCCGATATCATCACCGGAATAGGTTTCCGGCAGATATTCGATTGCTTTATTAATGTTTTCCAATGCGTAGTCGAGTACCTCCTGTTTAGGCGAACGTGGCAATGCTGCTTCATCCAGGTCTATCGGCTTTTCTTTGATTAGCGGAATGTCGCCGAAGTGACGTGTCATACGGTAATAGCGTAATGCCAGGATAAACCGTGCTTCCCCTTCGAAACGTTTCTTTTTGCTCTCATCAATGTTCATACCTTCCAACCGTTCCAGGAAATAAAGGATTCTGCGGATATGGTCGTATTTCCATTCCTCGGAAAGGTAACCGGTAGCTGCGTTATGTGATCCCTGACAGATATATCCCAGCCCGCTTTCGCCCCAGGCATTGGTCATTAATGAGTTATCACTTTGGCAATCTCTCCAGAAATCACGGGAGTTGGGTAACAATGGGTATAATGCGTTTACACCTGCCAACGCATCAGCCTCTGTTTGCCAGAATGTATTTTCTGAGGCTTGGGAAAGAGGATCCCGGTCCAAAAAGTCCGAACAACTGCCGAATGTAAGGGCAGAAGCCAATATCAATGCTATACTATATTGTTTCATAACTTATTAAAATTGAAGATTAAAACCAAATGAGAATGTTCTTGCCAGCGGATACCATCCACCTTCCGGGTCGAAACCGTCATAACCTGTGATCGTAGCTAAATTCTGGCCGGACAGATATACTCTCAAATATTTAATATTAACACGTTCCAACACACTTTGGGGGACAGTATAACCGACCTGTACGTTTTGAATTTTCAGGTAATCGGCTGTACGTAACCAGAAACTATTATATCGTGAATCATAATCATTGGATGTGTTTGTCAGTGTCAATCGTGGATAAGAGGCATCCGGATTACTTTCGCTCCATGCATCCAGGTGCATAGGGCGTGCATTGTCTGTCAGATAGAAAGCCCATCCTTCGTATCCTTGCAGATACTTTTTCGTATTCAGTTTTCCATACATATTCAGGGAGAAATCGAAATCTTTGTATCCGAAAGACAGGTTCATACCGAAGTTCAGAGGGATTTTCCGGTTCAGCACTACGCGGTCTTCCCCGTCGATAATGTTATCGCCGTTTTGATCTTTATATTTGATATTACCGGGTAGAACATTTCCCTGGTTCGGAGAATTGGCAATCTCTTCTTCGCTCTGGAACAGGCCGATCGCTTCGTAACCGAACGGTAGCTGATAACGGTCGTTCAGATAGGTTACCGTATTATTTTCAATCCATCTTTCAGAATCTCCCATTTCCAGCACCTTGTTTTTGGAATAACTGAGGTTGACGTCGATGCCCCAATGGAAATCACCGTTCCCATCCTGATAACCTGCCATGATATCCATACCCTGATTCTTCATTTTCAGCAAGTTTGAGTAAGGAGCATTTAAGCCGAATTCGCTTGGAACGGGTGGTCTGTACAAGATGTTATCTCTCATGTTTATAAAATAGTCGGCAGACAATTTGATCCGTTGGTCAAACAATCCGAAATCCAAACCGATATTGGTATATTTGGATTCTTCCCATGTGATGTTCTGGTTGACGGCGATGTTATTGTATGCACCCCCTACCAGTTTATCATTGAAGGCATAAATCTTTGGATTATAAGATAATATCTGAGCTGTCGGATAGTAACCTACTTTTTCGGCATCTCCCAGGACACCCCATGATGCTCTTATTTTCAATTCGGACAGCCAATTGTTCGTTTCAATCATAAATGATTCACGGTGCAAATTCCAACCAGCCGAGAAAGACGGGAATACCCCCCATCGGTGGTTTTTGGCAAAACGGGAAGAACCGTCCGCACGTAAACTAGCTTCGAACAAATACTTTCCTTGATAATCATAATTCAATCGACCGAACCAGGATTGAACCGCCACGTCATTGGCGTATTCGTTTCCGTCACCGTCTGCACTACCATTTTGTTTATTGCTGCTACCGGTGTTCAATACGTCCACATTATCGAACGGCATGTTATCTCGGGAAGCCCAGAAACCGTCGGATTTATAATATTCCTGCGAGTAACCGGCTAACACTTTAAAGTTATGATCGGATGCAATTTTAAAAGAATAGTCGGTTGTAAACTGCAACTGTGTACGGAAATTGTATGTATTCGTTTCTTTTAGAGAAGATACCCGGTTTTCCGTTTTTGCGATATTGCCTTCTTCGTCGTATAAGTAATATGTACTTACACGGTTTTTGGTAGTCGTATTATGGGAATAAGTAGCTATATTTCCTTTAATATTCCAGTCTTTCAGAGGAGAATAGGTCACATCGAAGATCGCCATCATTTCTTTATGTCTTTCTTTGGAATAGCCAGATTCGTTTACTCCCGCAATCGGGTTGCCTCCCATTGCCCCACCGGCAGCGTATGAACCGTCGGAATTCCTGATCGGAGTGATCGGAGAGATTCGGGCAGCCTGTGATTGCCATCCTGTAGTACCTCCATTCGGATTTTTGATATTTGTCTGTGTATATTGCAGGCTGGCATGTGCTTCCAGGTTCTTCAATATCTGAAAACGCATATCCGGTTTGAATATCAGACGATTGTAATTATTATTCGGTAAGTTTCCATCCTGATAGTCGTTGGATATGGAGAAACGGTAAGCAATCGATCTCTCTTTACCTGACAACGCCAGATGCGTATTATTGATAATGGTATTTTTCTTATAAATTTCTTTGTACCATTTATTATCTACATACTTACCGGCTCTCAGGTCCTGGATGCCCTGTTCTCCGTAAATAGCATCCTTTCCATCGTTGATCATTGCCTGGTCGTATAGACGCATGAAATCTTCTGATCCGATAAAGTCCAGCTTAAACTGTGGATTTTGTATACCGATATTACTGGAGAACTCCACAGTCGGACGCTCTGTTGCTTTGGCCGTTTTGGTAGTCACCAAAACAACACCATTGGCAGCGCGTGAACCGTAGATAGCAGCAGAAGCAGCATCTTTCAATACGGATACACTTTCTATATCATTGGGATTCAATGTATAGATATTACCCGGCATACCATCGATGAGAACCAGAACGCCGGAACTGTTACCGATAGTGGAAGTACCACGTATGTTGATGCTTGCACCGGAACCGGCTGCACCGCTTCCTTTCGATACGACCATACCCGGTACCGAACCGGCCAGCAATTCCTGTACGTTGGTAACAGGACGGGATTTAAGGACCTCATCTGTTTTAACGGTACCGATTGATCCGGTCAGGTTCACTTTCTTTTGTGTACCGAACCCGACCACAACCACCTCGTCGATAGCCTGGGTATCCTCCTTCAGAATGATTTTCAAACTGGTTTGTTTTCCGGCTTTGATTTCTTGTGAAGTATAACCGATGTATGAAATAACGATAATATCATTATCAGATATATTTTCCAGGCTGAAATTGCCATCTACATCTGTGATCGTCCCGTTCGTAGTACCTTTGACAGATACATTAGCACCGATCACAGGCTCTCCGTTATTGTCTTTAACCGTACCTGTAATTTTCCTGTTTAACTGTTGGTTATCATTAACGGCATCGGAATGATTCTTTTTAGATAACAAAATGTATTTGTTGGTAAATTCGTAACTGATATCTGTGCCTTCGAAAGCGTCTTTCAGGTATGAGATCACTTTTCCTGATTTTTCCTGAACACGTATTGTCCGTTCCGTATCAACTTCCCGGTTGCGAAATACTACCAGATAGTCTGTTTGTTTCTCTATTTGATTGATGAGTTGCCCGATGGATATCACATTTGTTTCCAGTTTCATAATGGCATTCTGTGCTTCTGTATTTGTTGCCATCAGTTGAAAAATACAGACGAATAGCATAAATAGCGATACTCTCATGATTCTAAAATATTCTTTAAAGTGTTGATCATGTACAATAAAGAGTGGTAACAAAGTTTTTATTTTCATATCTTTGCTAATAATTAAGTGAATACTAAAAATTTTTGACTTGATGTGTTTACTTGATTGTCAACGGCGGATGTTACAGCATCTGCCGTTTTTGCTTTTAAAAGTGTTTCTTCATAGGCATACTAATTTTAATGATTATACATGTTATCTGCTTAATGTGAAGATATTCTTTTCTTCATCTTTGCTGATTTTGAATTTGTGTATTTTCTGTATCATGTGTAAAATTTGATCGATGCCATCACGTTGACGGAATTTCCCGGTGTATTCCCAGTTGTATATGGATTGATCTTTTACAATGATCTTTACGTCATAATAGAGTTCGAGTTTCTTCAATATGTCGATAAGCGGTTCGTTGATAAAGCTATATATCCCGTCTCTCCATAAGAAATAATCTGCATGGGGCAGGGAGCCTATTTTCATTTGGTTTCCCTTTATTGTCACTTGTTCATCCGGTTTGAGGATAACTCCTTTGGATTCGGCATGAGGAAAATATACTTTTAACCCTCCTTCAAGCAGGCTTGTTTGAATTGTCTCTTTCCCCGGATAACTGTGGACATTGAATTTTGTGCCCAGGACCTTCATTTCTACTCCCTGTGAAGATACGATAAACGGTTTTTCCGGGTTTTTAGCGACATCGAAAAAGGCTTCACCTTCCACGGTTACTCGTCTTTCTTTTCCAGAGAATAAAGCGGGATAAGTTAATTTTGTTTGTGAATTCAGCCAGACTTCAGTTCCATCCTGCAAAGTCAGTTTTACACGTTGACCGGCCGGTACATACAGGGTATTCTCAATGTCCGCTACAGACTGTTGTATATCATAGTGACTGGTGGTAAACCAGTAGGTAGACAAAACCAGTAATGTGATGGCTGCTGCATAACTGGCAGTATGTAATATGATTTTGCGTATCTTTTTTGTTCGGATGATTTTGTTGAACAGTATATATCCCTGTCTGTTTACCTCTTTATTATCTGACTGGTCGGAAAGAGTTAGCAGGGCATGCATGTTTTTATATTCAATGAATTGTTTTTTCAACTCACTGTTAGTTTCCACCTGTCTTAAAAACTGCAATCTTTCTGTAGTATTAAGCTCTCCCTGGAAATATTTTATTATTTGTTCATTCATAATTTTGTCCTTGTATATAGTAAACACCTAAGCATGAAAAATCCGCTAAACGGAAAAATATTTTTTTCTGATTTCTTAAAGACAAAGAATAAATAGTAGTATCGGAAAGTAATCTTTAAGTTCGATTCTGAGTTTTTTATAAGCAATGCCCATTTGAGTTTCAATGGTGTTAATAGAGATATTCAATTCCTGGGCTATTTCTTTTTGTTTTTTACCTTCGATTTTACTCATAATGAATATTGTCCGGCATTTTTCAGAAAGGGTGTCTAATGCACGGGAAATAATTTTTTCTATATCCTGGTCAGAAAAAAGGTTATTATCGAATGCTTCTAATGAATCTAAATTCATTCGTAGGGAAATGGTGTATTCTTCCTGTAGTTTACTGGCTGTTTCTTGTACGACTAATTTGTGACGAAGATGATTCAGGCATTTGTTTTTTATGGTAGTGAATAAATAGGCAATGAGATTCATATGCATATTGAGCATTTTTTTGTTTTCCCAAAGTTCAACGAAGACATCCTGCACAATATTTTCGGCATCTTCATCCAAGATGACGTACTCTTTGGCAAAGTGTTTCATTTTTGAGAAATAAGAGAGGTAAATATCTTCGAATCTGACCTCTTCCCTTTGGTCGCTCAATACCTTTATTTCCATTGATTGATAACTTTGTTCTAGAAGAACTATATCTAAAATATATATTTATACAATTGGTAATCAGACGTATAATTTTTTCATGACTTATAAAACCACTTTGTATATTATTCTTTGGATCAAGTGATTTATTCCACACAATTAGGAACTTATCTTATAAATAACTTATATTTGCATTTAAATAAATATAGTAGTTCTTCTAGAACTCAGGTTATTTGGGCGTTTATTTTTGTTTTTAGATTCATCTGATAAATGTTTATTTAACTATTACAAACTTTCATCCGTAAATTGATTTTATTTCCTATTACATTTCGGAAAATTATCTATATATTGCCGTTCTAAGTTAATGTGTTAGTTTTCAGATAGATGTCCTGGTCTTTTTTTGTACATACTGAAGAAATCAGCGGCTGATAATTGTCGGCCATACGGCTGATGATTGTGAACCGTATGGCCGATAATTATCAACCATACGGTTGATGGTTGTCAACCGCTGATTAGTCGCCGTACTAATTCAAATTAGTAAGCATACTTTTTCCGGTTACATCGGTATGAAATTCTTTATCGGTTATCAGGACTTTTTAATTCCGGATATTTAATACCGTAATAACCTGTTATTGCAGCTAACAGAAAGTAATAATTATCTGCCAGGTAATTGTAGCCGGTAGGAGCTCCTCCTTTGGTCCGCCAATCCACACTTTGCAAATATCCTGGGAACAGGCCAGAATGAGTGTACTCCCGTTCATAGGTATCCATCATTTTAAATAAGATTTCATCTGCCTGTTCTTTCATGCCTGTATTGTAGAGCGCTTGTATAAAATGATAAGCAGTTTGCCCGCATAGTCCTCCATTTTCATAACGTCCCCAGCGGGTCATTTCATCCCATTTACCTTTATCCTCTTTCGATACGGGAACTGTAGGGCCTGGAACACCATAAACGAAATCATATCCTGCCTCTTTCATGTTTTTCAATAACTTTTTGATGATCCTTTTCGAGCGTTCTTTTTCAACAAGTCCTTCATTAATGGCCATAGAGTTGACGAATGAAAATTGATAATCATGGATTTTTCCATCCTGACTTATCCATCCGGCATACATCCCTGTTTCTTTATTGTAGAATGTATGATTAAAAGCACTATGAAACAGGTCTAAACGGGTCCGGACGGAGTCTGCCTCCGTTTTCATATTCAGTAAAGTATATATTTGGTGCATGCCGTTTAGTGCTTTATAGGCTAATATATTCAAATAAGCATCTTTATGACCGAAAGCAAAGTCATCCCACCAGTTCCAGCTACTTCTTCCTTCTTCGAATTGATTTCCGTGGAAGGGGGCTTCAAATATCCCGTCATGGTCTGTGTCTGCATCCAGTACACCTTTTACTAACCGGTTGATTTGAGGTAAATAATGACGAATAAAATCCCAGTCGTTCGTTGCAAGTAAATATTTATGCAAAGAGATCAATGTCGTCTCCGTACATTCCCAACCAAAATCTTTAATGCGGTTATTTTCCCCGATCCGTTCCTGCAATGCTATTTCTATAGAAGTTCGTAAAGCAGCTCTCATGGAGTATGTTCCCGGCAGTTCAGGTGTGAACGGGATCATATCCGCTTTGAATGCCAGGGAAAGATGTCCGATACCTTCTAAAATAATGTTGTCTCCCATTGTCTGATGTACCGGATTCACTGTAAATGAATTTTGCCAGCATCGTTTTAACCCGTTGAAACGCGGATCTGCGAAATCACAGCCCGCGATTTGCGGATAGTTCTCATCCAATACAGTGAAGGTCAGACATGCTTTATTTATCGGTTTTTCAGAATGGAATGAAAGAATAACCGAACCTAGATGCACCGATTTTCTCCAGGCATGTCCGCCTCTGTTAAATGGTCCTAAGGATAATCCCGTATTTTCATAATCGGGAACAAAATGTTCCTGAATATAAACTTCATCCTGATCTGCTTCTATTTTAACCAGGCCATAATCAGGGAAATGAAGTACTGCCGGTAATCGAAAAGAGGCTTTTACTATTTGTGGGGTATAAATCGTAACAGGTGTGTCATATAATGTCGATGGTTTATTTTCTGTTTTCTCAGCCCATACTGACATGGGAGCGATATCCGGAGCTGTATGGATCCGGAAAAATTCATGGCAGAATTTGTTACCACTTCCTCCGATCGTAATAGAAAATTGTCGTTCATTGGTCGGTATGACCGAGCAGTTCATTACTGTCTTATCAGGAAAAGTAACGTTCTCGTAACAAGTTTCCATCCCTTTGTATATTGCCGGATTTTGAGTCAGAAAGGAAGAATTGTCCCGGTTTATGAGCACACCTCCTTTTCCGGGACGTAATAATGATTTATCCAGGTATTTCCGGTTACGTCCTCCTGACTCTATATTCCAATAGGACATCATCGGGAAATTTTTGGACCATGATAGCGCATAGTAGGGGGAGACATACGTTATGAAATCACCGTTGGTATCTACCCGTACCGTGCTTTGCTCTTTCTGAGTGTTTTTCCCTGTCGTAATTGCATTCAAAACTTCAGAGAAAGTTCCGACCCATATATCCGGACGGGAGGCAAGGAAGTCTAGTAATTTTTTATGTTCATCAGCTTCAACTGTCAGATAATCTCCTCCGACACCGTGGAAGACAATAATTGCGAGTCCTCCTTTCTCAACAGCTTCCTGTACATAGGCAATCAACGAATCAGCAGAAATTCCGGTATGGGCGGGAAGTGTCGGTATCATTGCATAGTTCAGGCTGTCGGTATTTGTTATGATTCCGCGATCTCCTCCGCGTGCGAATCTCGACAGGCCTGAAGCTAACAGAGGCTTTGAATAATCTTCTCCTCCGGCTACGCATTGGGAGCAGGGGTAAGCATACGCATGTTCTTTTTTTCCGTCTATTGCATACAGGAAGTTATTCATCATTCCGATTTCGATAAGCATATCTTTTACCGAATAGCATTCCAAAGAATGGCAAGGTTTTGTGGTCTGCCCGGTGGTCTGGGAGAGACAGGGATGGAACATACTGTGGTTTCCGAGTTCATGGCCCCTTTGGCTGGCTTTACGCCATTCCGGGATGTCTTCTTCTTTGATGACCTGGCCATACAGGAAAAAAGTTCCTCTAAAATTGTGCTTTTCCAATTGTGGTATTACAATTTGAAGCTGAGATTTTAAACCGTCGTCATATGTGAGGATTACAGCTGCTTTTTTCCCTTCCGGCCAATGTATCCGGGCATGCGTATCATGTACGATCAAAGAGAATAATAAAAAAATAATGGATATATTTTTCATGTGATTGAGTTTATAATTATTCAATAAAGGCTGTCCCAAAGAATGATTGAGACAGCCTTCATTACTTGGTTCTATACATATGGTTTGTTACCAGGATGCATTTTGCGTCAGATTCGGATTCATATCTCTTTCTTCCTGAGGAATCGGCCAGTACATATTTTTTTGTTCTGTTACTTTAGTAGATAAGACAGAACCTACCAGATCAGTTTGTTTTTGACCATTTGTTTTGGAAATATATAATCCCCATCTTTTCAGGTCGTAGAAACGAAGACCCTCGGCAGCAAATTCCACAGCTCTTTCTTTCTGGATACGTTCAAATACCTGGTCTTTTGTTGTTACGCTTAAATAGGCAGGACCGGAATTTAAAAGTGCGATCCCGGCACGTTCCCGTACCTGATTGACCAATTCGACAGCACCGGATAGGTTCGATGTCTCATTATAGCATTCTGCCAACATTAACAATACATCTGCATAACGGATGATGGGGAAATTCACCGGTGAATGGAATCGGTCGGCTATTAACCCGTCCATATCATATTCTGGTGTGAATTTACGGTATAAATAGGTATTATGACCGAAGGCATTTCTGCAATATCCGTATGTTTCATTGGCCGGATTCGATGGGGCGAGTACCATTTCACAGTCTTTTTTCGCATTGTTAACCCAACCTTTGTACAGGTTTTCCGTATAGGGTAAAATAATGGTAGACTCCATACGCGGATCCCGCTCTGAATACATTTTCCGTAGTTTATCCACATTTTCAGGATATGCAGCAACGTATTGGCCTTTTTCGTCGAAGGTGGAATAAAAGACTTTTTCTTTTATACTTTTATTGGTTGAAAAACCGGGAAACAATTCATCCCAATCGAATGGGCGTCCGTCTTTATATTCATACATGTCCACCAGTTCGACAGAGGGAACCAGGCAGTTGATACATCCTCCGTATGAGGCGCGATTGGCGATATAATGAACAGGCATACCATAAGCCGTACTGGCTCCGCCCAGGTTTTGAACGGCAAATATCATTTCTGAACTTTCATCGCCACCCGGCTTGAACAATTCTGCATAATCAGGATTTAAAGCATATCCGTAACCTCCGTTACGAACTTCCTCCAGAGCTTTGGCTGCTTCCGCATATTGTTTGGCATAAAGCAGTATTTTTCCTTTTAATGCGTAAGCTGCACCTTTTGTGGCACGTCCTTTATTTCCGCCATCCCATGTTTTGGGGAGATATGTGCATGCATTTTCCAGATCTTTCAGAATAAAATCGAGGACTTCTGCTTCCGTATTTCTGGTTTTATACATGTTGTCATATTCTTTTTCTATGCTGGTCGTTTCGTCATACAGGGGAACTCCTCCATAAAGATTCAAAAGTTCATTATAATATAAAGCTCTCATAAACCGTGCCTCAGCTTGGTATTGAGTTTTTAGATCGTCGGACATATCGACTGAAGGTACATTGGTGATCAATGTATTTGCCCGGGCGATACCGTCGTATAGGCGTTGCCATACAGATTTGTATAATCCGGTAGTAGAGTTGCTTTGGCCTTGCGCCACTTCTATGAAACCATAAAGTCCCCAGTTCAACCCGATACCGATGTCGCTCAAACAATCGCGGGTATAATAAATACTGAAAACCTCGTCTTTCTTCATAGCTGCATATACTCCCATCATACCTTCCTGGGCATCTGCTTCATCCTGCCAGAAAGAACCGGAATTAACCTTGTCGGCCGGATATTGATCCAGATCATAACATCCGCTCAATAATACAAGGCTTGTAAGAACTGAACTTATATATTTTATTGATTTTTTCATGTCGATCTATTTTAAAATTCGATATTTACTCCAATAACAGCTTGTCTCATCGTTGGATAACTCAGGTCATCCAATTCCGGATCGATCCCTTTATAGCCGGTGAATGTAAAGAAATTCTCCAGGCTGCCATACAAACGGACTTTTTCGAGCTGCACCTTGCTCAATACTGATTTAGGCAATGTATAGCCTAATTGAATATTGCGGATTTTCAGATAATCTTTTTTCTGAATCCACAGTGTGTTGGCCTGATTGTTGACTGCCGTTTGATAGGTTAGCTTTGGATATTTGGCATTTGTCATGCCATCCGTCCAACTATTTTCAGCTATTTCTTTTGTTATCTGATAGCCTCTTTGTACTGTTGATGTAAAGTATTTTTCATTCAGGTATCCTTTAGCTCCTATAACTCCTTGCATAAAGATGGAGAAATCAAACCCTTTATAGCCTGCAGACAGATTAAGTCCGAACATATGTTTCGGGTTGGTGTCTCCAACTATGTCGCGGTCATTGGTCGGGTCGATTTTATTATCTCCGTTCAAATCCTTAAACAGGATATCACCTTTTTGAGGAACGCCTCCTAATTGACTGAAAGCGTCCGGATTTTTGGCTAACATGTCGTTTACGATAGCTAAATCGTCGTCTGTCTGGATAATACGATCAGCAACATACATATACATGGAGTTGATAGGAAGCCCTTCTTTGGTCATGTATATCCCGTTCAGGCTATAGTCTTCTCCTTTAAATTTATCAACATTGTTGGTCACATGGGTATAATTGAGATTGATCCCATAATCGAAATCTCCGGCTTTGTCTCTCCATCCCAAAGTTAATTCTATTCCTTTATTAGTCACTTCGGCCGCGTTTGAGGTTGGAGTTGTAGCGGAGCCGTGCACTAAAGGAGATGGCAGCTGTATCAGGATACCTTCCGTTTTTTTATTGAACCAGTCAAAAGTTCCGTAGAGACGGTTATCTAAAACTCCGAAATCGAAACCTATATCGGTTACTTTCGTTTTTTCCCAGGTCAGTCCGGCATTGGCAAGGGCCGTTATCGCCCAACCCGTTGATACTCCGTTGTTGAGTACATAATTGGCGGAACCGTAACTGGAAATTGCAGAGTAATTTCCTACGGAGTTATTACCTAAAGAACCGTAAGAGGCGCGTATTTTCAAATTACTCAGCCAATCCGTGCTATTCAGGAATTCTTCCTGATCCATACGCCATGCAATTGAACCTGAAGGAAAATATCCCCAGCGTGAGTCGGATAAGAATCTGGAAGAACCGTCGGAACGTAAGTTAAATTCTAACAGATATTTGTTTTCCCAATCCAGGTTCAAACGGCCGAAATACGAACGCATAACCCATTGCGTCATATTTCCCCCTGTCGATATTTGCCCGTTGGCAGCATCCAGTACCGTACCGTTTGGTGCTGTCAGATTTTTACGGGTAACATTGAACCATTCGTATTTATATTGCTCCTGGCTGGCACCAACCATGGCCGTCAGTCCCAGTCGGTCGTCCAGGAAACGGTGATTGTAGTTGGCAACAATATCCATATAATTGCGTTCCCGCTTATACTCTTTTTCGGTAATATAAGATTCGCCTTCTCCTTTGAAGATTATCTGATCTTTACCAAAGTCCCACACGTCGTTGAATACAGGTATTGTTTTGATTCCTTGTTCGGTGTATTCATACGAATATGAACCTGTGACGGATAAATCCTTAATTGGTTGCAAGGTGATATGGAAACGGGATTTTATATTTCTGGTCGTATTTTCTCCTTTTGTGGAATTTAAAACCTTTAATACATTATTCCCGGATTCCGATACGTCATCCTCGACATTCTGGATACCTCCGTATCTGCCGTCATGTCTCAGAATCATAGCAGGGCTTGTCGCCCATCCCCATGTGAATGCACCGACACTGGCTTGTTCTCCGGCTTCAGTAGCGGATTGTCCGGCATTACCTGGCTCTGCTTTTCCCACGAAGCCACTTACATTCATTCCCATTTTCAACCAGGATGTCAACTGTGCGTTGATATTTGTCCGGGCATTATATTTCCGGTATCCTGCATTTTCGAGCACTCCCGGATTGTCAAAGTAACCGAATGCTCCGTAGAACTGGATCTTTTCAGTTCCTCCGCTCATAGACAATGTGTGATTTGTTCCTACTCCGGTGGAAAAGGTATCTTCTATCCAGTTTGTATTCGGATATTTTAGAGGGTTTTGCCCGTTATCCTCTCTCCATGCAGAGATAGAGGTTTGAGAATACGGCAGTGCCTGGTTACTGTTGTTATAACCGCTGTTGATGTATTCCATATAATCGGCGTAATTACTGACAGGATCCAATACACCGGGACGAATGCTCTGGAAAGCGACATATCCGTTATATGAAACTTTGAGCTTTCCTTCCTTTCCGGTCTTAGTCGTGATAAGAATAACGCCGTTTGCAGCCCGTGAACCGTAGATCGCTGCGGAGGAGGCATCTTTTAATACAGATATATTTTCAATATCATGTACGTTTAAACTATTCATTTCTCCTTCCATTCCGTCGATGATTACTAAGGGGGAGGAGTTATTTAGTGTTCCTTTACCACGGATAAGTATACTGGCATTATCGTCTCCGGGGCGGTTATTGGATGATGTCACCTGTAAACCGGCAGCTAATCCTGCCAAAGCATTTGAAATGTTTGTTATAGGGCGGCTCTCTGTCAATGTACTCATATCGACCGAAGATACCGATCCGGATAAATTTACTTTTTTCTGTGTACCGAAACCGACGACCACAACCTCGTCCAATGTCTGGGTATCTTCTTTCATGGAGATTGTGACAGAAGTACTGTTTCCTACTTTAATGAACTGATTCATATAACCTATATAGGAAAATTGCAGGATGGTTTCAGGTTCTGCCATGATGGAAAAGCGTCCGTCTATGTCTGTTATCGTTCCGTTAGTTGTCCCTTTTGCCGAAACGTTGACACCTGCCAGCGGATCCCCTTTTTCATCTGTTACGATACCTGTTATCCGTACCGTCCGTTGTTGGATGACTGGTATGGATTCGGAACTCTTTTTCATCAGGACAATATTGTTTCCCTGCATTGCATATACAATGTCGGTATTCTTAAATATTGTCAGAAGGATCTCTGCAACTGTTTTATTCTGTGCCTTGACGGATATTTGACGATTCAGATCAATCTCCTTCTTGTCATAGACAAAGAGATAATCCGTCTGATTTTCAATAATATTGATCAGGTCCAGTACACTGGTTGTCTGTTTTAAAGAAATTCTTGCGTTTTGAGATTCCGCTTCAGTTGCAAACATACCACTTATGAAAATAAAAAGGCATATAAAGGCTATTTTCATAATGTTTAAAATGTGTTTATTCGGTATTAATAGGATACAATAATCCCAATACAATTTATTTTTCATACTTTTGTATGCTTAGTTAATACTATTAGATTTTTGAAAGTTCTCTGGTATTGACTTCATCCGGAGTGTGTTACAGCACATTCCGGATTTTTCAAATTGCTTTTATTTATATTTCATAGGCATGTAGATTTAAAGTGAATATTTTATTTGATTACAATTATATTATCCGGATATTCTTTTCTTTCATAGCGGAACTTTGTTTTTAGTTGTAAAGTTTTCAGGATATGTTCGATGCCGTCGCTGGACCTGAATTTCCCTGTATACCGCTTGTCTAATATCTTCGTATTTTCGATTTTGACAGGAATATTATAATAGAAATCCAATTTTTTGAATATCTCTGCCAGATTGTTGTCGTCAAAACAGATTAATCCTTCTTTCCACAGGTATTGATCGAATTCTGTGATCGGTTTTATTTCTAATTGTCCATTTTCCGCATAGGCTTTTTCTTTGGGTTGTAATTGCTTTTTCACGGCGTGGTCTGCCGTTTCAATTTCAACGGAGCCGTTGATCAAGGCTGTTTCGAAGGCATAAATCTCATCTTCCTTATAGGCACGGACATTAAATTCCGTACCTAGTACTTTGACATTGTATTTTTCCGTTTGAATGACGAAAGGGGACTTTTCATTATGTGCGACATCGAAATATGCTTCCCCGTCCAGTATCACATTTCTTTGGTGATCATCAAAATGGTCCGGAAATGAAAAAGTCGTTTTGGCATTTAACCAGACCTTTGTGCCATCGGATAAAGTTAGTTCTGCTCTCTGACCGGCCGGCACATATAGTTTTTGTATGCCGGTTTCCTCTGGTACGGTTTCATTTGCCGGATAGAAAATAGTGACGAGAATAATAGAACCGATAAAGATGGCTGCAATTTTAGCAAATTCGATGCAGATTTTACGAAGTCTACCGGCTGGTGCATAAGTTTCCGTTACCAGATCATTCTGCCAAACAGTAAGATCATATAATTTTCGGGCAGACAGGAATTCTTCCATGTTTTTTTTATCTGCTTCTATCCAGCGAATTACTGTTTCCTTCTCCTGTGGATTGGCATCACCGGCAATATATTTATGTAATAATTTCTGCTCCATTGATCTGTCAGTATGAATGTTTCTAGGTTGCCCTCTATCTTTAAAACAACTCAGAAACCTTCATCCCTAAATTGACGATCAAAAAAATAAAAAATAAAATAGGGGGAGATAGTCTTTTAAATTAATACGCAATGCTTTCAATGTTTTGGATATATGATATTCAATACTTTTTTCACTCAGATTCAGAATCTGGGCGATCTCTTTGTTCCCTTTGTGCTGGAACCGACTCAGAACGAAGATGCGGCGTGTCTGGCTGGGTAATATCTTTAGTGTTTTTGTGATGATCTCTTTGACATCTTTTGAAAAGATGTCTTCGGGGACGCAAGCTTGTAGGGTGGATATGCGGATTTCCAGTTCTCTTTGACTGATATCAGTCAAAGAATGAATGGTTTCAGCCTTGATCGCTTCATGTTTCAGATAATTTAAAGCTTTGTTTTTCAATATGGATAACAGTAGATAGTCGCTATAGTCGATCTCTTCTTGTTTTAGTTTTTCCCACAATTTGATGAACGATTCGGATACGATATCTTCTGCAACTGCTTCATCATGTACATAGGATTTTGTGAACAGAAAGGCCTTTCTGTAATACTTTGTATATAATGAGTTGAAGTTATTTGAATCCGGATTTGCCATTTATTGAACGTCTTTAGATATACGTTTATTTGCAAATGTAAATAGGATTTTTAATTTTCCTATCTATTTCCTGTGAAATTGTAATAGTAGCATAATGAAACCGGCCCCGGCAAGGTTTATAGTCAAATAAAAGAGTGTTGTCGGCGATAAGTTGAGAGGGAATATGTGTCCTGTTGAGTGCAGGACGCGGTATTCGGGGCCGGCTTCATTACTACTATTTTAGTATTAATTAAATGTATACGTAACTCTCACGAGTTAGTTCGTTCAATCTTTTTCAGAAAGGATCGGCCGCTGCCGTATCCCGGATGGTTGTTTCGGTGTAGTGGCCGGTGGCAAGAAGCATGGAACAACTTGCCACGGCGTTTACACTTATAGAATCCTGTCGGAAGGTTGTTTTTTAGGCCTCTTAACCGGATGTCGGGGTTGTGAGGGAGACTGCTTTCCTTCCTTGGCGGTAACTGTATTTCTTCTTGCAATGCCGGACTGTCTGCTCTATCAGACGAATCGTCCGTACATCCGGGCACCAGTGCATCGGTATCGCAACAAAATACAGTTACCCAGTGATTCTAAACCATAACCAAAACATAAAATAAAACTTACATAATGCTGCTTGTAGCATCTTCACCGTTACCCTGTATCCAGTCGGTAACGGATACCTCTTTCAATGTAAGAGCCTCTCCGCTGAGAGTTAATTTGTAGAGGTATTTATGTCCTTTTTCCCACATCGTCTGTGCAGGCATCTTGTACTTATATGAATTCCCGTTGATTGTGAAAAGAGCTTCGATGTCTCCTTCCGCTATGGGGGCCGTTGTCGGAATCACCCTGATCTGTTGGGTTTTGCAATATTCCTTACCTAATGTAACCGGTTCCGGCAAATTCAGACGGGTCGAGGTGCTGCAACCGGCTATTTTAGTGATTCGTCCGTTTCTGATGTCCATCATGCCTTTGCATATCAGGGCGCTTCCTCCGGCTTTATTTCCTATCTGTATGGCACTTAGCTGATAACTTTCATTTTCACCTTCCGGCAGATTCACCTGGAAAGAAATGAGTGACAGCGCATGTTCCATATTCAGCAAGACCACCGGGGAGATGCTGTTTACTATTTTTTGGCCGAGAGCGTGTGTGCCATACATATAGTCGCGGGTTTGAGTGGCATCGGGCGACAGCTTCACAGGAATGCTTGCTGTTCCGAGCTTCATCTGCGACTGATATGGATAATAGGCATACACGGTGGCCGGGTCAAAATTAAGTGTGACTTCCGGCGTTTGCCGCCAGGAGATTTTATTACTAATTAAATTTGCTTCTGCTTTTACATTTATATAATCACTATCCTCGTCATAAAGTCCGCCGTCGCTTTCGCGTGTAATCAGCAGTCCTATTTCCGAACCTTCTTTGAATTCCTGTACGAAATTCGCCGATTTAGTAGTTAAAATACGTGTAATAATTTTTAATGGCTTTTCTTTCGCGCTAATACTCTCAATGGCTGAGAAATTGCTCTCGTGTGAACAACCAGCCAAACCCGAAATCAGTGTAATTAATAGTAATAAATTTCTCATACTTTTATGCTATTTTTGTATCAAATTTCATATTGCAAATATCCGGCAGTTTGGGGAAAGAGAGGGATCATACGGTATAAAACCACGATGAAATGGTATAAAAACGCATGGTGCAAATAATCCAGAGGCGTCAAATTGTCTAAATAGAGTGCAAATCAACTAATTGAGGGACCAAATTGTTTATACTAAAACGAGGGGAAAGAATATGCTGGACAAAATACAGTTTTTATTGAGTATGCAAATAATAGGCCTGTGCGTATTAGGAGGCATTATGATGCTATTGAGGTCATTTGGTAACCGAGCACGACTTATTTTGGCATGGAGTATGATTATGTGGGCTTTGATGGCTGTAATCAGAATTTCCGTTAATTCTTATGTGGATGAAGCAAAGGAAGCGTTCCATCCCGACGTTCTTATTGCAAGCTGTTTTGTGACAGCCTGCCTTGCTAGTTATGTGATTGAAAAGCTACGTCCCGGTTTCCTTACTTTAAGGCGTTTTTCGGTTTTTCTTTCGCCTGTTATAGTAGGTGGTTTATCGTATCTTACTTATCGTTTATCGGGTGGGGAGATCCATGTTTTTTATTCGATAAAAGATGTTTTTACGCATTTTAATCTGGATGTATTTCTGCGGCTATTGGTCTTGGCGCTTACTCTTTTTTATATGATTGTGCCGATATATCTGGTTATAAAATATGCCGATGAATATACAGCTTATTTAAGTGAAAATGTGTCGGACCCTGAAAACTATGACCTGGAGTGGTTGAGGCGGACAATGATCGTGTTGTCTATCCTGTATTTCCTTTATGTTATTTTGTTGCTGACCGACCGGACGATTCTTTATGTCGTTATTAAGTCTGTTATGCTGGTAGTATGGTTTTATTTCTTCTATAAGGCTTTATTCCTTAAAAATATCCGGCTTGAGCATTCCTTTAAGAACGGGTGGGATCTTCCTTCGAATGATGAGGAAGAGGATGATGATGACGAGGAACAGCGGGGTGCCCTTTTCAAACGTTATGCAGAAGAGGTGAATACTTGGTTCGAGCGGGAGAAACCTTATCTGAATGATGACCTCCGGTTAACTGATCTTCAACGGGTGTTCCCTATCAGTCGTTCCTATCTTTCGCAATTGTTTAATAAGGAATTGGGAATGTCATTCTCCGATTATGTAAACCAGTTCCGGGTGGAGGAAAGTAAGCGCCTGATGGATGCCGAGCCGCTTGCCAGTATCCAGGAGATTGCCGAACGTTCTGGTTTTCATTCCATGAGTACATTCCGCCGTGCCTTTATTAAGCAGACAGGGATTGTTCCTTCCGAGTACAAGAGGGGATAGGTTGTATTATCGGTTTTACTATATAACGGTCTGAGAGAAGTATCATATATTATGATATTATAGTCGCATATATTATGAAAATGTTGTATCATAATATATGATATTTTGTTATCGTAATATATGAAATAAATATGTTGTAATGTACGGAACTATTTTCTACTTTTACGTCCTATTAAAAAATACGCTTACCATGAATAACACAACAACTACTGCCCGTCCGCATATTGTCTGGCTGGACGCACTTCGCTTCGTTGCTATCCTGATGGTGATTGCCTGCCATTGTACGGACCCTTTTAATGCCTCTCCGGAGTCGCGTGCCAATCCTGATTTCAATTTCTGGGGATCAGCTTATGGATCAATGCTGAGGGCCTGTGTGCCTCTGTTTGTGATGATGACAGGTTTCTTGTTGCTTCCGGTGAAGCAGGAGGCTTCGGTCTTTTATAAGAAACGTATTCCGCGTGTCTTTTTTCCTTTCCTGATCTGGTCAGTGCTGTTTAATCTGGCTCCATGGTTTATCCAATGGGTAGGAGGGAGTCCGGAACTGGTGACAGACTTTTTTCCTTACGCACCCAATCCTTCAGCTTCTTTGGCCGACGGGTTGAAAGATGTAGCTATGATACCGCTCAATTTTACCGTTTACGCAACGCCGATGTGGTATATTTATGCTTTAATCGGATTGTATCTTTATATGCCTGTCTTTTCTGCCTGGGTGGAAAAAGCATCCGAAAAGGGTAAACGCTGGTTCTTATATATTTGGGGAGCTTCGTTGTTTATTCCTTATCTGATGGAGTTTGTTTCTCATTATCTTTTCGGAACTTGTTCATGGAATGCTTACGGCCTGTTCTATTATTTTGCCGGTTTTAACGGGTATTTATTGCTCGGGCATTATTTAGGGAAAGGAAATGACTGGTCGGTCGGCAAAACACTGGCTGTTGTTGTTCCTTTGTTCCTGATAGGCTATCTGGCCACTTTCATTGGGTTCAGATATATGACATCGGACCTGAATGTGAGTGAGGAAGGGATGGAACTGTTCTTTACTTATTGCTCTCCGAATGCGATGTTGATGACGGCGGCCATATTCCTTCTGATGCAGAAGGTCCGTATTACTTCTCCTTTGATTTGCCGGGCGTTGGCTAATCTGACGAAACTGGGGTTCGGCGTTTATTGCGTACATTATTTCTTTGTAGGGCCTTCTTATTTACTGACGCTTTGGTTGGGTATTCCTATTCCGGCAATCGTTCCGGTATCGGCTGTCTTTACGCTGGCAGCGACCTGGCTGTTTGTCTATTTATTGAGCAAACTGCCTTACTCCAAATACATTATCGGGTAAGGCGCTTCAACGCTCCGGCCGGTCTTTTGTGCAAATGATGTTAAAAGCCGGTCCGGGGAGTATATCGTATCTATATAACCACTACTTTTGTGTTATAAAACATATTTATAGAATATGTTTAGGCAAAGAGATCGTTTTAAATAATTAGTATTGCGCTATGAAAAAGTTAGCAAGAAAGTGTCTCAGCTACCTGGAAGTTTTGGGTAGATATGCGATGCAAAAGTATGGAATAGAATAAAATGAAGTTTTTCAGTGTTGGGGATATCCGGAAGGGTGTCCCTTTTTTATGGCTGATAATAGCCGTAAGGTATTAACTCTTCTCTGTTTTTTATCTCTTTCAGGTAACAATCGTCGAGCAGAGTGATTCGGTTCGCTATTTTGTGTACTTCCCTGAAATTGTGGTCTGTCAGAATGATTCCGTGGTTTTGGGCGCTTTCGGTCATCAGTTTGCGTATCTGTTCGGCAACAACGGGCGAGACGCCGCTGAAAGGTTCGTCCAGCAGGATATAAGGGGCCGGACTGAAAAGGGTGGTTTTGATTTCCAGGTAACGTTGTTCTCCGGTTGATATTTCACAGATACGGGAGGTCCGGATGCGAAATAGTATTGGGTCTGCGAAAAAGCGTTTCCTGTCTTCCGGAGCGATACAAAGTTCTGCTATCCGTGACACTTTCAGATGTGAGGGAAAGGAGGGATGCTGTGGCAGATAGGCAAGCAGTCCGGAGCGGAAAGCCGGCCCTTTTATGACTTTTCCGTCGATGCGGATAAACTTCCGGTCGGCTTTCAAGGTGCCGAAGATGATATTCAGCAAGGTTGATTTGCCTGTCCCGTTTCGTCCGAAAAGGGCAATAATATCTCCCCGGCAACATTTCAGGTAAACATCTGCCAGTATGGTCCGTTCGCCGAACGATTTAAGTATGCTGTCTATTTCAAGGCCTGTGTACATAGCTCGATGATTTGATTCAGTAGATTACAGCAGATGAACATGACGATAAACGTAACGATCCAGAGTTGATACTTGCCGATTCCCTGATTATAATAGAAAAAATATTCTTCTTTGCGTGTCAGTTCCTTGTAGATATAGTCGAATCCCAGTCCGACCGTAGGAATGAGTTGTAGCCATAGTCTGATAGAGTCGATCATGCTAACATAGAATCGAAGTGCGCTAAAAGAGGCAAACAGAAAACCGATCAGGACACTGAATTTTAATGTACTGAGGAAGAATGTCCGGTAAAACCGGTATTGTGTTTTCCATCTTTGCAGGCTATCCATAACTGATCGGTTTTAAGAGGATAACTGATTTTCCGCTAAGATATTCAAATCCGGGGGAATTGAGGTGGGATTCTTTTTAATAAAGTATAAAAGGGGATGAATAAGATCTTTTAATTCACACCTCAATGTAGGTTTCATTGTCTGTTTGGTTCCGCATAAACCACATAATTGGAATATCCTGTATTATCATCCAGCAGCAATAAAACAATATTGACACGTTCTGTCACCCAAATGGCAACAGGGTAAGCACTAGGATATACCTTTTGTTCGGAGAACAGTTCGTCATACAGTTGCCACATCTTATCTCTATTATCTTCATATGTGGGGACTGAATAGAGTTTGCAGAAATAGTCGTAAAGTTGGTAGCTTTGAGTCATGTTGCCGTTAAAAACCCTTACTTCGGCATATGGGACAGTGCCGCAAAGGCCGTATGTGGTCATCAAATTAGGGCCACTTTTAAGTACATCTGCATAAGTACTCCATGCTGATGAGTTTTTAGTAATGTCTTTCCAGTTGTATTCCAGAAAATCCTTCTCATCGGTAATGGTGACGGCGAGTTGATGACGGAAGATAACCTTGTTGTCTTTCCATGCAGTCAGGTTAGTTTTATATTCACCGGGATACTTGAAACAGTGCCCCCATTCCAAAGTCAGACGGTTACCTACCCCTTCGTGTTCAAACACTCTGAAACTGTTGTTTATCTCATCTACTGTCCAAACAATAGAATCGCATACAACAGAAAGACTATTAGAATTAATTGACTTCGAATCTTCATTATAGAGATAAAAATTCATCGTATCGAAAATGTTCCCTTTCGATTGTTTTATGGCAAGACGGGGCATCGGGTATTCTGTCACTTTCACCTTTATTGTGGCTGATTCTCCCGTTTCATGGTCGGTGACGACAAGATCTGTTTCACCTTTCTGTTTACCCTTAATTTCTATTTTAGCCTTATAGTCGTCAAGCTCCCAAATATAAGCGGCATCAATAAGCTCCGGGTTTTCAACATTCAACGTAGTGTTTTCATGAGCAGTCAGATCAATGGAAATACTGTATCCCTGTATTACTTCGCACGAGTTTTGAGAAAGCTCCAAATAGTATTTCTGTTTATCATCTTCACTACAACTTGTAAAACCCATTGTGAACAGGAACAAAAGCATTCCAAATAGACTTTTTATTTTCATATATTTCTTGTTATATATTCTTATATTCTGCCAAAGATACGAAAAGTATTCACTAATCTCCGCTTTTTGTTTAATAGCCAATAAGATTCATTATTTTTCAAGCCTTTTCTCCTTTATCTCTGTGGCAAAGAGAATAAATCTTTCTTTTTTCAAATAAATATTCCCTCTTACTTTGCGAAATCTCTGAATTGTTCCGAAAGCAGGAGGGAATAAAATATGCGGATAGGCTATGATTACCTGTCTTTTACTTTACAACAAAAGTCTCTTTTAATTTGATATCGTTGGAAGAGGCTCCGATGCGGACTTCAAATTCGCCCGGTTCGACTGTCCATTCCATATGTCTGTCGAGAATTTGCAGGTCTTCCGGCAAGAGGACGAAGGATACGGTCTTTGTCTCGCCCGGTTGCAGGGAGATACGTTCAAAGCCGCGTAGCACGGATTCGTAAGCGATTACACTGCTTACTTTGTCGCGGATATATAACTGTACGACTTCGTCACCGGCACGTTTGCCTGTGTTGGTGACATCTACGGTAACGGTTACAGGACTTTGCGAATAGGGTGTTTCCTGTTTTACGGAAAGGTTTGAATAAGCAAAGGTGGTATAACTCAATCCGTAGCCGAACGGGTAAAGAGCACCGTTTACACGGGTTCTTCCTGAACCGTTAGGGCCTTCGAAGTATTGGCCGTCCTGTGAACCCGGCTTGAACGGGAAGTTGAACTCGATCTGTCCGATTGAACGGGGGAAGGTAACAGATAAGCGGCCGCCTGGGTTATAATCGCCGAATAAGGTCTGCGCGATCGCTTCTCCACCTAACTGGCCGGGGAACCAGGCTTCTAGGATGGAGGGAATGTTGCGATCAGCCCAGTTGATAGTCAGCGGCTGTCCGTTGATCAGGACGAGCACGACGGGTTTGCCGGTGGCGTGCAAGGCTTCCAGCAGTTGTTGCTGACGGCCCGGAAGGTCGAGGCCAGTGCGGGATTTACTTTCGCCAGTGCAGGATTCGTCTTCTCCCAGTACGGCAATGATAACGTCACAATCGGCGGCGGCAGTGGCGGCTTCGGCAATCCCTTTCTTTTCCTCGTCGGTCAGCGGAGTCGGGACGATTTCGCTGTCGGGCCAGTTGGCGTCTTTCACTTCGCAGCCTTTGGCGTAAACAACTTCTGTCTGATTGCCCAGATAGTCTTTGATGCCGTCGTAAACAGTGATGTTATCCAGTCCCTGAGGGCCGTAACGGCTGATCATATAGTTCGTTTCCTTGGCTAACGGACCGGCTATAAGAACCTTTTTCGTCTGGTTCTTATCCAATGGGAGCAGGTTGTTTTCGTTTTTCAGCAATACGAGGGATTGTTTCTGCATATCCAGTACGAAGTCGCGATGTTTGTCGGCTCCGACAATCTTATCGGCGGCTTTCGGGTCTTTTACATACGGTGAATCGAACAGTCCCAGTTCGAATTTAACGCGCAATACGTCGGCAACCATGCGGTCGACCGATTTCATGGAGAGTTTGCCTTCTTTCACTAGTTTACGTACCGGCAGGATATAGTCTTTCGGATGTGTGAAGTTGGTGCGGACGTTCAGGCCGGCTTCTACTACCTGGCGTACGGCTTCCTCATAAGAATCGGCTACATGGTGTTTGGTCTGAACGAACTCGACCGCTTCGCTGTCACTTACTATGTATCCTTTGAAACCATATTCCTGGCGCAACAGCTGTGTCAGGAAATAATAGCTGGCTGTTACAGGCACACCGTCCCAGTCGTTATAACTGCTCATCACACCTTTCGGATGCGCTTTCTGGACAACTCTTTTGAAAGGATAGAGATGGATCTCATGCAGTTCGCGGGGAGCCACATGCGGGTCGGTACGGACGGCGGCATCGCGGCCACCCTTCGGAATGCTGTAAACGGCAAAATGTTTCAATGTGGAAGCTACACCGTTCTGCTGGATACCTTTTACCATCTGTGTGCCCAGTTCGCCTACCAGATAAGGGTCTTCTCCGTAAGTCTCCAGCACACGTCCCCAGCGCGGATCGCGGGCGACGTCGAGGATGGGAGCGTACACATTATTGTATCCTAAAGCCTTTGCTTCCTTACCGGCTATATCTCCCGCCTGATGAACCAGGTCGCGGTTCCAGGTGCTGCCGATATTAATGGGAGCGGGCAGGGGAGTTGCCTTGGTATGGTTCAAGCCGTGGATGCCTTCGTTGGAGAAGTCCACAGGGATGCCCAGGCGTGTTTCTTCGATGAACCAGCGCTGCGTTTTGTTGATCGCTTCGGCATGGTTGCTGAACGGGTAGATCAGGTCGGGTGTGCGGCGGCGGGCGCTTCCCACACCGTTCAGTTGTTCATCGATATTGGCGATACCGTCTTTCCAGATCTCATTCTTCCATCCTTCGGTGGGCAGGGAGTCTTTCAGGACACGCCCGAAGCCGTAGAGGGTGGCCATCTGGCAACTTTTTTCTTCCAGTGTCATCTGGTTCAGAAGGTCTTGTACACGCGCTTCGATAGGGGCTTCGGGATCTTCATAAACGTCTTGTACGCCGTTCTTGTTAAGGTCTATCCACCCTTTTTTGTAGATCGAGTCTTTCGCTTGTGCAGCTCCGCTTCCAAGACAGGCGACTGCTAGTAACAAGTACTTAAAATTCATGTTTTCTTCAGGGATTATATGTTTGTTATCGTATGTGATTACAGCATAAAACCGTATGGCCGGTAATTATTAGCGCAAAGGTAACAATTATCAACCATACGGTCAATGATTAGATGTTCAGGGAGTGAGACTTATTTTGTATCCCACCACAAACGGGCACTGATCTTATTGTTTTCAGACTGCGCGTTATAGTTTTCTGTGTTCATGGATGCTTCTTTTGCCGGATACAAGAAACGTACGGGAGCATTTTCTTTGTTCAGTAAAGTACCGTTTTCACGGTCGTCATCCAGGACAGGCAGATCGGTACGGCGATATTCAGCCCAGTTTTCATAGATTTGAAGGAAGCCGAGATGCAGCCATTTCTGGGTTGCGATCTGTTCCAGTGCTTTTGAAGGATTGAATTTGAATGTCGATGTTGCCAACCAGTTGCTCAATGTTTCATCGGATACATCCCTGTTGGCGATCGTCATGTCTTTTCCCTTTTCTGCGTCACTGTTTTTATAGTATTCGTAATAGTTCTGGACAGACAAAATTACTGCTTTATTATAGAACTCTTCAGCGTTACCGTTATACAGTCCGCGTTGTGCTGCTTCCGCCAGGCAGAGGTATACTTCTGCGGCAGTCATACCGATGCCGACCGGTAGCTGGTAGTTGTTGCGGAAGGTAACAGTATTCAGGCAGCCGTATATTTCAAAAAGTCTGGTTCCGTCCGGTCCGTTCACCAGCGAGATCGCTTTATCGGCAGAAGAAGGATAACCGATGATTTCTTTGCTGTTTTCATAAACATTTCCATCGTTATCGGTTGCCGGCTGATAGAATACGACCAGACGTGGGTCGGCAGCTTCTTTCAACATGTTCACTGTCAGTTCGGGAGCGTACATGTAATAACTGTGTGTCTTATTATGGCTTTCTCTCATGGCACGCCAGATACCATCGGGAGCTGTATCAATGCCGGAGACTTTGATATAGGTATTCTCTGCATTTGTCGTGATCAGTTGGTCGAGTGACAGTTCCGACAATACCTGTCTGGCTTTCTCCGGGTCTACATTGGAAATACGCATGGCGTAACGCAGGCGCAGTGAATTGGCAAACTTGTACCATCCGTTGCAGTCACCTTTGTAAATGATATCCTGGCGCTTGAACGTATCGTCACCCGAAGCCGTTTTAAAATAGGCGGCAGCTGATTTCAGATCGTCCAGAATTGCGTAATAGATATCTTTCTGCGTGTCATATTTAGGCTTGAAGATAACGGTCCCGCCGTACACTACGTTACGTGCCGTGAAAGCTTCCGTATATGGCATGTTACCGAAAAAGTCGGTAGCAATGGCTGTGTTATAGGCTTTCAGTATTTTACCGGCTTCGATATAGTTCTGGTATTTCGTTTGTTCTTCCGGCGACAGGGTGGCATAAATCTTGTCTATCTCTGTCAGTGTACTCATCCGGGTTACATAATAGTTTTCCCAGCGTGCCTTATCGTCCTGAATATTCTGATACAGATTGATACGGTCTTTGCCGGCTTGGCGGGCGGTAGTCTGGATATAATTCCCAATCAGGCGGAAATTATAGTTCCAGGTATCGGCATAGTCGTTTTCGATAGTTTTCTGTGCACCTTTAGTGAAGAGATATTCAATCTCAGCACTGGTGAATCCGTCCGGATTGCTATGCTTCTCATCCAGTTTACTTTCGCAGGAAGAGAACGCTACTGCAGAACCTAAAAGCAGGCTATATAATAATTTTTTCATATGAATTTTCTGTTTTATTATGTATGATGAAACTTTAGAAACTTGTGTTGACGGAGAAACCGAAACTTCTGGCCGACGGATAAGAAGTATATTCCACGTAAGGATTCGTTCCGCCTGTACCCAGTGTTGCTTCCGGGTTTACGTTGGGAACGCTCTTATAGATGAAGAACAAGTTACTGCCGACCAGTGATACATTCAGATTCTGTAAACCGATTCTGGAAACGATGTTTTTCGGAACGCGGTAAGAGAGTTTCAGTTCACGCAGTTTGATATAGGTGTTATCATACAGGTTATCTTCTGAACCGGCTTTGTTGTAGCGGTTGTTATAGTAGTCGGCAGCCGATACGATGATCTCGTTTTTGTTACCGTTGGCATCTACACCATTAACAACGATACCGTCGTGGCGGACACGTCCGTCAAGAGCATTCGCCGGAGCTGAAGAACCATGATTATCCAATGCAATCTTCTGGTTGGTGTTCTTGTCGATATAATAAGGAAGTCCACCGTATTCTTCGTCACGTCCCCACAAGGATTCTTTGCCGGCACCCGATGCTTTCAGGTAGTTGTTGGTGAATGAAAGCAGTTTACCTCCGAAGGAACCGTCGATATGAACGTTCAGAGAGAAATCTTTGTAACGGAAAGTATTGCTGAAACCGCCGATGAATTTCGGAGCGGCGCTACCTGCATAAGTGAATTCTGATTCCTGCTGATAATAACCGTTTTTGTCGACAACAATACGTCCCTGGTCGTCGCGTAACCATTTCTTGATAAATACGCTCGGTGTTGCATATCCGGGAACGGCTTTAAAGATGGCGGCACTCCATGGACTGCTGATCTGGCGGTCTTCCATTCCGTCGATCAGGGAGATCAGCTCGTTGTGCGTATAGGAGAAGTTCAGGATACTTTCCCAACTGAAGTCTTTTGTTTGTACCGGAGTACCAGTCAACTGGATTTCCACACCATGGTTACCGATTTCTCCGGCATTCATTTTCATACCTACTGCACCGGTAGAAGGAGCAACGGGAACCGTGATGATCTGATTCTTCGTCTTGTTGGTATAGTATGCCAGGTCGACACCCAGGCGGCCGTCTAACATACGTCCTTCTAGACCGAATTCCCATGAATACGTCTTTTCAGGAGCAATATTGGTTGGCGGAACATCCGATTTGAACTCATTGGTGATGGCTGAGTTGTTGAACAATCCGTATTGATATTCGGAGTTGGTGAAATAGATGGAAGGAGTAGTGTTACCTACGATGGCATACGAACCTCTAACCTTACCATAGTTCAGCCAATCCGGCATATCCAGAGCTTCTGTGAAAACGAAACTCAGACCGGCAGAAGGATAGAAGAAGCTGCGGTTACCGGCAGACAGGCGGGATGACCAGTCGTTACGGGCTGTCAGGTCCAGATACAGGAAGCGTTTGTAAGCCAACTGTGCGGATGCGAATACGGCTCCCAGAAATTCACCCTGGTTGATAACTTTGTCTTTGCTGGCTTTCTTCGGGTCTTTCTTGTTATTTTCGGAAGAGAACATACCATTATATTTCAGCCCTTCTGATTCCCATATCATTTTCGATTCGGAAATATCTTCGCCCGACATACCGAGTGTGGCACTCACGTCGAAATCTTCGCCGAAAGCCTTGTTGAACATCAGCAAACCTTCCACGTAGTTCTTCTGGTAATGTGCATCTTCCTTACGGTAGCTGCCTTGAAGATTGGTCATATCTGCCGGATCGGAGGCTCTTTCGAAGTATTCCTTGTTTTCTTTGTCGTCACGATAACGATCCGTACCGCCGCGCAGACGGAAATTAAGGAAGTCGAATATTTTGAGGTTAGCAGAGATCGAGGCGATTATACGTTCACGTTTTTGTGTGTATTCGTTTTCGTTCTGCTGCCACATCAGATATTTGATAATGTTGTCGCGGTTTCCTGAACTGATATTCTGGATCTGGTTGCTCAGGAAATAACCGTCTTCGCTCTTGTAATGATCTTTCCACAGTTGGGTGATCTCATTACGGGGCATCGGATAATTGGAAACACGGTCGATACGGGTCGGCATATTCTTCGTATCGGACATGTTGAATGAGATGGACGCATCGAAAGTCAGACGTTCGTGCACCTTGAAGTTACCCGAGAAGCTGAAATTATGTTTGTTCTGCTTGTAGTTTTCCAGATAACCGCCATAATTCATGTTGGTGTAAGCCAGGCGGATGCTGTTCTTTTCCGTCCCGTTGGTAATGGCGATGCTGTTGTTGTTGGTAAAACCGTCTTTAAATACATCGCGGTAGTTGTCCGGCTGGGGAGAGTAGGGGCGTTTTACACCGTCCCACCAGAGGACTTCCGTTCCGTCCATGCGCGGGCCGAAACTGCGGTATGTATCGCCGTTATATATGTACTGTCCATCGGCATTCGTTGTAAAATAAGGATTTGAACCGCCGCCGAATACATTCTGGAATTCGGGCATATAAGCACGCTGGTCATACATATAGGAAGTGCTGACCTGGATACCCAGTCCTTTTCCTGCACTGCCGCGTTTGGTTGTAATGACGATCACACCGTTGGTAGCACGCGAACCGTAAAGGGCTGCCGCATTTGCACCTTTCAGGATCGACATAGTTTCGATATCGTCCGGATTGATATCGTTGAGGGCAGAACCCTGCTGGATCTCGTTACGTTCGCGGCCGGACCATTGCGAATCGGTATCATTGATAGGTATACCGTCCACAACGATCAGCGGGCGGGTATTACCTTCTACCGAGTTGATACCGCGGATCTGGATTTTAGTTCCTCCCGTAGGCCCCATAGCTGTTTGCTGGATCTGTACGCCTGCTGCCTTTCCATATAAGGAAGTAGCTACGTTTTGCACGGGAACCGTCTGTATCTGTTCAGCTTTCAGTTCACTCATGGCATAGGGGAGAGCGCGTTTTTCTTTTTTGATACCCATGGCAGTAACCACCACTTCGTCGATTTTCTGGGTGTCTTCCACCAGCGTTACATGCAGGGATGCTTGTCCGGTGTATTTGATCTCCTGTGTTACATAGCCGATAAAAGAGATAGACAGGGTGCTTCCGGGAGTTACATCTATGGAGAAGTTCCCGTCCATATCTGTAATTGTTCCTTCACTGGTTCCTTTTACGGAAACAGAAGCACCGGCTACAGGGCCGAATGCATCAATGACTGTACCTGTTACTTGTTTCTTTTGCTGGGCGATGTTGGCGACAGCTTCCGACTTTGCGTCTGTTGCAAATACCTGGCCGGTAGAACAGAGGGTGCCGGAGAGTAAAATTAATCCGATAGGTCTCAATACTTTTTTCATAAATAAATCTTTATTTAGATTCAAGAAAATTTTGTTTCTATGCTGCAAATCTATAATCTGCTGATAAAAAGGCATATTAGAATCGGTTGATAGAATAGTAAATACCGTTGGTGGCGGATATTACTATTTTTTCGACGGATATTACCATAATGTTGCTTCTGTATTTTAGTTAACGTGCACTCTTATTGTTGTTTACCGCTAAAAAAGGGTTAAATTTGCATTAAATATCTTTGTTTATGAGGCCTAAATTCTTGTATACATTACTCTGTTTATATTGTTTGTTTCCGTTATCGGCGAAAGAACTTTATTTCCGGCATATTGATTTGAACGATGGTTTTGCACAACCTTCTGCTATATCCATTTTTCAGGATAAAAGAGGAGCTGTCTGGTTCGGGAATGATAACTTTAATGTGTATGACGGAAGAGTCGTCCGTTCGTTCCGTTTGTCTACTTATCTGGATGGGATGGAGGATAATAATATCCATGAAATCTGTGGCGACGGGGATTCCTGTATTTATATGTTGGCGAACAGGAACCTGGTAGTCTATGATATGCGGATGGAAGAATTCCGGCAAACATCCGTGCAGGCGCATGCGTTGAAATATAGGGATGACGCCTTGTTTTATGCTTATAGAAACGGGTTCTACCGGTATAATCCTGATGGCGGGTCCCAAAAGATCTGTGCTTTCTCGGACTCGACCGTTATTATAAAGGACCTGTGTTTTTCGGCTGAAGGCTGGTTGCTGGCTACCACGAAAGGATTGTTCCGGTTGGCGGACGGGAGTCTTCAAGTATTATTGGAAAATGAGTCGGTTACATCTCTCTTTATAGATGACCGGGAGCGGTTGTGGGTCGGTACGTTGGCCAACGGAGCTAAAGTATTTAGCCAAGGTGAATGGCTGTCTTTGCAGGAAAACACGCTCTCTTGTCCGCTTGTCAATAACCAGGTGAGGAGTATTAACCAGGATATTAAAGGGAATGTCTGGATAGGTACCTATGCCGGGATAACGGTAGTGAATCCCTCTTTGGACGATTGTTATCATTTGTCGCATAAAGAACAAGTTCCCTGGTCTTTGAAGCATTCATCCGTTTATGATATCTACCGGGATAACCAGGGAGGAATGTGGGTTGGGACCTATTACGGCGGCCTGAGTTATTTTAATCCGAATACAGAGAATTACCTGTTCTACGGTATTTCGCCGGATGATCCGGAAAGCCTGAGGGGGTTCCTGTTCGGAAAGATGGCGGAGGATACAAAGGGCAATTTGTATATAGCGACCGAACACGGGCGTCTGAATTGCCTGGATCGCCATACACAGAAAGTGAAACGCTTCAAACCGGATATTTTCCGCCTGCCGTGTGGTACGACCAAATCTGTTTGGTATGATGCCGGAAACGACCGGCTGTATATCGGTACTTTCCAGCACGGATTATATTGTTACTCTCCTTCTTCCGGACGTCCGGAACGCTTGGGTGAAGATGTATTGCTGGAAGATAACCAGCAGATCGTTACGGATCTGATACCGTGGCAAGGGCAGTTGATCGTGGTTTCGCAGGGAGGCCTGTTCCTGCTGGATCTTGATACCCGGAAACTCTCCCCGCTCTTCTCCGATCCCGACCTTCTCAGCCGCACTAGTGTTACTATCCGTTCCGCCTATTTGGATAATGAAAACCGGTTATGGCTGGCTCCGGCCAACCGGGAGGTTGTCTGTGTCAGGATGGACAACCGTATGCCCGAAGAGATCCCAGCCGTAAAAAAGATGATCGGGAAGAAGCCTGTCCATTGCATAACCGGAGATACGAGAGGTCATCTTTATTTTGTGGTGACGGGTGTCGGTGTATTGCGATATGATACGATGAATGATTTCTGGTCCTGCTACAACCAGGAACAAGGTCATTTACTGACCAACGAACCGTTCCGGGCAGCCGTTACCCCATTGGGGAAATTGTTGGTCACATCTGTCCGGGGAATCACCTTGCTCGATATGAAAACCGGAAAGAGTACGCATACTTTACTGGGTACTTCTTCACCTTTGCATCGTCTGAACTCGAATTGTGGCGTTTATATTTCTCCTAAAGACAGTATGATTTTTATCGGTGGTGTGGAAGGCATGATCGCCACTAAAGAGTCGGGCCTGTCTACGGCACAGGTCCCTTATACCATTTCGTTCAATAGTCTGTCTGTAAATAATAATCCGGTCTTTCCGTCGGCGTCGCCAGGTATTTTGAAAGAAGGTATATCGTATACTTCTGAACTTATGCTTACGCATGACCAGAATAATGTGACCATTGGTTTCACCTCTACGAATTACCGCTATGCCGATAAGAACCTGTTTGAATATAAACTGGACGGGTTGGATAAACAATGGACCCGTACGTTGCACCAACAGATCGTTTATACTTCTTTATCGCCGGGAGATTACAATCTGTTGGTGCGCGAGGTAGGCGGGGGCAAGCAGATCGCTCTCCATATCAGTGTCCGGCCTCCCTTCTATGCTTCTCCCTATGCTTTTGCGGTATATGGTTTGCTAGGTCTTCTTTTTCTGGTTTGGCTGATCCGTTTCAACCGTAGCCGGGCTTTCCTGAAGGCTTCGCTGGAAATGGAACACCGGGAGAAACTGCGCATAGAGAGGCTGAACCAGATGAAGCTGAAGTTCTATATAAATATATCTCATGAACTGAGAACTCCTCTGACGCTGATGATTAGCCAGGTGGACCTGCTGTTGCAGAACTATGATCTGGGGGGTACGTTCAGGACCAAACTTTTGAAAGTGCGCCAATATACGGCACAGATGCAGCAGTTGATTACCGAGGTACTCGATTTCCGCCGCCTGGAACAGGGTAAGATGCCTTTCCATGTGAGTTGCCAGAACCTGGTCCCTTTCGTGCGGCAACAATTCGATGCTTTCAAAGACTATGCGGTGATGAACAGGATACAATATAAGCTGGAAACGGTGGAGGAGGATATTCCTGTCTGGTTCGATCCGGTGCAGATTCGGAAAGTATTCAATAACCTGCTTTCGAACGCGTTCAAATTTACGCCGAATGAAGGATGTATCACTGTTAGCCTGTTGCGTAAAAAAGAAGTTGTGGAGATACGTATCTCCGACACAGGTTCCGGTATTCCCCGGAACCAACAAGACCATATATTCGAGCGTTTTTACCAGGCGGATAATGCAACCGGTCTTTCTCTTTCGGGGAGCGGCATCGGCTTGTCGTTGACACATGAGATCATCCAGCAACATAAAGGCTTGATCGAAGTCGAAAGTGAAGTAGGAGAGGGTACGACTTTTACCGTTACCCTTTGTCTGGGTGACAGACATTTCACGGACGAACAGAAAGTGACTGAACCGCTTCCTGTCGAACTGTTGCCTATGCAACCAATGAAACCGGAAGACGCCGTTCTTCTGCCGGACCGTCCTGATCTTCCGGAAATGATTGCACAGGAAACAGCAGATACTTCACTTTCCGTGTTGCTGGTGGAAGATAACGAAGACCTGTTACAGGTTCTTGAAGAGGCTTTCTCGATCAAATATAAGGTCTATAAGGCAACCGATGGCGAAGAGGGCATCCGTATCGCTGATATGGAGCAGCCGGACCTTATTATCAGTGACGTGATGATGCCCGGTCTGTCCGGAATCGCCATGTGCCAGCGCCTGAAGCGTAAGCTCGAGACATCTCATATCCCGATCGTCCTGCTGACAGCCCGTACAGACTTGGAAAGTGCCCTGGAAGGTCTTAAATGCGGGGCGAGCGATTATATCGTGAAGCCATTCAATATGGAAATACTCTTATTGAAATGTAATAATATCATCCATACGCTGAAACGGCAGCAGAAGCGTTTCCATACCGAGGCAGACTCCGTCCCGACCGATCTGGCGACCAACCGCCTGGACCGGCAACTCCTGGAAGATTCCGTCCGGATCATTGAAGAGAATATGGAGAATAAGGATTTTAACATTGATATGTGGTGTCGTGAAATAGCGGTGGGCCGTACCCGTCTGGGAACCAAAATTAAGGGGATCACCGGATTGACCCTGAATGATTTTATCCTCCAGATCAAACTCCGCAAATGTGCTTCTTTGCTGGAGAGCAGCGACCTGACAATCTCAGAGATTACCTGGAAAGCCGGCTTCTCGAGCCCGGGATATATGGGGAAATGTTTTAAGGAATATTTCGGGGTTACTCCTTTGCAATATCGTAATTCGAAGAAGTAAGAAAGGGGATAAGGGGTGTGTTAAAGCTAGTTATAAGGCTGAACTATAACACACCCCCTGCCCCCTTTCGAGAGGGGAAAAGTTACTATACATTAAAGCGGAAATGCATAATGTCGCCGTCCTGTACGACATATTCTTTGCCTTCCACGCTCATCTTTCCGGCTTCCTTAACGGCTGCTTCGGAACCATATGCTATATAATCGTCATATTTGATCACCTCGGCACGGATGAAGCCTTTCTCGAAATCGGTATGGATCACACCGGCACACTGCGGCGCTTTCCAGCCTTTTTCAAATGTCCAGGCACGTACTTCCTGTACGCCGGCAGTCAGGTAAGTCTGTAGGTTCAGCAGGTTGTAAGCTGATTTGATCAGACGGCTTACGCCCGATTCTTCCAGGCCGATTTCCTGCAGGAACATCTGGCGTTCGTCATATGTCTCGAATTCGGCGATCTCGCTCTCGATCTTGGCTGCTACGACCAGGATTTCCGCGTTTTCATCTTTCACGGCTTCACGTACGGCATCTACATATTTGTTGCCTTTCACTGCGCTTGCCTCGTCTACGTTGCAAACGTACATGACCGGCTTGCTGGTCAGCAGGAACAGGTCGTGGGCGATCTTCTGCTCGTCTTTTGTCTCGAAGGTCACCGTACGGGCGCTTTTGCCTTGTTCCAGAGCTTCCTTGAATTTTACCAGTACTTCGTATGCCTGTTTGGCCTGCTTGTCACCACCTGTCTGCGCCTGTTTCTGCACTTTCGCGATGCGGCTGTCGATGGTTTCAAGGTCTTTTATCTGAAGTTCTGCGTCGATGATTTCCTTGTCGCGGACAGGATTCACCTGGCCGTCCACATGCACGATATTATCGTCGTCGAAGCAACGGAGCACATGCAGGATCGCATCTGTTTCGCGGATATTGGCAAGGAATTTATTTCCTAACCCTTCCCCTTTGCTGGCCCCTTTTACCAGGCCGGCGATGTCGACGATCTCGACTGTCGTAGGAACGATGCGTTGCGGGTTGATGAGTTCCGCCAGTTTGTTCAGACGCTCGTCGGGAACGGTAATTACACCAACGTTCGGTTCGATCGTACAGAACGGGAAGTTTGCTGATTGTGCTTTTGCATTTGATAAGCAGTTAAAAAGGGTAGACTTCCCAACGTTCGGAAGACCTACGATGCCACATTGTAATGCCATAAATTAGTATGTTGTTTTTATTATCTATTCGTATTGTTTCATCTCGGAAGCTGCCGTCCGGCAGACTTTTTCAGCGGGCAAAGATAACCATTCTTTCTTGTATATGTGCAATTTTCATTTATTGAAGAGGTTATTCATAGTTTCCCATAGATTTCCAACTTGAGTTCGTCTATCAGATACAAATCGCTTCGGCAATGTAAATCGGCTTCTCCATCCTGCAATAATTGAAATGTAAGGGAATGGAAAAATAAATCCATAGCTTTTGCGTAAGGTATTTTCATTTGCTCTGCGAACCCTTTGATGATTCGTGCATATTTCAATAGCTTTAATGTTCCGACTGCATCCATAACTTTTTATATCAAATCGATTGCTTCTTTAAATACCAGATATTGCTCCAGGATAGCATCATTCAATATGCAAATCTGATGGTTAGGCTTTTCATATTTCAACCTGTCCAATGCAATGTCTTTACTCATATATCCTGAAAAATAAGCATCCAATGTGGCAAACACATTATCATTCGCCACACCTCCGATTATTACATCGTATTGTAGATAAATAGTTTCTCCCTTCCGGCAAGCGAATATAAAATCCAGCCATTCTTCATCATAGGCAGTAAATGTTTTTACCTTGAAGCCGGAGGACTTTAAAAGATTTTCATCCAGTTCGTATACATTGAGTATAGCTGCTTTTCGGGCTCTTAGAAAACGTTTGCTCCAACGTTCTGCCTGCTCGCGGATAGGGGTTATATAGAAGCCTTTACCAAAGTCTAACTTTTCCCGGGAGAAAGTGAGTTCCGGCCTCTCCACCCTGCAATATGAACCGTGATAAACAATCATAGGATCTGATTTTCTTTCATTAAGTTGATAATATCTTCCACTATATATTCCCGGCTTTGTGTGTGTAGTACATCATAAAACTCGACGATATAGTCTTGCAGAACCCGGTTTTGCATCATGAGGTCATATATTTCTGTTGCCGGTTTTTGCAGTTCTTCAGCAACGCACATCACACAAAAAACAGCAAATTCCATTTGCTGGGGTGTCATATTATTATATTCTGCATCGCTCATAGATTTTTGTTGTTAATTGGAGTTGGCAAAGATAACCATTCTTTCTTGTATATTCTTCAAGAACAGGGATTATCCTGGTTTTTACAGTTAATTTATGCTGCTGCGGGAGAAGGCCAGATGCCTGTGACCTGCGGTGTAGCGGGTGCCTTCTTTTTCGTAAAGGATTTTACGCAGCATTATTTTCCAGATGTAATCGTAGAGTGACATAATCGGTGGGTTTATAGGGTTGTTTTTAATTTGCTTAGGTACAAATGTTGTTCTTCTATGTCGTAAGAGACGGCATATAAATTTTCCTCACGGCTGTCTGTTACCAGGTAGACGACGGGGTTTTTTATCCGGAGGCAGGAGAGTAGCTTTCCGCTTTTGTCGAATACTAATATTCCGTTTTCTTTCATCTGTTTTTCCGACAGGTACTGGCTGAAGGCGTAGATATGTTCTTTTCCGGCTGTGATGCATCCGAATCCCTCGTGGTGAAGGTTGTCGAATTCGATGCGGTTGTTTACCCTTTGGTACAGGAAGTCGGATGTTTGCTTTTCCCATTGTTTGGTCAGGCGTTCGTTTTCGTAAGAATAGGAAGCGATATAACCGAAATAGGTGCTGGCGTATATGAACTGGTTGTCGTGCCGGGCCAGATGTCCCTGGAAATAGTCGAGGTATTCCTGGTATTGATATTCCGTGCCGGCAACGGGATAATTTCCGAAGAAGTTGATTTCTTTGCTTTGTTTGTCTTTGTCGAAAACACTGAGTAGTCCTTTGAGGTAAGGGCCGAGACTGACAAACAGTTTATCGCCTACCTTGAACGCTTCTTTGGGCGAGAATTTACTTAACCGCAGGCGGGTGAAATCGGCGATCGACATTTCTCCGCGGTCTATAGCGAGTTCGTAATAAACGTTGTTGGCCGGGTTCAGATATTCGAGCCGGGCCTGTAAATTCTTGTCGGGAGATATGACGATGGCGGTGTCTTTCTTCTTTAGCGTATACTGGTTCATTTCTTTGCCTGTAGTCTGGAAGATACGGATGGAGGAGGCATCCTGCTGGTTCAGCAGGAAGAGTAATGTATCGTTCAGCAGATGCAGGGGAGGAGCGAACAGGTCCGGAAGATCGGCCAATGCCTCTTCTTCGATTGAGATTTGTGGGACTGCGTATGGGTCGATCTTTTCTAATCTCATTTCCGGCCCTGAGCAACTGCCGGCCAGTAAACTTGCGAATAGAACAGATAAAATGTTTCTTTTAGTCATCTTTCTTTGATTTATTTCATATTACCGTATTATACTGATGCTGTTTCATGCACTATCCGTCTGTCTTTTAGTTTTTGAATTTCAGGATCATCAGGACCGGGTTATCTTCTTCCTTTAGGTTGGAGGCTATTTCTTTCAGTTTCTCGTCCGTTATCTGGTTATTGGCGTAGGCTTCTGCCAGGTCCATGGCATTCAGTTCGATCAGGCCGTAGCCGTAGGGGACAGCTGTAGTGTTGATGAACTTCGGGTCCATCTCGCGGTTGTTTATGGCACGGTTGCGATAGACCGGTTCGCACCATTCGTCAGCATTGCGGTCGTACATGTATAGCTTTTCCCTTTTCTCGCGGTTGGCGACCATATCGCTCATTTTGACTGTTACTTGTCGCGGAAGTCTGCTTATCCAGGCATACCGGTCATTCATTCCCCGAAAGAGCAGGAGAGGAGCTTCCAGATTTGTAGTGGGTGCATGGAGGGGAACCATGACCGGCTCGAGATGCAGGTCCGGGTGCATCACGAAGATGGTGTCTAATGCGACGTCTGTTAGCCAGATCTTGTCTGTGCAACTGTGTAATTGCGGTAAGATTCCGTAGGCGTTATTGGTATGTCCGTCATCCCATACTATTTTGCGGTCGCTGGCTATGCAACGGGGAATTTCTATTGATAACGTATCTATTTTTCCATCTTCTTTCGAGAGAAGAAAATAGGGGGCATACGGATCTTTGTTTCCTTCTTTAAACAGGCTGCATAACAGATAATCCCTATTCAGGTCGATGATATTCAAATCCATAATGCTTTGACGGCTCAGCGTACGGAGATATTTCCCGGAGAAGTCATATACTTTCAGGGTGGTGAAGTCGGCAATGAATACCTCTTTCCGTTGCCAGTCGACAATATTGAAAATGACTGCGGTGTATTCTTCCGGCCCTTGTCCTTGGCAGCATATACGGCCTTGCAGCGTTTGTCCTTGTTTGTCGAACAGCAGGATTTCACCGACTTTGCCGCCTCTTACCACTATGCCGTCGTTTGAGACAACGGAAAAGTCGGAGTTGACGAGCACGCTGTCGGTGGTTGCCAGTGGGATATACTCTATGTCGGCGATGTCTTGCAACCAGACTTCTTTGGGTGGATAGTCCTTTGCGACGTCGACTGTGACCAGTTGTATGTTTTTATCGTTCGTTTGCTTACAGGAGCAAACGAACGATAATGCCAGGGCAAGAATGAGGTATTTCATATACTAGTATGTTTTATCAGACCTCTGTTTAATGTGCCTCCAGCCAGTTCTTCCCTTCACCGCAGTCGGCGATCAGGGGGACTTGGAGCTGGATGGCGTTTTCCATTTCTTCGAGGACGATCTGACGTACTTTTTCCTGCTCGTCTTGGCAGACGTTGAAGTTGAGTTCGTCGTGTACCTGAAGGATCATTTTGCTTTTCAGACCTTCTTCTTCGAAACGGTTGTAGATGCGTACCATCGCTACCTTGATGATGTCGGCGGCGCTACCCTGGATAGGGGCGTTGATCGCATTTCGTTCGGCATAACCGCGTACGATGGCGTTGTGCGAATTGATGTCCGGCAGGTAACGTTTGCGTTTGAATATCGTTTCGACATAGCCTTTTTCTTTTGCGATGCGGATACTCTCGTCCATGTAATCGCGGATACCCGGATAGCTTTTGAAATAACCTTCTATAAGCTCTTTGGATTCTGCCCGGGGAATGTTCAGCCGTTCGGCAAGTCCGAATATGGAGATGCCGTAGATGATCCCGAAATTGGCCGTTTTTGCCTTGCGGCGCATGTCGCCGGTCACTTCCTCTACCGGGATGCCATATATCTTGGCAGCGGTTGCGGAGTGGATATCGGCGCCGCTGCGGAAGGCTTCGATCATGTGCTCGTCCTGGCTCAGATGGGCCATGATGCGGAGTTCGATCTGCGAGTAGTCCGCCGAGAAGAAGGTGCAATCTTCGTTGTCGGGAATGAATGCTTTACGGATCTCACGTCCCAGTTCGTCGCGGATAGGGATATTCTGGAGATTCGGATTCGTCGAACTCAGGCGGCCGGTAGCCGTGACGGTCTGGTTGAACGAGGTATGGATCTTGCCTGTTTCCGGATTAATCAGTTCGGGAAGGGCATCTATATAGGTACTCAACAGTTTTTTCAGTCCGCGATATTCCAGCAGCTTGCCTACCACCGGGTGTTTGGAACGCATTTTTTCCAGAATATCTTCGCTCGTACTGTAACTGCCTGTTTTTGTCTTTTTGGCTTTCTCTTCGATCTTGAGATGTTCGAAAAGGACTTCGCCCACCTGTTTGCTGGAATTGATATTGAATTTGACTCCTGCCAGTTCGTAAATCTCTTTTTCCAGATTGTTGAGTGCGGCGGTCAGTTCTTCCGATGACTGCTTCAACGCAACCGTGTCGAGCTTGACGCCTGTCACCTCCATTTCTACCAATACATATATTAAAGGCATTTCGATGTCGAAGAAGAGAGACTCGATACCGGCTTTCTTCAATTCGGGGGCAAAGAAGTTTTTGAGCTTGAGGGTGACGTCGGCATCTTCGGCGGCGTACTCGGCGATCTGGGCGAGAGGTACGTCGCGCATGCAAAGCTGGTTTTTCCCTTTCGGGCCGATCAGCTGCGAGATGGGGACGGGTTTATATTTGAGATACGTTTCCGCCAGGTAGTCCATCCCGTGACGAAGTTCCGGGTTCAGCAGGTAGTGGGCGATCATCGTGTCGAATAACGGACCAGTCACGCGGACTCCATACTTGCGGAGGACGATAATATCGAATTTGATGTTTTGTCCGATTTTCTGTGATTTGCGATTTTGGAGGGCAGGGGAGAAGTGGGCGACAACTTTCGCTGCTTCTTCCTTGTCGGCCGGAACCGGGACGTACCAGGCTTCGTTTTCCTTCACCGCGAACGACATTCCGACCAATCCGGCAGTAAGCGGGTCAATGCCATCTGTTTCCGTGTCAAAAGCGAAAAAATCCTGATCTGCTAAAAAACGGCCTAATTTAGCCATTTCTTCTTCAGTATCAACGGTTTTATATACATGAAGGGTCGTTTTTAAGTTCGCGAGAGTCGAATATTTTGGAACACTCGGCTCCTCGGTCGCAAATAAGTCAAAGAGATTGCCTTGAACAGGGCCTTTCGCTACTACCTTCTGCGGGGCGAGGGCGGACTTTTTCTCTTCGCCTGTCATTTTGTTAATAAATGTTCTGAATTCTAATTCCGTGTAAATCTCGGTCAGACGGGTTTCGTTCGGTTTTTCACGGACGCATTTCGCGGCATCGAACTGGATGGGGACGTCCGTCTTGATCGTTGCCAGGAATTTGGAGAAACGGATTTGTTCGGCATTCTCCGTCACTCTCTTCTGGAGGGCACCTTTCAGCTTGTCGGTATTCTCCAACAGATTTTCGATCGAGCCATATTCCTCGAGAAGTTTCTGCGCCGTCTTCTCTCCGACACCCGGGCAGCCGGGAATGTTATCGGAACTGTCACCCATCAGACCCAGGAGGTCGATCACCTGGTCGACCGAAGTCAGCGAGTATTTATTCAGGACTTCTTTGACGCCCATCACCTCGTAGTCGCCTCCGAACTTGGGGCGGTACATAAATATATGTTCGGATACCAGCTGGCCGTAGTCTTTGTCGGGTGTCATCATATAAACTTCGAATCCCTCTTTCTCGGCCTGCTTCGATACGGTGCCGATCACATCGTCTGCCTCAAAGCGGGGGACTTCCAGTATAGGGATATTGTATGCTTCTATAATATCCTTTATAATAGGAACGGATTGCCGGATCACTTCCGGGGTTTCTTCCCGCTGTGCCTTGTATAACTCGTAGGCTTCGTGACGGAAGGTCGGGCCTTTCGGGTCGAAAGCCACGGCGATATGCGTCGGGTTCTCGCGTTTCAGAACGTCTTCCAGACTGTTGATAAAACCGAAAATGGCAGAAGTGTTCATGCCTTTCGAGTTGATACGCGGATTTTTAAGAAATGCGTAGTACGACCGATAGATCAGTGCATACGCGTCTATGAGGAATAGCTTCATCTCTTTTAACACGTTTTAGGGTGACAATAGACGGTAAATGTACGAAAAAACTCGCTTACTCAATACTTTTTGTTACTTTTGCGAATCTTTGGATAGATTATGAATGATAGAAAGAAAATAGAACAACCGGTTGCGGAAGAGTTTAAACGCTTTAACGATGAGTTTGCGGATTCACTTCGTAGTGAGACGCATAGGTTGCAATCAGCTATCGACCAGCTCTTGCATGCCAGTGGCAAACATGTCCGCCCGTTACTGGTACTTCTCACAGCAAAAGCTTGTGGAAAAGTAACCGACCATACGATCAATTCGGCCGTTTTCCTTGAATTGTTGCATACGGCTACCCTGATACATGATGATGTTATCGACGAGACGAAACAGCGTAGGGGAGTCCCTTCGCTGAATGCTATTTTCGATAACCGCATTTCGGTGTTGGTAGGTGATTATGTCCTTTCCACCGCATTGATTCGTTCTATTCAAACAGGCAATTTGCAAATCATAAATATCGTATCCAACCTCGGACGTGACCTATCGGAGGGTGAGATCAAGCAGCTCGAAACGGCCGAAGAGAGTATCCTCGACGAGGCTTGCTATATGCAGGTGATTAAGAAAAAGACGGCTACGCTGCTTTCTTCCTGCACGGAGATCGGTGCTATTTCGGCGGATGCTCCGCAGGAACTGGTGCTTAAATGCCGTAAGTTCGGAGAGTATCTGGGGTATTGTTTCCAGATCAAGGATGATATTTTCGACTACTTCAAAGAAATGAATATCGGCAAACCGACCGGTAACGATATACGTGAGGGAAAGGTGACGCTGCCTTTGCTGCATGCACTTGAAAGTGGCAGGAGAGAAGAGGTGGAGTCTTTCTTGAAAGTGATTAATGAAAAGGATTTCTCATCCGGAAATATTGATGCTTTGATCGAGTTTGCCAAGGCGAACGGAGGTATTGAATATGCAGAAATGCGTATGAAAGAGTATCACGACAAAGCAGTGGAGGTGCTTATGCAGCTTCCGGAATCGGATGCCCGCGAAGGTTTGCTGGCGTTGGCCGATTATATTATGGAACGGCAGAAGTAATAGCTTCCAAGTTTGTTGGTTGTATCTGATATCTTAGAAAGGGGACGCGGATTACGCAGACGGGCGCAGATGAACACAGACTTTTTGTTTTTGAACAATAATTATCTGCGTTTCTTTGCGCCCGTCTGCGTAATCCGCGTCCCTTTTTTCTAAGATCGCTTTTCCGGAGATGAATTTATTTCCCCAGGCGGTGCTCAATATCTTCAACCAGGCTGCTGGCACCGATACGGAACAGTTCCTTGTTCAGCCAGTCGTTGCCCAGTACTTCTTTAACGATTGTATAGTATTTGACAGCATCTTCGGCGGTGCGTACACCTCCCGATACTTTTATACCGATCTGCTTTCCTGTGATGGAATGGTACTTTTTGATCACTTTACACATCGTATAGACGGCTTCCGGAGTTGCGCCGGGGTAACCCTTGCCTGTGGATGTTTTAATGAAATCTGCGCCTGAATAAAGGGCTAAGATAGCAGCTTTCCGGATATTCTCCGGAGTGACCAGGGCACCGGTTTCGAGAATCACTTTCAGCTTGCTTTCGCGGCAGCTTTCTTTGATCTCCTGTATCTCTTCAGTCAGTTCTTCATAGTTATCTTCCATGAAATAACCGAGGTTCATCACTACGTCTATTTCGTCGGCTCCCGTCATGACTGCCATGGCTGTTTCTGCAATCTTCACTTCGATGAATGTCTGTGAGGAGGGGAACCCGGCAGCTACCGAAGCGATCTTTACTTCCTGTGCCGTCAATGCCTGCTTGACTGTTTCCACGAATAGGGGATAGGTGCAGATGGCAGCGACATTCGGAACGTCGGGGCGGGTACCTTCGAAATCATTTACCCGGTCTACCAGTTTCCAGATACTTTCTTTTGTGTCGATGCTGGTCAGCGAAGTCAGGTCGATGCATCCGTGGATTTGTTTCAGGACTTCGGGGGTGAAGTTCTCTTTTTCGTGTTTCTCCAGAATGGATGCAACGTGCTTTCCTACTATTTCTTCCGTTCCGGTCGGGTCGAATTTGGCGAACGCTTCATGGTATTTGTCCATGTGTTCGTGTTCATGATCGTGATGATGTTCATGATCATGGTCGTGACCGCAGCTGCAATTGTGTTCGTGTGCCATAAATTATAATTTATTGTTGTTTATATGTCGTTCTTTGTCCCGACAGGTTTTCTTCTGCATATTCTTTTCGAATGCTGCGGTCAGGTCCACGCCGGTCTGGTTTGCCAGGCAGATCAATACCCATAGCACATCGGCCATTTCATCGCCCAGATCGCGGTTTTTATCGCTTTCTTTGAACGATTGTTCGCCGTAGGTGCGTGCCATGATCCGCGCCAGTTCGCCAACTTCTTCGGTCAGGATCGTCATATTGGTAAGCTCGTTGAAGTAGCGTACGCCATACGTTTTGATCCACTGGTCCACTTTCTCCTGGGCTTGTTGCAAGGTAATATCAGCCATCTTATTCTTTATTTTGCGAGTCGATCAGGATTGTGACCGGCCCGTCATTCAGTAACTCTATTTTCATATCTGCGCCAAACTCTCCGGTGGCGACATTCTTGCCGATTTGCAGTCCCATTTCGGCACAGAATGATTCATACATCGGGATGGCAAAGTCCGGTTTGGAGGCATGGATGTAGGAGGGGCGGTTTCCCTTCTTTGTAGAGGCATGTAAAGTGAATTGGCTAACCACCATTACCTCGCCGCCCGTATCGATTACAGAGCGGTTCATAACCCCGTTTTCATCGTCGAAAATGCGCAGGTTGGCAATCTTCTTGCACAACCATTCAATGTCCTCCTGTGTGTCGCGGTCCTCGATACCGACCAATACCAGCATCCCGTTTCCTATATTGGATTTGAGTTGTCCGTCGATTGTAACGGAGCAATGCTGTACACGCTGTATAACTGTTCTCATTTGTATGTTTACTTTAAACCATTTATTAATGCTTTTGTTTTAGCTTCCCCGATCAATTCCTTCAATTCATCGAAGCTGGCTTCCCGTATTCTCTTTACGCTCTTATAATGACGCAAAAGTAATACTTTAGTCTTTTCTCCGATTCCATTGATGCTGTCCAGTTCGGAGCGGGTCTGGCTTTTGCTGCGCTTGTCCTTGTGGAAAGTGATGGCAAAGCGGTGCACTTCGTCCTGTATCTGTGTAAAGAAACGGAACATCTGGCTTTGTATCGGCATACCGATCGTAACGGGAGGGAAACCGAAAAGAAGTTCAGAGGTCCGGTGCTTTCCATCTTTCGCCAGTCCGGCTATCGGTATGTCGAGATGAAGCTCGTCTTGTATGACTTCCCGGACAACTTCCATTTGCCCCTTTCCACCGTCGGTAAGGATCAGGTCGGGCAGGGGGGAACCTTCGTTTACGGCTCGCTGGTAGCGGCGGCGCACTACCTCTTTCATGGATGCGTAATCATCGGGGCCGACCACCGTCTTGATAATGTATTTGAGGTAGTCTTTCTTTGATGGTTTCGCCATTTTGAAGACAACGCAGGCAGCCACGGCATCGCTTCCCTGTATGTTCGAGTTGTCAAAACATTCGATATGTATCGGTAATTTGGGTAGGTGCAAAGTGTCCTGCACTTCTTTCAGAATACGTGTGCTTCGTTGTTCCGGGTTGAGTTTTTCCGCTTGTTTCAGTCGGTCTACCTTAAATTGCTTTACATTCATTTCAGATAGTTCCAGCAACTTCTTTTTATCGCCACGCTGTGGAACCGTAAAGGTCACATTTCCTAATTCCATTTCCATATCAAAAGGAACGATGATTTCGCGTGCCGTACTTTTAAAACGATCGCGCATTTCTACGATACCCAGGCTGAGCAGTTCTTCTTTGGTTTCGTCCAGCCGTTTTTTGTATTCAAAAGTATAAGCCTGTACGATCGCCCCGTTTCCGATATGCATGAAATTGATATAAGCCGACTTCTCATTCTCTGCAAAAGAGAATACATCTATATTATGAAGCATAGGCGTAACTACTGTCGATTTTGCCCGGTAGTTTTCTATTACTTCGTATTTCTCTTTTATTTTTTGAGCTTCTTCAAACTTCAGTTCTCCGGCCAAAACCTGCATCTCTTCATAGAGGTGTTTACTGATCTGGGAGATATTTCCGCGAAGGATTTCCTTTATTTCGGAAATGTTTTGCTGGTATTCTTCCATAGATTGCAAACCTACGCAAGGCCCTTTGCAACGTTTGATATGGTATTCCAGGCAGACCTCGTATTTCCCTGCTGCAATAGATTCCGGTGTCAATGGATATTTGCAGGTACGTAACGGGTAAAGTTCCTTCAGCATCTGAAGCATGACTTTGGCAGTGTATACGGACGGGTAGGGGCCGTAATATTGTGAGCCATCCTTTACTATATTCCGGGTCTGAAATATGCGGGGAAAATATTCGTTCTTTACGGTAATCGAAGGATATGTTTTGTCATCCTTCAGCATGACGTTGTATCGGGGACGATACTGTTTGATCAGATTGTTCTCGAGTAGCAAGGCATCCTCTTCTGTGTTGACAACAATGTATTTGATGTCGCGGATTTGCTTTACCAGTACACGTGTCTTATTGCTGTCGTGTTCCTTGTTAAAATAGGAGGATACACGGCGCTTCAGGTTCTTTGCCTTGCCTACATAAATGATTGTTCCCTTGTCGTCGAAGTACTGGTAGCAACCAGGCTTGTCCGGCAAGATAGAAAGTATCATTTTTATATGTTTCTCCGTTTCTGAACTCATCTTGTTTAACTGTTTCTGTCCTATACCCAGTGTTTTAGCTTCTTTTACCTAAAGTAAATGTTTCACGTGGAACAATTCGCGTTTTATCTTCCGAGGAGTACCAGTAGGATGTTTATATCGCTGGGGGAGATGCCTGGAATACGGCTTGCCTGCGCAATAGTATCCGGGTCGATCTTCGTGAGCTTTTGCCTTGCTTCGGTCGATAAAGACTGGATCGAATTGTAGTCGAATTTACCTTTGATATGGATATTCTCCAGGCGGTTTATTTTCTCTGCAATGATCTGTTCGCGCCGGATATAACCGCTATACTTGATCAGGATTTCGGCTGCTTCGATAATCTCTTCTTTGCGTGAAACAGGAACCTTGTCCAACTCTGTGCGGAGTGCGGGGACGAGGGTGGCAACGCTTTCCAAAGTGAGTTGCGGACGAAGGATCAGGTCGATCAGTTTACAACCGTGAGCGAGTGGGGTAGTACCCAGCTTTTCCAATCCTTCGTTTATGTATTGCGACTTTACGGAATAGTTTTCTGCAAAGTTGATAATAGCATCCCTGTGTTCTTTTTTCTCTGTCAGCAGGTCGTAACGCTCTTGTTTAGCCAAACCTATTTTGTAGGCTTTTTCTGTCAGGCGCATATCGGCATCATCCTGGCGGAGCAGGATGCGATATTCGGCACGGGAGGTAAACATACGGTAAGGTTCGTCTACACCTTTCGTTACGAGGTCGTCAATAAGTACGCCGATATAGGCTTCATCGCGTCCTAGGATAAACGGTTCGCCTCCGTGGCAATTGATATGTGCGTTGATGCCGGCTATCAATCCTTGTCCGCCTGCCTCTTCGTAACCGGTTGTACCGTTAATTTGTCCGGCAAAGAACAGGTTACGGATTTGTTTTGTTTCCAGGTTATGATGTAATTGCGTCGGATCAAAGAAATCGTATTCGATTGCATATCCCGGGCGATAGATTTGAATATCTCTGAATGCAGGGATTGCTTGCAGCGCACGCAACTGGATGTCTAATGGGAGAGAGGAGGAGAAGCCGTTCAGGTAATACTCCTGTGTTGTTTCGCCTTCCGGTTCCAGGAACAGTTGGTGTTGGGTTTTATCTGCAAATGTTACGATCTTTGTTTCGATGCTGGGACAATAGCGCGGACCGATACTCTGGATTTGTCCGTTGTACAGGGGAGAGTCGGGGAGACCTTCACGCAAAATATCATGACATGCTTCATTTGTGAAAGTCGTCCAGCAGCTAAGTTGTTTTAACGGGCGCGGCTGAAAATCGAGATAAGAGAATTTATGAAAGTCGTTCTCTCCCGGTTGTTCGCCCATTTCATCGAAGTGTATGCTGCGACCGTCGATACGTACAGGTGTTCCGGTCTTCATCCGTTCCGATTTAATTCCCAGAGAAACCAGTTGTTCCGTGAGCCCCGTTGCTGCCGGTTCCGAGATGCGTCCGCCACGTAATTGTGTACGTCCGATATGCATTAGGCCGTTCAGGAACGTTCCGTTAGTTAAGACTACGCTTTTTGCCCGGAATTCTACATCCATATTGGTTTTGACCCCACAAACAGTATCTCCGTCCAACATTATTTCGCGGACAGTATCCTGCCAGATATATAAGTTCGGAAGGTTCTCCAGTATTCCCCGCCAGCAATCAATAAAGCGGGCACGGTCACTCTGGGCACGCGGACTCCACATAGCCGGACCTTTGCTCCGGTTCAGCATGCGAAACTGAATCGCAGTGCGGTCTGTTACAATCCCCATATACCCACCCAGCGCATCTATTTCACGGACGATCTGTCCCTTGGCGATACCGCCTACGGCCGGATTGCAACTCATCTGTGCAATCTTATTCATGTCCATGGTGATAAGAAGCGTTTTTGAACCCAGGTTGGCGGCAGCTGCTGCGGCTTCACAGCCTGCATGGCCAGCACCTACCACGATCACATCGTAATTGAAAGTCATTGTCGTAATTCTCTTTGTTTCTTTTGCAAAGATAGTCATACTCCGCCTTTTAGCCACCATCCCAAAGGATATTTTGCTTATGCTTTGTTTCGTTAAAGATTCTACGGATGCAGATCTGTTGGTGGCTTTATCCTAAATATGTTTTTTATATGTTCTTATGCAGCTTTTAAATTCTATAGTCCATCATATATTAATATAACTCTAAAAAGAATGTTATGAAAAAGTATTTGTTTTTATTGGGGCTGTTGATGTCAACCCTTTCGTTGTTTGCCCAGGAGGCGTCGGTCGGAAAATCGTTGTTTTCTGTCCATGCGGGTCCCTCCTGGTATTTGGGAAAGATGATCGGGATTACTAACAACTCCGATGCTTATCGCAGTGATTTGCGAAACGGGGTTTCCTGGGGTGTTAACTACTATTATCTGGGGGATAAATATATCTTCGATTCATTTAAACTGTCTCCCGGTCTCATTTATCAGGGTGGACAGTATAAAAATAGTCATGATGAAGGCTCCGATAAAATTCTGATGAACTACATTGCGCCACAAATCGCCCTGTTCTACGTCAAGCAGAAGTTTAATTTGTCTTTGTCGACGGGTTTGGGATACCAGCTTTACAAAGATAAAAGTTTGGTGTACGATAAACCGCGGAATGTGTCGATGAACAAGCTCGCTTATAACTTATCCGCAGGCGGTGAATATCTCTTTTCCCAACATATAGGAATCTCTGCAAAGGTGAATTGGATCGTTACCTCTTCGGATAGCTATTCCGTCAAATACCATGGTCAGAAATGGCAGGTCGAGTCACCTGAATTGAATGGCGGTGGCGGCTGCTTTTCTCAATTATCGTTGTTGTTCGGTATGAATTTTCATTTTTAATTAGACACCATTATGAAACATATATTATTTATCTGTTTGCTTTTTTTCTGTATAGCCTGTGAAGAGAATAAATCGGTTGATCCCACTCTTATGCCTGAGGCTACTGCGACCGGTGCGAATACATTCGGTTGCTTGGTTGACGGTTGGGTATCTGTAAGCGGCCGCTGGGGGTTACCGGTTGCTGAATTTACCCAGCTGGAAGATAGTACCGGTATGACGGTTTCGGCACAAATCGGCTTCGATTCTTACCTTCGCTTTTCAATACCTAATCCCAAACAGGGAGAAACGCTTCCGTACACGAATGTCTCTTTTGATAACCAAAAAATCGGAGATGGAAAAGTCCACATTACCCGGATGTCTGACGGGATATTCAGCGGGACTTTTGAGGGAGACCGTATTACAGAAGGACGCTTCGACCTGAAATATAAAGAGTGAACGGGAATCCGGGCCGCTACGGCTTACAACTGCTTTAAAACTTCCATCACATAATTCCGCCGTTGGCGGGAAATGCTGATGGAAGAACCATTCTTCATACGGATATATCCCCCATCGCTTTTGATGAAACTTTTTATTTCCTCCAGATTGATCAGATGTGATTGATGAACACGGAGGAAATTGTAAGGCGTCAGCAAGTCGTCAAATTCTTTTAATGTTTTTGATACGATCAGCTTCTCTCCCGATTTAAGATAAAAAGTGGTATAGTTGCTTTCCGATTCGCAACGGACGATAGAGCCGATTTCAACAAATTCAATTTTATCGGCGACTGACAGGGCTATTTTCTTTTGTTTATCCAGTGTCCGCTTATTTTGCAGAAGGTTTTGCATCCGCTTGTTTTCCTGTTTTCGTAAGACGACCTGGACGGCTTTATCTACAGCATGTGTCAGTTCTTCCGGGTCGATAGGTTTCAGTAAATAGTCGAGTGCGCTGAAGCGGATAGCCTGGATCGCATAGCTGTCGTAAGCCGTTACAAAGATCACTTCAAAAGGAATATCCGGCAGACTTTCCAGGAGGGAAAAACCGGTATCGTCGCCCAGCCGGATATCCAGAAAAAGGATATCCGGTTTAGCTTCGGGCAGGACGGTACGGGCTTCCGTGACTGAACTGCAAATAGCCGAAATTTTGATTTGCGGACAATAGGTACCGAGCATGCGGAGCAGGTTTTCCCGGTTCCCCTGCTCGTCATCAACAATTGCTGCGGTTATTTTTGTCTCCATATTTTTGTTTTTATAGAGGAATGGATAATTGGACATGGCAACCGGAAACAGACTCTTTCTCCTGTCTGTTTTCGATCGTAATACCGATTTCCGTATTGTACAAAGTCTTTAATATTTCGAACTCATTGGTGACGGCACGGATACCGAAGCCTCCATTTGCCTCTGTTTTCAATCCGGGCCCATCGTCAGTGATATCGATTATCAACAACTGATCCTGCAAAGATAATCGAATTATGATTTCTCCCGTACCGCGCGGAGCGATTCCGTGCTTAACAGCGTTTTCAACGAAAGGTTGTATCAGCATTCCCGGTATTTCGATTGCATCCGGCTCGATATTCTGATCGACTGTCAACGAGTAAGAGAAAGGATAACGAAGTTGTTCGAGTTTCAGATATAGTTCCAGTTGCTCGATCTCATCCGAGAGAGGAACCAGTTTCTTTTCGGATGTAGCCAGAACTTTGCGCAGTAAACGTGAGAAATCGATCAGGTATTTGTTCGCCTCCTGGTTGGCCGAGCGATTGATCAGATTCTGTATCGAACTTAGTGCATTAAAGATGAAATGCGGGTTCATCTGGGAACGAATGGCACGGAGTTCGAGTTCGCGGATATGACGGCGGTTACGTTCCTGCTTCTGTTTGTTTTTGTTTCGGAAATAGTATATGATACCGATGATTGCTGCGATTAGGAGCGCACCTAAAATGCCCTCCTTGAATCCTTTCATAAAATCGTTGAAAGATTTGTCTTCTCTGTTCAGGTCTTTTTTTATTAATTCAAGGATTGGCTCGGTGTTTAAATATCCGAAATCCCGATGGATAATCGTCCCGTCTTCGCGCATCAGGACCGTCAGTAAAGAGATTCCCTTATTATAAATTAAATCCTTTTCGACCTTTTCGGGTATGGCTTTAAACGGTTTTACCACTTTCGCGTTGTGAGCTTTAAAATGTGCGTAAAGTTCGAATTGGACGATAGAGGCCAACCCTTCTGTTTTGAGTTGTTTTTCCAAGTCGAGTGCCGTTTGCAGGCTCATTCCGCCAAGACCATCGGGGGTGGATACATATAGCAGGATGTATTTCCGGTCGCTTCCTTTCACCAGATGCAGGCTGTCGGTTACGATTAGACCGGTTTCCTTGATATTCTTTCCATATTCGAAAGGTAATAGTTTATTGTATGCTCTTTTTACTTCGTTTGTCAGGCTGGTATCTGGACAGGAAGCGATAAAATCGTTATAATCATCTTCTATTTCATGTAGTGTCTTACTATACATCAAACTTGTCAAGTTCGCTCCGTTTACAAAGTATTTAGGATAGCCAGAGAAGATTTGTTTATTTAGCAGATAGTCTTCTTGTGGAGTTATTTTTTGTTTGTTCAGACACAGATTGTCCGATTTGAGCTCCTGCTTTTTATAGGTAGCATACATATGCAGGAAAAAAACGTAATGTGCTGAATAAGGATTCTTCAAGTGGTAGGCATTATCAATAAGCGGATTGACTGATGCGAAAGGAGGAGCTTGCCAATCGAGTAAACTGCTATCATACCAGGCTTCTTTGTTGCTCTTAAACATGTAGCACCGTAGGATAAATCCTCCTTTGAAATACTGTTCCGATAATTCAAATACTCTCTTCCAATAAGGATCCATTTTCTTAAAATCTTTTTCTAAGGTAGTTTGAAAAAGAGAATCACGGTGCTGGAAGGATTTTTTTAACTCGTCAGGAGAAATGTTGCCGTATTCAGAATTGTAATAAGAAAATCGTTGAGTGTTGTATTGTAGGTTATTCTGTTCACTACCTCGTCCCTCGTAACGATAGGTATGTGTATTCGTAAATGCCTCTTTGTCTTGAATAATGGAATCTCCCGGAGTAAGCAGAAGTTTTATTCGTTCTCCTACTTTATATTCTGTCGGGTAAGCGATAAATATTTTCTTGTGAATAGTCGAATCTTTAGATGTATCGAGACCATAATTACTACATGTAAATTCTGTATTCGGAGGAAGAGCAAATGAGGCATCCACAACCCGTGTATCCGGTGCGAATAAGATAGTTCCATCTGTTTTCCATTTGGTCAGGATATCGTAGGTTATCGGAGTCAGTAACTGTTCCAGGTTAACCGAGTCGCGGATAGTAATTGCCATATAATCGGATAATCTTTCCGATCTTACTCCGAAAGGAACATACGTTTTCGAATAGGAATAGGATGAGTTCTCTTTATTGAATACGAGTGGTTTCCGGCTTTTCCGGTCGTACGTGACATGTAAAATCTGTTTGTCTGACGTATTATTTTCGAAAGCAAAATCTTGCTGATAACGGCTGTCGAAATAATAAAAGCCGGGTTTCTCATTGGCGTTATGGCAATCGTACAGGTTATCCAGCGTATAGTCAATAGAAATGGACTTGTCTGTTTTTTCTGCTACTGTAGCTAGTATGGTTATCCGGCGTATATTCTCCGCCCTCCAGGGGATTTCTTCTTTAATCCCCGGAGCGATATAGGGATAGTAATGGACAGTTTCGAGGGTTATCCAATCTCCCTTTTTCAGTGAGTCGGGATTGTAAGGGACGAATGTGTCCGCCCAGCCGTTCCATGTCAGGCACAGGAATAAAAATAAGAGTCTCGCTTTCATATCTGTAAATTTAAGATGAAAAATTAGATTACAGACTAAATATAGACAGAAAGACTCTTATCTGTTTGAACAATGAGTAAATGGCAAGTTCTGATGAGTATCAGGATTTATTTTAAACTTTTGTTTGTAGAGGATATTTTTGCTGTTAATCGGTATACAGTTTGTATGCTCCTTGGAAACTCATTTTGATAGCCAAGGCGAATGATATTCCACCGACGATTGTTCCGAAGGCAAGTAATGAAAGGGCATTAGGTTCGGTTCCTAGTGGAAATTCATCATACTCGGAGAGGGCTGCTGCTATAAAAAATGAAGAAAAGAAACACAAAACAACTCCCAGTACAAGGCTTATCCATGCAGTTTTTTGAATCAATTGTTTGATAAGTATGCTTATTAAAATGACCGCTATTGAAAGAAGAATGAAAGGAATTGTCCATTTCCCTTTGCTTCCTATTTCGAAGATTGCGTCGAAAATAGTCGGTACAGCCAAAATCAACAGGAACCAAATCTCAGATATATTATTGATAGCTTTTTGGATTCCGAGTTTTAAAGAGGTTGTGTTCATGATAATATGTTTTTGAGTGACTACTAATTAATAAACGAAGTATTTACCAGTTTTATTGCTTCAATGACTTTATACATTAAAAATTAAGTACTCATGCAACATATTAGTAATATCCGGCATCTATATATTTAACAATGTTATTAGATATGTTATGAAAAAGTTAGTACTCCTTTTGTTTGTTGCAAAAGAAAAAAATGCCGGGATTAACTCTCCCGGCACTCTCCCGGCAAAATAGCCAGTGCTTTATTTTCGTTCTCTTCCATGATTTCCCTCTCCCCTGGCCCTTTGTCGTTGATGCCGCACAGATGAAGGATTCCGTGGATGATGGTACGATGCAGTTCTTCGTTGTATGGAGTTTCGAACTTTTCCGCATTTGTTTTTACTGTATCCAGACTGATGAAAAGGTCGCCTGATATCTTGTTTCCGCTGGTATAATCGAATGTGATGATATCCGTATAATAATCATGTTGCAGATACTGGCGGTTTACTTCCAGGATCTTTTCGTCGGAACAGAAGATGTAACTGATATCCCCTGTCTTTTTACCGTATGTTTCGGCAACTTTCCTGATCCAGTTGCTGACAGCCTCTTTCTTGATGGCCGGAAGTTCGATGTCTTCTGCGTAAAATGATATTGTCATAATGCTATTATTATTCTTATTTGTCTTTCTGAATGATATGTTAAAAAATATTACCCGGTATAGTATTTTCAAATACCTGCCATATTAATCCGATTTACCCGGTATAGTAGTGACATTTTGATAATCGGAAATTTGTTGTCAGGCAAAGAATATATACGTCAAAGTTATCGCGGCAATAGCCCCTACCAGGTCTGCCAACAGTGAACATTGTATGGTGTAACGGGTATTGCGGATGCCAACGCTTCCGTAATAAAGTGCGACTACGTAAAAAGTCGTATCCGTCGAGCCTTGTACGATGGAAGCCAGCCGTCCGACAAACGAATCGGCGCCATAGGTATTCATCGCATCCAGCATCATTCCGCGTGCACCGCTTCCGCTAAGCGGCTTCATCAGGATGGTCGGCAGGCCACCGACAAAATCAGTATTGATCCCTAATGCACCGACACCCATACGGATTCCTTCAATGATAAAATCCATCGCTCCTGAGGCACGGAATACCCCTATCCCGACCAATATGGCGACCAGATACGGTATAATCGTTATTGCCGTTTTAAAGCCTTCTTTGGCTCCTTCTATAAAAGTGTCATACACATTGATTTTTTTTCGTATGCCGCTGACAATGAATCCGCAGATTATAGTAAACAATAATGTGTTTGCAAACAAGGTGGAATAAAGCGAAACCTGTTCCTGTTCCAATGAGTTGAACAACCAGACCAGTCCGCCTATAAAGGCAGCCAGGCCTCCGAAGAATAGTACCAGATTTCTTTGGAGTATATTGATGCGTTGTTTGATGCAGACGGCCAGTATGGCAACCAATGTGGATGAAAATGTTGCCAGCATAATCGGCAGGAAAACGTCCGATGGATTGGCTGCCCCCATCTGTGCCCGGTACATCATGATAGTGATTGGGATAAGGGTTAATCCCGAAGCATTGATGCAAAGGAACATAATCATCGGGTTGCTGGCAGAATCCTTTTCAGTATTCAGTTCTTGTAGTTGCTGCATTGCTTTCAGCCCCATCGGTGTCGCTGCATTGTCCAGTCCCAGCAGGTTGGCGGAGATATTCATAAAAATAGAACCTGTCACCGGATGCTCTTTCGGTATGCCCGGGAAGAGCTTGCTGAAAACCGGTGCCCCCAACCGGGCAAACGACTGGATGACTCCCCCCTTTTCGCCAATCTTCATAATACCCAGCCAGAGTGACAAGATACCGGTCAGTCCGAGCGATATCTCGAATCCGGTCTTGGCAGACGCAAAAGAGGAATTGATAATCTCTGTGAAGACTGCCGTATCTCCGGCAAAGATAAGTTTGCCCAGCGCAACGACGAAAGCGATTAGAAAGAAAGCGATCCAGATGTAGTTCAGAACCATATGTTAGTTGTTATTGATATTATACCTGCAAAAATAGGAATTAATTAACAATAGATTTGTATTTTTGCCTGAATAATAAAACGTAACGACTTATGGCAAAGATATTAGTAACCTACGACATGTTCCGCGAAGGGTTCACCGAGCTGGAAAGCAATTATGACGTGACTTTTCCCGAAGGAAGAGATTTCACCTATGAAGAAGTGTTGGAAATGATTCCGGAATACGATGTTCTATGTTCCATGTTCGACTTTCCGGTGAATAAGGAACTGGTCGACCGTGCCCCGAATTTGAAGTTGGTAGCCAACTACGCGGTGGGTTATAATAATATAGATGTGGCGTATTGCCTAGAAAAAGGTATCACCGTAGCCAATACTCCCGACCCTGTCACCGCCCCTACCGCCAACTTGGCTTTGGGACTGATGATCGACACCGCCCGCCGTATCACCGAATGCGACCGCAAACTGCGTACGCTCGGCAAAGAGATGAAGGTGGGTGTGCTTGAAAATCTCGGCGTGAATATTACCGGACAGACACTCGGTATCATCGGCATGGGACGTATCGGAAAGGCGTTGGCCAAACGTGCGAATGCCTGCGGTATGGAGGTGATTTACCATAACCGCCGCCCACTTTACGTGGAGGAAGAAACGAAACTGAATGTAACGTACGTCTCTAAGGAAGAGCTGTTGGCCAAGTCCGATTTTGTCTCCCTGAATGCTCCTTATACTCCCGAGACCTACCATATCATCGGTGAAGCGGAACTGAAGCAGATGAAACCCTCGGCTATCCTGATTAATACTGCCCGTGGTCCGCTGGTGGACGAACATGCGCTGGTAAAGGCCTTGCAGGACGGAACGATTCATGGCGCCGGACTGGATGTATTTGAATTTGGCGACTATCCCCTGCCCGAATTGCTGGAAATGGAAAATGTGGTACTGACGCCCCATATCGGCACGCAGACAATGGATGTACGTATCGTTATGGCACGTACCGTTTGCAACAACGTAATCGGATTCCTGGAAGGCGACCGTCCTGTGTCACGCGTCATGCGTCCATGACGGCAGCTTTTGTGTTGAGCGAGCTTCTCTCGGTGGCGAATCCGGAGAAGGCCGCTTTCCTGCAACGTTTTTTCAAGACGGGGCCCGGTGAGTATGCCGAAGGAGATGTGTTCCTCGGGTTGGTCGTTCCCCTCACCCGCAGTATTGCAAAAGCGAATAAGCAGACGCCTTTATCCGAGTTGCAGCTATTGATTGAAAGTGAATACCATGAAGCTCGCCTTTGTGCCCTGCTGATTGCCGTCGAGCAATTCAAAAAGGCTTCGGAAGCCGACCGGAAGAAGCTGTATGATTTCTATCTGGGCAATGCCCGGCGCATCAATAACTGGGACCTGGTAGACGTTACCTGCCCGCATCTGGTAGGCCTTTACCTGCTGGATAAAGACCGTACCCGATTATATGAACTGGCGGATAGCGACTGTTTGTGGGAGCAGCGGATTGCTATGGTTTCTACCGTCACTTTCATCCGTAACCGCGAATATACCGATACATTGGCATTGGCAGAAAAGCTGATGACGCATACACATGACCTGATGCATAAAGCGGTGGGCTGGATGCTCCGCGAAGTCGGCAAAAAAGACCGGGAAACATTAACCGACTTTCTCGAAAAACACGCTACACGCCTCCCCCGCACAGCTCTCCGTTATGCCATAGAACATTATCCGGAGGAACAACGGCAGTATTTCCTGAAGAAGAAGTAATGTATGAATGAAGAAATAAAAGAAAAACTCCGCCGGTGGGCGAATGAATATAATGTTAGCGGTTTTATCAAGGACGACCCTGTCCAGTTTCCCCATCGGTACACGGAGAAAAGGGATATTGAGGTGTCCGCTTTTATTACCTCCTGGATTTCTTACGGACGCAGGGAACTAATCCTCCGAAAAGCGAACGAACTGCATGATGCAATGGGCCCTAGTCCTTACCGTTGGATTAGGAATGAAGGATATAAGAACTTGGCGGGAAATTCGGTAGAACTCGGTAAGAGAGATACTTTTTACCGTTTCTACACCTACTCCCATCTACGTCAGTTGTGCGACCGGCTGAAAAGTATTTATGAAGAATATGACTCGCTGGAAGATGCTTTGTCTGCCAGTCCTTATCCGAATCCGGTGACAAAGATACAGGATATTTTCTCAGGAATCGAAGGGATTCCCGTACTGACGGGGACGTCTGCCTGTAAACGTCTTGCCATGTTCCTCCGGTGGATGGTCCGGAAAGACGGTATTGTCGACTTCGGCATCTGGGAAACAGCCATCAAACCGCATGAGTTAATCATTCCTTTAGATACCCACGTCCATCAGATTTCGTTGGAACTGGGATTGACCGAGCAAAAGAATGCTACCCTCAAAACCGCTGTCGAGATTACCGAAGCCTTAAAGCAGGTATTCCCGGATGATCCGTGTCTGGGGGATTTCGCCTTGTTCGGATATGATATAAACCGGAGGCAAACTATATCCAACCCTGGCATCTTTTAGCGTCAACTAAGGGAGAAACTAATCCTCGGGTCATGACTTTGTATTATTACCCTGTACACCCTGGCTTATTAAGGTGTACACCTTGCGTAACTATCCTGTACACTCTGGTCGATTATCCTGTACAGGGTAGTTTTAGTGGGTAAGGACTTTCGGGCTAGTTCCTTATTACTTTGAAGTTAGTTGTATACTATATTCGGGTTAGTTCTTACCCGGAGCATCTGTGTTGGTGGCTGATGACAGATAAGGTTGCAGATGAAAAGAATGTATCTGCAACCTTATATTTGTTGATTGATAGTAGTTTATAGGAAGAGGTGACAGATGGCGGATTGTTTTCAGAAACTTTATGTAGAACTATTTAATCTCTGCATAATTCACCTGCGGTGTCCGGATACCCGGCTTCAGTTCACCGTTGACGATGATCAGGCTGTCACCTTTCAATACGGCTCCTGCCCCGGCACGGGCTAACTGTTCGTAATCTCCCAGCTCGGTCCATTCTTTGGTAAAGGTGTTGTATTGTAAGAGGAATGTATTGAATTTGTACCATTCCACCGGATAATGCATGTACTCTTTTCCCTCTTTTATCAGCCTTTCGAGTCCTTCGAACTCTAATCTTTCTTCGGCCCGCTCCATATAGATGGAACGGTTGAGGGCTGTTAAGAAACGGCCGTAGTTGACGCCGCCCATAAGTAGGATTGAACTGTCGCCGTAAGTAACTGCGCAACCTCCGGTGAAGGTACGCCAGACTTGGCCTTTGACTGGAGGCAATTTAGTCTCCGTAGTCCAACTTTTTGTGGCCGGATGGTACGAGAGCATATCTGAAGAGACAATTGCATCCACATCCTTTCCATACGCATCCTTGGAAACAGGCTGAAAGCCGCTCGACAGGTAAATACGTACTCCGTCGGCCGACTGTTGGGCGGCTAAGACCGGTTGAAGGCGCGTCTGACCGGGGAAGTCCGGCAGTTTTTCCCAGTTTCCATCGAGGTTTTTGTTCAGTTTCATTGAATAGAAGCTATGGCCGGGTTTCCCGTTTTCATTTCCTCCGGCTACATATATCGTGTGGTCGATATAGGCCGCAGAAAGATTATCCATCGATACGGGAAGTGTATCCAATTTGCAAATATGTGCCTTTTCATCGGACCTGGACATGGACAGCAGATAGACATCGGCTAAAAAATCGGTGCTGTTGTTTCCCCCTATGCAGACGATACCTTCCGGCGTCGTGACGGAGGCTCCGTAGGCAACAGGAAGAGGCAGGTTACCGGCTTTCTGCCATTGGGCGTTTTTGTCTGAAAGGTCGAGGGCGAATATATCGCTGTAATATCGTTTGGCTCCTCCTTCGGTGACCGGTTTGTCGGGGAAATTGCAACCGCCGGCAACCAGCAGCATTCCGTTACTGATGCCGACAAAAGGGGCTGAAACCCCTAATGAGGCGGTGTCTGCCATGCCCGGCAAATCGGGTAGTTTATTCCAGGTACAGGTAATCATATGATTCGGTTTAGATGTTGGTGGCTGACTGCATCCGGCTAACATGACTGCCAGCAGGAGAAGACATCCGGTTAATATGGATTTGTTGTGCATGATACTATTGTTTCTTTGTTCTGAATGTTGAAGCCGGGAGTTCATCGCTGTTGACCAGGTTGGCACGGGTGAATGGTTGCCAGCCGTAGCGGACCAGCTTCGGATTCGTAACCTTCTCACTGCGGATTTTCACCTTTCCATCGATTATTTCGGCCTGGGCGGGGAAGAATAGCCCGTCGTGTTCCGCTATTTCGAATGTGCGTATCGGTTGCCCATCGGAGGTGTGCAGGCCGTCGGCGTAATCGAAGGTGATGTAGGCGGCGTTGTCCCTGAATTCGACTGAACGGAATAAAGGACCTGACGGAGTGAGTGCATGTCCGTATGTCTTGTTGAGTGCCCAACGGGCCAGGCGTTCCCCTATTTCGCGTTTGTATACCGGATGCACATTCAATGAATCTCCCCGGTCGCTGCTGACGGCCATGCCGCTGTTCGGAATCGTCTCCATCAGTTCACGTTGGCTGTTGCGGAACCAAGTCCAGCTCGGACGGTCGATGCTCGACAGCTGAACGTAATAGAACGGAAACTCTTCTCCCCAGTTCTTACGCCAGCTTTCCACCAGCAACGGGAACAAACGTTCGTGTGTTTCGATATTCTGGGCATTCGATTCGCCCTGGTACCAGATGACTCCTTTGATTGGATATTGTTGCAATGGCTGGATTCCCGTTTCGTACAGATAGCAAGGCTCATACGGATGGCGTTGCAGTTTGTCGGATGATTTCTTCGTGTTGAGAACCGCACGACCGCGTACCCAGTCCTGGATAAAGTCGTTCTGTGTCCAGTTATACAGTATATCGGTAAATTCAAATTCCAGTGTTTTCCGGTCTATCCAGGCTTCGGTACCCGACCCCCCTATGGCATTCAGGACGAGTCCGATCGGAACTTGCAGGCTGTCCGACAACATCCGTCCGAAGGCAAAGGCTACGGCCGAGAACTTATCGGCTGTCTGTTCGTTGCACGGCGTCCACCGGGTGTCGTGGTAATATTGCAGGCGGTTGAGGGAATCCATGGCAGAAATGTCCCATTCCACCGCATTCGTATACCAGCGGGGCTGCATATTGAAGAGACGTATCTGTGGTTGGCTGTCCGCATATTCGAGTAGTTCCTTACGCTGGCTGTCTGCCAGTTCGTCTACCCGGAAAGCCATGTTGGACTGCCCGGAACAGAGCCATACTTCGCCGACCAGTACCTCTTTATAGGTCAGTTTCTGTGAAGCCGGTGCTTTCTTTTTGCTTTTCTTTTCAGTGGCGGGCGAGGCTTCGATGGTCAGTTCATAAGGACCTCCTGCTTGTAACGGGTCGAGCGTGACAGACCATTTGCCGTTGGAGGCGGTTACAGACTCTTTCTTTTGTCCGGCAATCTGTACGGTTACTTTCTCACCGGCATTGGCAGTCCCGGAGATGAGTAAAGGTTTTTCCCGCTGTAAGACCATATTGTCGGAGTACGTAGCAGGCATACGGAGGCCTCCGTAGTTACCGGTCAGTTCTCCGTAAACCGTTTTAGCGAGGATACCGGCTCCTTCCGTGTTCGGATGAAGGGCGTCGGGTAACAGGTCCGGGCGGTTGTAGAGGCCTTCTTGCAAGTCGATCAGTCCGGTGTTGGCCAGCCGGGCTATTTCTTCGATTGTCTCCTGCTCCATCCAGTACCAGTCACGGGTACCTGATTTGAAACGCGGATGCCGGTGTGAGATGGGTGTCATCCGGCAAATCCATATCCGGCAATCCGGATTAGCTTCGCGGAACGACGCTATCAGAGAAAGATAGTCTTTCACGAAATGATCCCGGTAGTTAGGCCAGTTGCGCGGGTCGGTATCGTTCAGTCCGAGATGGATGACTACCCTGTCGCCGGCGAAGTCGAGTGCCGCTTTGTATTCTTCCTGCTCGCAGTAAGGGCGATGTCCTTTGTTGAGCAGCGTGGCACCGCTTTTACCGAAATTCACCACTTTATAGCCGTCTCCCAGCATGCGTTGCAGTTGAGCCGGATAAGAATTGACCTCCCGGTTCTCTATGCCTGCACCGTATGTCACGCTATTACCTACACAAGCTACCTTAATCTTATTCTGACCGTAGGCAGTTGTGCAAAGTAACAGGCATAATAGTAAAAGAGTTTTTTTCATTGTATGATAGTCTGTTTATTTCTTTTTATCCGGTGAATAGACCAGGCCGTCTACCGCCTTTTCACCGTCCGGGGTGACAAAGACGAATGTGAACATCCATTTGTTCAGCCTGACTTCGGGAAGCGTGAACTTTCCGACGGGAAGTTTCAGGAAAACCTTGTTCCATCCCTTTTGCAGATGTACCCTGAGCGGTTCCCTGGCAACACAGTTCTCATTCCCCAGCACGATTTCATTCGATTTTACGGTATGGGTCGCAGTCCATTCCGGCGGAAGCAGTTCTTGGTCGTTCAGCCATACGCGGCTACCTTTGTAGTCCCACTTGCCCTGCGGTGGCGCCAGGTCCATTTCCGAACGGCCGTAGTTCTGGAATTCTATCCAGGCCCCTGCTTCCTGGTCTTTGGGCGAATATACCCAGGTCCAGGCATAAGCGGTATGGTTTTCTTTCGGGTCTTTGTAAAAGCCGGGAACGAGTGTGCCCCATACGTGGCGCAGATAGATTCCGGCACCGATCGTTTCGTTTGTTTCGTAGGTTTTCCCGTCGTAGGTATAGCTGTTTTGCAAGGCTGTTTCGGGCGGGAACACGCTATTCAGGTCACCGTTATTGGGGAATGCGTCGGTGATGCGCCATTTCACGTTTGTCTGTTTGACGTATGAAAACGGATAACCTTTGAAATGATGCTCTTTATGCCAGAGCATTCGTTGTTCGAATTCGGCAAAGGAAGTGTATGCGCGGCTATCTTCGGAAGGCAGGTTTGTCCCTTCTTTATCGAAGTATTCATAGCCTCCTCCCCGCCAGGCACGGTCGGCTATGGCGAGCATGTTGGGATACAGGTGGTTTTCCCGTATCATGTTTTCTTCCGGTTGTACCAGGCGGTCGTTCCAGACGGCCAGGATGACACCTGCCATATCATCGCTGCCTTCGGTATGCCCGTAGACGGTACTGTTGTATAAAGCACGGATGTCGGCAAAGGTATCGAAATGGTTCAGATAATGGAAACGGGAGTCGATGGCCGGTATTCCCGGTTGGGCTTTTCCCCGATAGCTCCACAGGTGTGTCATATCTATTTCACCCGGTTGGTAATGCCATCCCGGATTCCAGGAGATTACTTTTTTGCCTTTCGACCGGACGAATGCGACCATCTCCGGCACAAACCGGGGATTGGTGAACTCCACTTCGTCGGTCCCGATATGCAGATAAGGCGTATCGAATGTTTCGCAGACTTCTTCTATGAGCAGTTTCAGTATTTTCATTCCTTCCGGACTTTGCATGTCGTGGCGGAAGGTCCGTTCGAAAGCGGCACTGTGCCCGGGCATGTCGAGTTCAGGTATCAACATCACCTGGTGTTGTTTGCAGAAAGCAACGAGTTCTTTGGCCTCTTCCAGGGTATAATATTTACCCGGCATGCGGGTTGTATTGATGCTGTCGTTTATCATCGGAAAGACTTTGCTTTCCAGTCGCCAGGACTGGTTCTCGGTGAGATGCCAGTGGAAAACATTGATTTTGTAACGGGACAAAATGGCTATTTCCCGTTTCAGTTCTTCCAGGGAGATATAACTGCGGCCTACGTCCTGCATGAATCCGCGGATACGGAAGGCAGGCCAGTCTGTAATCCGGCATCCCGTGATATAGGCTCTGTCCCCTTTCTTTTCCGTTAGTTGGCGAAGGGTTTGAATAGCCCAGTATATTCCCTGTTCCGTGGTGGCTTCGATGGTGATACCCTGGGAGGATACTTGTAGTTTATAGGCTTCGTTTGCGTTCAGCTTTGCCTCCGGCAGTTCTTTTACAAGTTTTATTTGTAATTTGTGTTTGCTGGCGGGGTTGATGCCGATGTTATTCTCCTGCAACCAGGCCGTAACCATCTGCTCCGTATTCCCTTCCGCCTGGAGGGTGATTTCTTTTCCGGAGAATGTTTGCTTGTTCCAGTCTATCTGTTGCGGCCAGGGAAGCAAGTGCGGAATACCGGCAGCATAGGCCACCGGTATCCATACACATAATATGAGTGTTATGAACAGCTTTTGTTTCATCGTATTTATTTAATCAGGTCTGTTAGCTTGACAGCCTGGAAGGTCATGTGTGCCACACTTGACTCGTAGAAGATACCGACTGTTTCCTTGTCGATCATGGACAGGCAGGAATATCCCCATCCTTCGTTTTCGTCCAGTAATACCTGATGTTCTGCCGGCCAGGTCAGGCCACCGTCGAGACTGGCTTTAATCGTGATATGGTTGCGTCCTTTCGTGGTGTTCGGATTGGAGAACAATAACAGTTTCTTTCCGGTGATGTTGTCTTTTGCATCCACTTTGATGAGGCTTGCCATACAAACCGGTTCCTGTAAGGCACTGCGGTTTGATGGATGCTCGGTCCAGGTCTTGCCCAGGTCTTTGGTAACGGCTACGGCACGGCTGCCGCCACGGTTATCGCGCATGTTGAGCATGAGCACGCCGGGTTCAACTTCTGCTACCTGTGCTTCGGTGGTATTGGTGCGTGCCAGGTTATGCAGATGCCAGGTTTTGCCACGGTCTTTGCTGTACATCACGCCTGCATTCGGTACACGTGTCGCATCAATGAACTGGATGGGGAAAACCAGCGTGCCGTCTTGCATGGTGATGCCGCGTCCCGGCCCCTGCAACAGGAAGTACCAGGAAGGGTCTTTCACCTGTGAGGTGATGTTGATAGGTTCGCTCCAGGTCTTTCCGTCGTCTTCGCTCTTGACAAGCATCAATTGGGCCGTTTCATCGGGAGTCATGCCCGGCATGGAGTTCCACCAGGCGCGTCCGTTACCCATTCCGTGAGTCCAGGCTGCAACAATCCAGATGGTGTTTGTCTTTTCGTCTACCAGAATGGACGGGTCGCCTACACCGTTTTGTGCATGAGGCAGACCGCCGGTTTCACCGAAGGTCATGGCTACGCGCATCGGTTCCCAGGTTTGTCCCTTGTCCGTACTGCGGCTCACGCCTATGTCGACCATTTCCTGCAAGTCGACACTGCTGTTGTAGCGGATATCGTAAACGCCGAGAAGCGTGCCGTTGTTGGTCGTAACCAGTCCCGGGATACGGAAGGCTGCCGAGCCGTCATCGCCTGCCTGGCGTACACCGACACCTACGCGGCGGGGTGTTTCTGCTTTTCCTTTCCATTCGATGGCTGCGGGTTTGTTATTGATGGTGGCCTCCGGCATCGTGAAGGATACTCTCGACAATAAAGAGGTCTCCGGTTTCATTTCGATGCTTACCCAAAAGTAGTTGGGGCCTTTAATCATCGGTTGTTTGGAAGACAACCTGATTGTTTTTGCCGGGGCGGTAACTTCATCTTGTTTGACAGAATAAGAAGGGTTCGCGACCCGTGTCTTGCCCGGTGTGTAACTGGTAACGTATGTCACCGGGTTGAAGTGCGTGCCTTCCCTGGACGGTGCTTCCGTGCCGCTATAGAATAACCGTACGGCTTTTATGTCAGACAGGTTCGTCTCTTCTCCGAATTGGAGTGTGAAGTTATTTAATACATCTCCCTTCTGAGCGGGAATACGCATTTCCAACAGTACATTGTCCGTACGGTCTATCAGAATAGGAATCTGCTGTTCCCTTACGTACAAGCTGTCTGCTGCAAAGGCGGTTTGTGCGATGAATAGAAGACAGAGATAAAAGATGCTTTTTTTCATGGTGATTGTTCTATATGTGTTGTTTGTTAAATACTGAGTCAAATATATCATATTATTTTCAACTAATCCGTCATATTTGCCACTTTCGGTCGAAGGAAACAAATCTGAATGAGTAAAGCGATTGCGACGAGCCCTGCCAACATGGCGAAGTCGTGCCCCAGGTTGCCGGCATCTGTCGACCTGCCCAGCAGGTCTGTAATAGCTGCCCCGGCAAATACACCGGTCATGTTCATGATACCGTAAGCCGTAGCCCGGTAACGTGGTGAGATGAACTGGCAGAGTATCGGCATATTATTGGCATCAAAGATACCGAAACCGATACCGAAACACAAGCCTCCGCCGACAATCATCAGGAAGTTATGTCCGAAACCGAGCAATAAGAGCGATGGAATGGTCAATGCCAGTCCGATAGCTCCGGTATAAACACGGCCTCGTACGTTGGTCTGTATCCATTTGTCGGATAAGATACCGCCTGCAATGACTCCGATAAACGAAGATAAAGCGATTGTAATCGTTGATAACGGGCCTGCTTCCGACATGTCGATTGACAGATTCTCGGAGAATAATGTCGGCAACCAGTTCTTGGTAGCCCAGCCCGGTAGACTCGGGGTTGCAAAATAAAGCAGGATAATCCAGAAAGAGATGTTTGTAAACAACATACCCATCCCTTTGAGAGCTCCTTTCACCGGATTCTCGATGGCAGCGCCCGCCTCTTTGATTTTATGAACGATATGGTCTTTTTTATCTTTCAGGAACAGAATAAGAATCACACTGTATGCAATACCGACAATCCCGAACCAGTGGAAAGTCGTTTCCCAGGTAAAGGCGCTTGCCACTGTCGCACCGAAACCGCCTAAAGCCTGTCCGGTGTAAAGGCCGGTCATGTGGATGCCTACTGCCAGCGAACGGGTTTTCCCCTGGTGGTAATCGGTTATCAGCGACAATCCTGCCGGGATATACAAGGCTTCGCTTACTCCCATGAGGGCGCGCAGGAAATAAATCTGGTTGAAAGTGGTGCAATAACCCATCATCAGCGTGACGAACGACCAGACGAACAGGCTGCCGACGATCAACCATTTGCGGTTTACCCTGTCGGCTATCATTCCCGCTACAGGGCTCATGAATCCGTATATCCACAGGAACACGGCCATCAGGCGGCCGAAGTTGGCTGCCGATTCCAGTTCGGTGATGTCTATCATCATCGCGTCTTTCATGGTGGAGAGCATTTGCCGGTCCATATAGTTCAGTAAGGCTACGCCCCACAACAGGCCGACAACTACCCAGGGATAGATTTTCTTATTGCTCATATCGTTTATTTTGAAAGCATTTCTTTACAAAGCAGGTTACATTTCAGAAGCATCCGGGGGATGTGGAACGGGCCTTTATACATATTACCTTTGGCCGGCTGTGACAATGTTCCGTCATAATGGAAATAGCCGTACCATTCCCCATATTCCCTGTCCGGGAAACGGGCGTATGTGTATTCATTAATCATCCGGTGCATTTCAAGGTATTTATTGTCACCGGTAGCTTCATAGGCATAAAGTGTGGCGATGATGGCTTCACATTGCGGCCACCAGAATTTCATATCGTGCCAGTATTCCTGCTGCGGAAGGTTCTTGCAGTCTCTGAAATAAGTGATTCCACCGTATGTTTTGTCCCAGCCCCATTCCCAGGCCCAGTTGAGGATAGTCAGTCCCATTTCTTTCAATTCCGGGTCCCAGTTGCGGTACTTGGCTTCTTCCAGGATGAACCAGGCTGTCTCGATGGAATGGCCCGGATTGATGGTTCGTCCGGGGATGGAGTCGATGAATTCGCCATTCGGTCCGACTGTTTCGAGGATTGTTTTGAATTCCGGCTTCATGAAGTCGCGGCGGAGTTCGTTGATGGATTCGTCTATCTGTTTTGTCAGTATTTCATTGTCGATAGCTTCGCGGATGCGGGCGGCTGTATCAATCAGTATCATGCATAAGGAATGCCCTTTGGCGACGAAGCCTTCGCGGAATTTAGGTTCAAGCAATCCCGGTGTATTTTTATAATGAAGGACTTGTTTGAAGAGGCTGACTGCTTTCTCCGCATAGCTTTTGTCTCCCGATGCGATGGAATATTGCGCCATGGCGATAGCGGCAAATGTTTCGGAAAAGACATATCTTCTTTTGCGGACCGGAACGCCGGTTGCCGTCACCTCATAAAACATGCGGCCATCCGTGTCGAAGCAATATTTCTCGATGAAATCAATGCCATTCTTACAAGCCTGCAACCATTCCTGCCGTTTCTCTATATGATTGTAGGCATAGGCCAGGATGAAAGCGAAACGTCCCTGAAACCATACCGATTTGTTCGAATCCATCAGGGAACCGTCCCGGTTGAGGCAGGGGAAATAACCGCCGTTCTCTTTGTCGATGCCGTATTTCAGCCAGAAAGGCATGACATCATTCACAAGGTCGTTTTTGTATGTTTCTTCCCAGTAACCCAGATATTCTGCCGGTTGGGATATGTTTGTCTTTGCTTCCATAGTCGTTAGAATTTGTTGCATCTTTCAAAGAAGTTGATGGCTTCCAGTTCTGCTTTCATGGAAGCTTCTTCGGCATCGGTCATATTTTGGAACGGCGTACGGTTTTTGCCCAGGTCCAGACCAATCAGTTTCATGATACGCTTGCCTCCTACGATGTTTCCGCGGTAATGACAGATTACGTTAATCACATCCTGTGAGAAGTTTTGTTTTTCGCGGGCTGTTTCCAGGTCTCCGGCTTCCCAGGCCGTGATGATACCGACCAGTTCCTTGCCATTATAGTTGGTTGTTCCGCCGATGCCGCCTTGTGCGCCACCCATAGCCAGGCAGGGCAGAATAGTCTCATCCTGTCCGTGAAGCATGTCGAATTTGCCGTCTTTATATAACCTGCACTGGTTATATTCGTAAAGGCTTTCATAGGTATATTTGATTCCTGCGAAATTAGGGATACGTCCGTCTACAGTTTTTAAGAAATCTACCATTGAAAGGAATGCGCCGTTGAATGCCGGGATATGATAATAATAGAAAGGCAGCTCCGGTGCCCCGCAAGCAATTTCTTCGCAATATTTCACCAGTTCTTCCACGCGATTTACTTTAGGGAACGGAGAAGCCATGGCACCTATTCCCCATGCTCCGATCTTTTGTGCGTGGGCAGCCAGGTTGCGGCTGGTTTTTACACAAGTACTGCCTACATGTACGATTACTTTGAACCCTTCCGGCACTACTTCCATCCATCTTTCGGCCAGTTTGATACGCTCTTCTTCTGTCAGCATATAGCCTTCGCCCGATGAGCCGTTGATGAAAACACCTTTCAAACCGTTGTTGGCTAAAAGTTTGGCATAGGCTTCAATAGGTTCGTAATTCACTTCTCCATTTTCATAAAACGGAGTAAAAGGGGCATCAATCAGACCTTTAATCTTTTCCATGGTACGCAGTATTTAATAGTTGTTATGTGTGTTGTTTTAAATATGAGGCAAATATAAATAAAATAATTTAATAATATTGGTGTGAATTGGAAATAATTTTCTTAATCAACCTCTTGGTATTTCTCTGATTCTTTTAATACGAATTCCAAAGGAAGCCATAGCCTGTTTGATTATGGCGACCTTTGGAATCGGTTCAGTTAAATTCTAACTATCAATTATGTTGAAAATCTAGTATCCGGGAGTCTGTTCCAGTGAATCATCGGCATTCATTGTGCTTACATCTACTGGCCAAAGCAGTTTGTGGCTTTCGCTTTCTTTCAGAACAGCACCTGTTCCTTTATAACCGGCTTCTGCTGAGAAAGCCAACGGCTTGCCGTTTTTTCCGTCTTTCATACGGCAGATATCAAACCAGCGTCTGCCTTCGTTTACAAACTCTTTGTCTTTTTCTTTCAGGATAGCCAGTTCGTTTGTTTTGAAATCGGCATTGGTGTATCCGTATGTTGCTTCATTCCAGTTCGGGCCATAGGCACGTTTGCGAATCTGGTTCAGGTAAATTGCCACATCACCGTCTTCCATATTGGCTACTTCTGCCATCATTAACAGGGCATCGGCATACCGGTAGATAGCTTCGTCACCGCAGAAAACGCGGGTATTGTTGGAGTTGACATAGCCTAGGTTCTTTTTCAGAACTGTCCCCATTAAGGAGCCGTCTGCCAGATAATACTCCAGGAATGTTGCGTCGCGGCGAGTGTCCTCGGCATCGTATGCACGCCATAAGCCAAGTTCATATTCGTTTCTCTGCCAGCCGCTACCTTTCAGTTCGAGTGTGTCGCCGGTGATGAGGTTTCCGTGGCGTCCGTAAACTGTATTTACGAAGTTGGGTTGCGCATATACGAATTCACTTGCCTGGTTGGTTGCTTCTCCGTCAGCGAATCGGGCAACCATGATCATCTCCTTGTTCCCTTTGTTGTTGACATCCCATATTTCGCTGAAATTGTCGCAAAGCCCGAAGCGTGAGTCATTCAGGATTGTGCTGAGATAACCTTTTGCCTTCGACAGGTCATCGGATGCGGGCGTCTGGTCATCCAGCGCCACTTTGGCGCTCCACAAATAAACATCTGCTGCTAACATAGTGGTGGTGGCTTTCGACCAGTAGGATTTATTCCCTTTAATCGTTTCATCCGTCCCGAAGTATTCAAGAGATTTGGCGAGGTCGGATTTAATAAAATCCATAATGGTTTTAGCAGAGGCCCGTGGGGTATAAAGTGTTTCCACATCGACCTGTCCGTCCAGTACTTTTACACGTTCGATAAGTGGTACGCCGCCGTAAGTCCTGTAAAGAGTGAAATAATGCAGTGCACGAATCCCGTATGCCTGTGCCAGCAGATAATTGATGGTAGAGGCGTTTTCCGATTGTAAAGCCGTTCCTTCCACTTCCTGTATCAGCAGGTTACAGTCGAAGATATAGCCGTATATATTATTCCAGCCACTGATACCTGTATTATCCGCATCCAGATTGTTTTCTTTGATACGGTCGTAATTGATAGAGGTAATCAGGGAAGACGTTCCGGATTTGCTTGTTCCTCCGCGTGCTTCCCCAAGCAAAAACTGTCTGTTGAAATTGCTGGCCCGTAGGTCGACATGTATCCCGTTCATATAAGATTCTACTTGGGGGACGGTTTTCCAATAACTTCCGCTTCCGTAGTAATCGAGAGGAACAAGGTCCAGCTCGCATGATGTATAGAGCATTGCACTGGCAGCTATACAAGTGTTTATAATTGTTCTTTTTAAGTTCATAATTAACGAAATTAGAATGTTTAATTATTTATAAAGTAACGCTGATTCCAAACAGGAGAGTACGTGGTAAAGCGTATCCGGAACCTGCCACACCTGCTAAAGTTTCAGGGGTTGCAACCAACGCACATTGGGTGATATATCCTAAGTTTTGTCCTGTAACGGATACTTCCACATTTTGCAACATGACTTTCTGTACCCAGTTTTTGGGTAAAGTATATGCCAGTGATATTTCACGGATTGCCAAGTAACTACCATCGTAACAGAACATCGTCGATCTTCTGTAATAGTTTGATTTACCTAACTGGTCTGCCCAATAGTATTTAGGTAAACTACCGTTCGGGTTTGTTTCCGACCAGGTGTTTTTCACGTCTGTAGTCATATTGTATGAACCTTGCATACAGCCCAGGAACCAGTTGCTTGTCTGGTCGTATATCTTATAATCCAGACCGAAGTCGAATGCTGCGTAAAGGCGAAGATTCTTCCAGCTGAGATTCGTATTGAATCCTCCTGTATAACGAGGTTTAGTATTGCCTACTTTTACCATGTCGTACTGGTCGATTACACCGTCTCCGTTTACGTCTTTCCATTTCACATCACCTGGTTGAATTGGTAATTTTTTTACCTTGGAAGCGCCTTCTTCACCAGTCCCTTTTTCGCTGTCGGCCAGTTCTTCCCATGATTTCTTCCCATAAAGGACACATGCGGATGCGCCGCCACCCCTGTCTTCCAGGTAATCGGGGATTTCATCCCAGCTTTTGTAGATTCCGTCTGCCTGGAAAGCATACATGAAACCTGGCTCCTGACCTTCCTGGTAACCACCTACCCATATTTTCTCGTCGCCTTTTCCGCTATATACCTGGAATGCATCCTGACGGTTTTTATCCAATCCGTTGTTAGGCAATGAAACAATGATGTTTTTGTTGTAAGCGATATTGGCACCGACAGTCCAGTTCCAGTCTTTAATCTGGATAATCTTCGCACTTAGGTCTATTTCGATACCTTTGTTACGGATTTTACCGTTGTTTGTCAGAATAGAACTGATACCCGAAGATGACGGTAAGCTGATTTTTGCATATTTATCGGAAGTTAGACGGTTGTAGTAAGTGAAGTTTGCATTCAGGCGGTTTTCAAGGAAACTTAAATCCAGACCGGCTTCTATCGTTCTCGACTTTTCCCATCTTAGTCCCGGGTTCGGTATACTTCCTATAACGTAGCTGGTGTTACCGTCATATTTGGAAGAAGTACTGTAGGAACCTTGCAAAGTATAATATCCGATTTGGTTTGTATCTACCTTCCCATTCAGACCGAAGCTGGTACGCAGTTTACCGAAAGAAAGGATATCGGAATATTTCTGCATGAATTTTTCTTTAGAAAATACCCATCCGGCAGATACACCCGGGAAAATACCCCAGCGGTTGTCAACCAGGCGGGAATATCCGTCGGAACGCATAACAACAGAGAGCAGGTATTTACTTTGATAGTCGTAGTTAGCACGACCGAAGTAAGACATGATACGTTCTTTGGTATGATATGTATCGATGTTTCGCTTGTTTTCTCCCTTGTCTGTCAGTTCCAGATCACCGAAATCATCGGTTGCAGCACCTGAACCGGAGGCTCCCAGGTATCTTCTGTAAGAATCATAATATTCCGTACCGATCATTGCGTCCAGATAATGGTCCGGTGTGATCTGATTGCTGTAATTTAATACGGCATTGTATGTCTGGTCGAATTTGCGGTACCAGTCGGAAGAGGTAGAGCGCGTTGTATTGATAACGGTCGGTGTCTGATAGAAGTCTTTGTTAAATGATTCATGTAATTCTTCTTCATAATACCAGTTTCCTGAAAGTTTCAAAGAAAGACCTTTCATGAAGTCAATATTGAAACTCTGGTTCATTGTGAATTTATCGCTTTGGTTGTCGCGGATAAACTTTTCCGGCTGGTATTGCTGATTGCCATCCTGATAATGCTGTCCCAGTAGCGAATTTCCTTCTTCGTCTTCATAACGAACCGTAGGAGGCGTTGAAAGGATACGTCCGAAATAATTATATTCGGAAACAGCAGAACCCGGAAGATTTTCCCAATTGGCGCGGGTAAAGTTTAAGCTGGAGTAGGATGTCAGCCATGGTTTGATTTTATAATCGCCGTTGAATACAAAAGAGTATCTTTCGTAGAAGGTATTGATTGGAAGTCCTTCCGAATAGTTATATCCCAAACCTGCATAATAATGGCCTTTGTCGTTACCTCCCGACATATTGATATTGTAGTCCTGAGTCAGGGCCGGTGTGTTGAAATTATATTCTCTGACATCTGTGTCTTTGAATATCAGTTCTTTGCCGGTGACAGGGTCGGTCATGGTCTTCCAGCCTTTTCCCGTCAGAAACCTGTTGGTGTCGTCCAGATACATTGTGCTGTAAACGGCAGCCATGTCATTTGTCAACGGAGTTACACCGTCTGCTGCAAAATATTTATTGCCGGTCCCGTGCGGGGAGGCAGAAGTCAGAGATGCGGATGAAACATAGCCTACGCCGTTTCCGTCGGCTCGTTGCCACATATTGGAAGAGCGCGAGTAAGCGGTACGCATCCAGTATATATAATCTTCGGCGTTACAGAATTCGTATGGGTTGTTCAGGAAGTTCAGGCCCAGTTTGGCTTTGAAATTAATTTCAGATTTTCCTGATTTCCCTTTTTTAGTAGTGACAAGGATAACCCCATCGTTGGCACGCGCACCGTAGATGGCGGTGGCACCGGCATCTTTCATTACCTGGAGGTCTTCAATGTCTTCCGGGTTGATGTCGCTCAGGCTGCCGCGAACCTGTCCGTCGACAATGATAAGCGGAGAGCCTGTTCCGTCGAGGTTCGTACCACCGCGGAGAATAATTGTCGGAGTAGCGGCCGGACTACCGGATGCCTGAATGACGCGTAACCCAGAAACAGCTCCCGACAATGCCTGTGCCGGGTTGGTATAAGCACCTGTTGTCAGTTTTTCATTGGCTACCTTGGCAATAGAGTTTGTCGATTTGGACCGAAGCTGTTTACCCGAATAACCCGTGATAACGACTTCATCGAGCGTCTGTGAGTCTTCCTGTAAGACAACTTTTAGCGGTTGTGCATTGGTGATCCTGATTTCCTGTGTTTTATATCCGATGAAAGAGATTTCAAGAGTGGCTCCTCTTGCTACCTGGATTGTGAATTTCCCGTCAATATCGGTCACTGTTCCGGTGGTTGTTCCTTTTACAACAACGGATGCACCAGGAATAGTCATGTCTAAATCGTCGTAAACGACTCCTTGGATACTCATTTTCTCCTGTGCCCAAGCTATTGCTGGCAACAAGAAAATAAGTAGAAAAATGAAGGCTTTTTTCTTCATGATACTTGTTTTATTAATTGGACATTTTAGATGGTTTGCACCATTTGTAATCTGTTTGTGTTTGTTTTTCAGCATGTCAGATTTGCAGGGAGAGCAAATCCTGTGGTCCGGCGTAATGTTCACGCCGTAAGAACGTTGCATCTTTTTGTGTGACTTTGTTTTTTCAGTGATTCATGAATTTTTCATTCGCATAGATTTTATTAGGTGATACAATATTGTTATGATATTCCTTCCCTTATGGGGATGCCGGAGAATCCTGTTTGTAAGTATGCCAGGATGCTTTCTTTTTGCATCTTAGTTCTTAGAAGACTATGATATTCTATGTTTTTTTTAATTAAAAGGAGACCCTGTTTTTGAATGGAAGAACAGTTTTTGGCGTATAAATTGGCCTTGTAAGGACAGATGTTACATATTTTTTTTATTTACTCCGGGGAATATTTGAAAAATATTTATCTACTTTTGTTTATTCAAATTACAGTAGACAAAAAAAATAACACCATGAATACAAAATTCCTTATCACGGCCGATAGCAATCGTAGTGCTTTACTAAAAAAGAAGATTATACATTATTATATAGCCAATGGCGATGCCACCATAGCAGAGTTGTGCAAGGAAATGGATTTAAGTATTCCTACCGTAACGAAGCTGGTAGGAGAATTGTTGGATGACGGTTATATCCTGGATTTTGGAAAACAGGAGACAAATGGGGGACGTAAGCCGAATATCTATGGTCTGAATCCGGTTTCCGGTTATTTTGTCGGAGTGGATGTTTTCCGGAGTAAAATTAATATTGCAGCGGTCGATTTCAAAGGAGACAAGCTGCGCGTGGAAGAAAATATACCGTATTCATTGGAGAATACGCCAGAGGCTTTGGAGATGTTATGTAATCTAATTAACGATTTTATTGACCGGTTGAGTGTCCCTCGTGAAAAAGTGCTGGCGGTAGGCGTTAATATCTCCGGGCGTGTTAATCCTGTGTCAGGTTATAGCTACAGTATTTTCTATTTCGAGGAAAAACCGTTATCCCAGATTCTGGAAGAACGCATTAATATAAAAATTTATATCGAAAATGATACTCGTGCAATGATGTATGGTGAATATATGCAGGGTGTCGTGAAGGGGGAAAAAAATATATTGTTCATTAATATGGGATGGGGACTAGGACTTTCTATCTTTATAAACGGTGAGTTGTATTATGGTAAGTCCGGCTTTTCCGGTGAATTCGGGCATTTCTGTTTCTTTGATAACGAAATATTGTGCCATTGCGGTAAAAAGGGATGCATTGAAACTGAAGCATCCGGTTCTGCCTTGCATCGTAAGTTGCTGGAGCGTTACAGGGAAGGTAGCAGTACCATTCTCGCTGAAAAAATAGAGAAGAAGGAAAAAATCAAGATGGCCGATATGATAGAGGCAATCCAGAAGGAAGATGTGCTTTGCATCGAAATTCTGGAAGAAATGGGTGAGAAGCTGGGTCGTGGAATTGCCGGACTTATGAATATCTTCAATCCGGAGTTGGTTGTGCTCGGCGGAACTTTGTCTCTTACCAGCGAATACATTAGTTTGCCGATAAAAAGTGCAATCAGAAAATACTCTCTTAATCTGGTCTCTCAGGATACTGAAATCAAAGTCTCCAGACTGGGAGAACGGGCTGGAGCGCTGGGTGCATGTCTGCTTTCACGAAGTAAGATGCTGGGAATGATTCATTATTAATTAATATTTTTATTAACAGTGGTCTCGTATATAAAACTTTATAATACAATAAAATTGATACTCCGGTCTCTGAGAAGCGATCGGAGTATTTGTTTATCAAAAGAGAGTGACGAGTGTGTACTCTCTTTTGACTTTTATGTAGTTTCCTTATAAAATAACATCCGTAAATGATTATTTTTCTTTTAAATATGTATTGTGGTGAAATATTTAATTTGTTAGCCTTTTATATTAAATATATTTATTTATATTTGCGCTGTAATTAAATGAGTGAGTTAAATAATTAGAAAATGTTGAGTTTATGAAAATAATTTAGAAGAGTTTTAGAAGCATCCTTCAGTTATGTAAAATTAGAGGTTAACTGTAGTCGTTTTTAATACATTGAATTGTCTCTGGAATCTCTTTTTTATAAATGAATTCTACTTTTTTGGTACTGGCGGTTATTTCATTTAGTTCCTCGTTCCAAAATAAGAGAACTAAAAAGATGATTGTTACTTGCTAACATGCAAATTCCTAGATATATATACGATTCTAGGAATACTTTTATAAAAATGAGATAATTGAATGAATAAAAATAAACCGTAGTCTTCTAAGAACTAAGTCATTTTGGATTAAAAATATATTAACGAAGACACCTTCCAATTAAAAAATACTGTATCTACATATTATTTTTTTAATACTCTTATTGATTTGTATATTCTTCTTTATTAAGATTGCAGTATAAAAAATCTATTTAGTCAAAACAAATTGTCAGTGTTCGTTTTGATTTAAATATTAGCTTCGTATATTTGCTGCTATGCTAACAAAATCTATCAACGAGGAACTATTAGTGAAGGAACTGGTTCAGGGAAGCCAAGATGCTTTTCAGGCAATATTCATGCACTATTATCCTAAAGTCCACAATTTTGTATACGGCTTGGTTAAATCGCAACAAGATGCGGAAGATATTACCCAGGAAGTTTTTTCAAAAGTGTGGGGAAGTCGCAGTATGTTTGCCGATGTCAGGAATTTGGGAGCTTATCTGTTCATTTTATCTAAAAATACTACTTTTAATTTTTTGGAGGCTCGACAAATACGTATAGAAAGGTTGAATGAAAAGCCTTTTGAGGAAGAGGCTCATGACTCACCGGACGAAGATCTGATAGCAAAAGATTTACAACTTTTGATAGACATGGTGGTGGCAAATATGCCGCCTCAGCGTAAACTGATTTATCAGCTGAGCCGTGAAGCGGGATTATCGAATGCAGAGATCGCAGAGAAATTGGATCTGAGCAAGAAGACGGTAGAGAATCACTTGAATCTGGCGTTAAAAGAGTTAAGAAAAATCTTATTATACCTATTGATACTTTATTTGTGTTAAAAAATTAGGGGTGAATAGCATGAGAGTAGTCTTTATAATATAATCGTAAAGGAGAAATGAGTTATATAAAAAAAATAGTTGATTATTTCTTTCACCATGATCTCCCGGAGGAGATGAACTGGAAGATACATCGACGGCTATTGAAAAAAGAGGACAGACCGGAAGTTGATGAGGCATTGCAATCGGTTTGGGATACTATGGGATTTCCGGAAATGAATGAAGCTCGTCCCCGGCAGGCTTATTCCATATTGAGTAAGAATTTAGGTTTTACGGAACAGAAAAAATCTGCATCAAAAAATGTGCGGATCATGCCGTTTTGGGTAAAACTGACAGCTATATGGCTTTTACCATTGATTATGTTTTCCACATCCGTTTATTTTTATTGGCAGGCAACCAGTGTGAAAGATGTGTTGGCGACTGTTTCGCTGATAGAACATTTTGTTCCTGCGGGAAAGCGTGAGCAGGTTGTTTTGCCTGATAGTAGCCGGGTCTGGTTGAATTCCGGTAGTGTTCTGATATACCCTTCTATATTTGTGGGAGACAGACGTGAGGTTTATTTGTCAGGTGAAGGTTATTTTGAGGTGGAAAAGAATGCGGAACAACCGTTTATCGTTAAAGCCCGGACACTGAATGTCGAAGTGTTGGGTACCCGGTTCAATCTTTTTGCTTATCCTGAAATAGGGCAGATTGCGACTACGCTTGAAGAAGGGGCTGTACAGGTCCGTTTGCAGGATGAAGAGGGGAAAACTTTTCACCTGGTGCCTGATGAACAATTGGTCTATTATATAGAATCCGGAAGCGTTGATGTGAGAAAGGTTGTTTCTGCCGATTATTCTGATTGGCGTGAGGGAGGTTTGCTGTTTGATAATTATTCATTCACTGATATTATTCGTATCCTGCAACGTACATATGGATTGGATATACATTTGCAGACATCTGCCTATAATAAGAATCTGCTGACAGTTCATTTTAATAAAAATGAATCGGTAGAAAATATATTCATGCTTCTGAAAGAGTTGATACCCGGTCTGGAATATAAAATTGACGGGAAAAGTATTTATCTGAAATAGGAAACAATAAAAAAATCACATGTAATTTGAAAAAGTTTTACGATTGATTGGGTGCAACGTTTTTTCCATCTGTCATTATAGATGAGTACGTACTCAAATCGGTGCAATTGTTTAACTATTTTAATTACATATGAAGAACAAACACAAATCCAGACGAATTGGAACCTATTGTCTGAGCTTTTTGATCGCAGGTTGCCTGCAGATCAATGCGCAAAAGGTCTCCTTTAGTGAAGGAACTGTTTCTTTAAAGGAAGCATTCCAAAAGATTGAAGCTTCATCCAAGTACAAAATCGCCTATAATGGTACACAGTTGGATGTAAACAAGAAAGTTGTGCTTAATCAGAAAAATGCGGAAGTATTGGATGTATTGAGTCAGGTGCTGGCTGGTACAGGCTATACTTATTCGGTAAAAGGTGACTATCTCGTCATTACCTCTCCCTCCCAAAATGCGGTCAATCAGAAAGTAAAGAACGTAAAAGGTGTTATTGTCGATGAAACAGGCGAGCCTGTTATCGGTGCAAACGTCGTTGTTTCAGGAACAACGAACGGTACGGTTACTGATTTTAACGGTAATTTCTCGTTAGAAGTTCCGGAAAATGGCACATTGGACGTTTCTTTCATCGGTTATCTGACACAATCGGTATCTCTGAAAGGGAAAAGTGATTTTCGTATTACATTGAAAGAAGACACCCAGAAACTGGACGAAGTAGTGGTTGTCGGTTATGGTACCCGTTCCCGTAAGAGTATTACCGGATCTGTGGACCAGGTGAACAGCGAGATTTTTGAAAATCGTCCGGTAACCAATGCGACTCAGGCGTTGCAGGGAGCTTCTGCCAACCTTATTATCCAGAGTAAAAATGCGAATCCGAACGATAACAGTATGAACATCAACATCCGTGGTGTCAGTACGATGGGGAACAATGACCCGCTGATCGTTATTGATGGATTGGTATCGAGTTCATCGACTCTGAACAATCTGAACCCGAACGATATTGATAATGTATCTGTCCTGAAAGATGCAGGTAGTGCAGCCATCTATGGTTCCCGTTCTGCAAATGGCGTTATTCTGGTAACGACTAAAAAAGGTTCTAAAGGCAGTAAACCTGTTGTGGCGTTCAATGGACAGGTCGGTATTCAGGACCCGCATATTTTATTTTCACCAGTCGAAGGCTGGCAAAACGCCATGTTGAGAAACCAGGCAAATATGAATGTGGGTAGTGCTCCCCAGTTCACGCCCACCCAGATTCGTGATTTGTATGATCACCGTAATGAAGAAGAATGGTTGTATGACCAAATCATCAAATCCGGTCTCCAACAGAACTATAACATAAACGTATCCGGAGGTAGTGAAAATACGACCTACATGGTATCCGCCAGTTACTATAACCAGGAGAGTAACTTCCAGGGTAGCTTCGGTATGGAACGTTATAACTTCCGTAGTAATCTGAGTACGGAATACGGACGCTTTAAGTTGACATCCTTGATGGCTTATAACCGTCGTAAAGACAGAACCGTGGCCGGTGGTACAGGAAACACGATCATCAACTCATCCCGTGTCCCTTCTTATTATTACTACAAATTTATGGAAGGCGACAAATATTTGGTCAATGATATAGTCGGCGATGACAATCCGTTGGCATTGTTGCAGGACGGCGGTTATGAAAAGAAAGACGAAGACAATTTTATCGGAAGTATGAATCTTGATGTTAAGATCATCGATGGTTTGAAAGCAACCGGTTTGGTTGGTCTGGATTTGACCCAGCATCATCGTTATCGTCGCGACAAGAAAGTGCCGTTGTATTCTTCTGCCGATTTGGAGAATCCGGTACTGTACATGCACTCCAATACAATGACTGAAGATTATAATGAAAAGCGTTATACTCTGAGTACACAATTCTTATTGGATTTTAACCGTACATTTAATAATGCCCATAACGTAAGCGCATTGGTCGGTGTTTCAAACGAATCTTACACAAAACAAGCAAGCCGTATTGCCTGGGAATACACGGATGAAGACCTGGGATTGCCGACAACAGACGAATCCATCCAGAATAAAGATAACAAAAACTCGAACAATGATACGGACCAGACAAGCATTACTTCCGTATTTGGTCGTGTAGGCTATAATTATATGGATAAGTATTATGGAGATGTCTCTTTCCGTTATGACGGTTCTTCAAAATTTGCCAAAGATCAGCGCTGGGGGTTCTTCCCTTCGTTCTCTGCCGGCTGGCGTTTGTCTGAAGAAGCCTTTATGGATACGTATAAGAGTAACATCGGCGATTTGAAACTGAGAGCATCGTACGGTGTACTAGGAAATCAGAATGTGGACAATTATTCTTACCAGACTGTCTATCAGATGAACAACAACGGCTATGTATTCAATGGCATATCTGTCCCGGGAACGAGCTATACGGATGGTAATGCCTTCCTGACATGGGAAAAATCTGCTAACTTTAATATCGGTGCCGATGCCACTTTCCTGAATGGGAATTTATTCTTATCCGTAGACTATTTTGATAAGAAGACATCTAATATATTGTTAACACCGGAAGTTTCGTCTATCTATGGCGGTTCTGCAGCCAAGGAGAATGCTGGCGAAATGAAAAACAGAGGTTGGGAATTAACGATCAACTACAAATTAAATTCTGGCGATTTCCAGCATAACTTCAATTTCAATGTTTCCGACTCAAAGAATAAAGTGACCGATTTCGGAGGAAAAGAACGTATTGACCAGAATGACCAGTTGTATAAATTGATTCGTGAAGGGCAGCCGTTAGGTTCATATTTCGGTTATAAAACAGACGGATTGTTCCAGAGTTACGATGAGATTGCGAACAGTGCGCTGCCGGTAGGAGCTTCCGTTCAGCCCGGTGATGTGAAGTATGTCGACCAGAACAACGATGGTGTCATCGATGAGAAAGACCGTGTGATATTGGGTAATGCATTTCCGCGTTATACATTCGGTTTCACTTATAATATGACATGGAAAGGTTTTGACCTGAACGTCATGCTGCAAGGTGTGGGCAAACGTTCCATGTATCTGCGTGGTGAGTTGATAGAACCATTCCACTCAAACTATTCCTATTGTATTTATCAACATCAGTTGGATTTCTGGACTCCGACAAATCCGGATGCCCAATGGCCTCGTTTAGTTGCCCCAGGCTCATCTTCTTCTACGAACAACTGGGGTATGGCCGGATCAGATATTTATTTGTTGAATGCAGCTTACTTACGTGTAAAGAATATCCAGATCGGATATACCTTACCGAAGGCACTGACTCAGAAGTTTGGTGTACAGAAATTACGTGTCAGCGTAAATACCGAAAATCCGTTGACATTTACCAAGAACTCATTTATCGATCCGGAATCTTCTGAATTCGGCAGCGATATGGGGGGCATCGGTGGCATTGGGGCAAACAGCGGACGTAACTACCCGACACTGACTTATTATGGATTTGGTTTGGATATAGAATTTTAAGACATAGACTTTGTTATGAAAATGAATATTTTGAAATATTTGCCAAGTATAGCATGCGCTATACTTGCATCATTCGTATCTTGTAATGATTTGGATCTGGCTCCTACCAATAAGTTTACGGATTTGAATTACTGGACTTCCGAGGCAAAGGCTTCTTCCGTATTGAGCATGGCTTACAGTCAGATGATGAGTTCTGGCTATTTCTTCGCAGACGAACGGTTATCGGACAACTTATACGAAGGGCGTGGTAGTACGGATGAGAAACTGATTACTTCGGGTCAGGCAAACGCCGCTTTGGGACGATTCTCTGAAGATTGGAAAAAATGTTTTGAAGGCATTAAAACATGCCACACATTCCTGGAAAATGTTGATCGTGTCCCCGACATGGATGAAACATTAAAAAACAGGATGAAGGCAGAAGCACGTTTCATTCGCGCCATGCTGTTCTTCCGCCTGGCTAATAATTATGGCGATGTTCCTTTGTTTGACTATACACTGACAATCGAAGAGGCTAATACGATTGCCCGCTCGCCGAAAGCGGATGTTATCAAGTTTGTCCGTGACGAACTGAATGATATTGTCGGTACATTGCCGACAAGACAGGAATATGCGGCAGCTGATAACGGCCGGATCACAAAAGGGGCTGCTATGACTCTGCTCGCCCGTACTTATCTGTATGAGAACGACTGGCAGAATGTTTCGTCTGTCTGCGAGAAAATAATCAATGGCGAATATGGTGAATATGCATTATTTTCAAGCTATGCAGGTCTGTTCTTGCCGGAAAACGAATACAACAGCGAAGTGATCCTGGATATGGGATATCTGCTGAATCTGAGAACCTGGAGTGAAATGTACGATGGGATTCCCTTGTCTGTGGGCGGACGTGTAAACGGTTTTGCTCCGACACAGGAACTGGTGGACGATTATATCATGAAAAATGGCCGGTCGATTCATGAAAGCGGTTCCGGCTATAAAGAAGAAGATCCCTACATAAACAGAGATCCCAGATTGCAGGCTACTATCGTTTATCATGGCTACCAGTGGACAGACGGTAACGGCAAAACGTCCACAATTTATATCAAACCGGGTTCTTCTGCCGATGCAGGTGCTGCTAATCTGGATGAATATATCGGTCCGGGACAGAACTCCACCGCTACAGGTTATTATCTCCGTAAATGGTTTGATCCGACCGCTCCGGCAGGTCTTGCTTCCGGCTTGAATCTGATTCTGATGCGCTATGCCGATGTCTTATTGATGTATGCTGAAGCAAAAACAGAACTGGGTGAGATGAACGAAACCGTTTGGAACAAGACGATCCGTCCGATCCGCGAACGTGCCGGTTTCACAGACGCTTCTGCTTTGAATTACCCGGCTTCAGGTGATATGCAGACTATTGTACGCCGCGAACGCCGTTGTGAATTGGCTATCGAGGGGACAAGACTCTATGATATCCGTCGTTGGAAAACGATCGAGACGGCACTAAATGGCAATCCTCGCGGAGCTAAATTTGCTGCGGATAATACACAGTATATCCAATTGGATAAGAGATCTTTCAATAAAGATAGAGATTACTTGTTCGCTATTCCGCAGTCACAACGGGATATCAATAAGAATCTGACTCAGAATCCGGGATATTGATTAAAATTTTAAATCCAAAAAATCTAAGAGATATGAAAATAATATCTATAAAATATATGATGCTGTTCGCTTTTGCTATGGTCTTTGCGGCATGTAGCAGTGACGGGGAAGTGAGGCATTTGGGCATGACTGCCGTTAAAGCGTTATATGAACCGGATAATGGGAAAGCCGTTGTCCTGCAAGCATCGGCATCGGCTTCTTTGTATTTTGAATGGGAGCCGTCGTTAGCCGAAGATGGTGGTGCTGTGTTGTACGAAGTTGTTTTCGATAAGGCGGATGGTGATTTTTCCGATCCTGTTTCTATAGTTACTGCCGACAACAATGGCGGAACTAATCATGCAACGATCACACATAAACAGTTGAACCAGATCGCCGCTTCAGCAGGGATCGGATCTGCGGAAGAAGGGACTCTGAAATGGACGGTATATGCCTCCAAAGGTATTAATCCGGTCAAGGCTGAAGAAGAACGTACGCTGACGCTTACCCGTTTGGCAGGATTCGCAGAAGTTCCGAGCCAGTTGTATATCACCGGTGAAGCCACGGAAGTAGGAGCTGACCTGGAGAATGCCATGATCATGAAGAAAGTGGCTGACGGCGAATTTGAAGTTTTCATGAAACTGACGGAGGGCAAGTCCTTCAAGTTTGTCAGTGCCAATACCGGTACTCCGACTGAATACTCGTTGAATGGTGAAAAACTGGTAGAAGGCGGTACTACGACAGCAACCAAAACCGGTATCTATAAATATTATATTGATTTTAATGCCGGATCGTTTACTTCCAAAGAGGTGACTAAAGTGAAATGGTTCCTGAACTGGTCACAGAAAGAGATAGAACTGGATTACCAGGGTCTCGGTGTCTGGGCTATCAGCAACTATACAGTAACGGGATTGACGGATAGCGATAATTCGGACGATCGTTATAAGTTCAGAATGGAAAGTTCTGACGGAGAGACCGAATGGAGAGCCGCCATCAATAATGATAGCAAACCGACTGGAAATGAGGAGTATTACTACATGGCTGAAAAGACGAATGTAGAACAGTGGACAAACAACGAAGTCTGGAAGAGCCCGGCTACCGATGGCTGGAGCGATAAGGCATATGATGTTACATTCTCTTTGAATACGCAGGGTGAATATACTCATAATTTAGTAATCAAATAAAAAGGAGGAATTATGAAAGCGATATTTATAAAACTGATGTTCATCACCTCTGCCGTGTTGGTCTTCATGGGATGTAATGATAATATGGGTGACACGGATAACCGTTTGGCAAGTGTCAGTACATTACTTGAACCGGCGGATGGAAAATCCGTTGTTCTGGAACCGTCCGCATCATCCAGTGTTTATTTTGAATGGCAAACACCGAGTGTAGAGGAAACAGGTACTGCTCTTTACCAGATTGCATTTGATAAGGTAGACGGTGATTTCTCAAAACCGGTGTATGTGATGTGTGCCAATAATAACGGATTTGGCAATTATGTATCCGTTACGCATAAACAGTTGAATCAGATTGCAGGTAAGGTCGGCATAAAACCGTCTGATACGGGTACATTCAAGTGGACTATACTCTCTTCAAAAGGTCTGCAGAGCGTAAAAGCCGGCGTTGAAAATAAGATTACGGTAACCCGCCTGGCAGGTTTCGAAGATGTTCCGATCGATGTCTATGTGACCGGAGAGGCTTCTGAAGGTGGGGCTGACCTGGCAAAGGCACATAAAATGAAAGCTGTTGCCGGTGGTGAATTTGAAGTGTATACAAAACTGGCGGCAGGCAAACCATTCTATTTTACGGACGGAAAGACCGGTACTCCGAGAGAGTTCTATACAGCGGACGGTATGGTGAAAGAGAACGGAACGACAACGGTCGCTAAAGACGGTGTTTACCGTATTACATTAGACTTTAATACCGGTGCCTGTACCTATACGTTGGTAAACAAAATAACTTTCTATTTCTGTCCGGACGGAGAATCTCTGTTTGAACTACCTTATGTAGGTTATGGTGTATTCCGGGCGAAGGAAACGGTAACTTTCAAGCAAGAGAGCTGGGGTAGGGACGAACGCTATAAGTTCAGAATGACTATCCGGGAAAATGGAGGTGCCGATGCAGAGAAGGAAGTCGACTGGGGTACATTGAACCAGACAGACTCCCGTCCGACGGCAAGCAGTCCGGAGTCTTATTATTACCTGCAACTGTTTACCGAGGTATCCCAGTGGGATAACAAATGGAAGCTGATGGGTGATTTTGATGGTGTTCCGGCTACTTATACCGTTTATCTGACGGCAGACCAGCCTTACACACATACAATCGTTAAATAGTTTATTACAAATATTGGGTAAGAAGGCCCCGGAATTGTATATTTCGAGAAAAATGGATCTTATTCCGGGTCCTTCTTTTTTTAACAGCTAAAAATAATGTCATGAAGAATATACTCCTTTTCCTGTTTCTCCCTCTTTTCCTGGGGGCTTGTGGCGATGATGATAATACTCCGAACGGACCGGATGAAAATGATAATATTAATTGGTATGCCGCTGCCGACAGCAGTACGACAGCATTGGTAAATTCATTCTGGAATGCAGGAGGAAAATATTTTAATTATGATAGCAACGGAAATACGACGTTCCATTACTGGCCTCAGGCGCATGCGCTGGATGTTTTGACGGATGCTTATTTGCGTACGGAAGATGCAAAATATAAAACCTATTTCGACCAATGGTTTGAAGGCGTGAAGATCAAGAACGGTAATTCGTTCCGGAATGACTATTACGATGATATGGAATGGAATGCCCTCGCTATTCTTCGTGCTTACCAGGCAACCAAAGAACAGAAATATAAAGAGGCGGCATTGCAGATATGGGATTATATCAAAGTGGGTTGGAATGAGAATGCAGGTGGAGGTATCACCTGGGTAAAAGGTCAGGAGTATAGCAAAAATGCCTGTTCAAACGGTCCGGCTTGTATTCTGGCAGCCCGCCTGTATCGTGAGTTTGGAGATGAGACCTATAAAGAATGGGCACTCAAGATATATAACTGGGAGAAAAGTACATTATTCAATAGTAATAACGGAATGGTGTATGACAATATAAACAGTAATACAGGAGAAATACAGAAAGACTGGATATTTACTTACAATGAAGGAACATTTGTCGGATCGGCTGTTGAATTGTATAAGATATTGGGAGAAAAAGCCTATCTGAACGATGCCGTTTTGGCCGCTGATTATACCATCAGTACATTGGTCAACAATTCCATCCTGAAAGATGAAGGAACTGGAGACGGTGGATTATTCAAAGGTATTTTTATCCGTTATTTTACGGATCTGATCCAACAGGACCGCCTGGATGCAGGTGCTAAACGACGTTATGTGCAGTTCCTGAAAACCAATGCCGAGACATTATGGACGCAGGGAACCAATAAATCGAATGTCTTATTCGGTACTTACTGGCGGAACGCCCCGGGAGCATCTACAGGACTGACCGAACAACTGAGCGGTTGTATGTTGATCGAAGCGGTTGCGTTGCTGGACGATTTGGATCTATTATAAGTTATACGTGTTTTTAATTTCAGACAGATATAGTTTTTAATTCTTGATCATTATCATATTCTAATAATTAATTTAGCATGAAAAACTCTTTTTTTGCAGGTTTGCTGTCATTAACCATAATGATAAGTTGCCAGCCGGATAAACAACTTACGAATTATGTGAATCCTCTTTTGGGGACAGCTACGCTATGGGAAACGAAAGATCTGGGTTATGAGCGTCATTTGAAGACAAGGACCTGGGGGGCAGAAGTCTTTCCCGGTTCTTCCGTCCCGAATGCGATGGTACAGCTGAGTCCGGTGACTCAGTTCCGGAGTGGGGCCGGTTATCAGTATGAAGATACGGTCATCTATGGTTTTTCGCATACCAACAAAGGACATTGGAATTTGCTGCATCTCCCTGTCCTTCCGGTGACAGGAAATGTTTCCTCCGGTGATTATGCTTCAACATACAGTCATTCGAACGAATCGGCCCGTCCGGGTTATTACCAGGTGTTTCTGGAAAGGTACGGGGTCAATGCCGAACTGACTTCCACGCTCCGCTGTGCTTATCATAAATATACTTTCCGGCCGGATGACGACAAGAAAGTATTAGTGGATATCACACGGACAAACAATGGAGTAAGAGACTGGAGTATTCAAAAAGTCGACGATTATACTTTTTCCGGTAATCAGGATGCGGAAGGAAATATCCGTTTCTATGCTGTTTCCAATTATAAGATTGAGGATATCAGACAGTTGAAAGATGGTGAACATGAAGTTTCGGTTGTCAGTTTTGCCGATAGCAAAGGAAGTAAACCGCTGGAATTAAAGATCGGTTTTTCTTTCGTAAGTATTGATAATGCAAAGATGAACCTGGAGCAGGAAATGAAGGATAAGAGTTTTGCGCAGGTTCGTAAGGAGGCTGATAAGACCTGGGAGAATTTGTTATCCAAAATAGAAGTAACCGGCGGAACAGAACGTGAGAAAGGTATTTTCTATTCCTGCCTGTACCGTTCGTTCTTATGGCCGGCGTTGCGTAGCGACGTGAACGGGGAATATACGGATGCCAAAGGTAATGTGGTAAATAATGGTTTCCGTTATTATACCGATCCGTCATTCTGGGACGATTATCGCAATAAGTTGATTTTATTGGGAATGATTTCTCCGGATGTAACGACCGATGTGATCAAGTCCATCACGGATAAAGGCGAAAAGCGAAATGGTTATATGCCGACCTTCTTCCATGGTGACCATGCCTCTGTATTTGTTGCCGGTAACTATTTACGTGGCTTGAAGGACTTCGATCTGAACCGGGCTTATAAACTGTTGGTGAATAATGCCACTGTCCCGGGAAAAGGCGGCAGGCCATATCTGGATGAATACATCGAACAAGGATGGATTGCAGAAAAGGATACCACCAATGTCCCGACCTGGGATGAATACAAAGCCGCTGTAACAAAGACTGTGGAATATGCATACGATGATTATGCGACCGCTTTGTTGGCTAAGGAGTTGGGAGATGAAAGTATTTATAAAACATTGATGGAACGTTCCGGCAATTATAAGAATCTGTTTGACCCGGGTACGGGCTTTTGGCGCGGAAAGATTGCCGATGGCAGCTGGATCAAGGATTTCGATCCTTACTATCCTTATTATGCCTATATGTATCGTGAGGCTAATGCCTGGCAGTCACTGTTCTTTGCTCCCCATGATCCGGAAGGCATGATTGCCCTTTATCCCGGTGAAAAAGCGGTCGAACAGAAGCTGGATTCACTGTTCACTGAACCGTGGAGAAACTATGAAGCGCATAATATGACCGGTTTCATCGGAAATTATTGCCATGGTAATCAACCGGACCACAGTGTTCCCTATACTTATTATTTCATCGGTAAACAGGAGAAAGCGCAATGTGTGCTGGATAGCATCATGAACCATTATTACGATATGGGTAAAGAGAAGCTCGCCTATTCGGGAATGGATGATGCCGGTGAAATGTCTGCCTGGTATGTATTCAATGCCATTGGTTTATATACCTATTCTCCGGCTGATCCGGAATATATTGTAACCGTACCTTTGTTCGATCAGGTGAAATTCACTTTAGGCGATAATAATCAGTTCGCGATCGTAAAGAACGGCAATGGGCGGAAGATTACGGATATCTCTTACGACGGTCAGAAAATCAAAGGTTGGTTTATTTCACATGACCTGTTGAAACAAGGAAAACAACTGACGATTACTACTGAATAAATATATAAAACGTTTTTCTATTCGAATTAGGGGGTGTTTCAAAGCCCCCTAATTTGTTTAGTACATGCCTATCGGATTGAAGGACTAAATAAGTCTCTTTATCTGATGGGAAGCCTGATCTTCTATGGTTGAATAGAGCCGTTTTTGAAGCATTTCGAACTGATCCTTGGAGTAGCTGTGGTCAATTGTCCCGTGATCAATATGGTGGATATAATCGCAACAGGAAGTTAGTGTCTCGAAAACATGTGAGGTGACCAGCACTGTTTTGCCCCCTTCCCGAAGTTGTTGCAGGATGAGAGTGAGAATATGGGCACTTTCCAGATCCAGGCCGTTGAACGGTTCATCCAAGACAACGATTGGTTTATCCAGCTTCAGAACGACCAGCAGAGCGAGTTTCTTTCTCATCCCGGTTGAATAGTTCTCCGTTATATCGTCTAACGGAATATGGAAAAGTTGTTGCCAGTTGTCTGTTTTAAAGCCGTTTGTGCCGGCCGGGAAAAGATCCAGATATTCGCGCCCTGTCATATAAGGATAAAAGTAGTTCTCTGCTTCCAGATAGGCAATATCCTGCCTTTTCAGAGGCCTGTCGTTATAGCTGACCGAGCCTGCGGAAGGACGGATGAAAGAATATAGCGTATTCAGTAAAGTCGTTTTTCCGGCACCGTTCAGACCGACCAGACCATGTATTTTCCCTGATTCCATCGATAAGTCGATCCCTTTCAGTACAGGAAATTCTTTTTTATATTCTACTTGTAGATTCCGGATTGTAAGCATATAAATAAGTTGTTAGATTCCGGCGCGCAGCCAGATAGTTTTTGACTAGGAAAAACAAGACTACCGGTAAAAGAACCGGAAAGAAAATGCTTATTACGGCTATTGTTATGGGAACCTGTCCTCCTGTTATTTTTGTATTCGGCAGATAATGGGCATATTTATTTATAATAAACAGTGTTATGTTCAGGGAAACCGCAGTCAGGAAGGTGAGGATGAACCACCAATGCTCCGGATATAAAAGTGTATATATTGCGCAAACAGGAGTTGTTGCACATAAGAATAACTTCAAATTTAAACGAAGCTTTCCGTGCAGGAACCTGTTGACCGGACGCTCCTGTGAGCAAAGTATCTGTACCGGTTCTGAAAATCTGAATATATCGGATACTATGACTGTGAAGAACCAGAGCGATGCCAAAGAAGCAAAAGGTAGCAACAACCCTATCCATGCACTCACATAAAGGATCAGTAATAAACCGCCGTATTGCCGTATCCCTGACCGCAGTTCAAAGGCTTCCGCCGGTATCCATTTAGGAGAGTTCATTCCTTTTTTTGTCCGGTGGAAAGGCTGTTTTATGAAACCAAGACTTATGCATCCGGCTATAATTGCCAGCGATACATACCAGTATGAATTTACCGATATGATGATAAGGACCGGTAGGGACAGTAAGAGATAATCCATACTGAATACTTTCCAGGCTTTCTCCTCTGCAAGATAGATAAAATGATAGTCTTTTCTCCGTAATTGAATCAATGAAAGGAAAACAAGCAGGATACCCGCTATAATCAGGCTCCCATGTAAATCCTTTGTAAACTGATACAGCGCAATCCCGGCTATCAGTAAAATACCTGTCAGTATAACCAGATAGATAACAGGTATTTCACAAATAAACTTTCCTGCCTGGCGGAGCCGGAAACGGAGGAATGCGCTGTTCATATTATACATAATTTAGTGTTCCGGACAAATGTAGGTAATTTTATTTGTTCTGCTAAAAATAAAAGCGGATTCCAGCATCAAAACTCAGGCGGAAAATACCGCTTCTTTCGTCATCCGATTTCTGGTACCCGGCATTTTTCTGGTCGGGTAATGAACCTCCGATATATCCAATATTCGCCCCGATCCCGACATGGTCACTCAGTAAATATTCCGCACCTAATGCAAAATTGTATCCGAGGCCGGAACAGGAGGCGCTTTCTCCTTTAAGAGATTCACGGTAGCCGAAATATCCCAGTCCGAGGACTTCGCGGAATTGCCATTTCTCACTGATTTTTTGTTTTAATACAAATTGAGGGGCTACGTAAGTAAGGCCGACATTGATGGAATTGCTTGAGATATCGTACGAAGACCGGTATCCGGAATATAACAATCCGCATCCGAATCCGCTTTTCGAACCCCATTCGTACCCGATTTGCCAGTCCAGGCCGTTTTTAGGATTTCCGGAAGCTCCCGATGGCAAGTAGAATTTGCTTGTCATCCAGGCATATCCGATGTTGGCATAAATCGTATGAGGAGTAGGGCGCATTCTTTTTTCTTTCTCTTTTCTTATCTCGCTTGCCTCGATAAATGAGTTGGGTTGATAATTGTTGATGATGGTATCGCTCAGATACAGCATCATTCCTGCAATCTGATGGCAGCTGCTTCCCCAGATGGAAGGTTCTTTATGTTCTGTCAGCGACAGGGCGTTTCCACCATATTTGGATGTCTCCTTTTTAGCCAGTTCGAGTACCTGGTCATATTTGCAGTTTGTTGAGGCACCGTTATCAACGACAGCCACTTTCCCAATCACTTCCGCCGAATTGGGAACCGTATCGTTTAATCCGTATAAGCGGATGTTTTCAGGAGTAGTGCTGACCGGATATGTTTTAACAATGTCCGTCATTACTTTGGGGGCACAGCTTGTCAGAATAAAAAGGGTAAACACGAATAGTAGGTTTTTAATAGTTTTCATTTGCTATAAGATTATTGTTATCAGATATATAAGTATTTATTGTTTCTTTAAACGCCAAGTTCTGTTTTTTGTTGTATCCGACGGATATTATCCCTATCTTTCGGCTATCAAACCATGCCTTTCATTATCAACGCTTATTCCATACTTCTCTTGCTGACATCCCATACATTTTAGCGGCCGATAATTGTGAGCCGCTTGGCTCATAATTATCAACCAAACGGCTCGTAATTGTCGGCCAATCGGCTGATGGTTATCAACCGCTGATTTCCTGCCGGGGAAATTGGAGTTAGTACGTATGGTAATTATAAAAGGATAGGGAAGAAATAGAAGTTTGGTAGCGAATCTTTATTACTTATAAAAGTGAATGCTCTGTTTGATAGCTCTTCCGGTATAAAGCAAATATATTTACTATCTTTGCAAGTCAATGAGCAAAAATATGGAAGACGATTTTGATATAAGGGACACCCGTATGCCGGAAAGTGAACGAGAGTATGAGAATGCGCTCCGACCGCTTTCTTTTCATGATTTCAGCGGACAGGCCAAGGTGGTCGAGAACCTGAAAATATTCGTGATGGCTGCCCGTATGCGTAAAGAAGCATTGGATCATGTGTTGCTGCATGGCCCTCCCGGATTAGGTAAAACAACGTTGTCGAATATTATAGCCAATGAGCTGGGAGTTGGTTTTAAAGTAACTTCCGGGCCGGTTCTGGATAAGCCCGGTGATCTGGCGGGGGTACTTACTTCGCTGGAAAAGAATGATGTGCTTTTTATTGATGAAATCCATCGGTTGAGTCCGATCGTGGAAGAATATCTTTACTCGGCTATGGAAGATTACCGGATCGATATTATGATCGATAAAGGACCGAGCGCACGTTCCATTCAAATAGACCTGGCTCCTTTTACACTGGTTGGGGCGACAACCCGTAGTGGTTTGCTGACCAGTCCGCTGCGTGCCCGTTTCGGTATCAATATGCATCTGGAATATTACGAGATGGAGACATTGACGAAGATCGTGTTGCGTAGTGCCGATATTCTGAATGTAAAATGTGAACTGACAGCTGCCCGTGAGATCGCTTCCCGGAGCCGCGGTACGCCTCGTATTGCCAATGCGCTGTTGAGGCGTGTACGTGATTTTGCACAGGTAAAAGGTTCCGGTGAAATAGATAAGGCAATTTCCTGCTATGCGCTGGAGGCACTAAATATTGACCGATATGGCCTGGATCAGGTTGATAATAAGTTGCTGACTACAATTATAGATAAATTCGGCGGTGGTCCGGTCGGACTGACTACGATTGCTACGGCTTTGGGAGAAGATCCCGGAACGCTGGAAGAAGTGTATGAACCTTTCCTTATCAAAGAAGGATTTATCAAACGCACACCGCGGGGACGTGAGGTCACGGATCTGGCTTATACCCATCTGGGACGTAAAAGGGGCGAAGAACAAGGGTTTTTATTTGACTGAAAATAGTTATGGCTGGAGGAATGAAGCGGCTCGCAGGAGAGACTGCGATTTATGGTGTTAGTAGTATCGTAGGGAAGTTCCTGAACTGGATGCTGGTGCCGATGTATACGCGTGTGCTGGCGACGGAAAGCGATTATGGAATCGTAACCAATTTGTATGCATGGACGGCATTGCTGATGGTTATTCTGACTTATGGGATGGAAACGGGATTTTTCCGTTTTATGAATAAGAAAGAAATTGCGCTCCCGATGCGGGTTTATGCTACTACATTATTTAGCATTGCTCTTACTTCTGTTCTGTTTGTGGTATTGATATTCAGCGCGCTGACTCCAATCAGTGATTCTTTGGGGTATGGTTCGAATCCTGAGTTTGTAGGGATGATGTCGGGAATTGTGGCAGTCGATGCCTTTTGTTGTATACCGTTTGCATTTCTCCGGTATCAGGGGAAAGCGGTTCGTTTCGCTTCTATTAAGCTGTTTAATATTTTTCTGAATATTGTTTTAGTTCTTTTCTTTCTGATAGCTTGTCCATGGCTCTATGATCATGCCCCTGCATTGGTCGATTGGTTTTATATCCCTGATTATCAGGTTGGATATATTTTTGTGGCAAATGTAATAACATCGCTTGTAACACTTGTGTTATTGTTTCCCGATATGATTCCGGGTTTACGGGAAAAAGCCAGTTTTGTTTTACTTAAACAGATGCTTGCTTATTCTTTTCCGATCCTGATTTTGGGGATTGCAGGTATTTTTAATCAGACAGCCGATAAAATACTATTTCCTTTCCTATTCGAAGATAAGGAAATGGCTAATACCCAATTGGGGATATATGGCGCTTGTTTTAAAATAGCAGTTGTGCTGGTAATGTTTACACAGGCATTTCGCTACGCTTACGAGCCATTTATTTTTGCAAAGAATAAGGATGATGACAGTAAAAAGTCATATTCGGAGGCGATGAAATATTTCATTATATTCGCTTTGCTTATTTTTCTGGCAGTGATGTTTTATATCGATATATTTAAACATATTGTCCCTGCTTCCTATTATCCGGGTTTGCGCGTTGTTCCTATTGTTATGTTGGGAGAATTGTTCTTCGGAATATATTTTAATCTCTCGTTCTGGTACAAACTGATTGATCAGACACAGTGGGGTGCTTATTTCTCGACGATAGGATGTGTTGCGACGATTCTGATCATTGTTTTATTTGCTCCGACATACGGATATATGGCTTGTGCCTGGGCTTCTTTTGTTAGTAACCTGGTTATGATGTTGTTATCCTATTTTATCGGACAAAAGAAATTTCCGATCCAATATGATCTTAAATCGGTGATCACTTATTCTGTATTGGCAACCGTATTTTATCTGGCCGGCATGTTGCCGACGATAGAGTCGGAAATCCTGCGTCTGGGTTACCGCACATTGCTGCTTTGCCTCTTTGTCGGTATCGTTGTAAAACGCGATCTGCCATTGGGAGAGTTACCTTATGTAGGGCGTTATTTCGCTAAAAAGAAATAATTTTATTCCGGTTTGATCGGGATGATCAGCGTAATGCGTAGTCCGGTTGTATAATCCGGGTCTACGTAGATCTGACCTTTCATACGTTCTGCGATCTGGCGGCAAAGATATAATCCCAATCCTGAACCGGGAACGAAATCATCCGCTTTGGTGAACCGTTCGAATATCCATTCACGTTTATCGGGCGAAATACCGCAACCGGTATCTGTGATGCTGACAATCATCCGGTTTTGTTCTTCTTCCGCTTTATAGGCAAGGACAATGCTTCCCTGTTCAGTAAATTTGTTTGCATTGTTCAGCAAGTGGGCCAGGATCAGACTGAAATGGCTTGAGTTGGTAAAAGCAATATCCTTATTCCGGTCACCTTCTATCCGGTAATCGATCTCCGGCTTACTGTAAAGCCTTTTGAGTTGTTCCATTTCACAGGAACAGAGCAGATGGATATTGACCGGCGATAAGGGCAAATCCTCCTTGTTGCTGTCCAGTTGGGCAATTTCGAGTACGCTGTTCATCATGGAAGTGATATGGTTGCAGTTTTCGAAAATGATCTTGCTGAATTCCTGCTTTTCTTCAGGCGTAATGTCTTCTGTCGTAATCAGGTCGGCAAACCCGTTGATCGCGTTCAGGGGTGTGCGGACTTCGTGACACATGTTCTTAATGAAGGCATTCTTCATCTTTTCACTTTCCTGTGCTTTCTCGCTGGCGAGGATGACCAGGCGGTTCGAGTCCTGTAATTTCTTATACAATGAATTGATTTTCCATAAGCGGAACGCAACAAAGACTGCGAAACTGATAGCCAGGATAAACAAGGCCAGGAACATATATAGCTGGCTACGGCTTTTCTGTAAGTCCACTTCCAGTGCTTTCTTCTCAATAACTAGTTCGTCTACCCGTTTATTGATTTCCAGGTCTTCCAGTTTGTTTTTCATGTTTTTGAGTCGTGCCGAATCCACCAAAGCTGCGTATTCTTTGTGGGATTCATAAGCTTCCTTATATAGATGCAGGCTGTCGAGCATATCTATCTTTTCTTTGAGCGTCGAAACGACATGGTCTGATAAATCGATTTTAAAGTCGGCATTGCGGAAATAATGAATAACGGAGTCGCAATATCGTATGGCCATCGGATAATCGTTGGTTGTACGGTAAAAATTCAGAGCTGTGAAGAAACGGTCATATTCGGCAGAGAAAGCAGCGTCTTCCGGATATTTCCTGTTCAGTTCCATAAAGTGCTGGAAATAAGAAGAGGCTAGGTCTTTTCCAAGCGTCTTTGCCGTAACGGCCAGAGAAGAATAGGCGTTCAGTAAATGCCGTTTGCTGATGTAAGGACGCTTTTTCATCTCTTTCGTTTCTGCATATTCTTTTTGCATTTCCAGATAGCGAAGCGCATAAGTCGCCTGGTCATTCATCGCGCCTGAATAATTCGATTCACCTGAATAGAGGGTCAGAATACTGAACGTATTTAAGCGGAATAAGTAAGAATATTGTAGCGGGATATTTTCCGACAAGTCGATGATCGCTTTAAAACGTGTGCATATACGCTTGTTCCATTCCTCTTCGTTACCCGGTTCGACCCGGTTGCCGTAAGCCATTCCGAGCACATAATTGATCGATATTTTTTCGAGGACCGAAAGATTTTTGTCTGTTTCCAGTTTAAGCCGGTATTGCTCGATCAGTTTCTTCCTGTCTTCTCCTTCGGTATAGAAAACTACGCGTACGTCAATGATTGTCTGCATATAAGTTACCAGAAAATCGCGTGCTTTGCCTTTCAGCTCGCGTTTTGCTTCTTCCATGTAAACATTTGTGCTGTCCTTGATGTCGTTGTTGACATAAAAGCGAAGAATTTCGGTCAGGGCAACTTCTTTATAATAATCGTTATCGTTGGTCAGTGCTTCCTTATACAGTTGTTTGGCATAGCCAACCTGTTCTTCCTGCCGGGAGATATCCATCAGGTTTGTCAATGTCTCCAGCTTTTCTTCCGGGGAGGATATTGATTTTAAAGCAACGCTTAAAGCCTCTTTGGTAGCCGTGTTGTCGGCAGCAGCAAAGAGTATATTGCCAAGCATGTATATCAGAATTAAGCAGCGTTTCATTATTTATATAAACATTTAGATGGACTCCTTTTCAAAATAATATTCTTCTTTGTGCAAAGTTAATTGAAAATCAATAAGACTTCGAATTTTATGCCGGTTATTCTTGTTCACACTTCTTATTTTTTATTTAGGGATACTATTTCTATCTTTGCACGATTAAGGTGTGGCTATTAGTCGGAGTATTTATCAATACAAGAGAGTGGGATGGAAAAAGGAGTGTTACACAAGCAAATAAGAGACTTCTTTGTTCGTAATTTTGACGTTCGCCAGGAGAAGGAAGATGAACTCGAAACGGTTGAGTCTATAAGAAAAGGTATTGAGTTTAAAGGTACTAATCTTTGGGTTTTGATCTTTGCAACATTTGTCGCTTCGTTGGGTTTGAATACAAACTCTACGGCGGTGATTATCGGTGCGATGTTAATCTCTCCGCTGATGGGACCTATCATGGGGTTCGGTCTCGGATTGGGCATCTATGATTATGACCTGATCAAGCGGTCTTTCCGTAATTTTGCGACGGCAACGGTGTTCAGTGTGATCACTTCAACCCTGTTCTTTTTGATCTCTCCGATCAGTGAGGCGCAAAGTGAATTGTTGGCGCGTACGCAGCCGACCGTCTATGATGTCCTGATCGCTTTCTTCGGTGGATTGGCCGGTATTGTTGCCAGTTCAACCAAAAGTAAAGGAAATGTGATCCCGGGTGTGGCTATCGCTACGGCGTTGATGCCACCGCTCTGTACGGCCGGTTTCGGATTGGCAAGTGGGAATCTTTATTATTTCTTCGGTGCTTTTTATCTCTATTTTATCAATACGGTGTTTATCAGTCTGGCGACTTTCCTGGTGGTCCGTATACTGAAATATCCAAAGAAGATATTCCTGGATAAACAACGGGAAAAGGTGGTAACACGCTATGTCGGGGTAATTGTTTTTTTCACGATCGTACCGAGTCTTTTCCTGAGCTATAACCTGATCCGTACCAGTTATTTCAATGACCGGGTCGCTAATTTTGTGACGGAAGAACTGGCTTTTCCGAATACACAGATATTGAGTAAAACAGTGACGGATACGAGCGAGAAGAAAGAAGTGAAAGTCGTAATGATCGGTGAAAATGTGCCGGAACCCATGATCGAAATTGCCCGGACCCGGCTTCGCAAATATGGTTTGAAAGATGTCTCTCTGGTCGTCCAGCAAGGTTTCGGACAGGAAGCTACCGATATAAACGAACTGAAAAGCATGCTGATGCAGGATCTATATAAAAATAGTGAAGAAGTTCTTCGGGTACAATCCATACAGATCGATTCCTTGAAAAAGACGGTAGACCGGTATAAGAGTGCTTCGCGTATGACTTCGGAGTTGATCCCAGAGATGAAAGTTTTATTCCCGTCTGTTCTTGAAGCCTCTTGTTCGAATACCTATATTGTAAGTACTGACAGCATGAAACAGGACACAGTCATGTTGGTTTACCTAAAAAGCAAAGAGCGTATCAATGAAAAAGAACAGTTAAAGATCCGTGAGTGGCTCGGTGCACGCGTAGATGCGAAAAATATTAAATTACTAATAGAATAAAAAAGAATGAATTTTATGAAGAAGGTGTGGGCAGTTTTACTGCTTCTTGTTGCTGCAGGCCAGGTATATGCCGACGAGGGCATGTGGGTTCTGAAGGAACTTAACAAACAAAATCTGGCTCGAATCAAGGAATTGGGATTTGTCCCGTCCTATCAGCAACTTTACAGTGAAACCGACCCGTGTGTGGCCAATGCTGTTGTTATTTTCGGTGGCGGATGTACCGGTATTACCGTATCGGAAGAAGGATTGATCTTTACTAATCACCATTGTGGTTTCGGTTCTATCCAGCAGTTGAGTAGCGTTGAACATGATTATCTGAAAGACGGTTTCGTTTCTCAGAGTAAGGAAGAAGAGTTGCCCGTTCCGGGACTGAGCGTGCGCTACTTGCGTGAAACGGTTGACGTAAGCGACCGTATCAACGGTGAAATCGCCGGTATTGAAGAAGAATATCTGCGTTTGGCTGCTGCCGATTCTATCGGACAGGTCATCTGCGACTCGATCGGCAATACGGAATTCCAGGCTGCGGATGTAGTTCCTTTCTATAATAATAACAAGTATTTCCTGGTTGTTTACGATGTGTTCAACGACGTTCGTATGGTATTTGCTCCGCCCAGTTCAGTCGGAAAGTTCGGTGGTGACACGGATAACTGGATGTGGCCGCGTCATACAGGCGACTTTTCCGTATTTCGTGTGTATGCCGATGCTGATAACAAACCGGCGGAATACAGCAAAGACAACAAGCCTTACAGCCCTAAATATGTAGCAGAAGTTTCCCTTCAGGGATACCAGGATAAAGATTACGCGATGACAATTGGTTTCCCGGGCAGCACAGACCGTTATTTATCTTCCTGGGGTGTGAAACAGCGTATTGAAGACAGCAACAAGCCTCGTATCGAGGTACGCGGCATCAAACAAGCTATCTGGAAAGATGCTATGTCGGCAAGCGATGAAGTCCGTATCAAATATGCCTCCAAATATGCCGGTAGCTCTAACTACTGGAAGAATTCTATCGGTATGAACCGCGGTCTGGCTAATCTGAACGTGATAGAGCGTAAGAAGGAAGAGGAAGCTGCTTTTGCCGTCTGGGCCGGTCAGACACCTGAACGTAAAGCCAAATACGGCGAAGTGCTGAACCTGTTGGAAAAAGGATATACTTCGACGGATGAATACCGGAAAGTTTCCACTTATCTGTCAGAAGCATTTGTCAGCGGTACTGAAATTGTGCGCCTGGCGCGTATGGTACAGGGTGTGGATATAAACGGTTCTACTCCGGAAGAAATAGACATGGTCCTGAAAGATAAGATCCAGCCGTTCTTTAAAGATTACGATGCCTCCCTTGACCAAAAGGTATTGGCTGCCATGATGAAAGTGGTGAAAGAACGTGTTCCGGCTCAATATCTTCCGGATATCTATCAGAAAGTGGATAAGAAGTATAAAGGTGACTATGCAAAATATGCAGCAGACGTCTTTAAGAAGACTTCGCTTTTGTCGTATGACAAGATCGAGAAGATGCTGAAAGATCCGAAACTGTATGCGAAATTGAAAAAAGATCCGGCAGCCGAACTGAGTTTGTCCACGCTGATCTCTTTGTTCGAGTTGCAGCAGTTTATGGGCGATGCTCATTACGATATTGCCAAAGGCGAACGCCTGTATTTTGCCGGACTGAAGGAAATGTATCCGGAAAAGCCCCTTTCTTCGGATGCGAACTTCACGATGCGTTTAAGCTATGGTTCTATCGGAGGGTATCATCCGTATGATGCAGCCTGGTATGACTATTATTCAACGGAGAAAGGTATCCTGGAAAAAGAAAATCCGGAAGATGATGAGTTCTGGGTTCAACCGGAAATCCTGGACCTGATCCGTAGCAAGGACTTTGGTCAGTATGCCAACGAAAACGGACAGTTGCAGCTTTGCTTCCTGACAAACAATGATATTACCGGCGGTAACTCCGGTAGCCCTGTATTCGATAAGAACGCCCGCCTGATCGGTCTTGCTTTCGACGGAAACTGGGAAGCCATGAGCGGTGACATCGCTTTCGAACCCGACTTGCAGCGTTGTATTGCAGTAGATATCCGTTATGTACTTTATATGATCGACAAGTGGGGTAAATGTCCGCGACTGATCAAGGAATTGCAACTGGTCAGATAATATTGAAAGATCAACGTACTGAAAAAGCATGAAACTGTGCCAAAAGTCTTTGGCTGGTCTGTGATTGATAGGCTGGTTCCGGAAAAAGACTTTTGGCACAGTTTCTTTTCTCTAATGTACTTCCAAAATGTTAAATAATGATTGTAATGACATAGTTTTTGAAGAACTATGGTATAAAATCGATGCAAATATAATGTAATTTTCTAATAAATTAATAATGCACCCTTATTATTTTTACATATAGATTAAATTTTAACATAGAGATAACCACTACCATAATGTCTGATTTACAATTACATACTATTAACGGAATACAATTAGATAACAAACGAAACAACCAAAAGTTTATTAACATTTATTTACCGTATTGAAAGTATAGAAATAAGCGACAACGCTATTCTCAAAAAATGCATATAATGTTGAAAACCAGTCGATTCAAAACACCTTTCTCGTTCAAATTCCCATCTGTTTTCGATGCTTGGAACGGAGTCAGAACGGACTCACAACGGAGTCAGAACGAAGGCAGAGTGGAGGGAAACCGGGGTCAAAACGGGTTCAGATAGGCTTTACACTGTTAAGGTATCAAAAAAAACAAGATCATCCATTGTTCATTTTATTTATGGTTATTTAGTATATATCCGCCACAGAAGGGGGTTGCTTAACACTTAGTTTGTATTTTATTCAAAAAGAAACATATGTAATCATTTCTGTCTTTTTGACAACTATTGTCACCATAGTTCTTCAAAGACAATGGTCTTTTTAATGAGTTTAAACAAACGAATGAAAAACCTACGAGTATTTCTCAATGCGATTAGCTGTGGTCGAAGTTGTTGATATTAAAAGAGCTTGCGCTCTTCCATATATTTTTAATATGAAAAAACAGAATTGTTTAACTTTTAAATTTATTTTATGTTGACAAATTCGAAACTGGTTAAAGCTTTGGTTCTGGCAACCGTATTCGGTATGGGCGGAACTATCCATGCAGCCGTAATCCCTTCCTCCGAAGGAACTATGATTACACAGCAGAAAAACAAAGTTACAGGTAGTGTTGTAGACGAAATGGGACCTGTAGCCGGTGCTTCCATTTCTGTGAAAGGTACTTCAAACGGTACGATTACCGACCAGGATGGTCGCTTTGTTTTAGATGGAGTACAAAAAGGAGCGGTATTGGTTATTTCGTTTGTCGGAATGGCTACACAGCAGATTACTTGGGATGGACATAGTGCCGTGAATGTAAAACTACTGAGCGATACGCAGGATTTGGACGAGGTGGTTGTCGTTGCCTATGGTACGGCAAAGAAATCGTCGTTTACCGGTTCTGCCTCAATAGTCAAATCCGACCAGTTGGAAAAGATTTCAGGGGCCGGTTTTGCGGAAGCTTTGCAAGGTATGTCGGCCGGTGTGAATGTCTCTAATAATGAGGGTAACCCGGGGGGCGAAACGCGTATTCAGATTCGCGGTATAGCTTCCATGTCCGGAAAGTCGACACCTTTGTATGTGGTAGACGGCATGCCTTATGATGGTAAGTTGACCTCTATTTCGCCTTCGGATATAGAGTCGATGACGGTATTGAAAGATGCCGCGGCAGCTTCGTTGTATGGTTCGCGTGCAGCGAATGGGGTAGTGGTAATTACGACAAAGAAAGGTAAATCGGGTAAGCCTGTTATCAATTTCAGAGGAGCGTGGGGTACTTCCGATAATGCGGTGGCTAACCCTAAAAAGGCAGATCCTTACCAGCAAATGACCAATTTGTGGCGTGCCTTATATAATGATAAGTATTACGTGGAAGGGATGAGTAAGCAGGATGCAGGCGATTATGCGTCGGCAAACTTGTTGTCGCGTGCTGTAAATCCACGTGTAAATTCAAAAGGCGAAACGGTTTATGTAACCCCGTTCAAATGGACCGGCGATGCTTCGAATTATGTATTGCATGATGGAAATGGCAACTGTTGGGCTAATCCTAATTTGGAAATGGTTTGGGATGAAAGCGATTATGACTGGTACGGGGCTGTTTTCTCACGTAAGTTGCGCCAGGATTACGGGCTGGATGTCAGTGGTTCGAGCGATAACGGGAAAACAAACTATTATACTTCTATTTCTTATTTGAACGATAAAGGGTATGCTAATAACCAGTATTACAAGCGTTACTCATTCCGTGCGAGTGTGACTTCGCAAGTGATGGATTGGTTGCAGATGGGAGGAAACTTGGCCTATAGCTATTCTCGTCAGAACGTTTCAGGGGCAAACCGTGCGTTGGTTTATTCAAACACGTTGAATTCGCCTTGGTTAAGAAATGAAGACAATACGGATTGGTATCGTTCGGAGAAGACCGGTATGCGTATGAACGATTACGGTGTGAACAGTCGTAATTTCTTCGGAATCCATGTCTTAAACGGGGCCGGCGATTATTGGAATAACCCCAATGATGATAATTTCAGCAATAAAGAGGGAGGTATGTTGACGGCTCATTATTTTGCCGAATTTTCTTTGCCGTTCGATATTAAGTTTAAGACGAATGTGAATCTTGACGATATTCAGGAGAATGGCTACGGGTATAGCTCGGCCGTGCATGGTTCGGGGCAACAGAAGCCTTTTGGCGTGACGGTTATGACCAATGGTGGAGATGCCACACGTGAAAACTGGAAAACAACTTCTGTTACATGGAATAACTTGCTGACTTGGAATCGGTCTTTCGGCGAACATAATTTGGATGTATTGTTGGGGCATGAGTTATATTCTTATAACCAGCAATATAATTATGGTTATGGTGAGGGCATCATGCAAATGGGACAGTATGAACTGGAATCAACGACTGCAAACTGGAGCGTAAGTTCTTACCGTAATCGTTATTCTTTGTTGTCTGTTTTTGGCAAGATAGATTATAATTTCCAAAACAAATATTATTTGTCCGGTTCTATTCGTCGCGACGGCTCTTCACGCTTCAGTAAAGACAGTCGTTGGGGTAACTTCTTCTCCGTAGGTGCTTCTTGGAGAATTTCGAAGGAGAATTTTATGGAAGATATCGATTGGGTTGATAATTTGGCGTTACGTGGTAGTTATGGTACTTCCGGTAACGATAAGTTGGTGCCTCGTAATACAAGTAGCGGTACTGCAGGAGATGAAATTTTATATGCTTATCAAGCCTATTATACTTCTGCTGATTTTTATGGTGCTGCCGGATATAAGCCGCGTACGATTGCTACACCTAATTTGAAGTGGGAACGCAACGAACAGTATAATATAGCGTTAGATTTCAGTGTCTTAAGTCGTTTGAGCGGAACGATTGAGTATTATTCCCGTAGTTCGAAAGATTTGTTGTATTACAGGAATTTGCCGTTATCCGCACAGGTAGGTGATGCTGCCGGTTATAACACCAATATGGGAAATGTGCGTAACAGTGGTTTGGAATTGACACTGAGTGCAGTAGCCGTCAAGACCAACGATTTTCAGTGGAACATTGATTTTAATATGTCTACCTTGAAGAACGAGGTGACATATCTGCCGGGTGGCTCTTATACGTATGCGAACCGTGGTGCAACATATAAATTGGAAGAAGGACGTTCTTTATATGAATTTTATATGCCGAAACATGCCGGAGTAAATCCGGATAATGGTAACAGAGTCTATCTGATTAAAGACGATAATGGTGGTTGGAAAACTACGGAAAATTATTCAGACGTCACGATGGACGATTATCAATGGTGCGGCTCTGCGATACCGAAGGCATTCGGTTCTTTGACTAATACGTTTACATATAAGGGATTTGATCTTTCTTTTATGTGGTATGCTTCTTTGGGGTCGAAAATGTACGATTATGTATGGTTGGAACGTACTGCCGGTTTGGATGGAGTAGGCATGATTATGGATCAGGTGGAAAGCAGATGGGAAAAGCCGGGTGATGTGGCAGAATTCCCTCGTTTGTCTTCTGCGAATGCCTCTTTGAACGTAAAAAGAACGGATTTCTTTATTCATAATAATGATTTCTTGCGTTTGAGAAACCTCAATTTAGGATATACCTTACCGAAGGCTTTGACCAAAAAAGTCGGGGTTTCAAATGCCCGCGTATATATTTCAGGCGATAACCTGTTGACGTTTGGTCCTGCCGCAAAACGTCATTCGGAACCGGAAACAGGTGTTATGGGTAACAACTATAATGGTAATACCGAAACAGACAACGGTATCCAGGGGTCAAGACGAGTTTATATGTGTGGTATTCAGGTTTCATTTTAATAAGAGTTTGATATGAAAAGAATATATAAAAATATGAAGTTTGTTGCTGTTGCTCTGTTGGCTTTTTCTTTGAGTAATTGCAATGATGAATTGACAACAAATTCATCGACTGATATAGATGAGAATACGATTTTGGGAAGCACTACGGGGCTGAACATGGCTTTGAATTCGGCTTATAAATATTTGTTGATGGGTGAACAAGGTGGAAGTAGCCAGAACGATGCTTGTTATGCTGGCGTAACCGGTCTGTGCATGTATTACGATTTGCCTGGTGCGGATATTATGAGTACGAAGAACTATGGCGGTTCGGTAGAGGATAGCTATCGCTTGACGGAAGGACGTACACAGGCCGCAGGAGATTATTCTAAACGTATTTGGACGAATATGTATAAGATTATCAACCAGGCGAATATTATTATCGATGCACTTCCGGAGGCTTCGGGTGATGAATCGGAAAAGCCGGTTATCAAAGGACAGTGTTTGGCCATGCGTGGAATTTCTTATTTTAACCTGTTGTTAAATTATCAGCAGACTTATGCGATAGCCAAGGATAAAAGAGGAGTTATCTTGCGGACTTCTTCCAACGAGCCTGATTCCAAAGGGTTCTCGACTGTGGAAGAATGTTATAAGCAAGTGCTTGATGACTTGACGGCAGCCAAAAGCTTGCTTGCTTCATATGACCGGGAGGAACAATGGAAACTTAATGTGGATGTGGTTTCCGGTTATTTGGCTCGTGTTTATCAGGTAATGGGTGATTGGGATAAAGCTTTGGCTGAGGCTAAAAGTGTTTATGACAAGTATAATACGTTGATGAGCAAAGAGGAATGGTGCAGCGGATTCGATAATTTGTTATCGGATGGTTGTAAAGAAGTTATTTGGGGGCTGAATTTTACTAATTTGTCGAATATTAGTTCGAATACTGAATTCAATTACTGGTATAATCAGGATCCGAGTTATGGAGAAGGTATGACAGACGGTCCGATTTATAGTTTTATCAATTTGTTTGTAGACGATAAATTCGTTCAATTGTTTGATGAAACAGATTTTCGTGGTAGTAAATGTACAAAGACCGAAAGCGTAACGGACGATGATGTTAAGTCGGTAATGTTCTGGCACCGTACAGCTAATGGAGACAAAGAGATTGCTGCTAAATGGGCTTACAATAAATTTAAATATTATGGAGATGCCAATGGTGCTCCGCAGGGACATACTTATCCGGAGTTTTCATTAATGCGTTCTGCTGAAATGTTATTGATTATGGCAGAAGCGGAAGCGAATCTCAATAATACGGCAAATGCATTAACTTATTTGAATACACTGCAGAGTGCACGTAACGTTGCGAAGCCAACAACTACAACGGCTAAAACAGAGTTGTTGGAAAGTATATATGTAGAACGCCGTAAAGAATTGTTGGGCGAAGGGGTGACTGGTATGTATGATTTGTTGCGTTTACAAAAACCTTTGTATCGCTATGGTGCAACAGCTTCAAATCCGGCCGGGCATTTTTCTTTAGGTATGACTTATTTGGATAACTATAATGCAGCAGATGCTGAACCTTATGGATATCTGCCGTCAAATGATTATCGTTTTCTTTGTCAGATTCCTCAGTTAGAGTTTACTAATAATGACGCAATAGATGCTTCAAAGGATCAGAATCCTTTCCGTGGACAATAATAATGTTGGAGTATGTTTTAAAAAGGAAGATGGGATAAATTAAATAACGTTTTCTATAACGGGGCTGGTTTTCATTTGAGACAGCCCCGTTTTTGTGTTTCTTTCTTTGCATCCTGACATCTGACCTGCGAGTCCGAAATTACCCAAGAATACCAGATGTACATTTTCTGACGTAACATAAGATATTTTGATTGTGGATGGATACGCACGGCCATATGGCGATCGTCCTCCTCTGTCATGATCAATTCCGGAACTATCGGGCGTAACCCGGATGATCTTGATTACGGAATCATTCGTTTGGTACGTACCGTCACGTTACCTTTTAGACCGACGGCTTCGCCTGTCGTGCCGTTCAGCAGAACGCGCAGGTCACATCTCTCTTTTGCGGCAGGAAATTCAACAGTGAAATCCTCTTCCTTATCTGTCGTTTTTGAACCGATCAGTTGACCGTTGAGCCAGATTTCGGCTTTTCCTGTCAGTTGTTTGAAGAGGATACTTCCGCCTTCTTCCCGATGAGCCTGGTAAGGATTGAATGTCGCACGTAAAATAACGAAATTGGCATTCTCCAGTTTGATCAGGTTGCCGCCTGAAACGGGTTGCCAATTGTTCATATCATTATCGGCTATCTGACGGGTGGCGTCGGGTTTCTCGGTGGAAAGGGGAGAAGCTACCCATCTATTCAGTAACATCGGTGGATTTTCTGCCGCAATGGAGGGGATAGGGGGTACCTGCTCAGCATTGATCGTGATCGTAGCCGGTTTTAATCCCGGAGTAGAGGCTGTCAGGGTGATTGGACCCGAACCTTCTTTGCTCTGTATGATGACCTGTGCCAGTCCGTAGAACAGACTACGTTTATTTCCCTTTTCCGGCTCGTGACAGTTCGGATTACCGTTTCCTACACCGATGATTTCGGCAGGGCCTGTCAGGGTGAGTTCCATCATGTTATTGGCTGTCGGTACGTGACGACCTTTGGAGTCTACAACCTCCACGGTTATCGGCATAGCGTCCCGGCCATCACCTGCCAGGCTGTTACGGTCAGGCGTCAGGCGAACCTGGACGGGGTCTTTAGTTGTCTCTACTTTGGTACGTGAGACGATCTTTCCGTTCTTGTAGCCGATGGCTTCCAGCTTGCCAGGTTTATAAGGAACAGACCAAGTATTCATTTCGTACGGATCTACCACTTGTTCGGATATTACTTTGCCGTTCAGTAATAACTTTACTTTATCTGCGTTGCTCAATGCCATTACTTTGATAGGCTTTCCGATGGAGTCGGCAGGCCAGTTCCAGTGAGGCACCAGTTCCAAGACATCTTTATCCTTTACCCATTGTGCCTGATGCAGGTAATAAGCCATTTTGGGGAATCCGCATAAATCCATGATACCGAAGAAAGAGCTGACTGTAGGCCAGCGATGCGGAGTCGGTTCGCCATGATAATCGAATCCGGTCCAGTAGAAGCACCCTGCCATCCAGGGGCGTTCAGCCACGGCTTTCCAGGCTCTGCGGTGGGTAGCTCCCCAGTCCGCACATTGTGTATCGTATGAATCCATCAGGTTTTTCGACCTGTCTGTTACATATTCACCCCGGATCATAAAGGCGGAACCATCTTCTGAACTGGTCAGAGGCAGGTCCGGGTTTTCTTCGTGGAAACGGTCGTAACTTTCGATCTGATAATTGAATCCTCCGACATCTACCGCCTGCGATACATTGTATTCAGAGAAGAATCCTCCGTTCATCGCGGCCGTGATAGGGCGTGTCGGGTCCATCTTCTTCACTACGTCGTACATGCGGCGAACCATTTCAACCCCGTTTTCCGTGCCCTGCATCGGTTCTTCGTTGAAAACAGACCAGAGGATTACGCTCGGACAGTTACGGTCGCGGCGTACTTGCCACTCCAGTTGACGAACATATTCGGGTGAAGTGTTGAACAATCTGTTTTCATCCAGTACCATGATACCCATGCTGTCGCAAGCAGCCATAAATTCTTTGGCAACCGGATTATGAGCAACACGATAGGCATTGACTCCCATCTCTTTCAGTTTGCGCAGGCGGAATTCCCAAAGTGCATCGGGGACAGCAACACCCACACCGGCATGATCCTGATGGCTACAAACACCTTTTATCTTGATATTCTCCCCGTTCAGCCAGAAACCGGTGTTGTTGTCGAAGCGGATCGTGCGGAAACCGCATTTAGTTTCGACTTCGTCTGTAACGGTTCCGTTTTGCTTTACTTGGGTTTTGACTTTATAAAGAACAGGGTTTTCGGGTGACCAAAACAGGGGTTTCGTAACCGTTATCGGCAGGTTAGCAATTCCTTCCCGCAAGGCTTTGACAGAGAGCTTCTGATTTTTTGTTGCGATCGGTTGTCCGTCCGGAGCAAGCAAGGTGACTTCCACCTCGCCGTCAGCCGTCAGCTTGCCGGAGTTGTATAGAGAAACCTCCACAGGTATTTCCCACTGGCTTTCGGTCTTCTTTACAGGATGGGCAAAGACACCATCCGTGATGATATGCAGTGGCGAACGTTTTACCAGCCAGGTGTGGCGGTAAATGCCTGCCCCTTCATACCACCAGCCTTCCTGGGCATCGGCATCTACACGTACGGCAATGGTATTCACATCGTCACCATATGTTGCATACGGCGTGATGTCGATATACATGGATGTATAACCGCACCAGTTGCGATGCAGTACGGTTCCGTTAACCCAGATCGTGGCATGTGTGGCAATACCGTCGAACTGTAATTCCAGGTGCTTCCCTTTATCTTCGGGAGACAGTTTGAATTTACGGCGGTACCAGCCGAAACCGCGGTCGTAGTAACCCTGCGAAAGGTTGGCTTCCGGGTTTACCCGTCCTTCGATCGCCCAGTCATGGGGGATGTCTACGATACGCCAGGAGGAATCATCGTAGTTCGGGGAGGCGGCCCCGCTCACGCATCCGGCTTTGGCGTTCCGGTAAGTCGCGTTGTGTCCTTTAATAACCGGGTAGGGGATATCCCCTTTATGAAAACTCCAGCCTTTATCCAAAGACAGGACTTCCCGGGCGGTTACTTTTTCCTGTGCATAAGCCTGTAAAGAGAAGCTGATACACAAAAGAAGTAGAAAACTTTTGAATGTTGTCATTGTTTTTGTTATAGAATTATTTGAATATTGTCTTAATTACTTCGCCTGTCCAGGATAAGGGTTGTTTCACTTTGAACAGGTGCAGGATGAGGGCGGCGGTGTTCACCGTGTTATTGGCTTCTGTGATCTTGAATCCTTTCTTTATACCCGGCCCGGTGATGCCCCAGGGGACGATCATTTCGTTCGTACTTACTCCGCCATGTCCGTATTCGATACCGCCATGATCTGTCAGGAACATGAAATGGGTATCTTTGTACAATCTTTCCTGTTTCATCTTTTCGAGGAACTTGCCGATTTCCACATCCGCCTCCTCGATGGATTGTATGTATTCCGGAGACATCCATTTATGTTTGTGTCCGGCATGGTCGGTATGTACGGAATAGAGGAATACCAGTGTCGGGTTTTTCCGGTTCTCCATCAGAAAAGAAAGCGCTTTCTCGTAGTTCGGCACGTAGGCATCTTCTTCCAGGTAGCTGACTTCATCCAGATACTGTTTATTGTATGGGTAGAACAGGTTGATCCAATTGTAATAGAAAGCTGTTTTTGCCTGTGGAAGTGCCTCTTTCAACACTTTGAATACGGAAGGGTAATATCCTTTGCTATCTGTTTCAATCGCAGGTAATACGAATTTGGAGATTTCCCAGCTATTATCGACTATACCATGCTGTTCGGGGCCGCTTCCGCAAAGATGGCTGGTCCAGTTAGGCAATGTCACCGAAGGCATGACCACACGTGTATCCAGCGAGAGTGAACCTTCGGCCATCAAGGCATCCAGATTCGGAGTTTTTGCCTTCAGGTATCCGTCTACACAGATTCCGTCGAGTGATATTAAAACAATACGTTTTGCAGTAGGCGCATTTACTTTGGCAGTAACTGCCGATACAGGTTGGGTAATGGAGGCAGTTCCTAATGCGACAGCTCCCGCCAGTCCTTTTTTGAAGAAGTTTCTTCTTGAGTTTTTCATATTTTCCATGCTGTGTTTATAAGTATAAGTAAGAAGATCAGTCTTCAAAGGTAGTGGAAAATGTTATTTTGAAGACTGATTCTTTTCGTAAAAAGTACGCAAAGGTTTGCGCTTTCAGTAACTATTTATTCCATTTCCAGATTTCCCCTTTTTTCAAACCGTTTGCCTGCAAATAATTACCGTTATACCAGATACGGAATTTATTCCCCTGTAGCGATTTAACGGAAGCATCGACTATTTGTCCGTTTTCCCATTTTACCGCCACTTCAAATCCTCCCCGGGCTTTTAAGCCTGAGAATTCTCCTTTTTTCCAATCGGCAGGAAGGGAGGGAAGTAATTGAATGATATAACCTCCCTGATCGTACACATGACTCTGTAACAACATTTCGGCTATCCCTGCCGTTGTTCCGAAGTTAGCGTCGATCTGGAAAGGAGGACATATTGTGAAGAGGTTCGGGTTGATGCATTTCTTCATGACATCGTCCAGATTCTCTTTCGCTTTTTCGGCCTGATGCAAGCGGGCATATTGGCTGATGGCCCATGCCGAACTCCAACCGACATAGCCTCTGCGATGCTGGATGCGGTAGTCCAGCGATTTGTTGGCTGCCTCGATCAGGTCGGGAGTTTGCAACATATTGATCTGCGATCCCGGATGGATGGCGAACAGGTGGGAGATATGACGGTGACCAGGTTCAACTTCAGGGAACTCGTCGGCCCATTCCATGATGCGTCCGTCAGAACCAATTTTCGTATCGGCCAAACGATCTTTTGCATCAGCAACCTGGCGTGTAAAATCATCGTCGATGGATAATTCGCTGGATATCATGGCGAAGTCGTCAAACAGTTGCCAGATAGTTTGCTGGTCGTGTGCCGGTCCCATGCTGATCTGGCTATGGCTGCCGTCGGGAGCGACAAACGTATTTTCCGGAGAAACAGCAGGACCGGAAACTAGTTCTTTGGTTTTCGGGTTCTCTGTCAGCCAATCCATATAAAATTCGATAGCTCCTTTCAGTACAGGATATGTTTTGCGTAAAAAGTCTTTATCGCCTGTAAACCGATAGTGTTCACCGATATGTTGGCAAATCCATGCCGGAGCACCGGTGTGCATACCCCAGGAAGCTGCTTCGCCCGGAGAGGTATATCCCCATACGTTCGTGATAGGGTGTACTACCCAGCCCTTCTTATTGTATTGGATTTGTGCGGTCTTGCTCCCTGGTTCAACTAGCGAAGCAATCAGGTCGAACATTGGCAGATGCATTTCTGACAGGTTGGTTACTTCCGCAGGCCAGTAGTTCATTTCGATATTGACGTCGGTATGATAATCGCCATTCCAGGCGGTCTGAAGCTTGTTTGCCCAGATACCTTGCAGGTTGGCGGGCATAGTACCCGGTCGCGACGACGAGATCAGGAGGTAACGGCCATATTGGAACATTTGTTCATATAGGTGAGGGTCTATCATGCCTTTTCGGGCATTCATAACCTTAATGTCGGTAGGGATCGTATCAGGCGTATTTGTCAGTTGCAGATTTGCTCTTTGGAAATAGTCGGTATATTCTTTTACATGTGTTTCATAAAGCTGATTGTAAGATTTGTTTATAGCTTTATTTAAAGATGCTTCGGTGATGCTGCTGAAATCCCGTCCTTTGTAGATGGGATATTCCAGCTTATAATCTGTCGATGCGGTTAAAAACAGAAGAACTTCATCCGCATCTTTCACTGTCAAGGTAGAATCAGAATACGTAACGGAACCATTCATCGGTACAGCTTTTAACCTTGTCATGTATTGAAGCCCATCTCCTCCTTTACCGTCTGAAAGTGCCCCGGCCATGATCAGTTGCTCGTTTTCCGTATAGGTAGAGTAGCGTTCCGGCCGGTTCATCCGGCAAGTAAAAGAGAGTTGCTGCTTTTTATCCGCAGATATTCTCATGACCATGGACTGATCCGGGTGGCTGATAAAGATTTCACGTTTGAAATTTACATCTCCTTGTTTGTAGGAAATCCTGGCTGTCGCATCATCCAGATTCAGTTCCCTGCGATAATCGGTGTAGGGCGATTTATTATCGAAGTCGATCCACAAGTCGCCCATCGTTTGATAACATCCGAAAGGGGCGTTGCTGCCTTGTCCGTGCCCGGAACCTTTTCCGGTACATATTTGTGTACGGTTTGTCAGGTCTGTGGCTTCTTTATATTTACCGTCAAACAATAGTTGTTTGATTTCTTCTATATGTTTGGCCGCTTCCGGATTGTCGCTATCCTGTATGCTTCCTGACCACATGGTCTCTTCATTTAGTTGGATACGTTCTTTGTGTACATCTCCAAAGACCATAGCACCGAGTGAACCGTTTCCTAAAGGTAAGGCTTTCAGCCACTCTGCATCATCGTCATATCCTTTATTCGGATTATCCGTGGCGGTTGCGTCGGCGGGAGTATTGTACCATAATGTTAATGGTACTTCTTTATGTTCTACGGAACAGGCGGTAAAACATAAAGAAAAGAGGCCTATAACAGAAACTATGCTTCTAATTTGTTTTTTCATGACTTATAAGTTCTTATAAATATAATCGGTGGAATTTCTTCACAGTCTTTAATATTACTTCTGTACGGAGAAAGTAAAATAAAGACTGTGTAAAATTAAGGAACAGACTTCTATTATAGTTGATAAAATGAGATGAATACTTTGCATAATTCGATATTATCAGGATAATGATAGTTGTTTTATTTTATTATTGTATAGAGTGCTAGTTGAAATTAAGCTGTATCCATCCGGCTACGTCTCCGTCTTCGTCTTCGGCGATATATGAATCCAGATATCTTGTCCTGTTGGAGTCGTAATTAAAGTAGAACTCATTACCTGCATCAGAATAATTGGCAACCAGGAAGGATATAGCATCGGGTAAAACCCAAGCTCTGAAATGTTGCTTTCCATTCGACTCGATTGTTACGATAACTTCGATTTTTGTTTTTTTTTGGTGTATATTCAATGTTTTATTAAAATGGAACTTCTTCGAAATATTGTTGGAGATTTAGGAACAAAAGTAAAGAATTCTGTAAGTATCGCGAGGTATGGTGGTACTTACAGAATTCTTTTTACTTTGTTCTTTACGGGAGAGCAGTTATAGATATCTATGATTTATTGATTATTTAGTTCGAATCGATATTCCTGTTTTACCAGTATATCAGAAATAGTCGGAACGACACAATCTGCCGGAACGACATTTTTCTCGAAATAAATAGGAACATCAGCCGATTTCAGCCCGTCGATGCGGATCACCATCGGATTGGTATCGATAGATTCTTTCAGGCGGCTTAAGCTGAGAATCCACTCTGTGCCATCATAGAAGGAGTCGCCGATCAGATTTCCGTTCAGGTAAGCGTTGGCTACATCTCCTTTATAAGAAATATACATACGTGTTTCCTCGTTGCCACAAGTCGCAGCCGGAGCTTTTACTTCATAAAGGCCTATATGTTCTTCGGGAGCAAAGGCGGAAGGCTTGTTCTTTCCGGTAGTTGTTGCAACAGGTTTGTTGTCTGCCGATAACCAGGTTGCATCTGTATTCCAGAGGATACGTTTACCATTCTTCAAAAGAACTTCTATTTCCGCTGTGATCTCTTTATCATTAGAAAGATTAAATTCGATCGTATTGTTGCCGTTTTGAATGAAGTCGGTTACATTAGCATAGGAATAACTGTCCATAGATGTCGTTTTTGTTTCTTTTCCGTTGATCATACAACTGATTGGATCGGATGATACATAACGTAAATAGGCGCGTTCTACTTTTGAGAATGTGCTCAATGAGAACTGACGTTTTGCTATATTACCTTCTGTTGGACGTATCCACAGGCTTTTTTCCATCGGAGTGATCGGACGAAATTCTGCTTGCAGATTATGCGCGCTGCTTTGGAATGTTTGTTGCTTGAAATTACCGTCCTCATATGTCCATATCTCTGTTGACGGTTGATCGTCGATTAGAGTGATCTTATCGTTATCGTAGATTAATGAGGAATTAGTAATAGCAACAAACTTTTTACCTTTTATCGTACCTTTCCAGATATGATCCGATTCTTCTTCAGTCAGCGTGACAAAGCGTACTGTGGAACCATTTTCTTTTGTAATCTTTATGATACATTCTTTCCCCGGAGTTAGTTGGTTGATGAAATATCTGTCTTTCTCTTTCCGGTAAGAGCCATTCTTTACTTCGATATTCCGGATGTCTTTATTTTCAATTAAATATTCTCCCGGTATGGCATCGTCTTCAAAGAAGAAATAGGTATGGTTGTTGCCTTCTTTTAAGGAACAAACAGGTTGGGTTGTTGAATATTTCAACAGTACATTACTTAGTTCCTGATTGAACGGCCAGAGAAAGTAAGTTCCGTTTTTTACCGTTACTTTCTGACGTGGTATACGGATTGTCTCGTCTTTCAACTTTATGGAGAACTGAACATTTTTATAGTCTTTCCGGCTATGTTTGTATAAATAATTGGAACAGAATAGATAACCGGTATTCCCGTTTAACCGGACGGCCCATTGCAAGTTGTCTCTATCCTGGTTAGTGGTAGGCAGGTAAGCGACAGCCGGAGCCAGCGCTGTTCCGAAATCATTCATGAAATAGTTATATTTCTTCGTTTCCTGCATGACTGTACCCAAAGTTCCGAATTCACGGATGGGGGCCTGGTAGTCGTAACTGATGCGAGGACCGGATGATTGGTATGTACTTATTTTCCCGACAGGATTAGTACCACCGGTGTACATATAATATCCCATCATATTGGCTCCGCACCCCAAGCGTAGATTGATGTTTTCTCCCGCCATTTCTTCCGGTACGACGGCACGACGTTGGTAGAATGCTGTGGTTCCAACGCCTATTTCACAGGTGAAGAAAGGGGAGTCATTATTTTCTCCGCTTAAAGATTCTACATCTCTTTCGATCTTGATAATATCGGTACCAATATTGTCAGAAAGACGGTTGTAAGTGAAAAACTCAAAGTTGGATGTCGGTATTTCATCCTTTCCAGATGCAGTCCATGGAGCCTCGATATAGAACCCGGCATAGGGCACGATTTCCCCTTTCGGATACTCGCTGTCCATCCAGTGGGTCATCGAATAAAGAGGAACATCGAATCCTATTTCTACTGCCATCTTTTTCAGGTTGAGAAGATGCGAGACGATCATTCCCGGGCGTACGTATTCGTTTTCCAGTTGAAGAGCCATGACGGGGCCTCCGTCTTTCCATAATAATCCTTTTACCTGGTCGTATACAGCCTGATACCAACGCCGTGTATATTCGAGATACAAAGGATCGTTTGAGCGGGTTATCAGATTTTTATTATTGACGATCCAGTCAGGTAATCCTCCGTTTTTGATTTCCGCATTACAGTAAGGACCGAAACGCAAGTGCACTTTCATGTCCAGTTCCTTGCACAATTCGATAAAACGGCGGAGATTGAGATGACCTTCCCAGGATAGTTCACCTTCAAATTCCTCGTGCAGCGACCAGATACAATAAGTGGCCACAATGTCAATGCCGGATGCTTTCATTTTCAATAAGGCATCGCGCCAGTATCTCGAATCCATCCGGTTATAATGAATTTCTCCCATTACGGGGAGTTGAGGAATGCCACCTTCTTCCAGATACAGGTTATTAATGCGGATTTCTTTTCCAACTGGGCCGAAATGGCCCAGTTGGAGGTATTTCACAGTGGGAGGAGTTACTTTACCCAAATCTATTTTGTACTGGGCAAAGATACTTCCCGCGGCAAAGAGTAGCGCAGATAATAGAATTTCTTTTCTCATTTATAAGTCGTATTTTTATGTGCGTACTACTTATTTAAGTCAGTGATCCTGATCGTCCAGTTAGCATCGTCCCCGTTTCCTGCCGTTACTTTATATACAAATTCCTTTGCGGAAAAGTCTGACGGGAAAATCCCCATTGCGGGAGCATTACCTACCGGGCTAATGCGGGCGGAGGTCGATGCGTCAACGTTGATCGCTAATGTACTTAATGAAACCTGATTTCTGATTTCAGTTGTAAATGTCTGTGTGGCTTCAGGCACTTTGATCGTACAAACGATTTCTTTTGCTTTATTATCAATCGTTTTCTCCGTAGTCATTTCCATTACACGCAGTCTTTGACCACTTTCATCCCACCATCTGTATTCGAAACGGACATTTGTGATGTCATTCTGGTTGTACGTTTCCAGATCATCCAAACCGGCTTTCAGACAAGATGTGTTCAGCGCAATCAATAAAAGTAGAACTAAATAATTATACAGTGCTTTCATTTTCTTGTTATTTTTATAAGACATTTATAATCGGTTACCAACCTTCGTTTTGATCGAGAGACGGGTTGTTTACTCTTTCGCCTTCCGGAACAGGGAACAAATATCTTTTCTTTGTAAAGACACGTTCGTTGAAAGAAGTTTGGTAAGGCAAAGGTATGATTTCAAAACTTTTTCCGTCTTCGGAAATACTGATAGAATGATGTACTTTTGTCAACTCTTCCACTTTGTCTTTTCCATCGGCTTTTCCCCATCGTAATAAACTCCAGTACCTGTCACCTTCATGCACAAGGTCGATGCGACGTTCGCGTTTATAGGCTTTCCAGGCCGCATCAGAAGAGAGATTCAATGGCAACTCAGGCATTCCGCCGTGCACGGTACGGGTTTTATTGATATATTCGATTGCCGTGCTGATATTGCCTTGACGCAACATTACTTCCGCATAATTCAGATAAGAACGTCCCAGGCGCAGAACTATATAATGATAGTAAGTCGGATCTGAATTTAATAGCGGTTTTGCCGTATATACACCTTTGCGGTAAAGATAGCCGCTCAGGGCCATTCCCCAATCGCCACCTGCTTTACTGTCCCAATGCATATTCCCTTTGGTACGCATAGTTACGAGGCTGTTGAAATATCGGCTCGAATCCTGCACGACAGTCGCATAGAAGCGATTGTCACGGTTCTGATAAATGGCAGTTGAGACATAGCCACCGTTCTGTTGATAAGCCTTATAGAAACTGCTTTGATCCCAGTCTTTGGCCGTTCCGTCTACATCTTTGACTTCGTAGTCGTTGACCAAATCGACAGAAGGGAACATTCCGATCCAACCTTCAAAGCTATCATTTAGTTTAGGGTTAGCGATGTCTTTCAGTTTATCGTTGTTAACGTTTGGAACAAGATACTGCATCCATGTATCTCCGAATTTTGTGTTGTTCTCATGTCTGAACTGTGCCAGGATAATTTCTTTGGAACTTAACGCATAATCGAATTCGTTGAACATCTTCTCGTAATCGGTATCCAGACTATATTGTCCGAGAGCGAAAAGGTCTTCGCTGGCTTTCTTTGCAATGTTATAGTATTCATCCTGTCCCGATTCGATATAGGCAGCGCCGTGAAGTGCTACTTCTGCCATTAGTGCATAGGCTGCCCCTTGAGTCAGCATACCAGTTTCAGAGCTTTTTATGGAAACAGGTAGGTTGACGACTGCATCCTGCAAATCTTTTAGAATAAAATCGTAGGTATCCTTGATCGTTTCTGTTCGTGGCAGTTCCATCTTTTCTTCCGGATCGAGTACGCGGTCTACAATCATCAGTTTTCCAAATAAACGGGCACGGCTGAAATAAATCATGGCACGCTGCATTTTGGCCTGTGCGATCAGATAACTTTTTTCCTGTTCCAGAAAGGAAGTGTTTTCTTCCATTTTCTGAAGCAGAAGATTGCATTTTCGGATGTTTGCATAAACTTCCCCAGCTTTTTTACTATCTCCACCTGGATAAGGATTCCATCCTACATCGTAGTAGCGGTCGATCTGTTCTTTATTCACATTGGAAGCGCCTCCATCATCCTGGATAACATCATTATCTGTCCATTTATCATTCCAGACTAATTGTCCGGTAGCATAACTCAGCGAAGGATATAAGAAGGCCTGTGCCAGTTCTGCACTTTCCCATACATCATTTTCCGAAAATTTGTCTAACGGGCCTTTATCCAGAACGTCGCTGCAAGCTGTACATCCCATTACCAATGCCAATGATATTGTTTTGATACTTATATTTTTCATATTATTAAAATTCAATTGTTACACCATTATTAAAATCCGACTGTTACACCAACTGAATAAACACGTTGTACCGGGTACCCCCCGTTCGTAGAAGTCGTTTCCGGATCGAAATAGTCTGAAACTCCCGATATTGTGAATAGGTTGGCCCCGGTTACATTCACTTTACACATGCTGAGCCAGTTGGCATTTTTCAACAACTTATATTTGAAGTCGTAAGCAAGTGATAAGTTCTTTAAACGCAAGAAAGATGCATTCTTTACCCAAAAGCTGGATTTTTCCTGGTTGTTTCCTCCGTTTACACTTGAGGATAATGATTTTCTCGGGAAGGTTGCATCTCTGTTGTCCTCTCTCCAGTAATCTAACTGATATTCGTTTTTCACGTGGACAGATTCGTCTTTTTTGTTATTGACCCCAAACTCCATATTGCGTTTACCTGTCCCATAAAACAGACCGGAAAGAGAAAATCCTTTATAAGAGAAGGCAAAATCCACACCATAGGTAAAATGAGGAGCGGTAGGCATTCCGTAACGGACTTGATCTTCGGCATCGATTTTACCATCGCCATTAAGATCCTGATAAACAATGTCACCTAACTTTGTTTCAGAAGAAGACAATCTGCGGGGGACGCCCAACACTTGTTCCGGGGATTGATACAAACCATTGTCGATAAGTATGACATCATAATAGTCTGTTTGATGTGTGCTACGTTTATACGGATTCATTAGGGTAGACAGAGCTTCTTCCTGCTTTACCACATACAGATTGTTATAATAGGTCATGTTTGTTCCGACTTCATAATGGAAATCCGAACCGATATTGTCACCCCATCTCATAGACAACTCAAAACCTTCACGACGATGTTCATTCTTCGATTTGATCTGTGGCAACTTTGTTCCCAGCGGAGTAGTGTAACGGTCTGCCGGACTTACCAAACCACCTTTGGTCACATAATAGAAATAGTCGGCAGAACCTTTTAAACGATAGTTGAAGAATGCAACATCAATACCATAGTTTAACGAATTACGTGTATACCAACTTAGTAATTCGGGAGAAGTCAATTCGCCTTCATTAAATCCGGATAGCAAATTTCCACCGATACAAATTGAATTTTCGACCATGTTATAAGTTGACAAATAACCGAACTTGTTTACTCCTGATTCTGTTCCCATTTGTCCGTAGGATCCGCGTAGCTTTAGCAGGTCAATGTTTCCCCGATTCCAGCTTTTGAAGAAAGGTTCTTCTGTAATATCCCATCCCAGTGCGACAGACGGAAAGAATCCCCAGCGATGTCCCGGAGCAAAGTTATCCGAACCGTCGTAGCGGAAGCTACCTTCGATATAATAACGGTTTGCATAATCATATTTCAAACGTCCGACCAATCCCATTCGTCCGCCTTCTTCCGAGTTTCCTGCGTTTTGCATGGTCGTACTGGAACCGGCAAACAGCTGATCGACGGTGGTTGAAAGATAATCTCTGCGTGAAGCCCAGAAATTGTGACCGGTGTTTTCTGCGGCAGTGAAAACGAATTTAGCATCGATTGAATGAACATCGGCAAACGTCCGTAAGAAAGTAGCGCTTAGTTCGAACTGATAAGATTCGCCGAAATAAGCTTCTTCTTTTAATGAAGGTTTTGTTACATCTAATAATGTTCCGTCTTTGTTATACTGAGGCGCACGAGCCGAAAGTTTTTTTAGATGGCTAGAATTTACGCGATAGTAAAGCATGGTACCGAGTGACAACCCTTTTACCCAGGGTAATGCCCAGTCTGCAACAAATTGAGTATTCAGATACATTCCGTCGTTTTTATCGTATCCGGAACGTTCGTCCATTTCCATCAGCGGATTGTCTGATACCGTACTTAAAGTTCCGTCTTCATTATAGGCCAGATCCAGCGGTGATTTTGCATTCAGGTGATCCCAAATAGAATTAGCGGCAAATGAAGGATATTTTTTCTTCTCCATGGCTGCATTAATGTTTAGAGATACTTTTAGTCCGATCTCATCAAAGGTGGTGTTCACATTACTGCGGAGATTGTATCTTGAATAGTTCAGAGCATCGGAGGTATATAAACTACCTTGGTCGAATAAGCCTAAAGACAGGTAATAGTTTATATCTTTCTGATTGCCCGTCATAGACAAAGAATGTCTGTATTCCGGAGCGAAATTGTTTAACCCCAAGGAATACCAATTCGTATTCGGGTATAAGTATGGGTCAGATTGGTTTCTGATAGCATCCATTTCCTCTTTACTGAATTGATGGTATTCACCATATCCGTCCGAGATTGCTGCCTGGTTTTGAACGTCTGCATAGGTATAAGAATCCAGTTTTTTCGGTAAGACGGTCGGCTGACTATACTGTGCGTTGAAAGAGTAGACAATAGATCTTTTCCCCTTACGGCCCTCTTTTGTTTTAACCAAAACAATACCATCTGCTGCCCGTGAGCCGTAAACAGCCAGTGAAGCTGCATCTTTTAAAATGGAGATACTCTCTATATCCTCGGAATTTAAAGTTTTGAACTCCCAGTCTGTGGTAATTATGCCGTCGATAACATATAGCGGATCGCCGCCACCACGGATGGATATTTTAGGTTCGCTACCCGGTTCCCCTCCCTGGTTCTGAACGATAACACCTGAGGCCCGTCCTTGTAGGGTGGATGCAACGTTCGGGAATGGCAGGTCTTGCAGTTTTTCGCCTTTTACAGCTGTAACGGCAGAGACCATTTTCTTAGCCGAAGTGGTTCCGTAACCAATTACGACAACTTCATCCAATGTCTCGCTATCTTCTTTTAACTGGATAGAAAGATCAGACCTGTTTCCAACAGCGATTTCTTGCGTCAGATAACCTATATAAGAAATTGTCAGGGTTGCGTTTTCCGGAATCTCCAGATTGAAACGACCGTCTATGTCTGTGACATTACCGATAGTGGTTCCTTTTACTACGACATTGGCTCCGATAACAGGAGTGCCGGTCGCATCTTTAACGGTTCCTGATATTTTTCTCTTATTCTGATTGATCGAACCTTTTTCCGCTTTCCTCAGGGAAATATATCCTTCGTTAAAATTATATTTGATTGGACTGTTGTCGAAAGCCTCTTCCAATACCTGTGAGACGGGCTTATTCTTTGCATTGACCTGAATTTGTTCCTGCAGGTCGATCTCTTTTTCGCTGTACATGAAAAGATAATCGGTCTGCCTTTCTATCTCATTGATAAATTCTTTGAGTGGCAGATTATTCCTGCTGATGCTCACTTTTGCATTTTGCGAATGCAAAGAGGTTGCACTAAGCTGGAAAATTGCAATTAACGTGAGAACTGTTGTTATTTTCATAATACGAATTGTATGCTTTAATTCAATATAATTGACACAATTGAACAATAGCAATAAGTTTTTTTTCATAACTTTGCTCATAGCTTTAAAAGTTAATACTGTTTTTGAATGTTTGTGGAATACATGAAAGAAGGAAGGTATTGACTTGGGGTGAGTGCTGGTAACACTTGCCCCTTTTTTATACCATTCCTGTGTAATGATCTGGCTTTACTTCATAGGCATTCTATTTTTAGGTGAATATGTTGTATTTAATATATTTCGATCTCTTCGTTATTGATTATCTTATACTGGAAATGATGCACCCCTTGTAACGCTTTCAGGATCCTTTCAATTTCATCACTCTGGCGGAACTTACCAGATACATACTGGTCGATCCGGGCAGATGATTTCACATCGAATTTTACGTTATACCATAACGTGAGATAATCCAGTATTTCCGAGAATTTCTTGTTGCTGAAATAGAATATTCCGCTTTTCAGATATTCTTCGTTGTTGAATGAAGCGGCTGTTTTTATCAGATTCCCATTCGACAAGGATACCATCTCGTTGGGTTTCAGTATAATGTTTTCCTCTGGCTTACTGTTGTTTGTGACTTGTACACTCCCCTTTACCAGGTTTGTTTCAAATCGTTCGCTTTCCGAATAAGCAAATACATTGAAGCGGGTTCCGAGTACCTTTATATCATAACGTTGTGTTTTCACGATAAAAGGTCGTTTGGCATCTTTTGTTACCGAGAAAAATCCTTCACCATCCAGTTCTACCGAACGTTCATCCTTGCTGAATTCATTCGGTATTTTGATAACGGAGCGGGGGCTTAACCAGGCTTCCGTCCCGTCTTGTAGGGTCATAAAGATACGTTGACCTTTAGGGACTTCTATCTTTGTATAGAGCGGTGCTTTTTCTTCCGGAATGAATTTGTCGGTAAGCAGCCAGATGTTAATCAGTAAGATGGCTACGACAGCGGCATATTTTGCCAGATTGAGATAAAGCCGGCGAGCCTGTTTCCGGTTGATGCGACTTCCCAGTTCTTCTATTTTGAGTGAAGCCCATTTATCGTCTCCATTCTGTTCTCCCAGCTTTGAAATAGTTACTGTATTTTGCATACGGATAAATTCAGCTTTCTTTTCCGGACTGGATTCTATCTGGTCGAAGAGATCTTTCTTTTCTGTGTCTGAAAGTTCCCCAAGGAAATATTTATCTAGTTGTTCGTTCATGATACTTTATTACTCTTTCTATTAGTATGACGAAATATTTCCGACCATCTACTAGTCGGAAACAGAAAAAAATAAATTTTTTTTGGAAAAGATTTTAGATAATGAAAATAAAGAGAGGGAGGTAGTCTTTCAATTCAACCTTTAATTTACGTATAGCGGTTACGATGTGATTTTGTACGGTATGGACAGAAATATTCAGTTGCGTGGCTATTTCCTCATGCTTTAATCCGTTCATTCTGCTCAGAATGAACACCTGCCGGCATTTCTCCGGCAGGTGTTCAATTGCCTGGGCTAATAAATTTTCTATTTCTTTTTCGGTAAAAATGTTTTCATCGAATTGCATCAAGGCTTCCATTTTCAGTTTCAGTTCTCTGTTCTGTAAACTGTCTAGTGATTCTTTTTTGCTGTCTATAAATGTTTGATGACGATAAAAGTCAATGCATCTGTTTTTAGCCAGTGTGAACAGGAAAGCGTTGAGGTTGGTCAGGGACTCCAGCATATCGCGGTGTTCCCACAAATACATGAAAATATCCTGTACGATGTTTTCGGCATCTTCGATGGATACAACATATTCGCGTGCGAACCGTACCAATTTAGGAAAATATATCAGATATATTTTCGAAAAGGCATGTTTCTCTGTCCCTGAAAAGTTATTCATATTTTTTCCTGTTTATTAATGGGCACATATAATACAGCCTTTCCATATCCCAGCTTTTTTATTCTGCCGTCTTCGATCAGCTCTTTCAGGTCGCGCACGGCTGTGGACCGGTTACATCCGTTTAACCGCATGTATTGTGCCGCAGTGAAAAACTCTTTTTCTTCCGATGCGATCAGCATACGGCCTTTCCGTTGTTCAGGAGAATAGCTTGTAGCACAGGCATCGGAGTCCCTTTCCAGATCTATAGACTTCAAACGATTTTTTAATTTTTTACTCCCTTTGAAATGCACATTCCCGAAATTTACGGACCAGGAACGTATTTCTTTTTTATCCATCACCGGGCGACTTTTCAGGGAGATGGAAAATGATCCCAGGTCATCTAACTCGACGGTATATCCGTACCGCAGATTTTTCGAAATAACTTTGGCCAGCGCATCCAGCATTCCTTTGGTGGTGGCCGTGGAATAGCCGCAACTATCGGCTATCTCTTCTGCGATCTCCTGTGTATGGATCGTTCCTCTGGGTACAATCCGGGCATGTAAAGGTTGTTTCTTTCCGTCGCCTTTGGGGTTCGGATTCTCATATAACGCATATTTTGCTCCCATAATAGTCGTTGTAAAAAGGTAAATTTCAGTTTAGTATTGCATATCACAGTTGTCTTCCTTTCATATCACAGTTGGATTCCGTTTGTTTCACAGATGGATTTCTTTTGTTTCACAACTGTGATACGAAAAGAGGATTTGTACAAATGTATAATATATCTCGGGAAAATCACTCTGTCCGGCAGGTAATTTTTTATTCCCGGCGGGTAATTGGGATTATCTTCGGGGAACTTTCGATGAAATGAATTAATAAGATATACTGTCGGATTATAGAATTAATGCCTATATTTGATGAGATTCAAAACATGACTGTAAATCCGGTGTTATTATGAGAAACTTGATAATAAGTATTTTGATGTGGTTATCCTTTATAGGATGTTCTGATAAGGATGGTTTGTTAAGTCCGGCAGAGATGAAAGAGGATATCCGGTTCTATTTTCATATGATCAGGGATATTCATCCGGATCCCTATCAACGTTATGATTCGCTGACTTTTGTCAGGCTGGAGGCTGAGATGATAGAATCTTGTTCTGAGCCTATGGCGAGAGAGGATTTTGGATTCAGGTTGATGAAGACCCGTAAATTCCTGGATGGGCATGTCGGGGTTTTCGATTTCTTTTCTCCTCCGGGGCGCTATCATTTTCCGACTGTAGAATTTCAGGGAAATCTGATGTTGTTAGGGAATGATACTTTATTGGCTGTGAGAGATTCTTTCGCTTCTTATACAGCCCTGGATGTAGATTCTATGATTCCGTGGGACCAGCCTTCGAAAATCCGAAATGAGAATATGAATTTGTTGTTGAATTTGTTATTGTCTCCAGCAAATAAGAGTACAATGACCTATACCGGCGTATTAAAGACTGCGAATGGAACTCGCGATACGCTTATTTGTGTGGATACCCGTAGGGTAAAGAAGAATCCTATTTATACCCAGCCTTATTCTTCAAAAGTTTATCCGGAAGATTCAATAGCGGTTCTTTATTATAATAGTTGTATGATTTATGGCGAAGAAGATGTGAAGCGTTATAAGGAATACGTGGATACCTTTTTTGACGAACTGAAAAGTAAGGGGATAAAAACGTTGTTTATAGATGTCACGCATAATGGAGGCGGATCGGATGGTAATAATTCTGTCATAATAAATCATTTAAAAGCAGATGCGTTTACTTCCAAAGTAAGGATGACGGGTAAGAAAGCAGGGGTGGAGGAATTCATCAATTCAGATCTAATCAAGAAGTTCTTTAATGAGAATCAAGAAGAAAAGAATTACTGGATGGAGACATTTGGGAATCCTATTATGGAAAAGGGTGTTGCGTTTCTGGAAGAATATACGCCAGGCAGGGAATCCGGTTATGATGGAAATATTTTTGTGATTATGGGAAATAGAACGTATTCTGCCGGAGCTGATTTTTGTTTGACAATAAAATTGTCGAATGCAGCCGTATTAGTAGGGGAAAAGGCAGGTCAATATTATCCGATTTGTGGAAACGTTATCAAAGGAACTTTACCTAACTCGAAGATAATATATCAGGTACCTTCGACGGAGGGTTTTCATGAACCGGAAACTTTATTTGAGGATGGGTATATCTGTCCGGATATTTCATATCCGCTGAAGGAAGAGATGGAAGTGGAGGATTATAAGAAAGTGCTTAGTATTTCTTCAGCATCTTGATTAATTATATATCCGGAATTTTGACACAGTCCTAGCAGAACTATGTATAAATAATACACAAATATAATAAGATTATTTAAAAATACGTTTAAATTCATTCATATTGTAGTCTAAAATTTAATATGTGAACCAAACTTAGCCATAAGCGGTGTTATTTTTTTCTTGTTTATTCATCCTTTTTTCTTTTTAGGCATGAGTTCTGCTAGGACTATGTTAGTTAAATAATGTATAATATTGGGCTTCAGGATATTAGATGTTTTAAGATACGGGAGAGGATGATGATATGGAGCTTTGTTAACTTGTTCGCTGTATTAATATTAAGCAGATTTGATGGATAGAATCCGTTTGGCTATTTGGACTTTTATGCTTCTCTTATTCTCTGTTACTATATGGGGAGATGAAATCTATTTCCGGTCTTTGGGTGTAAAAGACGGATTGTCTCAGCCTTCCTCTATAGCAATATGGCAGGATCGGCTGGGGAGAATATGGCTCGGTAATAATGCTGTAAATTGTTATGATGGCATTTCTACTAAAGTAATTCGTTTGTCTGAATATTTCCCGTCTCTCGAAGATGCCAATATTCATAATTTCTGTGGAAATGATTCTGCATTATATCTTTTGGCAGAAAACAATATAATCTGTATTGATTTACAGATGAGGCAACCTTTCATGCCGGAGATTACAGCAACGGCTATTTGTTATTCAGATAATCAACTTTATACTGTTGAAGGACATTCACTTTATAGATGTAATATCTGGTCGGGAGAAAAAGAGATTTTGTTTTCTGATGAAAGATATGTTTTTACTCTCATAACTCCGATTGGTGATAATCAGTTTTGGATAGGGACGACCACCGGTGTATTGAAAGTTGATCTGACGGAAAAACGGATTATAACCACCTGTTTTCAGGAAGAGAACATAACTACTCAGTTCCTGGACTCGGAATCTCGTTTGTGGCTGTCGGCTAAATCTGGTTTAGCTGCTGTTGTTTCACCAAATGGTGAATCTATCGTTCTTAATGACTCGGGAGGTTCTTCCATACCCTATATTCATTGCTTTACTGAGGATACACGGGGGATAATATGGGTGGGAACTTTGGCCGGTCTTTATAGGATAGAAATGAAAACAAATGGTATTCCGGAAATAATGAGTAACCAGCCGTATATGGCGGAGACTTCGATTACTGCATTATTTACTGATCGGCAAGGAAATTTATGGATTGGACCCTATTATGGTGATATCCGGTATGGAAATATAGATTTGGATGATTTCAAATGTTTTTATAGCGATGAAAAAGTTGAGGATCGTCTGCATGGAACTGTTATCGGTTCTATGGCTGAAGATAAAGAGGGTAATTTGTATGTAGCATCTGAGGGCAGTGGTATAAACGTTCTGAACAAGAATAGGGAAGTAATCCGGCATATCACCAAGACTACCCACCGATTGCCGGATAATAAGATTCGTGCACTGTGGTATGATGAGCAGACGGATAACCTGTTTATCAGCGTCTATAAAAATGGACTTTATGTGCTTGACAGGAAAACAGACCGTATCAGGCAGATCGATTTTTCGTTTTTTGATTCGGCTTCTCAGCTGACAATAGAAGAAATTGTTCCTTATCGGGATGTGCTGGTGTTACCGTCTACCAGGGGTATTTTTAAACTTGACAGGGAAAATCTGCGTACCTCTTATTTGTTGGATGATTCGTTGCTGCAACAAAAATGTTCCGGAAATATTCGTACTATATATATTGATGACAAGGACCGCTTATGGGTGTCTTCACTGGAAGAAGGTTTATTTTCTGTAGATCTTAAATCACAAAAGGTGTTGTCTGTCTATGGAGATGGCTTGCAAAAAGGGAGTCGTATTCCCAGTGCCGTTAATTCGATTTGCGGTGATTCCAGAAATGGTTTATTCATGTCTACCCTGAATTCCGGACTTTTATTATATAATGAAGAAAAGAATGATTTTTCATCTTATAGGGAACAGGATCATTTTTTACTGAGTGATGTATGTTATAGTGTAACCCGTTCGTTTTACAGGAACCTGATCGTGACAACAGACAAAGGAGTTTCTATTTTGGATATGTCGGTAAAAAAGAAACCTCTTTCTGCATTTCATATTCCTTTAAGTAATCTGCCTGCCCCGCTTTCTCTCAGTGGTGATTGTGGTATTTATGTCTCACCGATGGACCGGAATGTTTATGTGGGTACCATATGTGGATTATTTTCTTTTAATGAGCAGAATTTAAATCGTCCGGGTAGGAATTACTCTTTGTTTTTTTCTTCGATCTCTGTGAATAATCAATTGTTGACACCTGCGAATTCGGATTTTCTTCAACAGGATATCGCCTTTTCCCGAAAAATAAAACTGCCTTATAACCTGAATACGATTAGTCTTACCTTTTCGACAAGTAACTACCTGCTTTCTAATTACGGACAATATGAATATAAGATGGAAGGTCTGGATGAACTATGGATAACGACTTCCAACAGGACGATTACTTATTCTTCCCTGCGCCCCGGTAGGTATAATCTGATTGTCCGCGAACTGGATAATCCTCAGAATGAAGTTTTGCTGGAAATTATAATTATGTATCCGTTCTGGCTTTCGTGGCCAATGATATTGCTGTATGTTTGTGTAACGATTTCTATTATAGCTTGGCTGGTTTGGTTCAATAAAACAAAGACTCGATTGATGCTTTCCCTGGAAATGAAAAAGATGGAGGTGGAGCAAATGGATAAATTGAACCGGGATAATCAGCAGTTCCTAACTAATATTTCCAATGAGTTCAGGAAACCTCTGACTGTAATCATTGCCATATTGAATAATATTGTTGCTGATGCAGCAGTTGTAGCCGGTAAAAACCGAATCGGGAAAGTATTGAAGCAGGTCGTTTATTTGCAAGGGTTAATTACCCGGTTACAGACGTTCAACAGAGAGGAACAGGAAGACGTTGCGTTTAGTTTCGAAAATCCTGTCTGCAATGCGGAATCGCCTGTGGAAGAAGTAATTGAAACAGAAGATAACACTCTTTATACGATGTTGATAATAGACAGTGACAGCGAGATAAGGGCTTCGCTGAAAGAGACATTTTCGTTTGCCTATCGTTTGATTGAAGCGGAGGATGTAAAGGAGGGTTATTTGATCGCATTGAGAGAACTCCCGGATATTATTTTGAGTGAGATAGATATGGCGGACGGTTCCGGGATAGAATTGTGCCGGATGATTAAGTCGCACGTGGATACATTACATATTCCTGTTATTCTGATGACTTACCAGCCATCTCCGGAACAACAGATTCAAAGTATTCGTTCCGGTGCTGACGATTATGTCGTCAAGCCTTTTTTTATGGATTTACTTCAGCATAGATGTAATTCTCTGGTAAGAAACAGTAAACGTATTTTGTCAAGGTATATCAAGCAGAAAGAGGAGCAGGAGTACGTGCCGCTATTGGCAACTAACGTACAGGAAAAAAGACTGTTGGATACGGTTACCCATGTTTTGGAGGAGCATCTGGAAGATCCGGAATTCGATATAGCCCAGTGGGCTAAATGTATGGGAATGGGGAGGACCAGTTTGTTCAACCAGATTAAGATGGTTACAGGAATGACCCCGAACGATTATATTGTTTTCTTTAAAATGGACCGGGCTAAGCTTTTGTTATCAGATGAGTCTTGTTGTCCTATAGCGGAGGTTGCCTATCGTCTCGGGTATTCTGATCCGATTTATTTCAGCCGTACCTTTAAGAAGCATGTAGGGGTATCACCCATGCAGTACAGAAAAAATATGCTGGTGTCGCAGAAAGAGGAAGTATCCTAAAAAAACAGAAAGCCCGCCATATGGCGAGCTCTCCTCTTTTCAACTCCCTATTACTCTTTTTCTATCTCGATGAAAGTGTCTCGATAGTAAGATTCAGATATTTTGTCTTGTGGTACATAATAAATGGGCGAAGAATAGTTGTTCTCTGCTTTTACTTTAGCAAAGTTCTCTGTATTGTTCAATTCTTCGGAATCCGGATATTTTATACGTTCAACCTGCGGTTTGATATTTGTGAAATACGGCGGGAAGTTAACCGGTTCCAGTTTCGGATGGCGGGTTCTGCGCAACTCTGTCCAGCATTCGTTGGGAGCCATCAGATTCAGGTGGATATACTTCTGCTGCATGATAATTTCTATCTGATCATCCAATGTTTTAGCTTTCTGGTATTCTGCTTTCAGGAAATCTCCATATGTCTGAACAACTTCGGCAGATGGTTTTTCCGGGAAATAACGCGGATAATCTGTCGCACTTGATACTGACAGGGAGTTTATATAATACCATAAGTCTGTTGAATGAGTCATAGCATCACTTATATGTTCACCGGCTGTTTTTCCGGTTGAAGCATAGTTTCTGGCAGCTACTTCTGCCAGGAGCAATTCTGTTTCAGCCAGCGAGAACATATAAACCGGGAAATTAGCATAGTAATAAGTAGCCGGGTTATACATGGATACGCAGTTTATATCGTAGTAACTCAGTGTACCTTTGGCATCGCGGTATGCAGTATTGTTATTGATATAGGATTTATGACGTTCCCATGTTCCTTCGTCAATATAATCCGGACGCATGTTTTCTTCACTTCCGGCGGCAATAGAGTCGTAAGCCGGCTGGTGGTATAGGTTGTCCATGCGGATACCACGATAGTCGTTGTAACGTGTCGGAGCGGCTATGACCGGCAGACGCGGGTCATCTATTCCCGGTTCATATTTCAATCTGTTATGGTTCATTCTTTCCAGAATCACATTGGGGATGAATAACGAAGTAAAGCGTTCGAACCATCCACGGTTGATAGTACCGCCTCCCGGTAAATCTTTGGCCGGATTGGTAGGCAAAAGCCAGATCATATCTTTGGTGGGAAGTCCGTCCTGTATCGCTGATGCAATCTGAGTTTTTGCGTAGGCTTCGTCGGCAGCAGACATGCGGACTGCAAATTTCAATCTCAATGCATTGATATATTGTTTCCATAACTGAATGTCTCCTTTAAAGGCGACATCTTGTTTGGCAAAAGTAGCTTTTGCATCCGGAGACATTTTATCATAATCGGCAACTATACTTTCCGATATTTCTTTCAATTCATCGAGAATTGTTTTGGTAACTTCCAAAGGATCGTCATACTCTGCAAACAAAATTCCCTTGTTTCCCTGAATGGCGTTGTAATAGGGAATACTGTTGAAAAAGTCGATATTACGGAGCATGGTATAGTCTTTCATAACAGTAGTCAACTGGTAATATACGTAGCTGTTCGTTAATGTTTCTCCCGTATATTCTTCTTCGACTAATTGCTTGAAGATTGACCAGGTTTTCATTTTGGTATACATATTATTAAAATAATTACGTATACCGTTGTCTGCCGAGAATCCGTTACCGGTGGTTACATCTTCAAAATCCTGGTAAATACCGGCATAATTTTGTGTAGTAGGTCGAACACCGACCTGGGCATAAGCTGTAACACCGGCACCTGTCAATGACCACCACCATTCTCCGTAGTCCTGTACATAGACTTGCCATTCGTAAAGCGTTTTTGTGAACAGGCCGGCAGCCAGTTTATCTTCCGGCGCCTGGTAGTTTTCAGGGTTGTAGAAATCTTCTTCCAGTTTGTCCTGGCAGCCGGACAATAATAGTGAGGCTGCCGCCAAACCTGTTAATAATATATTTTTCATAATTTCTTGCATTAAATTGTGTATTTAGAAACTAACTGAAACACCGATACCGAAACTTCGGGTAGAGGGGAAGAATGAATATTCTTCGTAAGAATTTGTACCGAGCGTTGATTCTGCATCAATATTTGGAATAGCCTTATAGAGGTAGAACAGGTTACGTGCTGTAGCTGTCAGGGTTACTTTTTGCAGTTTAGCTTTTTCTACGATTCTTTTCGGAATGGTATAGGAAATACCGATTTCGCGGAACTTGATATAGTCATTCTTATAGATATTATCCGGTTGCAGATCGGCCGACATGTCATGGATGAATGTAGAATAGTATTCGTAGGCACTTAGGATGATATCATTCTTACTGCCGTCTTCCTTCACACCGTTGAGGATAAGACCATCATGATATACCCGGTTATCCTTGGCTCCGGCAGGGGCTGCGGTGTTGTGTTCACAGGGAACCTTTACGTTCTGTTCGTTGATGTAGTAAGCCAAACCGCCATGTTTCTCGTCACGATAAGGCAAAGATTCTTTTGACAGACCGTTACCGATAAGGTAGTAGTTGGACATAGATAACAGAGCTCCACCGAATTTGTAGTCAAATCCCAGGTTGATATTGAAGTTCTTATAGTAGAACGACGTATTGAAACCACCGATGAAAGATGGATTGATGTTGGAGTTTTTCTTGAAACCGGCATCATAATCCAGTACATAGAAACCATTCGAGCTTACAACACGGTTGCCATGTTCATCTTTCTTATAATCATAAGTAAGTAATTCACCCATTGGCTCACCTACTTCGGCCACAACTTTATATCCTGTTCCGCCACCGATTAATTTCTGTGTAATACCCGGATATAACTTCTTCACCTTTGCATACTGATTTGCTGCTGTGAATGATACATCCCAACGGAAATCTTTGCCTACCAGCGGAGTCCCTTTCAGGAAGATTTCATAACCGTAGTTATGCACGTTACCGGCATTAATCCTGATTTCGCTGTATCCGGAAGTGGATGACAGGGGAACGGACATGATTTGGTCGTATACATTATTCGTATAGTAAGAGAAGTCGAATTCAAGTCTGTTCTGATCGAAGAAGCGTAAGTCCATACCGATTTCATATTCTCTTTTGCGTTCTGGTTTCAATAAACCTGAGAATAGGGCACTTGGAGGTGTTACGATCGAAGCTTCGGTTTCTGCAATCTGTCCCAGGCTGAAGACGTTGTTTGCAAAGTAGCGGGAAGCGGGACGACCGGCATCGGCCCAGGCCATACGTATCTTACCGAACTGCAATTGCGGGATTGGAATCTGGTCTTTGAAGTTCCAGTTGAATGAGATACCCGGATAGAAGTAGGAGTTGTTTCCTGCGGGTAAAGTAGAAGCCCAGTCATTTCTTCCGGTAATTTCTACATAATAACGTTCGTCCAGGGAGAGAGTCACACCGCCGTAAAGACTGTAGAGGAAGTCGGAACCGCGCGACATACCTCTAACCTTCCCTTTGTCGCCAGCGCCCGGCCATGAGCCTTCATTATTCAATGAGTACCAATCCGGATAAAGCATGTCACCGTATGTTGAAACGTTAATGCTCTTATCTTCATTGCTGCGGTAACCTCCACCGAAGAAAGCCAGTACATTTAAACGGTCTTTCATGAAATTCTTGTCGAAATTCAACATTGCATCGTAGTTCTGTACTACATAGCGTTCTTCTTTTCTGGAATATTTACCACCGACCACATTGGGTTCAGCCTGAGTAACTCTGGCTTTCTGGTTATATTCAATATCCGTATAGTCAATACCTCCCTGTAGCACAAGGAATACATTTTTATGGAAATCGAATTTACCTTTTAATGATGTGATCATGTGAAATTTATCATCCACATTTCTGTTTTCGCGTTGGTGCCACAGCAAATCCATGATATTGGAAGCATAACTGCTCATAGTCAGATCTTCCTTGTTCCGTTTGTATCCGGAATCATCTTTATATAGTCGTTCCAGCGTTGAAAATGGTTGGTCTCTGTTGATACCGTATGAAACGAGACCTCCGATATTAGGATAACGGTTTTGGGTGACAATGTTATAAATGTTTGAATTGATTTCGAAAGTAGCAAACTTCGATGCGTTCATTTTTCCGGAGAAACTGAGGATATTCTTTTTCTGTTCAAAATTATCCAGAATACCCTGATATTTATAATTGGTATAGGAAACACGCATATTTCCCATTTCATTACCTCCGGCAATGGCGACGTTGACGTTGTCTGAATAGCCTTTACGGAAGAAATCCATAAAGTTATCCGGCTGTGCTTCGTAGTTGATAATATTACCGTCTATATCCATGATCGGTTTACCATCAAAAGCGGGTCCGAAGTTGAAGCGGGAAGTACCCAGTCTTCTCATGGAGGTTCCATCGGGCAATTTACCTGTCAATTCATCATATACACTTGTTCCCGTACCGAATTCATTCTGAAAATCAATATAAGAAACCGGTTGTTCAACGGTATACTGGAAAGAGGCCGTTACTCCTAAACCTCTGGTATTGGCCCCTTTTTTGGTTGTGATCAATACAACGCCGTTGGCTCCTTCACTACCATATAGAACGGATGCTTTCGCTCCTTTCAGGATTTCCATTGATTCGATATCTTCCGGGTTAATATCATTGATACCTGCACCATAGTCGAAAGAGTTCAACGGGTCATAACCACGGGTTGCCATAGATGATTCCTGGTCATGAATGGGCACGCCGTCTACAACGAACAACGGGCGTGTCTTGGAGGATGATTCCAGGCTGGCTGCTCCACGAATCTTAATGTTTACACCTCCGGTCGGACCTGCTGCACTCGACTGGATACCAACACCGGCAGCTTTACCATATAGAGATGTTAAGGGGTTTGCTGCCTTACCGGCAAGTGTGAATTCGTCTCCTTTGATGGTTGTTAATGCATAACCAAGGCTTTTATGAGAACGTTTCATTCCGAGGGCGGTAACAACGACTTCATCGATAGCTTGTGAGTCTTCCACCAATTTGATATCCAGACTTTCCTGTCCTTTATAGGCGATTTCCTGTGTCGTATAACCCAGAAATGAAATTTGTATTATTTCGCCTTTTTTGACTCCATTCAGGACGAATTTTCCATCGCTGTCCGTTATGGTTCCTTTAGAGGTACCTTTTACTGCAACTGATGCTCCGGCTACCGGTCCAAGATCGTCTGCGACGATACCTGTAACTTTCCCTGATTGCTGATTAACTTCAGAAGTTTCTCCTATTGTCCCTTCGGATGCGAAGGCATTCCAGGCAGATCCTAATGAGGCCACCAGCAATAATGCGCTGATAGGTCTGTAGATCTTAAACATAACAATTAATTTAATTAGACATATAATTAACAAACGTTTTTTAAAACGTTGCAATGTATGCCTGGAATAGGGAATGGAGTTGTTATTAATTGATATTTAACTTGTAACAAAAATACAAGTGTATGATTTTACATAGGGTTTGTACTAAAATTACAGGTTTTTATACTTATATGTTAGGAATAGCTGTAGTGAAAAATAAATATTATTAATATATCCGAAGAGATTCGTAAAAACAATTGGATGATTTCATTTGCCCTATATGCTAGTGTGGTCGTTGTGTACAAAAGGAATGGAATTATCAGTCAGAATGTCTTGTATTCGGTAAATATTTTTACCTTTGTTTATCATGACAAAGTAAAACATACAATTATGGCTGTTATTTATCCGATTGGAATTCAGAATTTTGAGAAGCTACGTAAAGATGGATATCTTTATATTGATAAAACTGCTTTTGTACATGAATTGGCTACGACAGGGAGTTACTACTTTCTGAGCCGTCCAAGACGTTTCGGCAAAAGCCTGCTGATCTCAACGCTGGAAGCTTACTTTGAAGGTAAGAAGGAGCTTTTTGAAGGGCTGGCATTGGAAAATCTGGAAAAGGATTGGATAAAACATCCGATTTTGCATATAGACCTGAATACGGAAAAATACAATACTCCGGAAAGTCTGGAGCGGATATTGAACTTTACTTTGTTGAAGTGGGAAAAGCTGTATGGGACCGGAGCCGGTGAGACTTCTCTTGCTCTGCGTTTCCGGGGAATTGTTGAGCGTGCGGTTGAACAAACCGGTCAGCGTGTCGTGATCCTGATCGATGAATACGACAAACCGATGCTCCAGGCAATCGGGAATGAAGAATTGCAGGCGGCTTACAGAAGTACGTTGAAGTCATTTTATTCGGTCATGAAGACCATGGACAAATATATCCGTTTTGCCTTCTTGACCGGAGTGACGAAATTCGGAAAGGTAAGTGTGTTCAGCGATTTGAATAATCTGCAGGATATCAGCATGGATAAACGTTATGTAGATGTTTGTGGGATTTCGGAAAAAGAAATTCATGATTATCTGGAACCTCAGTTGCATGAGCTTGCTAAAGCTAATAAGCAGACGTATGAGGAAATTTGCCAAAGACTGGAGCTGAATTATGATGGGTATCATTTTGTTGAAAATAGTATAGGAATCTATAATCCTTTTAGTCTGTTGAATACGTTTAAGACATTGAAATTTGGCAGTTACTGGTTTGAGACGGGAACTCCTACCTATCTGGTCGAATTGTTGAAACGGGCAGAATACGATTTGTCAGAAATAGGCAGGGAAGAGATAGATGCGGATGTATTGAACAGTATCGATATAGCCTCTTATAACCCGATACCTGTCATCTACCAAAGCGGTTACTTGACCATCAAAGGGTATGATGAGGAATTCGGTATGTACACGCTCGGCTTCCCCAATAAAGAGGTGGAAGAAGGTTTTATGCGTTATCTGCTTCCTTTTTATACTACCGTAAAAGAGGGTGAGACAGCTTTTCAACTGAAGAACTTTGTAACGGATCTCCGCAAAGGCAATCCGGAGGGTTTCCTTCGTCGCTTGCAGACGTTTTTCTATGGTGTACCGTATGAATTGACCGGTGGGGTAGAGCGGTACTATCAGAATGTTCTTTTTATAGTCTGTAGACTGATGGGTCTTTATGTCCAGGCGGAATACCACACCTCTTATGGTCGTGCGGATATGATTTTGCAGACGAAGGATTATATCTATATCTTTGAATTTAAGTTGGATGGTTCGGTGGAAGAGGCGTTGCAACAAATAGAAAGCCAAGGGTATGCCCGTCCGTTTGAAATGGATAGACGGAAGTTGGTAAAGATAGGAGTGAATTTTGATTCCCGAACCCGAAGCATGGATAAGTGGAAGATATCATAATATGACTGTTAAAGAGTTGTTTAATACTATATATACGCAATATTACGCTAAATCATTCCGGTTTGCAAACCTGTATGTCCGGAATGATTTGGCTGCCGAGGATATTACAACCGATAGGTTTGTCTGTATCATGCATTTATTCTTATCGAAGCATTTTCTCTATTTTTAGTGGGGTCATTTATTTTTTTCATGCGTTTGTATTAAAAGGATCTGTGTAATGTTGGTTCTTTAATTATGACTGAAGCTTCAACAAGATGTGAAGATGGAGGGAAAGAACAATGTTCTTCAATGGACTGTGGAGAATTTTGGATCAAAATGGCTCAAGTCCATGGTGCACCAGCTAAATAATAATTAGGGGAAAGGCTGTTCTGATAGAGCTTGATTTTAGAGCGTTATCTATATTAGAACAGCTTTTTCATAAAAAATGCTAAAAGTAAAAGTAGTATGTTTATCTATATCGAGAATGTCCGATTATTGGAGATCCTTCCTGTTCCTTGGTTATTAAGGATGAGAAAGGAGAAATCGTAAATAAATATTATCCTCTTGTTGAAAAATTGTCATATATCAATGATTGTATTTTTCGAAAACTTGATAACGAGATTCTTTTTGTAGAAGATATGCGTGATTCTATTTTTTCTTTGAGAGGAGATAAATTAACTCCAAGATATTTTGTTGATTATAAGGATAAATCAATGAGTAAGGTAGATCGTAAGAGTATTTTAAAACGAACTAGGGAACCTCTTATTGTTCAACAAGAAAATTTACAATCAGCTATTGATAAGGGATTTAAATATTGGCAGAAAGAAGGACTTCTTACTGCTGAAAGAGCCGAAGAATTAAAGAATATGATTGAGGAACAATTCCCTGACCGAAATAACATTGGTGAGACAAATCCTGTACTCTTTTTGTTGAAAGTAAAGAAATAATAATTATAAAATCGAAAATATATGAAAAGGATTTATTTATACATTGCTATTCTGGTCAAGCAGACTTTATTCTCCGGAAATGTACCTGTTTTTTCCCTAAAGGGCAGCTGCCGTTTCTTTATATCCTGCCTGCTTATTCCCTTGAAGGTAGTAGTTGTTTCCCTATAGGCCGGATTTTAGTCACTATGTAATTGCATATAGATAACTATGTAACGTCACATATATAACTATCTATTCATTATACACGTTTCAGCCTTCAGGAGCTTCCTCCCTTTGATAATCAGATCATAATCCTGAAGGATGAAAATAGTTGGCAGAAATACAATCTGACAACTATTTTCAGGACGCTACAGTACATATTTTACCTCAATGACACGTTTTATTATCATTTCAGGGTAATACTTTATAAATCAACGCCTTGAAGTGGCTGAAGGCTGAAAGATAAATATATGGATCCCGCTTGTAGGAGCCATTTTAAATACCAGCTACAGTCATTTGCAGTAGTTGCCGCGGTTATGAAAAATCACTGCGGCACTTATTTGAAATGGCTGCCTACCCATTCTGAAAAAAACGTAAACTTTTCGATAAAAAGACGTAAGCTTTTTCTCTGAAGGTTTCACCTTTTTCTATAACCGACTCAGCAATTCCTGTATATCCATTCATTTCAATGGATATACAAACCTTTATCCTTATTATTTTCTCCCCAACATGTCAAAGAACGCTAGGTCGGAACGGCTTTGACATGTTGGGGAGGGAACCCGTAAACTGATCTATCGTGCGATTGACCGTATCCGTGAAAAATATGCCCCGGTATTATTTTATTTATTCTTGTCGAAGCATTTTTTTTATTTTTAATGGGGTCATTTATCCTTTTTCATGCGTTTGTATTAAAAAAGCATCTGTGTAGTGTTAGTTCTTTTACGGATGGTATACGGATAATTATATTTAATGCTTATGAAAAAATCACCCCGGAATATATCCATTATAATCCCTTGCTTCAATGAAGAGGAATGCATCGATATGCTATATCGGAATTTGCATCCAGTATTGGATAAATTACTTTTCCCTTATGAATTAATATTTGTTGATGATGGAAGTACAGACCGCACTTTAGAGATCTTATTGTCTCTATCAGAGCAGAACCCTCATGTTCGTTGGTTAAGTTTTTCCCGGAACTTTGGACATCAGAAAGCATTGAAAGCCGGTTTGGATTATGCACAGGGTGACGTCGTTATTACTATGGATGCGGATATGCAACACCCCTCATCTATGATCTCTACTATGTTAACTTATTGGGCGGATGGATATGATATCGTGGATACGATTAGAATAGATAACAAACAGTGCAGTTATTTCAAAACGATTACTTCCCGTTTTTTTTATCATCTGATGGATTTTTTGTCTGATATTGCGATAACAGAAAACGGTGCAGATTTCCGTCTACTCGACAAGAAAGTTGTCAAGGTTTTGCGAGATTGCCGTGAAGAATACCTGTTTTTGCGAGGGATGGTTTCATGGGTTGGTTTTCGCCGGATACAGATACCTTATCAGGCAGGGATACGCTATGCTGGAACAACAAAATACTCTTTTAAGAAAATGGTCTTGTTTGCTGTTTGCGGGATAACCTCTTTCAGCATCCGTCCGTTACGCTTGGCTGTTCTTTTTGCTGCTTTTTTCGCATCACTTTCCGTTGTGGAAATTATTTATGTATTATATGCTGTTTTTATTTCGGGGCAGGCTGTGACAGGCAGGGCATCTCTGGCTATACTGATTTCTGTGTTGGGGGCAGTAATCTTATTAATGCTCGGTATTATAGGAGAGTATTTGGGTAAAATGTTTATGCAGTGCAAGAACCGTCCTGAATATATTGTACGGTCGGGAAATTGTTCGTCATCTTTTAATGTGTAACCGGCTAAATATAAATACTATGAATATGCCAACAAGAATAAAAAGGTATTGCCCTTTATTTTTTATACTGGTGATGACGTGTATCGTTTATTATCCTTTGCCAGAAAATGATTTTCTGTATTATTGGGATGATCAATGGTGTGTGATTAATCCGTATACTTCCGGGGGACTTACCTGGGAGAATCTGTACCGAATTTTCACAGAAACTCATGGTGGTCAGTATTCACCCCTGAATGAAATAGGCTATGTACTTATTTATTCATTATTCGGGTACTCTCCGGCGATATTTCATCTGGCCGGTTTGGGAGTACATCTGTTGAATGTCGTATTGCTTTACTTTTTTCTTTCCGGTCTATTGACTCAATCATCCCGGCTTACGACGATGTACAACAAACAAATCGTTTTTCTGGCTACTTTGTTATGGGCAGTCCATCCGGTCAACGTAGAACCGGTTGCCTGGATAAGCGCATCCAAAGTTCTTGTTTATACATCATTTTATTTAACGGGACTTTTATGCTACTTAAAATTTATCCGTACGGAAAAGTTAAGTTATTATGTGGTAACTCTGGCTTTAGCTCTTTGTTCCTGTTTAGGGAAAGAACAGGCTGTGGTATTTCCATTATGTTTATTACTGGTCGATTTTGTAACAGACAGAGGACTGCTTCGTCTGAAGACATGGGAAGAGAAACTGCCATTTCTGCTGCTGTCTCTTTATATGGGAACCATCCCCATGCTAGCACAAGGGTTCCGGCGGGAAGAGCTGGATTATCCATTGATTGACCGGGTTGTCTTTGCGGCTTATTCCTTAATCGAATATTTGACAAAATGTTTGATACCCATTAAATTGTCTTATTTGTATCCTTTCCCGATCTTACCGGGATACGCTATGCCTTTCCATTATTGGTTTTATCCGGTAGTCGTTGTTTTTGTCGTTTGTTGCATTTATCTGTTACGACAAAAAAGGATCATTATTTTTACTTCGTTATTTTTCCTGATACATCTGTTATTTGTACTTCATATTATACCTATATCACGATTTGCGATTGTGGCTGATCGATACCTCTATTTGCCGGGTGTTGGCGTTTGTCTTCTTATGGCCTATTTGTTTGTGACGATCATACATTTAAAAGTGAAACGTATTCAGTTCATGATGATTGTAGGGTTGATTCTCTATTTGTGTTATTTGGGCTGTTACACGAATTATTATGTCAGGCAATGGAAAAATAGCGATAGTGTGAAAAAGGAACTTCGGGAGTTGATAAACGAGCGAGAGGATATAAAAAATATGCAGGAGTTACAGCAACTCATGCGTAATCAATAAGTAATAACAATTAAAGTTGGAGGTAAGCATGACAAAGAAAAGCTTTCTGAAAATCGGTGGAGCAATGCTCCTTTTGGCACTTGTGTTAAACATCCAGTACGCCTGGGGTGGCGATGGCGTTAAGGATCATCCGCTTCATTTAGAAGTGTTGGCACAGAGTAATGATTCTATTAGTACTGGTGGAGACGCAGGTAAGGGAGCTGGTACTGACACTGGCGTTCTTTGGACTGAAATATCAGAAGATTGTTTCGTAATTGTCACAGGTGCAGCTGACACTGTTACTGCTTTTGGATTACAATTCAAAGTTGAAGCTGATGGGTATGGAATCTTATCTGTCAGTAATGCTTCAACAAGATGTAAACCAGGAGGAGATAAGCAATGTTCTTCATCACCTTGTGGCGAATTCTGGATAGAATATGCAAAAGCCGATGGTGCAGCTGCATCAATAAAAGAAGAGCAAAAGAGAACAGAAATTGGTGATATGGTTTCTATACCGATAACAGATATGGAAACCGATTATGGTAAATTGTCTGACTTTGCAGAGGATATAAAAATGATTCCTTTAGAATTCAAAGATGAATGTATTTTAGGAGAAATCAGAAAGGTTGTGATGTCTGACAGTTATATTTTTATCATGGAAAGAAATAATCCAAAAGGCGTTTATGTGTTTGATCATATGGGGAAATATTTGTATAAGATCGGGAACCGTGGGCAGGAACCTGAAGAATTTGTTGATTTATCCGATTTTTCATTGAACGAAGAGGAACGAGTGGTCTATTTGTATGATTTAATGCGAACGAAAGTTCTTGCTTTTTCTTATGAAGGAGATTTTATAAAAGATATACCGATGAATTATTATGCTGATAATTTTGAGTATCAAAATGGATTGTTCTATTTGTATCGGGAAAATGTGGTTCATGGTGATCCTTTATATTCTTTAGTTATCAAGGATGATAAAGGGAAAACGGTGAATAAGTATTATCCGGTTATTGAAAAACTATCAAAAACTAATTATTGTGTTTTCCGAAAACTGGATAACGAAATTCTTTTTGCAGAAGATTTGCGTGATTCTATTTTTACTATAAGAGGAGATGAGTTAACTCCAAAATATTTTATTGATTATAAAGATAAATCAATGAGTAAGGTCGACCGTGAGAGTATTCTTAAAAGAACTCGTCTTCCTCTGACAGTTCTATTAGAGTGTAAGAAAATGGCAGGGATTAAGGATATATTTGAAATAAATGACAAGGTCTTTATTAAAAATAAGCATATAGTTATTCCCCAGTTTACGGTTTACGACAAAAAGACACAAAAAGTCAAAACCTTTAGCCATATATTGAATGATTTTTTGTTTATAGGTCTTTCTCATCCAATTGGCCAATATAAAGATTATTTGATATCGGTAGGTCCGCAAGAAAGGTTGCAGGCAGCTATTAATATAGGTTTTAAGGTTTGGCAGGAAGAAGGACTTCTGACTGCTAAAAGAGCAAAAGAATTAACAGCGATGATTGAGGAACGTTTTCCGGATCGGAATAATATCGGGGAAACTAATCCGATGATCTTTTTATTGAAAGTAAAGAAGTAACAACTATAAAATTGAATCTATATGAAAAGAATCTATTTGTATATTGCTATTCTGATTTCCGTGGTAGCGAATATATTTTTAAATTTTGCCATGAAAAAGAATGACAATAAAGTCGTTTCACAGAATGAAATAGTTTCCGACGAGTATTTGAATGAAGAGTTGGGGAAGGCCTATTCTTATTTAAAACTGAACGGGAAAAAGTTTGAGAATGTAACAGGGACATTGGGGTATCAGGATAAAATGATAGGACGCATGGGACTGGAAACATTGATAAGAGGCTATAATGTCGTTTTCTATTTTTCGGACTTATCATGCTCCTCTTGTATTATGGAACAGCTGAATTCATTGGAAAAACTGAAAAAAATAATCGGAGGGAGGATGCTGATCATATCGCATTTGCCACGAAAAGATGTGCAAAATGAACTGCTACGATTGAAATCGGAAATACCGGTATTTTATATGGATGACAAGTATGTATCTGTGTTGGAGGAGTTCAGCAAAAATCATCCGGCGGCGATAACATGGATGATTACAGATGATTTGTTTATAGTCAGCTCTTGTGTGACTGATAGCCATACCAAACATTTTAATTCGGAATTTTATGATGCGATCGTACGATTCTTTAAGTATAAGGTAATATACTGAAAAATAAGTGGTAAAGTCATATTTTGATGAAAAAGGTCATTGCTGTTATTTTATTCATACTTTTTTGTCTTTTTATCCGGATTGCAGTAGGAGAGTTATGTATAGTACCTTCCGGTAGTATGGAACCGACACTCCTTTGCGGTGATAGGGTTTGGATAGATAAGATTACGTATGGAGCACGTTTTCCTGCTAGATGGGCGGATATTCCGGTTATCAATGTTTTCACATGGATACGCCCGTTGCGGGAAATGGACAGGAATACTCATTGGAAATATAGGCGACTTCCTGGAATGGGTTATCCGGGAGTCGGTGATATAGTGGTTTTCAACAGTCCGGAAAATATGGACCAATTATTAGTAAAGCGAATTACTCGGATAAAGAAAGAAAATGATACTTTACATATCAGACGGGAGAATTATCTGTTCCTGAGAAAACTAATTGCAGAGGAGGGAAACGATGTGAGAATGAGAAACCGTGCTGTTTATATAAATGGCATTTGTGATTCTATTTATAGGCTTAAACGTACTTATTATTATGTTGAGGGAGATAATTCTGCCGATTCAAGGGATAGCCGAAATTTCGGATATATTCCGGAAACCTTAATTGTGGGTAAATTTAATTACGTACTGTTTTCTGTTAACAATCTGGGTACTAAAGGTAAAAAGATTAGGCTTAGACGTTTTTTTCATAAAATAACCTGATAGGTCCTGATTCTTTTATCTTACATTGTTCCAGTCAAAGAGTTTGTTTGTAATAATCAACGTAGTTCTTGTAGAACAAATGCATTTTTATTAGCAATTGACCAAATATGTATGAGATATTATTGATTCGGGTAAAAAAATCAAGCCTAAGAGGTCACTTTTTTGTGCCAAATCTCTTTTTTCATACAATATCATTCCTTTATAAAGGGATATAATACTTTTTTACCCTATTTTTGTATTTATTATTCCATCGTTCTACAAGAACTATGGAATAATGGTCCATTGCATAATAAATTAGGAAAAATGTTGAAAACAAAACAATGTGACTATAAAAGACTATATGAAAAATATGTAGGTCAGATGTATTCATATGGTAAGGCACTCGGTGTTGATGATGATGCGTTGTATGATTTGATTCATGATGTATTCCTACATTTTTTTGAACATCAGAATGAGATTGTCGATAATGATAATGTAAAATATTATCTTTTCCGGTGTTTAAAAAATCGAATGATTTCTGAAAAGCGGAAGGAAGTTACTATGGAAGATATCGATGAATCAGATGATTATCTGTTTTCTATAACTGTGTCCGGACTGGATTATATAGAAGAAGAGGAGGAGCGAAAGGAAATTGCCGAACAAATTGAAAATATGTTATGCAGTCTTACGGGACGACAAAGAGAAGCCATTTATTTACGCTATATGCAAGAATTAGAGTATGATGAAATTGCTGTATTACTGAATCTTACGACTAAGGGGACACGCAAATTAATATATCGCGCAATCGAACGTATGCGTGAGCAATATGGTCCTGTTTTATTTTATTTTTTTCTTTCCGATCATTTTTTTTCATTTTAATGGGGTCATATTTCTTCTTTGTGCGTATTTATTTAAATGAATACTCATAAAAGTAAGGAATGAGCGATAAACAAATACCAGAAATAGTACATAGATTGTTGCATGACCACAGTTTTGTCATGTGGTGTATGGTGCCGACCCAAGAGTTGGATATTAAATGGCATGCTTGGATAAAAGAACATCCGGAAAACCAGCGGGCTATTGACGAAGCACGTTTAATATTAAGATCAGTACGGTTGAACGAGTATTCTATTCCGGATGAAAAATCAGAACAAATTTGGCTGAGGTTACAAAACGAAATGCAGCAAAAGCGTTTTAAAAAGCGTAATCTATTTATGAGATATGCAGCGGCTTGTGCTGTTTTTGTAACAGTTAGTTTGGCAGGATACTGGTTAATGGATAGAGGTCTGTTTTCAGGAAATAATCTGATGACAGGTATCGGTATGGCTATTGACACGGTTCATACAGAGGTTACATTGATAACGAAGGATCAGAAAGTTATAAATGTGGAGGACAATACCTTGATCTCTTTCAACTCTGATGTAACGATGAAAAATTCTCAGGATGAAGAACTCGTTGTAAAAAAGATTGAGGCTGAAGGGATTGAAAAGAATATTGATGAGACAGTGATGAATACGTTGGTCGTACCTAAAGGGCGCCGTTCTTTATTATTACTGGCTGACGGTTCTAAAATTTGGATAAACTCAGGGAGCGTGTTGCGTTTCCCTTCCCGGTTTGAAGGTGACGATCGTACTATCGAAGCGGAGGGGGAGATTTATATCGAGGTCGTAAAAAGTGGCAAACCTTTTCATGTGAAAACGGCTAGTTTTACAGTCAATGTGTTGGGGACTAAATTCAATCTTTCCGCTTATGGTGACGAGCAGGCACAATCAGTTGTTTTAGTAGAAGGTAGCGTGATGGTTGACACAAAGGAAGAAGAAAATATACAATTAACTCCAAATCATAAGTTGACCCTTCAGCCTGATAAACACGAAATTAATGAGGTAGATGTTTTAGACTATATCTCCTGGAAAGATGGCGTACTTATTTTTAAAGGAGAAACAATGGAAAATATCCTGATGCGTTTAAGTCGTTATTATAATGTGCAAATTGAATGTGCTCCTGGTATTGCCCAGCGGACAAGTTCCGGTAAACTCGTCTTGTTTGATAACATAGAGCAGGTCATGGAAACTTTTTCAATGCTTTATAATGTTCATTATCGCTTTGAATCAAATACATTACTAATAGAATAATAACTTAAAAAGAATTGCCTATGGAATATAGAATATGAAAAACGCTTGAAATTAAAAGCCCGAACGATGGGCAAGATCGTCCGGACTTGTCAGAAATTTAAATTTTCCAATTAAAAATGAAAAACCTAAAGACATACAAATGTATGAAAAAAATCAGACATATTATTGTATTACTGCTGAGTATGGGTATAACCTGTGCTTATGCAAATAATGAGTCGTTTATTTCGATAGAACAAATACTGGAACAAAAACAGTCCACTATGCTGGACGTTCTTAAATTCATAGAAACCGAGACCGGTTATGTGTTTTTCTATTCCGATGAGATCAAAAGCGAGTTGAATAGAAATGCGCAAACTGGAGTAGTGAAAGGTTCTATACAAGAAATTCTTAATCCGCTGTTTGAGAAGACAGAACTAACTTATCAGATAAATGGTAACCAGGTGGTGGTAAAAAGAAAAGCGGTTTCCGGTCCTGTTTCTTTACCTGCTGTTTCGCAAAAGAAAAGTATAACGGTAACCGGGGTTGTCAGCGATGCGACCGGTGAACCTTTGATTGGGGCGAATATTTGGTTGAAGAACAGTTCTGTTGGGGCTGTTACTGATATTGATGGTAAATATTCAATTAAGATAGATGGTGTCGGCGGTGTTTTAACTTTTTCATATATGGGTATGAAAAGTGTGGATATTGCCGTAAATAACCAGACAACTATCAATGTCACATTGGCTACCGATGATGAAGTTTTGGATGAGGTGGTGGTGGTCGGCTACGGTCGTCAGAAGAAAGAAAGTGTGGTTGGTGCTATTTCTACCGTAGATGTAGCAAATTTAAAAATGCCTGGCTCATCTATTTCCAATGTACTGGCCGGACAGTTGGCTGGTGTTGTAGCAATGACCCGTTCGGGAGAGCCTGGAAAAAATAGTGCTGCTGATTTTTATATTCGTGGTGTATCTTCGTTTAAAGGTAGTTCTACTCCATTAGTGCTGGTTGATGGTATCGAACGTGAACTGGACCTGGTAGATACCGATGATATCGCTTCTTTTTCTATCCTGAAAGATGCTTCGGCTTCAGCTGTGTATGGGGTACGTGGAGCAAATGGTGTTATTCTGATCACAACTAAAAAAGGTAATCTCGGAAAACCCGTTATTAATGTGCGTGCCGAAGCAGGTATAACCAGCCCTACTAAGATGCCAAAGATGGTTAATTCTGCACAATGGGCTGATTTGTATAATGATATCCAGCCGGGATATTACTCTCAGGATGCAATTGATAAATATCGTACCGGTGCTGATCCTGATCTGTATCCGAATGTGAACTGGATCGATGCACTCTATAACGACCTGGCATCTAACCAGCGTGTAAACCTGAGCATTACAGGTGGTACCGATATTGTGAAATACTATATTTCAGGCTCTTTTTATAATGAAAGCTCTATTTTTAAAAGTGCCGGTAATTTGTATGACTATAATTCGTCTGTTCATTATGATAAGTTCAATTTTCGTGCTAATGTAGATTTGGCTTTAACCAAAAGCACGACACTAAACCTGAATCTGGCAAATATCTATGAAAAATCGTTTGGTCCGGGTGATAGTGATAATGATAATCGAATATGGGAATATACCTATCTGGTATCACCCAACGCTTTCCCCATTGAATATTCGGATGGAACGATTGCTGCTCCGTCAACCGATTCCGGTTATAATCCCTGGAATATGCTTGTGCACTCCGGATATCGCGAACAATTCTGGAACTCTTCGCAATCCCTGATAGGATTGACACAGGATTTTGGAGCTTTATGGGAACCCTTGGAAGGATTAACCGGTAATTTCAAGTTCTCATGGGATGCATGGAATACAACGATTCAACGCCGTAGCAAAGAACCAACCCAGTATCATGCAACCGGAAGAGATGAGAATGGGGATCTTATTTTCGGTTCTCCTGTCCGTACAGGTAGCGGAGAGTTGTCATACGCTATCGGTCGTGACGGAACAATGACTACTTATATGGAAGCTTCATTGAATTACGACCACTTATTCGCAGACAAACACCGTGTAGGAGCGTTGTTCCTTTATAATCATAAAATACATACACGTACGCAGGAAGGGGATAAATTTAAATCTTTACCTTATAAGAACCAAGGTATTGCCGGACGTGTGACCTATGCTTTCAATGATACGTACTTCGCGGAGGCTAATATGGGTTACAACGGTTCAGAGAATTTTGCCCGTGGACATCGCTTTGGCTTTTTCCCTGCTGGTGCTATCGGTTGGATGGTTTCGAATGAAAAATGGTTCAAGCCGCTAACAAAAGTGGTCGATATGCTGAAACTGAAGGGTTCGTATGGTATAGTTGGAAATGACGATATCGGAGGAGAACGCCGATGGGTATATGAATCGACTATTCTGGTAGGTAATGATGCTGGAGCAGGCCAATGGAATTATGGTTCCGCCGGAGCTAATGGTGGCGGAGGTATTCGTGTTGGAGATGTGGAGAACTTATCTGCATCCTGGGAAGAAGCTACTAAGATGAATGTCGGAGTTGAATTGTCATTACTCGACAAAGTGAGGGTACAAGCCGATTATTTTCATGAAAAACGAACCGGTATCTTTCTTCAGCGTGCCGGCTTACCGGCTATTGTAGGTTTATCGGTTATTCCTTATACGAATATCGGGGAAACAATGAACCAGGGGTTCGACGGTACGGTTGAATATACACAGAAGGTCGGAGAGGTATTTCTGACCGGACGTGCCAACTTTACTTACAACCGGAATAAATTGCTGAATAACGACGAACCGGATTGGGAATATAAATATCAGAACAAAATCGGCAAACCGTTTGGTTCGGGTGGCAATTTGCAGCCTTTTGGATTAGTTGCCCTGGGACTTTTCGAAAGCCAGGAAGAAATTGACAATAGTCCCAAGCAATCCTTTGGTGAGTATAGGGTCGGCGATATCAAATATCAGGATATAAACGGTGATGGTCAGATCGATTCACAAGATAAAATCGCTATGGGATTTACAAACCTACCGGAAATTGTATACGGTTTCGGGGCTACCGCACAATGGAAGAATTGGGATGTGAATGTCTTTTTCCAGGGTGTTAGCCATGTAAATTTCTTTTTAAGCGGGTCTACCATTAAAACACCATTTGGTTCCGGAAATATGGAACGTGCTGCCATCAATGAAGATGTGTATGATAAAGTATGGCGTCCGGGTAATACGGCTGAACAAAATGCTGGTTCGATTTATCCCCGGTTGAGCTGGAGTGGTGCTGTCGGATCATCTAATAATTCACAGACATCCGATTGGTGGATGCGTGACGGTAGTTTTCTGCGCCTGAAAAATTTTGAAGTGGGATATACGATGTCAAAAGGGTTAATGAACAAAACGTTTATCAAATCGTTGCGTTTTTATCTTTCGGGTAATAACTTGTTGACATTTAGTAAATTCAAACTTTGGGATCCGGAAAAAGGGAATGGTGACGGCTCCGGTTATCCTCCTAACAGGGTGATTACCGTAGGTTTAAATGCTAATTTCTAATTCATTAAAAAAGATATATATGAAAGTCTCGATAAAAACTTCTTTTCAAATCATTTGTTTTGCTGTGGGGGTAATATTCTTTTCCTCTTGTAATGATTTTTTGGACAGGCAGGAAGATGAAAAACTGACCTTCGATAAAATATGGGAAACTCGTAATGATACAAGGAGTTATTGGCTCAACTCGATGAGTTTTCTTCCTGATGATGCCGGTGACTTTACGAATTTACCCTGGCTGGGAGCCTCTGATGAAGGAACTGTTACTTATGCCCGCGAACTTCGCTGGATCAATTTCGGATCCTGGAATGCAAGTAATGTCCCTAATTATCAGATGGATCGCTTTTATAAGGGAATTCGTGAATGTAATATTTTTATGCAGAATGTAGATAGATGCTCTGATCCTATTGTCACAAAAGAAGAATTAGCCCAGTATAAAGTGCAGAGTCGTTTTGCCCGTTCTTATTATTACTTTCTGATGATGCGTATTTATGGTCCGGTCTTCTTGTTAGGTGACGAACTGTTGGATTTTACAGCGTCTACGGAGGCTCTTTATCGTCCGCGCAATACATGGGAGGAATGTGTGGATTATGTTGTAAGTGAAATGGAAGCTTGCATTAACGATCCGGCTATGGCTGAAAGTTATTCGGATGCGGAGAAAGGATTGGCTACTAAAGGTACTTGCCAGGCTGTTATTGCTCGTTTGAAACTTTATTCGGCACGTGACTTATTCAATGGTAACAAACTTTATAGTTCTGTAAAGAATCCGGTTACCGATCTGTTTCCCGAATTGTCAGGTGTGAATCTTTTCCCGCAAAATTATGATGCCAATAAATGGTTGGAAGCAGCAAAAGCAGCAAAAGTGTTAATTGATAATCCATTGTATAAATTGTATCGTGCCGGTGACGGTTCTGACCCATATGCTAATTACTATGGTATCACACAGGAATATTGGAATTCAGAGCTTATCTGGTCTACAGGGTATAAAGGACGTTATCAGTTAGGAGTACATACAGTACCGACCGGTATTTCCGGAACTGCTTATGGCGGTGTTGGACCGACACAGCAGCAGGTTGATGCGTATGCTATGAGTAACGGACGTTATCCTATTACCGGATATAACGGAAAAGAACCGATTGTTGACAGAAGTTCGGGATATAGTGTTGATGAGTTCGAAAAGACGACATGGAAATATCCGGCTTGGGGAGGTGCGGGAGAATATGATTTGACGGCTCCTAATATGTATAAAGATCGTGAACCCCGCTTCTATGTGTCTGTATTTTTCGGGGATAACTGGTGGCATCACGGCAGTGGAATGACAAAGATTTCTTTTGCGAAAGGTGCTAACAGTAATAAATCGCATGACTATCCTAAATCCGGATATCTGGTTAATCGTTTTTATGACCATACGCTTAATTCAGCGAGTGGACAATGGGGAAATATTGTATTTCCGACTTTTCGTCTGGCTGAAATGTATCTTAATTTCATTGAAGCGGTACTTGAATGTAAGCGACACAATGTTGCTATGCCCGGAGGTTATGAGGCGCAGGCAATGGAAGTGTGGGCTGATTTGCGTGATCGTGCTGGGTTGGCTCCTATTACTGAAGTTTACCCCAACGCTTCAACAGAAAAGTTGATCGAACTTTGTCGTAACGAGCGCCGGATTGAACTTGCTTTCGAGAATCATCGCTATTTCGATACGCGTACATGGATGATAGCCAAAGATGTTGATGGTGGCCCGATGTACGGAATGAATGCACAATTTCCTGGTAGTGGGGATGTGACTCCTGACGGTTTCTGGGAGAGAACGGTTTTCGAAACACGTGTGTTTGAAGACAATCATTATTTGTATCCTTTCATACAAAGCGAATTGGATAGAAATAAATTGTTAACCCAGAATTATGGTTGGTAATAGAAACCATTCTTACGAATCTAAAAAGAATTATTTATGAAAAAGATTTTAATGATATCGCTTTTGTTCTCTTTAACTGTCGGTTTTGTGGCATGTGATGACAATAAAGATGAATATCTGAGCGACTATAGCACAATTGTCTATTTTAGAAACAGCGGGGAAATACCGTTGACACTCTATAAGACTGGGGAAGATACGGAGTATCAACTAACTGTTAATAAATCAGGCTCAGACCTGGCAAGTGTGACAGATGTAGAAGTGGCAGTATTGGACGATGCGGCTCTGGATGCTTACAATGCACAAAACGGGACTTCTTACGTCAAGCTGCCGGAGAATTGTTACCAACTTGCAGATAACCGGTTGGTGTTCGGTTCGGACAATTTATATAAAATGGCGAACATTGTTTTTAAGACGGATCTTATTTACAACTTGCCGGCTGGTACGAAGTATGTGTTACCCGTTTCTTTGGTAAATTCAGCCGATTCTATCAATTCGGAAAAAGATAAGACTATTTTGATACCATCCGTAGAAATACCTTTCGTTTATTTCGAGCAAACTGGTTTTGTTTCGAATACATTCACCGACGGAGGGGATACGCAGGCTAAGTTTACATTACCGGTCTCTATACCGATGGTTAGTAAATGGACGTTCGATTGCACGGTAGGAGTAGACGAATCTTTACTGGAGGAGTATAACAAAGAGAATGAGACTAATTATGCCATATTGCCACAAAGTGTATATTCACTAAGTAACGATGGAACCGTGTCGTTCGTTCCGGAAGAGAATTCGAAAGATCTGGAGATAACGGTAGACCGCACGAAGCTGGAGTATGGAAACTTTGTTTTGCCGCTACGATTGATTGATTGTTCGAAAGACGGATTTGTGATTGATGCTGCTAAAAACGCTTGTTTATATGGTATTTCATATGTACCGGACGAAAGCAAATTGAAAAAAGTGGAATTGACAGCCGATATGCTTTCTTCAAATGCGGTTGAGCCGTCGGAAGGTTCATTGGCAAATCTGTTGGATGGAGATGTGGAAACTTACTTCCATTCTGCCTGGAGCGTTGCTGTGGAAGGTTCTCATTACCTTCAGGTTGCATTACCGACAGAGACTACTGCGTTTAATTTCTATTATACGACACGTTCGGCAAATGGCAGTGCCGCACCGGCAAAGATCATTATTGAAGGAAGTCTGGATGGTGTATCTTTTAATAAGATAAGCACGCTGACCGATGGACTGCCGACTGGTGGTAAAGAAACTTATAATTCGAAGATTATGGTAGGAAAGCCGTTTAAGATTATTCGTTTCTCTGTTCCGGAAAATGCGACAGGAGGTAATTTCTTCGTATGGAGTGAATTTGGAATGAAGGTTTTCTAGACTTTATTTCCCAGACATAAGTCTTTTGTTATTAAAGGCGGAAGTATGGTTCATTAGATTCCATATTTCCGCTTTCTTTGTAATTGTTCTATGAAATAATCAAATGCTGTAACTTGAAAAATACTTACCCTTTCTTCTGCTTCTTATACTCCCTTGGTGACATCCCCATCACCTTGCTGAATAGCCGGGAGAAATAATAGGTATCTTCTATCCCTATCTTATAACAGATCTGGTTTACCTTCATATCCGTAAAGTCCAGTAGCTGGCAAGCCTGTTGTATCTTCAGTTGGTTGAAATAAGTCAGGGGGGCATATCCGGTACGCTTGCTGAACAGGACGGAAAAATGGGAAGGGGAATAGCCTATATGGGTAGCCAGGTCTGCTAATGTTATTTTCTTTTCCAGGTTTTCTTTCATATAGTGGATGGCAGCGGTAACGATATCGTTCTGATCCGATTCGTTACGGGCTGCCTCACGATATTGTTGGAGATAACGTAAAGAACCTAAGTAATAATGAAAAGCAGAACAGGCATACAATAAGTTTTCATGGCTGTATCCCATCTCCAATGTGCGGAATATCTCTTCGAAAAGATCATTCCGGTTACTGATCCGGGACTGGACGCTCGGTTTTATTTCGATCGGACGGCTGGCCTGGCCGGCAAAGTAAGAGGCCAGCTTCCCCTTGAAATGTATCCAGTAAATGGTCCAGGGATTCGTATCATCCGAACCGTAGGCATGCGTGACTCCGGCTGGCAGGATAAAATACTGGTTGGCTGTGACCGTATATTCCTGGTCGCCGCAACGGAACCATCCGGCTCCCTCTATACAATAAATGAAGACGAACTGGCAGATCGGCTCTTTCCGTTCACGGAAATGATGCAGGGCCTTCGGGTAATAACCGATGTCCGTAATGTGCAGGATCGATGAAAGCGCGTCTTTCTCCATTTCTTGTATAATAGATTGGGGTAATACAAGGGCCCGTTCTCCGCTAAAACCGTCTTTGAGTTTGATCATGGTACTGGATTTATAGATATGCACAAAGATATGTTATTTATATTATATCTTGTTGTTTTTGGAATGTAAATCGAAAGATTGTCCATCTCTAAGCCAGTTTTATCTATTTCACTATTAACCGGAAACCTGTTTCTTTGCACCATAACTTTAATACTAATGTCATGAAGCGAACAACAGCTTACTTATTACTTATTTGCCTGGTCTCAGCTATGGGCGGATTATTATTCGGTTACGACTGGGTAGTGATCGGAGGTGCCAAGATATTTTATGAACCCTTTTTCGGACTTGAAGGCTCTGCCGCTCTTCGTGGGTGGGCGATGAGTAGTGCCCTGATCGGTTGCCTCGCCGGTGCGTTGCTTTCCGGTGAATGGAGTGATAAGTACGGGCGAAAAAAGATGTTGATTATCGCTTCTTTCCTTTTTGTACTGTCTGCCTACGGAACGGGGGCGGTCGACAGTTTTAACTGGTTTATCATTTATCGTATAGTCGGTGGATTCGGTATCGGTATCGCTTCGAACATTTCGCCGGTATATATTGCTGAGGTCGCTCCGGCCTCTGTCCGGGGAAAGTTTGTTTCCCTGAATCAGCTGACGATTGTTTTGGGTATCCTGATAGCGCAGTTGGCTAACTGGCAAATCGGAGAGTACTTTACACAGGGGGGTGAAACGTTGAGTGCCAACAGTATCGAGTGGGCCTGGCGATGGATGTTCTGGGCGGAACTGATTCCGGCCGGATTGTTCTTTATCCTTTCTTTTATTATTCCTGAAAGTCCGCGCTGGCTGGCAACCGTGCAAAAGACGACCCAGGCACGGGCTATCCTACTACGTATCGGTGGAGAGCAATATGCCGATCAGACATTGGACGAACTGGCGCAACTGACCGATAAGAAAGAAGAAAAAGTAAACTGGGGAGCTCTGTTAAAGCCGGGTGTCCGGAACGTGCTCATTATCGGAATCGTATTAGCGATCTTCCAGCAATGGTGCGGTATCAATGTGATCTTTAATTATGCTCATGAAATCTTTTCGGAAGCCGGTTATGCGGTGTCGGATGTCTTGATGAATATTGTAGTGACAGGGGTGACTAATGTGATCTTTACTTTTGTTGCCATCTATACGGTTGACAAATGGGGTAGACGAAGCCTGATGTTTGTCGGTTCGGCAGGACTAGCTGTTATCTATGGAATATTGGGAACCTGCTATTTCTTTGAAGTAAGCGGTTGGCCGATGCTTCTGCTGGTAGTGATGGCGATTGCATGCTATGCTATGTCTCTTGCACCGGTGGTTTGGGTGGTTCTTTCCGAGATATTCCCTGTAAGGATACGCGGGATGGCAATGGCTATCTCCACATTCTTCCTGTGGGCGGCCTGCTTCCTGCTGACTTATACTTTCCCGATATTGAATGAAGCGGTGGGTGCTTCCGGAACCTTCTGGTTGTATGGTGCCATCTGTTTGAGCGGATTCTTCTTTATACGTGCAAAACTTCCTGAAACAAAAGGAAAAACATTGGAAGAACTGGAAAAAGAATTAACAAAATAAATATACTGAAATGACTGAAAATGTGAAAGTGTGGGAAGAAGATATCCTTCTTCCTACTTACGGTATTGGCAAAGCCGAAAAGAATCCGATGTTCCTGGAGAAGCGTGTTTACCAGGGAAGCAGTGGAGTGGTGTATCCTTATCCGGTAGTGGAAAAGATTGAAGATACCTGCGAAGAAAAGAGTTATCATGCTGTTTATCTTGAAAACGAATATATCAAAGTTATGATCCTCCCGGAGCTGGGCGGACGTGTACAGATGGCATACGATAAAATCAAAAACCGTCATTTCATCTATTATAACCATGTGATTAAACCGGCTTTGGTCGGTTTGACCGGTCCGTGGATTTCCGGTGGAATCGAGTTCAACTGGCCGCAACATCATCGTCCGAGTACGTTCCTGCCGATCGATTATACGATCGAACGTTGTGCCGATGGCAGTGCCATCGTTTGGGTGAGCGAGCGTGAACGTATGTTCCATCAGAAAGGGATGGCCGGTTTTACCCTTCGTCCGGGACGGGCTGTCCTGGAGATTCAGGGAAAACTGTATAACCCGACACCGATACCGCAGACTTTCCTTTGGTGGGCGAATCCGGCTGTGGCCGTAAATGATGCCTATCAATCGGTGTTCCCTGCCGATGTGAATGCTGTGTTCGATCATGGTAAACGTGATGTGTCACGCTATCCGATTGCTACCGGTACTTACTATAAGATGGATTATTCGGCAGGAGTGGATATTTCCCGTTATAAGAATATCCCTGTTCCTACCTCTTATATGGCAATCCGTTCCAACTATAATTTTGTGGGGGGATATGAGAATGATACACGTGCCGGTGTGCTTCATGTGGCAAACCATCATATCTCGCCGGGTAAGAAGCAATGGACCTGGGGTAATGGCGATTTCGGACAGGCCTGGGATCGTAACCTGACAGATTCCGACGGCCCTTATATCGAACTGATGACCGGTGTTTATACCGACAATCAGCCTGACTTCACCTGGCTTCAGCCTTATGAAGAAAAAACGTTTACCCAATACTTCATGCCTTATCGCGAACTGGGTGTGGTGAAGAATGCCTCTTCCGACCTTCTGATGAACCTGGAACCCGATGGAAAGGGCGCTTTATTAAAAGTTTTCGCTACGTCCGTACAGAATGATTTGCATATTGTCGTGGAGAAATCCGGAGAGGTTTGTCTGGATATTACCCGTGATATTACTCCCGAAAATATACTGGAGGAATTTGTTCCGGTTGCAGATTTGTGCGATGTGAAAGTCTGTATCCGTAACGCTAAAGGGAAGCAGATGTTATACTGGGAACCGGAACCCGATGTGATTAAGGAAGTACCCGAACCCGCCAAAGCGGCTCTTGACCCGAAAGATGTGCGTACCACCGAACAGCTGTATCTGACAGGCTTACATCTGGAACAATACCGCCATGCCACTTATTCGGCAACCGATTATTATGAAGAAGCACTTCGCCGTGATGCGACCGATGTACGTAATAATAATGCGATGGGATTGTGGTTGATTCGTAAAGGTCAGTTTGCCAAGGCAGAACCTTATCTGCGACAGGCGGTGAAAACACTGACGGAACGTAATCCGAATCCTTATGATGGCGAGCCATTATATAATCTGGGTCTTTCTTTGAAATATCAGGGGAAAACAGAAGAAGCATATGACTTTTTCTATAAAGCCTGTTGGAATGCAGCCTGGCAGGATGCCGGCTACTATTCCCTGGCTCAGTTATCGGCAGCACGCGGGGATTGGGAAGAGGCTCTCTATGAAATAGATAAATCTTTACTTCGCAACTGGCATAATCTGCGGGGACGCCATTTGAAAGCGGCTATCCTTCGCCATCTGGGACGGAAGGATGAGGCACTGGCTTTGATTGAGGATTCCCTGCGTATCGACCGTTTTAATTTCGGTTGTGGTTTTGAAAAATATCTGATTACCGGAGTTGAGGCTGACCTGAAAGAATTGCTCGCTCTGATGCGTCCGGAGGCCCATAATTATGAAGAACTGGCCTTGGATTATGCATCTGCCGGCTGTTGGGAGGAAGCATTGATGGCGGCTGAAACGGCTATCGGCCAAAATGTTTCGGGACAGACTATGCTTCATTATTATAAAAGCTGGTTCCTGATTCAACTGGATCGTAAAGAAGAGGCCTTGGCAGCTATCCGTGAAGCGGAACAGCAATTGCCTGATTGTTGTTTCCCCAATGTATTGGAGGCAATTCTTGCTCTACAGTCTGTTATCGGGTTTGCAACAGAAACTCCGAAAGCCTTGTATTATCTGGGTAATTTGTGGTACGACAAGCGTCAGTATCCGGAAGCAATCACCTGCTGGGAGACTTCCATGCAGCAGGATGATACCTTCCCGACCGTCTTGCGTAACCTTTCCCTGGCTTATTTCAATAAGCTGAATAGGCAGGAAGAGGCGGTTACTCTGCTTGAAAAGGCTTTTGCGCTCGATATGACGGATGCCCGTATCCTGATGGAGCTCGATCAGTTGTATAAACGCCTGAATCGTTCGCATGAAGATCGTCTGGCTTTCCTTAAAAAGCATAAAGACATAGCTTTCCAGCGTGATGACCTGTATCTGGAATATGTCACCTTACTGAATCAACTCGGACAATATGAAGAAGCAATCCGTATGATCGATGCCCGTAAGTTCCATCCGTGGGAAGGGGGAGAAGGCAAGGTCCCGGCACAATACCAGCTGGCTCGTGTAGAATTAGTAAAGCAGTTATTAGCTGAAAAGAAATATGAAGAAGCTCTGGTCTTGATTGAGGAATGTTTCATCTATCCGCATAATCTGGGCGAAGGCAAACTATATGGTGCACAGGAAAACGACTTTAATTATTATAAAGCCTGTGCTCTGTCCGGCTTGGGACGTAAAGAAGAAGCGATGGAATTATTCCTGGCCGCCAGCATCGGAAACAGCCAACCGGCTGCCGCTATGTATTATAACGATCAGAAACCGGATAAGATATTCTATCAGGGACTGGCTTTACGTAAGTTGGAACGTGAAGAAGAAGCTCGCGGACGCTTTAATAACCTGATTTCTTATGGCGAAAAGCATCTGTATGATGTATTTAAGATGGATTATTTCGCTGTATCCTTACCTGATTTACAGATATGGGAAGATGATATGAATAAAAAGAACCGTATCCATTGTAATTACCTGATGGCATTAGGCCACCTGGGATTAGGTAATAACGAGAAAGCAATGAAATATTTCGATATCGCTGCCGAAATGGATAATAACCATCAGGGAGTTCAGATACATCAGAAGATGATCTGATCTTTTCCGATGGCATGAACAGTGCTTTTCATAGTGTATGAACAGTACTGTTCACGGTATATGAACAACGTTGTTCGTGCTATCGGAACAGCATTGTTCATGCCTCTTGAAAAAACTGGTTTTTTATAGCATTTTCGGAGATACTCATTTAAAGAAGAAATAATAAATATGTTGAAGTTTTTTTTATCTATATGTATAACACTGATGTTGCTGACTTCTTGCCAAAAGCCATCGTCAGAGATTTCTTTGGCAGGCAAGTGGCAGTTTGCCATGGACAGTACGGATGTCGGGATAACGGAGAAATGGTTTGAACGTTCGTTTGCTGATAAAATACAGCTGCCGGGAACGACCGATGAAGCGGGATACGGCATTCCGAATACGCTTCCCCCTTCAGTGGAGAAGCCGCAGATTCTTCATCTGACTCGTAAAAACAGTTATGTCGGTCCGGCCTGGTATTCGCGGGAAGTATCCATTCCATCGGATTGGGGAGGGAAGTCTATAGAACTAAAACTCGAACGTGTTATCTGGCAAACTTCTGTTTGGGTAGATGATAACCCTGTGCAGGGAAGTTGTGAAAGCCTGATAAGTCCGCATCGATTCGATCTGACCGGTTATCTGACGCCCGGTAAACACAAACTGACGATTCGTGTGGATAACAGGAAACAACATGATATTACTGTAAACGATATGGCACATGCTTATACCAACGAAACACAGATTATGTGGAACGGTATAATTGGCGATATCTCTCTGATAGCAAAAGAAGCCCTTTCCATCGAAGATTTGCAGGTTTATCCGGACGTATCAGGTAAACAAATCCGTATAAAGGGAAAAGTTTCCAATACGGGTGAAGCTACAGAAGGTTCGCTCTCGGTAAAGGTGGAAAATCAAAAAAGTGGATTGGTCGTATCTGTCCTTAAACAAAAAGTGGATTTTCAATCAGGCGAAAACCTTGTAAATCTAACCTGTTCAATGGGGGACTCGATAGAAATGTGGAATGAGTTTAGCCCTGTATTATATAAAGTGGATCTGAAGGTGGAGGCTGGTTCGGTTAAAACGGAAAGGAGTACAAAGTTTGGCATGCGCGAATTCAGCCGGAATCAATCGGACCTGCTATTGAACGGAAATAAGGTCTTTCTGCGAGGAACACTCGAATGTTGTATCTTCCCGCTGACCGGACGTCCTCCGATGGAACCGGAAGGATGGAAGAAAGTGTTCCTTACGGCTCGCGAATGGGGATTGAACCATCTGCGTTTCCATTCCTGGTGTCCGCCCGAAGCTGCTTTCCAGGTGGCAGATTCATTGGGATTCTATTTGCAGGTAGAGCTTCCCCTATGGTCGGTAAAAGTGGGAGAAGATTCTCATACAAATGACTTCCTGTATGCTGAAGCTGACCGTATACTTGCAGAGTACGGCAATCATCCCTCTTTCTGTTTCTTCAGTCTGGGTAATGAACTGCAACCGGATTTTGAATTCTTATCCCGATTGTTGAAGCATACCAAAGAACAGGACCCGAGACATTTATATACAACCACTTCTTTTACATTTGAAAGAGGACATGGAGACTGGCCTGAACCGGATGACGATTTCTTTATCACGCAATGGACTAAGAAAGGCTGGGTGAGAGGCCAGGGGATATTCGATTCCCAGTCTCCTTCGTTTGACAAGGACTATATCGCTTCTGTCGAAGGAATGAATGTTCCGCTTGTTACTCATGAGATCGGGCAATATTCTGTTTTTCCTAACCTGAAAGAGATAGATAAATATACCGGAGTCCTGGATCCTTTAAACTTTAAAGGCGTAAAGCAGGAACTGGAGAAAAAAGGCTTATTGGATAAGGCTGACGATTACCTGAAAGCATCCGGTTATCTGGCGGCTATCTTATATAAAGAAGAGATTGAACGTGCGATGAAAACGGCAGGTTGCAGCGGTTTCCAGTTATTGGACCTGCATGACTTCCCGGGGCAGGGAACTGCTTTAGTCGGATTGCTGGATGCCTTTTGGGATAGCAAAGGTGTAACTGATGCAGAAACATTCCGTCAGGCCTGTTCGCCGGTAACACCTCTGGTTCGTTTCCCGAAAGCAGTTTATACGAGTGGGGAATCTTTTACGGCGTCTGTCGAAGTTGCTAATTTCACAGATAAAGAACTGAAAGATCAGTCTGTTTCCTGGATACTGAAAGATGAAAAAGGAAAAGAAATAGGAAAAGGCCTGATGTCCTGCCCTTCGCTGTCAATCGGGTTGAATAGATTGCCGGAAGCGATTACCTGTCCGTTGGCGCAGCAGGAAGCAACTCGGTTACTCCTGTCTGTTGCTTTGGATAATACTCCATATAAGAATGAATGGAGTATTTGGGTATATCCGTCCCAATTGAATCCGGTGAAGGATGATGTCGTTGTTACCCGTGATTTACGGGAAACTCAGAAGGCGCTTGCCGATGGAAAGAAGGTTTTATATAATCCGGACTATAAAAAGATAGAAGGGTTGGAAGGTAAATTTGTCCCTGTATTCTGGAGTCCGGTTCATTTTCCGAAGCAGGCAGGTTCGATGGGAATCCTTTGTGATGCGTCCCATCCGGCATTCGCCCATTTCCCGACAGGCAATTATACCGATTGGCAATGGTGGTCGCTGCTGAAGCAATCAAAAACGATTGTTATGGATACTTTGCCGTCCGTGACCCCTTTGGTGGAAGTTGTCGATAACTTTGCTAATAACCGCCGTTTGTCAAACCTGTTTGAAGCAAAAGTAGGTGAAGGAAAATTGCTTTTCTGCTCAATGGATATATTGTCGGACTGGGAACAGCGTCCGGAAGCCCGGCAGTTGTATTTTAGTTTGCTTGAATATATGAAAAGTGATTCGTTTGATCCGTCAAGTGCGATGGAATCGGATGTTTTGGCTCAATTGTTTAAATCCGGCCTCTCTTCGGGAGCAAGTAATCCGGAAGATATTTATTGATTAATGTAAAGATGTAACTTATGAAGAAGCTGTTTATCGTATTATTTGCTTTAATGGCAGGGATGACTTGGGCACAGCAATCTCCTGTTACTGCCGGCAGCGACGGAAAGTCGTGGACATTGGCAACACGTTCTTTTATCTATCAGATCCGTGTTTCGGATCAGGGAAAGGTGAATATGTTCTATTTTGGCGATAAAAGTCAGAATCCGGACATGCTACGGAATCCGCTGGGAGAAGAAATAACTGTCCGTGGCGGTTATTCTGCTACGACACCGATGCTGGAAGCCGTTTTTAAAGACCGGGTAAGGGATATAGAACTCACTTACGAAGGGTCGGAAATGCTGACGCAGGATGGGTATGCCACATTGGTTATCCGTCAGAAGGATAACTATTATCCGTTGGCTGTTACCGAATATATCCGTGTTCTGCCGGAATACGATTTGCTTGAGAAATGGGTAGAAATAAAGAATACCGGAAAGAAAGGGAATATTGAAATAGAAAATGCCCAGTCCGAAACGTTCTTTCTTCCGAAGAACGCTTATGAGCTGACGCATCTGTCCGGCAGATGGGGCTATGAATATCAAATGAATGTAACCAAACTGACACAGGGATTGAAGACGATTCAGACAAAAGACCTGCGTTCGTACGGTTCCTCTTTCTTTGCAATCAGACCCGAAGGCGAACAGGAGGAGACTTGCGGCGAAGTATGGTTCGGCTCGTTACAATATAGTGGCAACTGGCGGATGGACTTTGAGAAATATGCTCCCGGCGAAGTTCAGGTTACCGGAGGAATAAATTTCTGGGACCAGTTGTTGGTTCTACAGCCCGGAAAGAGTTTTACCACTCCTAAAATGATGATCGGATATACCAACCGGGGGATGGAAGGTGTTTCGCAGAACCTGGCTTCGTTTACCCGTGAGAAAGTTCTGTATCCTTCTCATCGCGATCAGGTTCGTCCGGTTTTATATAACAGCTGGTATGCTACCACTTTTGATGTGAATGAAGAACATCAGCTGGCTTTGGCAAAGATCGCAAAAGATTTGGGCGTTGAAGTCTTTGTTATTGACGACGGTTGGTTTAAAGGGCGTATCAACGATAAAGGCGGTCTGGGTGACTGGACGGTCGATAAGAATAAATTCCCTAACGGTTTGCAACCGATGATCGAGAAAATCAATGCTCTGGGACTGGATTTCGGTATCTGGATAGAGCCGGAAATGGTAAATCCGAACAGTGACCTGTACCGCCAGCATCCCGACTGGGTGTTCCATTATCCGAACCGCACCCGGCATGAAACCCGTAACCAGTTGATGCTGAATCTGGCACGTGAAGATGTCTATCAGTATTTATATAGCTGCTTCTCTACGTTGTTACGTGAAAACAATATCAAGTTTATCAAATGGGATATGAACAGAGGGGTGACGGAACCTGGATTTCTGTCGGCTCCGACCGATGAACAGCGGGCCGTTCGTATTAAATACATTGAGAACCTGTACCGTTTGTTTGAAACATTGCGTGCGGAATTCCCGGAAGTATGGTTTGAAAACTGTGCCGGAGGTGGCGGCAGGGTAGACTTGGGTATGATGGCCCGTACCGATTTCTGCTGGGCAAGCGACAATACCGACCCGGTGGAACGTACGTTTATCCAGTATTCTTTCCTGAATGCTTTCCCGTCTAATTCAATGATTAGCTGGGTGACGCAGGAAGATTGGCATAACCAGAGGCATCCGCTTGAATTTAAGTTCGATGTATCCCTGTGCGGTGTCCTGGGTGTTGGTTATGATATTACGAAATGGTCTGATAAGGAAAAAGAGGTTGCCCGTGAGAAGATTGCTCTTTATAAAGAAATCCGTGAAACAGTTCACAAAGGTGATCATTACCGTCTGATATCGCCTTACGAACATAACCGGAGCGTACTCCAGTTCGTCAATAAACCAAAATCCGAATCAGTTGTATTTGTATATAATCTGGCGGAATATCCGGATAATGCCATACCGGAAACCAAACGTTCTAAAAAGGTAAAGCTGCGTGGTCTGGAACCTGATACCTCTTACCGGATTGAAGGTATGGATGGTCTTTATGCCGGTCGTCAGTTGATGAATATCGGAGTGGAATTTCCCTTGTACGGAGCATTCAAAAGCCGTATATTTAAGATTGTAAAACAATAATACATGGTTTGTCAGATGAATTTATTGTCTGCATCAGCATTCAGCGGAGAGGGTTCAACCTCTTCCGCTGAACTGGTTACACTAAAGAACCGTAATGGCCTTGTCGCCCAATTCACCAATTATGGTGCCCGTTGGGTGAGTATGTGGACACCCGACCGTGATGGCTGTATGGGGGATATTCTCCTTGGTTTCGATACGCTCGACGGCTATTTGACGGCAGGCGAGCAATATCATGGTGCGATAGTGGGCCGTGTCTGCGGACGAATTAATAATGCCCGTTTTACCTTAGAGGGACAAGAGTTTTTACTGGCTTCCAATGATGCCTATGGAAAACCTGTCCGCAATCATTTGCACGGTGGAATGGCCGCTTTTCACAATCGTTTCTGGAAATCCCGCCTGTTTGTCACTCCTTCAGGAGAGGAAGCTGTTGAATTTACAACCTGTTCCCCAAACGGGGAAGAAGGCTATCCGGGAAACCTCGAAGTAAAGGTGACTTACTTGCTGAAAGATAATAATACCCTGCGGATGGAGTGCGAAGCAACAACCGACCGCCTAACACCTGTCAATCTCACGAATCATGCTTTCTTTAACCTGCAATCATCTTCTGGTATTACGGATAAAAAGAATGTTTTATCTCACAATCTAACCCTGAATGCTTCCGCTATCATTGAATGTGATAATGAATTAATCCCTACGGGCCGGTTATTACCTGTAAACGGTACCTTGCTGGATTTCCGTTTGCCCCACACTATTGCTTCGTCTTTGACAGAAGAACATTCACAAATACAAAAAGGCAAAGGTTTTTCCCTGGCGTATGCTCTGGACGGAGAAAGTGGTGGAGAATTGAATTTTGCTGCTTGTTTATCAGATGAAATCAGCGGAAGAAAGATGGATATTTATACAAATCAACAATCTGTGCAGGTATATAACGGTTATTTTATGGACGGAACGGATATTGGAAAGGGGGGTACTCCTTATTATGCCAGTGCCGGTATCGCTATCGAAACCCAGGGATATCCGGATGCTCCGAACCAGCCGTCTTTCTCCTCTATCTTGATTGATAAAGTGGAAAAGTACCGGCATATCACTGAGTATTGTTTTCTTTCGGATTGAAATTTACCCTTACTTTGTGCCGTTTGTATGCAGGACCTTATCACCAGGAAGAAATTAAGATTTCCGAAAGCAAGAGTTTTACTCTTATAAATATGCCGTATTGTCTAACAGGTATGTTGTCTGCTTATATTGAGTCGTATATGGCTATTAAGGAACGCGGATGACGCTAGCTTCCGCGTTCCTTAATTGTTTTTATAAGCCTAATTTTGTTTTGATAGCCTTCGGGATCGCGTCTTTATGAACCATTACATAAATGGTTTTGGCGCGGACGAAGCTTTCCGACATATTCAGGTAGCCACCGAATTTGTTACGGTCTGTGCCCCATGAATTTTTGGTGATGTAGTACTTGGTGCCGTTCTGGTCCTTGGCGATACCGGTTAGATGCATCAGATGGTCATCGGTAGTCACGAATGCTTCGAAACCTTCCTGACGGACTTCTGGGGTTACTTTTACTTCCGGATACGGCTGTTCGAACTTGTATACTTCTTCCAGGCGCTCTTTCTCGTCCATCTTTTCGAAACGGGCACGGTCGGTATTCGAAAGGTCTTCCACCTTCTTTACTTCCGGGTTGATGGCTACGCCATTCTTAAAGGAGAAGCCTTTTTCGCTGACATCACCGTCCCAGCATACGGTGAAACCGTTGTTCAGGGCATAATCGACTGTCTCGATCATTTCGTCGAGCGGCAGGTTGTACATGAGCTGATGTTCCCAGTTGTCCGGTACTTCGATGTCGAATTTTACGTAATACGGATGATGGGTGAAGCTCGTCAGTTCGATGTAATCGTCCATATTCAGTCCCAGGGATTCAGCAAATGTCTTGGGAGTATATTCTTTCCCTTTGTAAGTGAATGTAGCCGGAAGCTGTCCCAGGTAGGTATCGAACAGGTTTTGTATCAGTTTGTCGTATTCAGGGCTGCGTTTCTTATTTTTTACCGCAACATCAGCGATAGCTTTCATATATTGAACCATTTCGCTGTGATTGTGGCGTTCGGAATTGTAGTTGATCCCTTTGTAAACCTCTTCGGGAACGATTCCTACCTGACGGTATGCATTTTTAAAAGTATGTGCCAGACTGCCTTGTCCGATATTTCCTTCGCCACGTCGCAGGTAATTATCCTGTAACTGGTTCATATATTTCTGGCGTACGATGAACATTTCAGAGAGGTCGTATTCTCCCTTTCCCATGCGTAATAACTCCGATTCCATAAATGAGGTGGTGGCGAAACACCAGCAAGTACCGGTGGCTGCCTGATTTTTTACCGGGGTAGCCGGAACTGTCACGACTTCGGTAAACTGATAGCCTTGGGCGAATGCGCTGAGTGCGGAAAGCAGCAAGGCGCAGGATATGAATAATGCTTTCATAAAATATGATTTAATAGTTTGTAATCGTTATTTAGAAACCTCGTGCAAACATCTTCCAGAACTCGTCAGCCATTTCGCGCCAGCGTTGCATGGCGGCGCCGGCAAAGTCGGAAGTATAGCCGGTCAGATAAGCATTTGCAGCTTCATCGCCTTTCGTTTGTTGGATTTGTTTGTATTGAGCTTCAACAAAAGGTAATTCTGTTTGTCCTTTTTCTTCGAAATGGGCGATGGCTGTTTGCATTTTCTCTTTTGTCAGTCCCCAGCGTACAGTTGCCAGTTTATTGGCTTCGCGGAACGACCAGATGGCGGCATCGGTACGATGGCGATGCTGTCCGCAGATACCGAAACTCGGAGGAAGTGCGGTGGAACCGGAGAAAATAGGAATACGCGGGCTCTGTCCCGGATTGTCGAATGACAACCAGGCAACCCCTCCGACTGCATCAGGCAGCCAGTTTCGTAACTGGATAACATGGGAGTAAGAACATTGGGGAACGGCTACCAAACGGTTGCGGTCGACCGTCCTGGGTTTTACTTCATTCAACATATTGATCATATCGGTCGTCATCCAGGGATTGGCGGCCGGACTGGTGATAGAATCTTTATCCGAACTGTCTTTCTTTTTGGATGGGACTTTCAGATTTTTGGTTGTATCCCAGTCTGTCCCTTCATAGGTTGCACGCAAAAGCGCCATTACATCGGTTACGGCTACCTGCTTATCCGGTTTTACGCTCAATGGCAGTTCTTCCGAATCATACGATAGCTTCAGGGAAGGAGCAAGGCTGTTCAGGATAAAGAACTCACGCAGGCTAAACGATTTCAGTTCGCCGAAATAATTCCCTCCGCTGTAAGCCTTCCAGAAACGGAACGGTTCCTTCCCATCCCAGAATCCCATCTTTTTGGCAACATCGAAGACATTGGCGGAAGCCATATAATTGTCTTTATCCTTTAAATCCAAAGTCGATATGCGGGAGATATTGGCTGATACACTGACATGGTCGTCCGGAATGCGGACAGCTGCCCAGACACCGCCGATTTTGTCCGGCCCTTCACCGAAGACTTCAAATATCCAGACTTCATCCGGGTCGGCAATTGTCAGGCATTCGCCGGAATCGCCATAGCCGTGTTCTTTGACCAGTTCACCGATCAGGCGAATGGCATCACGGGCAGTCGTACAACGTTGAAGAGCGATCTTTTCCAACTCTTCGATCATGAACATGCCTTTCTTGTTAACCAGTTCTTTCCGTCCGGAAATGGTCGTTTCGCCGATGCCCAGTTGTTTTTCGTTGAGGCAAGGGTAGGAGGTATTCAAAAACTGATAGGTGGAACGGGCCTGCGGGATGGTTCCTTTTAACTCGACGTTGGTCTGGTCGCCCGGATATTCCGTATGCATCCGTCCGTTCCGGATGGCGACGGTCGTGTCGCGGTCATAGGTGGCGGCCGGAACAATATCCATCCAGGTACGGTAATTTCCGTCGCAAGTGTGGCTGGTCATTACCGAGCCGTCGGCAGAGGCTTTCTTGCCGACCATAATACTAGTGCAACTTTCCGGTGTGTTGACCGGTTGGGCATATTCAATCTCCTGCGCAGTTGTGATCAGACAGTGGCAGATAAGTGTAAGAGTAAAGAGAAACAATCTGTTCATGTGTTTGTCATTTGATTTAATGGCTAAAGATACAAACTGTATCGGAATAATTGCATATATTTGCCCAAATCTAAGGTGTGTACGATAACATAACAATTATAATCCCATGAGAAAACTATTATCTATTGTAGTATTGCTGGCTTTTCTTGCTTTGCCGGCATTTGCACAACTTGCTTTGTTCCCCACACCGGCGAAGGTTTCGGGAGGCAAAGGATCGTTTACAATCGGCACGGCTTCCCCGATCAGCGGGAATGGCGGATATGCCGATGAATTGGCTAAAAAACTACAGTCTGAACTAAAAGGACTGGGTTTATCAGGAACACCTTCCAAAGGCACGGTTCGACTGGTATTGGATGAAAAACTGAAAATGCCGGACGAGGCTTATTCATTAACAGTCAGTCAGGAATCCGTTTTACTGGAAGCCTCTTCGGAATCCGGCCTTTTCTATGCGAAAGAGGCCCTGAAACAACTGGCCCGTTTTGGAAAAGGAACAGTGAGAGCTTGTAAGATCACAGATCAGCCCCGTTATGGCTGGAGAGGTTTTATGCTGGATGAAAGCCGTCATTTCTTCGGTAAGGAGAAGGTGAAACAATATCTGGATATTATGGCTTCTCTCCGTATGAATATTTTCCACTGGCATTTGACCGACGAACCGGGCTGGCGTATCGAGATCAAGAAATATCCGAAGCTGACCTCTGTCGGTGCTATCGGTAACTGGCATGATCCGGAGGCCCCGGCTAAATTTTATACCCAGGAAGAGATAAAGGAAATCGTAGCTTATGCTGCAGAACGTCATATTATGGTAGTACCGGAATTCGATATGCCCGGACATGCTACCGCTGTCAGCCGTTCTTATCCGGAACTGTCCGGTGGCGGCGAAGGCAAATGGGACGGTTTTACTTTCCACCCCTGCAAGGAGACGACTTACCAGTTTATCAGCGATGTTCTCGATGAAATCGTCTCTTTATTCCCTTCTCCATATATCCATATCGGTGGGGATGAGGTTCATTACGGTAACCAGAGCTGGTTTACCGATCCCGAAATCCAGCAGTTCATCAAAGATAAAGGATTGCAGAATGAAACCGGACTGGAGCACTATTTCGTGAAACGCGCAGCCGATATTGTAGCCTCTAAAGGTAAAACCATGATCGGTTGGGACGAAATCATCGATGCCGGTGTTTCTCCCGATAAAGCAATTGTGATGTGGTGGCGTCATGACCGTAAACACCAGCTGGTAAAAGCGCTGGAGAATGGTTACAATGTGATTATGACACCGCGCCGTCCGTTTTATGCAGACTTTGTCCAGTATGGCGAACATAAGGTGGGCCGTCTGTGGAACGGTTATAATGCGATCGAAGATGTCTACCGTTTCCCGGAACCTATTATTCACCTGACGAAAGATTATGAAGACCAGGTGATGGGCTTACAGTTCTCATTGTGGACGGAACGTGTGGCAGATGAGAAACGTCTGGACTTTATGACTTTCCCCCGCCTTGTCGCTGTTGCCGAAGATGGCTGGACACCTGCCAAGGCAAAAGAATGCAGTCTCTTTATGAAGAAGTTGCCTGTTTTCCTGCAATATCTGGATTCATTAGGTATCTATTACTTCAATCCGTTTGATCCGGCTTCGACTCCTGAGCCGAATGCTCCGGAAAAAGAAGATGTGTTGCAGAATGGTTGATCTGAAATAAAAAGAAGGGACGGAATCTATTACGATCCGCCCCTTCTTTTTGTTATCCTATAATATAGATTAATATCTTTTCTTACGGGCATTGCGGTCTGACGTTTCACGTCTCCACGGTTTTTCGCTGTTGCGTCTGTCGGTTGTGCTGCCGCTGAAACCACCGTCGCGTTTGCCTTTATAGCCACCGCCACCCTTATAACCGCCTCTGGAACCACTGCCACCGCGTGAGTTATTTCCTCCACGGCTGAATCCTCCACCCCGGCTGCTTCTGCCTTCGCCTTTGCCCTGCGCAGGCTCAACGGAGATACGGCGTCCTTCGATCTCGAAACCGTTCATGCTGTCCATTACGCGCTGTGCTTCGCCTTCCTCTACTTCGAAGAATGAGAAGTTGTCGCGCAGGTCGATCTTGCCGATGCGAACCTTACCCGGTACGCATTTGTTGACCAGTTCGATCAGTTGGTTCGGATATAAGCCGTCTGATTTGCCGAAGTTCAGGAAGAAGCGTGAGAAACCTTCTTCTGCATTGTGGGCACGGCGTTCGCCGCGTTCTGCACGGTCAAGACGGGCCGAACGTTCGTCTACTTCCTGTATCTCGTCAGCATCTTTATAATAGTCGATCATACGGTTGAATTCCAGCGAAACAACACGTTTGATGATGTCTTCCTTGTCCAGCCATTCCAGTTTACGATAGATCTGCGGCATCAGTGTTGCGATCTCTTCTTCGTCCACCTTCACTTTTTCGATCTGGTCGACGAGGTTGAAAAGCTGCTTTTCACAGATGTCGTGTCCGGTCGGCATTTCACCTTTTTCGAATTTCTTCTTGATGATATTCTCGATCAGACGTATCTTACCTTTTTCCTTTACGTGGCAGATGGAAATAGAAATACCAGTCTTGCCGGCACGACCTGTACGGCCACGGCGGTGAGTATAAGATTCTACTTCATCAGGTAAACCGTAGTTAATTACGTGAGTCAGGTCATCCACGTCCAGTCCGCGGGCAGCGACATCGGTAGCAACCAACAACTGAATGTTTTTAACACGGAACTTCTGCATCACATAGTCGCGCTGCGCCTGGCTCAGTTCGCCATGCAGCGAATCGGCGTTGTAACCGTCCTGTATCAGTTTGTCGGCAATTTCCTGTGTTTCCTTACGGGTACGGCAAAAAACGATACCGTAGATGTTCGGATAGAAGTCGGCAATACGCTTCAATGCCAGGTATTTATCCTGTGCACGAACCATATAGTAGATATCCTTGATGTTCTTGTTACCTTCGTTTTTGTTCCCGATAACGATCTCTTTCGGATTCTTCATGTACTTCTTCATGATGCTGGCAATACCCTGCGGCATTGTAGCGGAGAAAAGTAACATGTTACGTGCGGGGGGAACCTCGGCCAGAATCGCATTGATGCTGTCGGTGAATCCCATGTTCAGCATTTCGTCCGCTTCGTCCATAATAACGTTCCGGATCGTACCCAGATCGACTGTCTTACGGTTCATCAGGTCGAGCAGGCGTCCCGGTGTCGCTACCACTACATGTACGCCACGTTTTAACGTCTTGATCTGACTTTCAATGCTGGAACCTCCGTATACCGGCAACACCTTCAGGTTGTCGATATATTTGGAGTAATCATTCAGGTCGTCGGCAATTTGCAGACAAAGTTCCCTGGTGGGACAAAGTATGAGTGCTTGAGGCTGATATCTTGTCACATCGATCTTCTGCAGGATGGGCAGACCGAAAGCGGCTGTTTTTCCTGTTCCTGTTTGTGCCAATGCAATTACGTCGTTGTCTTCTCCCAGCAAGAAAGGAATCACTTCTTCCTGTACCGGCATGGGCGATTCGTAACCCATTTCTTGAATTGCCTTCAATATGGGGGCGGCAACTCCTAATTCTTCAAATGTTTTCAAAATGTGATATATGTGTATATAATAAATTCAGAGGGTACAAAGGTAGATAAATAATTCGGATTCACATTAATATAACATAATTTCTTTTAATGTATCCCGCTTCTTATCTGTCAGATGTAATCCTTTTGACAGATATTTGTCTACCGAGCCGTAATCTTTCCGGATCCGTTTCAGGACCAGGTCGATCAACCCTTCGTTGACAGTGACCAAAGTGGTGATCGTTTCCTGTGCGTTTGTACTCAGGTCGCGTGCCATATAGGCCAGATGTCCGATATTGATATTCTCGTTGGAAGCCATGTAATCTTTAATGATCGTTTCTTCCGGTATTCCGAGAGCAAACAGCAGTATGGCGGTCAGGTAACCCGTACGGTCTTTTCCCATCGAGCAGTTAATCAGGATCGGATAATTATCCTTATCCAGAAAAACATCGAGCGCCTTAGCGTATTGTTCGCTGTAATCAGTAACGTACTGCAAATAAGTGTCCTGCATGAACAGGATTCCGTCTCCTTTACGCATCCGGTCTTCCTGTATGCGGGCAACTACATGATCCATATTCTTTATGGGAATAGGGATGTGTACGATGTTTGCATTGGAATAACGTAGCGGACTGGCTGCTACTTCATCATTCCCGCGCAGGTCTATAACCGTTTTGATATGCAGATTGTTCAGACGGATCGAATCCCATTCGCTCAGGGAGCTGAGTTGTCCAGAACGGAATACCTGTCCCCAGCGGGTCGTTTTATGGTTGTGGGCAGTCCCGTAGCCACCGATTTCCCGTAGATTCTGGAGGCTGTCCATCGATACGGAGCGGGCACCGATCGTCTTGAAATATTTATCGTTGAAAGACAACAGGAAATATTTACGCGACATATTATCGTTGGTGATATAAGTCGTGACACCGTCTTTTATGTTGGCATATCCTGCGGGAAGAGATCTGTTGAACGATTCGGGATCGTCGGAAACATACATCTTAAGTATACCTTCCATTTGCGGTTCGGTTTCCCATTTCAGAATATAATTCCCTATATCATCGCGCAGGCAGAGCGCCCGTATTTCCGGATTGTTGGAGGAACAACCCGTTATCAACGTAACACAAGCAAACAGAGAAAAAATCTTTACTAACATCGTCTTTCTAGCATACATACATTACAAAGATAATAATTCCTGCCCTTTTTCGTACCGGAGTTAATGATATTTAAGACTACTGGCGGTATGAGGTTGCAAATTCTTTAGAAATGTAATTATCATAGCTTTGGCATACTTCAGACGCAAGGTCCATGCCGCAGCGGATAATCTTTTCCCAGGTTTCTTTGCTCATGGTCGAAAGATCATGATATCCGATATTATATTTCAATAATCCGTAAATGATACCGGCATTGAAATTATCTCCGGCACCGATAGTACTGACCGGATTGATCATGTCGGTATCGAAATGTTCGGACAATTTGCCTGTGTACAGATTCACCCCGTTTGCCCCGTGTGTGGAGATGAACCGTTCACAGTAAAATTTGATATGGTCGGCATAGACCCGTTCTACCTCTGTCTTTCTGAAAATATTGAAGAAGTCTTCGTCCGAACCACGTACGATATCTGCATATTCCAGATTTTCGAGGATGGTGGGAGTGAGGTATATCGCTTCATGGGCGTGCGCTTTCCGGAAGTTCGGATCATAATAAATGATCGCTTTCCGTTCTTTCGCATATTCCAGAAATTCAACCATCCGTTCTCTCAGAGCCGGATTCAGGGAGTAATAGGAGCCGAAAATAAAGATATCGTCCTCATTGATGACCGGTAGCGGTACTTCCAGCCGTTGTTTGGGATAATCTTTATAAAAAGTGTAATTGGCATTGTTTTCATTGTCGAGGAAAGCCAGCGATATCGGACTCTTCCCGTCCGGGAAACGGTCTACAAATTCTGTCGAGATATGATTCTCTTCCATGAATCTACGGATGATCTCACCTACATGGTCGTTGCCGACTTCGCTGATGAAAGAAACCGGGACTCCCAGACGCCCCAGCGACACCAATCCGTTGAAGACTGATCCGCCCGGCACGGCTGTGTGCGGCTGGTCGTTCTTAAAGATAATGTCGAGAATCGTCTCTCCGATGCCAATAACTTTTCTCATATAATGGGCTGTTTATAGTCTATTCGTTCTTGCTCTGTTCGCGACTTTTCGATCCGAGGTAACCGCCGTGATGCCGTTTGGCATAGTCTTTATTGTTGAAATTGATCCTTTTCATCGTACCTACCACCAAAATATCCCCGATAACGGTCATCACCGTCGTTGAAGTGGTCGGAGTGAGTCCCAGCGGACACACTTCTTTCGGAGCTCCCGTAAGCAGGCATACGTCGGCATCTTTTGCCAGCGAACTTTCCGAATTGCTGGTGATAACGATAAATTTCATGTCGGGCACCAGACCGCGTGTCAGTTCTACCAGTTCCAGCAATTCGCGTGTCTTTCCGGAATTGGAGATCAGTAACATGATATCATTGTCACGCACGATACCCAGGTCGCCATGTTGTGCTTCGCTGGGATGCAGGAAAAAGGCCGGCGTACCGGTCGAACTGAAGGTGGTAGCAATGTTCATGGCAATCTGGCCGGCTTTTCCCATTCCACTGGTAATCAGTTTCCCTCCCAGTTCGTGAACATATTTGACAATAAGAGTTACTGCTTCTTCATAGCCGGAGGTTACCGGGATATTCAGTACTGCTTCAGCCTCCTGTTGCAGGATGCAGGCGATTGCTTCGTGTGACATAGATACTTTATTAATTATACAATTATCCTAACAGTGTGCAAAAATACGATTAAAAAAATCAATTCATTCCCCGGGCTTTATAAATTTTTGCCTTAGCATCATTGATGCGCTGGAATTTTTCGTTGGCCGCTTTGTGGATATCTTCTCCTAAGGCAGCCACTTTGTCCGGATGATGTTTCAGGGCAAGCCGGCGATAGGCGGCACGTACTTCTTCGTTGGTTGCTTCCGGTGTTATTTCAAGAACCTTGTAAGCCTCTTCCAGCGTATTTGTTTCCAGATTAAGCATCGACTCGACCTCTCTGTCCGATAATCCCATGGATAAGGCTACTTCTTTGAGAGCTTCTATCTCTTCCGCGCATACATGCCCGTCGCTTTTGGCGATCTGGGCCAGAAAAGCCAGGAGTTGCAGGCGTTCTTCGTAACTCAGGTTGTATGCGATCTGTGTTCCGCATTCCCGGATGGTATTTTTGAAAGCCATCGGATTTTCACGATCCATGCGTTTCTGTTGTTCGAAAAGGTTCAGTAAAATCTGTTCCCCCTGGGATACGGCCATTTCTCCGAAATTTCTTCTGAGGAACTGGCGCACAAACTCCATTTCACTGTGCATGATCCGCCCGTCGGCTTTGATGATGTACGATGCCATCACGAGCATGGAGAAAAGGAAGCTGTTCCGCTGGCCCGTATATCTGTCTTCCGGGGAGGGTTCACTTTCATAACTCCTTCCGCCGTATGCCTGTCCCGCCTGATTGATCCCTTCATCAAACAAAGAGCCGAATACGATTCCGGCCAGAGCGCCCAAAGGCCCTAAAGCCATAAATCCGATAATGCCGCCGATCCATTTTCCTATTCCCATACGATTTTTGTATACTTTTCCGGCAAAGATATGAATTATTTTATTGGGATGATATATGATATGTATAAGGAGGATGAGAAACCGTTTCTTTGTTCCCGAACAAATATAAAATAGATCCCGATGTTTTTGGATTTACTATACGTACTAAACAGAATTACTACGGCAGCTAATCAATGGTTGATAACCATCAACCGATTGGCCGACAATCATCAACCGTTTGGTTCATAATTATCAACCATACGGCTGATAATTATCGGCCGCTGAAATGTAACGGTTGTCTCAATGAAGAGAATGGAGTAACTGGTTGGTAATGAAGTAATAACTTTGACAAGCGAAGATAAGGATAAAACAGCTGTGTTGCAAGAAAATTTTGCTTTCTTCAAAACCATTACGGGTTTATTTTAACCGATGAAAGGGAAACCTTGAAATTCCGCGAAAGAAATTGATTCTATCCACATATTAATGTAATATAAAATATTATATTTGCCACATAACGAAATCGTTGATCTAAATGCTCTGAATATGAAACCGTTTAAGCAAGTTTACCTTATTATTATTGTGATTGGCCTTTTGTCTTGTCATTCAGGGCAACTCGATAAAGTATTACAGCAGGCAGATTCTCTGATGGAGAATGACCCGGATAGTGCTTTGGAACTTTTATCGTCTTTCCCTCATCCGGAAACATTGAACCAGGCAGACTTTGCCGCTTATCAGTTGATGTATACGAAGGCGAAGGATAAATGTTATATGGATTTATCCTGTGATACCACCCTTATTTTAAAATCATTGGTATACTATAAAGAACAAGGCAATGCTTCTCAAAAAGGCTGGTCGAATTATTATGCAGGCCGTGTCTATGAAGAGGCCGGAAAGCTATTTGAATCCGGATTGTATTTCCTGAAAGCGGCGGAATATGCGGGAGAGATACCTGACCCTCTTTTGGGGATGATGGCGAATTATTATTTAGGAGAGTTGCACGATAAGCAGTATGCTTTTGATAAATCACTGGAGGCTTATAAAACATCGTATGCTATTTACGGTCAAACTTCCGGAGAGAAATATACAGGAACTTTACTGCATGCGATTGGTTCCGAGTTTGGAATAAACGGTAATCGGGATAGTGCTTATTTTTATTTGGAGAAGGCATTGGAACTTACTCGTGAGCGGAATGATTCTCTGGAAATAGCTGCTATATATAATGATATAGGGCTTTATTTGAGAGAAGATAGCCAATATCTGAAAGCAAAATATTATTTCCAGCAATCATTGTCATTTGACAATGATAGTAGTTGGATGATAACTCGAAAGATTACTTTAGCTGAAATTCATGGATATTTGAATGAGCCGGATTCAGCGCTTTTTTTGTTGGACGATGTGAAATCTATAGTGGAAGCATCGGATGATATAGAAATGCAAGCTATTTATTATTCAGCCTTGGCTGAAATGGAAACAGCAAGTAAAAATTATAAAGCTGCATTTCTTAATCAGAAGCTATATATCAGCTGTGTTGATTCTGTTTATAGGCTTCAGCGTAAAAATTCATTGGCCGAAACGGAGCAAATCTATAATTATATAAAATATCAGGAAGAGAATGAAAAATTATATATGATACAACATAATGCTATTGTAATCAGCCTGGTTATTTTGGTGGTATTAATCATTAGCATGATTTTTATTGTTTTGAAAAAACGGAAGAAAAAACAGGATTTGTCGAATGCAGAGGAGACGGTAGATACTTTGCGAAAGATGGAAAAAGAAAATCTGGCATCATCTGGTTGCTCCGATGGAGAAAAGGATAAGATGGTAAAAAAGGCATTACTTATGCAACTGAACATAACGAAAGTCTTGTCTCAACTGAATGAAAAATCAGATAAGGACCAGGATTTTCTTGAAAAATTTAATCGTTTGTTTTATGGAGAGCAACGTGCGAACAATGTAAATTGGGAGGATTTTTACATGTTGATTAATTTGTTATATGATGGTTTTGCTGAAAAATTGCAACTAACCTATGCCAATATTTTGAATGAGAAAGAGATTCAACTTTGTTGTTTGCTGAAGGCTAATATGGAGACTACCGAAATCGCTTGTATAATGGGGCAAAGTATCAATACGGTTCGTACCCGGAAAACCCAAATACGGAAAAATATAAAAGCTCCGGATGCCACTGATATTGTAGCTTTCATTGAAGAGAAGTTGAGAAATAAGAGGTGAATTCGTTGGCATATCGACCTGCATTTGCCAAATATTAATCATTGGAGGGGAAATATTGATTTTTCTTAAAGTGGCGCCTTGTATTATATTGATTATTAGCTGTTTGCCAAATTAACATATCGGTTAAATATATGTTAATAGAGGGCTATATTCATGTGTATCTTATTAATTTTACGGTGTCACTTTAAATGATAATAGTTATGAAAACAAGAATGATTAGTGCAATACTAACCCTTGCAATGATTTGTAGTACGACTTTTTTCGTGAAAGCAGATCAGGTAAAAATAAGAAAAGCAAAAAATACTACTGGTGGAGTTCGTTCTATTCTTTTAGATCCCTCTCATCTCATGGTTAATCAGGATAATAGTGTAATCCATGTTGATTTTCTCTTTTTACTGCGAGATGTCAATGTCTCTGTTGTCAGTTCAGACGGCAGACAGATTTATCAACAAGTCGTTTCATCTCAGACTTCTTCGGTCGATATAGACTTGAGTGGAGAAGAGTCGGGAGTATACACGGTTTATTTTACTGATGCGACTGGTGTTTGTTTATATGGTGAGTTTGTTATATTATAAATTTTTTATTTATGAAAAATATTTATTATCTTTTCTTTTTGTGTCTATCATTAGTCTCTTGTGTAGAAGATGATAAAGAGTCGTTCAACCTAATCTTGAATCAAACATCTTGGTCAGGAGAGTTAACACTAAGTAATCCAGAGGAGATAGTATATAATATAAACATAGTTTTTGAAACAGAAAATTCAGGAGAATATTATATAGATAAGTTTATTCCGGAGCTTCCATTTTCCTATAAAACAACATTAAAATATAAAATTGATTCTGAAATAATACTTATTGAAGGTGGATATAATAATATTTTAACAGGTTATTGGTGGGTTGTTAGTAATGATGGAAAAAAATTAATATTGAAAAGGAATATAAATAGTGAGCAGGATTGTGATACTTTGAATCTAATTAAATTGATATAGTTATGAAAAGAACAATTATTTTTTCCCTTTTAGGGGCTTTAGCTTTTTCTTGTACAATAGAGGATGAGATAGATAAAGGTTATTCTCTTAAATCAGAAAGTGTTACTACTTATGAAGAAGTAGTTTTGAAAGAAAGAGATCCTAAATTTCCTTTAGAATTTCCTTTGCGTAATAAAACAAAAGGTACTGTAATGCCATTTGCTACGTCCTCCAATGAGGACTTCTTAGGTTGTACATATAAGTTACAACATTTTCCATTGGGGACTGCTCAGAACGTAGGAATTCCTATTGTTAATATAAAAAAATTGAAAGAAGAGTATGATGATTTTTATGTTAAAGAAAGAAGCCTTGGAATTCAAACATCAGACGTTTTTTCTTATGCGAATTTTGATAGATATTCGCATAAATCAAAGGATTCTGAAAAAGTAACTCATGGTGTAAGCCTAAATTTGAAATTATTTTCTATTGGAAATAAAGGTACTATCGAAAATATATATGGAAAAGATGTTGCTAATGAAACAAATAGAGTATATGGTGAACTCAGTGCAGAGGTTCTCGGAAAAAAGTATATTTTAGAAACAAGTTCTAATGCTTTGAATATGATAAAATTGGGATATTTGAATCCTTCATTTAGAAATGAATTGTATTCAATAACTATGGCGGAATTTGTAAAAGAGTATGGTGCTTTAGTTTTAAAAGATTTTTATACAGGGGGACGAGTTTCGGCTATATATTCTGGGATATATAGCTCATCTGATTTGGTAGAAACTAAGGAGAAAAATATTGAGAATGATATAAATGCTTCATATGGACCTAAAAAAGATGTAAGTGGTAGTGCGAATTTAGGAATAGGCCTTCATTATTATGATGAGACTAAAATGTCTAATAAAATAACAAATATGACTTTATCGGTCAAAGCAATAGGAGGAAATTTATCTTTTCCAACTTTTTCTTCTCCTCAGGGTTTGACACAGGTTAATATTGATTTAAGTAGTTGGATGTCTTCTATGGCTTCAGCTGATTCATATAGAATGATAGATATAGAGTCTGAAGGTCTAATGCCATTATCTAAATTTGTATTGGAAAAAAATATAGAACAACATATTAGTGAATATCTTTATGGGCGATCTATTGAACAGCCAATGGAAGTACAAGAACCTTATATTGAAGTATTACGTCGGGATATACAAGGAATTACAATGTTAATAACTTCATTGGTGACAAAAAATGAGGACAGAGTATTGATTGATCTTAAAAATATAACTCCTGTTTCAGAATCAAAAAAGCAGGAATATATACGACAGATTGCAAATGAAAAAAGTAAGGTTTATGGTTTGAAAATTGTTAATAAATCTTTTGCAAATGATACAATTCCAATACCTCCTAATAATTGTTTTCAATTAGGGTTTTACAAGGAAGAACTATTTTCTAAATTCATTGATAAGGAAAATAATGTAATCTATTTATTATATGATGGAACTAAAACAAAAGAATCTAATGAATTGATGATAAAAAGAGATTTTATCAAAGAAATGTTCTCTAATGCAAGGCAGTTACCAGATACTGATGAAAATGGAGTTTCTATTTCTTTTCCTCAAGCAGTAAAATGTGGCCTATCTATATACAATTATGAAAGGTCTCTTAATTTGTATGGGCTAAAAGATTTTGTTAATAAATTGCCAACAGTAAATATAAATAAAGAAGATTTATTAGGTTATGAGATAATATCTTTATAATTGGCTATAAATTTATATCAAGAGGCAGATTATCTGCCTCTTGATTCGCTTCACCATGATAATAGAATGTATATACTGAAAAATATAGGTTTACGCATGATAATGTATCTGAAAATACATTACTTTTCCTCTCATATGGTTATGGAGTAAAAGAAGAGAGGATTTTTATTTATGAGGATAGTTCTCAAATTTGGTGGTGAGAGTCTATGATTTGTTAATCTTAATAGATAAAGTTGTGAAAATGAAATTTTTATTTGCATTATTGTTTTTGTCTGCGACAATCTTGTTAAACGCTCAGGAAGCGAAGTATGGGATTAAGTCAGCTATTATTAAAAAGGATGTGGTTGCCATGGGACAGAAAGTTGAATGTACATGGTATATGGATGATTATGGGAAGAAAGAATCTACGGAACTTACTATGAAGACGGGTGGGGTAGCTGGTGTGGAAAAACATATACGAACCATTGCGGATGGGAGTTCAGCGATCAATATAGATCTGGATATGAAAACGGCCATGAAAATGAAATTACCCGAGAAACCGATCAATTATTTGCAGTTAACTCCTGAAATCGTGGAGAAATATAAGATCAAAGAAACAGGCGAAGAAGATATTGCCAGAAAACCTTGTAAAAAGTATGGTTTGGAAATCACGCAGATGGGGCAGACAGTTCAGATGTTTGTCTGGGTCTGGAAGGGACTTGTACTTAAATCCGAAACTTCTTCTAATGGAATGGTCGTTATGGTTGAAACAGCGAAAACGATAGACGAAACTTCCGCTGTGGCGACTGATAAATTTACTATACCGGATGGCATAAAACTGCCTGAATAGGTATTTATCCGAATGTAGTGATTGGGGTAGTCAACCTGAACTAACAAAATAACATAATTTTCAAGCGATGATAAAGATAGCCGACTTTTTAAAACATAAAGTAACAACTACGATGTACGTCTGGGGTGTTATAATGATTCTGGAGCTTATATATATGGGGGTCGGTATCAGTAATTTGATTCTGGATCCATCATCAAAAGGAGATTGGCCTGCCGTAATATCTGCTGTTTGCGTATTGACTGCAGGCATTTTGTCAATACGAAGAGAATGGAAAACTAAAACGGATGGTCATGAAATTGAAAATGATAAAAAGGAGTTATAGTCTTGAATGGAAAATAGCTTTTCTCATCAGTTTGGGATACTGTGGTTATTTTCTATATGGTTATTTTAAAAATCCGGAAACAATCCATGATAAGTCGATATTTATTGGGCTAGCTATTTTTGTATCGCTATTTGTCATGAGTTTATTAGGACTTTTGTTAGGATGGGAGAAAAGGGAGGCGATCAATCTGGATGGATGGAAATATAAGTTGTATGGCAAAAATAAACGTTTGTTTCTGCTATGTACAGGTTTGGTTGATGGTTTGCTGTTTACAGCACTACTTTTATTTATAGGATATTGTTCAGGCTGGATCGAAATGTCTTATTTTCAGGCTAAAGGCTATTTAGGTATAATCTCGATTTCTGTGGTTTTCATGATACTTTCTGCTTTCATGAATTATCGGAAATATCATTTTTTTGACCATTGACAAAGCAAAAGTCTCATATCTTCTGTGTTCCGGTTTGAATCCGGAAGAAATTACGTTTGTCAATGTGAATTCTGGTCTAAATCCGACCATCGAAGGATATAATAAACGATTCAAATTATATACGTTGGGTTTCTCGAATCTGGAGGTCCAATATTATTTTTTGAAAACGAATAAAATCAATCTCTTATGAATAATATCCGGATTTTTATTCGTACTTTTCGAACCAATATTAATATTAAATATAACCGCATGAAAAAACTCAATCTAACATTATGTTGGCTGTTTGTGGCAGTATTCGCTTTACAACAGCTTTGTGCACAACAGTTGCAACCTCTTCCTGTTGATCCGAAGGTAAAATATGGGAAGTTGGATAACGGACTTACTTATTATATCCGGCAGAATAAATTGCCGGAAAACCGTGCCGATTTTTATATTGCACAACAGGTAGGTTCCATACTGGAAGAAGATTCGCAAGCCGGATTAGCTCATTTTCTGGAGCATATGGCTTTTAACGGAACAAAAAATTTTCCCGGAAAAATGATGACTAACTATCTGGAAACAGTCGGTGTCCGTTTTGGCGAGAATCTGAATGCCTATACTAGCTTTGATAAAACTGTGTATATGATTATGAATGCGCCTATTACGCGTCAGGGTATTATCGACTCCTGTCTGTTGGTGCTTCATGATTGGTCTAACGGTATTTCGTTGGATGGTGAGGAGATCGATAAGGAGCGTGGCGTCATACGTGAAGAATGGCGTACCAGCGGAAATGCCGGCATGCGCTTGATGAAACAGCAGCTTCCGGCTATGTATCCGGGTAGCCAGTATGCCAATCGTTTGCCGATAGGAAGTATTGATGTGATCAATAACTTTAAACATGATGAGATACGCGCTTATTATAAAAAATGGTATCGTCCCGATTTGCAGGCTGTTATTGTGGTGGGTGATATTGATCCGGATAAGATTGAGGCTCAATTAAAGACGCTGTTTGCCGATGTGCCTAAGCCTGTAAATCCGGCAGAACGTATTCTGTATCCGGTTCCTGATAATGAGGAACCTTTGGTTTCGGTTGCACAGGACAAAGAGGCGACAATTCCTTATGTGTACCTATTCTTTAAACATGATCAGATGCCGGATGAGGTAAAAGCATCGGCAGCGGGAATAGTGATGAACTACATAAAAAATGTCTCCAGTGTCATGATGAACGAACGTTTCCGTGAAATCCTGCAAAAACCGGATGCTCCGTTTCTGGGAGCTTCGGGATATGATGGTAATTACTTTGTCGCTAAAACAAAAGATGCCTGGAATGTATTTTGTGCTGCAAAAGAAGGAAAGGTTACTGATGCACTTGCTGCCATTACGCGCGAAACAGAGCGGGTGAACAAATATGGGTTTACCGCTTCCGAATATGAACGTGCCCGGGTGAATGTGTTGAAGAATTATGAATCGAATTATAAAGAACGGGATAAACAGAAAAACGGAACTTACTCAAACAGATATGTGGGCCATTTTACAGACGGGGGTTCCATCTCAGGGATAGAAAATGAATATGCTATGATCAACCAAATAGCACCGTCGGTTACTCTTGAACAGGTCAATCAATATATTCAGGATATAATCGGAGAGAAAAATGTTGTTATATCTGTATCCGGCCCGGAAAAAGAAGGACTTGTATATCCCACGAAAGAAGAATTGCTGGATGTATTTAATAAAGCACGTCAGGAGGAATTGACGCCTTATGTTGAAACGGTGTCTGATGAATCTTTGATAGAGGAATTGCCTGCACCCGGCAAGATCGTATCATCTAAGGAAAATGAGTTGCTGGGTGTAACGGAACTGACTTTGTCCAACGGCATTAAGGTTTTACTGAAAAAGACAGATTTTAAAGATGACCAGGTATTAATGACAGCCACCAGTCCGGGAGGTACGACTATGTTCGGCAATGAAGATATTGCGAATCAGAAGTTGATAAATAGTGCAATCAATCTGGGTGGTGTTGGAAATTTCAGCAAAACGGATTTAGCTAAAAAACTTGCGGGAAAGAAAGTTAATGTTTATGTTTCTCTTGGTCCGGATTGTGAGAAAGTGGATGGGTCTTCCTCTCCGCAGGATATTGAAACAATGTTCCAGTTGATCTATCTCTATTTTAATAAGCCTCGTATGGATAATGATGCGTATGCTTCATTTGAAGAAAGAATGAAATCACAGTTGACAAACCTGGATCTCAATCCGATGGTTTCGTTCAGTGATACACTGAGCACTTATCTATATAATGGAAATCCCCGTGTAATGCGTGTACAGTTGTCTGATTTTGATCATATAAGCTATGTCCGGATGATGGATCTTTATAAAGAACGTTATGCGGATGCATCCGATTTTATTTTCACATTTGTCGGAAATGTAGATACGGATGCTATCAAGCCGTTGATAGAACAATATCTGGCAACTTTACCATCTCTTGGTCGCAAAGAACCGAAAGGTCGGGAAGATGTATATGCTCATATACAAAAGGGAATTACGGAAAAGCGTTTTGCTCGTTCGATGGAGACTCCTAAAGCTTCTATTGTCGGCATTTATTCCGGACAACTGGATTTTACACCCGAAAATATGACATTGCTCACCGCCTTGAAACAAATACTTGATATTGTTTATGTGGAGAAGGTCAGGGAAGAAGCCGGTGGAACGTATGGCGTCAGCGTTTCTTCACAGTTGGGTTATTTCCCGAAAGGAGAGGTCGCTTTGCAAACATATTTCGATACGGACCCAGAGAAGGCTGATTTAATGAATAAAATTGTACGTGAGGAACTTCAGAGTATCGCGAAAGATGGTCCGCGTATTGAAGATTTTAATAAGACGAAAGAAAATATGCAGAAGAAATATGCGGAGAATCTGAAAGAAAACAGTTATTGGTTGCGTGTGGTCGATGATTACTATTTCCATAATCTGGATCGCCATACACCTAATAAAGCAGTGCTTGACGGTATGACTTCAAAGCAGATACAGGAGATTGCTCAAAAGATACTTTCGCAGGGGAATATGCTGGAAGTATTTATGGAACCAGCTAAATAGGATTATATAAAAAACTGATATAGAGGATCTGGGAAGTGTTTAAAATACTTCCCGGTTCTTTAAATGAAAATAGGCATTATTAAACGAATTCTGGTCTAAATCCTTATCTTTGTCTGAATGTTTAATCCGGTTGAGTTATGGAAAGAAATTATCCGATAGGAGTACAGAGTTTTGAGAAGATACGGAAGGACAATTATGTATATATAGATAAAACCCGGTATGTTTACAGGTTGGCGAAAACCGGTTCATATTATTTTCTGAGCCGTCCGCGACGTTTTGGAAAAAGTCTATTGATTTCTACGTTTCAGGCCTATTTCGCCGGGAAAAAAGAACTTTTTGAGGGGTTAGATATCGAACAATTGGAGAAAGACTGGACGACTTATCCTGTGCTTCATCTCGATCTGAATGCACGAAATTACGAAGATGAAAATTCCCTGCTGGAAGAATTGAACAAACATTTGGAAATATGGGAGCGTGAATATGGAAGCCATTATGGCGATCGTGCTCCGGAAGAGCGTTTTTTTCATGTCATTCGTTTAGCATATGAGAAAACGGGGCAACGGGTAGTTATTTTGGTGGACGAATACGATAAACCGATGTTGCAGGCTATCGAAGATGACAGGTTACAACAGGTGTACCGAAACCAATTGAAGCCTTTCTACGGGGTGATGAAGAGCATGGATAGTTATATCAAATTTGCTTTCTTGACAGGGGTGACCAAATTTGGGAAAATAAGTGTTTTCAGTGATTTGAATAACTTGAACGACATTTCAATGAACCCTGATTTCGCAGCTATTTGTGGTATGACTGAAAAGGAGATACATCATTATTTTGATTTGGATATCCATACATTGGCAACCAAAGAGGATCTGACTTATGATGAAACTGTTGAATTGCTAAGGGATAATTATGACGGTTATCATTTTACCGAAAATTCGGAGGGTATCTATAATCCTTTCAGCTTACTGAATACGTTTTATGCCATGCGCCCCGATAGTTATTGGTTTGCAACGGGAACACCAAGTTTTCTGGTGTACCTTTTGCAAAGATCCCGTTATGATTTATGGGAATTGGAAGAGGTGGAAACAGACTCCGATGTGTTGGATAGTATTGATTCCTTTTCGAAAAATCCGATACCGGTAATTTATCAAAGTGGATATCTGACCATCAAAGGATATGATAAGCGCTTCAAATTATATACGTTGGGTTTCCCGAATTTGGAGGTCAAAGAAGGCTTTTTTAAATACCTGTTGCCTTATTATGCCGATGTAAAGGAAACGGATACGACTTTCAATATCCGTAAATTTGTAGGTGAAGTGGAAACTGGCGATTACGACTCTTTCTTTTCCAGGCTTCAAACCTTCTTCAGTAACATTCCTTACGACTTGGTCGGCGATTTGGAGAAACATTACCAAAATGTACTTTATATTATAAGTTGCTTGATGGGATTTTATGTTGATGCTGAATATCACACCAATCGTGGAAGGGCGGATTTAATCCTGAAAACTCCGGCTTACATTTATATAATGGAGTTCAAATTGAACGGAACATTAGAAGAAGCGATTCGCCAGATCGAAGAGAAAGGTTATGCCGAGCCGTTTGCTCACGATCCTCGTAAATTGGTCAAGCTAGCTGTAAATTTCAGTTCTAAAACAAGGAATATCGAAGGATGGAAGGTGGTCTGAGCATAACTTTAAAGATTGTCTACCACGGAAATTTATCAGGCATTCTTCCTTTCTCCTTTTATTATTGTACTTTTGCACGTCAATTAAGCGAAAGATAACAATGCATTACTTCTCACATATTTTACCTAATGGTCTTCGTATGGTACATTTGCCGATGGAATCGCCGGTTTCGTACTGTGGATTTGCTGTAAATGCCGGAACCCGGGATGAAGAATCGAACGAATTTGGTCTGGCTCATTTTGTGGAGCATATGATGTTTAAGGGTACCGAAAAGCGGAAAGCCTGGCATATCCTGAACCGGATGGAGAATGTAGGCGGAGAACTGAATGCTTATACGACCAAGGAAGAGACATTTGTGTATTCTATCTTTATGGAAGAACATTATCAGCGTGCTTTCGAATTACTGACGGATTTGATCTTCCATTCACAGTTTCCGCAACAGGAAATAGAGAAAGAAGTGGATGTGATCCTGGATGAGATTAATTCGTATGAGGACAGCCCTTCGGAACTGATCTTCGATGAATTCGAGAATTTGCTTTATGACGGGCATGCGCTGGGACATAATATATTGGGAGATGAGGCTTCTCTTCTGACCTTTAATTCTGAATCGGGCCGTTCGTTTATGCGTCGTTTTTATGCACCGAAAAATATGGTATTCTTTTCGATGGGGCGTGTGGATTTCAAGAAGATCGTTAAACTGGCGGAAAGTCTGTTGTCGGATATCGCTTTCCCGATTGCTTCCCGCAACCGGGTGGCACCTGCCGGAATTCTTCCGTGTGTGAAGAAAGTGCATAAGGATACGCACCAAGCGCATGTACTGATCGGTAGTCGTGCTTATAGTATGCATGATGAAAAACGGATACCGTTGTTCCTGCTTAATAATATGCTGGGTGGTCCGGGCATGAATAACCGTCTGAATGTTTCACTCCGTGAGAAGCATGGATTGGTTTATAATGTGGAATCGAATGTTACTTCTTATACCGATACAGGCCTGGCTAGCATCTACTTTGGTACGGATCCGAAGAATATGGAGAAAGCTCTGAAACTGGTTCATAAAGAGTTAGGTAAGATACGTGACATCAAGTTGTCCGCCACGCAACTGGCTGCTGCCAAAAAGCAGGTTATCGGTCAGTTGGGTGTTTCGGGAGATAATAAAGAAGGACTTTTCCTCGGTTTGGGAAAGAGCTTCCTCCACTATAACCGGTATGATACCCTTCCGGAAGTTTTCAGCAAGGTCGAAAGCCTGACTGCCGAAGAGATACAGGAGGTGGCGAATGAGGTGTTCGCGCCGGAGCGGTTGTTTAGCCTGATTTATCAGTAAGAAGTTCAGAAAGTCAGTTCCAGCCTATGGAACAACTTTTCAGTTTATTTTATCATACATTTTATATCATACAAAATGTATGATGTTTTTTACCAACATTCTGCCTTGTCCTTTAGCTCAGGGATGCTGTTTTTGGTGAATACGGGACTTGCTATTCCTTTTCGTTTCTGGGTGATGTAATCGTTGAGTAGGAGGAATGCCTGACGACCGAGCAGGGAGATGGCAATCAGGTTGCAGATCGTCATCAGTCCCATTGTTATATCGGCCAGGCTCCAGGCCAGGTCGAGGCTTGCCAAAGCACCGAACATCACCATTCCACCGACTAACAGGCGGTAGGTGAACAACACGCTTTTCTTTTGAGTGACGAATCGTATATTGGCCTCTCCGTAATAATAGTTACCGATAATGCTGCTGAATGCGAACAGCAAAATGGCTACAGCGACGAAGATACTGCCGATATTTCCAACCTCATTGGTCAGTGCATGTTGCGTCAGTTGTACGCCGTTCACACTCCCGTCGAGCGGGGCACCACTGAAAAGGATGATAAAGGCCGTACAGGTGCAGATGATCAGTGTGTCGGTGAAAACACCTAATGTCTGGATAAGACCTTGCTTTACGGGGTGCGATACATCGGCTGTTGCCGCTACGTTCGGAGCCGAACCCATACCTGCCTCATTACTGAACAGACCCCGTTTGATTCCCTGCATCAAAGCAGCTCCGACCATTCCGCCGATGGCCTGTTCCCATCCGAAAGCATTGCCGATGATGAGTTCAAGCACGGCCGGAAGTTTTCCTATATTGAAAAGAACGATACCCAATGCCAGCGCAACATATCCGAGAGCCATTACGGGAACAATAACACTACTCACTTTTGCGATTCGCTGAATACCTCCAAAGATGATGAGGATGGTCAGGATGGTTAGTATGCCGCCAATAACCCTGTGGTCGAATCCGAAGGCCCCTTCCCAGGCTGCGCAGATAGTGTTACTTTGTACCGAATTGAAGGCGAAGCCGAAAGTGATGGAGATCAATACAGCAAAAAACACGCCCATCCATCGTAACCCGAGGCCGCGTTCCATGTAATAGGCCGGCCCTCCGATAAAGGAGTCTTTTCCTCTTCTTTTATATAATTGTGCTAATGTCGATTCGACGAAGGCGCTGGAGGCTCCCAATAAAGCAATGATCCACATCCAGAATACGGCTCCAGGACCGCCAACCGCAATTGCCGTAGCTACTCCCGCCAGATTGCCCGTTCCGACACGGCTGGCCAGCGATACGGCAAATGCCTGAAAAGAAGAGATATGTTTTTCACCGTTTTTAGATTTTCCGGTAGAATCTCCAAGCAATTTTATCATTTCTTTTATCATGCGGAACTGTACGAAACGGGTTTTGAAGGTAAACCATATTGCACAGCCCAACAGCATGATTATTAATAAGTATGACCATAATACATCATTGATGATGCTAATCCATGAGTTTACGATATCCATGTGTTTGGCTTGTTTTGTTTCAAAGATAAAGTTTTTTTTGCGTACCACCTCTTCACTCCTTATAACAACAGCGAAAAAAATCGTGTTAAAATCGCATTAACATTTACCCTCGGAAAATGGCCCATTTGTTAAAGAATTACCTCCGTTTTACCCCCAATCGTAGGGAGTGGACCTTCACTGGACCTTCACAGGAGGTTCACTGGAGCTAATACGGAGGTTATATGGAGCATTTCGGTGTTAAAACCGACAAGAATCTTTATGCATATTTAACCGGTTTTGCGTGAACACAATTTTGGATTATTCGCTATCGGCATGTAACCAACATCAACCCGGTAGAGCATGAAGTTTGAATTATTTTTCATGATTTACTATTTGAATGTCAAATTATTAGACACTGGTGTATAAAAATTAGACATTGGTATTTTTATATGGTGCATACAATTATGTGATAAACAATCAGATATGTTTTTGGCATATATTTTGGATAATAGGAGGAAATGATAAATCATATGAAAACGATATTAAGAAATTCTCTAAGTGTATTACGACGTTTTAAGATGGCGGCTTTTTTGAATGTAACAGGGTTGGCCGTTGCTTTTGCCGCTTTTATTGTTATCCTGATACAGGTAGATTACGAACGGAATTTTGATCATTGCCATTCGACTTCAGATCGGGTATATCGTTTGGATTTGACGTTTCCCGGTACTTTCGGTACGATTCTGCCTCGTGCTTTTGTGGAGGAAGTTATCCGGTCATCGCCCCATATCGAAGCCGGTAGTCTGATCTATCCGTATAATCCGGAAGTCTATTTTTCTGTGATGGAAGACGGACAAAAGATTGGTTATCGGGAGTTGATACAAACTTGCCATCCGGCTATTACCCGGGTATTTGATTTTCAGATTATTGAAGGAGAACGGGATTGTCTGAAAGACCCGGAAAAAGTAATCTTGCCGGAAAGTATGGCTCTCAAAATGTTTGGTGAACAGCCCGCTGTAGGAAAAGCCATTCATGCCGAAGAAGCAATTCAGTCGAAAGACAACCGTGAGTATACGGTTGGGGCGGTCTATAAAGATTTTCCGGGAAACTGCCAGATGCGTAACCTGATCTATACGGCAATCGGTGAAACCTATCAGCGGGACAATTTCGATGCCAGCAATTATATTTGTTACCTCTTGCTTGATACGCCGGAGTCGGCACAAGCTGTAACGGATAATTTTAATACCCATTTTGATTATGCCAAAGTAGGTTTGGAGGGAGATGGAGGTATCAAGTTGACCCCGTTGACAAGTATTTATTATATGAATGAAAGCCAGGACGGGACGATCTTTCGGAGTGGAAATAAGGAAGTTACCGGGTTGTTATTCTTTATTGCTTTGCTAATCATCATTGTGGCTGCCATCAATTTTACCAATTTCAGTACATCGCTGACGCCTATGCGCATTAGAAGCATCAACACTCAAAAGGTATTGGGTAGTTCGGATGCCGTATTGCGTTGTGCGTTATTAGTGGAGGCGGCAATTATCAGTATGATAGCTTGGGTACTGGGCCTGTTTATGATATGGATATTGGGACGTACGGAGGCTTTGCCTTTTGTGGAGGCAAATTTGGAGATAGTAAGTAACCTGTCTATTATATTATTGACCGGTGTTATAGCGCTGATTACCGGTATTGTCGCCGGATTGTATCCCTCCTGGTATGTGACTTCTTTTCCTCCGGCATTGGTTTTGAAAGGGAGTTTCGGACTTTCACCTTCCGGGCGTAAGTTGCGTATGGTTTTGATCGGTGTTCAGTTTGTCGTTTCTATTCTGTTGATTATCGGAGCTGTTTTTGTACGTCTTCAAAACAATTATATGCGTGGTTATTCTTTGGGATTCGGCAAGGAGCAGATTGCCGTTGTCCGTTTGAACGGAGAAATCTATAACAAATCGCGCGAAACGTATGTAAATCGACTGAAAGAATATTCGGGTATCGAAGATGTTGCTTTTGCTATGGAGAAAGTAGGTTCGAAAGATGGTTACAGTACCAGCTCCGGTTCTGTAAAGGAAAAAGAAATACAATTTTTTCAGATATATGCCTCATCCAATTTTCTTCGTGTTATGGGAATTCAGGTAGAAGAAGGGCGTGATTTTTTACAAGCAGATGAGTTGTCGGAAGAAGCCGTATATATCTTTAACCATACAGCGCAAATGAGTGCGGATATGGAAGTTGGCGACCGGGTTACGTCGTGGTTGGCTGGTCGTATTGTAGGTCTTACCGGTGATGTGAAATTTACTTCGCTTCGCAATGGAGAGAATAATATTGCTTTTGTGACAGGTAATATGCCTATCCCTTTGACAGTTTCTTATATTCGCTTGAAGGCCGGAACAGACATACTTGGAGCTGTTTCTCATATCCGTGAAACAATGGCCGACATGGACCCGTCTTATCCTTATGATATCGAGTTTTATGATGAGATATTTAATCAATTGTATCATAAGGAAGAGAACTTGCGCAGTCTGATTATGGTTTTCAGTATATTGGCGATTATCATATCACTTGTAGGGGTATTCGGTTTGGTCGTATTTGATACACAGTATCGTAGAAAAGAAATCGGTGTACGCAAGGTACATGGGGCGACTAACGGGGAAATATTAGAAATGCTCAACCGCTCTTATATGTATATCGTACTGGTTTGTTTTGCCTTAGCAGCGCCGGTAGGCTACTATGGTATTAAGAAATGGTTAGAAGGTTTCGCATATAAAACACCGATGTATTGGTGGGTATTTCCAGTTGCTTTATTGGTGGTGTTGAGCATTACGATCGGAACAGTGACATTCCAGAGTTGGCGGGCGGCAAATGCCAATCCGGTAGATAGTTTGAAATCGGAATAAACGGATTCGGTTAGACAGGTTTGCACATATGTTTTCCGGTAACAAATGTTGCTTGATACCTGGATATCGAAGCCTTCGATACCCAGGTGCGAGCATCATTATATTGCGTTCCTGTTTTTTTGAGGTAAGTGTTTTAGGGTTGTATCATGCATATTGAAAGCCATCCAGTTTATTCTGTAATTCTTTACGAGCGAAAAAGATACGACTTTTCACTGTGCCTAGGGGAAGATTCAGTTTATCTGCTATTTCTTGATATTTGTAGCCGTTTACGAATAAAGAAAACGGGATTTTGTAATCCTCATTTAAAGCGGCAATCGCTTTTGTGATCTCTTTGATCTGATAAATCTTGTCGGGAGAACCGGAAATGGAGTCGCAGGTAATATTCAGGTTGTACAAATCGACATTTTGATCTACTGAAGTTTGTGCACGTACCATCTTATGATAATTATTGATAAAAAGATTGCGCATGATGACCATAACCCAACCTGCAAAATTAACATTGTCTGTAAATTTTTCCTGACTGTTTAACACCTTCAGCGTTGTGTCTTGTAAAAGATCCAGAGCATCCTCTCTGTTTGCTGTTAGTTTGAGAGCAAAATTCATCAGGCGATCTTGTATTCCTATTAGTTTTTGTTGAAATTGTAAGCTGTCCATAATACTAGTTTTTTATTGTTGTTGATTTGATTTTGTTGCAAATCTATTTTTTATGTTGCTTTTGTGATGTTCAATGTGGTACGCATTGTTTCAGGTATTGTTTGATAAAGAGTCTGGAAATTATATATCGGTAAATTTCGAACATTTGCCGAACGATTTCGGTATACGATTATGTGGGGCGATGAGATTTTTTTTTCGTTTTTCGTGTAACTTTTTTTGAAGTAGCTTCGTCTTACTTGCAGAAATAAACGACAGGCAGGTATGGCCACCCTGCCGGAAAAATAAATTATAAACGTATGAAACGAATTCTATTTGCCATCATGCTGCTCGGCTGCATGATACAGGGAGTTTTTGCCCAAAATTTGGAAATAAAAGGTATGGTGAGGAATGGTCGGGATAAAGCTCCTCTTGAATTTGCCAACGTTGTGTTGCAGACGGCAGATTCTGTCTTTATAACCGGTACGACTACGGATGGAAAAGGGCGTTTTATGTTGGATAAGGTGAAAGCAGGCGATTATTTACTGGCTGTATCCAGCCTTGGATATGAAACACAATATATTGCTTTGGATGGATTTAATAAAAGTATCGACCTGAAAGAGATCTTGATGGAAGATGCGCCCGTCTCGTTGGATGGCGTCACGGTCAGTGCCTCTAATACAAGCAGTCGTTCCGATCGCAAACTGATATTCCCTTCCGATCGGCAGGTAAAAGCATCTACTAACGGAATGGATTTGCTGCAACAGTTGATGTTGCCGAAGATAACGGTCAACCCGATGTCGAACGAGATTAAAGTGCCGGGCGATGGCGAAGTGCAGCTTCGTATCAATGGCGTAAAAGTGGAGTTGGATGAAATCAAAGCTTTATTGCCGGCTGATATTATTCGTATTGAGTTTCATGATAATCCGGGTTTGCGTTATAGGAATGCGGAAGTCGTGCTCGATTATATTGTTCGCCGGCCTGAAACGGGAGGAAATTTCAGTGTGGATATGAGCCAGGGGGTGAATGCTTTATGGGGCGAACACCGTGTTTCGGGAAAGATCAATCATAAGAAATCGGAGTTCGGTGCTTCTTACCGGATCGGGCCACGCGATTTCTATGGCATGTCGAGAGATAATGAAGAGATTTTTCATTTGGCGGATGGAACAGTGCTGCATCGAAAAGAGACTGGCGATCCGAGTCATGCCAGTATGTTCATGCATAACCTGAACCTGAATTACAGTGTGCAGGATCCTGAAAAGTATCTGTTCAACGCTACGTTCCGTTATTGGAACAATCATCAGCCGCACTGGGATTACCGGGGAATTCTCTCCAACCTGGACAATCCGGATGATTATGTAGACATGGTTGACTTGAATAGTAGCGATAATCAGGTTCCGGCTTTGGACTTGTATTATCAGCGTAATCTGAAGAACGACCAGACATTGGTGTTCAATGTGGTGGGAACTTATAACCGCACTTCTTCCCATCGTTTCTACCAGGAAAGCCGGGGGGAGGAATTACTGACGGATATCAATAACCGTGTTTCCGGAAAGAAATATTCCCTGATCGGTGAGGCGATCTATGAAAAGAAATTGGCTAACGGGAATAGTCTGAGTGGCGGTGTTTGGCATACGCAATCTTTTTCCGATAATGAGTATCGAAACGGACATGATTATGATACACATATGGATCAGTCTGCTAGTTCTATTTACGGTGAGTTCAAAGGCAAAGTTCGAAAATTGGATTATATGTTGGGAGTAGAATTGGCACGTTTGTACTACAAACAGGAGGGGACGGATGATTCGGATCAGTTTTATACATTTAATCCCCGTTTTACTTTGCAATATGCTTTACCCGGACAGTCGTTTATACGTCTGAAGGGGTATGTCGGCAATCTGTCTCCTTCTTTAGGCAACCTGAATGCCGTCGAGCAGGTGATCGATTCCCTTCAGTTGCAACGTGGTAATCCGAGACTGGAGTCTTATATGAGCTACCTGTTGGATCTTAATTACGAATATCAGAAAGGTATTTTTTATGCGCTCGTCAACGGTACGTATGAATATGTACCTAATGCTATTATGGATGAGAAATACCAGGAGGGCAATAAGATTATCCAGACTTGGAACAATCAGAAAAACTGGCAGCGTGTGGTGGGCTCTGCCATGTTTCGGGTAGGGCCGATCAAGGATATTTTGCAATTTTCTTTTACCGGTGGTGTGAATCATTATATCAGCAATGGCAATACGTATTCTCACCGGTATACGAACTGGTATTGTAATATGCAGGCGTCGCTTACGTGGAAGAAGTTCATGTTGATGTATCAGATGAATACGAACTGGAACAGGTTCTGGGGTGAAACGTTGGAAGGGGGCGAGAATATTCAGATGTTCATGGCGAAATATAATTTCAAGAACCTTTCTTTAGGTATTGGGGCATTTAATCCTTTCTCCGATAACTGGAAGGTGCAGTCCGAGAATTGGAATCAATATGCTTCCAGCAAAAAAACTTCTTATATCAAGGAAAGTTCCCGTCTTTTTGTTGTTTCGGTATCGTATAATTTCTCTTTCGGACGTACATATAAGGCCGGACAGAAACGTTTGAACAACAGTGACAGTGATTCGGGCGTAATGAGTACAGGTAAATAATATTCTTTGTATCTTTGAAGGAAATTAAAGAGTATAAAATATGAAAGCAATTGAACCCAATCTGATAAAGGATAACTTTATTGAAATTATCGGGAAGGAGTGGATGCTGGTAAGTGCCGGTGATAAGGATAAGTTTAATATGATGACAGCCAGTTGGGGCGGCGTAGGTTTCCTTTGGAACAAACCGGTGGTGTTTGTCTTCATCCGTCCAGAGCGTTATACCCGTGAATTTGTCGATGAAAAGGGGGTTTTTACGCTCTCTTTCCTGGGGGAAGAACACAAAGCGGCTCATAAGGTTTGTGGTTCCAAGTCAGGCCGTGATATGGATAAAGTGGCGGCTACAGGCCTGACTCCTTATTTCACGGAGCTCGGAAATCCCTGTTTTGAAGAGTCGCGCCTGACGTTGGAGTGCAAAACGCTTTATGTGACAAAGATGGATAAAAATAGTTTCATCGATCCGGCTTTGTATGAAAAATGGTATAGCGCATTGGCGGGTAATCTGCATAATGTATATGTGGCAGAGATCGTGAATGCCTGGGAAAAGTAAATTTATTTTATTCCCAATTCTCTGAGCATTTGCTCCGTATGAGTCAGAAAATACTTCGTTAACTGGTAATGTTGTGTTTCCTCATACGGAGTAATATGTGCTCCATCCTCATCTATGGAATAGATATCTGCTCCTGGGTAAGCCATGATGATGGGCGAATGCGTGGAAATAATCAGTTGGCAGCCTTGTGCCACCAGTTCTTGTATCCGGACCAGTAAAGCCAGCTGGCGTTGAGGCGATAGGGCTGCTTCCGGCTCATCAAGGATAAAAAGGGTATTTCTTCCCGCATAATTCAGAAAAGTGCTAAGAAAACTTTCACCATGCGACTGTTCGAGGAGGCGGCGTCCTCCGTAAGCTGCCATAGAATAATCGCGGCCATAGTTTAGTATGTCTTTCATCGATTTGGCATCTATTTCGGCTGCATGTTCAAAGAAAGATTCTGCCCGAAAGAAAAAATGGTCGAACGGTTTCCGTTCTTCGATGAGGCGGATGCATTGGGGCAATACGTTTGAATAGGATTTCCAGGCTTCTTTTCCGTCATATAGCATGCCCTGGCTGTCTTCATCCCGTTCTTCGTATTTGAACATGATGCCTTCGAGCAGGGTTGATTTACCGGCACCGTTTTCACCGACCAGGAAAGTGACCGGTTTTCGGAAAACAATCGATTCGATGTATCGTACTGCTGCGGCTCTGAACGGATATTTGAGCTCTTCTACCGGGCCTTCCACTTCGGCAGGGTTGAGTAATTGTGCTTGTTTGAGATAAATCATAGCTTTCTTTTTTACAAATGTATATAAACTTCCTGTTTTATTCAAATGATAAATAAGGAGTCAGTCTTTCTTTATCTGTTTCAGTAAATTCTTCCAGTAATTGAAGATTTTCCCAGCCGGATAACTTCCCTTTCTGTTTCCGTAGCTGCTCGATGATGCGGGCTTGCTGATAATTTATATACGGATGTTTGCATAGTTCTTTAAAGGAGATTTTATGGATCTCTAACGGACAGATTAGGGACATATCTGCCGAAAACCACGATTTCATCGCATTATATCGTTCTTCATCAAGACCGTACACTTCACGAAGTTGTTCAACTGTAAAGAAACCTCCCAGCAGTTCTCTGTATTTAATAATTCGGCGGGCAAAAGTGCTTCCGATCCCAGGAACTTTTTTCAGGATTGTGGTGTCGGCAGTATTTAGTTCGACAACAGTTCCGACAGGGTATTTTTCTGTTTTAGGAAAAGTCCTTTTTTCGGATGTATTTTTGGTTTCTCCCGAATGAAATTTATTTTTCTCTCGGGAGGAATTGTTTTTTCTCCCGGATGCAGGAGTTTTTACCTTTTCCGGATCAGGACTATTTACAGGGATATTTTGAGCCGTTTTTACTGGTTCAGATAGTCTGTTATTGTTGACAGGTGTGTAATCGGTTTTTTCATCCGTCAGCAGTAAAATGATCCAGGAAGCAACAATCAGACAAAGTAGGAGAGTCAACGCTCTGCGTTCTCCTTTGGAGAAATAAAGTAAATCACACCAGTTCATAGTTGTTACGGTTTAATGTTTCTGTTTTTTTTAGCTTGAGTAATACTTACGCTTGATGTAAGATGTTCAGAACTTCTATCCGATCTTTTGTTATTCGATAAAGAATAAAATGAGCGGGAAGTATGGCCCTTCTGTATCGCTTATCTTTTGTGGGAAGATAAGGATATTCTGCATTTAACAAATAACCGGAAGTTAATTGTCGAACAGTTTCATAAATAAGGTTTTCGTATTCGATAGCTTTTTTTTCTCCAAAGTTTATTTTTCCATATTCAAAGATTTGGTCAACAGAAGAAAAAAAGAGAAGCGAAACGACTACCGGTTTCTTCTTTGTTCCCTCCATTGTCTTATCATTTCTTGTCCTTCTTCCAAAGTATAAAAAGGTCCTTTTTCTGCAACTTTTACCATTGATTTAAATTCGTCAATAGTTAATTCCCCTCCCTCAATGGCTGGATTGAATTTCAGTCCCTTCCATTCCTGCATTTTTTGTTTGATTTCTTCCAATGTATAAAATGGTCCTTCTTCGGCTTTACGAACGCGGGCAATAAATTCTTCCCGAGTCATGTCTAATCCGGGAAGTAACTTTCTTTTCTTTGAGACGGTTTTGATTTCCATACTGATAATTATTAAATGATGAATATTCTTTTGCAAAGTTATAAGTTACCTGTTGATAAGCAAATAATTTATACCTTTTTATTTTCAAAACAAGGAGGTTATCTTTTTGATCAGTCCCAATTCGTTCAGGAAGATCAGGCCGATTGCTACGGGAGCGATGTATTTTATAAAAAACGCATACGTATTGAAGAAGTAAAAGGTGATTGTTCCTTTATTCGTCAATTCTTCTTTCAATACTTTTCTTTCGATGCGTAAACCGACAAATACGCAGATCATCATTCCGCCGATAGGCATCATAATTTTTGCCGTAAGATAGTCCAGTGCATCAAAAATGATCAGTCCGCCGATGGTATATTCTTTCAATAGGCCGAAAGAGAGAGAAGCAAGGGCTCCGATGACGGCGACACCGGCGGAAACGATCCAGGCCGCTTTCTTTCTGGTCATATGATATTCTTCATGTACATAGGCCGTTGCCACTTCATGCAGAGAAATGGTAGAGGTCAAAGCTGCCAAAGCCAGCAAAATGAAGAATATGAAAGACCATATATTTCCGAAAGGTAGCTGTTCGAAGATATTCGGAAGGGTGATGAACACCAGTTCCGGGCCAGCTGTCGGTTCAATACCGAAGCTGAATACGGCCGGAAATACCATGATGCCGGCCAGTAATGCGACAAAAGTGTTCAGAACAGTCACCTGTATCGCTGTTAATTGCAGATTTGTATCTTTCCCGAAATAAGAAGAATAGGTGATCAGACACCCCATCCCGATACTCAGTGAAAAGAATGTTTGTCCCATAGCACTTAAAATAACGGAGGAGGTGATCTTCTCGAAGTCCGGTTTGAACAAGAAAGATAATCCTTCGTTTACTCCCGGTAGGGTTATGGACCGTATACATAATACCAGCAGTATAAGGAATAAGGCCGGCATCATGATCTTGGATGCCCTTTCAATTCCTTTTTCAACCCCTGAGACGATGATGAAATGTGTGATTGCGATGAATGCGATTGTCCAGCCGATCGGTCTGAGTGCGCTGGAGGAAAAGGCTTCGAACTCGGTGGTAAACTCGGCAGTAGTTTTTCCCGACAAAGAGCCGGTCATTGCCTGCCAGATATATTCCAGCGTCCATCCGGAAACGACGGAATAGAAACCTAATATAAGAAATGCAGCCAAGACTCCGTTATAGCCGATCAGCGACCATTGTGTTCCCGGCACTAGCTCCTTAAAAGCTCCGGCAGCGTTTCTGCGTGAGTGGCGGCCGATAAAAAATTCGGTGATCATGATAGGAAGTCCCAGTAAAACAGTGCATATCATAAAGACCAGCAGGAAAGCTCCTCCACCGTTCGATCCTACCATATAAGGAAAACGCCAGATACTACCTAAACCTACAGCACACCCTACAGTTGCTAATATTACTCCGATTTTACTTCCAAAAGTTACTCTATCTTTATTTGCCATAGATTATTTGTCCTCTTTCTATTTATAATAAAACAACCCCGTCCTTGATATGGATTACGCGGTCGGTGTTGGCAGCCAGTTGTTCATCGTGCGTTACGATCACAAATGTCTGGTGCATCTGGTCACGTAATTCGAAGAAAAGGCTGTGTAATTCTTCTTTGTTTTTGGTATCCAGGCTGCCCGAAGGTTCGTCAGCCAGAATGACGGCCGGGTTATTGATTAATGCACGGGCCACGGCGACGCGTTGTTTCTCGCCACCGGATAATTCAGCCGGTTTATGAGTCATACGGTCCGATAGTTTCATGAAATCAAGTATTTCCTTCGCTCTTTTTTCTGCATCGGACGCCTTTTCCCTGGCAATCAGTGCCGGGATCATTACGTTTTCCAACGCTGTAAATTCCGGTAGCAGCTGGTGGAACTGAAATACAAAGCCGATATTCTTGTTTCGGAAGGCAGCCAGTTCTTTTTCGGAAAGTTTGCCTGTTTCTGTTTCGTTAATAAATAACTTACCGTTGTCCGGCGTATCCAATGTCCCGATAATCTGGAGCAACGTCGTTTTTCCGGCACCGCTGGGGCCGACAATAGCTACAACTTCACCTTTATTGATCGTCAGGTCGATGCCCTTCAATACCTGTAAATTCCCGAAACTTTTAGTAATACCCTGCGTTTGTATCATGTTGATTAAATATTTCTTATTACATAGGAAGCCAGATAACAGCCGAAAATAGCCGGCATATACGAAACTGTCCCGGTAGTCGTCCGCTTACATTGTTCGTTTTCCACTTCCACTACGGCTTCCGGATTGGCGATTTCTGTTGAGAAAACGACCGGAATACCTTTGTTTAGTCCCATTCCCCGAAGCCGTTTGCGCACCGCTTTTGCCAGTGCACAGTTGCAAGTCTTGGAAATGTCAGCTATTTTCACCTGCGACGGATCGATCTTTGCTCCGGCACCCATGGATGAAACAATGGGAATTTCACGTCGGTAAGCATGATATAGCAGATATGCTTTCGGACTGAGTGAATCGATGGCATCCACGATGAAATCGTACTTTTGGGCAGAAAGAACCTCTTCTGTCCGTTCGTCACGCAGGAACTCATTGAGTATTGTCAGCTTCAATCGCGGGTTGATATCCAGTAAACGTTGTCCCACAACTTCTGCTTTCTGCATCCCCAAGGTAGAATGTAAAGCCGGCAGTTGGCGGTTAATATTGCTGTCGTTCACCGTATCCGCATCAACAATGGTCATATGTCCTATCCCGGCACGGCATATCTGCTCGGCTGCATAAGCTCCGACGCCTCCGAGTCCTACGACCAACACATGGCAATGTGACAAGTACTCCATCCGTTCGGCCCCCAGTAAGAGTTCCGTCCGTGTGTTCCATTTGTAACTCATTTATATGTTTTTGAGCACAAAAGTAATAAATCAATCAGAAACCGCCTTTTTATTAGTCATCTTTTAACTATTCCTTCATTTCCGGTTTGTGCAGATGAGTAAAAAGCAGTAATATTGTACGCTTAAATTTAAAATACAATGAAGATAAAACGCTATTTAATGCTGGTTGCAGCGTGTACTCTCTTTTTAGGGAAAAGTTTTGCTGCCAATAACGAGAAACCGTTCGTGATACCTGAATTACAGGAATGGAGAAGTGCTCAGGGAATGTTTACTCCTTCTGCTACTTCCCGTATTGTTTATGCGAGTAAAGATCCTGCCGTTGCCCGTGTAGCCAATCAGTTTGCCGAAGATTATGAAACAATGTTCGGGCGTAAGTTGGCTGTTGTGCAGGGAAGAGCCTCTGCCGGTGACTTTGTTTTCTCCATATCCGGAGACAAACAACTGGGTGAAGAAGGATATGCCGTGAAAATTGCTGACCGTGTAACCGTATCGGCTCCTAAAGCTAAAGGTTTATACTGGGCAACCCGTACGCTTCTTCAGATGACGGAGCAAAACAGTGACCTGGCTTTGTCAAAAGGTTCAATGCGCGATTATCCGGATTATGCGATCCGCGGTTTTATGATGGACTGCGGCCGTAAATTTATCCCGATGAACTTCTTGCGCGATTACGTTAAGATGATGGCCTATTATAAGATGAATACGTTACAGGTTCACCTGAATGATAACGCTTTCAAACAGTATTTTGAACATGACTGGAACAAAACATATGCAGCATTCCGTCTGGAAAGCGAGTTCTTTCCGGGGTTGACGTCACGTGACGGCTATTATACAAAGAAAGAATTTATTGATTTCCAGTTGATGGCCGATAGTCTGGGCGTAGAAATCATTCCGGAAATAGATGTCCCCGCTCATTCTCTGGCATTGACACATTATCGCCCGGAAATCGGTAGTGAGGAATATGGTATGGATCATCTGGATTTGTTCAAGCCGGAGACTTACCAGTTTGTCGACAGTCTGTTCCGGGAATATCTGGAAGGCAGAAATCCTGTATTTGTTGGTAAACGGGTACATATCGGAACAGACGAATATTCAAATAAAAAGAAAGATGTAGTGGAGAAATTCCGCGAATTCACCGATCATTATATTCGTTTCGTGGAAGGTTTCGGTAAGCAGGCCTGTGTGTGGGGTGCTTTGACACATGCCAAAGGCGATACTCCTGTGAAATCGGAAAATGTGCTGATGAGTGCTTGGTACAATGGTTATGCTGATCCGAAAGAAATGATCAAACAGGGATACGATCTGGTTAGTGTGCCCGATGGTTATCTGTATATTGTTCCGGCTGCGGGTTATTATTACGATTATCTGAATACGGAGATGTTATATAAGGAATGGACTCCGGCGCACATCGGAAAAGAGGTTTTCCCCGAAAAGCATAAACAGATTAAAGGAGGAATGTTTGCTGTATGGAATGACCATGCCGGTAACGGAATCAGTACGAAGGATATTCACTACCGCGTATTCCCGGCTTTGCAGACATTGGCTGTGAAGATGTGGACTGGAAAAGACTGTAAAGTACCTTATGAAACATTCAATGCGGCTCGCCTTTCCTTGAGTGAAGGTCCGGGAGTCAATGTAGCCGGGCGTATCGGTAAAACACCGCGTGCCGTATATAATCAGGAAACATTGAAGCCGGGAACCGAGACCGGGCTGAAGGAAATAGGTTATCAGTATACTGTTTCTTTTAATATCACATCAGTTCCCGAAGAGCGGGGAACAGAGTTGTTCCGTTCGCCGGATGCCGTCTTCTATCTGTCCGATCCTGTTTCTGGCAAACTGGGATTTGCTCGTGACGGTTATCTGAATACGTTTAACTATCAGTTCTACCCCGATGAAATGGCTTCAATTGCTATCAGTGGCGATGAAAAATCGACTCGTTTATATGTAAACGGACAGTTGAAGGAAGATTTGAATATCCAGAAACGTTTCTTCAACGGAGGAAAAGATTCCATGAGCTATGTTCGTACATTGGTTTTCCCGCTGGAAAAGGCCGGAAATTTCAAGAGTACGATTACTAATTTGGAAGTGCTGAATTATTGTAAGTGACAAATAATGGGGCAAAAGTATGAGTTATTAACTTTTGCCCCATTTTAGTATAGTGTATTATTACTTATTTAATATTTCATTAGCGTAACGTGCATAATGCCCCTGTAAACCGTTTGCGTACCTGCGAAGCACTGCTTCCCCCATACCGTTATGGTCACCACATAGATACAGAGCCCTGGCAAGATGTAGCTCTTTCAGAGCCAGATTTCTGGTGGAAGTATCATTTTGTCCGGGAACGGTTCTGGCTCTTGCTTCTGTATACGACAGGATTGCGTGATTACGAACACCTGGTTTAGACAACATCATAGCAAGAATAGGTATTGCCTCTTTGCTGCCGATTGCTTCTGTTGCCATAGCAATAGCCCGGAAATGAGAAAAATAATCTTCCGGCTCCAGTTGTTTTGCTTTTTCCAAAATAGTTGGAAGAGCAGAAGAATCTTTCGAGTTGCCTAAGGCTGTAACCAGTGCATCCAATGGACTCAGGCACATTCCGAACTGTCCCATACCAGTATAATGCCATCCTTCATCCCATGTAGTATGTTGATGGACGGTATCAGTCAGAATTGAGCTTCCTTTGTTATTTCCAAGAATACCAAGAATACTGGCAAGGATCATTTTTTCTTTAGGTATGGTTGCCTGACTGAGTTGTTTGCTTACCACTTCAAGACAACGATCAGGATCAGTCAGTAAAATTTCAAGTCCTTTGTAATTCTCGGTTACACTGATAGCTGCTTTTTTCATTGCCGAATTACTGAAACCTTTAAATTCTTTATCCGTTAATACCCGTTCCGGGAGATTTCCTATTTTAACCAGATGTTTTTGGACTTTTTTGATGTCGACTTTACGGAGCGGTTTTTTTTCTTTTGCACACAAAGCAGCTAAATAACCTACTGCATATCCCTGATTCTGCAAGCAAGGTTGCATGCGAATAACGGGCATGGCATCACGGTGGGCACTGGCTCCGAGACCGGTTGTCAATATGCCCTCCAATCCTTTGGGCAATAAGCTGCGTAGAGGAACATCAGCATCATATATTTTATGTCGTTTTTCCGGTGGATTCAGAATAAAATAAGGATCTATGATCATTCCATGAGTATCGAAAGAACTTTTATGGAAAGATATGGTGTCTGAATAACGGCGTTGATTTATCACATCGTAGACGGAAATGATATGCTCTCCGATAATCCTGCGACGTTCGCGTGTCTGGGGCATTTTTACGATATCAAAAAATCCTTTCATTTTATTTTTTGCCTGTATGAATGTACGTGATACATCAAGAATATCGGTATCATCGACAAAAAGCCAGTCATTGTTATTATAAAAATCACCCGGATCGCGTTTTCCAGCTCCGGCTCCTTGTACAGCGAGCGTATTTTTTCCGGTATAATCGAAAGGTGATCCGGCAGCAATAGCTATATCTGCACTCCCTGTACTGTCGATCAATACTTCTGAAAGGAAAACCCCACGTCCGAAAGGAGTTGCGACAACAAGTCCTTTTACTTTATTGTTTTCTACTAGTGCTCCACATCCCAATACGCCAAACCACAGTTCACCATTTGCTTTGAGTAATTCTCTGCGATACCATTCCATTTTCCAGTCGGATACCGATTGTTCTTTCCAGTTTTTTAGTTGTCTTGGGTGGTCTGCGGGGGCCATATTATGGACACCATTATCAATAGTTGCTGTAAAACCTTCCCGGAAACCATCCCAATAACAGCCGATCAGTCCTATTGTTCCTAATCCACCCAGTCCGTGTAGATATTCCAGTACAAGAGTTTTTGCTCCTTGTCTGGCAGCCGATATCCCTGCGGAAGCTCCGGCTGTACCTCCACCTAAAACGATCACATCATAATTCCCCAATACCGGCAGAGCCCCGGCGGGAGAGTCGGCAAAGCCTTTCTGCATGGAGGGGCGGAGAGGTTTCAGGATTTCCCCGATTTGTCCGTAATTTGTTGCATTTACTTTCGGTTGACGGACGGCAATTTTCTCAGGCATCGGTGAATTTTTAATTTGTTCGGCAATTTGTTCTCCAAGTAATTCTCCTAAAAACATGGCATTGACCGGGCGCATCACATATGCAGCCGTTTCCCTGGGGATATCAGCGCAAGGTCCAAGAACCCAGAGGTTTTCTATATTCTGGGATTTGAATGCTTTTTTCGGGAGTTTACGGATAGACAATGAGCTTTCCCGGTAACTTTCTTTTCCTATGATTGTATGCTTTGGGATATACCAAAGTAAATCCGAGCTATCTACCTGCTCCGGATCCCATGTAACCGAACGGGCTATTTGTTCGATTTTCATCAGGGAGCCATAAGAGTTATTGTCGAGGGACATTCGGAACGTGTAACGTGTAATTGGATAACTTTTGTTGTTCACTTTAAAAGGCTGGGGGAGAACTTCCGCATTGCTGATCTCGGAGGCTTCCTTTTTTGCGTTGCCGACAACTGTGTATTGAAACTCTAATGTTTCTGGTTTAAAAGGTGTTTGTTCAGCTCCGAGTAAATTGGCGACAGTTGCATGGTGGGTTGTGTCGATGATCGCTTTGCAAAGTATGGCTTGCCTTCCCGAACGGTTGGCTATAACGACTCCGCCAGGTAATCCTGCCGGATCTGTCAATACATTGGTCACATAACTACTGTAAAGAAACCGGACATTGTTATCTATCAGTTCATTTTCCAGTACAGTCTTTACGCTGAGCGGAGTCGGATATTCTTTTCCGGGGAAAATTTTCCGGGAAAGATCTGTTTGAAGTTTCTCATCTTTGTTGTGTTCAAAAAGAAAACTGCCGCATATATCATCTCCCAAATAAGGCATATATCCGATTAAGAATACATCGCAACCTGTTTTTGCCGCAGCAACGGCTGTAGCAATTGCGCGTGAACTACCTCCAACTACTATAATGGACGTTTTTGCTATTATGGGTATTTTACGTTGACCTTCATAACAAAACTCTGTGTCAGGTACAACTTGATAGATAGTTGCTTTTGCCTCTTCGAGGTTGTTTAGTGAAGCTAGTGCTCCTCCGGCAACTGTTATTTTCAAAAAATCTCGTCGTGTAATCATAATGTATCTTTTTAATATTGGTCTGTGTAAGCAGTATATAAAAGTAAATATTTATTTCTTTGGTACTAATAGAATTGCATCACTAAATAATGCGCCTTTTGATTGGCTTCCGTCAATAGTGATTGCAACAGCTTCCCCTTTTTCGAATGTAAAGGTTCCCAAGCTAACCCACGAACCTTTTTTCTCTTTAGGTGTAATACTTATTTTTTCAGTTCCTCCTTTATATGATACTTCAAATGCCATTAGATCCGGCATGCTGGAGTCGGGAAGGTGTGTACAGTAGAAAAATATTTCGTAGGTGTCATTTTTTTTAATAATAGGCATAAATGAAAAAGAGCTGTTGTTATTTTCATTTGAACTCAGCAAGTAACTGTTTTTGTAATGAGCTCCAAAACCTTTATTCCAGCGTCCTCTCCGGCTGATCTTATCAATATCACTGTCATCAACCAGAATCTCCGGTGTAGAACCATCCAGATAAGGATCTTCTTTCAGGATGCGACGAAGTTCGGAAATATTAATATTCTGTACACTTGTGTTGCTGTCAATAGCAAGTGCGGATGCAATTGCTGCAGATTGTCCCAATACCATGAAAACAGGTTCCATGCGTATTGAACCGAAAGCGATATGAGTGGAAGATACGCAAACCGGAACCAACAAATTTGTGCACTCACTTTGCTTGGGAGTAATGCTTTTATAGGAAATAGGGTAGGGTGGGAAACCATGATATTGGACATCTCCTTCATTTTTTACCATACCGTTTGTAACAATTCGCTGACAGTTGTGTGAATCCATTCCATAGGCTGCCATCCCAATGGCATCGCTGACAGTTTCTTCACCCTGGCAATTCTTTTGTGTCATAATATATTCGCCATTCAGGCGGCGAGCTTCGCGCACATATAATTGTGTCGGAAAGTTGTCATTATCTACAAATTCGTCTTTTGCCCATCCAAATCTGGAAACCTGGTCGCGTAGTTCGGAGGGAACTCTATCGTCGTGTGTAAGAAAATAGAGCAGTCCTTTTGTATAGTCCACATGTTCCTGCCAGATTCTTTCCCGGGTTGCATAGTCACCGTCCGGATATTCGTAATTCATTCCGATCATGTCGGTCGATAACGGTCCACGGTTATTTACATCATATTTATTATCCGGCATAATGCCCCAATTGAATAACAGATAATTGTCTATGTGTAAATCCATTTTGCGGATAGCACGTGCCAATAATTCGTATTTATCCGGATCATAATTTTCAGGTTTCTCAAATGGGCGTTGATTTTCTTTATTATCGGTGAGGCATAAACGGAAATTGTATGCCTGGACAAGTTTATCTCCACTTCCTCTTTCTTTTAATGTATTTGGTTGGATTCCCCAACATAAGCCACTGGTTGGATCTCCTTCCTTCAAATAAGGGTCGATTCCATCCGGGAATTGGTGGTAAACAGACATTTGAACCCCATTAAGCGTTTCATCCTGATTCTCATTCCCTTCACGCCCGACAAAATAGGAAACTCCGGCCTTTGCCATCAAATCTCCTTCATACGAGCAATCGATGAATTGTTTGGCCTTAACTTGTATCAGAGTTTTTTTGTCAGGCTGTTTGGAATCTTCCAGGGTGATGTTTTTTATTCTTTTATATTGAACTTGTGCGTCTGTTATACGGCGATAATACAGTACATCTAACTCTGCATCCTCTATGAAGCGATTCATAGTTGCAGTCGCAAGACTTGGCGGAAAAGTCCATTGTTCGAATTTATTGTAATGCTCTCCTATACGGCGATAGAAAAGACGGGCTAACCCGGTAACGGCATATTTATTCCCGATATCAGTCATTCCGAGACCCCCGGTTGTCATGCCTCCCAGATATTTGCCGGGTTCTATCAGGAGAACGGATTTCCCCATCTTTTTGGCAGAGTAAGCAGCAACTACGCCAGCTGAGGTACCGCCATACACACAGACATCCACTTCTTTTACAAATTCACTTCCTACATGATCTCCCGACTGGCAGGAGAAGAGACTTATGCAGAAGGCCAATATTATAACAATATACTTTAGATTCATTGTATTACATTTAAAAATGAAAGAAAAATACCCCGGCTGTAATCTGAAAATCCTTTAGGAAAACATGTGTTACAACCGGGGTGCATATTGGTCTGAAGAATTAATAACCGTCGTTTTGTGTCAAATTACTGTTGACTAAAATGTCGTTGGCCGGGATGGGCCACAAATAATTTTTCCGCGCATCGAAAGACATTTTATAGAATGTAGTGATATATCCGGCTGTTTCCATCGGAGAGAGGTTGGGCAGACCGTTTTCGTCAATCGTCGGTATACCACCGATAGGATAGTTGCCTTCATCCCAGTTCTTCAGTAAAATTTTGAAGTCTGAAGACAATTCCAGATTGGATTCACTACCGGTCAGACCGTTCCAGCTCGCAGAACCGGACCAGGCGCGTGGCAGGTAATACATCGGCTTGTTATGTGATTTATCGGCAATACGCCAGCGTATTAAGTCACGGTAACGAAGTCCTTCAAACGCAAATTCTGAACGTCGTTCCATACGGATGATTTTCCGTAATGCGGCTTGGGATGTAACTTCTACATGTGGATAAGCTCCGGTAGCTCCGCGATAGGCTCGTTCACGCACCAGATTGATGCTTTTGTCCAAATCCTCCTGTGTACATTGTCCCATCTCGTTCTTCGCTTCTATGTAAGTCATCAGTATCTCGGCGTAGCGCAGGTAGGGATAACAGTTGTCTGAAACACCACCGTAACTGTTGTAATCTTTCCAGTTATCTTTCACGAATTTGCGGAGCATCAGCCCGTTGTAGGCGGAGTGCTGGTTAGAGGCTTTGGCATCATTGTTGAGCACCATTTGGCCGGTTGAGACTTCATACACTTTGTTTGCATAAGGACTGGGGTTATATTCATAACCAAGTGTAATGTAGTCCGGATACTTTTCGGGAAAAGTCCCGTCTACTTTCGACAGCTCATATTCGGCATAATCAGCAGAGTATTTTGTCTTGAATGGCTGGATTGTCATCGCAAGACGTGGATCACGGTTGGCAAAGGGATCCTTCGGATTATAGAGTGGCGACTTGTCGATGGGAAGGCCATCGATACAAGTATAAGAACAAAGCAACTCCAGCGAAGGACCTTGATTGGCGAAACCGCCTAACTTACGAATAACGTAGTCTTTGACACTTCCAAAAAGACCATACCCTTTCTTTAGTGTCAAATCACCTTTGAAGTAAAACATTAACTCTGATGAACTGTTGGCTTTGAATAGTTCGGCGTAATTGTCATGCAGTTTATAAATGCCTAAATTCATACATTTTTCTGCTGCCGAGGCTGCGGTCTGCCAATCGCCGTGGAAGAGCGCGAAACGAGCTTTGAAACCGAGAGCTGCCCCTTTGGTCGGTCTTTGTTGAGTTGCGTAGGAATCGGGCAGATATTCTATGGCCTTGTCTAAACATTCATAGGCATAAGCTAGTACTTCGCTTTTAGGGGAACGAACAGCTACATAGGCTTCGTCCAGGGTCATACCTTTGTTCAGGACACAATCTCCCCAATAGGTTGCCAATTCGCAATAGGCGAATCCGAGCATGAAGTATGCCTCTCCTTTATATTGGTTGACTTTGTTATCACTTAGGCCGCTTGCCGTTCCGTTGTCCAGGGATTGGATTACTTTCGTGGCACGTGCAATGGACTTGTAGAGTGAGGTCCAGCGGGTTGAAGCAGTACCCCACTGAGCAGTCACTGTCCCTAGAGTGATATCGTTGGATCCATTGCGGTTCAAAAGGTCATCGTCCCAGTCAAGGTTATCGATGGGGAAGAAGTCCGGACGCCACAGATCGTTGAGCGACATCTCAATTTCGGTTTCATCATGATACCAATTCTCACTTGCACCTTCTGATAGTGGATTCAGGTCGAGGTCGGCACAAGCAGCCATGCTTAGTGTCATTATTCCGGTAAATAGATATTTACTTATTTTATTCATACTGGATTCTCTAATTAAAATGAAACATTCAGACCAAAAATATAGGAAGACATAATGAGGTCGCTGCTGCGATCCCATTCCGGATCGTATCCGTCGGGATACTTTGAAAAAGCAGGCAAATCGTTTGCACTGAAATAGACTCTCAGTTTATTGACGAAGAACTTTTTCGTGATTTCTGACGGAATGGTGTAGCCTAAAGTGATATTTTTTATACGCATATAGGCTCCGTTAAAGAGATAGAAGTCGCTGTTGGCATAAATATTGGTATTGTTGGTCGTCAACTTGGGATATTTCGCCTTTGCGTTCTCGGCATCTGTAGCTGTCGGACTCCAATGGTTTTCGATCAGATTCAATGGACAGGCATAGGCTTGATAGTTGAACGGTGTACCGGGCCATGACCAGTAAACAAGCTGGTGACCGATACCCTGAAATGATAGGTTGAAATCGAAGTTTTTCCATTCAGCCCAGAGTGAACCTCCGTATTGCAGTTCCGGTAACGAGTTACCTAAACGTACGCGGTCGTTGGATGCTGTGATTTTACCATCCTTGTCAATATCCAGATAACGGATGTTTCCTGCCTTATCGTTGTTGGTCAGGACAGCTATCGGGTTACCGTCCTCGTCATACATAGCTGCATCATTCAGTATGATCCCCAGGTTTTTGTAGCCATACCATTCATTATAATATGAACCCTCTTCGGTAATCTTGGTTCCATCGATTTTTTGGCGGTTGGCCATATAACCCATTTTTGAGCGGTAGTCTGAGATATTAAAGCTGGCACCGTAGCGGAAGTCGTTGATCTGGTCGCTCCAGGAGAGTTCAAGATCCCAACCTTTCGTGTTCATATCGGCAGCATTGTTCTGTGGTGCGTTGTAGCCGAAATAAGAAGGGAATCCTACTTCCATCAACATATCGGTCGTCTTTTTATAATAGTAGTCGGCCGAAGCGCGCAGCCTGTTGTTTAATAGGGTGATGTCTGCACCGATACCGTAGGTCGTAGTTGTTTCCCAAGTGATGGTGTTGAATGCATAGTCTGTCTGATAGGCGGTTTGCACTACGTCTGACGATCCGGTGGAGGCGTTGGGAATGAAGCCGGTTCCGAAAGTCAGTTTGGCCTGGTAGGGGAATTCTGAACCGATACGTTCGTTACCCAGTTGTCCGATTGAGCCGCGAAGTTTCAGATAGTTAATAACACTTTTGTTGAACCAGGGTTCCTCTGAAATGACCCAACCAGCACTGACAGAGGGAAATGTACCCCAGCGGTGGCCATCGGCAAAACGTGACGAACCGTCAGAACGGATATTTGCCTGCAGCATATAACGGTCGGCCCATGAGTATATGATACGTCCGAAGAAAGAACGGTAGGCATTGTGTCCGGCATTTCCACTATTGTATTGATAATCCTCCGGGCCTAAGTTCAGGTAGGGAAAGTTCATTAAGCTATAATTTGTGCGTGATGCACCTTCATTTTCCCAGTTATAGGAGTAGTCTTCGTAACCGGCCATGAGTCCGATGGAGTGGCGTTTCAATTGTAACTTGTAGTTGGCATAGAATTGCATAGTCAGACTATGTGTGTCGTTGCGTGTTTCGTTCAGGCTGGTTGTTGCATAGCCTGATCCGGGAATGGCATCTCCACTGATCCGGAACACGTCATATTTCTTTTTATGGTCTTTCCCTTTGTAGAAAGTATATTGGGGTGCCGCGATTGCTGTCAGGGTCAGTCCTTCTATCGGTGTGAGATCCAACTGAATCTTACCGTTAATACGATAGTTCTGACCTTTGACAGTTCCCCCCAGATCATGTAGCGCAAAAGGGTTGTCGCCATCCTTACCATCGGCATAGCTACCGTCGACCCAATAAGAGTTGTAGAGCGGAGAACGGGCCATGAAGTCTTTGATAATACTGCCTTCTGCACTGTGTGGTGTAACTGTGCTGGAGTAAAGTAGGTTCACGTCCACATTCGCATGGATCCAATTGTTGATATTGTAGTCGTTGTTTGAACGTACATTAAAACGCTCATAGTTCTTTTTGTCGTAAAGGGCATCGGCATTGTAGTAATTGAGGCTGAAATTCGTTTTCAGTTTTTCGGTACCTCCGCTGAGGGAGAAGGAGTGGCGCTGATGATGCGTAGAACTTTTAATACCCATTCCCATAAAATCTGTATCTGGATAACGGTCAGGATCTTCAGCCCGCAGTTGTGCATAGTTGTTGATCAAATCTTCCGAATAGGCCGAGTGGAGGGAAGAAGCACCATCGTTATAGGCGAGTTCGTTGTATCCTTGCATCCATTGTACAGCATTGGCAAACCTAGGCTTGGCTGTTGGTGCATCAATGCCGTATTCCACGCTGTAGGAAAGATGGAAGTTCTTATCCTTGGCGCGTTTTGTTGTGATCAGGATGACACTGGCAGCCGCACGTGAACCGTATATGGCTGCTGAAGCTGCGTCTTTCAACACCTGGATATCTTTTACGTCTTCGGGCGCAATGTCGTTAATATCACCCGGGATACCGTCCACGATTACCAGCGGGTCATTGGTTGATAGTGTTGTGACACCACGTACACGAATGGTAGCTCCGGAAGTAGGATCACCGCTTGAGCGTGTGATCTGTACACCGGCCATCTGTCCCTGCAGCTGATTAGAAAGTTGCGGGGTGTTTTTCATCTGAAGTTTGTCACCACCCAGAGAGGAAGTTGAACCGGTCAGGTCAATTTTGCGGGCCGTACCGTAACCGATCACTACTACTTCATCTAGATTCTGCAGGTCTTCCGTCAGTTTAATTATGAATTGGTTCTTGCCATCTATAACTATCTCTTGCGTATTATATCCGATATAAGAAACTTTTAGTGTTGCGTTTTGTGCAACATGAAGGGAGAAGTATCCTTCGAGATCTGTAATGCTACCGTTGGAGGTACCTTTTTCAACCACATTTGCACCAATGACCGGTTCACCATCTGCATCAATGACTTTACCTGTAATATGCTTGGTCTGTTGTTGCCGGACAGCATAGGCTTTGCGGATAATGTTAATGTTCCGATCGTTGATTGTATAAGTCAGGTTTGTTCCAATTAAAGCCTGTCTCAGAACATCATCGATCTGCAGGTTAGTTGCTTTTACATTGACATCGATGTTTTTCACTTCTTCATCGACATAGAAGAATAGAAACTCGCTCTGTTTCTCTATCAGGGAAAACAGTTCAGTGAGGGATATTCGCTCTGCTTTGATTGAAACGGTTACAGATTGAGAATAGGATGATTCTATTGCTACTGCCTGAAACAGAGCGACGAAAAGTAAGATGACCGTGATTTTCATAATTGAGAAAAGTTTTTTTAAGTCTTTGGCTAAGAAAGACCTGTAATACGAAACATTTTCCATATTTTTGTACTGATTTAAAGATTGATAATTCGCTTTATCCACAATGTTTGGCCACGGAGGGGAGGAAGCGGAGAATTAAAATTGAAGATTTGAAAACCGGTTGTACTTTCAGGTATGACCGGTTTTTAGGTTAATGTTGGTACTATTTCATAGGCATTCTGTTTTTATTAATAAAAGTTTATCTGATATAGTATGTATTATTCTTATTTTCCCATTTCATAGGTAGACTTCGTGAAATTACTTTCAGAATTTCATCCAAGGTTTGTTCTTCGCTGAAACCACCGGATACCGTCATTGATGGTTTCGTTAATTTCTTATTTCCAATAATGATCTGTACATTGTATCTTTTTTCAAGTTCTTTTGCCAAATCTGTGAACATGATCATTTTATATTTTATCAGACCTTCTTTCCAAGAGATTTCTTTTTCTATATCAACTTCGTGTACATCAATGTTACCGGTTGTATAATCGAATGCAGCTTGTTGATTGGGATATAATTTTATTTTTTGCCCGGATCCCTCGAAAGATACACATCCTTCTATCAGTGTGGTAATGATTTTATCAGATCCTTTGTCAATCTTTGCATTAAACACTGTTCCCAGCACTTTAATGGTTCCCCTGTTTTTATTTTCCACTTCAAGGGAAACTTCGAACGGGCTATCAAGATTTTTAGTTACTTCAAAAAAAGCTTCCCCCTCCAGTTTTACTGACCGGTTGTTTTTTCCGAAAGCATCTGAATAGGTAAGTGTGCTATTTTTATTTAGTGTAACTTTTGTTCCGTCACGGAGTGTGAATTCTGATTTGTTGTTATTGGTGAGATAAGTGTAATACTCTTTGCTTTTCCCGTTTGTACTGGTTATACTGAAAAAAGATGAGATCGTGATAATCAGAACAATTGAAGCGACAACTGACAGGAGGATCGGAATCAGATACTGTTTCCCGGGAGTTTGATGTCTGTTTATTTTATCCTGTAGTTTTTCTAATGAAACAGATGGGTTTACGTATTGATTAGATGCAATATCTGCACTCCAGTAACTTTTTAGCAGACTGAATGTTTTATGATTTTCTTCTTTTTCATTCATCCAGTTGCTGATGAACAGAATATCTTCAGCCGACGCTTCTCCGGCTAAAACTCGTGCTATAATATGATCTATTTTATTTTCCATCTTTGTTACTTCTAGTATTATAGTCGTAACGTATATGGAAAAACCCTTAGTTGTAAATTGAAAAAATAGTATTAATTTTATAATTAAAACCGTACCTGCAATCGAACCTGCATCATATTGATTTCGCATTTACCCAATGCAGAATACTTGTCCATCCAAAGATGTGCGTAGTTCAGGCGGGAAGAAATGTATTTGTTGAAATAATAATTGATGCCGATGGATACGTCGTGCTGGCTTCCTCCTGTGATATGGCTGCTGAAATCATTCAGGTTCGTATAGTTGTAACGGCAGGCAAGCAGAATAGAATGTGGGTCTTCAGGCATTACCGGTATTGCATCGAGTGCATCGTAAGCATATTTGCTCCCTTTTAGGAGGAATCCGCCCAATATATATCCTCCGTGGGCGGAATAGGAGGGTTGGGAAGAATTTTGTTTGATTTTCGTGTAAAGAAACTCTGTTTGTAACAGCCATTTTTTTTGAAACAACAGGCATTCTACGTTCGACTGAACCTGATTTTTGGCATGTTTGAATGTCAAATCTAACGTTCGGGGGGATGGAATATAAGTAACGCCTTTTGTCTTTAACCGGATTTGTTGTTCACCGGTTTCCGTATTTTCATCAGGGACTTTGAATAAAGCTCCTGTGCCTATATGGAATAATTGTCCCGGAGAATTTATTGGGCACCAGACGACACGTCCGGAAAAGTTATAACCGGGTTTGGTTGTCTCGGAGAAGCTGAGTCCGTCACCGCAAAAAGCACCGGCTGATAAATAATAAGAAGGAAGGGAACGTGTGTAGGATATGCCTATTCTGCGATCCGGATAGAAAGTTTCCGCCACATTGGAGGCTGTGTTGAAAATTAAATCATTTGTGCTGGTGGACTGGTCTATACTGTAATAGCCGAGCATATAACCGGCACGGAAATAATTTCCGTCTTTGCCATATTCGGTGAATGCATCTTTCAGTGTTATCTTATTGTTTGCAAAGCCTACATCTATTTTGGTATACCAGTTCGAATAGATACGGACTTTAGCTGCCAGCCGGACATCTGCGATATGCGCTCCGGCATGTAACTCTTTGGGAGAATGAATATAAACACCGCCATCCAGGAATAAACGGCCTGATAATTTCCAGTCGATAGGTGAAGAATCCGGCGTTGCAAAAACTGAAAAAGCAAATAGAATAAGTAGAAATAAGGGTGTTATCCGTCTCATGAAAAATGTTCCTTTACAGTATTGAAACTGTAAAGGAACGAAAAAAATGGAAAAAATCGAAGTGATATTGTAAAGATATTGGTTATAGACCGAGTTATATCGTTTATTACTAAGACAGGAATTTTGAAAATACCCCTACTGGTATGGAAAGAAATATTGTAGTTTGGAAGATACAAAAAAACGAAAGGGAAAGTCCGGATTTGACTCCGGGCGTTTCCCTCTCTAACTTAACCGACCCCCTTATTTCCCAATAAGTTTTATATTACAAATGTATGTGATTTGTGACAATGATTTGTTTCGTAATTCAAGCAATTGGTATTAAAGGTCAGACAAATTTCATTTTGTTTTCTGCCGCTTTATCTTTTGACCGATAAAAGGAAGATTTCTATATATTGTTGTTTTGAAAAGAACAACAGGCTGTTGATGTTTGTTTCGGTTCGGGAGTATTGAGGGATAGCGGTGACTTTTTTATTTATTCTTCTTTTCTAAGAAATTCGCGTAGTTTTTTGATAGCAGTAGCAAGGTGGGCTTCAAGTGTTTTTACGGAAATTTCCAATATAGCTGCTACCTCTTTATATTTGAGCTTATCTTCACGGACTAACTTGAATGCCGTTTTGCATTTTGCCGGCAATGCTTCAATGGCATTATTTAGTTGGTTGATTTTTTCTTTGGAAATGAGGTCGTCTTCCGGAGTTGTTTCCGTATGGATGAAAAGGTCTATTGAAAGTTCGTTCAATTCTATTTGTTCCATGTGTATGGAACGGTAATAGCTGATAGCTTTATGTCTGGCGATAGAATAAATGTAAGAATCGAAATTCGTTACTTTCAGTAGAGATTTTCTATTATTCCATACTGCCAGGAAAGTATCGGAAACAATTTCTTCTGCTTCCACTGTGGAGGAAACATAGAGTCTCGTAAATCGTATTAACCTTTGGAAGTAAGTCAGGTATAACGATTTAAAAGCAGCTTGGGAATCGGTCAATGCCATTTCACAGAGCCATTGCAGTATGTCATCTTTATGGTCGGTCAATGATTGAAAGTTAATAACTATGATATTGTAGTCGCATTTTAGAAGAAAAACCCTTAGTGTGATAACTTTCTTTTTTCTCCCTTGTTTTAATAATAAGGGCGTTTTAACAATTGTAACATGTTTGTAATATCTGTGTAACACATGTGAAATATTTGTTTCAGACCTTTGTTGTCGAATATGTAACACTCATTTATGGAAACATTCTATCTGTTCCTCGTAATTTTTCTTTTCGTGCTGGCGGTATTTGACCTGTCGGTCGGAGTCAGTAATGACGCAGTAAACTTTTTGAATTCTGCAATCGGTTCGAGGGCCGCATCGTTTAAAACTATTATGGTCATCGCCGCAATCGGTATTTTTGTCGGTGCTTCTTTGTCTAACGGTATGATGGATATTGCCCGGCATGGGATTTATCAGCCGCAACACTTCTTTTTCTCTGAGATTATGTGTATCCTGCTGGCTGTTATGCTGACCGATGTCGTACTGCTCGATATCTTTAATTCATTGGGGATGCCGACATCGACGACCGTTTCGCTTGTGTTTGAATTGCTGGGAGGCACGGTGGCCCTGTCACTGGTCAAGATAGCCAATTCCAACGGTGCTTTGCAGTTGGGGGATTTGCTGAATACCGATAAGGCTTTTACCGTGATTCTCGCCATCTTCCTTTCTGTGGCGATTGCTTTCTTCTTCGGAAGCGTGGTGCAGTATATTTCACGTCTCATCTTTACATTTAATTATAAGAAACATACAAAATACTTTATAGCGCTGTTTGGCGGCCTGGCGGCTACTTCCATCCTTTATTTTATGCTGATAAAAGGGTTGAAGGAAAGTTCTTTTATGACCGGCAATCTGAAAGAGCTTATTTACGGCAATACCAGCATGGTGGTGTGGGGAGCTTTTGTTTTCTTCACTATCCTGATGCAAATCCTTCACTGGCTGAAGGTGAATGTATTCAAGATTATTGTGATGCTGGGTACTTTTGCCCTGGCGCTGGCTTTTGCCGGAAATGACTTGGTGAACTTTATCGGTGTTCCTTTGGTTGGCTATTCTTCCTATATGGATTTGATGGCGCAGGGGGGAACGACGACGACGGATACATTCCTGATGGGTTCGCTGCTTGCTCCGGCTCAGACACCCTGGTATTTCCTGGTCGGTTCCGGTCTGGTGATGGTGATTGCATTGGCTACTTCCAAGAAGGCGCATAATGTGGTGAAGACTTCGCTGGATTTATCCCGCCAGTCGGAAGGAAACGAGAGTTTCGGAACATCACCGGTGGCACGTATGCTGGTCCGCACTTGCAATAATGCTTCCAGTACGATTCTGAGTGTGGTTCCGCCGAAAGTAAAGGACTGGATTGACAGCCGTTTTAATAATGATGAAATTATTCTGGAAGACAAAGCCAGCTTTGACCTGGTCCGTGCTTCGGTTAATGTGGTACTTTCGGGATTGCTGATTGCGTTGGGTACTTCTCTGAAGCTGCCGCTTTCGACGACTTACGTGGCATTTATGGTGGCAATGGGCAGTTCGTTGGCCGACCGTGCCTGGGGACGGGAAAGTGCGGTTTACCGTATTACCGGTGTGCTGTCGGTTATCGGCGGATGGTTTATTACGGCGGGAGCTGCTTTTACGATTTGCTTCCTGGTTGCTATCGTTATTCATTTTGGAGGCATTGCAGCGATGGCGGCGATGGTCGGCCTGGCAGTTTATATGTTGATACGTAGCCAGATTGCTTATAAGAAAAAGATGAAGAAAGAAGCCCTGAAGGAAGAAGTGAACACGACAGTTGCCAAACTGCGTGATACGACAGACAGCCGCGAAGCCCTTTCTTTGTTCCGTGAACATAGCCGCGAAGAATTACAGTCGGTATTGCTGTTTACTGCGGATGCACTCGACCGCTCCGTCCATGGTTTCATGAATGAGAATCTCCGGGAGCTGCGTAAAGTCCTGAATGAAATAGAAGAGAAAAAGATACATCTGAAGCAAGTAAAACGTGTCGGTACGCTGGGCGTAACGCATCTGGAACACGATATTGCCGTCGAAAAGGGATTGTATTATTATCAGGGGAATGATTTCGCCAGCGAGATTATCTTCAGTGTCCGCCGTCTGACAGAACCCAGTAAGGAGCATGTGGATAATAACTTCAGTCCGCTCAACGATATTCAGAAAGAAGATTTCAGCAAAATGACGGAGAGCATCATTACTTATCTGAAACGTTGCGCAGCCATGATTGAAACGAACGATTATCATCGTCTGGACGATGTCATAGTCGAATCCGTCTCCTTGACCAACCAGCTCACCGCCCTGAAGAAAGGTGAATTGAAACGTATACAGGGACAGAGCGGAAGTACGAAGGTAAGCATGGTCTATCTGAATATGGTACAGGAAGCGCAGAACGTTGTATCGTTTACTGCAAACCTGGTGAAAGTAAGCCGTAAATTCCAAAAGGAATAAGGATGAAAAACGGCACCGGGGCAAAATGCTTTATAGTGTTATCCGCTAGTCGATTACAGTTTCCTCGTAGTTTCTGTTTCAGGAAACTGTAGTTTCCTAATAAGGAAATTGTAAGGAAACTATAAGAAGTTTATAAAGGAACTGTCAGGAAAGAAGATGCCGGCTTTATAATGCCAGCATCTTCTTTTCTTTTATCAGGTCGCTTTCGTCCATGCGGAGAGAAGGGACGGTGCACATTTTGATGTAATCGCCGGTCTGGCAGGTGTAGTCGTAATAGGATTGTTGTTCGGGCGTGAAGTCTTCTTTGGCTATCAGGCCGTTTTTCATTGCCAGAAACTCTTCGATGTCCGTACTTTCCGATTCCTTTATGAGGACGATACGGCGGGCGACCGGATTGCGGTTGTAATCCAGTCCCAGATATAAACCGCGCAGCTGGCGGGGATTCTTGAACATGGGAATTTGCAGATAGACAGTAACCAGCGTTAACGGGGGAACCGGATTTTCACTGAACATGCAATAGAAGTTTTGAGGGTCCCCGTTTACCCCGATGCCCCATTGCACTTCATCGTATGCATTGAGCCGGCCGATACGGATATGGTCCTTATTGTCGGACAATGTGATTATATAAGGTTCGCATTTCAGGCAATCGCTGGAGGAAGAGAGACTATAGCTGGTATATAACCCGCAGATGTTGGTCGTCTTCCGGGCGGAAAGAGATAATTCCTCGTTGAGCGACTCGATGAAAGGAATCCCTTTCTGTGTGTGCAATGCCGCCGGTTCCAGTTCGTCGAGCCGGTTCAGCGTGTTTTCCAGTCCTGAAAGCAGTTTTCTTTTGGATACGTTATTAACCAGCGATAGCGCCTGGTCGAGCGCCTCTTCCTGCGGCATTGTTTTGGCCGATTCAAAATAGGCGGGCAAGACGGTCGTATAGAGCGATGACAATACGCTCGGAGCCATTCCCACCCAATCGGCTATTTCTTTCATCTTCGTACCGTTGTTCCTTAAATATTCAATCCTTTTGTAGAGTTCTGAGAAGTCATTCATCATGTAACATTTTCTTTAATACAATACAAAATAACGCCCCGTTTGTTGCATTTCCGTTACATGAATGTTACATAAATATTTCTTTATAATTTATTGATATTTAGTTATATATTAATAATACATATTCATGTGTTCAGTAATATTCCTGTAACATCTCCGGGATACTTTTGCCGTCGAAAACAAAACGACAGCATGATGAATAATTTGTTACATATCAACGAAACAACCCGGAAACGTCTTTCCGATTTTCTTTTTATCCTTTGGGCTGGAGGAGCCGCCTTGTTATCCTATTCATTAGTATATGCACTACGCAAACCTTTTACGGCTGCCTCCTTTGAAAATGCGGAATTCTTCGATTTGGATTATAAAGTGGTGGTGACAATCTCACAGATACTGGGATATGTCATTTCCAAATTCATAGGGATTAAGCTGATTTCCGAGTTGAAGCCGGAAGAACGGTTTAAGTTTATCCTCACTTCTGTGCTGCTGGCGGAGTCTTCGCTTATTTTATTCGGATTGCTTTCCACGCCGTTCAATGTGGCTGCCATGTTTCTGAACGGGTTGTCGCTGGGATGTATGTGGGGAGTCATTTTCAGTTTTATCGAAGGACGCCGGGTGACGGATATTCTGGCAAGCCTGCTGGGAGTCAGTATGGTGATTAGTTCGGGTACGGCCAAGTCTGTCGGGTTGTATGTCATGAACCATCTCCATGTGAACGAGTTCTGGATGCCGGCCCTGATTGGTGGCGTTGCGCTTCCCCTCTTGTTGTTGCTCGGTTGTGCGCTGAACAAACTTCCGGAGCCTAACAAAGAAGACATCGCCATGAAGTCTGAACGCGAAACGTTGAACGGACAGCAGCGCTGGGAGTTGTTTAAGAGCTTTATGCCTTTCCTCAGTATGCTTTTCGTGGCAAACATAGCCATTGTAGTCCTGCGGGATATAAAAGAAGACTTCCTGGTGAATATCATAGATGTCACTGCTTATTCTCCCTGGCTTTTTGCCCAGATTGACAGTGTGGTGACATTGATTATCCTGGGGATATTCGGTTTGATGGTCTTTGTGAAAGACAATCTGAAAGCATTATCCGTCCTGTTCGGTCTTATCATCGTGGGAATGATTGCAATGTCGGTCGTTTCTTTCGGGCAGGACCGGTTCCGTCTGTCGCCTGTGACATGGCTGTTTATTCAGAGCCTGTGCCTGTATATTGCCTATCTGACTTTCCAGACTATCTTTTTCGACCGGTTCATCGCCTGTTTCAAGATACGTGGAAATGTAGGGTTCTTTATCGTGACGACAGACTTCCTGGGATACACCGGAACCGTATTGGTTCTTATCCTGAAAGAGTTTTGTAACCCCCATATTAATTGGGCGGTATTTTATAATCAACTAGCCGGTTATGTTGGCATCTTTTGTTGTATCACTTTCATCTGTTCTTTCGTATATTTGCATCAACGTTTCCGTAAAGAAACGGGTATGACAGCCGCCAGGGAAGAGACACTTGAAGCCACTCCGCAGAATGCCATCACCGTAGCCTGAGAGAAATAATAAAAACTAGTATATAAAGTTATGAAGAAGATTTCGTGTGTAATTATGGACTGGGCCGGAACGGCCGTCGATTTTGGTTGTTTCGCTCCTTTGAACGCCTTCCTGAAAGTCTTTTCGGAAGAAAAAGGAATAGACATTACTTACCGTCAGGCACGTGAGCCGATGGGACTTCTTAAGATAGACCATATCAAGGCTATTCTGAATATGCCGGAGGTGAATGATAAATTCCGTGCACGTTATGGCCGCGACTGGAATATGGACGACGTGAACGAGATGTATCAGAGTTTCGAAAAGCATCTGTTCGCTTCCCTGAAAAACTTTACGACTCCGATACCCGGTGTATTGGATATTATCCGACTGTTACGTGAGGACGGACTGAAGATTGGTTCGACAACCGGCTATACGCAAGCTATGATGGACGTGGTTCGTCCGGGTGCCGCCGCAAAAGGTTATGTGGTGGACAACCTGGTGACTCCCGATGATGTCCCCGCAGGCCGTCCGGCTCCCTATATGATTTATAAGAATATGATTGACCTGGCTATCCCGTCGGTGGATAATGTGGTGAAGGTGGGCGATACGATTGCCGATATTAAAGAGGGAGTGAATGCGAAAGTATGGACTGTCGGTCTTATAACGGGAAGCAACGAGATGGGGCTTTCGGAAGAAGAATACAACCGCCGCTCTGCCGACGAACTGGCCGGACTGAAACACGAAGTACGTGAACGCATGTTGGCTGCCGGTGCCCATTTCGTATTGGACAACATCACGGAACTTCCAGCTTGCATTGAGAAAATTAACAGATAAAATAAGGATATAATAGCTATCATTAAATATGAGAAATTATCTTTTACTGACACCCGGCCCATTAAGTACGTCACAGACCGTGCGCGAAGCCATGCTCCAGGATTGGTGTACCTGGGATAAAGATTATAATGGAGGAATCGTAACCCCAATCCGTAAAGGTCTGCTGGCTATCGCCGGACTGGATGAAAACGAATATACTGATGTGCTCCTGCAAGGCAGCGGAACCTACTGTGTGGAAGCAACCATCGGAGCCGCCGTGAAACCGACCGACAAATTGCTTATCCTTGCCAATGGCGCTTACGGGAAACGTATGGCGCAGATTGCCGGATATTACCATATCGACCATGTCCTGGTCTCTTTGCACGAAACAGAACTGATAACAGGCGAAGTTGCCCGCCGTGCCCTTGAAGAGAATCCGGGCATTACTCATCTTTCGATGGTACACAGCGAAACGACGACCGGCCTGCTGAACCCGATTGAAGAGGTGGCGGAAGTCATTCGCGGCAAGGGTATCACTTTTATTGTCGATGCCATGAGCAGCTTTGGCGGTGTACCTATCGACATGAAGAAGCTGGATATCGACTTCCTGGTGAGTAGTGTCAATAAATGTATCCAGGGAGTTCCCGGTTTCGGTTTTATCATTGCAAAGAGGGAAAAGCTGATGGCTTGCAAGGGTGTGGCCCGTTCATTGTCACTGGATATCTATGACCAGTGGGAAACGATGGAGAAGGGTGGAGGTAAATGGCGTTTCACGTCTCCCACACATGTAGTCCGTGCCTTTTACCAGGCTATGAAAGAGCTGAACGAAGAAGGAGGTATTGCCGCCCGTTACGAACGTTATAAAAAGAACCACCGGACATTGGTTGACGGAATGCGTGCACAAGGTTTCAAGACCTTGCTTCCCGATGCTTCCCAGGGTCCGATTATCACTTCTTTCCTTTATCCGCATGCAGGGTTTGATTTTAACGCATTCTATGCAGCTCTGAAGCAGAAAGGATTTGTGATTTATCCGGGTAAAATATCCGATGCGGATACTTTCCGTATCGGTAATATCGGCGATGTGTTTCCGGAAGATATGGAGAAGCTGCTGGAGGCAATCCGGAATACTGATTACAAATAGAATATAACTCTGAAAACAGTTGATATACTATATTATAACCGGATGTTGCCGTTCACTTCCGGTTATAATTAGCCCAATCTGAAAAAAATGCAAGAATAATGAACCGATAATTGCTTTTATATTGTATATGATAATAATTTTGAGTACGTTTGCTCCCATTAAAAATCAAGTTATTCAGGAGATTGTTCGAAATTGATTCATCAGTGCCTATTTAGTTGATGGATGGTAGTAATTTAATAATAAAAGCAAATGAAACGGTCAGATTTAATTGCAGCTATAGCTGCTGAAAGTGGTTGTAGTAAGAAAGATGTAGATGCAATGCTTGAAGCATTTTGTTCTGTTGCGACTAATGCACTTCGCCAGAGGGACCCAATAGTGCTGAAAGGCTTTGGTACTCTTTCTCCAAGAGAGCAGAACAGTCGTCCGGCCCGCAATCCCAAGACAGGTGAGGTTGTTATTATCCCGAAACGTCTGAGTGTGAAGTTCAGCGTTGGTAAGTTCCTTTTTGAAGACCTGAACAAGTAACTGCTATCGGTGGGCGATGGAATCCCGCAGGACGAGTATTCCTTCCGGTCCCATATTGAATAGTAAGTCTACGATACTTAAGTTGGGGAGGAATCCGAATTTATCTCGAAATACCTGATAATAGGGTTGCGGGAGAAAGGCGGAATCTTCCCCTTCGTGTTTCGGGCGGATGATTTCCCGGAAATCGTTCGGTACTTCCGGCATGTAAGCTTCCGTATAGACAACGTTCGGTTGCAGGTCCAGCAACCGGCAGACCAGCATGCGCAGCTCCTCGTTGAAATCAAACAGGAACTCATATTTCTTCTCGTAGAACGGTGCGAAATCTTCCTCATAATATTCAAAGAACGGACTCATATTATAAGCCGAGACCAGTGCATTCCAATGCAGGTGGCGCCAGTTCCCGTGGTCGGATATGCGGATATCCTTCGTCGGGCATTTCAGCGTGTCGGGCTTGACGATGGGGACGGAGAGTGACAGCGGACCGTTGGCAGCCGCGATTGTACAGCGGTTGCGGTAGGTTTGCTTCAGATAGTTTTCGGCTGTTTCTATCCGTACCTCTTCAAATTGGTAGAGTTTGCAGTATTGTTGTACCGGGCCCAGGTAGGCCGAAGAAATATATACAGGTTGCATGATTAGTTTACGGGTTTAAAAATTCGTTGCCGGTTTTTGCTGTACCAACAGAGCCAGGCGTTTCCTATGATATGGTCGTGTGGGATGAATCCGAGGTGACGCGAATCCACCGCTTCGTTGGCATTGTCGGAAAGCATCCAGTAATAATCCTGGTTGAAGAAGAAGAAATCTGTCTCCCGGCCGTCCAGGAATAACTTCCCGTCACGGAACACGGCCTTGTCGCCGGCTTCGGCCCGGATGGCTTCACGGCAGGCGGTGAGTGCAGCGGCATTGAGGCGGTAGGCCCTGCCTTTTTGGGGAACGACCAGTTCGTACGTATCCATTGGGTTTTTAAGGAAACGGATGTTGGCATCTTCCGATAATTCTTCTCGTATCTGATATTCCTCAAAGGTAGTCAGGTTGAAGGAGATGCCGAACGATTCTTCTTTCATCTCCCTGAGCGGGATATTCAGTTTCTTCTGTGCCGCCAGTACTTCTTCCTGTGCCGCCTGTGTCACGATATAAGTATTGAGTGACCGGGGGGAATGAGGAATCAGCCTTCCGTTTATCCGGTATCCGTCATTACTAATCCGGATTGTGTCGCCCGGCATACCGATACAACGGCTCAGAAATAACGGGCTCGATGTCGTATCTTTCAGCAGCGGACTGGTAAATAAAACTACCCGGTTGCGCCCTGGGTTGTCTTTTTGCGGGAGCTTGTTCACCAGCATATAATCGCCTTTGTGCAGGGCAACTTCCATGGAGTCGGTCGACACGCGATACGACTCCATACAGAAATAACGGATTACCATAACGCCCCCCACCAGCAACACGATTGTCACCAGCCATTTTACTGCGGATATGAAGGAGCGCTTTGTCATTTTAATAATGTGTCAATATGTCAATGTTCCAATATGCCAATGCAAATACACTAGGCTCAACTTTCTAAATTGGCACATTGGCATATTATCACATTGGCACATTATTCTTAATTCGGATGCACCATGCGGAACAGACGGTTCCAGCGGATACCACCGTCGAACAGGCTGCGGTCTTTATCCAGTGACAACCAGATAAGGATAGGCTTTCCTACGATATGGTCTTCCGGAACAAATCCCCAGGAACGGCTGTCGGCACTGTTGTGACGGTTGTCGCCCATCATCCAGTAATAATCATATTTAAATGTATAGTCTGTTTCCGGCTTTCCGTTGATATAATATGTACCGTCTTTTTCTTCCAGTGTATTGTTTTCGTAGTTTTTGATGCAACGGCCGTATAGAGCGATGTTACGTTCGTTCAGCGGTATCGTCGCTCCTTTCTTCGGAATCCACAGAGGACCGTAGTTGTCGCGTGTCCAACCAGTTTCATACCATGCCGGATAAGTCAACCCCGAAAATGCATCCGGTTCGATTACAATCTTTTTTACTATAGGCAGTTTCTCTGCTATCGCCAGTGCTTTCTTGGTCAGTGGCATGCGGTAGACCGGATTGTATTGTCCGGGGGCAATCGATTCGAAACCGAGGAAAGACATTAAATCCTGGTAATATCCGTTGTTGGAAACCAGTATCCGGTCTTCTTTGCTTACATTCATCAGGCGGAACTGTTCTTCCGTGATAGGGGAACCATCCGTTTCGACGTAATAACAGAACTGCATATTCTCCGGATTCTCAGCCGCTTTACCATCGATATATACCTGGTTGTCGCGTATCTCTATGGTGTCGCCCGGCATACCGATACAACGTTTCACATAGTTTTCACGTTTGTCTACAGGACGGTAGACTACATCCCCGAAGGTATTTTTATCCATCCAGATGCGTTCACGTCCGTGCTGCATAACCAGTTCGTCGTAGCTCGGATTCTGCTGTTTCAGGGCGACTGTGTCGCCGGCAGGAAAGTTGAACACCACGATATCATTGCGTTTTACATGACCGAAACCTTTCACCCGTTTGTAACCCCATTCCGGCCAGTCCAGATATGATTTACAGTTGAAGAACGGCAGCGTGTTCTGTACCAGCGGGAACGACAGCGGCGTGTTCGGGACACGCGGACCGTAACTCAGCTTGCTTACAAACAGATAATCGCCTACCAATAAAGATTTCTCCAACGAAGAACTCGGAATCTGATAATTCTGGAAGATGAACAGATTAATGAAATAGACGGCAATCAGTGCGAACAGGATATCGTCCACCCATTCCAACGCATTTCGTACCGCCGGGTTCTTTGACCGTTTCCAGGCTCCCCAGGGAATATATTTTGTCAGGAAAATATCTACGAGTACAATCAACCCGAGCAACAACCAGAGGTTCTGCATCCAGATTGAAAAGAGTATATACAGCACGGCAGAGATGCCGAACTTAATCCATTGTTTCTTGGAAATTTGTTTCATTTGCTGACTAATGTGGAATTAAAATTTAAGCATATCGTCCATACCCAGGAAGCCTTTCTTCCCGGCGGTAAATTCAGCGGCAACGACAGCGCCGAGTGCGAAACCTGCGCGGCTCTTGGCGTCATGTTTGATACTGATATAGTCGACATCCGACTCATAGGTCACCTCGTGGATGCCCGGCACTTCGCCTTCGCGGATGGCGTGGATTGGCAGGTCGGTCGGCTGTTCGGCTGTTTCCAGTGTCCAACGGTCTTTCCGGTCTACGTTTTCAATGATTCCTTCTGCCAGTGTGATAGCGGTACCGCTCGGAGCATCCAGTTTGTGGATATGGTGCGTTTCCGTCATGCAGATAGTATAGGAAGGGAAATTATTCATGATTTTCGCCAGGTACTTGTTGAGAGCGAAAAAGATATTTACTCCGATGCTGAAATTGGAAGCGTAGAAGAAAGTCTTGCCTTCCTTTTCACATTTCTCTTTTATTTCGCCGATACGGTCCAGCCAGCCGGTCGTGCCGGAAACAACGGGAACACCGGCAGCGAAACTCTTCATATAATTGTCGAATGCCGTGGCCGGAGTCGTGAACTCGATGGCTACATCTGCGCTCTTGAAATTAGCTGACTGAAATTCTTCCGGGTTGTTTATATCTACGATAGAGACGATTTGGTGTCCTCTGTTCAATGCAATCTGCTCGATGGTTTTGCCCATCTTTCCGTAACCGATAAGTGCAATCTTCATAATCTTTTCAGAATAAAATGAATAAATAAGCTAATAACTTAGCCTTCAGGGGTGCAAATATAAAGAAAATGAATTAGATTTGTGGCATAAATCTTAACTCTGAAAAGAATATGGAACGTTTATTACATTATGTTTGGAAATACAGACTGTATCCAACGACTTCGCTTCTTACTACTGACGGACGTACAGTATCGGTCATTGACCCCGGAACACCCAACACCGACGCGGGCCCGGACTTCTTCAATGCAAAGATGAAAATAGACGGTACTTTGTGGGCCGGGTGTGTTGAAATCCATGACAAAGCCTCCGACTGGCTGCTTCATCGCCATGATAAGGACAAGGCTTATGATGCCGTTGTTCTCCATATTGTGGAGGTGTCGGACTGTATCGTTTACCGGATGAACGGAGAGGTTATTCCGCAAATGGAACTGGCAGTGCCGGAGTCGGTTGTGCGGAATATCGACTGGTTGCTCCATCATGACAACTCTCTTCCCTGTGCCGGATATATCCCTCAAATGGAGCCCGTTCACATTACATCGTGGCTGGGGGCTCTGCTCGGCGAACGGCTGGAACGGAAAACGGCCGATATATTCCGTTTGCTGGACCAGTATGCCGGTGACTGGAACGAAGTCTTTTATATTACTTTAACCCGCAATTTCGGTTTCGGTGTGAATAACGACATCTTCGAGCGTCTTGCCAAGAGCTTACCGCTCAGGTATATTCAGAAGCAACGCGGCAGCAGTTCGCAGGTCGAAGCGATGCTGTTCGGACAGGCCGGGATGCTGAATGAAGCGATCGATTGCCCTTATTATCGTTTGCTGCAACGTGAGTATCAGTTTCTTCGCTATAAATTCGGATTGACTCCGCTGGACTGTTCTCAATTCAGGAACCTTCGTACCCGGCCCATCAATTTCCCCTGTCTGAAACTGGCACAACTGGCGGCTGTCTGGACGCAATACGATACCTTGTTTTCTGTTATCCTGACGGCAGGCAGTATCGGTGAGATTAAGCAATGTCTGCGTGTCACACCTTCCGCTTATTGGGAGACGCATTATCATTTCCGGTGTGCTTCCGCTGTAAAAGAGAAAACAGTCGGGGAGAATTCTTTGTGTATATTATTGATAAATACGGTAGTTCCCATTCTTTTCGCTTATGGGGTCAGGAATAAGCAACCCGAATACTGCGAGCGTGCGATCCGTATCCTTGAAAATCTTCCTCCGGAGAAGAATACGATTGTTTCGGGTTTTAGCCGGGCAGGGATAAAAGTCTGCCATGCAGGCGACAGTCAGGCGCTGATTCAGTTGAAACGGGAGTATTGCGAGAAGAAGAAATGTCTGTACTGTCGGATCGGGTTCAGGTATCTGAAACGGGGTATTCCCTCTTTATAGAATGCAAAGATTTCTTATTTAGCGTATATATCACTATTAGTCACCGGATTTTTCCCTATTTTTGCCATCTGATTAAAAAGCGATTGAATGGGTAACAGATATATAAAAGATTTATTGCTGGTACTGTGCGGAGTGTTTCTGTTGGTAACCATGTATTCGTGTGCCAATATGGCTTCTCCGAACGGGGGACCTTACGATGAGACCCCCCCTAAATTCATAAGCAGTTTGCCTGCCCCTAATCAGACGAATTATAAAGGGAAGAAGGTGGAGATTCTGTTTGATGAACTGGTTCAGCTGGACAAGCCGTCGGAGAATGTAATTATCACGCCGCCGCAGATGCAATTACCTGTGATCCGTGCCGCGGGAAAGAAGGTCGTGGTCGAACTGAAAGATACACTGAAAGAAAATACGACTTATACGATCGACTTCACCAACTCGATCTCCGATAATAACGAGAAGAACGTATTCGAGAATTTCTCCTTTGCCTTCTCTACCGGTGATGTGATCGATACGCTGGAGGTATCGGGTATCTTGCTGAATGCCGAAAACCTGGAACCTATGCCCGGTATCACGATCGGTCTGCATAAGAATCTGGAGGATTCGGCTTTTGTGAAACTACCTTTTGACCGTACTTCGCGCACGAACGATAAAGGACAGTTCACCATCCGCAACATCTCGCCGGGCAGTTACCGTATCTTCGGTCTGAACGATGTCAACCGTGACTATAAATTCGACCAGCCGGGCGAGGAGATTGCGTTTAACGACTCCATTATCATCCCTTCGCTGGAGTTGACCACCCGGCAGGATACGCTTTGGAAAGACAGCCTTACCATCGATACGATCCGTACGGTTGCCTATACGCGTTATTTCCCGGATGATATCGAATTGCGTCTGTTCAAGGAAGACTTCGTGCGCCAGTATCTGCTGAAACCGGAGCGGCAGCAGGAAAACTTGCTGACCATACGGTTCAACGCTCCGCTGGATACCGTACCGCTTCCGAAGCCGCTCAACTTTACCCCGGAGAATCCGGACTGGTTCTTTACACAGGAAACGGAGGCGGGAAAAGGCGTTAATTTTTGGCTGACCGATTCGCTGGTATGGAAACAAGATACGTTGCAGGTGGAACTGTCGTATCCGAAGAGCGACTCGCTGAACGTTCTCCGACCGCAAACTGATACGCTTCAGTTCGTGATGCGCCGTCGTCCCGAAAAGAAGAAAAAGAAGAAAGATGACGAGCCGGAACCGATCGTCTTCCTGGGTATGCAGATCGACGCGCCCGGTTCGATGGACTTGTTTGATACCGTATCCGTTACGTTCAATGAACCGATCCTCGAACTGCCGAAGGAAGTCTTCTATCTGGACCAGAAGGTCGATACGGTATGGACTCCGGTTGATTTCGAGCTTTTCCCGGACTCTGCCAACAGCCTGAATTACTTCATTCGCCGTCCGTGGAAATATGCCGAGGAGTATCGCCTGTCGGTGGACTCCGCAACGATCTTCAGTCTTTATGGCAAGTGGAACGAACCGTATTCGGCTGAGTTCAAGATCAAGAAAGAGGATGAATACGGACACTTATATATTAATGTAGAAGGAATTGATACGACCGCTTATGTGGAATTGCTGAACGGTAGTGATGCCCCGGTGCGGAAGGCGAAGGTAAAGAACGGCGGTGTCCTTTTCATGGACCTGAAACCGGACAAGTATTACGCCCGCCTGGTGGTTGACCTGAATGACAACGGCAAATGGGATACCGGCAATTATGCCGATAAACGCCAGCCGGAAGAAGTCTTTTATTCGCCAGTTCAGTACAACGTATTGCAGAACTGGCAGGTAGAAGAGACTTGGAATGTCAAGGCAACCCCATGGGCAAAACAGAAACCTATCGAGATTACAAAGAATAAGCCGAAAGAGGCAACCAAGAAGAAAAGAAATTACAAAGATGAAGGACAACAGAAGTCTTCTTCGCGCAATAGCGGTATGGGCGGCAGCATCGGCATGCCGTTCTAAAGGAACCGGTTTATGTCTGCCGGTCCTGTTGTTGCTCCTTTCCGGAGTGGCCGGTGCGCAGACTATTCCGGTGAAAGAGCGGTTCAATGCCGGTGAGGAGGTGCAATATGAATTGTACTTCAAATGGGGTATTCTGATGCCACGCGCCGGACAGGCAACCTTATCCATTAAAGATACCCGCTATGAGGATAATCCGGCTTATCATTATAACCTGTTATTCCGAACTTCCGGCATGTTTGAGAAGATATTCTCCATGCGCGATACGATCGACTGCTATTTCACGCCTGAGATGCTGTTACTCCGTAGCGAGAAACGGGTGAATGAGAATGACTACTATCTGATCGACGACCTGAAGTTCTCTTATAGTACAGGGAAGACTTCGGCCCATTCCCATCGCTATACGCCTTCACGGACGAAGATCGACACGATGATCGTTTCCGAACAATATATGTTCGATATGCTGGGTGCCACCATGTATCTCCGCTCGCTGGACTGGGATAACATGAAACAGGGCGATGAATTTCCGTTTCATGTGGTGATCGGACGGGACCGGATCAACATCAGTTTCCGCTATACCGGGCAGCAGATCGTGGAACGCAACGAGACACTGAAATACCGTACCCGACATTTCTATATCGATATTTTTGACGACGCTTTCACCCAAAGCAAGGCGGCCGCCGAAATATGGATCGGGGACGATGAAAACCATATCCCGGTCAAGATTCGTGCCAAGCTGAAGATAGGAGCGGCCGAGGTCTATTACAAATCATCCAAAGGATTGCGTTACCCGCTTACTTCGCGGGTGGAAATTCCCCGGCGTTAGGCAGTGAGAGAGTGAAACGTGTTTCGGAGTAAGGCTGTGAACTGACCAGGAGTTCGCCGCCATGCATCCGTACGATCTGGCGTGAAAGACTCAGGCCGATACCCGTACCCTTGTTCTTGGTGGTGAAGAAAGGAATGAAAATATCTTCCAGCATATCGTGGGGGATGCCCGGCCCGTTATCCGTTACTTCTATCAGGGTCGTGGTGCCGGGTTGTTTTACCGTGAGTGAGATTTCACCGTTATCCTGTCCTTCCAATGCTTCCATCGCATTTTTCAACAAGTTGATCAAGACCTGTGAGAGCAGTTCTTCATCGGCATTGACTGTTATTTCGTCCTGGCAGAGGTAAACAGTCAGACCGATCTGTAAACGTTGCAGGTCCGACTGGAACAGCAGTTCGATGTTGCGTACCTGGCGGGAGAGGGAGAACGGATTGGGATTGGGAGCCTGCAACCGTGCCAGTTGGCGGTATGAATTGGTGAAGTTCATAAGGCTCTGTCCCTGGCTCTTGATCGTATCCAGTCCGCGGACCGTCTTCCGGATGGTGGCGTCGTTGATCTCGTCGCAGCTTTTCGTCGTGTCGTTGCTCCGGTAATAGGAGAGGAGCGTGCCTGAGAGGGAGACGATCGGAGCGATCGAGTTCATGATCTCGTGGGTCAGGACGTGCATCAACTTGTCGTATGCCTCGTATTCTTTCCGTAACAGTTCGCGTTCGAACTCTTTCTGCTTGCTCTCCGTCATCAGGCGGTGGATGCGGTTGAATGCCGTATGCAGGCGGCGTTGTTCTTCCGGTCCGCTGTTTTCGGGGAAGTAAAGCATCGACTCATTGTCTTCGATGGCATCGAGGAACAGTTGGATACGGCGGTTCGATGTATTGAGGAAATAGACGAGGATCCCGACCAGCCATAAGGCGATCAGTAGGGTGACGCATCCCAGTATGATGGCTTTACCGGTGATAATACCCGTTAGTCCCACGCCGGCAACAAGGAGGATGACCGCGACCTGGAAGACTATCTTCAGATAGATGCGTGTGCTGAACATTCGTTTCACAGGTTGAACCGTTTTAGTTTGTTATATAAGGTCTGCCGGCTTACCCCCAGTTGCTCGGCGGCAGCGGTCAGGTTGCCGTCGTTCTGGGTAATAGCCGCCTCAATCGTCTTGCGCTCCACTTCCCCCAGGTTGGGGGTATCGGAGAACGAGACGGATTTTCCGGGACGGATAAAGAGGTCGGCGGCACGGATTACATTCTTCTCGGCCAGGATCACTGCTTTCTCGATGGTATGTTGCAGTTCGCGTATGTTGCCCGGCCAGTCGTAACGTTCCAGTTTGGCGGCTGCCTGCGGATGGATGGTCAGGCCAGGCTGGTTGTACAGGGCCGTATACTTTTTCAGGAAGTAGTCGATGAAAAGGGGAATATCTTCCCGGCGGTTCCTGAGAGGCGGTATCTCTATTTGTATGGTGTTGATGCGATAGTAGAGATCCTCCCGGAAAAGAGATTGCTTCACCAGTTCCGGCAGGTCGCGGTTGGTGGCGGCGATCAGACGTATGTCGATCGGGATTTTACGGTTGCTTCCCAATCGGGTGACTTCGCGGTTCTGCAGGGCGGCGAGCAGTTTGGCTTGCAGGCCGACCGGGAGGTTGCCTATTTCATCCAGAAACAGGGTGCTTCCGCTGGCAGCCTCGAATTTACCCGGCCGGCTTTCGCGGGCATCGGTAAAGGCACCTTTTTCATGTCCGAACAGTTCGCTTTCGAAAAGGGATTCACTGACGGCTCCCATGTCCACGTTGATCATTTCCCGGCGGCTGCGGAGCGACAGGCGGTGTATTTCTCGGGCGAGCATTTCTTTACCTGTACCGTTCTCGCCAGTGATAAGGATATTCGCATCCGTTTTGGCAACCTTGGTCACGACCTTGATCAGTTTCATCATAACGGCGGAGTGGCCGATGATCATGGCTGGCTCCACAGGGCGGTCGGGTCGGTTACGATCGGTCTTCTGTTTGACCTTTTCCCGTTCTACGGCTTGTAAGGCGGCGTGTATCTTTTCGAGCAGGACTTCGTTGTCCCAGGGTTTGAGTATAAAATCAACGGCTCCGCTTTTCAAGGCTTTGACAGCTAGTTCCACATCTCCGTAGGCGGTAAGCATGATGACCGGCAGTTCGGGGGCTATTTCCTGGATACGGCGTAGCCAGAACAGGCCTTCGTTTCCGGTGTTTACGCCTGCGGAGAAATTCATATCTAGAATGACAAGGTCGACCGGCATCGTATCCAGCACGGATAAGATGCTGTTCGGGTTGGAGGCGGTCTCTACCCGTTCGAATTCATCTTCCAATAATAATTCGAGCGAAGTCAGTACACTTTTATTATCATCTACAATGAGAACTGTTCCGGTTTGCATACGATTAATTTTTCCGTAAAGGTATCGGCTTCCGGGGTACTTTGCAAATGAGCGTCAAAATATTTGACACTAATAACAGGATAATATAACACTATAGTCCTAATCCGATTAGCACTCGTATGCTAAGGCAGTCAGCACAGTAGTGCTGGTGAGGGTAACACTACTGTGCTGGCCCCGTATCCGGCACAGAAGCAGGGCCTGTTTTTTTATGATTGACACATCAGCGTCCATATTTTTGACAATCGGGCGTCCATATATTTTACACTTTGCGAGGCTGTTTCTTTTGTGGAATATGATAATCAGTCAGTATGAAATGTGGCACGCCTTTTGCTTTTACATGTACATGATGAAAATGCAAATAACAATTAAATATGGATGGAGGTTAGCCTGCCTGTTGCTGTTTGGTTCGGTAGTGGGAGCAGGTGCACAGGAATCCTGGAGTGTCGACTCTTGCATGCGCTATGCGCTGGAGAGGAACCTGGCACTGAAAAACAGCCGGTTGGATACCCGTATCGCTCGCGAAGACTTTACGGCGGCGATAGGAGATTTCCTGCCTTCGGTCAGTACCAGCGGGGCTTTCGGGAAACGGATGGGACGTTCGGTCGACCCGAAAACGAATTTGTATACCACCTCTTCCTTCGTGGAAAGTACGCTGGGAGTCGATATATCATTGCCTGTTTTCGACGGGTTCAAACGTATCAACCGGGCACAGTTCACCCGGCTGAACAGGCAACTGAGCAGCGTTGCCGGAAAAGCGGAGGAGAACCGGGTGGCTTTCGAGGTGATGGATGCTTATTATGTATATATCTTTGACAGAAAGATGAGTGCCCTGGCTACCGAACAACGTAAGCTAAGCGAGCGTTACCATGAGCAGATGCTTGAATATGTGGACCTCGGTCTTCGTTCACCCTCTGACCTTCAGGAGGTGAAAGCCCGTTTGCAGAGCGATATTTATCAGGAGACGGTGAAGAAGAAGACGGAGCGTCTTTCTTTTCTTGCACTAAAAGAGTTGTTGCAGATGCGCGATTCGGACTCTTTATCCGTTAGTGACAGAGAGGGGGATGACGGTGAGTTGCCGCTTCTTGCCGGTTATTCGGCTCCGGAAGTGTATGCAGAGTCGGAGACTACGCTTCCCGAGTTCCGGATGATGGATTTGCGGGAACAGGCGTCGCGAAAGTCGCTTGCCATCGCGTCGGGAGCTTTCTCGCCTTCCATCCGGGCGGATTTCAGTCTTTATTCGAGTTACTATGACACGGAACGCGATGCGGACGGACATATCTCCTCGTTCGGGCAGCAGATGAAAAACAATTGGAACAAATATATAGGTCTGCGGGTATCTTTCCCTATATTCAGCGGTTTGTCCCGCTTTACGGCAGTCAGGAAAGAGCGTTTCCGCCTGCAACAGATAAGGAATAACAACGACCAGCAACGAATATCCTTATATAAGGAGATAGAAGACGCCTGCCTTTCCTTACAGGCTTCGGCAGAGGAACATCACCAGGCTAAACTGCAATTGCAGGCAGCTGCAACCACCCTCAAAGAGAACGAGGAGAAGTGGGAGGAAGGGATGGTTTCCGTCTTCGAACTGATGGAGAAGCGTAACCTGTATATCCAGGCCAAAGCAGAACTGGCCCGTACCCGGCTGCAATATGACCTGAAACACCGGATGGTCGAGTTCTACCGTACCGGTTCATTTTTAGTAAAATAACAACAAAGAACAGATATGAATAACAACATGGACACCCCTATCGAACGGAAATCCCGTTTGAAGAAGAAACATCTGTATGCGATGGCAGGAGGCGCTTTCTTCCTGGTCTGCCTGCTTTACTTTATTTTCCGCGATACCTCTTCCTCCATGAAAGTGGACAAGGAACGGCTGACCATCTCCACCATCGTCCAGGGTGAGTTTAATGATTATATCCGTGTGATAGGGCAGGTGCTCCCGGACCGTATCATCTACCTCGATGCCATCGAGGGCGGCCGGGTGGAAGAACGCCTGATAGAAGAAGGGGCGCAGGTCAAGGCCGGCGATGTTATCCTCCGCCTGAGTAACCCGCTGCTGAATATCGGTATCCTGCAAAGCGAGGCAGATCTTGCTTATCAGGAGAACGAACTCCGTAACACCCGCATCAGCATGGAACAGGAACATCTGCGCCTGCAACAGGACCGTATCAGCCTCAACAAAGAACTGGTACAGAAGGACCGCCGTTACCGGCAATACGAACGTCTGTATAACAAACAACTCCTGGCGCGCGAAGATTTCCTGCAGGCAAAGGAAGACTATGAAAGCGCCCGCGACCAGCTTGTCGTGTTGGACCAGCGTATCCGCCAGGACGACCTTTTCCGCAGCAGCCAGCTGGAGAGCCTGGATGAGAATATCCGGAACATGAAACGGAGCCTCTCCCTCGTCCGCGAACGGTTGGAGAACCTGAAGGTGAAAGCGCCCGTCAGCGGCCAGCTGGGTAATCTCGAAGCACAGATAGGGCAGTCTATCGCCCAAGGGGAACGTATCGGGCAGGTCATCACCCCCGAACTGAAGGTGGAGGCCAAGATTGACGAACATTATGTGGAACGGGTGATGCCCGGCCTTCCCGCCAGCTTCGAGCGTGAAGGGAAGACCTACGACATGGAAGTGACGAAAGTCTACCCTGAAGTGCGCGACGGCCAGTTCCGTACCGACCTTCATTTTACCGGAGGACGTCCGGAGAATATCCGTGCCGGGCAGACTTATCACCTGAACCTGCAACTGGGTGACCCCGTACAGGCCATTCTGATTCCCCGCGGCAGCTTCTACCAGGCAAGCGGCGGCCTGTATGTATATGTCGTGGATGAGGACGAGACTGTCGCGCGCCGCCGTCCGGTGAAGATAGGCCGCCAGAATCCGCAGTATTATGAAGTGACCGAAGGAGTGAAACCGGGCGAGAAAGTGATTATCTCCGGCTATGAACTCTTCGGTGAAAACGAACGATTGATTATCAGATAACAGAAAGGATAAAGATGGATTACCTCTCTCAAGTCATAAAAAGCCAGCGCGCCCGCAAGTCACTTTCGGTCATTAATATCTTCGGCCTGTCGGTGTGTATCTCTGCCGCCCTGCTGATTCTGCTCTATGTCCGTTTCGAACTGAGCTACGACTCTTTCCATGACGGCGACCGCGTGTACCGTGTCGAAAGCCGTTTGTATGAGGGAGCGACGCTGACGGATAACTGGGCGACGACCGCATTCGGCCACGGTCCGGTGATGAGCCGGGAGATACCGGGCATCGAAAAGTTCGTCCGGCTGACCGCCCAGGACCGGGAACAGGTGGTTACCTACCAGGATAAGCAGTTCGCCGAAAGCCGCTATTGTTTTGCCGAACCAACCTTTTTCGACCTCTTCCGTTTCCCTATTCTGAAAGGGGAGAGAGACGGCCAGCTGACCCGTCCCAATACCGCCGTGCTGACGGAAAGTGCCGCCCACCGTTATTTCGGCGAGGCGGAGCCGTTGGGCAAAATCCTGACCTTCCGCACGTCGACAGCCGAACAACATTTCGAAGTGACAGGCATTATTGCCGACATGCCGGCCAATTCACATCTGTATTATGATTTCCTGCTGTCTTATTCCACGATACCGAAGGAACGGCAGGATATTTGGTATATTCACGGCGTCTATACGTATGTCCGCCTGGAACCGGGGAAAAAACCGGAAGATATAGAAAACGCCTTTGCCGCTATTTCAGATAAATACAAAACCGCAGCCTTGAAACATAAGGACTGGAAGGTGGAGTTAATCCCATTGAAAGATATTCACCTGACTCCGCAGAAGTCGTATGAGAAGGAGACGAAAGGCAGCCGTACCGCCGTGTATATCCTTTCGGTGATGGCGATTGCCCTGTTGCTGACAGGCTGGATCAATGCGTTGAACCTGATGGTGGCGCGTTTCCTGGAACGGGGAAAAGAGTTCGGGGTGCGTAAAGCCTTCGGTGCCTCCCGCCGGCAGATGCTGTTGCAGGGACTGACGGAGGCCGGCATCGTCAATCTGCTGGCAACCTTGATTGCGCTCGGTTGGCTGGAGGTATTGCTGCCGCTTGTCTATACTTGGGCGGAACATGATTTTGGTGCCGATATATTAGTACAACCGCAGTTCTGGCTGGCCGTAGCGGTTATTGCCGGGCTGGGGACGCTTTTCACCGGCTTATATCCTTCCTATCTGCTGACACGCATCCGTCCGTCGGATATCATACGCGGGAAGTTATCACATAGCCGGAAAGGCAATAAGATGCGGAAAACATTGATTGTCGTGCAGTTTGTCGCTTCCTTTATCTTGATAACAGGTACGTTTGTCGTTATCTCCCAGGTTCGCTACATGCAGAAGGAGGCCGCTTCTTCCGGGACAGACCGGATCGTCGTATTGAAATATCCCTCTTTTACAGATGAACTGTCCGTCAGGATGGAAAGTTTCAAGAAAGAACTGAAGCGGAAGACGTATGTCCGCCAGGTGACTGTTTCCGGTGCCGTGCCGGGGGTGGAGGTCGCCAATTATTTTGCCAACCGTCCGTTCGGCAGCGACCCGTCCGAGGTGAAACTGATTCAGATGTTCGCCGTCGATTACGATTACCTGGCCACCTATTCGCCGGAGATGGTCTGCGGCAGGGGATTCTCGGAAGAGTATGGAGATGAACTGAATAAGGTCGTGCTGAACGAAGAGGCCGTCCGCCTCCTGGGTTTCCCTTCTGCGGAAGCTGCTTTAGGCAAACAACTGACGATGGAAGTGCTGCAAGACCCTCTCCAGGTGATAGGAGTGGCGAGGAACTATCACCAACAGTCGCTGGCCGTCCCTTATAAGCCAATCATCTTCTTCCTGAAAGACCGCGTTCCGATTATCGGGACACCTTATATTTCCATCCGCATGGACGGTGTGGTCGGTCCGGCCCGTCTGGCGGAGATAGAACAAATCTATCGCGATTTCTTCCCGACTTCGTTGTTCTCTTATTTCTTCCTCGACGATTTCAACAGGAACCAGTATAAGGAAGACCGGAATTTCGGATGGATATTTGCCGCATCGTCTTTGCTGGCCGTCTTTGTCGCCTGCCTGGGATTGTGGGTAATCACGCTTTTCTCGACCCTCTCGCGGGTGAAGGAAGTGGGAATACGTAAGGTGCTGGGAGCGGGTAAAAGGAATCTTTTTGTAGTTTTGACGCGTGAATTATTGCTCCTTACGGTACTTGCGTCCGTGATAGGTATTCCCGTGTCCGCTTTCTTGATGAATAGCTGGCTTGAAAGCTATGCGTTTCATATCCCGTTGCCCTGGTGGAGTTATGCGGTGGCGTTCGTGCTGCTGATGTGTATCGCTTTCGGGACGATTGCCCGGCAGGTATGGCGCATCATCCGCCTGAAACCGATGTATATTTTAAGGAGTGAATAATTTATAAATAGGAACATATGATTAAAACAGAGAACCTGTCTATGCTCTTCACCACGGAAGACGTACAGACCAAAGCATTGAATGAAGTAAGCCTGGAGATAAAGAAAGGCGAGTTTGTGGCTATCATGGGGCCTTCGGGTTGCGGCAAGTCCACCTTGCTGAATATCCTGGGAACACTTGATTCGTCGACTTCGGGCAAATACTTCTTCGACGGAAAGGAGATCGATAAGATGAGCGAGAGCCAGCTGACTTCTTTCCGTAAGGGGAATATCGGCTTTGTATTCCAGAACTTCAACCTGATTGACGAACTGACGGTCTATGAAAACGTAGAACTGCCCCTTGTCTATCTGAACAGCAAGAAGTCCGAACGCAAAAAGAAGGTGATGGAGGTGCTTGAACGTATGAATATCGCCCATCGTGCCGGCCATTTCCCCCAGCAGTTATCCGGTGGCCAGCAGCAACGTGTGGCTATTGCCCGTGCGGTGGTAACCGACTGCCCCCTGATTCTGGCGGATGAGCCGACGGGTAACCTGGATTCGACAAACGGCCTCGAAGTAATGGAACTGCTCAGCGAACTGAACCGGCAGGGAACGACGGTCGTTATCGTCACCCACTCCCAGCGAGACGCGAAGTTTGCCCACCGGGTCATTCATTTGCTGGACGGGCGGATTGTATCGGAGGAGAAACGTTGACGGTAATCATCAACGGAAGTTGACGGTGTCCGTCAGTTACCGTTGACGACTGTCGTCAATGAGAGTTGACGATGACCGTCATCACAGACAGGATAAAGTGAAGTACTAATATTTTATTGACAGATTCAGAATACTATGATTATTTCAAACTATTGGAACAGTGCCCTGCGCAGCCTGACGAAAAAGAAAGGCTTCAGTGCAATCAATATAATCGGCCTGGCAATCGGTATGGCGGCCGCCCTGCTGATTCTGACCTACGTGGCTTTCGAATATAGCTACGACGATATGCACAGCCGTGCCGACCGCATCTTCCGCGTGGAAGCACGTTTCTACGAAAACGGCGAACTGACGGATAACTGGGCGAGCAGTTCGGCCGGCTACGCCACCGCTATGAAACGTAACCTGGCGGGCGTGGAGGATTATACCCGCGTCGGCAGCCAGTACTATCCGGAGCAGGTCGTGAAATACAACGAACTGCTCTACCGTGAGACAGGCATCGGGTATGCCGAGAAGAATTATTTCAACTTCTTCGATTATGAATTACTGAAAGGGGATAAGAATACCTGCCTCGACGGGCCGAACAAGGTGGTGATAACCGAACGCATCGCCAATAAATACTTCAAAGGGGCCGACCCGATTGGGAAGATACTGATTTTCCGCAGCAATATCGGCGAAGAGGCGTGCGAAGTGACCGGCATCATGAAAGATATGCCTGTCAATTCGCATGTGCGTTACAGCATGATGATCTCTTACGAAACTCTTCCGAAATGGATGGATGAATACTGGTATCGCCACGAAGTGTACTCATATGTCCTCCTGAAGTCGCCTGCCCTGAAGAAACAGGTGGAAGAAGCCTTCCCCGCGATGGCGGAGAAATACAAGACGGAAGAGGCACTGAAGAATAAGACCTGGGCAATCGAATTGACCAACCTGCGCGATATCCACCTGAATCCGCAGAAGGCGTATGAACCGGAGACGAAGGGGAACAGTTCTTCCATGCTGGTGCTGATATGTACGGCGTTGGCGATCCTGTGCATTGCCTGGATCAATTATATCAATATGACGGTTGCCCGCTCGATGGAACGGGCCAAAGAAATCGGCATACGCCGGGCATCGGGGGCGAGCCGCCGGCAAATCGTGGCGCAGTTCCTGTTCGAATCGTTGATAACGAACGGGATTGCCTTTATCCTGGCTATCGGGTTGATGGAGGCGTTGATGCCTGCTTTTAACAACCTGACCGGGCGTGACCTGGGATTCTCTGTGTGGGTGACGACCTCGTTGGGGTGGATGCTGTTGTTGATTTTCGCCTTGGGTGTATTCCTGTCCGGTTTCTATCCGGCGACGATTTTGTCCGGCATTAAGCCAATCCGGATGCTGAAAGGGAAATTCACGCATACGAAGAATGCGGCGACGACTCGTAAGGTGCTGGTCGTTTTGCAATATACGGCGTCAATGGCTTTGCTCTGCGGAACGCTGATCGTGTATGCACAGTTGCAGTTTATGCGTCAGGCCTCGTTGGGTGTCCGTGTGGACCAGACGTTGGTGTTGAAATTTCCGGCGCATTGCGAGGAACTGTCTACGAAGCTGACGGCGATGAAAAGGGAGTTGAAGGCGTTGCCTTCCGTAAAGAATGTGACGGTTTCCGGTGCCGTTCCCGGGACGGAGGTGGCAGATTTCCTGTCTATTGTCCGTTTGAGTGATGCCACGAAGCAAACTCGCCTGCTGGAAATGCTCAGTTGCGATTACTATTATCTGGATGCCTACGACCTGAAGTTTGTTGCCGGCCGTGGTTTCGGGGAGGATTTCGGTGGCGATGTATATAATATCGTCCTGAATGAGGCGGCCGTCCGTACGTTGGGCTTTGCCTCGACCGATGCCGCGATTGGCGAACGCCTTTCCGTGGAGACGGTAGACCAGCCGATGAAGATTATCGGTGTGGTGAAAGATTATCATCAGCAGTCCCTGAATAAAGGCTATACACCTATCCTGTTCGCCCTTCACGACAAACTGAGCTGGATGAAGCAGCGTTATATCTCCGTAGTGATGGAGAATGCCAATCCCCGTGAGTTGGTGAAGCAGGCGGAGACGGTCTGGAACCGTTATTTCCCGGATTCCAGCTACGATTACTTCTTCCTCGACCAGTTCTTCGACCAGCAATACCGGCAGGATGAGGTGTTCGGATTGATTGTAGCTCTCTTTGCGATACTGGCGATTTTCATCTCCTGCATGGGACTTTGGGTGCTGGTGATGTTCTCCTGTTCGACTCGTGTTCGTGAAATGGGTATACGTAAAGTCTTGGGTGCTTCCAAAATACAGCTGTTCTATGAACTGGGACGTGAGTTCTTTGTCCTGATCGGCATTGCGATAGTGATAGCTCTTCCTCTCTCCTGGTGGGTCATGGACGGCTGGCTGAGCAATTATTCGTTCCGCACCGACTGGAAAGCCTGGTTCTTCCTGGTTCCGGTGATTTTGTTGTGTGTGATTTCCCTGTTGACCATAGGCTGGCAGACTGCTAAAACAATCCTTAGCAAACCTGCCCGGTCGTTGCGGTATGAGTAAAATAATGTGCCAATGAGGTAATGTGCCAATATGCCAATGGAAATAGCATTCCTCATATTGGCACATTGTTTCACGTCTACTATTCAGGTAGATAATCTGTTTTATACCTGTTTGTCGATTGACATTTCGTTTTATTCTATCGGTGCAAACGGAAGTTCCGTGTCTTTCCTGTATCCGGAGCCGCTGAACGTAGCAATCAGCTCTCCGGCTTCATTCGTAATATTCACTTCGCAGTTGGCAAGCCGTTTATGGCTGAATACTTCCCGTGCTTCGGCATACAGGAATCCTTTGCTTTCGGCCTTGAAGAAGTTGATATTGGAAGTGATGGACAATGTCAACCGGGCATGGCTGTTAGTGGCTGCCGCAAACGCCAGGTCGGCCAGCGTAAAGATGGCACCTCCCTGGCAGACACCGCCACCGTTCAGGTGCATCGGTTTTATCTCCATACGGGCTTTGGCATAACCATTGCCCGTTTCCAATAATTCTACCCCGGCAAATAAGGCAAATTTGTCGCCTTGAAGAAATTCGTTTATTGTCATTACGATAATATGCTAATTTGAAAATATGCCAATGTGCCAATAAAAGATACTCCGATTGGCATATTGGCACATTGACCGATTGATTGATTATTTACTTAGCTTCCATTCTGCTCCGTCTTTGGTATCCTTAATCTCGAATCCCATGGCAGTCAGTTCGTTACGAATCTTGTCGGAAGTAGCCCAATCCTTATTGGCTTTTGCCTGTTGGCGGATAGTCAGCAAGAGGTCTACAGCTTTACCGAATGTCTCATAATTGTCACCTCCGGCAGATGCTTCGTCTTTCATTCCCAGGATGTCGAATACGAAAGTGTGGAATACTTCTTTCAACTCTTTCAGGTCTTCAGCCGAGATAGTCGCTTTGCCATCCTTTACGGAATTGATGGCGCGGGCGGCATCGAACAGATGGGAGATGACAATCGGAGAGTTCAGGTCGTCATTTAAAGCATCATAACATTTTTTGCGAAGGTCTTTCACATCTACTGTCGAGGCATCCGAAGCTGTCAGCTTTTGCAGGTGGTTGTAAGCATCCATCAGACGGCTCAATCCTTTTTCTGCGGCTTGCAGGGCTTCGTTGCTGAAATCCACCGTACTGCGGTAATGCGCCTGGAGGATGAAGAAGCGGATTGTCATGGCCGAATAAGCCTGGCTCAGCATTTTGTGGTCGCCGGTGAAGAACTCATCCAGCGTGATAAAGTTACCGAGCGATTTACCCATCTTCTGTCCGTTGATGGTAATCATATTGTTATGCATCCAGTAGTGAACCATATCATCCCCTTGTGAAGCGACAGCCTGTGCAATTTCGCATTCATGGTGCGGGAAGATCAGGTCCATGCCACCCCCGTGGATATCGAAATGCTGTCCTAGGTATTTCTTGCCCATCGCCGTACATTCGCAGTGCCATCCGGGGAAACCGTCGCTCCACGGAGAAGGCCAGCGCATGATATGTTCGGGTTGCGCACATTTCCAGAGGGCGAAGTCGATCGGGTTATGCTTCTCGTCCTGGCCGTCCAGCGCACGGGTCGTATTCAGCATATCTTCGATATTACGGCCCGAAAGGATACCGTAATTATGGTCTTTGTTGTATTTCTCTACGTCAAAATAAACGGAACCTTTGCTTTCATAAGCATATCCGTTGTCAAGAATCTTCTTTACCAGTTCGATTTGCTCGATGATATGGCCCGAAGCATGCGGTTCGATGCTGGGAGGAAGCACGTTGAGGGCCTCCATCGCCTTGTGGTAACGGTTCAGGTAGAACTGCACCACTTCCATCGGCTCCAACTGTTCCAGACGGGCTTTCTTGGCAATTTTGTCTTCGCCTTCATCGGCATCGTGTTCCAGATGGCCTACGTCGGTAATGTTGCGTACATAACGTACTTTGTATCCTATATGTGTAAGATAACGGAACAACAGGTCGAATGTGATAGCCGGGCGGGCGTGTCCCAGATGCGCATCGCCATAGACCGTCGGACCACAGACATACATGCCTACGTGGGGTTCATGCAACGGGATAAATTGTTCCTTCTTTCTTGTGAGCGTGTTGTAAATACTTAATGGATGTTCCATATCTGTTTATACTTTAAAAGTTGCTTTGTCTTTGCCTGTATCATCGTAATACTGAGGAAGACAGAATGCAAAGATAATGCCTTTGTCTATTTTGAGCAATCTTCGCAGCAACCTTTTAATACATAGTTGATACTTTCCAGTGTAAAATTACGGGGTAATTCGACCATCGGCACCGGAATATTCCGCAGGCAGAATGTCCTGTGGCACTTCAAACAATAAAAATGCGCATGAAGTTCACTGACGGAACAATTGCAGTCGTTGCCGCAAACCGAATATTTCAAGGAACCCGAACCGTCGTCGATACAATGGATAAGGTGATGATCCAGGAAAAGGTTGATAGTCCTCGATGCGGTCGATTTGTCTACCGTGTCCAACTCATTCTCCAGATCGAGCAGGCTGAAAGCCCTTTCAAACCGCATCATCGCTTTCAGGATAAGCAGGCGGATGGCTGTCGGTCTGATTTCTCTTTGTTTCAATATATCTAAATAAGCATCCATATCAATCTGTTTTAGTCGTCTTTAATATTCGTACGGCATTGAGGATTGCCAGCAAAGCAACACCGACATCGGCAAAAACCGCTTCCCACATGGTAGCAATTCCTCCGGCTCCCAGCATCAGAACAATCAGTTTGACACCGAAGGCCAATGCTATGTTTTGCCACACGATAGTACGTGTAAACTTTCCGATGCGGATTGCCGTTGCCACTTTGCTGGGCTGGTCGGTCTGTATTACGACGTCGGCTGTTTCGATAGCGGCATCGCTTCCGAGGCCTCCCATGGCAATGCCTATATCGCTTAATGCAAGGACTGGCGCATCGTTTATCCCGTCGCCGACGAAAGCGATTTTGTTTGCTTTGTCCTGCTTCAATGCTTCCAGGTGGGCGACCTTTCCTTCCGGCAGTAGGTCGCCGTAGGCCCGGGGAATCCCCAATTGTGTAGCTAATTTAGAAACAATAATTTGTTTATCACCTGATAATATTTCCAGGTTATTAATATTTAAGTCTTTTAATTGTTTGATAGCTTCCACTGCATCTTCTTTGGGCGTATCGGTAAGCAGGATGTAACCGGCGTATTGCCGGTCGATCGCACAGACAACCACGGTATCCGGATTCTGTTTCCTCCTAATGAAACAGTTGTTTCTATATGGTGAAACACTTGTTTCATTAGGAGGAAACAAAACACCTTCCGAGTCCAACAGACGGGGGTTACCTACTAATACTTCCTTCCCGTCGACTATTGCTTTTAATCCGTAACCTGCCAGTTCGGTCGTATCGATGGTTGTGTCGATTGTTACCTGCTGCTCTTGGGCGTATGCCAGGATCGCTTTGGCAATAGGGTGGTTGCTCCGGCTTTCGACAGAAGCAATGATTCGGAGCAGTTCTTTTTCAGGAACGTTATTTTCCGTAGACAGGCTTCGTACTTCAAAGACTCCTTTGGTGAGCGTACCTGTCTTATCGAATACGACCGTATTTATCTTGGTGATGGCGTCGAGATAGTTACCTCCTTTAAACAAGATTCCCTGCCGCGAAGCTGCTCCGATCCCTCCGAAATATCCCAGTGGAATGCTGATAACCAATGCACAGGGACAAGAGATAACAAGAAATACCAGCGCACGGTATAACCATTCGTTAAAGATGAACAGGAAGTCCGGCTGTACCAGTGAATAAAGATAAGGTATAAGGACAATCAGAAAAGCCAGTCCGGTTACGATTGGTGTATAAATGCGGGCAAATTTCCGGATAAACAGTTCGGCCGGCGCTTTCCGTTCGGATGCATTCTGCACCAGTTCAAGAATACGTGCCAGGGCGCTTTGGTTATATGGTTTGGTTACTTCCAGCCGGATTACCTTATCGGTCACAATCATTCCGGCCAAGACATTTTCATTCGGACTAATCGTACGCGGAACGCTTTCTCCCGTAAGTGCTGCAGTGTTGAAGGAAGCGGCTCCGCTGAGTAATTTACCATCGAGAGGAACTCTTTCTCCGGCTTTCACCTCTATGATTTCTCCCGGAATTACATCGGCCGGAGCTAACGGGACACGTTCGTTATCACGAATAACAACTGCTGTTTCGGGCCGGACGTCGAGCAGCGCACTGATATTTTTGCGGGCCTTCGACAATGCATTTTCCTGAAACAGTTCGCCGACGGAATAGAATAACATAACAGCCACACCTTCCGGGTATTCTCCGATATAGAATGCGCCGAGTGTAGCGATACACATAAGCGTGAATTCACTGAATATTTCTTTTTCGCGAATACTTTCAACCGCCTCTTTCATCACCGGAAGCCCGACCGGCAGATAAGCGAGTGCATACCATATAAATCTGACGGTTGGGTCGAAGAATCCGGTCTCCGCTACCTGCATCGCAATTCCTCCCAGTAACATCCCGAAAGAAATTGCCGGAAGAAGATAAGGCGAAACTTTTCTTTTACGTTCCGTATGGCAATGATTACAACTGCAATGTCCCATATCTGTCATGTTTTATTTATTTTCCTGATACAAAGGTAGGTGTTATGAGGTGCAACAAAGTTGCAAAGAATCCGTATATTTGTCGGGTTAATGTTTAGAAAATAAATAATATGAAAAACTCTCGGACTTTTATTGGTATTTTTTGCTGTCTGGCCATGCTCTGTTCCTGCTCCCAGACAAAGAATCAGTATGACTTGTCGAACTTTGGCCTGACTCCCGACAAGAAAGATAATGCTTCCCCTTTGATGGCGAAGGCTTTGGAACAGATAGCCGCTTCCCATACAGGTGATGATACGATAACAATCGTACTCCCTAAAGGTCGCTATGATTTCTATCCCGAAGGTGCAGCGCAAAAGGAGTATTTTATCTCCAACCACGACCAGGATAATCCGAAGCTGGTGGGATTGCCTTTTGAGAACATGAAGAATGTCATTTTCGATGCACAAGGTTCGGAATTGATTTTTCATGGCCGTATGTTACCTGTTTCATTGATTAATTCGGAAAACTGTACTTTGAAGAATTTTAGTATCGACTTTGAGAATCCGCATATCAGCCAGGTAAAGATATTGGAGAACGATACGGTTGCCGGTGCCATTACCTATGAGGTGGCTCCCTGGGTGGAATATGAAATTCGTGACAGTGTATTTTATGCCAAAGGTGAAGGTTGGGAGCATGCTCCGGCCTGGGGCATCGCTTTTGAAGGAGATACCAAACGCCTTGTTTATACAACCAGCGATATTGCTGTCGGTTCTAAAGGCGTATCGGAAGTTTCTCCCCGCGTGCTTAAATCAACCAAATGGAATAATAAGAAACTGATTCCGGGGACAGTTGTTGCCATGCGCGGCTGGGGACGTCCGACACCGGGTATCTTTGTTTCTTATGATACGAATACAACACTTGAAAACATCCGGGTTCATTATGCGGAAGGTATGGGATTACTGGCGCAGATGAGTGAGAATATCACACTGGATAAATTCTCCGTATGTCTTCGTGGTGATGACGATCCCCGTTACTTCACGACGCAGGCAGATGCCACTCATTTCTCCGGTTGTAAAGGAAAAATCGTTTCTGTAGGCGGCTTGTACGAAGGTATGATGGACGACGCCATCAATGTACACGGAACTTATCTGAAAATCCAGAAACGTGTAGATGATAAAACGCTGGTAGGTGAATATATGCATCCGCAAAGTTATGGCTTTGAATGGGGATTCCCGGGGAATGCCGTACAGTTTATCGACTCGAAAACAATGGAAATAATCGGCGACCCGAATAAGGTTACAGCCATCAAAGCGTTGGATAAGCCAAGTGCCCATGGCGCTAAAGTGTTTGAGATTGTTTTTGAGAAACCGGTCGATCCGGCTATCAGTGAGAAAGGAACATTCGGTGTCGAGAATTTGGAGTGGACTCCTGAAGTTTATTTTGCAGACAACGTAATCCGTAATAACCGTGCCCGTGGTTCCCTGTTCAGCACGCCGAAGAAAACGATTGTTGAAAAGAATGTGTTCGACCATACATCCGGTACGGCCATTCTGCTCTGTGGTGACTGTAATGGTTGGTTTGAGACCGGTGCCTGCCATGATGTGGAGATTCGTAACAATAAGTTCATCAATTCATTGACGAATATGTTCCAGTTCACAAATGCCGTTATTTCAATCTATCCGGAAATACCCGACCTCAAAGACCAGAAAAAGTATTTCCATAGTAATATCGTCATTGAAAATAATGAGTTTGAAACATTCGATGCTCCGATCCTGTATGCTAAATCGGTAGACGGCCTGATTTTCCGTAACAACACAATCAAACAGAATAATCAATATCCGGCTTTCCACTGGAACAAGCACCGTTTCTTCTTCCAGCGTGTGATTCATTCAGAGATCAAGGATAATCAGTTTGACGGCGGCTTCGACGAGAAGCGCGATGTGAAGGTAGAGAATTAAGCTGCCTTTTGAATAGCATTGTCAGACCTTTTCAAAATCTATTTTTTGAGAAGGTCTGATGATTTTATATCGCAGGCTATCGTAAACCGGAACGTACTTCCTTTCCCTAATTCCGATTCAACAGACATTTCTCCGCCCAGCTTGTTGACAATCATTTGGCAGATAGATAAGCCGAGTCCGGTTCCGGGGACGAATTTGTCGAATTTGGCAAACCGTTCAAATACATGGTTTAAATTCTCTTTGTCTATCCCTTTTCCTGTATCGGAAACATAGAAAGATAATCCGTTTGGAATGACTTCATAACCGATTGTTATCGAGCCTTCCGAGGTGAATTTGGCTGCATTGTTCAGTAAGTTGGTGATTACCTGTATCAGCCTGTTCTTTTCGGAATGGATAATGAACTTTTTATAAGGCAGGTTACAGATAAGTTTTACCTGCGATGGTAAGTGCGAATCATAGACCTGCTTCAAATCAGCAATGACTTCTGTAATATCAAAATCACTGTAGTTGAAGGTCATTTTCCCCGCATCGATTTTGGATATGTCGAGTATGTCGTTGATAATCTGTAGTAACAAATCGTTGTTTTCTTCGATAATCCGGATAAATTCATCTTTATCCTCATGATCATCTGTCTGGGCGAGAAGCTGGGAAAAGCCGACAATGGCATTCAACGGTGTCCGTATTTCATGGCTCATATTAGCAAGGAAAGCCATTTTCATCCGGTTGCCTTCTTCTACTTTTTCAATATGTGTGATATCGATCAGAAGGCCTGTTACGCTTTTAAGATTTCCGTCAGGAGTATATTCCAACGGGACGGAGAAAGTATTCATCCAACGATAATCCGTATCTCCGTCCAGCATGACGCGTAGATGCAGGTTACTGTATCCTTTGCATTCACGGGCACGTTTTTCTTGTTCCTTTTGCAAAATAAGACGATCATCCGGGTGAACAGTGAAACTGAACGACCCGCGGATGAAATTACCGGGATCGACTGGGTCGGGATATATCCGCGTATATTCCTGTGTTTTGATATCCAAATCCCATTGAATGATATTGGCAGCCTGAATAGCCAAATCGCTGCGTTGTATGTAATTGCGGAATCTTTGTTCGCGCTCTATCTCTTCTGTGATGTCTTCGCGTGTTCCGATTAATTTGAGGACATTTCCGTTTTTGTCGTATTTAGAAACCTTGGCAATTAATCTGACCCATCGGTATGAACTGTCAAGACTTTTTATGCAGAATTGAATGTTCAAGAATTCGGAACGTTTATTCAGAATATCATCGAATGTTTTTAAATAAAGTTCCTTGTGTTCGGGAGCAATTGCTTTATAAAGATCTCTTATTGTCGTATCCTGATTGAAAAATATAGATTCTCCGGCAGAAGAAAATATGCCGGTCTGATTATCGTATTCCCAGATAATCATATTTGTGATTTGCAGGAGTAAATCACGCTGCTGACGATTCTCTATCAGTTCCTGCACCTTATTTTTCTGGTCTGTGATATCTTTTTGGGTACCGATTAGACGGTTTATCTTCCCGTCCTCTCCACGTATGCCCATTGAATAAATCTCATACCAGCGTATTTCTCCTTCCGGTGTTAACAGGCGGAATTGTTCGATACTTTGTTCGTGTTTCTCTTCAACAATGTCGGTGACCAGTTTGACATGACGTTCTCTGTCCTCGGGAACCAGTTGTTTGGTAACATCCCATAGTTTCATTCCCGGCTGTGGCACCGTATTTTCATCAGATAAATCGAAGGAGTCGCTTTCGGGGAGATAAGACCACACCGATAGGTTTCCGGCTTTTAAAGCCATTGTTAGTTTGTTCTTTTCATTGATAGTCTCTAGCTGGGCTTCTACCCGTTTGGTCATGTTTCGGAATATGCCGAAAGTATAATCTTCGAAAGGAATTATATATCCTTCGGCATAACCAATATGACCTTCATTTTCAACTTCGTAATGAATTATATTCGATTTACGCGTTTCCATCGTATCCAGAAATGCATTCAGGAGTTCATTTCCGGAATCACCTCTTAAATTCTTATAGCAAAACAGCTCCCGGATAGTTTGCCCTTTTTGCTGTTGAGGCGTAAGGAACAAAGATATTTCGGGCTGATAATTAAGCAGGTCTTCAATAAAACCTTCTTTATTAACTATTAAAACGGTATCAGGAAGGAGTTTCAGGAACTGCTTCATGCCTGTCAGAGAGTTTTCATCATTCGCCATAGCCTATAAATTTCGGAGGTTGACCGGTCGGCAAAGTTACTGAATATATTTCTCTCTGATTAAAAAAATAGAATAGAATATATTAAAACCCGATGAAATTCACAACTTTTAGTGCGTACGGGAGAATTACTGCTTTATTTGTTTTAGACTATAGTTCAGTCCGGATTCTGCTTTTTTGAAATCATCTCCAATCAAAGTGATTGTAGAATCATTCTCGCAAAGGAAATTCATCGTTTCATCGCCATTATCGGAAATTAACTGCCAGACGGTGGCATTCTCGTCTCCGGGTATTCCACGCAATGTAAGCCGTCTGCCGGTAGTGACGAAAGTAGCATCTTTGCCGTCTTCGGCTTCCAGGTAAGTTTGTGAAAGAGAGAACGTACCATCGCCGCTATGTTCACGACTACGGATTGTCAGGTCGTAACGGATGCCCGGGCAATCGGCGCAAGGCAACTCACCTTCATAAGTGAGCGTTTGCATTTTACCCAGGGAGTCATCGTTTTCCGCCTTGTCTTGCCGGTATATTTCTTTTTGGCGCTGGCTAATTGTCCATATACCATCTTCGAAACGTATATTCTTAGTGTCATCGTCTTCTATATTCCAGGCATAACCTCCGGCGGGAAGCGAGCGGCGGTCGAGTATTTCATTCGGTGTACCGTTTGAGAAAAATAACTCAGCCTTTAATGAGTCCGGGCTGAAAACGATATAAGCGGATGATTTACCATCGGTGGCTTCCAGTCGTATTCCCGATTCAAAAAGGCGGATACAATTTTGTTGCACTTCCGACCAGGTATAACCGGCAGAAGCAATACAGCCATGTTCGTCTTTATCATTTCCAACCATTTCGTTAGCTTCGTTTTCAGCCTGGGATTCTTGTTTCGCTTTCTGTTGTCCACAGGAAAAAAGAAGGCCTGTGCAAAGGATAAGGGCGGATAGGATAGGCCCGTTGTTTGTTCTTTTCATCAGAATGAATGTTTTTAGTTTGTTTATAAACGGATATCATTACACTATAAGAAACAAAGATAAGTTATTTTTTGTTCCTTTGTGGCTTGAATAAAAGATAAAGCCTGCAAGGAATGAGAACAGCTCTTTTTACTGTAATTTTTCTGATAATAGCATATTTGTCGCCTCTCTGTGCGCAGAATGAAACAGTGTTGTCTGACAGTTTAAAACAGAAGATGCCTGTTATCGAGTACAAATTCAATGCGAAACATCTGATACTTCCGGCTTCGCTGATTACAGTCGGGGCAGTGGGTACGGCTATTGACGGTATGAATGATTTTCATCTTTTCTCGCGGAAAAGCGATGTTAAGAAAATTCATCTCGATGATTATATGGAGTGGGGGATGCTGGGCTGGGTATTTGTCTGCGACCTGATGGGGAAAGAAAAGCATAACTGGGTGGATCAGCTTTTCCTTGTCACTCTGGCGGAAGGGATGAATGCCGTTATGACACGCACCTTAAAATATACGGTAAAAGAAATACGTCCGGACGGAGGCCCGTATTCTTTTCCTTCCGGACATACGGCGAATGCTTTTTTAGGGGCGCATATGGCCTATAAGGAATTTAAGGACAGCAGTCCTGTATTGGCTTATTCAGGATATGCCCTGGCCCTTTTTGTTGCAGGTTCCAGATTATATAATAACCGGCATTGGGTAGCCGATGTCGTCGCTGGGGCCGGATTCGGTATTTTGTCTGTCGAACTGGCTTATCTCACCTATTTCCCTATTCGTAACGCTATTGCCCGTAAAATAAACCGTAAAGCGGCTCAAAATATGGTGATTGCTCCGACCTTTAATGAGCAGGGAGGAGGTGTTTATTTCTCTTATTCGTTTTGATAATCAGGATAACTGCTTATTGATAGCCAGCAATTGTTCGATATGTGTCCGATCGTTGCTGAGGCGTGGAATTTTGTGCTGGCCGCCTAATTTACCTTTTTCTTTGAGCCATTCGTAGAAGGCACCTTCATGGGCGATTGTGATTTCCAGCGGTTGAAGAGATATTTCCTTGTAACGTTTGGCCTCATAGTCCGAGTTTAATTCCTGTAATGTTTTATCTAGTAATGAAGCGAACTCTTCCATGGAAGGAGGCATCTTTTCAAATTCGATAAACCATTGATGACGGCCTTTCGCCTTGTCGAGCATAAAAAGAGGGGCTGCTGTATATTCTTTGACGATAGCTCCGGTCTGTCGGCTGACCTTACTGATCGCTTTGTCGGCATTATCGACCATCAACTCCTCTCCGAAAGCATTGATATAATGCTTGGTTCTTCCCGAAATGACGAATTTATGCGGGAAAAGAGAGGTAAAACGTACCGTATCTCCAATCTGGTAACGCCATAGTCCGCCGGAGGTCGTGATGACCATCGCGTAGTTTTTTCCTGTCTCCACTGCTTCCAGCGGCAGAATGGTCGGATTGGGCATACCGACTTCCGACATAGGGATAAACTCGTAGAATACACCGTAATCTTGCATCAACAGCAAACTCTGATCCGCCGGATCATCCTGTATGCCGAAAAATCCTTCTGAAGCATTGTACGTTTCCATATAATGCATCTTGTCCGAAGGAATGAGGGCTTTATATTGTTCCCGGTAAGGTTCGAAGCTGATACCTCCATGGAAAAATACTTCCATATTGGGCCAGACTTCGGTCAGATAGTCCCGTCCGGTCTTTTTCAGAACAGACTTGATTAATACCAGCATCCATGAAGGAACACCGGAAAGACTGTTTACATCCTTATTCCACGTACTGTCTACGATCGCTTTTATTTTGCTTTCCCATTCATCCATCAGAATGATCCGTTTAGCCGGAACACGCATCAGGTTGACCAGCGGATTCAGGTTCTGTAGCAGAACTGCGGACAGGTCGCCGCAATGGGATTTTTGATTTAGAGGAGAAGGACTGTGGCTACCGCCCAGAATCAATCCTTTTTTGGAGAAAAAATGACTTTCCGGATTATTTCTCAGATAGAGGGCAACCGTGTCGAAACCACCTTTGTAGTGACAGCCCTGCAATATTTCCGGAGTGACGGGAAGGAATTTACTCTTGTCGTTCGTGGTGCCACTGCTTTTGGCGTACCACTTGACTACCGAAGGCCAGAGTATGTTCCTTTCTCCATTAATCATCCGTGTGACGTAAGGTTTTATGTCGTCATATATCTGCAACGGGACACGCTGGCAGAAATCTTCATATCTTTTGATACTTTTATAATCATATTTCAACCCCCATTCCGTGTTGCGGGCTGCCGATAATAACGACCGTAGCTGCTTGCGTTGCAGCCGGTCGGTCTCCTGCCCATATTTTTCTATCTCCTTTTGACGGGGGCGGAAGAGTAGTGATATTGTATTTGTTAAAATATCCATGCTCTTTTTATTTGTATAGGTTGCAAATGTAGGCATTCTCTTTTTATTTATATCTTTGTCGTATACATAATTAACAAAACAATGAAAATAGGTATCCTTTCTTCGGGAGGTGATTGTCCCGGTATAAACGCAACGATTCGTGGTGTCGGTAAAACTGCCATAATGCATTATGGTATGGAAGTGATCGGAATTCATAGTGGTTTTGTTGGCTTGTTGAACAAAGATATTCAATCGTTCGACGAACGTAGTCTTTCCGGTATCCTGAACCTGGGCGGAACGATCCTGGGTACTTCCCGCGAGAAACCATTCCGTAAATTACTTGCCTCCGGTGAAAGTGAAAAACCTCAGGTTATTATACAGAATTATGAAGAATTAGGATTAGACTGTCTGGTCTGTATCGGTGGAAACGGTACACAGAAGACAGCCGGAATGCTCTCGGCACTCGGTCTGAACATCATCGGTGTTCCTAAAACAATTGATAATGATGTGTGGGGAACGGATATAACGTTCGGTTTCGATACGGCTGTCAATATTGCGACGGATGCGATCGACCGCTTGCATTCTACTGCCAGTTCACATAAGAGGGTCATGGTTGTGGAGGTAATGGGACATCATGCCGGCTGGATCGCTCTTTATGCCGGAATGGCGGGAGGTGCGGATGTGATACTGCTTCCCGAACTGGGATATGATATGGACAAAGTAAACCAGACGATTCTCGACCGTGCCCATCGTGGCAAACCCTATTCGATTGTTGTTGTTGCCGAAGGAGTGGAAACGCCCGACAAAAAGCGCCCGTCCGATTATATCACTCGTACGATTGAGGCCGCAACCGGAATAGAATCTCGTGATACGGTGTTGGGATATATCCAGCGTGGCGGTAATCCTTCGCCTTTCGACCGTAACCTGGCTACCCGCCTGGGAGGACATGCGACGGAATTGATTGCCAACCGTCAATTCGGGCGTATGGTCTGCATGAAAGGAAATAATGTGGAATCTATAGCCTTGTCGGAAGTGGCCGGCAAATTAAAACTGGTCACTCCGGAACACGACCTGATCGTTCAGGGAGAAAGAATGGGGATTTCGTTCGGTAAATAATTAATTACCGAACTTCTTCATTGATTGTGGCATCGATACACTGCGTACTATTACTTATTGTTTGCTTGACCGGAGCCTGTTCCTGCTCCGTTGTCGAATCTTCCTCCGGAAGATCTTCAAACTCATGTTCGGCAGTTGTTTCGCCGGTCTGTTTCTTTTTCAGTTCGGAAATGAATTGCTGGAATACTTTATCCGTGCGCAATTTCTTGATTGCCATCTTAGCAGCGTTCTGCTGTGACTCTTTTTTGGAATAACCGATACCGACGCCTATTTGTGTGTCGGCCAGTGTGACGCCCGTCTGGAAGACCGGATTGCCGTCATTGTCGGTGAACGATTCTATCAATTCGAATGTAATTTCCAGTTTGTTTTTCTGGCTCCATTCTATCAGACTGGATTTGAAGTTTACTTCTTTACGGGCGATATTATCCAGGTCAATGTATTTATTGATGATTACATCTTCTACAAAATGATAACACATACGGTATCCCTGATCCAGATAGATTGCTCCGATCAGTGCTTCCAATGCATTGCCATACATATGATTATTGTGAGAACTCAGTTTGGCTGAGTAGACAACCATTTTGTCGAGTCCCAGTTCAACGGCTACGCGATTGAGTGTTTCGCGTTGAACGATTTTGGAACGGGTATTAGTCAGGAAACCTTCCCGTTTATTTTGAAAATGTTTGTATACAATGTCTGCCACGACGGCATCCAATACGGCATCACCCAAGAACTCCAGTCGTTCGTTGTTCAGCCATTTTCCATCGCTGGCTTCCACAGAGGAAGATTTGTGCAGGAAGGCCTGTTCGTAAACGTGGATGTTATCGGGGTAAAATCCCAGTATTTTATATAAAGAAGAATAAGGCTCCTTATTCTTATGTTTGAGGAGCCTTATCTTTTTGTATAATTGTGTAAACACTTTACTTCACAAATTTTTTTACAATCATGCTGGCATTGTGGCCACCGAACCCGAAGGTATTGGACAGTGCTGCGTTAACCGTTCTTTTTTGTGCTTTATTGAACGTGAAGTTCAGATTGTAATCGATTTCAGGATCATTGTCTCCTTCTTCATGATTGATAGTCGGAGGAACAATATCTTCATTAACAGCCATAATACAAGCAATTGCTTCCAATGCTCCGGCTGCACCCAGTAAGTGTCCAGTCATAGACTTCGTTGAACTGATGTTCAGCTTATAGGCATGTTCGCCGAATACATCCAGAATAGCTTTCGCTTCCGAGATGTCTCCTACCGGGGTAGAAGTGCCGTGAACATTGATATAGTCTATCTCTTCCGGTTTCATCTCTGCGTCTTCAAGAGCATTCTTCATCACCAGTTTTGCACCCAGACCTTCCGGATGAGAAGCTGTCAGGTGGTAAGCGTCTGCCGACATACCTGCACCAACAATTTCACCATAGATCTTAGCGCCTCTGGCCAATGCATGTTCCATCTCTTCAAGAATCAGACAGGCTGCACCTTCACCCATTACAAATCCGTCGCGACTTGCGCTGAATGGGCGCGAAGCTGTTTCCGGTGATTCGTTTCGGGTTGAAAGGGCGTTCATCGCATTAAAACCGCCAAGACCGGGAGCCGCAATAGCAGCTTCTGCACCACCTGTAACAATTGCATTTGCTTTTCCTAAACGAATGTAATTGAAAGCATCGGCAATAGCATTGGTTGAAGATGCACATGCTGAAACAGTCGCAAAGTTCGGACCACGGAAACCGTACATCATTGAAATATGTCCTGCTGCAATATCTGCAATCATTTTAGGAATGAAGAACGGGTTGAATTTCGGACCGATGGTGTCTTTTGTTTTTTCATAACCGGCAACTTCTTCTTCAAAAGTCCTGATACCACCGATTCCGGCAGCGAAAATAACACCGATACGATCTTTATTCTCATTCTCCAAGTCCATAGCTGCATCTGCAACAGCCTGTTTGGCTGCGCTGATAGCTAATAAACTATAGCGGTCGCATTTGCGAGCTTCCTTACGGTCCATCACCTCTAACGGATCAAAACCTTTAACTTCGCAGGCAAAGTGCGTTTTAAATTTTGATGCATCAAAATGAGTAATAGGTCCCGCTCCACTCTTCCCGTTGATAAGGCCCTCCCAGGTTTCTGCGAGGGTATTACCAAGAGGAGTAATGGCTCCAAGACCTGTTACTACAACTCTTTTTAATTCCATACCTTTAATTAAAAGGATTGATTACTTCGCGTTAGCTTCGATATAAGCGACTGCATCGCCTACTGTTGTAATCTTTTCTGCCTGATCATCAGGAATTGAGATACCGAATTCTTTTTCGAATTCCATAATCAATTCTACAGTGTCAAGAGAGTCTGCTCCTAAATCGTTAGTAAAGCTTGCTTCGTTTGTAACTTCTGTTTCTTCAACACTTAACTTGTCAACGATGATAGCTTTTACTCTTTCAGCAACTTCAGACATAACTTTTTCAATTTAGATTAATAAATACGAATATACTTTTTAAATTTGCAGTGCAAAGAAAAGAATTTTTTATGTTACAAAACAAATTTAATGCACTAAAAATGCGGAAAACTGCACATTTTTTCTTTTCGTGTGCACTAAAACATAGGAAAATATGAAAAACGTAGCAATTTTTGCCTCCGGTTCGGGTACAAACGCGGAAAATATCGCCCGGTACTTCTCTAAAAGTGAAACCGTTAAAGTCGCGGTTGTTTTGTCCAATAATAAGAATGTGGGCGTTCATGCACGCGTCAATAATCTGGGAATTCCGTCTTTTGTGTTTTCCCGCGACGAATTTGTGGAAGGAACCCCCATTTTGGCGAAACTGGCGGAATATCAGATCGATTTGATTGTTCTGGCTGGTTTTATGAATAAGATTTCAGATGCGTTACTGACAGCTTATCCGGGTAAAATCATCAATATTCATCCGGCTCTGTTACCTAAACATGGCGGAAAGGGAATGTATGGGATGCATGTGCATGAGGCTGTCGTTGCTGCCGGCGAGAAAGAGTCAGGCATAACGATACATTATATAAATGAGAATTACGATGAAGGTGATATCATTTTCCAGGCTAAATGTGAGGTGTTGCCTGCCGATACCCCTGAAGAAGTGGCTACTAAAGTGCATGCATTGGAATATGCTCATTATCCGCATGTGATTGATGACTTATTGAAATAGTAAGAAAAAGGTATAAAAAATTAAGCCCTACCGGTAATTTCTTGATCCGGCAGGGCTTTTCATCTATTAGTGGTTTAATCAGAATGTCATGTTCAATTGCATCACATAAGTACGTGGTGCCGATACCAGCATCGGGCGTGTGCAATATTCTTTATTAAAGAGATTGTTGATCATAAACTGGAATGATACGTCTTTCGTTATCTTTACGCCGGCACGCAGGTCGACTACACAATAGTCCGTATTCTTTTCTTTCCAGTATGTATTAAGCGTTTCTCCGCCGATATTTCCATACAGCAGCTGACGGATATACTCCATGGCATCCGGCTGTTCTTTTTCGCGTTCGTCTACCATCAGATAATCGACTGCCAGCATCTTACTCTTCCAAGTCACATTCATACCCAGGTTCAGGCGTTTCCACTGGAGATCAAGCACACCTTTCACCGTGTGTTTCTGACGATATTTCAGATATTTGGAGTCGTTGGATTTTTCCTTGGCACGGAGAGGGTCGTTATATTGTGCTTCGATTTCATTCTTTTCCTTGTAATCGATATCCTCGGGTTCGATGAAAACATATCCCAGGTTATAAGATAACTTGGTGTCGGGATTGAAGTTGTAGAAACCGTTTGTACTTATCTCTGCCCCATAGATGCGTGCTTTGGAAACATTGTAGAATTGTGCACCGATACCCGGCATCTGACCTTTGGCGATGATACCCAGGATTTCCTGTGTACTGTTGGCATAGGCATAAGAGTTGGGGTCGAAGAAGCCGAAACGGAATTCGATCATGTCCGTATATTGCGTATAGAAACCGGCCACATCGAAGAATCCCATCAGATTACCGAATTTATATCCTTGTTTGAAACCCAGTTCTGCATTTACCCCTTTTTCTGCCTTTACTTCATTGTTCGGGAATACACCGACTCCACCGATATCCTTGCGGGCATATTTCTCGGTCAGAGAAGGATAACGATAGCCTTGTCCGAAACTGGCCCGGATAAAGCTGTAATCAGCCAGTTGGTAATTCAAACCTGCACGGAAGATAGGTTTGACAGGTACTTTAGCTCCGAATATCTTTGTGTCGGCTTCACGAAGGAAATCGTCCACACGATAATATTCGGCACGCATACCGGCAGACACGCTCAGGCGGTCGAAAAAGCGTTGGTCATACTGGAAGAACAGGGCTGCATTGTCGCTGTCGTGATTGCCTGTCGTTACAGAGGTGCTTCGCATATGTTCGTAAGTGGCTCCGGCTGTGATCTGTGTACCGTTGTCCCATTTTTTGTTGAACTGGTAATCCAGATAATACGTATAATTCTTGTCGATGGTTACCGGGTCAGCTTTCGGGTTGATCGCATTGGACAACCAAGGGATCAGGTCGGAGGTACTGCTAGGAATACCACGTTTCATCACCCATGAAAGCAGGTCACAGTAATCGGCTGTAGTCGCTGTCGGGAAAATACTTCCCAGCAGATTGGTTGTTCCGTTTACCAGTCCGTTAAGGTCGCCTTGCAAAGCCGGCTGGATGATTGGATAGAGCATGCTGTAATCGCCGTTTTGTACGTTTTGCACAATACCGGTAATGGCATTGACATCAGTACCCATATTTCCCAAAATGTCCGTGATCGACTTCCCGCTGTTCGAGCCGTCTGCAATATTGTCACCGCGGTAATAGAAGCGGGCCTTTACCTTGTGGGAGGTATTATTATTCGGGTTTGTAAAATTAAAGAACGGGTCGATGTAGAAAGTATTTGCTTCGCGTCCCATATTGGCAATGGGAGACGGTTCATAAACATCTTTCGGCGAACGCCAGAGGAAGAAATCGGCATATTTGTCACTCATGAAGTTTACGTTGAAACCATAGTTCAGCAAATTGCCGTCTTTCATCGGCTGATGGTAAGTCAGGTTACCGCCGGCACGAAACCGTTTGTTGTAACCTTGTTTTTTATATCCTTCGTCGGTAAACATATTCAGTCCGGCCGATACGTCGAAGTTTCCGATGCGGCGGGCATGTGAGAAGTCTATCCCTTCATAAATCGGGTTGCGGATACCGGAGAATACGTTTTTACGCAGGAATGGCTCTACCTCATATTTACCTTCTTTCCAAAAAGATTTGTCGCTCCACCGGTATTCCTCGTTGTCGGGATCGCCGTAAATACCTAAATAAGCACGCAAGGTCGTTACCGGTGTCAGGCTTGGCCGTTTGGTCCGGATGTTGATTACACCGTTCAGGGCAGACGAACCGTACAGTACGGAAGAGGCCCCTTTCATAACTTCCACTTGTTCGATATTTTCCAGCGGAACGATATTCCAGTTAATGATTCCTGTACCCGAAGTAAGCGCACTCATTCCGTCGATCAGCACAAGGCTTCGTGAACCGACGCCGTAGGTCCAGCCGTTACCACCACGGATAGAAGGCTGTTTGTCGTTGATATCGACTCCCGGCATTGTATTCAGTGTGGCACTCAGGTCGGTTGGCGCTTGCTTGGTAATATCTTCGGCCTTCAGTAAATCCATGGAGACGGTGACATTGCTTAGTTTTTGTTCAAAACGTCCGGCACTGACTACCACATCTCCCAACAGGTTGGCTTTTACCTGCATGAATATATTTCTTGTCTTCGTTTCATTCCGGTTGATTACTACCGGAACCTGTTCGTTCTCATAACCGATGTAACTGAACAGCAGGTCGACACCCCCTTCCGGAAGGTTGATCTGATAAGAACCGTCTGCTTCGGAAATTGTACCGTTTGTTTCTCCCGTGATCCTTTTATAGGTAATATTGACTCCCGCCAATGGCTCATTGGTCTCTTTGTCATATACGAATCCTTTCATGATCTGTCCGAAAGCAGGACCGGTCAGGAAGGCAAGTAAAAATAGTATTGTATATTTTTTCATGTCTGTACTCTTTATTTATTATTGTATCTCCTTTTGTTTGCTTAGCATCATGCCTAGTTCCAGTGTTTTTGTTTGTTGCAGGCTACTGGCAAGCATTTCAAGCAAAGATGTTATCATCGGTCCCATTGGTCCGCCAATTATTTCTTCCGGCAGAAGATCTTTTATTAAGGGTAACAGCGGAAGGAAAGCTGCAATTTCATCTTTATCCAGATATAGGAATATATCTCCCTTATAAGCGATTTGTCCGCCCATGCTGCTGTAAGGGGCTTCCGAATTTTTGCGGATATTCATCCGGATACCGGTAGTACTCCATTTATTAAGCTGCTGGTAAATGGCTGCGATAACGGAAGCGTCGAGGCCGCCGTCTGCCTTAGTCTTATTCTGTTGAATCTGGTAAAGAATCATATCGATGTTGGGGACTATATAAAGTTCCGAGTCGTCTTTTACATAATAAGAAGCCAGATTGATCGGCGAAGTGAGCCATTCGCTGTCTTTTCTGTTCGGGGGAGTATTTATCAAGTCTCCGATAGCTTTGCCTTCCGGCATGGTGGCGTAGCGGGCTGTGATATTGCCATCCGGATTGAAAGAGACTTCATTGATAAACCAGCAGATCAGGTTTCCTGCAATAGGCTCCAGTATGGGAACTACCTGTCCCAGAAGAGCATTGTCAGTTACCATATGAAAGGCATGGCGCATCAAAGTATATTCTCCCAAAACAGGGTCTGTTTCAATAGATTCCCCACCTTGCACCGGATACCATGTCCCATTTGAAGTCAGTTGGTTCGATGCGATTTTTACATCGGTCAGATCGAATGTCATCTTGCCTTTTTCAACATTCCCTCTGTAAGCGAAAGTAGTGCCGTTGTTTCCGGTTCCGTTTCCTGAAAAAGAGTAACTGTTGCTTCCGGAAGTAACTGCTACGTTCTCCAGCAATGTTGCGGCTTCCCCGGGGAGGACGTAATGCAGTGTAATGGTTGCCGCATTGTTACCGGTTAGTTTGAAAGAGACGTCCTTACCGATGAACTCACGTCCACTGTAAGTCAGGTTCAGTGTATTGCCACCTTCCGGTGTACTCAACTTATTGGAATAGATTCCGTTTAATTCGGAACCGCCCTCATCATCATTGTCATCGCAGGCAAACAGGAAGGGGACCATGCAGATAACATAAAGAAAGTTGCGCAATAAATACTTGTTCATTTACTTTTCTTTTTATTGTTTAATTTTGATGATACAAAGTACTGATATAACTTTGTACCAAACAATAGCTATCTTTCAGAATCAATATTCCATTATTAAGAATCGACCTTTCGGTGGTGTAATAACTATCTGTATATTAGTGTATGTTAAAATAACATTATTAATAATAGAATATCGAATGTGAAAAATAGACATTGACGGATATGTTTATATCTCCTTTCTTTGCTCTCATTATGTTAATGAGTATATTGTTAGGATTTTTAGCCTTTTTGGTCCGGATGCTTTTTAAAAGGAAGGTAGCAGGTAAAAAGGTAAGTGAGGCTTGTGAGGTAAAAGAACAATGTCTCCCGGATAGCAAAGAAGGCAAAGAAGTCTGATTTGTGATGAAAAAACTACGTGTAAAATATTGAAGAATGAAAATACTGCTTGTAACAAGAGGATCGCAAGGCGATGTACTGCCTTATCTGGCTGTAGCCCGCGAGTTGGTTAAACGGGGTCATGAGGTAACGGTAAATATTCCCCATGTTTTTGAGGAAATGGCAAAGAAATATCCTGTAAAAGTCGTTTTGCAGGATTTTGATAATATTGGCGGGATGATGGCCGACGCAGCCGAGAATAAACAGAGTTTTAAAAGGATTGTCGAGTGGACGCGCGAGGCGATAGACAAACAGTTTGTGCAGGTAATTCCGCTTTTGGAACAGAACGATGTTCTTGTAGCTGCTAATACTGAATTTGCCGCTACGGGGATTGCCGCGTATTGCAAGAAGCCGTTCGTCCGCACTTCTTTTGCACCTTTTCTTCCGGGCGAGAAAATGCCGCCTCCTGCTTTTCCTTATCCGAAACCCAATCCGATCATTACACCTAAATTGCTTTGGCTGATGATGAACCGGGTATCCAACTATATGGTGAAGGATACGATAAACAAGAACCGTCGGAAATACGGATTGGCTCCAATCAGTAACTTTGGGGAGGATGCCGCAAAGAATAGTGATAACTTCTTATTGTACAGTCGATATCTGGGACATACCGATCCCGTCTGGGACAAACGTTTTCGCTGGAATATAGGCGGGTATTGTTTCAATGATACCTTTGAATATGATGAAGAGGCTTATCAGGAATTGATGGCATTTATCAAAAAGGAACAGACACCGGTTCTCTTTTTTACGTTAGGTAGTTGTACGTCGAACGATAGGGAACGTTTTTGCGGTATGCTGGCCCGTATCTGCAAACGGAAGCAATACCGGCTGGTGGTCGGTTCAGGTTGGGCAAAGACCGGAGAGACGTTGCAGGGGAATGAACAACTGTTCCTGATGCAAAAGCCGATTCCGCATCATCTGATTTTCCCTCATTGTGACGCCGTGATTCATCATGGTGGAAGCGGAACGACGCATAGTGTGGCACGTGCCGGGAAACCTCAGCTGATCACTCCTTTACTTCTGGATCAGCCTTATTGGGGGTATCGGGTACAGGTGCTTGGAGTCGGTCCGGAAAGAGTGAAGATCGCAAAGGTATCGGAAAGTGAACTGGAACAAAAAATGGGTGACCTGATCGGCAATCCCGAATATAAAAAGAATGCAGCGATGCTCAGTGAGCAAATTGAAAGTGAAAAAGGAATCGAAAACATCTGTAATTATATAGAATCTTTGGCACGATAACCCTTTTTTACCGCAATTTGTTCCTGTTGAAATGCGGTCCAGCCTTGAAGATAAAAAAGAAAGTGGATAAAACTGTCAGGCAGGCTCCAAACAGATAAGCGTGGTTGAATCCGCCGAATTCCTGTGCGATACTTCCGCCGATCATTAATCCGATTCCGATACCGACATCCCAGCTAGTGAGGTAGGTGGAAGTTGCCGTTCCGCGCTGGCTGTTGGGTGCCAGATTGACAAACAGGGTGTTGAATGCCGGGAACATGGTTCCGAAAGCAACACCTTGTGATAAAGCGATGGCTATATATAAATAGGAAGTGAATACCGGATTCCATTTCATCAATGCATCGAGGGAAGCGAGCGCAAAGAAACTGGCACATGCCAGATACATCCCCAATGTAATAACCAGTGTGATACGCCCTTTATCTACTTGCCGGCCGGAAAACAGCCTGGAAGTTGCGAGTCCGATCGCCATAAAGGTGAAATAAAGTCCCGAATTGACAGATATACCGATCTCGTCGGCATACATTGCCACATAGGTGGTTGTCATCCCGTAAGGAATGGAAAGCATTAGTAGTGAAATTCCAGCCCAAGTCCCTTTGACCAGGAAGAAGCGGTCGAGCGAAATCGGTTCTTTCTTTACCGGTTGCTTGTAAGGCGTTTTAACCAGATAAGCCATGATAAATCCCAAGAAGCAGGAAACCAGCGAGCAACTGAAAATCACTTCATAACTGAAACTGTTATGCATGAACAATCCGATCATCGGACCGAAACTCATTGCCAGATTATTCGCCATCCCGTAATATCCAATTCCTTCGCCACGACGTGAAGAAGGAAGAATGTCGATCACGATCGTATTACCCGATACCGTGACCATCCCGAATGCGAATCCGTGAAGAATACGCAGCACAATGAAAATACACAAGACGCTGGCAATCATATATCCGGCGAATATAACCATGAATATGGCATACGCCAACAGATATAACGGGCGACGGGCAAAGGTATCCAGCAGATATCCGGAAAACGGACGGATACAAAGACAGGCTATCGTATAACAGGACAGAATAAATCCGATCATCGACTTATCTGTCATAAACCGTTCCTGTAAATAGAAGGGCAGGATTGGCAGTATCAGGTAAAATGCAAAAAACAGCAGAAAATTAGCCGTTAATATGTAGCAAAAACCGGGTGATAATAACTTGTCTTTCGCCATAGCAGTGAATAGTAGAATGGTATTATTTGAAACCTAACTTATCAAAAAGTTCCCGCTCTTCTGTTGTCGCGTTCTTTACCGTATAAGCGGCAAACTCCCGGGGATGATGATAATTTGCCCGGAACCATTCGAACTTTTCCGGCGTTTCCCTCAGTGCTCTGTCTACACCAAGCGGACTAAAACTTTTAAGTATTGCGTGTTCGATACGATGTTCCGTCACTCCGGCGAGATCGATAACAGGATCGGCAGGCTCTGGCGGCATAACTTCTCTTAATTTCTCTATTTTCACACCGAAGAAACGTTCGATATTTTCCAGGCAGGTACGAGTCCCGTTGGCTTTGCCATCAGCGGAGAAGCCGGCAATATGGGGGGTGGCAACGGCTGTAAGACTTAACAGTTCCCGGTCGATCGCCGGTTCGTTTTCCCAGCAATCTATCACTGCTTCGCTGATTTTTCCTGATTTCAGAGCTTTTATCAATGCCGTCGTATCGTGTACAGCTCCTCTTGAAGCATTTACAAACCAGGGCTTTTTACGTGTTTTGTTGAAAAAAACTTCGTTGGCAAGGTGACGGGTTGCAAAAGGTCCTTCTTTTGTCAACGGTGTATGGAAGGTGATGATATCAGCTTCTTCTGCGATCGTATCCAGCGAAACGAATCCTGCCGCTCCCTCTTCTTCTGCTCGTGGCGGGTCATTACGCAAGATATGTAAACCGTAAGCCGTACACAGTTTTTCCAGTTCTTTCCCGACATGCCCTACACCGACTATCCCGATCGTTTTTCCTTGAAGCGTTTCTCCTCTGCGAAGGGCTATCGTGATAAGTGAAGCCAATACGTATTGTGCAACCGAGACAGCATTGCAGCCAGGTGCATTTTTCCAGGTGATACCTGCTTCATCACAATATTTTATGTCGATATGATCGAAGCCGATAGTCGCTGTGGTGATCAGTTTGACATGGCTACCTTGGAGCAATTCGCGGGTGCATTTGTCAATGCTTCGTACAATGAGAGCATCTGCGTCGTGGATGGTTGAAGGAGTAAACTCGTTTGAGTTGAGGTATTTTATTTCTGCGATTGGTTCGGCTACGCCTTTTAGGTATGGGACCGTGTTGTCAGCTACTATTTTCATTTTATATGCTTTTTGCAGGGCAAAGATAGAGATTATTTGCGGAATAGACTGGTAGGTGATGGCTTGAAATCAGCATATCCATTGATAGATTATCGAAAAAGATTTTCTACCTTTGTCAACAGTATTTACAGAAAGCAAAACGATTATTTATGAATTTCAGCGAACAGTGTTACCGGATATTTGAACAGGCTACGAAAGCGTATCATGTTTCTGATGATGTGGATGCAACCATGCATAATCCGTATGAGGTAAAAAGTATAGAGTTTTATCTTTATTTGAAAAACTGGATTGATGCGGTACAGTGGCATCTGGAAGATATCATCCGTAATCCGGCAATCGATCCGGTGGAGGCAGTGGCTATCAAACGCCGTATAGACAAGTCTAATCAGGATCGTACCGACTTGGTGGAATTGATCGACAGTTTCTTTCTGGATAAATACAAAGAAGTGAAAGTATTGCCGGATGCGACGATCAATACGGAAAGTCCGGCATGGGCGGTCGACCGGTTGTCTATCCTGACATTGAAGATTTATCATATGGCCGAAGAGGCTAACCGTCCCGATGCAACTCCCGAGCATAAAGCGAAATGCGAAGAAAAGCTGAACGTGTTGCTGGAACAGAAGGTTGACCTGTCGACGGCTTTGGACCAGCTACTGGCTGATATTAAAGCCGGACGTAAGTACATGAAGGTGTATAAACAAATGAAAATGTACAATGACCCGGCATTAAACCCTGTGTTGTACGGGAAAAAATAAAACGGAATGAAAGTATATCATGGCAGCAGCACTGGAGTCGTTAATATATGAAAGGAGTTACGAGTTATGAAAAATGTATTCTTTCCGGATGAAGTAATAACGAAAGAGGATGTTTTCTATGTCTGTAGCCTGATTGAACGTATTGCACGTCGTTTGAAACAGCCGAACCGGTATGTCGTGAATTGTATGGGGAAACAGGCGCTGGCCGAGAAATTATCCCTGGCAAATGTTATGCACAGCGAAAACCAGCAGGCTGTCGTTGAACGTTTGATTGATGAATTCCGGTTGCAGGAAGGTAATTATGATGTGACAAATGTCAATCCGGCATTGGTCGATCATATTCCGACCGAGCAGGATATGGGAAAAGTTTATATGCGCCTCGTGTTGTCAACTCTCTATTCCTGGGAGGATTATGCAGATGCTATTTTATGTGTATATAATGATAAAATATGCCGTACGATAGATAATTATAATGGAAGTGCTTATTATGAACCTTCCTATTATTTAACCCGATGTTATTATAGCGGAACATTTAATTAACTCATTGCAAAAATACTTGTTATGCGACTCTCTGCATGGGTATTTTGCCTGGTTTCGATGATTTTCTCTGTCGCAAAGCGAATTATACTGAATGGTCTTGATGGCAAATTGATGTTGTTTTTAGGAATAAGATGTCTTATTGTCTTGTTTTAAGCGGTTGCTGTGACTGTGATGTCTGTCAGAATAATTGAAACAGGAGAGTTGAATATACAATATTTAACATCGTGCCTGTTTCTATGAATTTCCAATCACCGTTTTAAACAAATTATCATCTCGTTTAAAACGAATTTTTTTTCATTTTAAATGAGATGAGAGTTTATTTAAGACGAAATATTTGTTAAATTCAGTCGGTGAAACTTTTTTGATGAGCCTTTTTTCCTTTAAAAACTATGCTGTACAGCAGATTTAGATTCCAGATGTAACGAAAAGTTGTATTTGGATTTAAATATCTAATTCATATATTTATTTAATCTTTTATATCATCATTTATGGGTATAGACTATTGATGGATCAAAAAGCTGTATTTATATAGTGAAAGCCTGAATAAGGATATTTGCTATCTTCTCCTGGGCGAGATAAAAAGTGCTGTGTCTGGTCAGGACTACATACAGCTTATTGGCGATAGGGGTAATTTGACATTTTGATAAATACGACGATATCCTGTCGTAACAATGATTGCCGTGACAATATGATAACGGCATGTAATGAATTCAGATAACTTATTCCGGAAATAATTTATATCTTTGTGAACAGTATTGATAGAAGTTACGAATCATGAAAATGTATTAAATTCATTACATGGCAAAAATACTTGTTATAAGACTTTCTGCTATTGGCGATGTTGCTATGACGGTTCCAGTGATCTACTCTGCCGCCAAAGCAAACCCCCAACATACGTTTACTGTACTTACGCAGGCTTTCCTGATACCTGTTTTTATGAACCGTCCGGCAAATGTGGACGTGATCGGTATCAATACGAAGGCGGCAGAAAAGACATTGGGCGGATTGCTCCGGTTTGCCTCTGCGTTGGTCAAGTATGAGTATGATGTCGTATTGGATTTGCATAATGTGATCCGTACCATGATTATCCGAGGTATGTTCCGGATAAAAGGGAAAAAGGTTTATGTTGTGGATAAGGCAAGGAAGGAACGGAAACGGCTGACCGAGCGTAATCATAAGGAACTGAAACCCTTGCGTCCGGTGATAGAACGCTATGCCGATGTGTTCCGTGCTGCCGGTCTGAACTATACGGAAACTTTCACATCCCTTTATGAATCGAAGCCGGCCGATTTGTCGGCTATGGAAGCCGTGGCCGGAACAAAAACCGGTAAATGGATCGGAATTGCCCCGTTTGCCAAGCATCGCGGAAAAATCTATCCGGTGGACGATATGGAACAGGTTGTCGCCCGCTTGTCGGAAAATGAAGATTATACGATCTTTCTGTTGGGAGGTCGTGGTTATGAAGAAGCTGTTTTGGAGCAATGGGCATTCCAGTATCCGCGTGTAAAAAGTGTTGTCGGCCGTTATTCGCTGGATAATGAACTTGCCTTGATCAGCCGCTTGGACGTATTGCTTTGTATGGACTCTGCCAATATGCATTTCGCTTCTCTGGTCGATACAAAAGTGATTTCGGTCTGGGGAGCAACGCATCCCTATGCCGGATTTTACGGTTATCATCAGGACCCGAAAAATGCCGTTCAACTCGATCTTCCTTGTCGTCCCTGTTCTGTTTTCGGCCAGAAGCCTTGTTTCCGGGGGGATTGGGCGTGCATGACACAGATTACGCCGGAGATGATTGTGGATAAGATAAATTCCACCTTGCAGAAATGAAAGTAGTAACGAATCCGGCATATCCTTTCCTGGCAGATTTTTTTTGTCATTTATCCGACCGTTTTGAGACGGAAGGAACCACGATATATGAGGGACGAAACGTGTTGAAGCGGTTTAATATCGAAGGATGTGAACTGGTGGTGAAGAGTTTCAAGGTCCCGTTCTTTGTCAATCGGGTTATTTATACGTTATTCCGAAAATCAAAGGCCAGGCGTTCGTATGAATATGCTTTCGAGATATTGAAGCGGGGGAGCAACACGCCGGAACCTCTTGGATACATAGAAGAATATAAACATGGCCTGTTGAGCCATAGCTATAGTGTTTCTGCGTATAGCGGAGCTTCCGATATCCGGGAATACATGAACGGACAGCTGAAGGATAAAACCTTGTTGACTGCATTAGGTGTTTTTATAGCCAGTCTGCATCAGGCTGGAATTTTTCATATAGATTTATCACCGGGAAATATCCTGTATTATAAGGAACAGGAAACTTTTCGTTTCACTCTGGTAGATATCAACCGGATGCAATTTAAGAAAATAACAGTACGGGATGCGATCAGGAACTTTTCACGGTTGGCCATTTCCCGTGAAGCATTGTCATGTGTCACCTGTGAATATGCACGGATTCGCGGGTTGGATGAGGACTCTTTTGTACGGCAGACTAATCAATACAGTGATCGTGTTTATAAAAAGTACGCTTCCCATCTGGCATGTAAAGCCTGGAGGAAAGAGGGTGGAAATTGGTTTACCCAACCTTATTTCCAGTACGTCATGGCGAATCTGTTCAGTCATTGTCCTCTTTTCACGAAGGCTGTGCGAGATCGTTTCCATAAAAAACGTATCCGGATTTATACCTCTTGCATATTGCCGTTTGATTTCCGTAAAGTCTTTCCTGAAAGCTCTCAGGAGGATTGATCCTCTTTTTTTTGTGATTGGGAGGTCCAGCCTGTTATCTGTGAGCAGTGGCTGATATAATATGATTCTTCTTCCGACAGATTTTTAGAATCGTTATACCATGGCTTATGTTCAGCCTGATAAGGGTATGCCGTGCGGTATGCCTCAACCGACCGGCTTCTGCTCAGTCCGACATGCGGTCGGTAAAGGGCGAAAGTCGTATCGATGGGAGCCCGGAATAAACCGTTTTCGGTCGGACGGGCATAGTATTGTTTTTCCCAGTCAATTACTTTTTGCTTATGCTCGTACTGATCCGGCAGATTATCGATCCGTAATGAAAAACCGATTTTGCGGGCAAACGGATGTGCTTTCAGTTCTTTCAGGAAATAATCGATGAAATCGTCCGGGCAATCAGCTATGGGGATGACATCCGAATCCGTATAGATATAATAATCATTACAAAATTTTTTCTTCAACTCTGATTTCCACAAAGCCTTGAATCCGAGGTTCTCTTTAAGCCGGAATACGGTAAAGGGGCATGTCTGGTAATATTCCAGCAGAGGCGGGTAGGTTGAAGCGTTATCCAATATATAAATACGCGTATATCCTCTTGAAGTCAGACTGTCCGTCAATTGGATGAGTGTTGTCAACCGGTTGAAGTTATTGATGATAATAGGGATGTCCTTCCCGTTTGATATGTGGGATGGTATTATCTTTCCTTTGAGGAAATAATAATAATTCGTGATGGCTGTAGTCAGTTTCTTTAGCATATAGAGTAATAATTTATTTAGATGCTCTGATTAATCCTCTGCGTAAATAAGGGGGCTGCATGTCATGGTTGTGTGTGTAGATCATGTAGCCTTTTGAAAAACTTGTTTTGAATCCGTTACCCTGCAATATGTCCGTTAATACAACTTCATCATCATGCCGGTGATAAGTACATAACGCAATTTGCATGGATTTATTTTCATTTATCAGACGTTTTGCCCCGTATAATAGATCTCGTTCTGCTCCTTCAACATCGGCTTTTATAAAATTCACAGAGGAGTCGTCAGAGAAAAACGAATCGAGAGTTATGCAGGTATCGGTATCTTTATTTCCGACAAATTTGTGAATAATGGATACTTTCTCTTTCCAGGGTTCAAATGTTTTTTCCAGAGCCTCTATCCAGTCGTTATCTGTTTCAAAAAGATAAACATGTTGTACTTTATCTATTACACTGAGCGAAAAGTTCCCTTCCGCAGCTCCGATATCTGATAGAATATCATTGTCTTTAACATTGAAATTTCCATCGGTATAACGGTGAGGAGAAGCTATGTCTTGTTCTGCTTGCAGGGCGTTATAGGCACGCTGTATCCGCTTTACAGACCATTTACGTTTGAAATAAAGTCTTTTCTCTTCGTGCAGGACGTATTTTAGCTGAGAGTCATCATCTGTGAAAACCTGAATGTCTTTCGCTTTGTACTGCTCTGTAAATGATGAAAGAAATGTTGTTATAGGATGTGATCTTAAGTATCCGATTGCTTCTTTCTGCTCATTGGATAATGAATTTTGCGGAAGAGAATCGAAATAAGACAGGATGACTTTTCTGAATAATTTTCTGCGGAGGCCGTGGGGTAAAATCCGACATTTGTAAAAAGAAGATAAAGCGAACATGATTGATCTGTTTTGATAGGTTTATTATATTTATTCTTGGAATGAGATGAATTCTGTCTGCACATAATATCCGGACAAAGATAATGATTTTCTTTTGTATGGTAGGTTGGAAGACATGCATATTCTTACTGAATATTTTGCAACTAAGAATCCATTCTCTACCTTTGTGGGGTAAAAGAGAGAAGAGATAGGCTTTCTTTTCATATTATAAACTATATATGTATGATTCCGAAAGTAATTCATTTGTGCTGGTTTAGTGATGATCCTTTTCCTGTTGAAATAAAAATCTGTTTGGCAAGTTGGAAACGAATATTGCCGGATTATACGGTAAGGCGCTGGACCTATGCTGATGCGATGGCTATTGGCTGTGATTTTATAGCGGAGGCATTGCATGCTAAGAAATGGGCTTTTGCGGCAGATGCTGTACGTTTTTATGCGATTTATAAAGAGGGGGGAATATACATGGATAGCGATATACTTGTAGAGAAACGCTTCGATTCTTTTATACCTCAGCATGGTTTTGCAACGTTTAATGAGCTGTGGGGTACGCTTTTTTTACAGGCTGCTTTCCTGATTGGAGAACAGGGAAATGCTTATTGTAAGGAGGTTTTTGAATATTACAACCAACGTCATTTTCTATTGCCTGACGGATCTTTCGATATGTTGATCTCACCCAAGATTATGACGATGATTGCTGAGAAAAAAGGATATAAGCGGGAAGATGTCGAGCAGCGTTTGGGAGATGATATAATTATCTATCCAAGTTGCTACGTTTCTCCGTGTAAAACAATCAGATATCCTGAGGCTTTTGCCTGCCATCAGGTGTATGGCAGTTGGCGAAAACGTCGCTTCGGTAGAAAAATTGAGCGATTTTTAAAGCATATATGCCTTGTGGTTCGTTTTGCATTATTCAAACGGTAGAAAAAAATTGGATACGGAGAGTCTGAAAAGACTCTTATCGGCTTGGGATATCTAAAAGTGGATAATCGGTTGCCAGAACTTTTTCATTTTCCGTTTATACCATGAATGGCATCCGAAAGGTAACTGTCCGCCTGTCAGCTTATAACAGTAAGCCGGATATTTATCGAAGGCGAATCGGATTGCTTCCATAGCTTCCGGATAAATGAACCCTGTTGCTTCTGTTGCCCAGAACACGTCTTCATTATAGAGGTGATGCCGGTCTTGCGCCAGGTAGAAATTGATACGGTCTGCCTGTTCGCGGGTTACCCGGTAGTGGCTGTCGGTTTTGCGTAATGATAATCCTCCGTTCCCGATTTTGTTGTAGAGGTCTTGTTTGGATGGCTCTCCTTTTTGCCGGTGGTACATATGTGCCAGATGCATAATGGCGGAGATAATGGGAAAGCGATATACCGGTTTTTGCAGCCAGGGAGCACCGATGTAATCATAGCCTTTGCTGCACCATTCCTTTAACTCATCCCGGAAAACAAAGGCATCCAGTTGGTAGATCAGTATATAAGTGCTGTCAAGGAACCGTTCGTAAAAACCGGAAGCAAGCATTAACCGGTTGTAACCACTGATCCCTTTAAAATAAGCATCATCGAATGACGTAAATGTCAATCTGGGAAATTCAGCCTGTAGTTCTGAAAGGTCCAAAGACTCGGGCTTTATTACAACCAGCGGATAAGCCTTTAAAATATCGTATGCCTGCATCAACGAACGTTTTTCCGTCGCAGTGAACGTATTTTTATAGATGGGTATGATTACTTTTACTAACTCCACAATTTACTACTATAACTTGTTATTGCGTCCAAAGATAACTAAAACTAAATAATTTGATCTAATCATGGTTGAGTGATTTCTGATCGAATGTAAGAAAAATCATTTCATAACAAATCTTTAACCAGACCAGAATACAGAACCATGACTTTACTACATATGGATGAACTATAGCCCTTCGGAAAAAGGGAGGTGTTAATTCCGTTGTAGAAATAGCGACGACGATAATGGTTAGTACAAGCAACCAATAGTTCAGTTTTTTATTTGAAGCAGGTGAGTTGACATACCAGATACCAACTCCGAGCATGGCCGTTACATAAGAACTAGCCTCGCTTCCGGAACTGAACAAGACTGTGAAAAGCAGTACATTGGCTAGTAGCAGGAAACGGAAAGAGAGACTTTTGTATTGCCTGATACGCAGATATGGAATAAAAAATAAAATGAGTCCGGGAACTATCAGCCATAAGTCGCTGTAATCGGGATTTCCGGATACCCTCCTGACTAATCCCAGTAAAGATACATTCTGTGAAATGGCGAACATATTATGTGAGTTTTTCTCAGTGATGGCAATAAACCAGTCCTGATACTGGCTTATCGTATATTCCAATCCAAAGAAAGGAATCGGGAATATGAATAAAAGGATCGTCCAGAATAAACAAGATAGTAAAAATTTTATCTTGTGTTTTGAGAAAAAGAAGAAAGCCAGTCCGACAATTGAATATATTTTTACAAATGTACCGAGCAATATGACAAATGCTGCCCAAAAATCTTTTTTCTTTTCGATAAAAGCAAAAGCCAACAGGATAAAGGCAGCGACAGATATATTGAATTGCTGGACTAACTGGGCTGTTATCAATTCGATATAAGCAGTCCAGCATATTATCGCTTTTTGATTTTTTGACAGGGGCAGTTGCTGTATGGCGTAAAATAGCAGGGCTGTATTGGCCATTACCCATAATATCATTCCCAACCACTGGGGGAGAATGGCAAAAGGTGAAATGATAAAACTGAATATGATTCCGTAAAGATTGACGTCGCCATATTCTTCAGGATAAGGACCGTATAATGTGAGTCCGTGTATCGCGTGATTGTAAACACCTTCAAATATCTTGTAATTGTTGAACTTTCCGATAATCAACTTGGCTATGACTGTAATTGCTGCTGTAACCAGCCATATCGCAAGAATCGTTTTGTTTTCTTTCAGTTTAGGATTATGTAGAAAGGAGGTTACAAATTTGAGTTTACTGTTTATTTGAGGTCTGCTACTTACTATTCCCATTTTGTATTATGTTTTGTTGAAATGAAGAAAAGGTCATAAAAGTATAGTCCTTTTTTATAGAGAAGGATATCAAATCGTCCAATCGTTTTATCATACCTTCTCCCGAATGATTGGTTATGATAAATGGTAAATTCCATTTTTTCAGATTGGTAAATTCCCAGGGGTGAAAATAAGTAACAATGTAGCCATCATGTTTCAACGTTCTCTGAAATAACCACCGATAGACTTTAGCCGGGAGGTTATGGTAGGCCAGCCAGAATAGAGGAAAACGGAAAACAGGAGAAACAGATGCAGGAAGTTGCAGGACGTCATCTTTGTAAAACCACGTGCGGGGTTTATCCAGGTGGTTGTATCTTCCCGGAATACATGTCGGGTTTAATGAAGAATTATATGTATATCCTGCTTTTTTTATTTCTTTTTCATCGATCGGCATCATACGTGCCATACGGAATCCTTTTACAGGCTGCCCGGTTTGTTGCTCAAGAAATTCGCGGGAGCGTTTCAAATCTTCCATTTCAAATGAAGAATGATAGTATCCGTGTGAGGCGATCTCATGACCGTCCTGTAGGATGTTCTCGATGATTTCGGGAGCGTGAGCAGCGAAATTGGCCGTGCAGAAGAAAGTGGCATGTATCTGGTGTCTTTTAAGGCAAGCCAATATCTTTCTGGTCCCTTCGATAGACACAGCCATTTGTTGTTCAAATGGCACTTCTATCCCATGTTCCAGGGGAACATCGAATTCTTCAATATCAAAACTGAGTAAGATCATTGCTGAGTAAAATTGAAAAAAAGTTTACCATTTCACGTTTTAGCACTTTGAATCCCATGTCGGATACTGTCAAGCCATCCCTGATACGTGACTGTACGGCCTGTATGTTCATTTTTTTTCGTTGAGCCTTGTATATGAACTCAGTATCAAACAAGAAGCTATTAACTTTTGTTGATAAAAAAATCGTTTTGCCTGAGCGGTTGAATCCTTTGAGTCCGCCTTGAGTATCACGTATTTTTAAACGAAGGAAAACTGCGTTGCATAAATGGGACGATTCGGAAAGAAATCTCCGGAAAGGTGGTAAATTTTTTTGGTAATTCCTGTCTCTTATGGCAACAACGATATCTGCTCCGTTGAGTAATGTGTTGATTACCTGTCTGAAAGAACTATCTGTGTAGGGGAAGTCATAGTCGGTATATATGATATATTCCGATTGACAATGCCGCACGGCTTCACGCAGAGCGTATCCTTTCCCTCTGTTGGGACGATAGTCAATTACTTGGACTCCGGGGATTCCATTTTTTAATGCGGCAACTACTTCCGGTTCGTATCCGCGTTTAGAACCGTCACTAACAATAAGCAAGTGAAAATTTACAGGATTAAACAAGGATTGTATCTCTTTGAATTTCCTGATAACCTTTTGCTCCCAGCCGGAAGGTGGGTTATAGCAAGGTAAAATAAGATCAATATCAGCTCTGCAATTCATCTTCTATTTCTTTAATCAACTCTATAGGTAAACAGATGCTCTACGTAAATATCTGATGCAAAGATATGATATTAAATTACTTGTATTGATGTTTAAACTAATTTGTACGGATATTGACAGACGTTTACAGTGTTGGCGTATAAATAAATATACAGAAATAAGTTGTATCTTTGCCTATCATTTCAGAACGGAAAAGAAGAATAAAATAAATGGAAAATATAAAGGTTGCAATTATTGGCCTGGGATATGTCGGGTTACCGTTAGCGCATTTGTTCGCAACCAGATATCCGGTTGTTGGTTTCGACATTAAGCAGGATCGGGTTGAGGCCTTAAAGAAAGGGCAGGATATAACGATGGAAGTCTCTGACGGAAAACTGAAATCTGTTTTATTGTCTCACTTACCGGAATTTGATGAAACAGGGCTCTATTTTACATCTGCTCCTTCTGATCTTCAGTCATGTAATTATTTTATAGTAGCTGTGCCTACTCCTGTAGATAGTCATCATAGTCCGGATTTGACACCTTTATATAAGGCCAGTGAAACAGTTGGGCGTGCATTATCAAAAGGGGATATTGTTATCTATGAATCAACTGTTTGTCCGGGCATTACAGAAGAGGAATGCGTTCCGATTCTTGCAAAGACTTCAGGATTGGTATATAATGAAGACTTTTTTGCCGGTTATTCTCCTGAGCGTATCAATCCGGGGGATAAGGAACATACGGTAGAGAAAATTATGAAAGTAACCTCCGGCTCCACACCGGATGCGGCGGAGAAGGTAGATGCGCTATACCGTTCTGTAATTACTGCCGGAACATTTCCGGTATCCAGTATCCGTGTGGCAGAAGCATCTAAAGTGATTGAAAATACGCAGCGGGATATTAATATTGCTTTTGTAAACGAGTTGTCTAAAATTTTCCATCTGTTGGATATAGATACAAACGAAGTGTTGGCTGCTGCCGGAACGAAATGGAACTTTCTGCCGTTCAGACCGGGGTTGGTTGGAGGTCACTGCATTGGTGTCGACCCTTATTACCTGATCCGGAAAGCGCAGGATTACGGATATCATCCCGGCCTGATCCTGTATGGGCGTCGTATCAATGATACGATGGGCGAATACATAGCCAACCGTGTGGTGAAATGTATGATTAAAAAGGATGTACCGGTTAAGAATGCGGAAATGCTGGTGTTGGGTTTTACCTTCAAGGAAAATTGTCCGGATGTGAGGAATACAAAAGTAGGGGATGTTGTCCGTGTATTGAAAGATTACGGCATCAATGTCTCCGTGTATGATCCTTGGGCTCGTGCGGAAGAAGTCCGGGATGAATACGGAATAGAGTTGACCGGGTCTTTATCCGAAGGCAGGAAGTATGATGTGATTGTACTGGCTGTGGCTCATAAAGAGTTTCTGGAACTTGACATCCCGTCGCTTGTTAGTGAAAATCACGTAGTATATGATGTAAAAGGTTGTCTGAATCCGGAATGGGTGGACGATCGGTTGTAAATATAAATCCACAACATTATAGAATGAAAACAAACATACTTTTTTCCCTCCTTGTTTTTTGCTGTAGCTTTTTTACAATCTTTCCTGCCAATGCAGATTGGAGGGATAAAATACCCTTGTTAAAGTATTCTCCCCGTTATTTTGGTGCGAATGCCTTCCCTTTTCCGGAATTGATGGGCGGGAAGTTATCTCCGCGCTGGGAGGTCGAATTAAGAGGTGAATATCATAAAATGACGGGGGATAAGACGAAAGACGTTTTTGCCCGTTTGTATATCCCTATAGCCAAAGGACGTGCCGGTGTATCGCTTTACGGGGTGATTCAGGAATGGTACGAAACATCACCGGAAGTGCGTGACGAGCGTAATGCTGTCGATGTGAAATCTCCGATCCCTTGTCATGGGGATTTTATATTGAGTTGCCATTATCAGGTGCTGAAAAGTGAGAAATGGGTGGATATCGTGGTAAATGCAACTCTGAGAACAGCCAGTGGGGGACGTTTGTGTGATGCCCGTTATACAGATGCGGCTGCTTATTGGTTCGATTGTAATATCGGACGGACGTTGTGGCAGAATCCGGAAAAAAATGCCTCTGTCCGTTTACAGGGAATGGCCGGTTTTTACTGCTGGATGACGAACGATCTGATACATCGGCAGAATGATGCTTTGACATATGCGATAGGGGCACAGGCTACTTATGGTGGTTTTACATTGAATTGTGACTATACAGGCATAAAGGGGTACAGAGGAGACGGGGACAAACCGATGATTGTCCGCTCAAAACTCAATTATGAGATAAAAAAGAACATTATCTCTTTCGGTTATAAACACGGTATACAAGATTATCTTTACGATAGTTTTTCGTTGGCCTATATCCGCTGTTTCTGAAAACCATCTTGAAGGAGGATTTTTCTGTTATTTCCGTCCGAAATCAGCAGGAATTTCCCCCCACACCGAAGTCTCCCATTTCAGGATCGTTGTAGTATAGGTGTTTGTATTCAGCCATTTCTCGGCACGTTCGATCAGATCGAAGATTTGCTCGTTGACAGGTTCACGTTCCAGCAGAGTCTTGCATTTCTTCTTTTTGACCCAACTGATCGCATTACGGCTATCCGAATAAATAGGCAGGTTGCTTCCTTTTTGCTTTAACAGTGCCAGGCCATGAACGAGTGCCAGAAACTCGCCGACGTTGTTTGTCCCTTTTTTCAAAGGTCCGATATGGAAAATCTCTTGTCCGGTGGCTGTGTAAACACCCCGGTATTCCATATCCCCCGGATTTCCGCTACAGGCGGCATCTACCGCCAGGCTTTCGTTGATCGGTTTTCCGACAGGTGCTTTCGGTGCCAGATTGGCGACAGCTTTGGCTGACGAAGCAGTTTTCAGGTAATGCGTATATCCTTTCTCAAAGGCTTCAACGGCCTCTTCGCGGGTTTCGAACGATTTGTATTTCGCTCCTTCTTGTCCTTCCACCTGCATTTTACACTCTGCCCAGTTGTCGTAAACACCTGGGTTAAGTCCTTTCCACACGACATAATATTTGTTCTTCGCCATCTTCTATATTCTTCGGATATGATTTGCAAAGGTAATATTTTGTTACTTTTCTATTGAAAGAAAAGTAATGAAGAAAAAAAACTTTACATTTGCGGTAAACAATCATATACGAGATGAAGCGTATTTTTTTGATAGGTTATATGGGAGCCGGAAAGACGACGGTCGGCAAAGACCTGGCCAAACGAATGGGGCTTTCTTTTATTGACCTGGACTGTTACATAGAAGCCCGCTACCATAAAACGGTCGGGCAGATATTTGCTGAAAAAGGGGAGGAGGCTTTCCGTGATATTGAACGGCGGATGCTCCACGAAGTGGCCATGTTTGAAGATGTACTGATCTCCACTGGCGGTGGTGCTCCCTGCTTTTTTGACAATATGGAGTTTATGAACGAAACAGGCTCAACCGTTTATCTGAAGGTGTCGGTGGAAGAGTTGGCTAAACGTCTTGAAATCTGTAAATCGACTCGCCCCGTACTGAAAGGACGTTCCGGTGATGAGTTGGTTGCATTTATTGCCGAAAGCCTGGAGAAAAGAACTCCCCATTATATGAAAGCTTCAATCGTGTTTGATGCCGAAGTGATGTTGACGGAAACGGATGTGCATGAGATTTCGGAAGCATTGGAAAAAATAGTATAATATATAATGTAAGGCAGTTAGGAATTGCCGGCCGTGGAATCGTATTATGGAAGCAACAGGAGACAAACAGCTTCAGGGTTCATATATTACCCAGGAACTGTTGAAGGAATTGAATAAGGTAGGTAATCGTTTACTGATTGGTATCCCTTGTGAACGGAAAGAGGGGGAAAAGCGGCTTGCGCTTACTCCTGAGGCTGTTGACATGTTGACCGATCGCGGACATCGTGTATTGGTAGAGTCGGGTGCCGGGTTGGGGATCAATTACTCCGATAATCACTATTCCGAGGCTGGTGCCGAGATTGTCGCTACTCCGGCCGAAGTTTTCCAGGCTGATATCATTCTGAAGATACTTCCTCCTTTACCTCAGGAAATCCTGTTGATGAAACCTCGTTCTACTGTCTTCTCCATGGTGCAACTCAATCTGTTTGCTCAGGAAGCTTTTGAACTGATGATGGCCAAACGCATTACGGCAATCGCTTATGAACTGATGTCGGACGATCAGAAAAGATGTCCTATCCTGAATGTTATTTCAGAGATAGAAGGGACAGCTTCTATTACCATTGCTTCCGAATTGTTGAGTAATACCCAGGGAGGAAAAGGTATTTTGCTGGGAGGAATCCCTGGAGTGTCACCGACTGAGATTGTGATCGTCGGTGCAGGAAATGCAGGAACCGTGGCTGCCCGTGCTGCTTTGGCGCTAGGTGCATCTGTTAAGGTTTTCGATGATGATATCAACAAGCTGCGCACGATTCAGCAAGTATTGGGGCAAGGTTTGTTTACTTCGACTTTTCATCCGAATGTATTACATAATGCTTTCCGTACGGCGGATGTAGTGATCGGAGCTATGCGGTATATCAATACACGTTACCGTTATGTGATTGCGGAAGAATTGGTCAGGACTATGAAACGGGGTTCTCTGGTGATCGATCTGCGTATCAGTCAGGGTGGTTGTTTCGAGACAACCTGCTGTCTGGCTAAATCCGATCCGACCGTTTTTGAGCAATACGGTGTATTACATTATTGTATACCTAATATAAGTAATCGGGTGGCACGTACCACCTCGATGGCTTTCAGTAATATATTTGTACCCATCTTTCTTGCTTTGGGAGATGCCGGGACAGTCCAGAATATGATAAAGTCGGATGATGGCTTTCGTTCAGGTGTTTACATGTATTGTGGGAAACCTGTAAACAATTACGTGTCTAATCATTTTAATTTATCATCAAATAACCTGGATCTATATCTTTCTGCTTTTTAAGCCTCAAAAGTTTTGAACAAGCCAAGTTTATTCTTTACTTTGCGGAAATCTAACTACAAACAAGCGATTAAGCTAATATAAATAATTATGGCAGAACAAACAAAAGTAACAACGTTGGAGAAGGTTGTGATCCGTTTTTCGGGTGACTCCGGAGACGGTATGCAGTTAACCGGAACGATCTTTTCTAATCTGTCGGCTATTTTTGGAAATGAGATTTCTACATTTCCCGACTATCCGGCGGAAGTACGTGCTCCTCAGGGAACACTGAGTGGTGTATCAGGATTCCAGGTGCATCTGGGATCACGTAAAATTTTTACTCCTGGTGATAAGGCGGACGTTTTAGTCGCTATGAATCCCGCCGCTCTGAAAGTGAATGTGAAGCATATCAAACCAAATGCAATTGTTATTATCGATACCGATTCATTCAAGAAGAGTGATCTGGATAAGGCTTTGTACACAACGGACGATCCGTTCAAAGAACTGGGTCTGAACAGTGTGCAGGTTGTCGCTGCCCCGATCTCTACGATGGTGAAAGACGGTTTGGCAGAGTTTGGTTTGGATAACAAGTCTGCGCTCCGTTCAAAGAATATGTTTGCCCTGGGCCTTGTTTGCTGGTTGTTTGACCGTCCTCTGGAAGAAGCCATGAACATGCTTCAGAATAAATTCGCCAAGAAGCCGGTGATCGCACAGGCTAATATCAAGGCGTTGACAGACGGTTATAACTATGGTCACAATATCCATGCGTCAGTTTCTACTTATCGTATTGAAAGTAAGAAAGCTGAACCGGGATTCTATACGGATGTAAATGGAAATAAGGCTACTTCCTACGGTCTGATTGCTGCTGCCGAAAAAGCCGGCCTGCAACTTTTCCTGGGTAGTTATCCTATTACTCCGGCGACTGATATTTTGCATGAATTATCTAAACGGAAAGATTTGGGCGTAATTACCGTTCAGGCTGAAGATGAAATTGCCGGTATTTGTACGGCTATCGGTGGTAGTTTTGCCGGTTGTCTGGCTGCTACATCGACTTCCGGTCCGGGTTTGGCGTTGAAGAGTGAAGCGATCGGTCTGGCTGTAATAGCTGAATTGCCGCTGGTTATCATCGACGTACAGCGTGGAGGTCCATCAACAGGTATGCCGACAAAGAGTGAGCAGACCGACCTGATGCAGGCGCTTTACGGACGTAACGGTGAAAGTCCGCTGGTAGTGATTGCCGCTTCTACTCCGACAGACTGTTTCGATGCAGCTTACTGGGCTGGTAAGCTGGCTGTAGAACATATGACTCCGGTTATCCTGATGACGGATGCTTTCATTGCAAACGGTTCGTCTGCCTGGAGATTACCTGACCTGGACAACTATCCGGAAATCAAACCGAACTACGTGTCCAACTATCAGGGAGAAAAGCCCTGGAAGGCATATCGTCGTGATAAAGATACACAGGTTCGTTACTGGGCTATCCCGGGTATGGAAGGATTTGCACACCGTTTGGGAGGTCTGGAGAAAGATTACGATACAAGTGCTATCTCGACCGATCCTATCAACCATCAGAAGATGGTTACCACCCGCCAGGCAAAGATCGACAAAATTGCTGATTTTATCCCGGAACTGGAAGTGCTCGGAGATCCCGATGCCGACCTGTTGCTGGTAGGCTGGGGCGGTACATACGGTCATCTGTATGAAGCAATGGAAACAATGCATGAACAAGGCAAGAAAGTAGCTTTGGCCCACTTCAAATTTATCAGTCCGCTTCCGAAGAATACGGCAGAGGTACTTTCCAAATATAAGAAAGTGGTTGTTGCTGAACAGAATAACGGACAGTTTGCCAACTACCTGCGTGGTAAAGTTCCCGGATTCAATCCGTACAGATTCAACCGCGTGAAAGGACAGCCTTTCGTTGTTGCGAGATTAGTTGAGGAATTCACTAAAATATTGGAGGCTTAAAAAATGACAGATATAAAATTCGAACCGAAAGATTATAAAAGCGACCAGTATGTACGTTGGTGTCCGGGTTGTGGAGACCATGCCGTATTGAACTGCTTACACAAAGCGATGGCGGAAGTAGGAGTGGCTCCTCATAATATGGCCGTTATCTCGGGTATCGGGTGTTCTTCCCGCTTACCTTATTATATGAATACATACGGTTTCCATACCATCCACGGACGTGGTGCTGCAATAGCAACAGGTGTGAAGACTGCCCGTCCCGACCTGAGTGTCTGGCTGATCACCGGCGACGGCGACTGTCTGGCTATCGGTGGTAACCATTTTATCCATGCCGTACGTCGTAATGTCGACCTGAACATAGTTCTTTTCAACAATAAAATTTATGGTCTGACCAAAGGACAATACTCCCCGACTTCCGAACGTGGCTTCGTTTCTAAAAGTTCTCCTTACGGAACAGTGGAAGACCCGTTTATCCCGGCTGAACTGGCTTTGGGAGCACGCGGAAACTTCTTTGCCCGGGTGATCGATGTGGATTTGAAGAATACAACTGAAGTATTGGCTGCTTCTGCACGCCATAAAGGTGCTTCTGTCACGGAAGTGCTGGTAAACTGTGTAATTTTCAATGACGGCATTCATAAGAGTATCGTTGATAAGGAATATCGTGCAGACCGTACCATCTTCCTTCGCCACGGCGAAAAGATGATTTTCGGAAAAGAAGGTAACAAAGGTCTTGTGTTGGATGGTCTTAAACTGAAAGCCGTTACGATCGGTGAAGGTGGCTACACAATGGATGATGTGCTGGTTCATGATGCCCATGAAAAAGATACGACACTTCATATGATGCTGGCTATGATGAAAGATGATATGCCTATTGCCCTGGGTGTTATCCGCGATGTGGATGCTCCGGTATACGATGAAGCCGTTCATCAACAGATTGAAGAGGTACAGGCAAAGAATCCTACCCGTAAACTGAAAGACTTCTTAATGAAGGGTGAAGTTTGGGAAGTGAAATAAGATTTTATTATAATAACTGGAATAGGAGGGGTGATCATATGGTCATCCCTTTTTATTTTTATAAGAAAAAGTGAGTATAAATGATCGAAACCTGTGTTTTGAAAGAAAAACGTTATTGGAACAATGAATAAAGATTATACAAAATATACTGCGGAAAAATTGTTGGAAGATGATTTTTTTATCGAGTCCAATACTTCTCCGACGTTGGATACGATCAATTTCTGGAAAAGACAGGTTGTAGACGGACTGGATGAACAGGAATATCAGTTAGCTATATTCTTTTTGCGTTCCATAAAGGTAAAAAAAGAACAAATGACTAATGAACGGCAGGATTTATTATGGACAAAGATCAAGGATTCGAATAAGATTCTGCAACTGCAACGTAGCCGTCGCTTTCGTTCTTTTATGTGGATGGCTGCCGCTAGTGTCGCTGTTTTGATTATATTCTCTATTTCATATATATATACCAATGTAAATAAGACTCCGGATGTAGAAGCTGTTGCCCGGGAAATGGCTGTCACTCCGGATGAGGGAGAGATACAATTGGTTTTATCCGACAAGCTGATTCCGATTAGCGGACAGGAATCTCAAATCGAATATGATGCGAAAGGGACAGTGGCCGTTAATTCGGAAAAGATTGCTGATGTATCTTTGAATTCTGCCAATACCTCTAAACGGTTGTCAGAGTTTAATCAGTTGATTGTCCCGAATGGAAAACGTTCCACCCTGATTTTAGAAGATGGGACTAAACTCTGGGTGAATGCCGGCAGCCGGATTGTGTACCCGGTTACATTCGCTGATAAAAAAAGGGAGATCTATGTAAATGGCGAAGTTTTTCTGGAAGTGACACCGGATAAAAAAAGGCCTTTTATCGTAAAAACGAAAGAGATAGATGTACAGGTTTTGGGTACTTCTTTTAATGTAATGGCATACGAAACGGACGAATCTTCTTCAGTTGTCCTGGTTACAGGGGCTGTACAGGTGGATACTAAGGATGACGAAGATTTCCGTTTGGAACCTAACAGAATGTTCTCTTATAACCAGGGAGAATGTGACATAAAGGAGGTTAATGTGAATGATTATATTTTATGGAAAGATGGGTTATATACATACAGAAGTGAACATTTGTCAGTAACCCTGGATCGTTTATCCCGTTACTATGGAAAAAAGATCAGCTATAAATCTGATGTGGCAGATTTAAAATGCTCGGGAAAACTTGATATGCAGGAGGATCTGGAGGTTGTCCTGGATGGGCTGAGCCAAACAGCCCCGATTCTCTATAAGAAAATAGATGAAGAGTATATAGTAGTCAAAGAAGGCAGATAAAAGATTGTATATTAGGTTATTATTTTTTTAACATATATGTTAACAACTTAAATTGGAAAGCCTATGGAAAAAGCTCGGATGGAAAAATGACAGATCTGTAAATACTAACAAAACCGGATAACACTGCCATGTTATCCGGTTGGATCTCTAAATTAACTAGTTGAAAATAACCATTTAAAAATCAATACAAAGATATGGTAAATAAACGATTCTCCAATTCCTGGAGTATTAAATATCGAATTATGAAAATCGCTGCCCTATTCCTGATCTTAGGAATAAATGCAAGTTTGGCCAGCAGTACTTATTCGCAATCGGCGACATTGTCTTTGAAAGCGAATAATAAGACAGTGCAGGAGATCTTCTCTGAAATAGAAAAGCAAAGTGAATATGTTTTTTTCTATTATGACGGTATATTGGATGTAAACCGGAAAGTGAAATTAGATATCACTGATCAGACTGTGGATATTATATTAAATCAGTTGTTTACAGGAACAGATAATACCTATGTAATTAAAGACCGCCAGATATTTATATCAAAGAAAAAGAATACCGGTTTGATCGGCCCATTGCCATTGAAAGCCCAGGACAGAAGTTCTTTTCGGGGAAAGGTACTGGATGATTTGGGCGAACCTTTGCCGGGAGCGGCTATCCTGGTTGCAGGAAGTACCCGCGGGGTGACGACTGACCTGGACGGTTCTTTTGAACTGGAAGTAAATAAATCGGATAAACTGGTCATTTCTTATTTGGGGATGGAAGATCAGGAAATCGTTATCGGTAATCAAAACGATGTTGTGATCAGAATGAAGCCAAAGGCCGATGAACTGGAAGAAGTGACCGTTGTAGCTTATGGTAAGCAAAAGAAAGCCAGTGTGATAGGTGCTATATCAACTATCACCTCCGAACAACTTCAGGTACCGGTTGCGAAACTGAGTACAAGCCTGGCCGGACAGATGGCCGGTATCGTTGCCATACAACGTACCGGTGAGCCTGGTGCCGGAGCAGATTTCTGGATACGGGGTATTAGTTCTTTCGGGGCAAACAATACACCGCTTATACTGGTGGATGGAATAGAACGTTCGATGGATTTGGTTGATCCGGAAGATATTGCTACTTTTTCAATATTGAAGGATGCGACAGCTACGGCTTTGTATGGAGTTCGTGGTGCAAACGGGATTGTTCTGATTACGACAAAGCGAGGAAGGGAAGCCAAGCCTGCTATCAATGCCCGGGTGGAATATGGGATTTCTAATCCGACCGTAACACCTAAAATGGCGAATGTCTCCCAATGGATGGACTATTATAATGATATCACATTGCAGGGGAACGGACAACTGGCTTATCAGCCGGTAGAATATGATAAACACGTCAATCATACGGATCCTGATTTATATCCGAATGTGGACTGGTGGGATACAACTTTCCGCAATATATCCAACAATATCCGTGCGAATGTAAATGTTTCGGGAGGTGGAAAAAGTGTCCGCTATTATGTTGCCGGTTCGTTTTATAGTGAGAATGGCATTTTTAAACCGGTAAAGAATCCTCAGTATGATCCTCAGGTCGGATATAAGAAAATCAATTTTCGGGCCAATGTTGATATCAATGTGACACGGCTGACTGAACTGAGCCTTTCGTTGTCGAACCAATATGAGATAAAGAACCGTTTGGGAGTTGCAATGGAAAGTGTCTATAATAACACGCTGGCTGTCCCTTCTGTTGCTGTTGTGCCTGTATTTTCAGATGGTAGTTTATCCCGTCCTATTGTAGGTACTAATCCTTATCTGGACTTGAACTATACGGGTTATTCCGCTGACTTCTGGAACAATGCTCAATCTTTGATCAGCTTGACACAGGATTTTTCATTCATTACTCCCGGCTTGAAAGGAAATGCAAAATTCTCGTGGGATGCCCGTAATGAATCGACGCTGGATAAACGTAAGTCGCCGGTTACGTACGATGCCCTGGGAAGGGATAAGGAAGGAAATCTGATTTTACATCAGAACCGCGACGGTAATGATTTTCTTTCTCTGGCTCGTTCTAACAGAGGGGCACAAACCTGGAATTTTGAAACATCGCTTACTTATGATCAGGTATTCAACGATGATCATCGGGTGAACGGCCTGTTTTTATTCAATATCCGGGAATATACCAACAATTTCCCGACTGATTATATTGCAGCTTTTGCCAATAGAAATATCGGTATTGCAGGTCGTGCTGCCTATTCCTTCAGGGATAAGTATTTCGCTGAATTTAATTTTGGTTATAATGGTTCTGAAAACTTCGCTCCTGGAAAACGTTTCGGTTTTTTCCCTTCAGGTGCTTTGGGTTATATGATCAGCAATGAAGATTTCTGGAAACCCCTGTCATCTGTGATCTCTTTATTGAAGATTAAAGGTTCTTATGGAGAGATAGGAAATGATAAGATCGGCGGTGATCGTCGTTTTGCGTATAATACCGAGATGCAGTATACGGGAGGTTGGAATTTCGGACGTGATCAGGCAAAGTGGATCGGAGGTATCGCAACCGGACATCCCGGTAACCCGAATGTATCCTGGGAAACTGCCAAGAAGACGGATGTCGGTTTTGAATTGGGACTGTTCCATCGTATTAAACTGAGTGCCGATTATTTTAAAGAAAAACGCGAAGGTATTTATATTCAGCAACAAAGTATTCCTTCGGTAGTCGGTATTAACGTGACGCAGTATGTGAATTTAGGTAAGATGCAGAATCAGGGGATAGATATGACGCTGGAATATGAACAGCAGGTAAATGATGAGTTATATATATCCGGACGTGGAAACTTTACCTTTAACCGTAATAAAGTATTGTATGATGATAAACCGAGTCAGCAATGGCCTTATTTGAATGATGTAGGTTTTCCGATGAATCAACATAGGGGGCTGGTTGCTATTGGTTTGTTTGAGTCGGAGAAAGATATAGCGAACAGTCCGACACAAACCTTCGGTCCGGTACGTCCGGGAGATATCAAATACCGGGATATAGACGGGAACGGGATTATCGACTCAAACGACCGGGTTCCGATGGGATATACGACAATCCCTGAGATCAACTATGGTTTCGGTGTGAGCCTGCGATGGAGACGTTTTGATTTATCCGTATTCTTTCAGGGAGCTACCCATGTAGGGCGTATGATCGGAGGAAGCCAGGTGTACGGTAGTGACGGCAGTATTCTGTCTCTTGGAAACTTCTATGAAGAGGTAGCAGAGAACCGTTGGACTGAATGGAATCCGGATCCGAATGCGAAATATCCCCGTATGTGGATGTCTGCTTTCGACAATAATAAGCAACAGTCCTCCTATTGGTGGCGTGATATGAGCTATATCCGTTTGAAAAATGCGGAGATAGGATATTCATTGCCTAAAGAACTGATACAAAAGATAGGTCTTTCGACAATACGTTTTTATATACAGGGTGTCAATCTTCTGACGTTTAGCGGCTTCAAATTATGGGATCCGGAACTGAATACCGGAACCGGAGGGTTATATCCTCAAATGCGTACGGCTGCTATAGGAATGAATGTTAACTTTTAATTATTAAGCATATGAAAAAATATAAGCATAAATATACAGTAATCAGTCTGTTATACATGATTGGTATGTTGTTTACCGGTTGTGACGGTTTTCTGGATGTAGAGTTGGATAATCAGATTAAACTGGAGGAAGTATTCAATAAACGTTCCACAACCGAACAATATCTGGCACAGGTGTATGGCTTTGTTCCACAGACATATAATTGGCACGAAAATGCAGTCGGAGCTAGTGTTCCCATGAGTGATGAAGCTTTGTTTTCCTGGATGTCCGGGTTGGGGTATCATAGTTTTTTGAATGGAACATGGAGTGTCACGACAACTTCCTATGCAATCTGGAAAAATATGTATCAGGCCATTAATCAGGCTACCGTATTTATGAACCACGTAGATGAGTGTGTGGAGTTGACCCAGAAAGAAAAAGATATAATGAAGGCGGAGGCTCGTTTTTTGAGAGCTTATTTCTATACGCTCTTAATAAATCAGTACGGACCTGTTTATGTTTGGGGAGATCAGGATTCTGATTCCAGCATTTATGCGGAAGATATTGATCGCCACCCGCTGGAAGCAAATGTACAGTTCGTGCTGGAAGAATATGATAAGGCTGCAGAGGTTTTACCTTTACAGATAACGGATCTCAGTTGGTACGGACGTGTAACGAAAGGAGTTGTGTTAGCTGCTAAGGCCCGTTTCTTGTTGTATATGGCGAGTCCGTTGTTTAATGGTTGCTCTTTATATCAAGGGATGCAGAATAAAGACGGAGAATTATTGTTCCCGCAGTCACCAGACCTTGAAAAGTGGCAAAAGGCGGCTGATGCAGCTAAAGCTGTCATCGATCTGGGAATTTATGATCTGGTACGGAATACGGCGGAGCCTGATCCGTTCAAACGGGCAATCCGGTCATATATGGGGGTAACATTGGAAAAGTGGAATAAAGAGGTTATCTGGGGGCAATGGCAGACTGATGGAATGTTCATTGTGGTCCGCTGTAATCCTCCTAAGTTCTGTAAGACCGGCTACGGTGGATATTGTCCTTCTATCCGTTTGGTCGATACTTATCCTATGGCTGCTTCGGGGCGCTTCCCTGTCACGGGATATAATGCGGATGGTTCTCCGGTCATAGATCCGAAGTCCGGTTATGTGGAGGATGGTTTTAAGGATAGTTATAAACACCCGTTAGATACTTTCCTACTTGTAAAAGCACATAACAGCTGCGTCGGACGTGATGCCCGTTTTTATGCTTCTGTTTTGGCGAATGGATTTCCTTGGCTGAATCCGGCGATGAGAAAAGATGCTGTTACATTTTTTGATGGAGGTACTTCTTCCTATTCAGGTAGTGGCGATTGTGTAAAGGCAGGATATTCCTGGCGCAGAATGACCGACCCGACTTTGAATACGGACCAGGGTAACTGGGGGCAATTGGTCGCTCTGATCTTTCGTTTAGGTGAAATTTATCTGAACTATGCGGAAGCCTGTAACGAAAAACCGAACCGGGATGAGGCCGAAGCTTTGAAGTATATCAACCTGATCCGTGAACGTTCCGGTTTGAATAAATTGGAGGATGCTTATCCGGAAGTCAAAGGGAATAAAAACTTACTTCGTGAGCTGATCCAGAAAGAACGTATGGTCGAATTGGCTTTCGAGACACTCCGGCTATCGGATCTTCGTCGGTGGATGACCGCTAAAGATGTTCTGAACGGAAAAGTATGGACAAGGAATGTCGCTGCGAAAAATTATGAAGACTCATGGCACAGGACTACGTCTATCTGGGCTTCAGGAGACAGGGTATTCACAGACAAAAATTATCTGTTCCCTATTCCTCAGGAGCAATTGAATGAAATGCAGAATTTGACACAAAATTATGGTTGGTAATAAAAAATGAAGAATATGAAATTCAAATATAATATATTTCTGATGGCCTTATCGGTATTCTCGTTGTGGTTTGTTTCATGTGACGAATACAGGGATGCAGATGAATTGGATGATCAGCTTTATCTGCAAAAATCAGGTTTGCTTGAAGCTAAGGTTTTTAATTGGGGTACTTTTACCTATGAACTGCCTGTGATAAAGAGTGGTAAAGGAAATCATTCCGCAACCGTCCGCCTGTCGGTGGATGAATCCGTTTTGGCTGCTTATAACGAAACGAACGGTACCGATTATAAACTAATGCCGGATAATTGTTATTCGCTGAAAGAGGGGAGTTTATCTTTTACGGAAGATGATTACAGAAAGTTCTTTCTGATTGATTTTGATCCCGCCTCCCTGACTGATCTAGGCAACGATGGTTTGCAATATGTACTGCCCTGTTTGTTAGTGACCGATAACGCGGATATTCGGATTGCAGAGGAGGGTAAGGCGCAGATTTTGATCAAGCCTTCTGTCTATCAGCCTTATATTGGTTTCGAAACTCCGGGTATATACAGGACGGGATCTGAGTTCAGCATAAAAACGGATGACGATGATGTTCTGGTCATTTATCCTAAGGTACAGGTCAATTATTATAATGACTGGGATATTTCTTATGATGTCGAGGTCAATTCAGCTGCACTGGATGAATATAACGGTTCCCTGAGTGCAGGTGCCCGAAAATATAAATTACTGCCGGAAGGTGCGTATACGATAGATCGTTCGACTTGTATCCTGAATAAGAACCGGGATTATGAATATCTAAAGATCACATTGGAGGAGAAAGCATTTAAAGTGGATGAAAATAATTATGCTTTCGGGTACTATGCCCTTCCTCTCAAAATAGCTTCTGTCTCAAAGTATGGAATCGATCCGGAGGCGGATGTGACAATCTATCCGATTTCTATCCAACCCCCGGTTATGGAGAAAACCGGCTGGACGATAGAAGAGTGTAATTCTATTATTACGGATGAAGTCGAGAACGCTTCGTCGATGGATATACCGGATAATCTACTGGATAATAATAATAACACTTATTGGTGTACAAGAGCTATCAAGCCGATAGAATTTCCTTATTTTGTCACTATAAACTTGCAGGAGAATTGTAGTTTGTATCGTTTGGGATTCCAGTTGCCGGAAGATGAATCACTTGGAAATATCAAATCAGGTTATTTTGAAGTTAGCACAGATGGTGAGAATTGGACAAAAATTGTAGATTGGAGCCGCAAAAGCAATCTGGAGGATCGTTCGATGGAACTGGATTTCTCAATGCAACAAGCCAATTATATCCGTTTTGTTATTACGGATGCGTTTGAATATGCAGATCCTGCATTGGGCAAAGCAAGTGGTGCGGTTTGCCAGGTTGCAGAGATTAATGGTTGGGGTATTTAATAACAGATGTTATGTCAAATAGAAGAACTTTTATTAAACAAATGATGGCTGGAGGTATATTATTACCTTCAGCTCTCCAACTTCTGGCGGAGGGAAACTCTTCCGGAGTGGTTGGAAATGGGGAATCTGTCGGTTCCAGCGAGATACGCATTGCTTTAATCGGTAAAGGCGGAATGGGGACTGCTGATGCGAATTGTGCTTTACGGGTACCAGGGGTAAAGATCACGGCCGTATGTGATGTTTATGAAACGCGTTTGGAGGATGCTAAAAAACAGTGGGGAGATCATATTTTCATAACAAAAGATTATAATGATATTCTGAAACGTAGTGATGTCGATGCCGTACTGATCGGAACTCCCGACCATTGGCATCAACCCATTGCCATTGCAGCCATGAAAGCTGGTAAGCATGTATATTGTGAAAAACCGGTTATCCATAAAATAAGTGAGGCGGAAAAACTGATTGATGCGCAGCGGGTAAGTGGTATGTATTTTCAAGCCGGGAGTCAGGGTATGGCTTCTTTAGGGAATAGAAAAGCCCGGCAACTGTTGCGATCCGGGGCTATCGGCAAAGTCAATTTTATAGATGGGCAGTTTACAGGTGCTCCGGGAACATTGGGGTATTATCCGGTTGCTGATAATGCTTCTGAAAAAACAATCTGGTGGAAACGGTTCTTAGGAAATGCACCTAAGCATAAATTCGATCCCCAACGTTTCTTTTATTGGAGGAACTGGAAAGATTACGGAACCGGCATTGCCGGAGATCTGTTCGTGCATGTGCTGGCAAGCCTTCACTATATAACTGATGCTATTGGTCCGGAAAAAGTTTATACGACAGGTGGTATCCGGCATTATACAGACGGATACCGGGATACTCCTGATGTGATGCTTGCTTATCTGGATTATCCGGACAGGGAGGATCTGGGAGCGTTCACCGTACAGTTGGGTGCAAACTATGTCGACGGTGTTTCGCGTAAATGGGGAAGTATGGACTTTCGTATTGTCGGTTCGGAAGGAACTCTCGATGTGGCATGGGATAAGGTCACTTTGAAAACGTTGCATAAGGCTGATACAGCTTTCTTGCAGGCATTGGAACCGATTGGGCAGGGGATCGATACGCCGGTTGTCAAATCGGAAAAGGAGATAGAATTCATTGCTTCATCGGACTATAAGGGGGGGCATTATGATCATTTTGAAAACTTTTTTACGGGTATCCGTAATAAAACCCCGCTTGTTTGTGATGTCATGTTTTCTGTAAGATCTGCTGCTCCGGCCTTATTAAGTTATGAAAGTTATGAACGGGGAGAGGCTGTTTATTGGGATGCTGAGAATCTGAAAGAAAGAAAAAAATAAACTTAAAAAAGAGATTTGTCTATGAAAATTATAGGATATGCAGTCTTGTTGTTGCTAATAAGCTGTCCTTTGTTCGCATCGAATCCGGTTCTTTCGTCGACAGCGGAAACAGTTGTCCCATACCGGTTATCGGAGCAGGAGAAGAAAGATGGTTACCGGTTGTTGTTTGACGGAACTACTCTGGATGGATGGATTAACAACTCTGATGAGTATATATTGGAAAACGGTTGTATTGCTAAAAAAGCCTCGGGATTCGGAAATCTTTATTCGGAAGATAGTTTCTGTAACTTTGTATTGAAGTTTGAATTTCAACTGACACCCGGAGCAAATAACGGATTGGGGCTTCGGCACATCATAGTTCCGGAAGGTTATTTGGGAATGGAACTTCAGATACTGGATAATGACGATCCTCAATATAAGGATCTGAAGCCCTACCAGTATCACGGAGGTTTATATAATTATGCTCCGGCCAAACGCGGGTATTTAAAACCAGTGGGCGAATGGAATCAACAGGAAGTGATAGCTCGGGGAGCCAATATTAAGATCATTTTGAATGGGACGGTCATTCTCGATACGAATATCAAGAAAGTGATTAAGGATATTCCGTATGATAAGGTACAGTCCGGATTGCGGAACTCATGTGGTCACATCGCTTTCTTGGGGCATGACTCGGTAGTCAGGTTCAGATATATCCGTATAAAAGTTCTCGAGTGAGAACCACGCAATTGCTTATAAAACAACGACAGACTACTGATTGACTTGTTTTATAGGCAATTGTAAGTTACATGCTGATAAGAAGGAGCAGGACAAATTGCATTTCTGCCTGTGAGAAAGTGGTACGTAGCTTTTTTAAAGACCTTTGTATCAGATTCTGGGTAGATTGGTAATTCATATCCATGATCTGGCAAATCTCTTCATAAGATAATCCTTCTACAAAACGATAATAGATGATTTCTTTCTGGCGTGGCGATAAAACCTCGAGCATCCGGATCATTTTCTCATTCAGGAATTGTTCTCTTTCATTTTCGATAATCTCATCCTCAATCGTATATTCTGCCGCAAAAACAGGTTCCAGCGAATCGATCTGACTGTATTTTATGTCTTTTCTGAATATATTGAATAGCTTGTTTTTCAAGGCAATAAAAAGGTATAGTTTGATGTTGTCTGTAGACTGGAGGTGTCTGCGGTTCTGAAATATCTTTATAAACACATCCTGTATACAATCCTCTACCAGCCCTTTATCAGAGGTAAAATGCATGCCATAAGCATATAGCGCCTGCGAGTACTCTCTATAAATATATGTATAAGCTTCATCATCTCCACAAAGAAAATTCTCCCAGATTATCTGATCTGAGTTTCTCTTTTTTGTAGTCATGGGGGTTGACTCAGTGTTTTTTCTCATAAGAATGCTACGTGGTTAGACCTTGTTCAGAATCAGAACACAAAAATTGGGGAAAACTACTCATCTTTTTCTGTAAATATATTCACTTTTTTCTAAGTGACTACTTTAGTTGACACTTCTGTCGCAGATTGTAAAGTCTAGTTGACAAATAGACTGCCCGGATTGTTAATTGCATGGAAAAGAGCAATTATTACTGAAAAATTTCCTTAATAGAGTACCAGCTATAAAAAAATGTATTACTTTTGTACCGGTCTTAACAAGGCGCGATAATAGCAAGTTAGATGTAGGTATTGGAGCCCTGTTATTTTAATTTCGCGAGAGAGAAAAGTTATATAAAGTCAATCATTTAAATTATTATCAAGAATGGCTAATTTAGATTTAAGCAAGTACGGAATTACCGGTGTAACAGAAATTTTACACAATCCGTCTTATGATGTTCTGTTCGCAGAAGAAACAAAACCATCTTTGGAAGGTTTTGAAAAAGGTCAGGTAACAGAACTGGGTGCTGTAAACGTAATGACAGGTGTTTACACAGGTCGTTCACCTAAGGATAAATTCTTTGTAAAGAATGAAGCCAGCGAAGACTCAGTATGGTGGACTTCTGAAGAATATAAAAATGATAACAAGCCTTGTACTGAAGAAGCATGGGCTGATCTGAAAGCTAAAGCTGTAAAACAATTGTCAGGCAAACGTCTGTTCGTTGTCGATACATTCTGCGGTGCAAACGAAGCAACTCGTATGAAAGTTCGTTTCATCATGGAAGTAGCTTGGCAGGCACATTTCGTAACTAACATGTTTATCCGTCCGACAGCTGAAGAACTGGCTAACTACGGTGAACCTGATTTCGTATGTTTCAACGCTTCTAAAGCAAAAGTTGACAACTTCAAAGAACTGGGTCTGAACTCTGAAACTGCTACAGTTTTCAACTTGAAGACTAAAGAACAGGTTATCCTGAACACTTGGTACGGTGGTGAAATGAAGAAAGGTATGTTCTCTATCATGAACTACATGAACCCGCTTCGTGGTATCGCTTCTATGCACTGCTCTGCTAATACAAATATGGAAGGAACTAGCTCAGCTATTTTCTTCGGTTTGTCTGGTACAGGTAAGACTACTTTGTCTACTGATCCGAAACGTAAGTTGATCGGTGACGACGAACACGGATGGGATGACGAAGGTGTATTCAACTACGAA